>Ga0209710_1000023_pt1 | contig 210343 bp, 184 predicted proteins | sample ArcticOcean_MG_C_5_FD_187436 | JGI IMG/M metagenome (GOLD analysis project Ga0209710, IMG submission 187436) | Marine microbial communities from western Arctic Ocean - ArcticOcean_MG_CB4_138 (SPAdes) (version 2) | ecosystem: Environmental > Aquatic > Marine > Oceanic | place: Arctic Ocean...
TTCAAACACTGATACGAGGGATCCGACCGCATATGTCTGTTCCCCCCCCCCCCGTCCCCGCCCCCGTCCGAGCGCCGCAACGGGCGCACGCCAGTCGGTGCGCTTTGTCGCGACCTCGCGCGCGGACGGTACCGCGTCCCAGATGCGCCCACCATGGTGTCCTCGGAAAGCGACCCCACCTTGCCTCGCGGCGCGCCTCGGTCCGCCGCCGCGGCGAGGCGCTTCGCCGTGTGCTCGGCGTCGGCGACCCCTCTGTGCGCGACGACGATGATATCAGGCCGCTTGTTGCAGTAGTTTCTGCACGCGAACCTCACCGCGCTCGCGGCGGTGCGCTCCACCGCGGACAACCTCGCGCCCGTTTCCAACCCCTCCACGCTTCGCTCCGCCGCGTCCCTCAAGTTCGCCAACAAGCGACCCTCGTCCGTCCACATCGAGCGAGACGTCACGCGTGCGCGCGCGGTCATGAACCCGCTCGCCGCGGTGACGACGTTACTCCTGCCGCCCGGTTTCGATGCATCCGCGTCTTCCGCACCTTCCGTGTCCTCTTTCTCCCCGTCATCCGCCACAGCCGGCTGCAGCAGTTGATCGAAAACCTCCAAGTCCACAACCACGATGCCCTCCGTCGCGATCCTCATGCGCTCCTCGATCGCGAGGTCCTCGCTCGTCCCGCTCCCCTTGCCGCCGTCGTTGAACATGGTCTGCAGCCTGGCCTCGCCCAGCAGATGCATGTTCCCAAGCAAACCGTGCGACTGCGAGTTTCGCAACGGCGTCACGCCGAGCATCTGCCCGTTGCCAATCACCGTGGAGTGCCGCACCCCAACCGACCGCGCCAGGGCTTCGTGCTCCTTCAGAAACGCGTACTCGCCGTGCACGGGCAGGAAGTGTTCCGGGTGCAGCATCTTTAGGATCTCCTCGAGTTCCTCGCGATACGCGTGGCCTGAGGAGTGCAAACCGTCTTCCTTCCGCATCGCGATTTCCGGACCGCGCACCGCGATGGCGTTCATCATCCGCATCACGCGCTTTTCGTTCCCGGGGATCATCTTGGCGCTGTACAAGAGGAGGTCGTCGGGGTGTAGGGTGATGAACCTTGAGCTGCCAAACGCGGCTTGCGCTAGCTGCGCTCGCGGTTCCGCTTGGCTGCCCGTGGTGACGATTATGAGCTCGGACGGGTTCATCTGGTCGATGTCCTCCGCGGGAACCAGTGTGTTCGGGTCGATGGGCGCGATGCCCGACTTGGCGGCCGCTTCTAGGTACGTGTTCAGACTCATCCCCACGAACGCGATTTTCCGCCCGCTCGCGTCGGCGGCGGCCTTGACGCCGTACAACCGGTGGATGTTCGACGCGAACTGCGTGGTGATGATCCGCCCTTTGTGCCCCAACACTTTCTGCATCATGGATTCCCGGATCACGCTTTCGCTGATTGTTCTTCCTGGTGATAAAACATTGGTGCTGTCGCTCATCATGAGCGTCACGCCCTCCTTACCCACGCGCTCAAACTGTTCGCGGTCGAAAATCCGGCCGTCCACGGGGTTCTCGTCGATTTTCCAATCACCCGTGTGCACGATCGTTCCGGCGGCGCACCTGAAAATGAACCCGCAGCAATCGGGGATGCTGTGCGTCACCCGCACTGCTTCCATCGCGAACGGCCCTGCGTTGAACCGCTCGCCCATGTCAATCACGTGAAACCTGCTGCCGTCGCCCCACAGGTTGAATTCTTTCATCTTTCGCTCTATAAGCTGCATGGTGAACATTCCCCCGTACACCGGCGTGCACGGGTCCAAGGCCGGGATGACCCACGGCAACGCCCCAATGTGGTCCTCGTGGCCGTGCGTAATGAGCACGGCTTCGATTTTGTCTCTCCACCTTGACAGAAAAGAAACGTCCGGTAGGACTTTTTGAATGCCCAGCTCTTCGTGGTCAGGGAACATCAACCCGGCGTCTAACAACACGTACCGGTTCTCGGTGCCGACAAGCGCGCAGTTCATTCCGATTTCGCCTAAACCGCCTAGGGGGAGGAACTTAATAGGGGCGTCGTCCACCAGCCCTCCTGTGGGTAAATCTAGAGGCGTGATGCCTTCCACGATGTTGTTGAAACCGCCGTTCGCCGCGCCCGGGGCGGATCGATCGGCGCGGATCGGGGCTGTCGCGTTTTCCACGAAGTCGGGAAAGGGTTTTCCTTCCGTGTACGTCAACGTGGTGCCCAAGTGGGACTTGCCGTCGCTCTGGGGACGCATTTTTTTCGCGCCCCGACCGCCGCGGCCGCCGCCTCGGCCGCCGCGACGACCGCCGCCGCCGCCTGATGCGTTGAAGGGGTGGGAGGGATGGTGAGGTGAGACTTTGGAACGAACCGGCAAAACTCGAGAGGCGAAAACGAACAATAATGACGACGAACACATCAACACCAGCCGTGAACACCGATGTGTGACGTACCTCGTCCGCCGTCCCGTCCGCCTCTGCCTCGTCCGCGCTCGAACTCCGCAACGATTGTTTGGCTGAAATTGTCATTCGTGGCCGTAGGGCGAGAGACGACACGCACGGGGGACGCGAAGCTCGATGCCTTCGCCGCCAACGACCTTGGAGCCACTTTGAAGACGTGGCATGACCCACCCGTTGTTTGAGCGAACGCCATCGCGCACCGCGGTGTCGTCTGCGGAACCGCGCGAAACGAAACGACCGCCGGTCGTGGGTGTGTTGAAGCCCGGATTGGGGTCGCGCAATCGCGTGTGGTGCCAGGGACAGCGGCGCGCGGGTGATGCAACGCCTTGACGTTTTTTCGTTGCAAGGGCGCTTTTCGAAAACCTACTGCTGACCGCGGGGCGCCGCGCGCTGCCAGGTGGATAATGACGAGGCTCACAGGTCTCCGTCCAGTACGCGCTGCGCTTCGCCCCCCGAATTCCGGAGCGCGTTCGCCATGGCGGCGACGCCCGCAGCGAACCTGCGTTCGTTCGCCCCCGCCCCGCGCCAGGCGCGGTGTCGTGCCCGCGCGCCCGCCTGTCGCGCCCCGACGTCGAAGTTCCATTCCCAAAAAAACCGGGTGTCTTATCTGGTCCGCAACCCCCCCGGGTTCCGGTCGAAAACAGGCGCTCCAGGCGCCATCGCCGAGCCCGAGGTCGTGGAGCAGCCACCGTCACCGAACGTGACTCCCGACGACAACAACGGAACCCCCGTGGATGCCGATGTCGCGTCACTTTCGCAGCTTCGCAGCTTCATCGCCGGGAAGATAAAAACAAAATACATGTCCAAAAAAGCGCAAGCCGAGTTGCAGCGCAAGGAAAAGCTGGAGATGGATTCCGATTTCTGTCGCATGGTGAAGCGGTACGACCCGGAGGTGATACGCGGGGAGGCGCTGAAAACCCCGGTGGCGCTGGTGGCGCGAACCGCGAAGGTGTTCAGGACGTTCGCGGTTCTTTTCGCGAGCAAAGATGCAATGACGGCGCTGGACAAAAAGGACGGCGGTACGCGCTACGCCGAGGCTTTTAAAAACTCCCTGACTTCGCTAGGCCCGTTGTTCGTGAAGCTCGGCCAAAATTTGGCGAACCGACCGGATTTAGTGGAGGAGGACTTGATGGAGGAGCTCACCCGGCTCCAGGACCGGGTGCCGCCTTTCCCGAGCGCGGAGGCGTTTGCGATCATCGCGGAAGACGCGGGGAAGCCGCTTGACCAGGTTTTCCAAAGAATAACCCCCGAACCCGTCGCCGCCGCGTCTATTGGCCAGGTGTACAAAGCCACTTTGGTCGACTCACTCGGCGGGCACGAAGTTGCGATTAAAATCTTACGCCCGGGAACCAGGCCGCGGGTGGTTTTGGATTTGTGGATTCTTCGCAAAGCCGCCGAGATGTTTTTCGACGACTTCGCCAAGAAAAACCTGGGGTGTCCCGCGACCTTACTCGTGGACGAGTTCGCGGAGAAGCTGTTGGAAGAGTTGGACTTCACACAGGAAGCGCTGAATTTGCGAGACTTCAAGCGGAACTTCTCGGACGACCCGTCCGTACAAATCCCGGGGGTGTTTCAGGAGTTGTCGTCAAAGCGAGTCCTCGTGATGGAATGGCAAAACGGCGTGCGGTGCACCGCGCCCGGGGCGTTTGAATCCAACGAAGCGTTGCGGATATTTCTGCAAAACGGCGTGGAGAGCGGGTTGCGGCAGCTCCTTGATTTCGGCCTCTTTCACGGTGACCCGCACCCTGGGAACGTCCTGGCGCTTCCGTCGGGCGACATCGCGTACGTCGATTTCGGAAACGTGGCGGAGATTTCGCGCGCAAACCAGGAGTCGCTGATCGACGCCGTGGTGCACGTGATGAACAAGGATTACGAAAACCTGGCGCTTTGTTTGAGCGACTTGGGTTTCCTTGAACCGGGGTCCGACGTTGAGCCGGTGGCGATGGGGTTACGCGAGGTGTGGGGAGCCGATACGCTCAGCGCCATCGCGAGCGACGGCAACTTTTCTTTCCGCGGGCTGACCAAGGAATTCAACAAACTGCTTTTCCAGTACCCCATACGCGTACCGGAGCGGTTCTCCCTGGTCATCCGAGCGCTGCTCACGCAAGAGAACATCTGCCTAACCCTGGATCCTTCGTTCAACTTTCTCAACGCCGCGTTCCCGTACGTCGCGCGGCGGCTACTCACGGACCCGGATCCGAACCTACGCGCGCGGTTGTTCAAAGGTACGTATTGGGCCTTGTCCAAATCCCGCCTCCCTGTTTGCCTATACAGCACTGACACTTTTCGTTTGCAATCAAAGTCGTCGTCGTGAAAGGGCGGTTTGAGTGGTGTCGATTAAAAGAACTGGTGGTGATGGCGGAAGCGGGGGCGAGCGGGGGGATGCGGGTTCCGGTGAAGGTGGCGATTGATTTGGCCGCGGACGTGACGAAGATGCTCGCCAGAGACGGGGACACACGGAACATGCTGCTGCGAGGCCTCCGGGCTGTTTCCCTGCGAGAACACTTCACAGAGGCGTTTTCCTTGGGCATGATGATTCTGGGCATGACCGTCGGTAAGTGGTGGGGTTCCTCGTTTTTCGGGAAAAAGTTGAAGAAATTCTGGGTCGTCTCGGCGTACGGCTTGAAACGAAAGTTCACCAAAAACACGGCTTCGGTTTGGCCATCCGTGGATGATGGGGACGGGCCCGGGTTCGTACCCGCGATGGGGTGATGCTATTTGTGTAATACTAAAAAGGCGTTGTCGGACGGAGGAAAAAGCCGCCAGAAGGAACAAGCTGGTAAAATAAACTCGGAGTATAATCCTTCGTCATTCACACAGCGTTTTTCTCAACGCGCGCCGTTTTGTGTCGTCAAACCCGATTTGGTCCAAGTATTCGTCCAGCGAGCCGTACGTATGCTTAACATACGCAAGCGTGTACTGCACAACCTCACACGGTGCGCCTGCGAACTTTGTGTAGTCTATTTTCAGTTCGTTCGATACCGCGCCCAACGCCGTTTTTCGCATGGCGTCGCTCAAATGATAATCGTCCACGATTTCGGTTTCCGAAGCGCCGCAGACGTGTAACACGAACAAAGCCACCAAACCAGTGCGGTCTTTGCCTTGCTTGCAGTAGAACGCGCATGCGGTGGTTTCGGTGACCGTGGTGGAAATGACATCCAGGGCTGCTAAAATTTCCGGTCCGCTCGTGTCGACCATGATTTCATTTAGCAGGAAAAGGCCGCCTTCGTTGACTTTCACGACAAATTGCGCTCTCTGGTTCGTCGGGTCAAACAAAACCGCCTGCGCGTTGAACACCGCGGCTTTGAATTTTTCGACTAAGGTCATCCGAGAAAGAATGGCCTTGTAGTAGCGCGTGTAGTCGAGCATGGGGATGTGGTGTCTGGTGTTTGCTGTTTTAATATCGAAGGTAACGTCTCGGGTGAACGAACGCATTCCGAATGCCGATTGGACCAACCCCAACTCCGGTTCGAACTCATCGTCGCTTCGAAGGTCGATGAGGGATGTTACGTGTAGCTGTTTTGAAAACAAAACCGCGTCACCGGGAGTCGCGTCACCGGGAGTCGCGGTTCGGAACAAACGACCGGGTTTCACGCAACGCGTCGCACCCGCGAGGTCGCGGAAGTTTTTGACACCCTCCAAATGGACGAAAACTTCCCTCGCTCGTTTGCCGGTGGACGACGACGCGACGGCACCACGTACGACGCGCGTTGAGGTGTGGCGTTTCCGAGTATCAGACTGTCGTATACCACCCGCCAAAACCGGCGGCAATGCCGCGAGCGTCGACATTGCGCGCGCGAGAGAGACACTGCGAAGGCACGTACCTGTCGAGATGCTATTGTCGAGAAGACAGAAAGTGCAGTGCAATAAAATACACGACGTTTTGCTTAAAAACTCCGCCCCCCCTCCTTCGCCCGTGCGACCAACTCGCTCCACACCTGCCTGTGCGCGGTTTCGTCCTGCACTCTTCTTGCCGTCGCGGCGGCGCAGCGAGCGTACGATTCCCTCGTCGCCAACACGAATTCCCCCCAAACCCGGTCGCGCGTCTCCATCAACCGCCGAACCGCGTTTGTGTCCGCCGCCCAAACTGGCGCGGTTTCGGTTTCGGTTTCTTCTGTAAGGGATTCCGGGGATTCAGAGGTCGGCGCTGCAGGTGCTGCAGGTGCCGCAGGTGCCGCAGGTGCTGCATCCCCAGCCTCAGCTCCATTAGCATCAGAAGCAGCACCTCTCTCCGTCTCACCCGTTTCCAAATTCACCTTCGGAAGCACTGAGTTGACATCAAAGGTTTCGTACCCGGCCGCCGAATGCGGTTTCAAATCCCCAAACGCCAGGCAAGGCCACTCCCTTTCCCCGACCCCCGGCCGTACCGGCAGCTCGCGTCGTTCCGCACTCTGCGCGGCCATTGCCTGCGCGCGCTCGCGCCTAAGTTCCTTCAGGTTCTTCCGTCGCGTGTCTTGCGCGAGCTCAGCCCCAGGGCCGTCCTGTGTAACATCCTCGGTGACCACCACGCCCGACACCACGACGGCGGCGACCCTCACGGCTCGCGTGAGGCGCCGCGCCCACTTCGCAGACGCGCGCAACGTCGCGGCCAGCACGGCTTTGCTTTCCGAAGCAATCATGTCACGGGCGTTGTTCGCCCTCCTTCGCTCGGCCACTAAAAGCGCCGCGAGTTCCTTCTGTCTTCCCGGGTGCGCGATGCCAGGCCGCATGCGGTCCTTGTGCTCCGCCCTTCGCAATGAAACGTCCCTTGCGGTTGGCGCCGTGAGAAGCGCCGCAACACGCGCCGACTCCGCCACAGCGCCCAAACCTTCCTCCAGTTCCCGTTCCAGTGTCGTGCCCAGCGCCTTTGCCAGACGCTCACCAAGCCCGGCGATGAAGAACCGGAAGTCGCCAGAAGCGGCGTCCCGTTTCGTCGCGGCGTCGCTTTCCAAAACGTCAAACGTTTCCTTCTTCGTCGCGAGCAGCGCTTCGACGCCGGCGTCGGGAACCGTTTCCGGACGCGTGGAGGGTCGGTCGGTTTCTTTCTCGGCGTAGTAGGTTTCGCCCGCGGTCGTGATGGACGCCCTGGCGAGTTCAAGAATCGCGGAAACGCGCGTTGAGTACGCGAGGGTTTCGGGTGTGGGCGCGGCGTCGGGTGCCGGTTCGCCTTCGCCCTCGCCTCCCTCTTGAGCCGCCTCCGGAAGCAACGCCACGTCGTTCAAGTCAATTGGAACGTCGCCGTGGTCCAGCACGAGCGAATTTTCCACGATCTCCAGCTCGCGACACCGTTTCAGCAACAGCACCCGAAACTTACTCACGGTGTCAATCACCTTCTCGAACGTGGTTTCCAAGTCGTGCGAAACCGGGTCTTTCGCTCGCGATCGCCCGGAGCCGACTTTGTCCAAGTAAACCGCCGTCGCGTCCAGCACCTTTTTCGCCCGTAAATCCTCCACCTGTGTTTTTTCAATCTCGAACTGGGCCTTCTCCTCCGCCCTTCTCACCAGGTCAAGCAAATGGAGGTCCTGCTTGTGGTGCGGCAGTAAGGTCGCGAGGTTTTCTTCAGCGTCGTTTAATTTTGACGCGACAGAGCGTTTCAGCTCGGCGATCGCAGAAAGGTTCTCGGAGAAACTCGCGCGCGCCGCTTGGTCAACCGCGCCCAGGCGTCGGTACCGGTCGTCGCCAGGGGCGGGGACGTATTCTTCAGTTTCTTCTTCAGTTGCTGGAGAGGATTCTGAGGATTCTTCTTCAGCTCCTGTATCCTCCGTAGGCTCAGGAGACGACTCTACCGCCGGTTCTATGGGTTCTTCTGTTTTTTCCACTTGGGAACTCTGCACGGGATCCACGGAGGTACTCGCCGCCTCCGCGGCTTCCTCTTCGCCGGCTTCCTCTTCCTCCGCCACCGGCTCCGGCGTCGGCGCTTTCGGCAGCCCTTGCTGTTCCCTGCACAGCGCGGTTTGCGTAAGCACGTGTTCGTAGTTCGCCTCCGCCCTGTCCCTCAGTGCTTCCAAGAAAGAATCAAACTCGTTTTTCGCGGTCGCCGACACGCGCGCGCTTTCTTTTTCGCGAATCCCGAGCGCCGCGACGGACGTCGTGGCAGCGAGTTTGTTCGTAACCGCCACCACTTTCGCCACCGAGAGCTCGCTTTTCTTTGAACAGTCGTTGACACTCGCGGCGAACCGTTCATCCGCCAGTTTCGACGCCCGCGCCGCGGATAGCAAATACCGGTCAAACCCACTCGCGCGTTCGCGTAGCGTCTTTCGGCGAAACACACTGTCGTGTGTCTCGCAAACCCCGTACCGCGGCTTGTGTTTCAAGAGTTTCAGTTCCAACTCGTCTCTTAGGAACTGCGTTTCCTCGTACGCCCTCGTGGTGGCGTGTTCCAGCTCCAACGCGAAGTGGCTCTGGTAGTCCTCCAGAAGCGAAGCTCGCACGGCGTGAATCAAAGCGGCGGCGAGCTCGGTACTGACGCGCAGCGCCGGGTCGAAACCGGGGGGAGGCGCGGGGGTAGTCTCGCCTTCGTCGTCTTTTTTCGTGTCGTCGCCGTCGCCGCGTTTCGCCACGGGCTCGCCGTTTTCGTCAAGCACGGGCTTGTGGGGGGGGGTCACCACGTGCGTCACCAGGTCAGACCACACCGTGAAGGATGACCCACCACGAGTGGTGACGCGTTCCCGGGGGGGAGGTTTCGGGGTGTCATTTCTTTTGGCGGAGTCTGTTCCCGGGGCGTCGGGTTCGGGCGAAGGCGCGGTGTCGCCCTCACCCTCGTCGGCGTTGCCTTCCGATGCACCCGCCGCGTCATCGGGCGATCCAGGGACGTCAATCTCGTCAATCGTTTCCTCCTCGACCACCCACTGCTCAAGGTCGTCCTCGGCGTCCCACGAAACGAGCGCGGGGTCCTTTTCTTTTTCCTGTGTTTGTGTTTCCGTTTCGGCGGCGGCTTCGGTTGGCGTCGACTCGCCGTCCGCCGGGGCGTTGATTGCCGGGGCATCGGTCGCCTGGTCAGTCGGGGCTTCGACGCCACCACCTGCAGCGGCCGCAGCTTCGTCAGCTTCAGCTGCAGCAGCTTCACCAGCCTGCAAATCGTCCAGTTCCGCAACCTTTTTCGGGGAGACGTTCGGCAACAGCCGTAGTAACCGACACACCCGCCGTTCGTAGTTATCGAAATGAAGTTTGACGTTTGCGGGGAACTCGTTCGCGGCGGAAGTGGCTTCTGACCAATACCTCCGGTACCCGGTCTCGATATCGTCCAATTTGCCAAGCGCCTTCTCCGTGGCGGTATCGAGCGCCGCTTCCGCCTGGCACATCACGATCACCGAACGTGCTTCCTCAAAAGCCGCTTCGTTTTGTGCGTCGGCGACCAAACTTTCCTGGCGCAAAGCACGCAGCGCCTTTTCCGACGACGAAACCGTTCGATTCGCCAAAACTAAATGCGTCTCCCGAAGCCGGGCCGCGCTTTCCACAAAAACGGCGATTTTAGTGGATTCAACACGCCATTTATTTGATATCTCAGCCACACACGCGGTGGCGTTGGTTTCGGCGAGACGAGCTGATGCAGCAACAGCCGCCGCTTTCGGAACGCACGTCTCGGCGACGAGCGAGTCGGACGCGTACGCCGGCGTCGGAGGGGGACCGCTTGTTTCCTCTGCTTCATTTGGTGTTGTCGCATCCTCAGGTGTCGTATCACCACCCTCAACACCACCCCCTTCCTCCTCGCGTTTCCGCTCCCGCTCCACACTTTCCGCGTCGCGAACTCGTTTAAACTCAAAGTCGGAAACCGTAAACGTCGCGTTCCGCGCCGCGTCGATTGCGGCGGCGCTTCGCGCGATTTCTTTTTCAAACGCGCCGTCCACCTCGCCGTTCGCGTATTCCAGCTGCTTCAAGTCCTCAAACGCAGCCGCGTCCCAGGCGTCGAGCCGAAGCTCCAAGCCAAGGCGCCACTGGTGAACCTGGTCAAGGGAAGGACAAGCGCAGAAAGTTTCAAAAGTTCCGCTCGCGCCGGTATCGGCCGCGTGTGCAAACGCGTCCCGCATTTTCTCCACGTGCGCGCAGATCGCGACGTGCGCTGCTTTCTGGTCATCTTCCAGTGCTTTGCACGCGCCTCGCGTGGCGTCGCTGTCGCGAATGCGCGTTTGTGTTACGAACAAATCAAACTCGCCAACCGCTTTCTCCACGCGAAGCTCGCGCCACCGAATGGTCGCCGCGACCCAGGCGTCTCGCCGTTCGGATTCGAAGAAAACCTCCCGCGCGCGAAGCCTTCTGCACAGCTCGACAGTGGCCTTCTTGTCATCCAGGAACTGTTTGTTTAAATTACCAGTCTCTGCCGCCGCGAACCTCTCGACTTCGGCGAGTGGGAGGTGTGCAACGGCGACAAGGGCGTCGACGACCCTCCGATTGTAAAAATAAATGTCAGTCTTGTACGGGCAATCAGTCGGCGGAATGTGGTAAATGGGAAATACTTACCGCGCGAAAGTAACCCCCAGTTCGCGCGAACACGAAGTGGACGCGTCAGTAAGCGCGGTTTCCAAATCCTCGATACGCTGGGTTCTGATTGGGAATTCACGACGCACGGTTTCCCAGGCAGCACGCAGCGCGTCTGCGTCCATCGCTGCGAGCGCGGCATCCGCGTTCAAATCCCGCGCCGCGCGAACCGCATTTTCTTTTTTCTGTTCTTTTGCCGCGGTGACGTGGGCGTTGGCGTCGGGAACCTTCCCCACTTCTTCTTCTTCTTCTTTTACGTGTTCCCCAACCGTTGACCCCTCGTCCCCAGGGCGCAGGGTGGAGACGTGCTCCCCTCTGATGACGTCTGGGGCGAAGTTGTCCATGATTTGCGCTATTTTCGCATCGCTGTTTTCGATGTTTGCCCTGAACGCGGTAACGAGCGATTTCGTCTCGGTGGCTAACACGTGGGTCACCACGCGGTCGCGTTCCGTTTCCCACGCCGTGACCGCGCTTTTGTGTCGCCCGGCTCGGCTATGCTTCATCGCGGCGACACCTTCCAGGCGCTTCAAAACGCCCTTACCACCAGGGCCGTCCTCCCCGAGCGCCCGCACCTCCGCCGCGCCTTCCCCGAACTCCGTCAAAGGGCGTGCATTGGACGGGTCGTTCCTGTCTCTACGCCCGATTTGGTGAAACGCGCCGAGTGACGGCTTGGCGGATGACACCTTCTGCTTCGCGAGCGAGCTTAACAAACCGCGCTCGGCGTTGACCAAGATGGCGTGCTCCTCGACGCCATCAGCGGTCGCGAGGGTTCCCAAACGGGGGAGCGTACCACGCATACCGGTCATTTCGGTCGAGGATAATCTCTGCGGATCGCAAGCACGAGTCAACGCCACTCGGAGACGTCCACGGCGTCTCTTCCAGGCAACTGTGTCTCCTCCTCACTCGCTGCACCACCCCACACCAGTTGCGAATCGCCACTCGCGCGCCGGCCCCGGGCGCTGGCCACGTCAGGACTGTGGCCACCGCGTGCGCGCCCGTTCTGCGTTGCCGTTGAGATGCCATTTCGGGAGTCGTCCGAATTTTTTGACGCCGAAGCTGACGAGGAAAAAGCGAACAACGACTTTTCGATCTCGCTGGGGTGCCCGTTCAAACCGGCCGGCGCCGTGAGCTTGGTCTCTCGTCGGGCGCAGGGGGCTTCCCGGGATGGCCGCGAAGCACCGCTCGCTGGCGCGCGTGGCGGGGCTTGACGTTGAGACTTTGAGCAAACTGGAGGGGCACAACTTCCGGACCGCGGAAGATGTGTTGACGCGGTCTTCGTTAGATTTGGTGGAGCTCCTGGACATCTCGCTGCCCGCGGCGGAGCGGGTGTTTCAGTGCGTCGCGAAGAACGTTTGTCCCAAGCCCACGACCGCGAAGGCGCTGCTTGCGAGCCGCGCGGGAGGGACAACAACCGAGACAAACACAACAGAAACGACCAATAAAAACTCCAACCGAACCACGGGCGAGCCGGGTCCCTCATCGTCTCATTTACATTTACAACAACAACAAGCCGGCCCCGCGTACGTACGCGGCGGCGTTTTTCTTCACGCATTAGACCAGGCCTTGGGCGGCGGCGTCCCCACCGGGTCAATCACCGAGCTCGTGGGTGGCGCTGGTGCGGGGAAGACGCAGTTTTGCCTGACACTAGCCGTGGCTACCGCGGCTCCACTTGAAGTTGGCGGGTTGAACGCGGGCGTGGTGTACATCGACACGGAACAGAAGTTCAGCGGCGTTCGGTTGTGTGAAATCGCGAGCTCGGTTTTCCCGGCCGTGTACGCGCGGGTAGCCACGGACTCTCAGACCGTGGCCCAACAAAAAGCGCAAGCGCTCCTTGATTTGACGCAAAGAGTCTTAATACTCACCCCGTCCACGCTTTCGGAGACGTACCAGCGTTTGCAAGGCCTGGAAGAGACGTTCATCGACCACGGCGTGCGGTTGCTGGTATGTACGGCTCTGGCCTTTTCCAAATCCCGCCTCCCTGTTCGCGGTTTGTCCGCCCGTAGTTACTCACTCACGCGGTCCGAAAGACGTTAACCACTTTTCTTTCTCAACCCAGGTCATCGACTCCGTCGCGGCGCTCGCGCGCGCGGAGTTTGGCGTCGGGAGCGGGCAGCTCGCCAGGTACGGCCTGGGCTTTCCCAAATCCGACACACCGGCCGTTTGCCGATTGTCCGCCCGCAATCGCTGTTTAACACACACGGCACAAGTGCCCTGTTTTACCTCTAACGCGCCTGTGAGTGTTCAGACCGATTACGGTGACTGTTTGACCAGGCCATCGTCCAATACATGGCACTTGGTGCCACTCGCGACTGACCTTTTTCGTGTACCAATCGCAGGCGCCAGGAACTGTTGGGGCAAATCGCGTCGGTGTTGAAACAACAAGCGGAACGCCTTCACATGGCGGCGTTCGTGACGAACCAGGTGACGACTACGTTCGGTAGGAAACGGGGTGGAGGAGAAGGCGGAGGGTTCAACGGTAGAGACAACGGGGGACATGGACGGGAAAGAGATTTCACAAATAACGACGAGACCGATTTCGAGGGACACGGCGACGGCGGCGTAGGGTCCACCACCGCGGCGCTCGGGGTGAAGTGGGCGCACTGCGTCAACACGCGGCTAGTTTTGGAGGGCGCGTCGGAGGGTCATATGGAGACGGCCGGAGCTGGTGGGGATGGGACTGAGACGCAGACGCAGACGCAGCGTAACGAGACTAATGCGCAGACTAATGGTGGCGAGCAAAATACTGCCGGCACTCGCGTGGTGAAAGTCGTTAAGTCCCCGCGGTGCGCCCTGGTCGGGTACGAGTACCAAATCTGGCGAGGCGGCGTGAAAGTGCTCGGCGACCGGAAGGTGCGGGTACACCCGTCGGGAGGCGCCGCGGATGGAGCGATTCGGGGTATTTTCAACGGCCTTTAGTGGAAGGCCGCGGCGTGGGTACGACAGTGGTGACTTGTAAATAACAGATCAGGAGTCACTTAATAAATCCAAAAAGAAGGTAGCGCGTTGCGTTTAGAAATGTAAACAGTTTTACAAAAGTCTCTGTCGTCGCCGCGGCCGGCGTATTCACAAATGAGTGGATTCCTCCTTTGAACTCCAATCGCGTCGCGCGCGCGTCCCCGCGCGGAGACGTGCCGTATATCACCCACGTATCGCAGTACACCATACCAACCTACCCCCCCTCGTGACTGTGCCGCCCGTGGGGCCCTCCATAAATATCCCTTGTTCCTCGCCTGACGGTGAGACGCTTATCGCATCAAGTACAGCGAAGGCGAATCGCCAAACGCGGCGGCTCGTTTCTTTCCGTCCCCCGCCGCCCCCGCCGCCTGCGCCAGGAACTGCTCCGCTTGTTGGTAGTCCCGGCTGTTCTGCATTTCAAGCTGCCGCATGACTTCAAGCACGTCATCTTTGGCCACGGGTTCCTTGCCGATCTTGCTGGGAAGGTCGATGTGGGTATCGCTTGCGCCGCCTCGGCGGAAAATCGAGCTCAAGCGCCCGGGGATGTTGGCGCCCTTGTACGGCGGTGACGCCAACCCGGCGAGTTCGCCAGCCGCGCCGCCGGCCATGCGCGGGTGCGCCGCGGCTGCGGCAGCGGCGACACCGGCGACATCCTTCCCGCCTCCCGCATTCGCGGCCGCGGTCAAGGACCTCGTCGCCCTCGTTTCGCCTCTGCCCCCGGGGGTGTCGAACCAGGGCAAGCCACCGGAAATAGAAGGCGACTCAACTGCGCCTATGTCACCGCCCGCGTCGTTGCGCTTGAGCGCTGATTTCGGCGGGGGCGCCATCGCGGTCGCGTCGCCGGTATCCGCACCATCCCGACCCTGCACGGACCGGTCGCCTCCCGACCCGCGGAGCACGGTGTTTGTCTTCCGCGTGCTGCCGCCAACGCCGTTCCCGGCACCCGGGGACGCCAGCAAAGACGCGTACAGGTTCATGGGCGACCCGCCCGAGAAGTTCGAAAGCAAAGGCGACGTCCCGCCCGCCATCATCGTGGACAGCGCCCCGAGAGGCGACGCCCCACTCGCGCGCGCACCAGGCGAGTTCTGCTCGGCAATCTCGAACAGCTCGGTCATGGGAAACGGCGACCGCGGAGGGCCGCCGCCGTTGTGGTCGGAGGCGCCCATGCCGTGCCCCATCCGGTCCGCGCTTTGCGGGTGCTGGTATCCCCAACCACCCGCCTGCTTCTGTTGCGAGTAGGGCGACGCGAAGAGCGTGGCGCCCGCCCCTGCGGCCCCGAACGGAGACGGCGCCGCGCCCGTTGAGGGCGAAACGAGCATGCCGTAGTTGCCGTGCATTGTGTTGTCGAACGCAGCTGCAGCCGCAGCGGCAGCGGCAGCGTGCGCCATGTGCCCGTTAGCGTTGCCATACATAGCGGCGGCGGCGGCTCTTTGCGCAGAGTGTTCAAACTGGTCTCCGTGCTGTCGCTTGGCGGCGGCGGAGTCGTCCGCGCCCCCGCGTACGCGCTTCTTGCTCTTCGACTTGTCCTTCCCCGCGCTGCCTGCCTTCCCGCCACCCGCCGCCTTCGCCAGTTTTTCCGCGGACTTCCCGGACTTCTTCGCGCTTTCCTTCTTCGCGCTTTTCTTGCCGCCGGACTCGTCGGCGCCGGCGTCCGCGGCGGCGAGCGCGTCCAGCCCTCTGGCCAGCGCCTCGTCAACCTTGCGCTTCAGCGTGCTGTTCCAGTGGTTTTTGATCGCGTTGTCCGTTCGTCCCACGAACGTCTTCGCGATTTCAGCCCACTTGTTCCCGAACGTGCTGTGCGCGATGATCAAACTCCGGTCTTCTTCACGCGACCACTCCTCGCGCTTGATATCCGGGTTGAGGTGGTTGTACCACCGCTCGCGACACTGTTTGCCGATACGCCCGGGGAGTTGCTGCGCGATCTTGCTCCATTGCTTCGCCCCCAACTCACCCACGAGTTCGATGATCTTAGCGTCCTCGTCCTTGGTCCAAGGGCCTTTCACGAGCTCGGGGTTCAGCACCTTTTGCCACCGGTGAAGGCACTGCACGTCCGTGCGCTCTTCAAAGTACTCGGCTGATTGCGGGAATTGTGTGAGGATTTTGAATATCGGGTCAGCATGAGGTGGGGCGATTGGGAGGTGAAGGGCGGGAGGCGCGGGGTAGTGAGGCGAATGCCCGCGAGAAAATACGCGCGACGCGAGTGGTTTTGTCCGGGCCGGCGACGTGGGGCTCGGGAGGGGGGCGGGAGGCACACGCCTTTGACACAGACCCGACGACGTTCGACGCAGTCGTGGCGAGTCGGTGGAAAGGCAAGCAAAAAGCGGACGGGGGGGGTCGCGGCGCGTACGTACCAATCTTCTTCCAGTTCTTGCCCTTGTACTGCGCTACCGCGCGGCGGAGAATGTCATCCTGTGGTGGTAAGAGCACGCGAGGAAGGTTGGTCAGAGGATTGTTTTCTTGGAACGTTAGGAGGGGGAGGTCGTCGGACGCGACGAAGGTTGAATTGGCTGTCACCCTTCAAACGCGGAGGTTTTCGAACGAAGATCCATTGGCCGGGAACCCGGGCGTGCGGTCGTGGCGAGCCACCGAACAAGCCCAACGCGCGCGTGGATGGAGCATGCCGTGTGCCGCGTGCTGTAATTGACCCACGCGGGGTATTCGAAACGCGCGCGCGGTCGCGGGGATGCGTGGGGAACAGGGAGGGCACGCGCGGTCGCGTCCAAAAAAAACTTGCCTCTGCGGGCGTCCAGCCACCCTTCGCCGACCTCCGCGTGGGGCCTCCGATTTTTCTGTTGGCGTATTTGGGATGCGGTCAGTTGAAGTGGGTTTTGTAGGTTGTGAGGAACACGATACGGGCGTTCGCGGAGGGTTTACACGGTCGCGCAGCGCAGGGATGCGTCGGGGACGTACCCGGCGATGGGAGGAAGCGCTTTGATTAATTGCGTCTTCGCGTTGTCATTCATCATCGTTCCGTATTCCGGCGTGCGTCGCTGTTGCGGCTGCGCACTGCGGATAGAAACCGACGCGACGTTGGTAGCGCGCGTGTGGTGGTGTGAGCCGAGGTTCGACGCGGTCGTCGACTGCACGAGACGGCGGGGCGTCGCGTGTAATGGTGAACTCGGACTCGCGGAGTTCAAATTCTTGAGTTTCAAGAAGAAAAAAAAAGGTTGACAGCCGATTCAAAAAAATATCGATGTTCCCCGACTGTTTGAAAACGTGCAAGCTGATGCTCAGGAGAAAAAGTTCAAAGGCAAATCTGACCCATCATCCACGCCGTCCACCTGCGACCTCCCCTTGCGAGCCCGAAGGCGTGCTTCGGGACGTCACAAAACCAAAAACTGACATTTTCCGATTGCCTCGTCAGATTTGCCAGCTGTCCAACCACCACCTGCGCTTCCACAGCCACGCACACGCACGCATGTCGTCCTCCCTCGCGTCCGCCTGCAGCGCATTCGCCACCGGCCAAGCGGGTTCCTCTCGACGCATAAAAAGGGACAGTCATATAAAGTCGTCGTCTCGGGTCGTCGCGGCACGAACAATAAATGTCGTCGCGGCGAACGATGGCGATGGGCGCAAGAGCCTTTTCGTGAAGGTCACGGTCAAGGATGGGTGTATGGCGCAATACAAAGAAGTCATCGAACGCCACATCACGAACTGTTTCGCGAACGACCGGTGTATGTACTTCGACTACGGGTTTTCTCAGGAGGATGCGAACGTGGTGATGCTGTACGAAACCTACGAAGACGCGCTCGCGATGGCGGAGCACAAAGCATCGATGCATCTGAAAGAGTACCTGGAAAAGGCGGCGCCGCTGACGCACGCGCACGACGTGTCCTCCATCGACCTGGCGAAGTACGGCAGCGTGAACTGCAACTACGCGGGCGAGTGCGAACTAGGGGACGGGATTTGGGATTGAAGCAGTGGAGGGGGGTATAAGGTGTTCGTGTATAAAGCTGAAGTACGAATGATACTCGTCGTTCTCTGTCGGAAAAGATTTGGCCCCCAAAGTTGGCTTAAAAAAAACCACCTCTCGTCAGCCGGCTACCGCCGCCTCCTCCCGGAAATCCCTCGTCCGTGTGTTCATCCGTGTGTATCTCTACCCTGCCATCCGCGTGCCGCGTCATCGTGGTGGTGGTCGTGGAACGCACGCCGTTGATAACGACGGTTTGAGTGCTCTGCGAACGCCCGACGCCGCCGCCGCCGCCAAAACTTTGACCGCCGCTTTGGGAAGAATACGTCACGCCTCTCCCCGCGTCGTGAAAATCGTGGAACCTACTTTGAGTGCTCGTACGTTCTCCACGGGTGGTTGAATCAATTCCCCGGCCCAATTCCCCCGCCCCACGCGACGCGAAGAACGGCACCCCGAACCCCATCCCCGCGAACGCGGCGCCACGAAACGACGGGTCTCCACGCTGCGTTTCTTGGTTGCCAAACGACGTTGAGTTTGTCGCACCAGAGCGACCGCCGTGTCCTCCCCTGAAAAACGACCGATCCTCCGCGAACGGATCAGTCCCGCCGAACTCCTCACGAAAAACCTCAAACGGGTCGTGGTGGTAGTTACCGCCGAACCCAAACTCGTGGCCGGGGCCGGTTCGGGGACGAGGCTGGCGAGCACCGAAGCCGGAGGAATCATCATTTCCACCGTGTGCGCCGGCTCGCGAAATGGTGGTGTCGTACTCCAAACGTCGTCGCGCATCCCCAAGCACCTCAAACGCCCCCGCGACCTTTTTGAACATCACCTCCGAGTTACGCGCGTCACCGGGGTTCTTATCCGGGTGCCACCGCACGGCGAGGCGCCGGTAGGCTTTCTTTATCTCGGTCTCTGACGCGCCACGACTGACCCCGAGAATCTGGTAAAAGTCTTCCATCGAAACGTTTCGAAGATTCGTTCTCGAGGCTCAGAGCCGGTCCTCCGACGCCACGCCGGTGCGCGGGGAAGCCCCGGGACGAATCAACCTGCGTGTGAAGACGCGGCCGCACGTCCGAGGTCAAGTTGGAGTCGCCTCGCGCGCTGGTGACTACCTGAATTCGGGGGGCGAAGACGGGTGTCGTGGTTTCGGGAAAAAATTGGAATGGGAGCCGTTCATTATCTCGTTTCCGAAGTTGGGCCAAAACGAATCAGGGGAAGGAGATTCGCGACGACGGCACGACTCGGCATTACAGGCTCGGCGCCGTCGAGACCGAGACGCGCGAGAGGTGCCGATACACGCGTGGACCAGTATCGGGCGATACCGCGCACGACATGCCCGCGCACGAGGTACGCGCGGCAGTTGAGACGTGTCCCAGACGCTTTCTTTTCACGACATCCCACGAAAGTGGCGTTTCGTTGCCGGCACTGACGGCACGACGACCACATCCTGACACCGCTCTCTCCCCTTCCTCACGACCGACACAGGACAAGGAGAACGTGTCTTCACCCATGGCAACCCTGAACGCGAGCATGGGTGAAGTGAACCGCGATTACCACCGAAGGGTACGTCCATGGCCCACCGCGACGTGCCACCGACCAGTCGACACTACTGATGCGCTCGTTTTCTCGGGAGAGCCGTTCACACAACGACAACAACGACGAGTGCTGATGTCGACACCACGACCACGCGGTTCCCGCGAAGGACCCGCGCCGACTACCTCCGGGACGACTGTTCTGACCCTGTTTCCGCGTATCCCCACGCACCCTCCTCCCCCACCAGATTCGCGCCGCGGCGGAGGCGTTCACGGCGTCGGACACATCCCCACTTCGCGGGGACACGGGTGCGAATCGGGGGGTGTCGTCTGCGTCGGTTGATTACGTTTCCGTAACCTCCAAACCATCCGTACCGTTTCGCCCGGATCGACACACGAAAGAAAACTTCAGCTCGACAACAAGCACGTCGTCGAAACCGGTGAGCCCGAAAATAGCCCTCAAGACGACGCGCGTGACGCACGCCGCCGCGGCGCCGGCGACGGTTTCAACCGAGATAACGCAAGACCTTTCCTCAGAAAAACTGCTGCGCGAAGTCGAGGCGAGCTTAGCGCGAACGAAACTCACGCGAACTGAATCGGGGTCTGGGTCGGACTCCGCGGCGTGGGCTGCGCGTCGCGCCGCGGCGGCCGCGGCGGAGGTCGCGGGGGGCATGTCGGGCGGATTGCGCGCGGCGAGCCGGTCGCCGAGCGCGAGGTTGGTAGAGGCGGACAAACGTTTGAGGGGCGACGGCGACGTGTCCGCGAAAACGTCCCCGTTCGCCGCCGCCGTCGCGAAAGCGACCGACTCCTCGCCCGAGTCATCGAACGAATCTACCGGAACCACCAACGCCAGTGTAAGCGTCACGAGCCACGGCGTTGGAAGGACCCCGGTGATGGACGGCGAAGAATATACCAGCCGCCGGCCGCAGGAAAAGTCTCCCCTCGGGAAATACGTCCCAGGCGCAGTCGGGTCGCCCGGGTCCTCAGGGGTTTCGCAGTGGATGGACACGGTAGTCGCGCGCGCGAAAGTGATGCGGGGTGGTGCGACCGTTGGTGATCGAGAATCCGAAAACGCGAAAGTCACTGGCGCTGAGTCGAAGTTCCCCGGGGTGAAAAATATTTTGGGTGACGTTTCGTCGCCGGTGCCGGCGGAGGGCGACGAAAACGTCGCCGCGATGACCCTTTCCGAGCTGCGACAAGTGATCGCGGACCAAAAGGCGGCGATGCGGGTCATCGCGAGCAAGTACGCCTCGTTGAAAGAAACGCGTCGGGACAATTTGGCACGAAACGAGGAAACCACCAAAGCGACACTTGAAAAGGCGTTACGACGAGGCGAAGCGTTTGAAACCGAGCTGCGGTTAGCGTCGCGGCGGTGCGCTGAGATTGAAAACGGAAGGCGAAGCGCGCGCGCGGCGCTTGCGGAGATGGCGAGCCAGAACGCGAGATTAGTCTCCGCTTTTTCCGTGAAGAAGGAGGAAGTCATTACGCTTCGAGGCGAGGTTGAGCAGGCGAGACACACAAAAAACACAAAAGCAACCGGCACGGAGGATTTGTACCGCAACGCCGCAGCCGAGGTTACGATGTTGCGGAATACGCTGACGCAAACCTCCGATACGCTTTCACAAAAGAACACCGAGTTGTTGGATTCGAAACGCGAAATAACGCGTTTAAGAGACGCCATAGTCGCCGCGAAACGAAGGGAAGCAAGAGGTGAGACCGGCGCGGAAGCCGCGGGTACGAAAGCGCGAGAGGAAACCCTCGCCGCGAGGGTCGCGCGGAAGGAACTGGAAGTTGAGCGCGCTTCATTCGCGGCGGAACGAGGTCGGTGGGAGGGCGAGAGGAAACGGTGGGCTGGTGAAATCGCGACCGTTCGCGCCGCCGCCGCGGCTGCGGCTTCGGCGCGTCCGGGAAGCGCGTCCGCGGAGGCTTCGAAAAAGAGAGAGGAGGGAGTACCTCCGCCTCACAACGCGGCGTTTCGCGACCCGTACAAAGGTACCAGGTCGCAACCCGTTTCTCCCACGAAAACCTCGAGTTTCACTGAAAGCATAAGGTCAAAACAACTGTCTCCCCTTCGCAAAGCGCAGTCGTTCGGTGAAACGAACCGCGAGAAACACAGCGCGAGGTCGGCGCCGGTATCGCCGTCGAAGGAGGACCCGTCGTCGCGAACAACGTCGCTGCAGAAGTCACCCGGCCCGAACGCGAGCCCGCTTCGGGTCGCGGAGCACCACAAAGTCCGCGGGAACAACGAGTTCCACGCCAAGCGGTACGACCGCGCCCTCGCGCAGTACACGGCAGGTCTCGCGTGCGCCTTCGACGACGATACCTTCCGCGCGGTTCTTCACGCCAACCGCGCCGCCGCGCACCAAGCGCTTCAGCGGTTCTGCGACGCGGTGATGGACTGTTGCGTTTCCAATTTCCTCGATCCTTCCTACCAACGAGCGCTTCAGCGACGCGCGGACGCGTATCTGAGCATGGGGGACTGGCCATCCGCGGCGAAGGACCTCGCCACGCTGGCGCCGTCCATGGGCCCGGAGTGTTCCTTGAAACTAAACGAGGCGAAACGCAAAAGTCTGAAAGGCGTGGTGGTGGTACGTATTTCCCACCCAACACGTTCCGCCTCCGCGATTACCCGTACTCGTCCTGACGAAGGGACGGCTATACCTCTGACTTTTTACGTAATACGCGTTACGAGAGACTGACACTTTCTTGTTAATCGGGCCAGGACCACTACGCCGTGCTCGGGGTTTCCGCTGCCGCGACGGCTGGCGAGATAAAAAAGCAATACCGAAAGCTGGCGCTGAAACACCACCCGGATAAAGCGCCGCCTGAAGCGCTCCTGCGTTTGCACGCGGAGGCGCTTTTCAAACAAATCGCGCAGGTAAGTATTTCCCATTTACCACATTCCGCCGACTGATTGCCCATACAAGACTGACATTTATTTTTACTATCTCAGGCAAACGCGGTGCTGTCGGACCCGGCGACGCGACGGAAATACGACGCCTCGGTGACGGCGCGGGGGAGGAGCAGCGGGTATTAAGGGCTAAGGGAGGAGGGTATTAGGTGTATTAAGAGAAGGGGGAGGAGCAGGGGGTATTAGGTGTATTTAAGGGAAGGTATCGAGTTATTATTCATAAATCCGTAATTCTTTCTTCTCCTACTGCTCGTCATCCGACGACGCGTTGATTCCCGAGTCGTACCCGGCGCCTTGAAGGTCCGCGAAGGTGAAGCTCTTTGACAGGGTTTCGCCGTGCGTGACACACATGTTGTTTCCGTGGATGCACTCGGGTGGTCCATCAAGGTCATCTTCCCAGCCACAACTTTTTTCCGTCCCGATTTGCGTCGACGCCGCGACCGCTTCGCGAACCGTGTTCGCGGCGTAGTTACACAAACCGCGCGCCAGTTCGTTGCCGTCCCGGTCACAAACGGTGACGCACTCTTGTACTCTGAAGTGGTTATCCGACACGAATGTCACGTGCGTCATGAGCAAAGGCGCGCCTCGCAAAACCGCCCTTTCTCCCAACTCGTTCACGCGGACCTCGCCGGAAATAGGCACCGCAAGGAGCCATTTCTTTTTCCCCTTTGCCGCTTTCTTGGCGGGCAGAAAAACGGTTCCCACGCTTTCCCCGCGCAACACCGCCGCCTCAATCGCGGTGTCCATGTTTCCGGACAGGCACACGATTGTTTTGCACCCCGCCGCGCACGCGATCCTCGCGGCGGTGAGCTTCGTGACCATCCCGCCCGTCCCGACTGACGACCCCGCGCCGCCCACGTCCACGTCCAAGTCATTGATGTTCTCCACGACTTCGATGCGTCGCGCGTTTGGGTCGGTGTGCGGGTTGGAGGTGTACAACCCGTCCACGTCTGTTTTTGGAATTTGGAAAAAAAGTGGTTAACGTCTTGTACGAGCAGAGGTAGTAGTCCCTTCTGGTACGAGTACGGCGGAACGGCGTGTTCTTCGGATTTGGGAAACGCGCACGGCAAGGCCGTACCTGTTAGCAAAAAAAGCCACCGCGCATCCACCAAAGCAGCAACCTGCGCGCTCAGCGTGTCGTTGTCTCCGAATTTTAGCTCCTCCACCGCGACCGTGTCGTTTTCGTTCACCACCGGCACCACGCCCATCTCGAACAGCGCCCCGAACGTGTTCCTAGCGCAGACGTACTGTTTTCGGTTACTCAAGTTCTCCAGCGTCAACAGCACCTGCGCGCACTTAATCCCTATGGTGTTGAAGATGTCCTCGTAGTACCGCATCAAGTGCACCTGCCCCACCGCAGCCAGGGCCTGTTTCTTCGCAACCTCCTTTGGTCGTTCCGTAATCCCCATGCGGAACATCCCAGCGCCCACCGCGCCGCTGGACACCAAAACGACGCGGATGCCACGCCGGTGCAAACGCGAAACCGTCTCGCACAGGGTGCATATCTGGGAAAGGTGCAGGGTGCCTGCTTCTTGCCGAAGCAACGAACTGGTGCCTACTTTGATCACCACGGTGGGCTGTTGAGAAGGCGGTGGGGGGGGGGTCAGGTGCGTCTCGACCGCAGGATGCGCGGATGGGGCAAAAGTGTCGCGACTTCCGAGGGTTCTCGACAATCAAAAACAAATCGCAAGCGCGTCAGCGGTACAGGCGTGATGCAAGCGCACGTACCTCTTCGCCCTTCTTCGCGAGCTCCTCAAGCCGGTCCATCGTTGTTTGGCGTGCACGAAACGCACCCGCTCGCGAGGCGCGAGGAGACGCGCAGCGTCGAATAAGGAACGAGTGCGGGAACGAGCATCTTACCTTCAGTTCGAGAGCGCCGACTTCTTGACGCGTTTTCGAGATTTCACGTTTCGGATCGCGAAACGCTTGTTTTCTCGGAAGCCTCGACGCACAACGACGCGCACACGACACCCTTCACATGTCCTCCCACGCAGCGCATACCGCCATGACTGGCGCGATCGGTGGTATCACGACCGGCACTACTCCCGCGAGCCTTGCCGACGCGGGCGAGGCCATCCCCGGCCTTCTCAACGACATCGTGGTCACGCACATTCTCAGAACTGACTATTCGACGACCCCGCCGATCTCGCACGGCTCCGAGTGGTGAGCTGTGCGATGCACGGCGCGGTGGCGGCGACGGGGCTTCGGTTTGAGAAGATGGGTGCTCTGGAAGCAGCGGAGCTCGGATGCTTAAGCATTTTGCAGCGTCTGAAACCGCGAGATCGCCTGTCGCGTCGACCATTGCTTTCTTTGCATGGTAGCGGCGGGGAGCGGGCGTCTCGAGATGCTGAAGTGGTTGCGGAAGAACGGCTGGCCGTGGGATGAGATGACGTGTTGGTCGGCGGCAAGGGGCGGGCATCTCGAGGTGATGCAGTGGGCCCGCGCGAATGGCTGCCCGTGGAACGAGGACACGTGCAAGCTCGCGGCGATTGGCGGACACTTCGAGGTGCTGCAGTGGGCGCGCGCAAACGGCTGCCCATGGAGCGGGGAGGAGCTGTACATCGCCGCTGAAATGGGCCACGAAGCGGTGGTGCGAGCGCTGATCGAGTTGGGCTCAGACATCAACAAGGCGGATGATAACGGCTATACCCCGCTGATCATGGCCGTCCAAAAGGGCCACGATGTGGTAGTGCGGGCGCTTATTGAGGCGGATGCGGACATCGACAAGGCGACAATGCAACAGATATGGCAATTATGGGGTTCATTGTTCAGATGCTCAGGGATGCCGGCGCGGTGTGACGAAACGACGGGACGCGCACGTGATATTACCACACAAGGTGGGCACCTGCGTACCACCTAGGAATCCGGTCCAGTAGATTTTTCCATTAAAAGCACCGCAGCGCTCGCTTTCGGCTAAACACACACCATCCTCGATCTTTTGTGACTGTTTTTGTGACTATTCTTAGCCAACTCCTGTTTACATGTATGCGCATTGCACGTACCCAAATTCAGTGTCCACTGAACGCCACCGTGGTCCACTTGCCGTCCGCGCCTCGGGTCGTGATGAACTGTTCCGGCACCGGCGTTTCAACCGGCTCGGCGTTTGAAGCGCTTCCGTCGGCCGCCGGCACGCACACCACGTTGATTTCCGACGACTTCGCGGTCAACACGGAGACGGTTTCCGCTGTTTTTTCACTCAAATACACCTGGCACCCGTCCACCTTGTCTATGGACACCGTCGGTACGGTTTGTAAGCACTGCACCTGCATGCTCTGGCAGTTCACCAGCTCGCACGTCGCGAGCACGTCGTCGAACACGAGCGCTGTTTTCGCACACTTGTCCAAGGTGATAGCGTTTGGCTTCCCAGTCACGGTGATGACGCAATCCACGCAGTCGTAGACGTACACGGCCTGTTTCGGCGTCACGTTCTCGATGCGCAAAGTTTTGTTACCGACCTGGTGCTCCACTTGCCACTTCTTGCCCTCCAGCGCGAACGTTGGGGTCTTCGTCGCGGCGGGGGTCAGTTTGCCAGTCGTTGGTTTCGTGGAAAGTTTCGCCGCGTCGTCGCTCACCAACCCCACCCGGTCTGTTCGATTTTTTGTTTTCATGTCATCCGTGACTTTGCGTAACCCGGAAGTCACCGCCTCGCCCTGGTTGAGCTCTTGGAACACGGCGTTCATGCCGGCGGCGGGGGCGGAGACGGGTGGACCGGCGGCGGGCAGCGGAGGCGGAGGAGGAGGCGGCGGCGGAGGCGGCGGCCCTCCCGCTTTCTTAGGCGCGCCATTGCCATCCAGTTTCCACGTCTTCGCGCACCCTCCTTTCGCGTTCCAACAAGGCCCGGTGGTGTGGTATGTCTTGACGTACGGCTTCAGGGTTCCGTCGATTAACAGTTTCAGCCCAGTGACCCACTCCGCGTGCTCCGGTTTCGTCGCCCGGAACTCCTTCAACACTTTGTTCGTCCAGAACTCCGCGGACTGCCACGCCTCCGCGACGTGCGCTTGTGGTAAGGACATACCCATGTCAGCCCCCTGGTACGCCACGAAGGAAAGCGCCTGCACCGCTTCTGCTAACGCTTTCTGGTGGTGGAACGATTCGGTTCGCTTGCCTTCGCTTTTAGCGCCAACCGCCACCATCGCGTTCCCCACTGGGGTCAACAACAACTGTAACGTCTCAGGGCTAGGCTTCTGGCAGGACGCGATACACGCAATAACCGAGGCTTCCAGGGTGAACGCCTGCGCGAACAAACCCGTCACCTCGACCATGTCGTCGCCAAGAGGCGCGGCCAGCGCCACGAGCGTAGCGACCGGGCCGCTGAGCACGTCGGCGAACGCGGAGACGGAAGCATGGTTGGCACCACCGGTGGCCGCGGGAGCTGCCGAAGCGGACGCAGCGGCGGGGACGGACACACCACCCGCTTGCGCTTCAAGACGCGCGGTCACCGCCTCCAGGCGGGAGACGAGGGCGTCCATGATACACGGATGTACCGAGAGGCTCCAGGGGGGGCAGGCGCGGTGCCCGGACGAGTGGATGCAGAGTGCCAAGATCTTCACGACTGCCAACGGTTGAGTGAAAAGACGAGCTCATTTCATCAGGAAAGTTTTTACAAGCTGCTACAGTAATAGTTTCGGCACCGCTGGCGCGCATAGTTATTACGTCTCCCCCCCCCGCAACACCGCCATCGCCCCCCCCGCGACTGCTAGGTACTCCGGGTCCCCATCCGCCATGTGCGCTGCTTTGAAAACGCCTTTCAAGGCTTGTTTGTACGCGCCCATTTCATTTAACACGGCGTCGTCCTCGAACATGTGTTTTTCCGCAAGCGCGACCCACGCCGGTTCCGCTGCAGCGAAGGTGCCGTGTCCCAGCACGGAGTGGCCCTCTCGGGGTATACCAAGCGCAACCGCTTCCGCGGCTTCGCAAGCTTCGCCGTTGCTTTTCTGTTGGATATCGGCATCGTTCCATCTTTTCCCGTCCCTCGCCCATTGGCACAACCGCGGCAGCGCCACGAGCGCGGTGAGCGGCGATTGCGATTGCGTCGCGGCGGCGCGCACTAATTGTCCCGCTATTGATTTCCCTAGCGGTGCCCTTGTTTTCATGCCGTACAGAATGTCCGCTTGCTGCACCACGGACGCCAGGACGTCTTGGTTGTCCCCGGTGCCTAACTCAGCACCGGGGTCGAACGAGATCTCCGACGCGCCGGACGCGGGCGGGGTGTCCACATGCCGCAACAACCAGAACGTCGCCACGCCTGACGGGTGCGGCCACGCGTCTACGCGTAGCTCGTGTTTCCCCAGCGCCGCCGCGGCTGCTGCCGGGTCGTTGGAGCCGGGGGGGGTGGCCAACTCAGACGCAAGCGCGTCCCACGACGAGGATGACGTTGAGGAGCTTCTTCGGAAGTGCCGCCCGATAACACTCGATCCGACATGCTGTGCCGACGTCACGGGCGCACGCGTCGCGACCGCGGCGACGCGACACAGGGCACGTGCGAGAGAGGTCATCGCCCGCTGCTAGTGGAGTCGCGAGAGGAAGCAACTGTTGGCCGTCGATCGACCGCGTGTCGCCGCGCCTCGTGGAGTGGTTCCTAACTCCTTCTGTGTCGGCGCGATTAGGCTCTTCTGACAACACAATTTTTATCGGAAAGCCCTCCCCGAAACCAGAACAGTCCTGGTCGCGCAGCACGCGAGGAGTGTGGGACGGGACGGCGCGTTTGGGTACGGCGAGTACGACGCGAGGATGTTCGCGGTGAGGGTCGGAGTTCCGGTCGCGCCGGTGCCGAGGCCACAGCGCAAGCGACGCGTCGTCGGTCGCGTTTCCGGATCGATCGGAAGACGCGGGCACAAAAACTTTGTCATCGACGACGCGACCGACGCGTGGATGACACGTGATGTGTCGCCATCCCCAGTCGCGGTTGAGTCCGGGGACACGGATGAAGTAACGCGGGCGCGCGGGGATGCGCCGACGACGTCGGGCACGGAGTTTGAACCCGATTTACGATCGGATTTCGTATCGGCCGACCCGGGTTCGAGGGGTGACGATGCGACGATGGGTGATGCTTCGGTTGCGTCGGAAACCAAAGCGCGAACGCAAACTCGGAAAGGAACCGACAAAAACAGCAAAGACAAAGACGCGGGAACCCAATTCCGCCTGGAGCTGGACCCGAAGCGGTGGCAGGAAAGGTTAACGGCGTTGTCGCAGCGCATACGCGACGGAGGCGAAACCGTCGACCAACTACGACACGCGGTGGCGAACGCGCGCAAGGCGTTGCCCGCGGATATCGCCAAGGCGATATCGACCGAAATCGCGCAGATGGCGCCGTCCAGCCGCGCGTCCGTGGGGTGGCTGTTGCGCCGGGACGCCACGAAGGCGGGCAGTGACGGTACGGGACGATTTAAAGAAATTTTAGGACACGTCGTGGCGCAAGGAAAGGAACTTCCCAGCGACAAACAACCAAAGGAAGACACGGATGGAATTGTTCCATCATCGGAAGACACGAATGGAGTTGTTCCATCGGAAGACGCGGATGGAAGTACTCCATCCCCCGTCGATTTTCCTAGTATATCCTCAACCTCCGCCCCGGTGTTCCTGTTCGTCCGGGGGTTATACGGCGCGCACTACCCTTGTTACATGTGGGACATCGTGGAGCACTTCACCGGGAAAGGCGCCGTGGCGCACATCTCGACGGGCGCGGATGGCGAGGGCACCGTGTTCGACAACGCCCTCGGGCTGCGCGACGAGATTTTGGAGTTCGCATATTTGTACCCTGACAGAAAAGTAGTACTAATAGGCCACAGCAAGGGCGGCATGGACGCGTGCGCGGCGGTTGCGCTTTTCGAGCCGGTGCTCGGTGACGTGGTGCTTGGCGTGGTGACGGTGCAGTGTCCGTACGGAGGCTCGCCGATTGCGTCCGATTTAGTCGCGACTGAGTCTTTAAAGAAAGTCACGGGAACGGCCCTTGAGATTTTGTTACGCGCGCCAAAGGGAAGTGCTCCTGACTTGCTGAAACCGCTCATCGACGTGACGTACACAGAAAGGCTTAAATTCCTGGAAAAGCACCCGTTTCCGGCCAAGTTCCCGGTGGTATCGATGCACACGTCAACGAAGGCGCCGTCGTCGGTGTTATCGCTGTCCGCTGCTTACATTAAAAACAGGTACGACGGGAACGAAAACGACGGCCTCGTCGCGCGATGCGACGCGGAAGTCCCCGGGTGCGTTGCGGTGCGGTGGACAGTGGAGCACGACCACGCGGACGGCGCGTACCCACGGACGATGAGCGACGCGAGGTACGATTTGTACCGGAAAAGTTTAGGGCTTGGAGCTCTTGAGACGGTTGACTCCTCCCGTCATTTGATTGACACGGAGGCTGATTATGAAATCGAGGAGGTTGACTCGATTCGTTTGATTGAGGAGGAGGCTATGGATGAAATTGAGGAGGTTGACTCGATCAGAGAGGAATCGGGGTCCGCGACAGCTAGGGAACTGGAAACACCGACAGAATTCTCGAGTGCCGACGAATCACACTCCCACTCTTTTGATCAATCGGGTACCGAAAACAGCAACGAGATGGTTCCGTTGGCGCAGGCTAAAGCGCAAGCCATCGCTACGCGTGCGCGTGATTTGAAACGAAACGCGGAGGACCAGAAACAGAGTTTTGACTTCGAGAAGTTCGCCAAGGACGGATTGGATAAACTCACGTCTGGCGACTGGAGCTTTACGAGCGAGAATAATGAAACAGATTTGACGATGGGCGACAGTGACGCGAAGAATGAAACGCAGGTGCCTGTCACAACGCAGGTACCCGTCACAGAGGTATCCGTGCCTGGAACCTCATCACCTGACAAGAAAAAGCAAACACCCCCCCCGCCACCCGGCGCTGGAACGCTGTTAGTGCGCGCGTATCTCGCGCTAAACGCGGCGGTGCCGGAACGGCTCGCCGGAAACGCCGCGACGCAGGGTGAGTACCACGAAGCGCTCGCCGTGCTTTTGATGGAAAGGGCGCTTGTCATGGAAGGGAACGAGGTATTTAATTAATTATAACTTTAGGTCTTTAGGTCAGTCACTAACTACGCGAACAGCTTGTTTGAGTTCCTCACGAAGGATTCGTACCCTTCTCGGTACGTCCCGACGGCGCCCGCGGTCGGCGAGGTCGTTTTCGTCACATCAAACTCGGGTGTGTTTGTCTGCACGAATTCCTTCGTCGTCGTTCCCAGAACTATCGCCGCGGCTTGCTTCGCTGCGCCCAGCGCGGCTGATTCCGTTTCTCTTGGTGTCTTGACCGGGATGTTGAACACGTCTGACACGATTTGCCTCCACAACCCAGATTTAGCCCCGCCCCCAACCAGCACCAACTCTTTCGGCTTCTCGACGACGCCCAGGGTTTGCATTTTCAACAACCCGGTGAGAAGCGTGTACGTCGCGCCTTCCATCGCGGCGCGGTACAACACGCCCGAGTTATTACGCAAGCTCCCGGGCCGCAAACCGACAATCGCGCCGCTCGCGTCCGGCCAGTTCGGCGTCCTTTCCCCCACCAGGTACGGCAGGAACTGCACGCCGTCGCACCCGGGAGAAACGGACGAGGCGCTTTGACCAAGGGAGTTGTGCGACGGTAACGCGCCTCCGTCGCCGGAAGCGCAAAACCCTCTGGCTTCCTCTACTACCCGTGTGCAGTTCAAAGTGCAGAGCAGGGGAAGGTAGCCGCCAACTGCGTCGCAGAACGGCGCTATTACGCCGCTTTTGTCCAGCACGAAGGTATCGCTGGCGCCGAAAAGCGTGCCTGACGTGCCTAGGGAAACCACCAGGGTTCCGGGTGACACCGCGCCGGCGCCTGATACGATAAAAAAGAAAGTGTCAGTGTCACATGAGCAATCAGGGAGGCGGAATGTGGTGGGTGGAAAATACGTACCGATGGCGGCGCACGCGTTGTCTCCGGATCCGGTTGAAACGGCCGCGCCGATTGGTAACCCGGTTCGCTCCGATGCTTCTTTAGTAACCTTACCTACTTGCGCATCGGGAGGCATTATTTCTTTCGGTAGCAACGTAAGCAACCCCGGATCCACCGCCGCGCACTTCTCCCTGTCGTAAGTTTTTGTGGACAAATCGAAAACCCCCAAACCGCTCGCGTCGCCCGCCTCCGTGGCCAAAACGCTCGTCAAGCGGAAGTTTATAAAATCGTGCGGAAGGCACACCTGTTTTGTCTTCGCGAAGTTACCAGGTTCCTCATCTCTTAACCACACTACTTTGGATGCCGTGAACGCGGCTTGCATTTGCCAGCCGTCGAAAGCAGCGTGTTGGCTGATTTGTGCGGCCTGGCCGGCGGACTCGGTGTCGCACCAAAGCTTCGCGGGGCGAATCACTTGAAAGTTTTTGTCAAGCGCAACCATCCCGTGCTGCTGTCCCGAAACCCCCACCGAAACGATCTGGGAAGCCTCCGCGTCCGCGTCTGAAAGCGCCTTTTTCAAGCTCTCACTTATCCCATCCATCCAGGTCTCGGGGTCCTGTTCCGCGGCGTGTGGGCGAGATAACGGCATGGGAAGTAAGTCGTACGCGTAACTCCCCACACCCGCAACGACGTTGGTGTCGATGTCGTACAGCAAACACTTGGTGCTTTGCGTGCCGACGTCTAGACCACACGCGTACCGGGCTTTGAACGAGGACACGGAGGCACGAGCCGCGGTGCGGACCGCGCGGCGGGCACGCCACCGGCGCGGGCGCAGTGACAAGACATGAGGCGCGCCGAGCGCGCGCGAGGCCATTGTGCGGTCCCGTGATTCTGTCATCCGGATAAAAAGCAGGGTGCCGTCCTTATTCCGAAAAATCCTCGAGCGAAAACGCGGGCGTGTCGCGCTCGCTCCCCACTCGGTCGCGCGCGGAGGGCACGGGACGCGCCCACGCGCTGGCGTCATGTCACAACCAGGTGATAAGTCAGAAGAAGTCGTTGAGGTACGCGTTTCGTGGCTTGGCATCTCCACCGTTCCCGCCCGCGCCTGGTTCTCGAAATCGTGGCATCGACAGGCAACGACGCGTTGTGCACTTACGCGACTGCGAAAAGTATCCACAACCCGCCCCTCCCCCCAATTCCAACCACTCACCCCGCCGCTCCACCTCTCTGCATCTACCCTACTCCCAACTAGGCGGAGTACCAAGCCGCGTTGCGCGCGCTTCAGACCACGATCTCGGGCAAGACCCGGGCCGCCCCCAAGGGCCCCAACGATTTGAGCTGGGAAGACCAGTTCGCGAAACTCGGCGCGTACGCCGATCGGCTCGGTTTGCGCTCGGAGATGGAAAACCTAAACGTAATTCACGTGGCTGGGACGAAAGGCAAGGGCAGCACGTGCGCGTTCGTGGAACACATTTTACGGGAAAACGGCGTGAAAACGGGTTTGTACACGTCCCCGCACCTGGTCGACATACGCGAACGGTTCCGTGTAAACGGCGTTCCGGTTTCGAAACAAAAATTCACGCAACAGTTCTGGTGGCTGTTCAACAAGGTACGTGTTGTGACGTTTGCCAGTACTCGCAACTGTTACTTACGTCACAAACGCACTGTTCGCCGGCTGTCCAGAGTACACCACGGTTTGCCCACTGTTTGCCAACCGCCCAATACAACACACCCGTACTCAAGACGGAAGAGACTGACCCTTTTCTTTCCCCTTTTCTTTCCCACTCGCAGTGCAAAACCGAGTGCCGCGACCTGGGCGGTCCGCCCGCGTACTTTCGGTTCCTCACGCTTCTCGGGTTCCGGATTTTTGTAACCGAAAAAGTGGGGTGTTGCATTTTGGAAGTGGGTTTGGGTGGGCGGCTCGATGCGACGAACGTGATTAGGTCGCCCACGGTGTGCGGGGTCACGAGCTTGGGTTTGGACCACGTGGAGGTGCTGGGGGATACGATTTCAAAAATAGCCACGGAGAAGGCGGGGATATTCAAACCCCGAGTGCCCGCGTTCACCTCACCGCAGCCGCTGGATGCGATGGAGGCGCTACAAGCACGAGCGGCGCACGTCGGCACTACACTGGAAGTCGCGCCGCCGTTAAGGGCGTACAATAGAGGCGCTAGCGAAAACCCGGCGGACTGCATAAAGTTAGGCCTGGCGGGCGCGCACCAGAAACTGAACGCCGCGCTTGCTGGTACGTATTGGGCCTTTCCCAAATCCAGGCACACCGTTTGCCCAGACAAGACGTTAACCACTTTTCGTTCACAACCGCAGTGCGTTTAGTCCGGGAGTGGGCGTTCAAAACACGCCCGTCCTGGGCACACGCCGCGGAGGCTGAGTTAGCACAAGGGGAGCTCCCGGAGAGCTTCAGGCAGGGGCTTGCGAAAACGGAGTGGTGGGGACGCGCGCAGGTGGTGGTTGAGACGCTGGGAGGTGGGGACGGGAAAGGGAAAGGCGATGAAACTGAAACTCGAGAAGGTGAAAAAACTGAAAGCGATTCCTCCCTGGTGTGGTACCTGGACGGCGCGCACACCGAGGAGTCCATGGCGCAGTGCGCGGAGTGGTTCTGCGAGTCGACCTGTTTTACGCTGCCAGAGCCTGTGTTTATCGAGACGACGGAAAGTGGAACGCAGACGGAGAGGGCGCAGGCGGAGGGGGAAGGATTGGACGCGGGCGGCGGCGGCGACGATCCTGAAAAGTTGGAGGATGCAAAACCTGACCCCGAAAACGAACATACACGGTTCCGGGAAGAAGAGCCCCAGGCCGAGGCTTTTTTGTCCCCGCCTCCCCCTGAAAAAAAAGAACCCCTAAGACTGCTTCTGTTCAACTGCATGGAAGAAAGAGACCCGATGATGTTGTTGACTCCGTTGGCCAAGGCGCTGCGGGGAAAAAAAACCCCGCTGACGCAATCGTTCTTCGCGCCGAGCGAATCGAGCGCCAAAGGTTTGGCGCCGGATTTAAAACAACACGCCGATTTGCGCTGGCAACACAAAATGGCCAAGGTGTGGACCGACTTGGTCCGGAAACACCCGGGGAGCTTCGTCGGTGGTGTGGAAAGCACGGCAGATACGCTCTGCGGTGGGACTGAAGGAAGAGATGTAGTAGGTGTGACTGAAACCTCGTCAACGTCCGCGACGGTAGACGTGTCGAGCGAAGCCGTCGGAACGGGTCTCCCAAAAATCCCAACCGCGCTGGTCGCCGCCGCCGTGCCGTCGTTGCGGCTCGCCGTGGAGAAGATCCGGCACGTGGCGCTGGAACAACGCCGGCTGGGAACGGGAAGGCGGGTACACGTGCTGGTCACGGGGTCGTTGTACCTGGTGGGGGATATGCTAAGAGTGCTGGGTCGAGCGTGATGAGAAGAGGCTTGTTGTGCAGCAATCTTTTTCAACGAAGCAATCTCAACGAGTTGTCAAATCAAAACGACGACCGAAAATAGCAGCCCTCCCAGATCCGAGCACACCGTGGTCCGTTTCCCCACCGGCAGTTTCGCCGCGTTCCCGTGCATCGCGCGCCCTTACGCGTCTCCCACCGCACCTATCCCGTGCACGCCTCGACCCTATGGTGTTCGGACGAGGTCGTCCCAGCGCGGAAACCGCGAATGGCGCGAAAACACCTTCGTCTTCGTCGACCGGCAAATCCCTCTCCACGTCCGCGAAGGAACAGGAACGCGCTATCCTGGCCGCGATGACCGACAGCGATTCCGAGGACGAGACGGTGCGTTCTTAGGTTTCTGTTGTACGGCGCAAACGCGTGACAGACGACGCGAGAGCCGCGAACGATACGCTTCCTTGAACCCGAATAACAGAACACGTCGCCTTACATCCTTTTCTGACCGTCGCTCGAGTACCGCATCTCTCAATCTGTCAAACCTGCAGGCTCGCGTGGTGGCGCGCGAAACGCTCTCCTCGATTCCGCCCACGGCGTTGTCCTGGGGGAACGAGGACGAGGACGACGTGACGAGGGCGGCAACGGCGGCTACGCCTTCCGCGAATCAAGCGGGAACTTCCCGGCCAAGCGCAGGCGGTTGGGCCAAGCGCTTCGGCGGGACGAAAGAAAAAGAAACGAAAAAAAAGGCCGCCTCCGTAGCGAATATGTCGAGGGCCGAGAAGCGCGCCGCGAACGGGTACGAAAAACAACACACGAAAGACGCGAAAGAGATGAACGTGACTTGTGCGACGAATGCGGCCAGGAAAGAGTCACGAGAGTCACAAGAGATGCACGAAATACAGCCTTGTGCGATTGACGCCACGACGTTTGGAGCGCCGGCGCGTCGCGCGGAAACGACGCGTTCGTCGTCGAGGAGTGTTTCTTTTTCTTTTCTGGTCGTGCTCGTTTTCAAAATCCTCGTCGCGGCAATCGTGGCCTTCGCGCTTTTCCTCGCCGCGGTTTACCTGGATTCGAACTTCCCGGAAGCGTGGCCTGAAATGTGGAGGATGGAGCAGCACGTGAACAATCTCAGCGCGAGTGAGGCGCTTGCGTTCGCATTGGGTGTCGTCCAGGACTTGGTTGGGGAAACCAAAAAGGCGGTAACGGCGGCGACGGCGCTGGCGATTCGCGAAAAAAATGCCCTCGCCGTTGCGTTGACGAAAAAGACGGTCAGAGCCATTGCGAAACTTCGCGCTGAATCCGAGTTCGTCACCGCGCACGTGACGCGATTTGCTACCTCGGCCCGCTTGGTGTTCGCCGACCGCGTGCGGACCGCGAAAACGCTGTTTGACGAGGCCAAGGCGTTCGCGTCGCGGAAAGCGGGACGGTAGTGTTTTTCTGCGGAACGAAAAGTCGAGACGAATATAAGATTGACACGAAGGATCTTCCATCAAAACAAACAGCTATGGCTACCTTTTCTTTGCCTTCCTGACCTCCCGTTGCATCGTTTTCATCGCGTCTCGAGCGAACCTCCACTGTAGCAGTCGCACGGCCGGGTACCCAACGAACGCTAAAGCGTGCGCAGGTTTGGAAAACGCGTGGACCCCGAACCAAACCGAGTCGTCCAGGCGCAGCTCAACCACGAACGCTTCTTCGCCTGCGAGGAGGTGCCCGCGCAAACACCCGTGCGCGAAGCTGAATCTTTTTTTTACTTTTTTAAACTCGCTGTACGGCCTCGGGTCGGTGCTTTCCTCGACGTACACGACCTGCAGCGGGTTCCGTATCCAGACGCCGAGCACGTTGGCGCACACGCACACGGGTCCGTTCTTTTCGATTGCGGTCGACGGGGCCACTTCGCTCCAGCCGAGCTGGAAATGTTTCCATTCCGTGACCAGGCGTTTCGCGACCGCGAAGTCTCCCCCTCCGGCGCCGACCTGTAAGAACGTGGTATCCGTGGCGTACGGGACGGCGCGGGATAGCGTGAATCCTCCGCTGTCCCCTTGTTTTTGCTTCGTTCCCTTGCGGTCTTTCGTCAACGAGGGAGACGGTGGGGTTCGTCTGCTCGCGCCCACGTGTTCGTCCGGGTAGTTGAAACCGCGGGCGGTGCCGTGGTCGGTCGCCGCGCGACGGCTCGCGGGGGTGGGGTACCGCAGCCCGAGGAACACCATGAGACGAGACTACTCAGCACGCGACGAAACAAAGTGATGGGTCCGACACCAACTCCCGGGCGTGGCACGCAGAGTGTGGGCATGTCCCCAGATTGACTTTTTTATGAAAAAATCCGTCGCGCGCATAAACGAAACTTGGTAATCTCGATTTGATGTCGCCTGACGGCGGCGGCGTGATCTGCGCGGTTCATACCGACCGGCGCGGGTTTCCACGTGGACGTGTCCCTGGTGGGATGCCGGTGGTCCCTGCTAAGTTCCTCGTGCCGACGGCCGGTGGGGGCGGGGGAAAGCATCGTCAACAACGCGGCGGGCGCAAAGACGGCGGCGGCGCGAAGGAAAAGGACACCAAAGCCAAGGGACAAGGTGGTGTGGTCGGGACCGACCGAACGAACGGTTCCGGCAGTGACGGCGGGGCTGAGAAAGGCGACGATGACGACGACGGGGACAGCGCGAGCAGCGGCAGCGACGACGAAGGCAGTGACGGGTACCGCAAGGGCGGGTACCACCCGGTGAAGGTGGGCGAGGTGTTCAGGGACGGGCGGTACGTGGTTCGGAAGAAACTGGGATGGGGCCATTTCAGCACGGTGTGGCTTTGCGACGACCTCGAGACGCGCACGCAAATCGCGCTGAAGGTTCAGAAAAGCGCGAGCCACTACACCGAAGCCGCGCTTGATGAGATCGAGATTCTGAAACGAGTGCAGGATGTTGAGTCGGTGGACTTCGGGGAAACCAAAGAGCAAAAGGACAAGCGACAACGGCCGCACCACCGGGCCGGCGAAACAAAGACGAAATCGAAATCGAAAAACGCCGGGCGTCTCGCGGCTTCCCGGTTCGGCGCGAAACTGCGTGACGCGAGCGATAAATCAGTGACGAGTAGTCCGTCCGTGAGCACCAGCAGTCAGGCTACCGAAGAAGAAAAAGGCGCAACGCGTGGAATCGAACCGGGGATGGAGGCCAGTTCTGGTACCGTCAACGGTTCAGCGCGTACCGTCGACGGTTCACCCGAACGCGAGAAGTACTCAAAACAAGGCGCGCGGTTCGTGGTGACGTTGCTTGATTCGTTCACGCACAAAGGCCCGCACGGAACGCACGTGTGCATGACGTTTCCCGTGCTTGGAAACAACCTGCTGGATGTGATTAAGCGGTTCGACTACCGAGGCGCGCCGGTGAATTTCGTGAAGCAAATGGCCAGGGACGTTTTGCGCGGGCTGGAGTACCTGCACGTGCGCAAAAACATCATCCACACGGATTTGAAACCCGAAAACGTGTTGTTGACGAAAATTTTGCCCTCCTGGGAAGAGGTGAGGGCGAAGGAATCCGCCGGCTTCGCGTCGGCGGCGGCGGGCGTCGTCGTTCGCCCCGCGGTTGCGGTCGGCGAGCGGGGAACGGGAGCAGGTATCGGTGAACAAGTTTCAAACCATCGAGTTGAAGCCGAGGCACCGGTGGGAGACGTAAAGGAAATTCCGGTCACCGAAGTCGAAACCGAGGCGGACGCGAAGAAACATGGCGCTCAAGAAACTCTCGAGTCCGTGCTTCGTGAAGTGGTTGAGTTGGCGGAGTCCAGATCCGATTTGCGTTTCCCGGCCGAGGCGCCGGCGGGTTGCGTTTCGGAACGGAAAAACGTGGCTGGTAAGGATGGTGATACGCTTGGCGGTGTCGCCAACGGCCGGTCGGGTGATGCTCCAACAACTATCCACTCTGAGCTGACGGAAATCCTTCCGTCAACCTCGGAAACCCCGGGGGGTGGGTCATGCGCCTCAGAAGAAAACGAGGTTTCCGAAACCGAAACCGAAACTAAAAAAAAACCACCAACCTCGCGCGGCGGCGGCCCCACGCCCGTTCCAGCCGACCTGTGCGGTCTCGGTTTCCGCGTCGTGGACCTCGGAAACGCGTGCTGGACGTACAAGCAGTTCACGAGTGACATTCAAACGAGGCAGTACCGGTGCCCTGAGGTACGTATTTCCCATTTCCACATTCCGCCGACTGATTGACCATGCAAGACTGACATTTCTTTTATTTCAATCAGGTTATTTTGGGCGCGAAATACGGAACCCCGGCGGACGTGTGGAGCGCCGCTTGTTTGGTTTTCGAGTTGCTCACCGGTGACCTTCTTTTCGACCCGCGCAGTGGGAAGGAGTACGACCGGGACGAAGACCACCTGGCGCTGATGATGGAACTCATTGGGCCGATTTCGAAAAAGATCGCCACGTTTGGGAAACACTCGCGGGAGTTCTTCACCCGGAACGGCGAGCTGCGGCACATCAGGAGGCTGAAACACTGGCCCATACACAACGTGCTCCACGAAAAGTACGGCGTGCCCGAAAACGAAGCACACGCCTGCGCTGACTTTCTGCAGCGCATGCTGCACTTCGACCCCGACCTGCGCGCGACCGCCACGCAGGCGCTGGCGCACCCGTGGCTGGACGAGGTGTCGCCGCCGCGCGGGGTCGAGGGGGGGGAAACGGAGGGGGATTTGGAGAGCGACGCACGTGCCGCGCGGGCGGACAAAGAAAATGAAGCAGAAGGTGCAGGTGAGGTTGACGCAGAAGAAGGGGTTGATGCGCGAGATGGCGACGCCGACGAGGTTCCGGAAGCGGCAAACGCGAACGGCGACGCGGGTGCGTAATCTTTGGTTGTTTCGTCCGAATTCCAACTTAGTATCACGAAAGGGAGTACCACGTTCATTACGGCACCGTCGTTACCTGTGATTCTCGTCATCTCAATACCTGTCATCTCGTCCCCTCACACCGCAAACACGTCTACTTTTGCGGCGTCGGCAGGTTGACTGTTCTTAAAAGCCACAGCGAAATGGCGGCGCCGATCCAGTGCGCGAACATCACGTTGGCGCCTGCTTGGATGAGAAAAATGTCCAGCGCCAAAACCGGGTTGTACCCTGTGTTCGCGAACGGCGACGCGGCTGCGGCGGTGAGGGACTTGGCGAACAGGATGCCGGTGGTGGCTTGCAGGCCGACGATGGTGGCCCCCTGATTGTAAAAGAAAAAGTGTCAGTCTCGTATGGGCAATCAGTCTTCGGAATGTGGTAAACGGGAAATACTTACCAACCCCACAAAGTTCACCGTTAAGCCGGTTGAGAGTTGCTTCACGACTTCCGCTCGCGGGGGCACCAAATCCAGCTGCGTCACCGCACTCTGTAGCTTAGCCCCCAGCTTGCCAATCCCTAAACTCCAGAACGTGGTGAAGTACGCGCACAGGATGCCGAACAAAATGAAGTACAACCCGGCGTCGGTGGCTTTTGTGATGTTTTTAAACAACACGGAGAAGATCACGATGACCGCGGACACGGTGGACAAGATGAGCTGCCCCCAGAAACCCCACCGGCCCAAGGTTTTGCACGCGTTAGCGGTGCGCTGTACCTTCTTGGCGATGCTCGCGGTGCTGTCCTCGGAGTCCTTGGCCTGGGCAAAGGCGACGCCGACGGATTTGCGTTGTTTGGACCGAGGAGAGACCAGAGACACGGTCAATGCGTCGGATCCAGAAAGGTGTAAACCGGACGAACCGAAAACCGACCTGCGCTGCGTGAGCGCCGGTATCGCGGCAGCAGGGGCGAGTTGTGCGCGTCCTTGGGCGCGCGCGCCAACAGACGCGCGGACCGCGAGGGCGGGACGCAGGGACGCCAGGACCAGGGTGGCCATGGGAAAGGCGCGAAGGACAGTGAGGAGGGGCCTGCCGAGGGATTATTCGAGACATCCGAAAACGAAAGCGCGTTGGCGCAGCGCAGATTTGCGTGGCCACGTGGTTCGCTTTTTATCGTCTTCCCGACCATCCACCGCGCCAGTATGCTCAGGCACCTGCGGCGCCTGGGTACACCCAAAACCCTCGGAACATCCGCCGCGGTTCTCGTGGGACTCGCCTCTTTGGTAGGGTCGAGGGAGATGGCCTCCGTTGCTACTAGGCTCGCGCCAACCGCGAGGCTCAGCGATCTGGCGGGTGCGAAGCTGACGAAGCTCCCCGGCAAGGAATCGTTCAAAGCGTCCACGCTTTGGCACGACAAGCCCGCGGTGGTTTTAGTGCTCCGGCGACCCGGGTGAGTTTTGTGTCGTTCGGAAGCCGCGGAGCTGCACGCCCAGAAAGCCTCGATTGAGGCCAAGGGCGCGCGCTTGGTGTGTCTTCTGAAAGGAAACGGCTTGGTGGGGGACGACGAGATTTCGTTGTTCCGAAGCGACGAGTACGACGAGTACAGGTACTGGGGAAAGGACACGGATTTGTTTCTGGACGACGACTTGGCTTTTTTCAAGACTTTGGGGGGGGGGGTGGTGCGGAAGAAGTCATTCTTACTGGCGCTTCTCAACCCGTTCAGCACGATGTACAAGGCGTACCGGAACATCGACGCGAAGACGAAAGCGGACGCGACGCTGACGGGCGAGGGGTTGATAATGGGCGGTTTGTTCGTGGTGAACAAACACAGGGTCGTGTTCCAACACAAGGAGAAAGACTTCGGGACCGTCGCGCCGATTGAGATGGTGCTGGACGCGGTGGACGAAGCTGTGAAGAAATAAGGTAAGATGGGGTCCGTGGGTGAGTAACGTGGGTCCCGCGGGTGACACGGGCGAGCTACCGGTGAGCGACCAAACAAAACTACCGCTATAGCTCGTCACGTGACGATCACACAAAACTTCGCTCTCGCTGCGCGCGTTCAACGTGACGCGCGCCGTCAAAACTTCTCCCAGAGAATCGACGGCGTCGCCGATAAACAAACAAACGCGCGAACGGGAGAAGAAGAGAGGGTTGTGAAACAAATGCACTTTCAATTTCATCGTAAACTAGGAGTACTTCAAATTCAACCTACTATGACCTTTCCCGTTGCGTTTGTGGTCGTCGAATATGGCGGGTCATCTTGCGTACGTTGAAACCCAAGGAAAACCTGTAATTGGGAGTTGGGGGTGTCTTTTTCGTCAACGAGGTAAGCTACTAAGCGATGAAACAAAACCGACGGCGCCGGTCGCGTTCCGCTTTCCGTCGGTTTTGTTTCACCTTGCAGGAGCTCAACTCGAATCAGAAAGAAACACCTCCAACGCCAATACCAGGTTTCCAAGCGTTTGATCGTGCGCAAGATAGCATCTCGCGTAAGAGTCAACAGAGCTGGAGTACTTGAACGCGAGTCGAGCTTCTCGAGAGGAGAGAAAGAACCTGCAAAAGTCAACAAGTTTTGCATTGAGATGAGACAGAGTGCGCCGACGCCGGGCTTTCAGGAACGCCGTTGGTGCGCGCTGGACTCATCTCACCGGAAAAGAGGCTGACTTTAAAACAGGTGCTCACTATACTCCGAGAAGCTGGACACTGCGTTATAGTTTTCGAGCGTTTGATTCGTACGCGAGACGCTAAAGTCGCGTCTCGCGGTTTCGAAATCGTACAAACGGCCTTGCCATGAACCAACCGCGTTTCGCGCGCGACACACTTGGTGGACATCCTTTCACAGCGCGGGTGCTGTTTACGACACTTTGACGTAACACTGATGCGGTTGTCACGGTGATTTGTCGGAAACACACGCAAAGGTCAACGCGGCATAACGTTCAAACGCGACTCGTTGACCGTTGCTTGTGTTCCAGATGAATCGCCGTGTCGCCCAAAAGTGTCACGCGAAACTGCACGTAAACTTCACCTGACCTTGAAACGATTTCCAACTCGTCCACCCGAAACGAGATACGGTCAATTCATAGCGCTCCTTTGCACGATTTCGAAACCAGGAAAGGTAGAACCACAAACGCACAAGAGAGGTGCTCAAATCTTTGCGAGTCTTTTGCGTTCCAGGAAAGTCTTTCGCGGACGCCCAAAGTCTTTCCCGGACGCCCAAAGCCTTTCGCGTTAAAAGAACATCGCGGAGCTTTGGGGTTCCGAAGTTTCGGCCGGTTCCTCTTTCGTTTTTTCCTTCTTCGCCTCCGCCGCGTCCGGCGTGTCCGGCTTCTTCCCGTCACCGTGCGGCGCTCGGAACACGATCACCGGGACCTTGCTTCTGTGCAGACAGTAGTTCGTGACGGACCCGACGAAGAACTCCTTGATCCTGCTTTTCCCCTGCGCAGCCATGATCACCGCCGCGGCGTTTGAGTCAACCGCGCGCTCGCACACGATTTCCCCAACACTCGTCGTGTCCGTCTCGCGATTGGAAAAGAAAAATGTCAGTCTTTCGTAGTGTTCTCGTAAACCGAAGGAGTAAACAGTCGGCCGGATTCGGACCGAACAGTCAGAGAGTTGGATTCTAATCTGTGCACTTGGTACGGCCGTAGTGCACTCGACCAGGGGCTGTCAACAGTGTGTCAGGATTTGGGAAAGGCCCAACGCTTACCTCGAACGCCACGATTTCGCACGTGTACTTGAAACCCGCCTTCTCCACTTTGGGGTAGATCTTCCTGACGAAGTACCGCTCCGCATCAGCCCTCCACGCGTTTTCCTGCGTTTTGGTGTCACCAAAATTGGAAAAAAATAAGAGTTTTGGGTCCAGAAACGGAAGCGAGTCGCGTTCGCGGTACGCGAGCGACGGGCTGTAAAAGTAAAATGGGAGTAATAATGCTTAGCGTTTGGGAGTGTTACACTTACTTGTTCGGGGTCCGGGACGTCGATGACGTACTCCTCGAAGCCGTACATCGTGGAGGATGGGGCGTAGCGCCTGCGCGTGGTGACGGTATTGGGTTTTTTATTCGTCTCAGAAGTGGGCGACAGGCTCGGCTGTTTCTTTGGTAAGACGCGCGCGCGTGAATTTGTGGGAAGTTCAATTCGCGTGACGCACTTGGGAATGACGTGAAGCAAGTTTACTGCCGGGAAGGAAGTGGGTAGTGTTATGTCAGTAGGACGTCGATGAATTGATCCCCGGCGACGACGAGATATGCCTCGGAATGGAGTGCTCCGCGTTGACCACGGATCGCTCCGCGACTCAGAGTAAGGGATCCACGAACCCCGGCGAGGAACAAAACGATACGCGCCTCGGAATGGAGTGTTCCGCATTGACTACGAATCGCTCCGCGTCTCAGAACCCTCACGGGTTTATCGTCATCGGCGCGCTCGCTTTGTTTTCGCCGGGGAAAATAAGTTGTTTTTGGAAAAGTTTACCTTGGTCGCCTTCGCGGCAAAAGTTCCCCAGCGCCCAGTCGACCATGAACTCGGACTGCGGGGTGCCGTCCACGGGAATCAGGACCTGGCGCAGGGGCATCTGCGTCTGCGTCTCCGCTTCGTCCGTGGTGGGCATCTGCGTGAGTGCGGTGGGGTTTGCGCGGTGAGCAGAGAGTCTTAGAGAGGTTTCGGTCACTCCCAGGCTTCGCGGGGTCCGAGGAAAGGAAAGAGGTTCGCGACGGCACGCACGATGACAGGCACCGCCACTTTCGTACACTCGTCCGCCACACGGGCTCGCACCGTGTCAGCCTGCGCGGCTTGAGTGGTTCCGGTCATGATATCGTGCGTGGGGAGAGGACAAGATGCGATGAGCTCGGTGTGCGTCGGTGTGAGGAAAAGTCGTGGTCGTTGTGGCTTTCAGCGAAACTGAGTTGGCGTGTCTTCCGAGGAAAAGATTTCTTCTTTTTGCAGGTGTGGAAAGCAACGACTGCGGCGGTCTCGCACTTGCCAAGGCGCTTTCCCCACCAGTCTAACGCATGGAACCTACCGCCAACACCCCCATCCAACCCGAACGCGCGACGTTCGATCCCAACGAGCAGCTCGCGTCCGTGTTTCTCTCCAACGTCACGGACTTCAAAACGCGGCTCAGCCTGAGGGCGGTGAGCACCGCCTTTTTAAACGCGGAGAAGCAAGAGCCTTCGACGCCTGTGGACGTTGGGACGACGCACATGTTCGGCGAGATCTGTTATGCGACGGGGAACTTCAAGAACGCGTACCAGTGGTTCAGGAAGGCGAGCGAGCAAGCCCAAGGCCAGTCTACGTTCAACAAAAGCGACTCTATGTACAACCTCGCGTGCTGTTTTCAAGCCGGGGAAGGCGTCGAGAAAAATCTGGACGTAGCCTTGAAGTGGTTCAAACGCGCCGCGGAGGCTGGTAGCACGGACGCGATGGTGACCTTCGGATTATGGTACTGGGGAAAGGAAGACATTGCGATGATGGTTATGTGGCTTCAACGGGCTGTCGCAGAGGGCGATCAACCGGACGCCCTGGCCGTTCTCGGGGAGACGTATCTGAACGGGGAAGGGGTCGACAAAGACGTGAAGCTCGGCATCGAGTACTTTGAAAAGGCAGCGGATCAAGGTCACGCCACGGCCCAGTTCGAACTTGGGATGATGTACAAAGAAGGACATGAAGGTTTGGTACAAGACGTTGAGACTGGTCTGAAGTGGTTGCAAGAAGCCGCAGAGCAAGGTGAAGCCGAAGCGCAGAACGTTCTCGGCCGTCACTACCTCCAAACCGAGAAGTACGAGAGGAGCTTGCCGTACTTGGAGAAAGCCGCAGCTCAAGGCCACCCCGACGCTCAATTCGGCCTTGGGGTATGCTACGGTCACGGTTTCGGTGTTGAAGAAAACCTTGAGACCTCGTTAGATTTTGTCCTCAAGGCTGCGGAGGGTGGTGATGAGGGCGGCTTGCAAGCTCGCGAGTCGGCGATACGTAAGCTAGTCGAGCACGCAGTTTCTTTGGTAAACGATGGCAATGAATCCAACCGACCCGAATTCCTTCGGCTGATACGCAAATTGGCGGACTTGGGTAACGGCATCGCGAAGTTCTTGCTTGCGGGCGCGTATCGGGACGGGATGGGCGGTTCCTTGGATCTCGACTTACATGCCGCGGCGCGTTTGTTGCACAAAGTGATCGAGCACGAGTTCCCGCCCGCGAGTATCCTCGTGACCGAGTGGGGTGTGAAATCCGAAGAGGGTGACGCGCTGTCGCAGCTTCACTTGGGAGCGTTGCGCGCGGCCTAGGGGCGGTACGAAGACGCGATAGCGCTGTGGGAAAAGGCGCTCAAGAACGGCGCGATAGACGCGGGTGTGTTCCTCGGAGAGTGCTACGAACGCGGCGAAGGCGTCGCGCAAAACATCGAAACGGCGAACGAACTCTACGTCAAAGCTGCGGGTCACGGTTCCAAGCTCGCGGAGGCGAAATTGGTCGCCGCGACGGCGAAGGCGTTCGAGTCTGCTTTGTGAAAGAAAAAACAGGCAACGTGGAATAATCGCGAGACGGGGAGAGAGAAGAGGTAACCTTCGATTGAAAACACAAAGATGGGACAGGCGTGGCGTGGCGTTTTATAAAAATCACTCCTGGTCCTCAAACCCGCCGCTCGCGTCTTCCTCTTCTTCGTCCGCTTCCAGCCACTCGATGTAGGTCCCCATGGCGTTGATTCCCGTTTCCAACACCCGCTTCCGCTCCGCGCGGTATTCAATCGCGGCGAGTACTCGAGGCGTGGCGCCTGGAAGCGAGTTTGTTTTCGCGGCTGTCAAAACCGCTTCGTCCTGCGCTAAGGAGGTTTCGAAACTTGCGACGGCTTTTTGCCAAGTTGCCCGAAATTCGACAGCGATGGCAACTTCGCCCTCCACTTCCACTACACTGAGCTCCCAGTCATCGTCATCGTCATCTGGGTTCCCGAACCCGTCGCACGCGCTCGCGACGGCGCAAATCAGACGTCTACGCTCGGTAGCGTCCACATCTTCGGTCATGACACCTGCAGTTTCAAGCGCCGCGCGCATAACCTCCGGGCGACATCTTTTGGGGATTGGATTTTTTACGTTTCCGTTTTCCAATTCACCCGAAGACACCCCCGGAAGCCGTTCGTTCCGGTTACCGCGTAGGCTGAACCCGTACCGAAGCATCAGCTCTGCGTTTTGCGCGTCCGGATCGTACGAGATGACGATCTCGGAGTCTTCGTTCTGTAACCCTTTCGCGGTTTCCAAAACCACTCGCGGGCCGCCCACGCCGTTGTTCAACCCTTTCTCCAAAACGATGCGCGCCGCGTTTCGCACGTCCTCGTCTTGCGTTCCTCGCACGGACTTAACCGACGTGCAGAGGGACACGTCGTCCGAGTTGGCCATGTCGAAGAACGGGGTGAGGATGGCGGCGAACTGTGGGGGCGAAGTTGGGGAATTCGAAGCGCCACCCGCATCAAATACAGAAGCAGACCCGCCGATTGGCGACGCCACGCCGCGGCTCGCCACGAGCGCGAACGCCCACCGCAAGTCGTCCAGAGTGATTGATTTCGTAAACGCGTTGTCTGATGCGTCGTTTCCGGCGGCAAACAAGTCAGCGGCTTTCTTGTGAATTTTGTGCATTTCCGCGTGTAGCCCCTGCGCTTGCTTTTTCAACACGACGTCTTGCAGCTGCTCCAGCTCCTTGTCACTCGCCAGGAGAAGAGAGGGCATTTCGTCCGGGGTTGGGAGCCACGCTTGGTACGCGCGCCAGATGCTTTTTTCTGCGGAGCCCGTTCTCGTCGCGAAAAGAACCCAAAGCGCGATTGCTAACTCCCGATCATCACCGCTTTTCGAGTCCAGTAAACAAGTAATGTCACCCGGTAAGGTCACCCCGTTGCGCTTTTCCCACGCCGTGCGCAGTATCAAGTACGTGTCTTTAGTTTCAGTGGCACCCCTCCCTGCGCTCCCTGATGATTCGTTCCCGAACCCGAGCTCATCCGCGATTGTCGTTTCGGCATCCCCGAACGGCGCGACGATGCACACGTCCAGTGGCACGCTTAACAACACCGCGCTTCCGCCCCAGCCCACTGGTCCGGAGGGGAACAGCCCGCGGCCCCGGGTGCCGCTCGCCAGCCGCACCCGGTGTTTCACACCAGCGCGCTCCATCAAGTCACGGAACGCACCGGCATCGTCAACGTCCGTGGTCTGTCGTTTCGGGACCGCGACTTGGAATGGAGATGGAGAAGATTTCGCGATCGGGCTTCCCCGAAACGAACCAAGTCGGGGATGACGCGCACCCCCCCTACGTCGGTCCCGCAACTCTCGGGACAACGAGGGCGCGAATGACGGTGCGCATGTCCCGCTCGGCATCGTGGCCATCGCGCGCGAACGTGGGCGGCGCGCGGGACAATGGCCGAGAGAGACGTGGCTGATGATGGATTTTACGATCATCTCCTTCGTCCCGAGAAAAAATCACGACACCCGATTTTTAACAGAAGGGGTGCCGCCGTCCACGCGCTTTTCACCTTCGCGAGGGTTCAGCGCGCACCCCACACCTCGCCGCACTCGCGTCGATCACAAACCGCGTTTCGTTCGTGTCGCCCGTAGACCCCACGAGTTTCGCTGCACCCGCGCGCGCGGAACTCTCGTCGAGTGTTTCGAACCGCGACCTGCAGGCGCCCGGTCGATCCGAAACGTACCATCGCGAAACGGGGACCGCCGCTTTTCCCCAAACTTCATCCCTCGACCTCTTGTTCGTAGGCTGAAAGCACACCAGACGTGCCTACGCACATCATTCCACACGGAACGCACACCAGCGCACACCTCACCAAACAACAACCCACCCGCGATGACTAAACCCATTCACAAACGGGAAACCCCGAGGGACCGCGGGGACGACTCCGCGGTTTCGTTCGACCTGATTGATTCGCTGGGCGGGTACGAGGACGGCAACTTACTCGCGCAAGGCGCGGAGGGCCGGGTTTTCGCGGTGACGTTCCTTGGCCGGCCCGCGGTGTGCAAGCAGAGGTTTCAGAAGACATACAGGCACCCAACGCTTGACACGAAAATCACGCGGTCGCGCTTGGTGGGCGAGGCGCGGGCGATCGCGCGCGCGCGGAAACTCGGCGTCCCCACCCCGGCGCTGTTTTACGTCGACGAAACGCAAAGCGCACTTTACATGGAGCGCGTGGCCGGAAAGACTTTGAAGGAACTCATTAAAAACGGAATGAGCGAACGCGACATGACCGACATAGGCACGCAGGTGGGGAAGCACGTCGCCGTGATGCACGACGGGGGCTTGATTCACGGCGACCTGACGACGAGCAACATCCTGGTCGTGGTGGACGAGGCGACTCTGGAAAAGCGCGTGGTGATGATCGATTTCGGGCTGGCGCACAACTCGATCGTTCCGGAGGACAAAGGGGTTGACTTGTACGTCCTGGAAAGGGCAATCAACGTCACGCACGCGGCGCTGAAACTCTTCGAAGCAGTGATGACGGAGTATAAAAAAGCCAGCGGAAAGTGGAGCGCCAGCTTTAACAAATTCGCGGAGGTGCGGATGCGCGGGCGGAAGAGGTCAATGATTGGGTAGGGGTCTCTGACCAGAGCCCGGGTCCGCGTGTGGGGTAGTTCGCCCTGAGCGCCTGTGTCAACGCATGTATTGCGACAAAAACACTGTCACAAGAGTGTTAGCTAATAATCGTCTCGCTACGTGTTGGAGTTGGTAACTCGAGGTTTTGGTGAAAAATCAGCAAATCCTGGTGTCACAAACCCTTACGTGGAGTATCGATCGAAGCCACATCTGCGTCGACATCGCCACCACCGCTTCACTTCACCTCGTCGCGTCGGCAGTCACAAACGACTCGCACGCACGCACGATGTCTGCCTTTACCGCTCCCGCCGCGCGCGTCGGCGCGCCCCGCGGGTTGGGCAACACCGGGCGCTCGATCGCGCCCCGGTTGGTTTCCCCACCAGTGTCTCGTCGCCACACGCGCGCACATCGCGTTTCTGCCATCCCCGAGCCCGCGCCTGTCGCCCCCATTTCCATCGCGGACATCAAGGAGCTTTCGTACGACTGGCAGCTTGATTTCTGTTCCCGCCCGATGAAGGACGAGCGGGGAAAGAAGATGTGGGAGTTGTTGATTTGCGACGAAACCCGGTCGTTCGAGCACGCCGAGTTTTTTCCAAACAACAGGATTAACAGCGTGGAGTTATCGAAAGCGATTGAGCGCGTGATTCAGGCGCAGGGCTCGAAGCCGAGGCGGTTCAAGTTCTTCCGGTCGCAAATGCAGACTATCATCACCAGGGCGTGTAACGACGCCGGGATTCAGCCGCTCGCGTCCAGGCGATGCCAAACCTTAACTTCGTGGCTCGACGATCGCGTGGAAAACGTGTACAAAAAGCACCCCGGGTTCGACGGTGCGTATTTCCCATTGCCACGTTCCGCCTCCCTGACTGATTTCCCATACGAGACTGACACTTTCTTTTTTATCGGGCCAGGCCAAGCTTCGCCGATGATGGGATTCGAAGCGAGCTCGCCCCGGCCTTTGCCTGATGCGTTGCGAGGCGAGAGCTGGGCGTTCGTGGCGTTGCCTTTAGCCGGTGTCCGGGATGAGATCGAGCAAGTCAAGAAAAACAAGGTGTTTGGCGATGTCCTCGCGATCGACCCGAACACGCCGGACGACACGCTGATTCCCGGCATCGCGGTGTACACCGCACGGGCCGCCGCGCTTTCCGGGTGGACCAAAGGCCTGGAGCTCGGCGGAATCTCCGTGGATTTGGATATGGGGACGCTTATTTTAGACACCGGGGTTGCGGATTCGTGGCAGTACGCGCGGTTCAAGCAAACCGAGGAACTGACGCAGGAAGCGCGGGAGTGGGAACAAGTCAAAGCGGCGACCGGTGGGCTGCACTTCCTGGCGATACAGACGGACGAAGACGCCGAACAAACAGACGGGTTCTGGATCCTGCAGGACTTCACCGCGGCTAAGTACTAGGGGAGTTGGTACACTCCCGAAATATTCATTCTTTTTAACCGAAACGTTTTCGTCTCGGACTTGTTGAAAATACTACGCTCTCATTCGGTACTCAAGTCTCCTCATTGATCTGGCTCGCCGTGCTTCGCGATGGCGCCTCGCGACGCGCTCGTCGCGTGCGCCGGGCGTTTGCTGGACAACCACCGACGGGTGAGCCTCTTGCTGTACCTACTCGGTGTTGTTTTGGTGTGTAGTTACCCCCTCCTGCAACGCAGGGTGTTCATCGACGAAAACGCGTTTCTGCACGGCCACAGCGCGGCCGGGTTCTCCGGGAAGGACGCGGCAGATGCGTTTGCGTTCTCCGCCAGGGCGGAGGCGGCGTGCGTGAACTTGACCGATGTCGATGCGGTTTTCACCGCCCTTTCTTGGTTCGCGGAAACCGAGCTACGTGTGCTTGGTCTGGACGTCACGACGCGTGAGTACAGAGGCTTGAATCAAGGAACTCATGCGTCGAGACATCGCGGAACAAATCAGGCCGGCACCATTCGTGGACGCGACGGCTCGTCTACATCCACAAAAACAACACGGCGCAACACGCACGCGGTGGTGCGCGCATCAAAGTCTCCCGGCAGAGAGGGCGTGGTGTTCGCCACTTTAGTCGGGTCACCCGATACCGACGGCCCCGAAGCGGACGCCGCCGCAATCGGAACCGGGTTGGCGTTTGTGAAGTTTCTCAAAGCCGCAAAGTGGCCGGCGAAGGATTTCGTGTGGCTGTTGTTGGACGCGAGGGCGGGTACGGGGGGGGGCACCGCTAGTTCGGTGGTCTCCGCGGACAGGTGGCTCGAGGAGTACTACGGGGACAGTAATGGCCGGGAGGGTGCTTACGACGACAGTGGCACTTACGTTGGCGATGCCAGTCGCGACGACGAGCGAACAGTCGCGCGCAGCGATACGCAAACAAAAAGTACCGCGACAAACCCCAAACCCCAAACCTTCCACCGCGCCGGGTCCCTTCAGCAGGCGTACGTGTATTTTCTCCCCGCCGGGGCGCGCGTGGATACTATAAAAATATCCCCCGAGGGCAAGGACGGGGCGCTTCCTAATTTGGATTTACTCGCGAGCGCGGTTTTGCTGGTGCGTGTTGCGCGTTTCCCAAATCCGGGGACACTGTTTCTACCGCCCCTCTTTGACGTCCACGCCCGTTTCATTGAACGGAAGTACGGGAACACGTAACGTAACGTTTACCAGTACTCGCGGCTGTTACAAACGCATCACAAACGCACTGTTCGGCCCGATTACTCCGACTGTTTGCTCACACACGTTACGAAGTACACCCACACTCGCCGACTCGCGACTGACACTTTTCGTGTAACAATCGCAGTCGAAACGGGCGTTCCCGCAAGGCAAAGTAGGTTTAGATCTTGACCTTTTGAACCCGATTGAAAAGCACGCGCGGCTGGGACGTATTGCGAGGAGCGGTGACGCTGGCGCTGTTTTGAGGGATGATTTGCAAACTGTGAATGCCAAGTTTTTGTCGTCCGCCGCGGAAACCGTCGGGGCGATGTTTTTCGGATCCAAAAAGAAAGCGAAAATAAAAAAGTACGTCGCCAATTTGCGCGGCGCTTTGCGCTTCGCGTGGCGGTGCGCGCGAGGCATACCGACCGGCGCGCACGCGTCCTTCAAAACCTTCGCCGTGGACGCGGTGACCCTACAGCTGGGGGTGCAATTAGACTCCACAAAATTCGAAAAAGGACACGTAAGTGACGCTTCTTTGACCGAGAATTTCAAAAGAATAGGAACGCTTTTGGAAACCTTAGCGCGCGGCTCGAACAACCTCGTGGAACAGCTGCACCACAGCATGTTCTACTGGATCATGACGGGTGACGAGACTTTTTTGAGTATTGCGGAGTACATAGCCCCGCAAGCCGCGGTGAGCGTCTCGGCGCTGCTCTTCGCGGTGGCGCTCGCGACCCGAGGGGGCGGTACAAAGGGTTCGCGCAAGAAGGATAGTGGTGATAGTAGTAAGGACTCGCAGCAAAAGAATTCAAAGAGCGCGTTGAAGAACGTATCCGGCCCACAACACGATTGGGCGTCTGCTTTGGCGCTGGTTTGCGCGACGCACTTGGGTGGCGGTTTCGTGGGGTTCGCGTCGCTTCTGGCGTTTGATTCCGATTTGAGTCCGACTTCGGTGGGGTTGGTAACCGCCGCGACGGCGCTTTTTTTGGTACCCGCGCTCTGTGCAGTGGCGGGGTGGCTGTACCAGGAGACTAACGCCGGTGTGGTTAGTACGCAAGCCTTAAGCAGTGACCGTCCCCGGTTCGAACCCCCGTGGGTCACGGCGAAGTGCGTCGCCACCGCGGCCGCCGCGACCGCCACCGTGGCGTTGACGTTTTTCAACTTCCCTCTTTCCCTCCCCACCGCCGCGATGTTGGTACCGGTGTGTTTGCTGTCAGGGCCTTCTGGAGAGTTAATCGGGGCTTTAAATCGTAGCATTGGCACTGATGATGCCAGGGTGTTTCCCCTTAAGCACTTCCTCAAAGCACGCGCTTTGTGTTTCTTGTTCGCGCCGTTTTTCTTCGTGACTGTCTTGTCGTACGTCGCAAACGCAAACGCGGGCGGCGCCGCGTTCGCCGTAGCGCAAACGCTGCGCCAAAGCGAGTCCCGGTTTCTGTTCCAGACCCTGTACCTGGTGGTTTGGCCCGCGTGTACCTCGAGTTTTCTGGTAACTTGGATGGACGTGATGCATCATCACGGGGGAGGCTCGGTGTCGGAATTAAGGGGGGGGGGGAAGAAGACGAGATGAACAGCGGAAGAGGGTACCCGTGGAGGAAGAGGATGTGCAATTAAGATTTTACCTCCTCATGCCTCTGCACGACATCATGACGACACACATCATTTTATTCGTTCCAAAAGAATCGATCGGCCAGTCCTGTCGCCCTTTTTCGGGAACGAAAAGTGTCACTATGAAATGTGTCAGTATCCCTTTCAACTAGTCAACTTGGCGATGAAAAAGCCCTTTCAACACTGATTCGCTTGGCTTTCTTTTTGCATAAATGTCGCCTTTTATATCAAGAGTTCAACACGTGGACCCATCCGCCTTTCGTTTCACCGCCTCTGACGTCACAACAGACTTGGACGCGCGGTCGTGAAGCACGGTGTTTCCGTCGCGAACGCGCGTGTGCGGGTGTCTTCGTGTCGCGATGGCGCGCGCCCCACCTCGGGGCGCGCGGTCGCGGCGGGGTGGCACTCAGCTCGCGTTGTTTGCGAAATTCACCCTCGCGGTGTTCCTGGCGATTCTGCCCACCGGCGAATCCGCGCGTTTCGTCGGTTCTATTAAAGAGCCCTCGTCGTGGGAGTTCATGGCAAAGTGAGTCGTCCGGTGACGCCGCCGCACTGGACCTACCACCGTTCGCGCGGGTATCACGCGCGCGCGTCTTTTGTTTAGTCTGGCTTCCCGTCGACTTCCCACTGACCTCTCTCCTGTCCGTCCAAAAACCCGTCCCCACCGCAACTCGCCCCATGCAGGTTTTGTTTCCTCCCCGCGGACAAAGGCGGGTACGTGAACCAGGTGCACGGCATGGTCAGCACGAAGATCAAGTTCCACATCCAGAGCCAGTTTTCCATTCTGCACTACATCACCGCGACGGGGTCGGAAAAGAAAGAAACCGGCGACTCCATCGCGAACTGGGAAAGCGTGTACAATTCGAAAAGCACGTGCTTGGAGCGGATTCGCAACCAGTTCGCGTTTCCTTTTTACTTAGCGGAACTGGCGCGGGCGGCGGTGCCGGCGCCGCCGCCGCCACCGGGGCCGCCGGGAGCACGGCGGTTGCTACACACGGAAGGTGATGGCGACGAGGAGACACGGTCCTTTGGATACGTTGGTAACTCCACCTACAAAAATTCCAAAGCCGGCGGTTTCGACGCGCACACGGACGCTTTTTACGAAACGTCCTTGCGCGACGCGCCCTACGTGCAGGTGCCGCTGAGGTACTTGGACAGTGATAACGTGATGAATGGTGATGCGTACGATGGAAAGCCTGGAAGAAGAGGGTTGCTTCAAGGCCCGCACGGCACGTACGACGCGGCCACGAACAAAACCACGTACGTGATCAACGGGCAGACCGTGTTAGTGGACGGCAACCAGGTGCGTGTTGGGGCTTTCACCAAATCCCAAGACTGTTTTCCCATACAAGACTGACACGTATCCTTTTTACAACCAGGCGGGTTCGAACACGGCGTGGGGTTTGGGTTTGATCGACATCACGCAGACCAACGCGGTTGATGCGTACACCAACCTGCCTCTTGACAACAGCGCCAAGCTTCGAATATACGGCGACGGGTGGGTCGAGGTGTTGCGAACCACGTTTTACGTCGGCGACCGCGCGCGGTTCTTTTACGTCGCGGGTACGTGTTGGGGCTTTTTCCCTCAAGCATTGTCCAGAATAATTACTCATACAAGTTACGGGAAGACTGACACTCTTTTTTCCCAAGCGCAGGCGCGAACTGCGACCGGCTTTGCGAAACCTCCACGTGCAACGGCGATTTGGACATCGAGTACGAAATCGAGTTCACCAACGGCTTCGAGTGGTACTCGAAACACTTCGGGGCGGATGAGATTGGTGTTTTGGAAACCGCCATCGCGTTTTCGTGTCTGTACGTGGTGCTCGGCGGTTTCTACTTTGCGGTGCGCAAGGAGCTGAAACGCGTGCGGAAACACCACCACACGGTGAAGATGTTGGGTTCGTCCATCATTCTGGCGTTTTTCGCGCACGGGTTTTTCTTCCTGCACTACATCTGGTACAGCTCGGACGGAATAGGGTACCTCCCGTTACGGTTCATCGGTAGGCTACTGCAGCTTTCAAGCGAAACCACGTTTTTGATTTTGCTGATTCTTCTCGGCAAGGGGTGGACGATTTGCTGTCGCAAAATCTCGGCGCGCGGGCGGGTGAAAATCGCGGTGTTCGGCACCGTGTACGCCACCGCCTGGCTCCTCACCGTGGGGTACCACGAGTTCGTCGCGGACAAAGCCAGCACGCTGCATATGTACCAGAGCGGTTTCGGGAATTTTTTGTGCGCGCTGCGGTTCGTGGGGTTGGGGTGGTTCTGGTACTCCATATCAGTCAGGTAAGTATTTCCCTTTACCACATTCCGCCTCCCTGATTGCCCATACCCCGACTGACACTTTCTTGTTAATCGTATCAGCGTGAAGAAGTACGCGAGCAAAACGGGTTTCTACAAAAAGTTTGCGCTGACCTTCGCGCTGTGGTTTTACGGCCTGCCCGTGATTGTTATTGTGGCGCAAACCCTGCCCCCGTATCAACGGTTCGTCATCGTCAACGCCATGGAGTTTACATTTCTGTTCACGTTTCAACTCACGCTGCTTTTGATGTACGTGCCACACAAACAATTCAACAAGAGCTTCCCCTTCCACGCCACCACGAACGAAACGTTTCTGCACGCCGCGAACTCGTCGAACCGAACGCACACAGTGCGGGCGGTGGTGGCGCAGCAGGTTGCGGTTGGGCAAGGACGGCACCCCCCGCAAAAGCCCGGGTCGATCTCGGACTGGGACAAAAAGGAACTTTTAAGAGCCATGCAAAGCGCGCGGGTTTTGCAAAGGGAGGCGAAGACGATCGCGGATTGCTTGGCGCAAATCGAAACCAACAACGAACGGGAGAGCGACGACGAGGCGTACGAGAGCGTGCGGGGGGGAGACGTTGGCGGCCGCACGGTGGGTTCGCCATCCGCCGGATTCGGGAACAACAACAACGGGGGGAACCGGCGCGCGAGCGAACCCAACGCCGGCGGGCACACGAACACGCCGCGCTCGCCGGTCAGTGGCCGGGAGTACGGGGACGGGGCGTACCGGACCGGGCGACACGGTTTTGGTCAATCGGAAACTGCGAACGGATTCGGCGAGGACCGCCGTTTGGGGTCGAACTCGCCGGGCCCGTCTCAGTTCTCGCAACCGGGTGGCGCGGAACCGACCGGGTTCGGGCAATCCAACGCCGGTTTCGGGGACGAAGAACGCGGCGGCGTTGGCGCGGGAATGGGCGACGCAAACGGCGCGCCCATGAACCAAAGCCCCCAAATGGGCAGTTTCCGCAATCCTCTATTCGCCAACGCCAACGCAAACAACGCACCTCCGGGTGGCGGGTTCAACCCGGCGCCGCCGACGTCGCCGATGGGGGGGGGCGCCGGCTCCGCGTTCGGAGACGTGGCGAACCAACGGTCGTTACTGGCGCGGCTGGGAAAAACGCGCGGGAACCGACCGCTGGGAAGCGGTGGGTATACATGACGGGTTGGATGTAGAAACTTATATTTATTGAGATTGTTTTGCGTTTTGAAACCGTCACGGAGAGTGGTTCCTCCCTGTCTATAAAGCGTCCTCCATCTCGACGTCCGCGGGTTTCTCCTGCTCCTCCTTTTTTGTATCGCCGTCCTCCGCGTTACCCACCGCGCGCTTCGGCCGGCCACGGCCTCGTTTCACGGGGACATCGACGTCTTCTTTTGTTGTCTTCGCGCGCTTCTTTTTCTTTTTCTCCTCCTTGTCCTCCTCGTCGCCCTTCTTTTTCGTTTTCTCCTCCTTGTCCTCCTCGTCGCCCTTCTTCGCTTTCTTCGCCGGCGCCTCCTCTGTTTCGGTCTTCGCCGGCTTCGAACCGCCCGTCGAGAAGTCGAACGAGTCGATTGATACGTCGATGTACTTACCGGCGTCGTGGCACTTATCAAGAAAGCGCTGCACATCAGGTTTCGACCGCATGCGCTTGCCACAGGGGGAGTAGTAATACGCATCCGCACCGTGCACGGTTTTCCGCGGGATCACCTCTCTGCGCCAGCCAGGCGGAGGCGGTGGGGCGCCCTTGGTGTTGTACGTGTCCCTAGGGAACGAGTCTTCGGGGGTGTCGCAGCATACGTCGGGGCGGGAGTCGTCGCGCATGGACTCGCACTGTGTTTCCGCGTGGTGTGAGTGAGGTAGGAACAGGGTTGGTGGTTGGGTTTAGGTAGGCAGTTGGTGAAGTGGTGTTAGTTGGTGAAGTGTTGTGAGTTGATGGATGTTTTCGTTGATGCGTACGCGACGAGCCAACGATGATGACGATTGATGACGACGTTGTTCGAGACCCCCAACGATCGCCACTGATGGGATTGATCTTTCAGAACGTACCTTGAACCCGGTGGTGTCCTCCTCCCCGCCCACCCGGAAAGTTTCCAGTGCGTACCGCTTCTTCGCGCACGTGCCGCAGGTTACCCACACAAAACCGGCTTGTTCCGTCACCGTGTACTTGGCGCCGGCCGAACCCGTTTCTCGGCTTCGCTTCGCGGTGGCCCGGGGGGCGGCTTTCGGGGTCTTCGCCTCCCTCGCCTCAATCATGGCGCCCAGCTCCTTGGCGCTCACGGTCACCACCCGCGCGGTGGGGTCCAGGCAGTTCGCAAGCCAAGCCTGCGGGGGCGGGCGAGCCGATAACGTCTTGGCTCCGCGCGCCATGTTGGGGACGCGGCGGCGTGCGCGGGGATGTCTGTGGCCAAATGAAAATGTGGTTTGCCAAAAAGAAGCGCGCGCTGTGTCCGTTGCGCGAGTTGACCGTGCATTCCTTTGAACCTGATCGACAGGTCATTAGACGCCTTTCGATTCCATCGGGTACTCAAACAATTTGCCGATCAACACCTCCTCCGATGTCGGCATTTTGCCGGGAACCTCGAACGCTTTTGCCATTACGCTTTAGTCATCCAACTCGCGCTTGTTCCCCAGTGCACGACGCGCTACGTCCCGTGGTTCGTCTCCGCTCGCGGGCTCGTTCGATTCCTCACCCGACGCGCGTCTGAACACGGCGCGCGTCCCAAACGACCGCCCCCCGGGGATTCGCCCTCGCCAAAGCGCGCCCCCGCGTGTGTCCTTCTCGACGAAGCACCGCTCATTGAAAACCAGTGCGTCGAACGAATTCTCCATTCTTCGCGTGGCCCAACGTCAAGGCTTCGCTCGTGTTCAAACGTCCGGCCACGATGAGCGGCAAGAACGGGGACGATTTCGATGACGAAGGCCTTCCGCTGTTGCCCAAGCACACCAAGGTACGTTTTTCGCGGCGCCGTGTCGAGTTTTACACCACGCAACACACGTGGCACCCACCCCATGTCACCTCGCAAATCCAAACACGTGACTGCCACACGTGTGTCGTTTGGCGCGGTCTTGTTTTGTCCCGCGTTTTTCGGTCGGGACCGGGAAGGGACGGTGAATCCCAGCGACATTTCACGCGCACGTCGCGATGAATCGATGCGATTCGCATCGAGACACGCGTATTCAAACGACCCAGCCCGAGAAAGAGCACCGCAAGCATCGCGGTCCATCCCCCGCGGCACCGTCCTCCCGACTCCTCTTGGCGGACCGAAAAAGAAGCGCAAAAAGAGATCTTCCGCGAGAATCGCGCGAAATTTTGGAGCTGCTTCCCGAAAATGGCCTTTTCGCTCACCAGTATTCCTTTTCACTTTTCCATCCATCCATCCGCCCATCCATCCATCGACACCCATCGCCAGGTGCGCGTGACCGGCAACAACCGCACGAAGCCCTCCATAATCGGCGAACTCGGCGTTGTCCGCAAAGCCGTTGGTTTGGGAGGCTGGCACTGGCTCCGGCTGGAGAACGGGGTGAAGTGCCGTCTTCAACGCAACGCGCTTGTTATCGTGAAACGCGCGTCCGGGTTGGAGATTGATTCGGAAAGCGAATCCGACGAAGCGGCCGCGCAGCGCACTGCCGCGAACAGACACAACGGCAACGGGTTGAATAACGGAGGTAACGGAACGCGTGTCGTCAACCGTGTGGCACATGCGAACGGCGGTCACGCCACCGCGCGCGCGAGCGCGTTGGAACCTTTTATGCATCGCGACGCGCTGAACGACGCGCCGCGTCCCGCGCGAACAAGGGCACCTTCTAAACGCGCGCCCGTATCGATTGGCGGGAAACGGCATTCCCGAGACGACGACGCCAAAACCGGCCCAAGTGTCAGGTTCGACAAGCTCCGCACCGAGACCCTGGAGAAGATCTCGGAGAAACACTACAAGCTTCCGGGTTTGTGTGGCGGTGGCGGTTGTGGTGGTGGTGGCGTTTCTAACGCAGCCGCGGTGGGTAATCAGTCACGAGACCACACGCAAAACCAAACCTCCTCGCCGCCCGAAAAGCGCCGGCTCGTGGAAACCCTTACGAAACGGTTCGTGAACGAAACCGTGGATGAAACCAAGGTACTGGTGGCGTTCATCAAAGCCTTGGCGGGGGGGGAGCTTCCCCAATCAATGAAGGACGACGGGTACTACTGAGTGGCACTACGTCGCGAAGACGCTAAAGATGACGGTGGTGAAGTCTTGGTGACTAAGACTTTAAACATGATGGTGGTTCAGTCCTGGTGACGACGAATTAGTCTGTAAGGCACAAAGACTTGAAGATGATGGTGGGAAAGTCTTGGTGACTGATGGGTCTGTAACAACGAACTCGTACGTACGACGCGCGATTCGATTACTCGGATCGCGCGCGATTCGATTACTCCACGACGCGACGCGCGCCCGTAGATTGCTGTATTGTATACTCTAGATAAGACACGACCTACGTGATGTTGGAAGATTCATCGAAAAAGGGATTTCCCACGAAAAAGAAAAAGAAATCGCGCGTCGCGCGCGCGCGCGACGTTCACAAAATCAAATCGCTCGGCATCTGTCCCGTGGTGAGCGCGCGTTCCAGCCGCGAAACTTCCTCCAGCGTCGCCGCGTTGGCGATCGCGGCTTTCAGGGCGAGCATCTGCGCTGGGGTGGGCGCGGTGGTGGGCGCCGCTTCAGGTTCCATCGTCGAATCCACCGGGTGTTCCACCACGCCCGGGACGTACGTGTTACTCTTGGCGAGCGCTTTTTTCAAATTTGACGATCCGTGCTCGCCGCCAAACTTTTTACCCGCCGCGTCTCTGTCGGCTTTTTTGATTCGCGAAAAGTCGAGGCATATCACGTGCGGCAGCTGGTGTGCCACGTACCCGCGGTAGTCCTCGCGTTTGCTCACCGGGTTCCCAAGAAACGAGACGTGCGTCAGTTTCTTCAGGCCGGCCAGGGCGTCGATATCGCCGAAGCTCGCGATGCGGTTGTTCGTCAGGTTCAAGCACTTCAGGTTCGGCACGGTCGACTCCAACGTGACCCCGATTCGCACCAATCGGTTGTTACAAAGCGTAAGCGTGTGCAGTCTGTTTAGCCGTGGGAACCCCTCCAGCTTGACGATTTCGTTGCCGCTCAAATCCAAACTGTCAAACTGATCGTGCGTGGCGCCGAGATTTTCGATAACCCCGATCTTGTGCCCACGGAGATCCAGCTCGTACTCGGAACAAACGTTCAGACCCTGGGGGGCGTTGGTGATTAAGTCCGCGGTGAGGCGGCCCGCTAAGCGCGGAAGCGCCATGAACGAGTCGTTGGTATCCATCGCGTTGACCGGGATTGCGATCGACCGAACGCCGCGGTCGATCGAGTTGTGCGTGTAGGGTTAGCGCGCTAAAACACAAACGGAGCGCCGACTTGCGTCCGGGCGCAATTCGCCGCCCTACGCCACACGCCGTGCCTTGCGATACACACGCGAACGCCCGTTCGGCTTGTCTCTGTTATAATGTCCCCTCGGCGGTGGTACGACCACTACGCCCCGATTCCGTTGCGGGCGACGAGCCGCGCGCGCGGAGCTGTGCGTTGCTGCCGTGACTAATTGCCCCTAAAGAATAGGGGAAAGACGCGAAAAAAACGAAAGAGTGCATTTTTGGAGCGCCTTCACAAGCTAAGACAGCACCAGTGCCGGTCGCGGCGCGTGATGTCGCGTGCGTCGTCGCTGGTCGCCTCGCCCGGCTCTGGTGAGCCGTGGCTTGTGGACCCGCCACGGTCGGCACGGTCAGAGGCCACTACGAGCGAAACCTCGTCGAAGTCCGATGCCCTGGCGCGGCCTGACCGAGTTTTACGGGACCCATTAACAACCGCGGTTGTTTCGGTCACGGAAGCGCTTTCCCAGGCGCTTCGCAAACGCCGAAACGAGAACGGCCGGCGCACGCTCGGGCAGTTGGGTTTAGATATCCAGCTCCAGTGTTACGACCGCGCGAAGTTGGATGATTTGTTGTCCGATTTGACCGTAGCCGGGGGGTTGTTTTGTACGGTGGACAGCAATGGGGAGGTGCGGGAGAGTTACGAGGCGATGAATGTTTTCGCGGCTGATGTGTTGCAGGTTTGTTTCGACAAGTTGCCAGACGACGACGCGCGCGCCGGCCGGGACGCCAGCGCCAACCGGGGCGCGACTGCGTTCCAGGCGGTGTACAAAGCGAGGGCGGCGAGAGAGCAGGTACAGGCAGAGTGCAGAGTACTGGTGGAGAAAAAAACAGCCGAGGAAATACACCTGACGCGCCGGTTGATTCGCACGGCGATCGAGTCGCGGAAACCGGTGCCGATTATTTCAAGAGGCGGGCTCACGCAGGCGGGTTTTTTCAAAGACGTCGTCGTCAATGACGACCCAGAAGCACACCCAGAGCACACAGTGGTCACGGTCATGGACGCCCCTGCACCTAGTGATGGCCTACAGCACGTCTTTGCGGCGAAAAAGCTCGCGCGCGCGGCGGTCTCGGCGTCGCGAGCGGGGTCGCTTGCCGAAACAAGTTCGAGGAAAGGTCAAGAAACGCTTTTCGGGTTCAAGAAAACGTCGGGGGTCGACCCGGGTGTGGTTGCTCAAAGCAACAGCGGCCAGCGTGTCCCCGGGGTCGACGCGTACGACGACAGCGTGCTCGGGGTCACGACCCGGGCGGTGGTTTTGGTTCGGGGAAACGTCCGAGTGCTGCAGCAGATTTTGGAGTTTCTGTTGGGGTACGCGAGCGCGGTGGACCCTTGGGACTTGGACGACATCGATGCGGGGAGCCGGGGCTTGCGGGCGACGAAAGGGCACTCGTTGAAGGCGCTGGCGCTGAAGTACGCCGCTGAGTTAGACACGACGCTTCCGGAGCGGCACAAAGGCGTGCTCACGACGCTTATAAAAAACGCCGCGGAGAGTCACCACGGACACGCGAACTTGGGCGCGGAGTCCGAGTTGAGGTACGAAATCCGGCCGTTTGAAACCGCCGGCGAGGTCGGGAAACGGAACCGAAACCAGTGGACGCGGACTTTGTTCCCGGCTTCGCCGTGGCCGGCTCCGCCAGAAAATTCGGCGTTACTCACCGAAACGGCTCGGTCGGTGACGGACGGCGCCCTCGGCGCGACACCTGGTTCCGTGGCGAACCCGACGGATCCCAAAAGCGGGATCGTGGGGGTTCGGAAAGAGAACCGGCGGTTCCTCACGGGGGGGGGGGACTTTCCGGGGAGCGTTTCGGCGGACGACGGCGAAGGAAAAAGAATATTTTCGCAAAATTCGAGGGAACGGGAACGACCCGGTCGCGTCGAACCAGGACAGGGGTTAGTTTTGGGGTCGGAAGGGGCGCCGACCGCCACGAGTCACGTGTCTGTTGTTCACAGCCACAAAAAAGAATGGGGGGAACAGAGTGGCAGTGCGCGACCTTCTTGGTTGTGACTACTGGAATGCACCAAGCCTGCTTTTTTGAACGGTTGCCCGTGGAGCGCACTCACCAGCGCGAACGCGGCTTACGGCGGACATCTCGAGGTGCTGCAGTGGTTGTACGCGAACGACTGCCCGTTTAACTTACACACGTGCGCGTGGGCAGCAAAGGGCGGGCACCTCGCGGGGCTGCAGTGGGCGCGCGCGAGTGGCTGCCCCTGGAGCGCGCACACGTGCGGGCGTGCGGCGAAGGGCGGGTACCTCGCGATACTGCAATGGGCGCGAGCTAACGGCTGTCCGTGGAACTTGGATACGTGTAACAACGCGGCGGATGGCGAATACTTCGAGCTGTGTAGGCTGGGCGGTCGCAAAAGGCTGTCCTCAACGATGATAACAGAAAACGTTTCAGCTTGATCAACGTTACTTTTCTCGTCTCGCGAAAAGTTCTCTCATCGCTTCTCCCGCTTCTCGGCCGCCGTGGTATCTTCGAACGGATCGTACGAGTTTTTCCCGTCTCGGTCCAGCAGGTTCAAGCATCGCAACCGGCGTTCCTGGTAATACTCCATCTGGTCCAGTTTGCCTTCAATCGCCGAGAAATACCCCAGCGTTTCAGTCAAAGCTTACGTTATTGCTGCTGTTTCGTTTTCGCGAAAAATAAGAAAACCATTTTCGTCGAAAATACCTCGCTCGCGATCTGAAACCTGCTTTACCTCGCGCCACTGCGCGCGGCGCCGGCGACGTCGCCGAGCACACCGCGGTCATGGCGAAGGGCAAGCGTGCTGTGGCGAACGGCGGCGGGGGCAATCGCGGTGTCGTGTCCGGTACCGCCGGTGACAAACGCGATGACCCGCTTGCGCACGCGGTTAAGGTTGAGATGAGCGCGCGCGCGGAGGAACGCGTGCGTCGAGCGTTGCAGGGTGTGTCCCTCGATGCCGTGGTCGCCGCGGCGCTTCCCTTCCCGCTCACCGAGGTCAAGCTACGACGCGCGTACGACGGGTTACTCGCGCGCGGGTTCGCGTCTGGGGATGTGGAGCAGGCGCTCGCGTTCGTGGCGAACGTGCCGACTGATGCGAACGCCACCGCCGACACCGGCGCCAACGCCAACCAGATGGCGGTCGAGATCGAAGCCCTTGATTGGCTGTGCTTCACCCTCGCCACGAGTAGGCTCCCGCGGCGGTACCAAGCAGGCGTGCGCTCCGCCGCGGCGGCGCCGGGCTCGGCACAATCACAAGTGCAGGTGGTGCGCGCGGCGGAGGCTGCGGAGGCGTGGGACGATGACGAGATTGAGGTTGCAAACAAAGAAGCCGTCGCGGAAGCGGCGAGGGCCGCGGCGGAGGCCAAGGCCAATGCGGAGACAGACGCAAAGGCCAAGGCTGAGGCAGATTTGATAAAGAAACAAACAGAAGCCACAAAAGCAGCCAAGGCGAACCGGGAGTGGATCATGTCGCAATACGAAAACAGCGGCGAGAACTCGGGCGACAGTCAAAGTGAAACTTCGGGGAGCGACCACGACAGTTTGGAGGATTTCGGGGTACCGCCTGTTGAGGTGGAACGGCGCGCGTTTTGTCGTCGTCGCAAACGGCAATTCGACAGCAACCCGCAGGCGCACGTTCGTACGATGCGTACCGAACGAGATACCGCGCGTCAGGATGCGGCGTCGGCGAAAACAAACAAGGACAAGTCGAAACAAAAAGCCGCCAACGAAGCGCTGCGAAAACTGATCGACGAACTTAGTTTGTACGGGATGACGCTGGACGATTTGGAGGTTTGTAACTCCAAAAAAGACGAGCTGGAGGAGGATGCCGATTTCGGGTTCTGGGGCGAAAACACTAAAGCTAATACGACCACGGGTACTACGGATGCGGATGCAGAGAGCGCGATGCTGAACCGCGCCGGCGGCGACGGTTACGGAGACGAAATTGGAAACGCGACGGGGTCGAAAACGAAATCGGACACGAAAAACGAAACGAAAACCGAACCGTCGAAAACCGAAAAACCGAATGAAGAATCGAACTCGAACTCGGACGACGACGAGTTCGATTTAGGTGTTGATCTTTTCGAAACCGATGGAAACGACACCACCACGGTTTTGCTGGGTGCCGGGGTTGTTGACGAGCTGGAGTCGTTTACGCTTTTGGTATCCCCCCTGTTCCCCCCGTCGCAAATCGCGGCGCCGTCGCTTTTTCCTGAAAAAGGGAAGAAGGGTAAAAAAGGAACTCCACACGGTTCGAAAAAGAGTCACTTAAAAGACACGCAAACCCTCACCCCCAAAGCGTTGCTCCAGATGCTGTGTCGCAGGGAAGGGTGGATCGCGCCGAGGTACGACAAGGCGAATACCGCGGACACCGGCGTTGTCGGGACGCACTACTCGGTCGTGGTGGAGCGCGTCGTCGCCGACCCTACGAAAGGTAAGAAATGCGTTTTCCAAATCCCTCCGACTGTTTTACCGAAGCTGGTGACTGTTGTCCATACATCGAGATATACAACACTGACACTTTTCTGGCAAAACTCGAAAGTGAAACTCGGCGGCGTCGCAAACCGCGCGGCGCGGTGTTCCACGGTTACCGGGTGTTGGCCTGTGGATGATTTGCCTCTTGAGGGCTGGCCGTCCGTCGGTGACGCGCAGAACGCGGGGGCTTGTGCTGCGCTGTTCCACGTGCTTGCGTCGGTGTCGGCTTTGACCAGTGCTAGCGGCCGCGGGCTTCCGTCCGACCCGAACAAAAGGAAAGACAAACGAGGAGAAACGCCGGGCGCCGCGTTCGCGCCACAGGAACTCGACGACACCTTCCTCGCCGCGTGGCGCCGGTGGGCAGAAGACGCGTATCTCGCGGAAAAAGAGGCGTGCGGCGCGGGCGGCGACGACACCGCGCCGCAAGGCGCGGACGCGCGGGACAAATTTGTGGCGGGTCTGATGACCAAACGGCGCGCGCGCGACGGCGCCGAGACAAAAAACAAGTCTCCTAAACACCAAAAAGCCGAAACAAACGTGGATTCGTGGGAGGACGCGTGCTCCGCGCTTGCCCGTGTTGTTTCCGGATCTTACGGTAATCATGAAAGTACGCAACACGTCCAGCAACACTCCAAGCACGACTCGAAACAAAGCATTCAAGACAAGGAATCCAAGCAATCCAAGGACGTTTCCGTTTCAAAGCTCCTCGCCGATGAATTCGCAACGAAAGCGAGTAGCGATCCACAGTGGAAAGACATGTGGCGGTTTCGCCAAAACCTCCCCGTGTTCAAGCTCCGTACAGCTTTGCTCGACGCTTTGCGAGGCGACGGTGTTGGACACGACGCCGCGGTGGTGTGCGGCGAAACCGGGTCTGGCAAAACCACCCAAGTTCCGCAGTACCTTCTAGACGACTGTATCGAACGCGGCGTGGGTTCGGGGTGCCGGGTGGTGTGTACGCAGCCGCGCAGGGTCGCCGCGTTGAGCGTCGCGGAGCGGGTTTCCAGCGAGAGGTGCGAGCGAAACGGCCCGGGCGGGTACGGCAGCTTGGTCGGGCACCACGTGCGTTTGGACGCGAAGGTCACGAAAGACACGCGCCTGACGTTCATGACTGCCGGTATTCTGCTGCGAAAAATGCACGGCGACCCGCTTTTAAGCGACGTCTCGCACGTCGTCCTTGACGAAATACACGAGCGGTCCCTTGATGGGGACTTTTTACTCGCGCTGTTGCGGCACGTCCCCGCCAAGCGACGCGCGCTGAACATGCCGCCCCTGAAACTCGTCGTGATGTCCGCCACCCTCGACGCTGAGTTGTTCTGCGGGTATTTGGGTAACTGCCCGGTGGTTTCCGCGCCAGGCCGAACACACCCCGTGGAAATCATCCACCTGGAACGGATTCACGATCTTACTAAATACGCCTTGGATGAAGACTCGCGGTGTTGCCGGAAACCGCAAGGCGCGAGCATCGGGGAACGCGCGCTATCGCGAATGCGCGGCGACCATAAAACCAGCGCCATGGATAACTGGGGCGTGGACGGCGAATCCGCGTGGAGGGGGGATGAAAATCCGGACTTTTGCGAGGCGTATTACTACGCGGATGGGGATGATGCTGATAGGAATGACGGTGTTGATGCTGCTACTGATACTGCTACTGGCCCTTCAAGCCCTGATACCGAGCTCGAAACCAAAAAAAAAGACAAACAAAAGTACGTCCCGAGCGGGGTAACCCTGCGCAACCTCTCGCGCCTTGACGAGAATCGAATCGATTACGACTTGATCGAGTTGTTGTTGTTGGTGGTGGACGAGTCTGAACCTCGGGACGGCGCGTTTCTGGTGTTCCTGCCTGGCATAGGCGAGGTGGGGCGGCTAATAGACCGCCTACAGGCGCACCCGCAGTTCGCGGCTAGGCACGGCAAGCACAAGTTAGTGCCGCTGCACAGCGCGCTGACGCCCGCCGAACAACGCGAGGCTTTTAAAATCCCGGGTCCCGGTGTTCGGAAAATCGTCGTCGCCACGAACGTAGCGGAGACGTCCGTGACGATTCCCGATGTCGTCGTTGTTGTGGACAGCGGCAGGGTGAAGGAGCGCCAATGGGACCCGCGTAGAGGCATGGCGAGCCTGGACGAGGGCTGGGTTAGTCGAGCCTCGGCGCGGCAACGAGCGGGACGCGCCGGGCGAGTAAGGCCGGGAAAGTGCTACGCGATGTTCACCAACAAGCGAGCCACGTTGCAGGTACGTGATGCGTTTCCCAAATCCTGACACACTGTTTACAGCCCCTCTGTGACTACACTAGTCATTAAAAGGAAGTATACTACTGGTAACTCTTACCAGTACTCGCGGCTCTTACAAATATATCACAAGTGCACTGTTTGCCCATACAGTACACCATACTCAAGACTCAAGACTGACACTTTTCGGTTACAATCCCAGATGCGACACCACCAGGTTCCGGAGCTGCACCGGGTGCCTTTAACGGAAGTTGTGCTTCAAATCAAGAAACTCGGCGTGGGGGGTTCTGCCCAATCCCAATCCGTCGGTGACCAGAACGGAAGTGTGGGGTCCGGGGATCCCGTAGAGTTCCTTAAGAACGCCCTGGAACCCCCCGACCCAAAAGCGGTCGCCGCGGCGGTCGCGACGCTGCGGGAAATAGGCGCGCTCGAGCGCTTGAGGAGTAATAACTCAAGAAAAAATGGCCAAACCGAAAACAAACAACCCGACGGCGGCGGCGACCTGACCCCCCTCGGCCACCACCTCGCGGCCCTTCCCGTTGAGTGCCGCGTGGCGAAGATGCTAGTGTACGGCGCGTTGCTTTCTTGCGTATCGCCGGTTTTAACAATCGCGGCGTGCCTTTCCTACAAGAGCCCGTTTCTGGACGGGCGAAGCGGCGCCGGCGCGACGGGCAGGTACGTATTGCGCGTTTCCCAAATCCAGGCACACTGTTTACCGCCCCTGGTCGAGTGCACTGCTAGTAACACTTAACAGTACGGCAGCAATTGCTACGTACGCCATAAACACACTGTTTTATCTCTAACGCTGGTGACTTTTCAGACTGATTACGGCGACTGTTGTCCATACATCGTCCAATACACGCAATATACGATACACCCATACTCGAGACTGACACTTCTCGTCAACGCTCGCAGCGGTTGCGACGGCGCGCGTCACGCGCTGGCCAAGCCCACCGCCGGCGGCCTCGCCGCGGGCGAGCAGAGCGACCACCTGGTGTACGCGGAGGCTTATGACCGGTGGTCAAAAGCTGTGAGCGAGGCTGAGGCGGCTGGCGGACGGAATGCGGGAAAGGACTTTTCGCGGCGGCACGCGGCGAAACACGGTTTATCGGGTGAAACGCTCGCGCAAATCGCGGAGATGCGCGGACAGTACGCGTCGCTTTTGTGGGACGCCGGGTTGTTACGGACGGGTGGGAGTACTGGTACTAATAACATGCACGAGCATGGTGGTAAACAAGGTAACAAAATAGGCCGCGCTTCTAGTGCGCCTCGGGGCTGGGTGGACGACGTCTCCGCCGGGTGGAACGCGGATTCGCGAACGCCGAAAGTGGTGAAAGCCGTCATCGCCGCCGGTTTGTATGCCAACGTCGCCGCGATTGATTTCGACGACGCTTCTTCTTCCCCGTTTGGAAAGAAAGAAAATGCAACGACGTCGCGATGGAAGGACATCAAAGGCGAAATTGGGATTCACAGCGCCAGCGTGAACGCTAAGCTGGGTGGGTTTGTGTCTCTTTCTTCTGGGTCTGCGAACGCAACTTCCATGACGGGGTCTCCTTTGTCGCCGTTTCTAACGTTTCACGAGAAAATAAAAACGCACCGCGTGTTCGTGCGCGATTGTACCATACTTCCGCCCACCGCGCTTCTCCTGTTTTGCGGAGGTGAAATCGACGTGAAGCACGAACTGGGGCTGGTGTGCCTTGACGGGTGGCTGTGGCTCAAAGCTAGCGCGCAAACGGCGGCGGTAAGTATTTCCCATCTACCACATTCCGCGACTGATTGCCCATACGAGACTGACATTTCTTTTTTTACAATCAGGTGTTCCGTCGCGTGCGCGCGGCGCTTGATTTGGCGCTTGAGCGGAGAATCGCGAACGCGCACGGGGGGAAACGAGGACAGTTGAATGGCAAAGCAAACGGCCCTTCAGAACACGACAACCAGGAGGTGGTGCGGGCCATACGCGCGCTTCTCGCGGAGAAAGTAGTGTAGAGATACTACGAGAGCGCTTCTCGCGGAGAAAATAGGGAGTATCGGATACGGAGTTTATTGAACGGTTTACCTTCCAAGGTATCAAAGGTGCTAGTAATGATTCAAAGGAGGTGCGTTGGGTATGCGTATTATTCATACCGGACACTTAGTGTCTTAATGTCCACTAATCGACGGAACTAAAAAGAAATCAACTACTGTCTCTGCGCCGAACCCCTCTTCACGCGGTGCTCACTTGCTTCGCCATGAGGTTGGCGTACACGCCTTTCTTCGCGGTGAGTTCCTGGTGCGTTCCGGTTTCCGCCACGACGCCTTGGTCGACACACGCCACGCGGTCTGCGGTTTGAATCGTGCTTAGCCGGTGCGCGATGACGATCGAGGTGCGGCCGGTCATCATCGTGTCCAGGGCCTGGTTTACCAATCGCTCGCTCTCCGCGTCAAGCGCCGACGTGGCTTCGTCCAATAACAGCACTTGCGGGTTCACCAGCACCGCGCGCGCGATCGCGATCCGCTGCTTCTGCCCCCCCGAAAGCTTGATACCTCGTTCACCAACCCACGTATCCAGGCCTTTGTCCAGGGTACGCACGAACTCAGCCACGTTCGCGCGGGACATGGCGTCCCAGATTTCGTCATCCGTTGCGCCCGGCGCGCCGAACCTGCAATTGTCTTTGATTGACCTCGCGAAAAGAACGGGTTCTTGCGACACCACGCCGATGAGCTTGTGCAGGTGCTTGTGTTCTATTTTCGAGACGTCCACGCCCGCGACAGCGACAACCCCGGAATCGGGCTCGTAGTACCGCATGAGGAGCGAACCTATCGTGCTTTTGCCCGCGCCGGACGACCCCACGATCGCGACGCACGACCCGGCCCTCACGTCTAAAGTGAGGCCTTGTACCAATAAAAGAAAGTGTCAGTCTTGTACGAGCAGAGGTAATAACCGTCTCTTCGCAGGACGAGTATGCGCAATCGCGTAGGCGGAACGTGGTGATTGGGAAAGTTCCTTACCTTTCAGGACGTGCCGCTCGGGCGCGCTCGGGTACGCGAATTTGACGTCGGTGAAGGTCACCGCTACGCCGGTGTCGGACTTCGCGTTGCCATGACCTCCGTTCAATAGGTCCCCGGGCATCTCAATCCCATCCAGTTTGATTTGCGAGTCCCTGTCCAAGAGCTCGAAAACCCTGGTCGACGCCCCGAGGGCTTGCACTATCGATACAAAGGTCCCGGCCACCAGCGCCACCCCGAACGCGCTGTTGATGCTGTACAGAATGAACGCGTTGAGTTCACCGGTGGTCATGTCCCCGTTGATCGCGAGCAAGGCTCCGTACCAGAACGTCACCCCCAACACCACCGTCGTCGCAGCCATCAACGCGCCGTTGAAAACCGCCCCGCTCTTGGCGTACTGTTATTGTGAACGAAAAGTGGTTAACGTCGTGTATGCGCAAACAGTGTGTGGCGGATTTGGGAAAGCCTGACATACGTACCTGCATCTCCACCGCCAACGCTTTGTCCACCGATCGCGAGAAGTGCGCGGATTCATCTTCCTCTCTTGCGAACGCCCTTACCGTCCGGATCGCGCCCATGCTGTCCTCCGCCACCGCCGTGGCTTCCGCCAGCGCGGTTTGCGTTAAACGCGAAAGCACCCGAAGCCTTCTTCCCTGCCACATCGCCACCGCGATGAGCGGCGGAAACGCGCCAACCACCACGAGCGTGAGTTTGTAGCTCGTGCTGAACATGAACGCCAGGCCGATGATTGCCGTGGCGACGCCTCGCAACGCCATGGAGAGGTTCTGCGTGGCGACGTTTTTCAGCAACGCGGTGTCCGCAGTGAGTCGCGAAATTAGCGACCCCGACGTGACGCCGTCGAAAAAAGCAACCTCCTGCGCGAGGATGTTGGTGAACAGCCTGATTGTTAACCGAAAAGGGTCAGTCTCTCGGGCCATGTGTATATCCGGGATTGGTATTACGTAAACAGTCGTGGTAACAGTCCGGGGGGATGCGCCCTGCTGGTCGTAATGCTCCCTTCGCAGGACGAGTATGGGCAATCGCGTAGGCGGAGCGTGGTAAATGGAAAAGGCCCTTACCGGTTCCGCAGGCGCGCCACGACTTTGTACGACGCGGTGTTGAAAAGGTACGACCTGGCGGCTTGAAAAACGCCGCCGATCAGGCCCACTGCTAGCAAGCCGTAAAGCGCCTCGTTGGCCATCGCAATCGCATCCGCTTTTCTGTTTTGCAGCGTTAACGAAATCGCATCTGTCATGCGCCCGGCGAAGTACGGCACCAGCATGTTGCAAATCGCGGTGAGTAGTAAAAACCACGCCCCGATTAAAAGCCGCGTGGTTTGGTCGCGGCTTTCGTGAAGAATCCGGTAGAAGTCCTGTTTCATGGTGCGCTCCGCGGCGCCGGTTTTGCGTCTGTCGGCAGAACCGTCGATGTCCTCGCCGTTGCCGTCGTGAACGGGGGTGGCGTCTTTGGCGTTTTTCGAGGCCTTGGCCTTCGCACCATCCTTGCCGACTTTCACCGACACGTCGCCCTTGCCCTTGGGTGAGGCCACCACCACGGCCACGCTTGTGGCCTTCACGCCGCCGTCGGCATCCACCGCTTTGGGGGAAAGACCGCTGGGCATCGCGGGTGGGTTTCGGGGTACGCGCGTGTGCGGGGCGTTGTGGAGCAGTACGCGTGGCTTCATCGACGTGGCTTCACATTTAACCGGAAATCTCGCAGTCTCGGACGAGTCGATGATGAAAACTAGCGCGATTTTGACAACTCTCAATCGAAGCGGGAAAACGAGCGTGGTGATCCGCACCGCGGCGTGGTCACATCTCGGCGCGCGCATCGTTTGTGTTCGCGTGTTGCTTGTGTTCGGCGACTCGCGCGGGCCCACGTGCGTCTCGACCACGGTTCGGCGACGTCCGACCGCAGTTCGGTTGCCGTCGACCCATTCGATTTAGGGTTGCGATTTCGACAAGCAGGATTGAAATCGCGGGACCACGACTTCGCAGTGTCCGGCGACTGTGTTGAGCTGCACGAAAAGTACCGCCACCCGACACGACTTAGCGACGATGTCCTCCACTCTCGCCACGCTTCAGCAGCGCAAGGAGCGCTTGGACGAGGAGCTTAAGCAGGTTGAGAAGCAGGTGTATGACCTGGAGACTGCGTATTTGAACGACTCGAGCACGCACGGCAATGTGCTGAAAGGCTTCGAGGGTTTTCTGTCGCAAACCAAAAACACGAGTCAGAAGAAAGCGAAGAACTTCAAAGCCGAGGACCGGCTGTTCAGTTTGTCTAGTGCTAGCTCACCGGTGGTTGAGGAGATCGCGGCGGAAATGGCGGCGGATAAAACCGTGACCACACAGAGCGGACGGAAAGCGGGGGGCGGGAACGCGAATCGGTGAATTAAAAAAAATGTAAAAAGGAAACGAAAAGATCAAATTGATCAACCATGGTTTCGAACAGTACTTTACAAGTGACAAGTGCTTAAGACCACACACACTTGCCTCACACCCCCCCCTACCCTCCTACGCCTTGACCTTGACGTTCGGGTTGGGGCCGAATATCGCGTTTCGGATCTCGGGGGCGTTGTTTTGAAACGCGACTTTCAAACGATCGTCCAGCGAGTTGTTGCACACGATCTTCCCGTCCATGGAGATGATGTGCACCCCCCCAGAGCTCGTGGGAGGGGCAGGCAGGTAGTCGTGCTCGTCCAGTTTTAGTTGAACCTGCGGCTGTCCTCTTGACACGTCCGCAATCGCGGCCCGGACCTTCTCCACGTCGACAAGGCGACACCGCACCACCGCGCTGGTTTGCTCCAGCTTTTTCAGACCTTGGCCAATCAGGGAAACTAGCAACCCTTGGTACGAGGCTTGCCCTGACACCTGCCCCACCGTGGCCCGCGCCTCCGCGAGCATGCCCTGAATCGCCTCCTCCCTCGCACCTAGCACCTTCAAACGCATCGCGTTCAACTCCGTGGAGTACTGAATCTTCTTCCGCACCTCCACCGAGGCCTCCTTCCTCTCGTACTCCTTGCGGATCTTCTGCTTCTCCGTCTCCACCATCTGCAGCTTCTCTATGTTGAACTCCTCCTCCGCCGCGACTCGGATTTCGCTCGCCTTTTCCTCCGCCTCTTGTTTAATGAACTGCACCATCTGGTTGATCTGGCGGTCCACTTCGTGTTCGTTCATGGTGACAAGGACGGCGAAGTACGGGGGGGGCGCGGTCCAGATCTGTGGCGGAACGAAAACGATGCGCGAGTTTTCGCTGATTCGGGAGAGGCGACGAGCGCTGGGAGCTAATAATATTCACAAAATCTCCACTCTACTCCGTCCACACCTGCCCCCCCATGAAGTTCAGCGCGGGTACGCCCCTGATTTCCATATCGAAAAGCGGCGCTTCTATTCGCTGCAGGGTTTTCAACCCAGCGTCTTCGTCCAGCATCTGCATCGCCCGGCGCTGATCCTTCGCCTTGACGGTACAGAAAGTTACCGCGGCCGTCGCGTCTTTCGAGACTTTTTTTTGCGCCGCGAGCATCTCTTCCATCGCCGCAGTCACGTCTTCAGCATCGTTCATCAGCGCCACTGCAGCCCGCAGCTTCTGCTCCTTCTCACTAAGCTGGGAAACTCTTTCCCCAAACCCCTCCCCCGTGACCTGCAGCATCTGGTTGATCACGATTCGCTTGACCGGGACGTTTTCTTTTCGCAGTTCTTTCAGGAGCCGGCCGCTTTCGCTCATCCCGAGCACAGTGGGGATGGTGACGATGACGAACTCCGTCGTTTTCTCGTTTCTGAAAAGGTCCTTCACCTCGATGAGTTGTTCTTTCAGCTTCTCTAGCTTCTCCACGGCTTCATCCGGGCCTTCTTGCACTCCAAACAAACCCTTCACCGCGCTGCCCATACCGGTGAGTTTCTGTCGCAGGCGGACTATTTTTCCAATTGAAGCGTCGAGAAAATCGGGAAGCGATAACAGTCGCAACGTGTGCCCCGTGGGCGCGGTGTCAAACACGATCCGGGTAAACTTCGCGTACTTTTCGTCTTTGATGAACTGCACAACCTTGGCGATTGCGATTGCTTCGTCAAGACCGGGGGGGGGGGTATCCAGAAGCTCGCCTAGTTTCAAATCCCCGAGCTGATCCGCCAGCCCGCCAAGCCCCACGGATGACATGAAATCTTTCGCCCCGCTTGACACGTCGTTCTGCTTCGCGAACGCGGCGAACTCCTCCTTCGCCTGGTCAGGGTCCACCTCCATGGCGTATAGCATGTTCCCGGTGCCGTCCACGCAGACTGGGAGCCCCCCCGTGACGTCCTGCGCCAGCGAGTCACTCAGCGAGTGCGCGGGATCGGTGGAAACTAGCAACGTGGGATGGCCCGCGTTTGCGAACCGCACCGCCAGGGATGACGAGCACGAGGTCTTACCAACCCCGCCCTTGCCGCCCACCAAGAAGTACTTGCGGTCAGACCCGGCGGCCATCAGGTCGAAACCCGCGGTTTCAACGTCACCCGACGCGCGGGGACGCACCACGCCGCGCGTGCGTGTCGGATGACGTGGGGGGGGGTGTGCCGTCCCGCGATTGCAACGAGATTTCGCAACCGCGCGCGCCGAAACCGCGAACGCGGACGCCGGGGCGTGGAGCGCGGTGGTGGACATCGGAACAGACGGGGTGGGCGCGAGTGGAATCCGGTGGGCCCGTGAGTCTTCGGGGACGTCTCGCCGAGGCGCGGAGTTGTGTGTGGATCGGCGCGTGACTTGGCAACGAAAGTAATTACTTGGCAAAAAACATCAGGTACGTCGCGTCACTTCGCCGGCTCGCTCGCGCGTCCGCAGTTTCAGAATGACTCACGGCCGCGTGGACGTTGTCAACAAGAGCGCCAAAACCTCGGACCAATCGAGAAGGAGCGCGTGTAAAAGTGCGCTATCCATCTTGCGCTTTTTCCCGCTATCCATCCCCTCGCGCGCCGCGGCACACGCGCTTGGGAATTCGTCACCACTCGACCGCGCACAAACCGTGTGGGATATGGCGAAGAACTGTGACAACTGCAATGCCGCTCCCGCGGCGTGGTTCTGCAACTCCGACGGTAAGAGAAAGCCGGCCGGCGAGAGAAAGCGCGGCATGAAAAAGCGTCTCCCCCGTCGGCCATTGCTTTCCCGAAAAACCTTCCCCCTCCCGCCGGCAGCGCTGACACCTAACCTGCTCAATCTCAACAGGCGCCTTCCTGTGCACCACGTGCGACATCTCTATTCACAGCGCGAACAAGGTACGTGGCGAATTGAGGCTCGCGGAACACGGACGCGCCGCGTTCCGGGTGGCTCCCATTCGCGTTCGACACAAACTCTCGGAAAAAGCGCACTTCTGCCACGTAAGCATTGGGGCACAGCGGAACAGTCTCCGTTTTTTGCCAATTTTCTTTTTCTTCATAGAATTTTGACTAACGCCAACCCTCCACCCTCCACTCAAAACCAGCTCGCCATGCGCCACGAGCGCGTCCCCATATCCGTGAAGCTGGAGCTGGATGGGGCGTGCCAGCCCTGCGCGCCCGGAAATGGCGGTTACGTGCAAAGTCAGGAACGACGAAGCGTGAATCACGGCGTGGACGCGAGTTCCATGGACTGGCTGACGGACGGCGGTCACGATTTCGCGGGTCACCAGAACGCAGGTCACCCGCACGACGAGTTTGCAGCAGGTCACCCCCACGATGACCCGCTCGTATCGCTGCTGCAATTGGAACGCGAGGGCCAGGGGAACAATTCCGATTTCGGAACCTTCGGGGATGATTTGGATTTGTTTTCGTCGCCCGGCGCGGCGAACCCGTCTGGGCTGTTTCCGCCGTCGCGCCGGGACGGGGACGGGGACCCGGACTTCGGACATCCCGGGGGGTGGCACGAAGCGTACGCCCCGGGTGGGACACACCACGAAACGCACACGGGCGGCGGGGCTAATTCGAGTGGGAACTCGGGGACGAGCGACTGCACGGGCGCGCGGGTGGGCGGCGGCGGCGGCGGGAGCGACAAAGCGCAGACCACGCGCTGCGAGGCGAGCAAGGAGAACTCGTCACTACGCGAAACGGAAACGACGTTGCAAAGGCCTTTCGCCACGTCTGTGTTGCGACAGCAACAGCTGCAGCGGTACCGCGCCAAGCGACTGGCGCGGAACCTGGGGCACAAGAAAATCCGGTACGAGTGCCGAAAAACCTTGGCGGATAACCGCCCGCGCGTGAAAGGGCGGTTCGCCAAGGTTTTGCTCGGGGGAATCGCGAGCGCGAGCTGTCCTGATTTGCAGAGCCTTGGGAAACGATTGAAATCGGAGCAAGATGACGTGCCGTACCCGTTGGACTCCGGGGAATCAACCGAAGACGTTGTGGTGCCGAAGGGCCGAAGGAGCCGCTTAAGCGGGGGCAGCGACGCGAACAGCGGGGCGAGTCAAAAAAGCACTCTGGGCGGGTGGGTCGGAAAAGACGGAGGCGCTCAACGACGGGACAGCGACGGGAGCGAGCAGATGAGTCCAACGGATGACAGGTTAGAGCGTTTGAGACACCCCGGAAACCGTTGTGGGTTGCCATACACGCAATCGGAGGTATGCCTGACCCAGCTGGACCGGGATAGTTTCTGTATGAGCAAACAGTCTGAGGATGCAGTCTTCGGAAGGGCGGTGGGGATGGGGGCTGAGCGACGGTAAGTGACCAGGTTGTGTTGGTTCCTCGCGTTTGAGTCGGTACACCTTCAAAAGGGACAAAGCCCTTTTCACCACACGCGAACCCCGCGTTTCAGTTGTACATTGTAGTTGGACAGGGTTTCAGGCCGCGTTTTCTTTCAAAGCATTTTCTAAATCAAACTCACGGGTGCGTCGTCCCGGTTTTCGCGAACGGCGGCGTTTTCGGGCGCAGCGCTTCGATTCGCGCGTGGCGCGGCAGGTGTTGTTTTTCCCGAAAGTACCCCGCGAACGTTGTTTCGTCAAAGTTTGGCGACGTGAACAACTCGCCCATGGTGAGCCACCCCGGGCGCGCGCTGCAGTCGTCCCCGAAAAGCTCTATCCTTCGAATGCCTTGGCAAAAGTTCTCCATGATTTCGTACATCTCGCTTGGTTTCCGTCGGTCGTTTTCGGCGGCCGGTCCGGGACACACCACCACGTCCACGTCGATGTTGGCGTGCATGATGTGTCCGTCCCGGTATCGGCGAACGTCGCCGCGAATGCCGACCAAACAGTGCTCCTTCGTGGAGCGCAGGGGGGGGGGAGTTTTTTGTGGTTCTTCTGGTGTTGGTGTCGCTTCGTCTTTTCTTTCGCTTTGACAATCCATGCTGTCATCTTCATCTTTTCTTTCGTCTTGACAAGCGTTGTCATCGTCGTCATCCGCCGTCCCCGTCGCGTCCGTCGCGTCCCTCCCATTCCCGCAATGGTCGTGGTTGGTTTTCAGCCACACGATTTCCTCCACCCGTCGGAACCCCCACTTCGCGAGGCACTCCCTTCCCAGCTCCAAAGTGTGGTCGTTGCCGTCGCCGCACCACAGGAACACGAAGCACCCATTCGGCTCGGCGATTTGTTCAATCGTCAACCCCAAAACTTTCGAAGCCGGCCAATTTGGCGAACCCCACGGCGGGTTTACGTAAATCACGTCGAACTTTGTGTTTCCGAACGTGCCTGGGTGCAATTTTAACGCCCCCAGGTCGCACTGTAACCGCGTGGACGGAAACGCGTGTTTCGCCGTGTGTTCCCGTTTCAAAAACGCCAGTTCCTTCCGGGTCGGGAACCGCGCCAAGCGCGTGGGCGTGTCCGCCGCGCCGTCCAGAATGAAATTCTGAGGCCGCTCGCGAGTTGCCACGAAGTGGGAGTTGTAGTCGTTCATCGGCCTTTGATGCCCTCCACTCGATAGGTGGTGCGTGTCGCACGGCAACGAAGGAGGCGCGTGCCCCCCGCCATTCCAAGGGCGACGGAACGAAGTGGTACCAAAATCACTGCTTGTATCGCCGCGTCGTCGCGTTTGCGACGCCCTCGCCGGGAACGGGGTGGACGGCAGCGGCGCGGGGACACCAGCCCCAGAGGGAAAGTACGGGAAGTACGGCTGGCCGTACGGCTGGCCGTTTGATTGGCCGAACCCTTGGAGAGACACGGAGACAGGGGACGGCGTCCACGGCGTCGCCTGTGGGTTCATACCTGCCGGGCGCGTCGGCGACGGCGTGAAGGGTTCCGCCTGGGCGTCGGGTTCGACTACGAGCTCCTGCTGCTCGCGAAAACCGGGGGAGCCCTTGGAACCACTCGAGCGCGGTTCTTCGCCGTCCATGGCGGCCTCGACGTTCACGCCGCGCACTCGCGGGTCGCTTACGGGAAGTGCGGTTCGGCGCGTATAGACGTGTGGCGCGATACCACGCTTCAGGACCACGACAAGGGCACCGGAAACACGGGAGGTCCGAGACCAGGTATCCCAGGAAACAGACCAGAATGAGTTTTTTTGTGCGGCTGTCAGGTTGAGACAGTTCCGAAAAAACACTCTAGCTGGGCGATAGAAACAGGTGTCGCCGTGGTCAATCAAGGGAGGATACGCATTACGCATTAGAGTTACATTACATGCAGACGATACCGGGAGGCTGTTTTCGTGCCCGCACGACACATCAGACAGATCAGACCTTGAGAGACTGTCCATCCCGCATTCATTTGCGTCGCCGAATTCGCGCTACAAACTTTCTCCAGTGACTATTTGCCCCTTCTATTTATCCCCCTTGACGATGGATTCCATGAACCTCGCGTTCGTGGTTTGTCTCTCCGCGTTCATCGCGTCCACCTCCTTCCGAAGCTTGGCTTCCCACTCCGAGTTCCAGTTCGCGAAACCAGCGCCCGCGCCGGTCCAGAAAAGGTGTTGCCAGGGATCTGTGCGTGGGGGAGAACGGGTCAGGTCAGGTCAGGTCATGATTTTCTCGGTGGCGCGAGCCCTAAATGTCAATCCGAACGACGGTCGATCGAGGAGAGGCGGGCACGCACTGCGCAGAACAGGGAGCTTTCTTAGGGCGTTGATGTACATCTGCATGGCGAACCCCAACGTGCCCCCGATGAGGGTGGTGGACGTGAGCATCGCGAAGGACGCGCGAAAGGCGCGCGTTCGAAGTGTGCGCATTCGATGCGCAACCGAATGAAATTTTCATGGCAACTAACCGATTCTCCAGAGAGCAACTCGTCTCAATATTGCAAAAAACTACCTGTACGCTGTACCTACTACCGTCTCGGCGCCACGGCCAGCGCGTCTTTGTCCCTCACCCCGGCTTGTGCCAGTGACATCGTCCCGTCGCTCAGCGCTTTCCTTGGAAACGACGTGCAGAGCATGTTGGTGCGCATGTCAAGCCCAAGCACCGCGCCGACCCACGCCTCGACCTGATCGATCGTGTCGCTCTCCAGAAACCGCCTGCGCGCTCGGGTTCCCTCGCCGCGCACCGCGATGTCCACCGCGCCAAGTACCTCGGGCTCGGGCTCGGGAGGGATGGGTGTAGACACCACTGAATGCGCATCGTCACTGTTTGAATCTTTCGCATTTTGCGAACTTGGAACACCGCCTCCTCCATCGCCTATGCTCGCCGCAATCGCGGCGGCGAGGTCGGCGTCTTCGTCCTCCGCGAACGCGTTTGGCTCCGCGACTGTCTCTCCTGTGGTCTTGCGCTTCGCGCCCGTGAACTGCGACCCGGATACAGGGTGGCTGGAAATTGGAAGACCGCCTCCTCCATCCGCGAGACTCGCCGCGAGGGCTCGGGCGAGGTCGTCGTCGGAAGAGTTGTGCGCGTTGTTGCGCGAAACGTTGCCACCAGCAGACCCAAAACCACCATAGGCCGTACCGCCCGCACCAAAACCACCGCCACCCCCGAGGCTCGCCTCAATCGCCCGCCGCAGTTCCGCGTCCTCCGCCTCCGCGTTCGCGTCCGCGAACCCGCCCCCGCCGCCAGCCACGGTGAATGACGAGTTCCCCGAACCGCCCAGCCGTTGCATCGCGCGCGACGCCGCGTCTCTCGCCAGGCCTTGCTTTTTCGTCGCCTCACCTTGTTTGTTCAAGGAAGCCGCTTCCGTTGGGGTGACCCACTTGCCGTAATCCCCCGAGTACGAGTCGCTTAAGGTCGCAAAATTTCGTCCAGGCGGCTTGTGCCCCGGTCCTTTCGGGTCGGGAAGTATGCCTCGCACCACGAAAATACCGTACCCCTCGTCTTTGAGTTGCCGAAGAAACTCGGCGAGGTATATTTCAGACACGGGCTGAGGCGCGGGGAACATGCTGTTGAAGTTCCACCACCCGCTTCGCGACGACCCGTGCACTTTGCGATTGTAAAAGAAAAATGTCAGTCTTGTATGGGAAAACAGTCGGGCGGATTTGGGAAATACAATAGCTACTTACCTTTGCCGTCCACCACGTCACTCCGCCGCAGCGTCAGCCAGTGCTTGTCCAGGTTACAAATGAACCCTCGCTCGTTCGCGGGCGCACCCCAGGCATCACTGCCTTCCCGTGACAGCACGGGAATACAACTCAAGTTCCACGTTTCAAGAGCCTTTGAAAGAACCTGAATGCTGAAGTTCCCGTCGATGGACGCGTTGCCGGAGTCCTCCTGGAATGGGGAAGGGGAGGGAGGTAGAAAGTGCATCAGTTCTTTTTTCGAGGTGACGTTCCGAGATCTAGGGAAACCGCGGACTCTTGGAAAGAGATGGATCCGTAAGAAGAAAGCGCACACCGCGTGGTTCGTTTGGGTGCTGTGAAGCTGTCGATGCGTCTCAAGGCAGCCGGGAGTTTGGGTACGCACCGCCATGTATCGAAGGTACTCCTGCGACTCCAAACCAGCCTCGCGCATCAGGTTCCGCTCTTTTTCGTCGAACTCCCTGCCGATAGCCCCGAGGTCCTCCGCGGTGAAGTACGGGCCTTGAAGCAAACAGTTCAGCGCGTGTTGTCCGCACAGAAGGCCGACTTGTTTTTCGTGATAAAGACTTAAAGAGACGCACCCATGGGCCATGGCGCCTGTCCGGCCGGCGCCTAGCGCTCTGCCGCGAGGACGCAGTGAAAAAAAAAAAGGTGACATCAGCAAAGAGCCCGTTTGAACTTCAAAACACAGATACCGAGCAACGAGCACCACACTCGGTACGCGCGCGGCACGCGGCACGCCCCGAACGCGCTTTCCGCGATGGCCACCGCGTACCACCCCGCCGAGGGGACCGTGACACACCCTAAGCGGGGCTCGCTGCAGGTCATCTTTGGTACGCGCCCGCGCTTTGTTCAGGAGGCAAACCCGCATTATTCTCTCTCGGACGTCCCGACGGGACCACGATTTCGACGAAGCCACGACACGCGGACTCGCCGTCGGGGGCGTACAAATCTCCCGATTCGCGCACGCCACACGGCCCAAAACCGGCCCGGTGGGGTCGTGTCGCACACCTGTGTTTCTTCCCACTCTGACGCGTTGCTTCCAAACACTCCCTAACCACGTCCACCACCACCAAATCAGGCCCGATGTTTTCGGGAAAGTCCACCGAGCTGGCCAGGCGCATTCGGCGTCACAAAATCGCAAACGCGCGGGTGTTGGTAGTGAAGTACGCGGGTGATACGCGGTACGAAAACGAGTGTGTCGGTGAGGAATCTCAGGACGGGACGCCCCGGATGAGCTCGTTGAAAAGTCGTGTCATCACGCACGACCGCGTGTCCTTGCCCGCGGTACCTCTGCGTACCCTTGCGCAGATGGACAACGTCGTCGGTAACTTCGACGTCGTGGGTATTGACGAGGGACAGTTTTTTCCCGACTTACACGAAGCGTGCGACCGGTGGGCGCGGCTTGGCAAAACGGTCATCGTCGCGGCGCTGGACGCGACGTTCCAGCGCAAGCCGTTCAACGACGTGCTTGCCTTAGTACCCATCGCGGAGGAAATCACGAAACTCTCCGCCGTGTGTTCAAACTGCGGCGAGGACGCGGCGTTCACCAAGCGCGTGAACTCGACATCCACCGACGTGGAACTGATCGGCGGCAGCGAAACTTACGTCGCGTCGTGCCGCGATTGCTTCGAGTTGGAGTTTGAAAATTTAACAACCGAAATGTGCGCGCGGAAAGGCGCTTCTTCGCAAGCCGCGGGGAAGTCCTCCGCGCAGAAGCACAGGTTCGACGACGCGGCGTCCACCCGGAAACGCCGGTCGTCCGCGTTTGGCGCGACGCCAAACGCGCTTCGCGGTTCGGTTGGTGCGTCGGACAAGAAACCGACACACGGCGACGACACCGAAAAGACTTCAGAGGCGACCCCTTCGCTGGCAGCGACCCCACCCATGTCCCTCTCCAGAGTCGGCGAGAAGATGCGGTCCCTGAACCTGGAGTCGCCGAGCACGCCTGCTGTTTTCGGAGGGTTCGGGTCACCGATGACGGTGGCGAAGAAAAGCGCGACCGAAACAAACGCCGAAAAAGGCGCACACGGCGAAAAAACAAACAGCGCCGGCGCCGGCTCGGCGCGAAAGAAAAAGGCGCTCGGCTTGGGCGCCGCCGCCGCCGCGAGGGAGGTGAATGGCGGCCCGGTTCGTGTGGTGCGAGGCGCAGGCGGGCCAGGCCGGTCGCCGATAATGGACCTCGCCAGCAGGGGCATGGGCGCCGTCGCGAGGAGCCCGCTGGCGAGCGTGAGGTAAGGGCGTACGGGTTTGACGAGGAAGTCAATGATTGTTGTGAAATGCTTGTCGAACAACGCGCGCTCATCCCAGTGGACAGCTTCTTTCCCATTAATAGTAGGCTCATCATCTAAACAAACGTCCGCATATAACAACATCAAACCCCCCCCTTCTCCCCGTACGCCGCCTTTCCCGGGAGCGTAAAGCTCAGCAGCAGCATGTACTTCCCGGGCGCGACGTGTCGGACTCGGCGGGTGGTGACTGACTTGGTATCACCGAGCGCTCCAGGATTCGCGCCGAGCCCGAGCGCGGCGGCGGCGCGCGTCGCGACGTCGAGTTCCGGGTCGTTTGATTTCGAAAACGCGTACACGTTGATTCGCGGAAGCGTCTCCGGTGGCCAAGCTGCTTTACGAAACACACCGACGAAACAGGTCAGCAAATCAACACCGCCCTCGGGCAAATTCATAACCGCCTGCGTGAAGCGCGGCAAAGTGTTCTGCGCACCACCCCCCTTTTTAGACTGTTTGCTAATACCCTTTGCGTCGCTATCCTCCTGTGCATCCCCCCCAAACGCACCGCCCACCCCGCGTACCATCCGCGACACGCAGTCGGTCGCGTTCTCGTTGAACACCCCGGCCAGGCGCTTTCCCCCGTTCGCTTTTTTGTTTTGCTTGTCGTTCATTTTCAAATAAAAAACCGCGTCCGGGTTCAGGTCGTTCGCGTAGACGGCTTTTGTTTTTTGCAGCGCCGGCAGCGCGATGGGGCCGACCCCGGCGCACAGATCGAGGACTATGTCATGTTCCGAAAAGCTGTTAATCAAGCGCGCGCGTTCCGTCCCGAGCCGTGAGTTCCAGTACATGTTCCGAAAATCTAACACAAAGGTTAGGCCGTTTTCGGCGACTCGCGTGACGAGCGCGCCGTGCAGCGCGCCGCCCTCGCCCGCGATGACCTCCATCGCGAACGTCCGAAACGGCCCGCCCGTTTCGCCAACCTTGGTGACCACGGTTTTTATCGAAGGGAGCTTGTCCAGAAGCACCTGGCCGATTACGTGTTTGTGCTGTGTGTGTTCCGGTCGCAGGTTCAGGTGCGCTATGGTGCCCGCGGTTTCGAACCCGGTCGGTACGGTCACGAAACTGGGCAACGCAACCGCCAAAGCCTCCTCGGCGCTGAGATTGGCGTAGGTCAGGGAAAGCGCGTGGGTGGTCAGGGTGACTTTTGTGTTTGAGTTGTTTTTTGGTGACCCTGTGTTCTTGGTACCGTCGTCATTGCCGCCATCAGTACGTCCGTCACTGCCGTCACTGCCGTCACTGCCACGGAAGGAAAGCACCTGCCGTACCGACTCGGGGAGCGCCTCGACCGGCGACCCAGGGGCGCACGTTTTTTCATCCAGCAAAATCAAACAAATCGCATCCCCATCCCCGCCATCCCCGTCCCCGAGATGCACCACCTTGTGCGTCCGCGGCCGGCCCAAGGTGTGCTTCTTCAACAAAGGCATCAGCGACCCTATGTCGCGTCGTGGCGCGCGCACCGCGAGCACCAAAAGCGTGGTGTTGAACCTCTCGTCCAAAGGGTCGATGGAGAGCGCGTTTGGTGCCGCGGACGCCGAGATCGGGGCGGCGGAGGGACACCACACGACGCGCGGTGTGGTGTGAGAAAGACACCACGACACGCTCCGGCCGCGACGCAGACGCGGCAGACCAACCGACGCGCGCCGCGCGCGAGCCACCACGGCGCGCACCGCCACCACCGCCGACATCGCGGAGGGTGCGTGGGTGCGATGTGATTAGAGGTGCGGCGGGGATGATAAAGAGACTGCTCGAGTTATTATCACGAAAACGCAAAGAGTAAAAACAGAGTCTCATGAACACTTACGTAACTCGCCCGTCGCGCGCGCCACTCATCTCTGTCTCCCTGTCTACCCCATCGCCGCGACGACCATGTTGTTCAGACCGCAGCTCCCTTTATCCTTGCAAATGTGGTAAAACCCTTCGTGCCCCCAATCAGGTCCCCAAGAATTTTTCACGATCCAGTACGGTTCGTTGTGCAGCCTGACCGGGGCGAAGCTCCCGTCGCCGTCGTAGCCGACGATGAGGACGCCGTGATCCAGGGCTTGTTTGTTACACACCCATGGACACGCGACGCCGCCTCCGTAGGTCTGCATCCAGGCCGCGTCGATTCCAATGGATAACGGGCCGTGCTTCACAAGCGCAGCTGCGATTTCCGTTTCGTCCGTAGACACCAACCCGAACCCGGAAACCGAAGCGGCGAACGGCCCGTCTTTTTCCGCCTTGCACTTTCCCGCCACGGCTTTGTACGGGTAGTTCGTTTCAAGATCCAGGCCTTTGTCCGTGACGTACTGCATGGCGTTTAGGGGTAAGCCGCCGTCGCACCCATCGTCGCACGCGTCGGGTTCGTCCGGCGTGCACGTGTGGTCGCAATCCACGAGCTGCTGTTCGCTCAGCGACACCAACTCGCCCTGAATGTAAAAAAGAAAGTGTCAGTCTTGTGTTGGCATCAGTCGGCGGAATGTGGTGATCGGAAATACGTACCGTTTTCAGAAAGTGTGCGCCTTCCACCGCGCCTGTTGTTGAAAAACTCCAGCACGACCCACAAGCGCCTTGGTTCTTCACGTCAGTCACCGCGCCTTTGTCCCTCCAGTCGAACGAGGTTGGGAGGTTTTTCAGCTCCTCGGGCGATGCGTTCGGGACGGCGTCGAGAGAGCGGCGGTGTTCGTCATTCCCGTCAATCCTTCCCTCGTCGACGTCTCCTCCGTCTCCCTTGTTACGCCTCATCTTGTCCACCGTGACCACGTCAATCCGTGTTCCCAAGTAGCTTCGCCGGAACTCCTCGGGGGTCAGGTCCATGAACTTCGTCACGCCGTGTTTCGCGGTGCCTCCGCCTTTCACGTCGGAAGCCTGGCGTTCTTCCGCCAGTAAGACGTTTTTAGCGAACACACGCAGGCGGTGCACGTACTCCGCCGGGTCGGATGCGTAACGCAGCGTCTTTTCGTGTTTCGCCAGGAACTGGTCGAACGCGTCGCGGAGCTCCAAAACCTGCCTCTCCACGACAAGCAGCGCGGTTTCAAGCTCGACGGTGGGGGATGGGTCGGTCGTGGGTGTCGCACCGGCGAATTCGGTCGTCACCTTTGCCGTGACGTCTGCGATTCGAGATCGGTCCAGCGGGGGGGCGGACAGCCGTTTCAGGGTGTTGAAACGCGCGGCGTCCGCGGTAGAAGTGGTCACCGCGAGGGTCGCGACGAGCGCCACGAGCGTGGTAGCGCGGCGGGAGGGTGCCATGCCGGGCAAGAGGCGCGCGGATGGAAGTACCGATTTGGCAACCCGAAAGGGCAAAGGGCGCGAAGGGATTTCGGTGACGCGGCAAATTCATTGTTGAAGAAAAAGCAACGACGACGTTTGCCATCAGATCCTAGGAGCGCACGAAGGATGACCACGCTTGCCTCCATCTCGCGCGTGGTGCCTCGCCCCTGGCGCGTGGAGCCACCGCGCGCACCAGGGACTCGCCAACAAATGCGCGCTTCTCGCAAAACACGCGCTCCACGCGTCACCACCGCGTCCAGTAACGACGACGACTCGTCTTGGTGGAACATCTCCCGTCTTCTTCCACCGAAAGCAAAAGAAGCGGTTCGTGAGATCGAGTACTTCGGCGGCTCGCCGTTGCAGCAAGTCCTGCCCTGGGCTGGCAAGCCGAAAACGGACTCCCCAGGACGTCCGTACCCTCCAGACCCAGCCAACCAGCGCGTGTTGTTCGACTTCACCTCGACCTCGCCTGAGTACGTATTGCGCCTTTCACCAAATCCCAACAAGACTGTTGCATAAACAAGACTGACACTTTTCTTTTCCTATCACAGTTCCGCGCCCGAAACTTTTTCCAAAACCTTCGGCGCCCTGAACGACGTGGTGATGGGCGGGCAAAGCGAAGCGAGCGTTTCTGTTGTGAAGGTCCCTTTGGAAGACGGAGGGTGCGTGGTGAAACTGTGCGGTGTCGTGGAAGGCGACGGCGGCGGGTTCGTGTCGATGCGCAGTCGGAACTTCCAACCCTCGGTGGACCTGGCCGATTTTGCCGGCATACGCCTGGAGGTCAAGGGCGACGGACGCAGGTACAAGCTCATCGCCCGGGACGTCCGCGATTTCTTCGGACTCGCGTGGCACTGCGGGTTCGACACCGTGGAAAACATGTGGCTCACCGTGGACGTGCCGTTTGATACCCTCACCCCGGTGCTTCGCGCGGACGTCGTGCGCCCTGGTTCGAGCGACTACCGCGAGTTCAAGCGCGACACCCTGAGGTCGATACAAATCATGCTTTCGAAGTACGAGCTCGGCATGAACGAGCTTAACCAGACGTTCGCTTCCGGGCCGTTCGCCCTGGAAATCCGCGCAATTCGCGCGTACAAACAGGAACGCGACCCGCGTGTCATGAAAGGACAGGAAATCGTCAAGAAACTTGAAGACGGTGATGCGGGTGGTGAAGGACCGGGGCCTTCCGCGCGTTGATGGGACGCGGAGGTGATCTGGGAGAGGCGACAGACACGACAGACGAGGGTATTTTTTCCTTTTACAGCGTAGAGACACGAATGATTCCTTCCTGCATCAAGACCAATGCATGCATGCAACTAGAGACAACGCGGAACCTCCGCGAACATAGACTAGCTTCAAATAGCGCTTCAACACAGACTAGCAAATAGAATGGCTGTTTTACATTGTTTTACTACTTGATCGCGACTACCTTCGTCGTCACTCCTTTTCACCGTTCCTACCGTCACCGCTCCGCCGAGTCCCCGACTAAACACGCGGGTAACGTGGCGTTTGTGGGGTCCAAACGCCCGCTCAGCATCACGCCGTACATCAAATCGACGGCCCGGCCGCCGTTCGCGTCCACGCTGTTCCACATCGCGCTCGGCGATCCCAAAGAAGAGACTCTTCCCCATTTCGCCATTTCGGCTTCGTCGGCCGACGCTTCGCCTCGGCTATCGCTTCCCTCGCCCAGCTCCGCGACCCTGCGAAGCAGCTCCAGCGCCGAGTGCGAAAGCGGCCCGTCCAGTAAACTCGCGATGGGCGCGAACGCGGACGTGCTGCCGCCGCCCGAGGCGCGCAGCAACGCGTTTTTCGTGCCGACGTCAACGCGGGCGCGCGCCACAATTTCAATCAGAAGCTCCAGCGCCGCCGCGGCGGCGGACGCGGAAGCCTCTCTGGCGGCGGCGCCGCCGAACGTGTCTTCCGTGTCGCGTTCGCGGTTGGTGTGACGACTCGCCACGGCGATGTCCACGAGCACCTTCGCCACCGCGCCGGCGTGCGCGGGGGGCGCGAGGAAGAGAAACAGCGACGGCGCGACGGCCTGCGCTACTCTCGCGACGTGCGCTGAGAGTCCGGAGTTCGTGCCCATTGATGAGCCCGACGGGGAGGGAGGAGGCACGTTCGGGTTTACCGGCGCCGGTGGCAAAGAACACGTGCGCCGCCCCCTCGGCGCCGCGAAGGACACCGAGGGCGACGGGAGAACGGACTCGATGGCTGTGGCGAGCGCGTCCGCCGCGGACGCGCCGCGTTGCTGTTTTCGTGGTGTACCGTACTCGTGTAACGAAGCGGCCGACGCGGCGCGCAGACCCGCGGCGAGCCACCGCCCCGCCGCGGCGCCTTCCCCGACGCTGAGTGCGTTCGGGGTGGATTGAAACGCGCGTGATGTCTGATGTGAGTTGTGAGTCGGCGTCGAAGGCGTTCGCGGCGTCATCAACGCATCGCCCTCCAACTCCTCCGCCGCCGCCGCCGCCGCGAGCACCGCCGGTAAGAGTCCGGCGACGCAAAGCGCTAGCGCGCGTTCTCCTCCCCACGTATCGCCTATCCCGACGACCGGTACCAACGACGCGAGCGCGCGAGTTGAGTGCGCGGCGCATTGCGGCCTCGCGAGCCCTTTTACCAACAGCGGTACGATGTCGTGCAAACTCATCGCGGGCGGTGGTACCAAAGGCGGTAAAGGGAGGGTCCATATTTCCGCAAATTTGTCCTGTGATTGAAAAAGAAAAGTGTCAGGTCAGTCTTGCCTGGGCAAACGTAGGTGCCTGGATTTGGGAAACGCGCAACACGTACCGGCGTCCCTACCCCGCAAAGCCACGCCTCCGCCGCCGCCGCCGCGCAGGCGGACGCCATCGTCTTGGCGCCGCGCCACCGCTTGTCCTTCGGGTCTGTGAAAATGGCATTCGGCGCGATCGCGCTTAGGGGGGTGCCCACCTCCACCGGCGCCGCGGCTCGCAAAATCTCAACCGCCGCGCCGGACGGGTCGTCCAAAGGCCACGCCTGCGCGATCGCAGCGACCAAGCGCGCGGCGCGGCCGTACGTCGGGGCGTGCATGGTTCTTGGGGAAATGTCAGTTTTTCGGACCACGTGTAGTACGTAAACAGTCGCCCGTAATCGGGCCTCTACAGTGTGCCGCCTGATTTGGGAAAGGACCAAGGCCGTACCTTAAACACGCCGCGGCGCCCCAAAAAACGTGCGCGTTGTCCACCACCACTCGCTCGTCGTCCACTAATTTGAACATCTCAGTCAGCGTGTCCAGTAAAAGCCCAGTCAGCGTCCCGGCGAGCGCGGCGGATCGGGCTGAGATTTGCGAAGTGACAGTTTTGGTGTTCGGCGTCGCTTTGTTTCGCTGCGACGTCCCAAACCCGCCGCCGAAAGCGGAGCCCAACCCGAACGCCACCGTCCCACCCTCCGCCGCGGCGGCGGAGGCGCACGTCGCGCTTAAAAGCGCATCCGCGGCGTCCGGGTCCAGGGGGACTTTCAACGCCGCTAACACGCGCGCGGACGCCGCGGCGAGCGGAAAACTCGCCGCCCGCAACAACCACCGCCGGGCTTCATCCGCCCACTGCTTGCGCAACCCGGGTTCGAATACTAAAGCGTCCGGGAGCAGTCCGACGAGACGCGCGATTTGCTCGGGAGACCAGACCCCGGAATCGTGGCCACCGACGTCTTGCCTGGCTAAACACACCTGCAGCTCACCGGTGGCGAGTCTTCCGGAACGCGCGTTCTTCGAGGAAACGGTTTCAGCGTCGCCGTCCGCGTTTTCACCGCGTCGGGACAGCACGGAGGACGGCGCTCCCGGAGACGCAACTGTGTTCGGCGTCCCCGCCCCCCCCCACGTGCTGACTTCGCCTTTCCACCCGCTCCCTATGGAGGGCGTGCCGCTCGTGACAAAGCCGTTCTGGGCGTTCAAAACCCTCTGCTGCTCGGAAACCGGAAACGTCCCCGACGAAGCGTTTCGCGCCGACTCGAGCGGCTTCGCCGCGAGCGCGTGCGTCAGATTAAGAAGGAGTTGCTGGCAGTGCGCGCGTACGGTGTGTTCCGGTGACCCCGCCAGGGTGGCGGTCACCGCGTGCAGCAGCACGGGCAGGTGCACCCTAAACGCGTTGCCGTGCTCCGCGGCAACCTCGGCTAACAAAATAACCGCCAAATCCGGGGCGCTGATTCGCAAACGAGTGTCTCCACCCTGTTTGCCCACCAAATTTTCGTCGTCGTCGCTTTCCGATTCGCGGCCGTCGAAGGAATAATTGGAACGCGACACGGATGAAGCCCCCGTCCGGCCGAAACCGCTGACCCCGCTTCGCACCGACGTACCATCCGAGTCGTTCCTTTGGTGAAACCCAACCCCGTCACGCGCATCACGGCGCACCGAAGGCGGGTACTCCATCTCAAGCCCCCGCAGGGAAACCGCGTACACCAGCTGGTCCACGCTCTGTCTCGGCGCCGCCCGCGCCAGGAAAAGACACGCGCGCTTACGATAATAAAACAAAGTGTCAGTCTTTCGTGATGTGATAGAGTAAACAGTCACCCGTAATCGGGCCTCCACAGGGAGGCGGGATTTCGGAAACGCCCAAGGCCGTACCTTCGCGACGACGCAAAACAGGGCCATGGCTTGTTTCCCGTGCACGTCCTCCAGCCCTTTGGTTTCCAAAAACCTCAACGCGGGAACCACGTTACGAGGCGACTTCCCTATTCCCGCCCACAGCGTCTCGACTTCCTCGGGCATGGCGTCGCAGTGTTTGTACGTCACGAAGTAAAGCGCGCGCAGTAACCGCTCCGCCCTCCCCGCGGCGGCGATGTGCGGCAGGTGGACGTTTTGGATCCAAGGCGCCAGCGCTTGTAACACGCGCTTGTGCGTGCCTTGCGCGGCATCGCCACCGGTGTGACCTCGTTGTGCGGCGTCAGAAACGTTTCTGTTCGCGTTGTCCGAGGAAGTACCGTCATCGATCAACCGCTCAAGCGCCTCAACTAACAGCTCCTCGCCGATATCGGGCCTGCGCTTGGCGAGCTCCGCGCTCGCGTCCAGCTGGAAGGCGCGGTACGCGTCGGGAAGATCGGGGAGGTTCCGCGGGTACCCGTTCCCGTCAGGCTCCCCGAGCTCCGTCGCCGCGACCGCTCGCAACAACGCAACCGCGTCCTCGCGCGTTTGAGAGCTCGGGCTAACGAGCTTGCTAAGCACCAGCGCGAGGAGTTTCGCGGGGGAACACGTGGGTTTCTGAATCGGGTCGGGGTCATTTCCAAAAGTCGTTTGGTGCTTTGCATTCTTGGAAGGCTGCTTTGCGTTCGTCGCGTGGTACGTTTGGTTCGCGAAGCGGACGTACAAGTCGCTCAACGCAGCGACGTGCGCGCGCGCCACGCTGTGGCTGGCGCTGTAGCACCCATTCAGGGCGACGTGCGCCAAATGCGGGTTGCTTGTGAGGTAGTTGTGCAGCGCTGTGGTGGCGGTTTTCGTGTTTGTTGTGTGCTTCTCGCGTTCCAAACGAGTGTCGATCCAAACCATGACACGCCCGGTCGGCGAACGCGCTGATTGGTCGTCGTCAAACGCGGGGCCAATCAGAAGCGCGGCCATGGCTTCCCGGGACGCCCGGAGCGTGGACTGCGGTTTCGCGGGGTCGTCGTGGTGGTGTGAACCACAGAAGACGCCGCTTCCCCCGTTTCGGGTGAGATGTTTAACATTTGTCTCGCTCGGTTGTCCGTCAGAACCTCCCGACAAAATCGAACGCGCGTCGCGTGGGTCGTACGCCGCGTTACTAAAACTCTTCGTCGTTTTCGCGCCTGATTGTAAAAAAAGAAATGTCAGTCTTGCATGGGCAATCAGGGAGGCGGAATGTGGTAAAGCAGGAAATACTTACCACCAAACCCGTTCCCGTTTAACCCGAGCCTCCGCTTGTCCACCGACCCCGACCCGCCCCACCTCGCGTACGGCGTGTTCTGTACCAACCTCGCGTCCAGAGTGGAGGTGGAATCCTGCCGGAAAAGTTTTGACGCCCTCACGCTTCCGTCGCGCTCGGAGTCGAAACTCCCCACGCTGCGCGCGCTCCCGGCGCCCGCGGTGCCTCGAAAAAAACCGTCGTTTTTCGACCCGCTCACGCTTCCCGGGTCGTGTAGGTCGTACCCGCTCACGGACCCGGACCCGGACCCGTTGTTCAACCCGGACACGCCGCCGCCAATACTCCCGCCCGAAAAAGAAACAGAAGACTCCCCCCCGCTTTGCGTCGTCGCTCTCTGCTCCAGCGCCGCGAATCGCTCCCACCAGCGCGCGCGCGTTTCCCTGTCCAAAACGTGCGGCGCCGCAGCCGCAATTGCGGGCGCGCACGCCGTGGTCGTCGCCGCCGCGGCGAACTGCAGCCGCGCCAGCTCGTCCGGGCCGCACTCCACTTGAGCCGCGGTGGACCGGGTGTACTCCAGGGTCGCATCAACGAACGCCACCAAACGCGCCGCGACGGCGGAGCGCGAAACCGAGCTCCGGTCGCCGTCCGATCCGGCGTTTGGACTGGCGGCGTTTGGATAGTGCGTCGTCGTAATCGAGCTCGCCGCACTCGCCGCGGCCTCCACGGCGCCGCACGCGGCGAGGCGGAGAAACAGACGCGCGAGGTGCGCGCGCAGCTCGCGGTCAGCGGACCTGCGGTCGAACGGCGTGCCGCCGCCCCCGGCGGCGCCGCCGCCGGCGAGCTCCGCTTGCAGCGGCGCGAGCGCCGCGAGCAGCCGCGGCGCGGCGAGGGGCGGGACGCGCGCGAGTACCGCCGCCGCCGCCGCCGCCTGCGCGCCGCCTTCGCGGAGGCAAGGCACGAGCAACGCGAACATAGAGGCTTGCGACCCGCGCGCGCCTAACGGCGTCGCGCGTGTGCCTGCCAAACGTCCGTGCGGCAGCAAAAGGGGGTTGTCCGGTACGCCGCCGACGTGCTGCTCGTCGTTTTTGTTTTGTTCGTCGCCGGCGACTCGCGAAATCTCGGCGTCACCCTTTGGCGACGCCGCGCACACGAAGCACGCCAGGTTTCGCCACAGCTCGAAGGGCTCGCCGTTCGGGTCCGTGGGTGCCCTTGGCACGTTCGCCTTGACCCGGGCGCCCTCCTGCAACATGCTGAGCTGCACGCGTTGCAGCGCCTGCGCGCGCGCGGTGGTGGCAGCCTCGGGCGCCGCCGTCGCCGCGCGCGCCGCCAGCACTCCGAGCGCCGACGTCCACGCGGCGCCGTTGACGTGTCTGGCGACCGCGGCGGCGCCGCCCGCGGTGGCGACCGCGGCGGATGCGGCTTCCAGGGACAAACCCGACCCCTCCTCGAAGCCCTCACACCCATCCAGCGCGCACAGAAGCATCTCCCCCGCGCAGGACTCGATGATTGAGAATAACGATACGCTCCCTGAAACGCCCGTCTCGCCCCTGCGCGTCGCCGACGCCAACGCCGCGACCTCCCGCAGCGTCTCAGCCGCGACGCCGCGCGTGCGCGCGGACGGGCTGCACAACAGCAGAAGGCCCGCGGATTCAGGGCGCAGGGCGTCGAAGTTCGCCGTGGAAGGTGGTGCCGAATCAACTCGCGCAGTGTCTGACTCGAGGCAGAGGCGCCAGGCGAGGCACGCGTCCCGCAAAGCGCCCGCCGCGCCGGCGGCGACGTCGGCGTCCTCGAGGGGCACGCCCGGCGCCGCGGTTGGCGAGGCAGACGGCGCTCTTAGCATAACGGCGGCGACGCCTTGTACCACGGCGTCGCGTGCTGCTGGCACCGCGGTGACGATTCTGCGCACGGCGTGCGCCGCGGCGCGACGCACGGCTGGGTGCGGATGCGCCACGAGCGGAGGCACGGCTTCGCCCGACGCGACGCCCCTCCACTCCTCGGGCGTTACGAACGGCGCGCACCGCAACAGCGCCACCGCGACGGCGACGGCGCCGTCTTCGGTTGGCTTCGCGTGTTGCAACGCTCGAGCGGCGCCGCTTAGTCGTTTTCGTAGTTCCCGGGCTAACGAAGAGGCCGTTTCCGCCGCCGACGCCGCGGCGAGAATCGTCGCCGTTCCCGACGCGTGGGATCCCCCCTCGCCGTGTGCGGGACAGGAGGCGAGGATGCGTTCCGACCACCCCGCCGTCGCGTCCGCGCCCGAGTCCCGCATCTCGCGAAGCAAACCTTCCATCGTGTTGACGGAATAGTCATTGCCGGCCATTGTTGTGTCCACCGCAGAGGTCAACGCGAAGATGTCAGGCAACGCCGCGAGTCCCGCCGCGAGCGCGTCGCTCACCTTGGCTTCGCGCAAAAGGTCGAGCGCGACGTCCGCGGCGAGGAGCGGGTCCACGCGCGCGGTCGCCGCGAGCGCGCGCGCCACCGCGGTGACGAGCGGCGGGTCGGTCGGTGAGGAGTGGCTCGTGCGCTTGACCGCGGCCGCGGCGGAGGCCAAAGCGGCCCTTAGCCGTGCCCGCGTTTCCTCCGGAAGCGGCCGCGTGATCTGCGCCGGCCCGCCGTTCGCGGGGAGCGGCGGAGCTATGCCTTCAATCACCGCTCGCAGCGCGTCAACCGCGGGGGCCCGGTGTTTTCCCTCTCTCAGCGCTTTGGAAAGCGTGGTGTCTAAAAAGTCGTGCAGCCCGGTACCACCGGTGCCGCTGCCGCACAGCGCCTCCGCGGCGTGCAGGGCGCCCAACAGAGGCAAACCCGCGGCGGCGTGTTTTTTTTCCTTGCTCTTGATCCACGCAGTGACGTCCTCGCGGCACTCGGACACAGCGTCCGCCCACGCGGCGCGCGCGTCGTCCGGTGCTTCGTCCGGGAGCCTCGCCCCCGCTGACCCCGCGAGCGCGCCTCTTAGCAGCGCGCAAAGCGCGTGTCGCAAGTCAGACTTGCGGTGCGACGGGGCCCAGGAGACGGGATTTAACAAGCGAATCGTGGTGGCCGCCGCGTGAAGCGCGGCGCCCGCCGTTTCCGAAGCAAGCGCGCTCTCCTCCTCCGACGCTGCCGGATCTACAGCACCACTTAGCTCGAGTTGACTGCGTTTTCCAGCCACAGAAGAAGAAACCTCCCTCGCGCGCAAATACCGCGCTCCGTAAATAACCGCGTGCGCCTCCGGTCGTCGGCCCTCGCCCTCCGTGCGCGGCGCCAGCTCGCGCGCGAATTTCTCAGCCGCCGCCGCGGGGTCGTGCCGCGAAGCCAGGCCCAGGCACCGCGCCGCTAGGTCGCTGGCGGGCGGTGACGGGCACAGGGGCGCGGGCGCGGCGGGGTTGCGCGCGCACGCCGCGCCCCTGCTGTACGAGTACGCGTATTCGTCTGTATCTCGATTTGCGGAAGCACCGCCGCGAGCGCGGTCGCGGTCGTCGCACCCGGATCCGGATGCACCGCCGAAGTCGCGCGCGTTCGTAAACTCCAAGTCGCTCCCGCTTCCGTGTGGTTTTTGTTCTGGTAAATCATTTTCGAAACCGGGCAGCGCCCACCGTTCCCAGTGCGGCGCAGGCGTCGTGGTGTTCAGAATCGCCTCGAACGCGCTCTCCGCCACGCGCTGTACCTCGCGCGTGCCGAGCGCCCTCGGCGGGAGCGGCGCCAAAACTACGTGCGCCGCGTGCCAGAACGCGAGCTCCAACACCCGCGCCGGCCATGTCGATCCCGTGTTCTCCTGCAACCCTCGGCGGTGCTGGTTGTACCAGGTCACGAGCGCGTCTATGAGCCGCGAGGCACCCGCGGGAGCCAGGGCGGCGAGCGCGGGGAGCAGATCCTTTAACGAACGTAACGCAACGGAAGGGTCGCTCGCGGGGTCCGTCGGGCCCTGTGAGGTTGAGGGGGGGGGTGTCGGTGTCAGGAGACGCGGTGCGTTTTTTGTGCATGGCGCGACCAGGGAGGGTAGTGCGGGTATTTTGCGTGTTTGCAGCGCCTCCATCGTCCGCGAACCACGGGTCGTCGGTGCTCATCGCCGCGGAGATCCGTCATTCGGTCGTCGAAGAGCTTTCTCGGAGGAGAAACAAATCGCGCGCGTCGTCTCCGCGTGGGACGTCGCATTCGAATCACGCACCGCGTTGAGTATGGAAACCACACTGCTAGTGTACCGGTGCAGGAGCGCCTCCGTGAGGTCCATGGTCTCCACCGACGGCCCACCGACGCGACGCCCGCGCCGACTGACTGTGACTCACCGGCAGGTCGAAAAGCAAAGACGCCGAAAAACGACGACGATTTTCGAACGCGATTTGTCATTGTCTGCGCACTTCACCATGGCTCCCGAGGTGCGTTGGCCTCGCGTCGGCGTGGGCGTGTTGATCGTCCGCGACGGCAAGGTTTTGATCGGCCAGCGCAAGGGAAGTCACGGCGCGGGGCAGTATGCCCTGCCTGGCGGCAAGCTCGAGTGGATGGAGACGTGGGAAACGTGCGCTCGACGTGAAGTGCTTGAGGAGTGTGCGATAGATTTAAACGACGTGCCGGTGACGTACTGCTACACCACCGAGGCTGTTATCGACGAACACAACCACTGGATCACGGTATTCATGATCGCGCACGTGTCATCCATCACCGAGGCGCGCAACGAAGAACCGGACAAGTGCGAAGGGTGGCACTGGATGGCGTGGGACGACGTACCGACGCCCCGATTTTTGCCCCTGGACAACATCTTGCGTGACGCGAAGTTTACCCCGCAGGGCGTAGATAGGACTTGAGAGTGCAGTAAATAATGACAAATAGCACGTGTCTAGGTGCGAAGGGTTCGTACCATGATAGCGATGATAGACGAGGACCGGTGTGTGATGGATTTTGATAGTATCGATAATAGAGACTAGTATAATATAACAATCACCTCTTTCGCATCTCCCGCGTCGCGCGGCTAATGGCGACGAGGTCGCGCCATTTCGATTCGGCGTGCCAACTCGGATCCGTCGCCGGCCACAGCGCTGCTGTGAAAACGCAAATCCCGACCACGTACGCTACAGCTATCAATCCTGCATTCCTTCCTGTGAAGCATTTGCGTAAATCGGGAACCCCTAAAACGTTGCAAAACCCGTGCGCCGCGATTGGCGCGCAGATGGATCCGGTTCGCAACAGCAAAAAAACCGCGAGCGTTCCGAAAAGATACGTGTACGCGAACTGCGCGGCGACCACGGCGGCGGCGTTTTTAGTCGCAGATATGTTCAGCGTGCGGAGTTGGTAAGACGTTGGAGTGGAGTCCTTGCCGCCTGCACTGCTTCGATTCCGTGCGGAATTACCAGTCACCAACCTTTCCAGCGCCCTTTCTTTGACCTCGAAAAAGTGGTGCGCGTGTGCCAGGCCGAACAGAAGCGGCGTTTGGAACACCGCGCCCGCGACCGTCGCGGCGCCCGCGAACACCAGCGTCGGCGCGCACACCCCCCGGAACACCCACTCCTCCGTGACTGGCGCGACTATGCGGTTTCTCCACTTCACTGCTGTTGACAGGGAAAGGGCGTTTCTGAACAGCCGGGAGAGCGCGTCTGTTCCTCCGTCCAGAACTAATGCCACCAAAGGGCCGAGGAACAACGAGACGCACAGAAACAAACTCGCGACCGTGCTAACCAGCGCGCCTTGCACCGAGCCGATTCCCGTTGCTCCAGAGATTGAGGTGGGGATCATAACGCCCGCGTTCAGTGACGCTTCACATGGGAGCGCGACCTGCAGCGCGATGCCGGGCAGCGCGCAGGACACGACGCACGTCAACACCAAACTCACCACGCGCGCGCGAATCACGGCCGGGTGGTCTCTTGGCGACCGGAGTCGTCGCGGCCACAGGTACAAGGACAGGACGTAAAGCGAGGCCAGTGTGACCGCGCCTGCCCAGGCGTGTGTTGGGCGCCACGTTTCACCCACCCACGCGGACCACGAACCTGCCATCGTGGCCGTCATCAACCGACGCGCCCCTCGAGTGGCCTTCGAAGTTTTGGCGAAACTGCTGACTCGAGGAAAACTGCCACGTCGTCGTCAAAACGCGTCGACCTCGATGCTTAACCTCTATACCTCGTCACTCCGCTCCGCGCGTCGTTTAGATGCACGCCGCCCTTTTGTCTTCCCGGACCGTCCTCGCGCAGACCCCACTGTCTGCCCGTCGCGCCTCCGCCGCCAAACCCGTTTCCCGCGCCGCAGTCACTCCCCGCGCCATGTCCGGTTTCTACGACCTCTCCGCGAAAACCAACGCCGGGGACGATTTTTCATTCGCGACCCTCAAAGGCAAGCCCGTGTTGATCGTCAACGTGGCGTCAAAGTGAGGTGCGACGCGCTCAAACTACCAGGAAATGAGCGCGATGGCGAAAGAGCTGGGCCCCAAAGGCCTAGCAATCGTGTGCTTCCCGTGCAACCAGTTCGGCAAGCAAGAGCCCGGCACGAACGCGGAAATCAAAGCCTTCGTGGAGGACAAGTTTGACTTCTCGGGCGAGGGCGTTTACCTTATGGACAAAATCGACGTCAACGGACCGAACACGCACCCACTCTGGGAGTTCCTAAAAGCCAAATACCCCGGGGATGTTTCATGGAACTTCGCCGCGAAGTTCCTGGTGGACAAAAACGGAGAGGTCGTTGAACGCAATGGCTTGGGCGCGGGCGAATCGAAAGCGAAGCTCGTCGCGATGCTTTAAGTTTTCCGAAACGAAACCTTTCGAAACCTTTCGGAGTTTCTCATCTCAAACTTCTTTCTCAAACACAAGTCCCCATGACAAGAACCGTCTCGGTGGGAACGCAGCCTGGATACTGCAACCCCCCGAAGACGTGACTGGCGTTGCGTGTTTATAGTTCCCTCGTGACCTCGCCGCCGATAAAGGGCGTAAAAGCCTGCCGGCGGCGAGAGATACGGAACCAAACGCGCGAGCCCGAGGGAGACAAAGAGGAAGAAGACGTAAAGGATGTGTGCGCGAGTCTGCATCTATCTGTGCAATTGTTTTACCTTCTTTGCAAGGTACTTGTAATAAATCACAACGCGTTCGCTCTGTCATTCGTCTCTCCGTCGGGGCGCCCCGTGCCCCAGCAGTTCCTGTTGCCCAAATACATTCGCGACCATCTCGCCGTTCTGCGCCAGCGTCAGTATTGACGCCGTGGCCGCCGCGAAGGGCAGGGCTAGGATCCATTTCAGCGCGCGGTGTCCCCGCGCGTGGAAGGACACAGAGTACGCGTCTTGCGCGAAAATCGAATGCGCGTCCGCGACGTGAATCGCGACGCGGCCCCGAACGCGCGTGCGCGGGGTATCCAGACGCAGTGAGTACGACCCTGGGCTGGCGTAGGTGTTGTTTTTTACGGAAACAAACCCGGGAGCGGTTAACGTCACGGTCACGAAATACGGCCTGTGGTTCTTTTTTCCCGAAGAACTCAAACTCGAACTCAACCACCGCCCGTCCCGAATTTCAAACGAAACGTCCAGAAAAGTCCCTTTGATATCTCTGTACTTTCGGTTTTTCGCCTTGACGGCATACGCGTTGGGGCCGCCTCTGGCGGCTAGGTTGTTCCCAGCGTGCACCTGCGAGTTCCACGCGTGCGTAGGGTCGTAAATCGCCGCGCTCGATTCGAACAAATAAACGTTCCCGTTCATCGTCGACACCACCACGTCCATCATCCCGTTCCCGGTCACGTCGTCCACCAACACCGAGGCGTAGGCGGTTTCGCCCACGTCGAGGACGTCGTAGCACCCTTTTTTACCGTCAATCACGTACACAAACCCGTCGAAGGAAGGCACGATGAGGGTGAGGCCATTGTTTTTTGACGCGCTTGCGATTCCGTCGTTCTGTTTATCGCCTGTTTCGTCGCGCGACGCCCCGCCTTCGTCGCCCTTACTCGCCAAGTCGCTCAGCACGACCTGCGCCATGATCCGCCCTTTGGTGTGGAACGGAAACGGTTTGCGTTGTGTACCGTCTGCGCCTCGTAACACGTGAATCGCCCCACCACTCGTGCCCACCACAACCTCCAACCGCCCGTCGCCGTCCACGTCGCCTAAAGTGACGCCCGTCGATACGGACGACGCGAGGTGCGTTTCCCAAACCTCCTCTCCTGACGGTTTGAAAACCGCCACGCTGCCTCGCAGGTCGACCGCGACGATTTCGGGAGACCCGTCGCCGGTCAAATCCGCCACAGAAACTTGGCCTTGGATCTCCGCCATCTGCTTCGGCCAGCCTTTTTTGACCGACCCGTCCGCACCGCTAAGCACGTACAGAAAACCCACGCTCGTGCCTAGCACGATTTCCAACACCCCGTCGCCGTCTAAATCCACAACCGTGGGGGCTGAATACGCAAAGGCTTTGTACGTCACGGCGTCCGTCGACAAATCCAACTGCGTGGTCCATTTCGTGGCCAGCGTTTCGTAATCCACCACGACGACCGCGTTCGCGACGTACTTCCCGAGAAGGTCAACCGTCACGCCGAGGTCGCGCATCTCGGATAAATGGTTAGTGTCCTGGTAGTACTCCTTGTCGAAGAAATAGGAAACCGCTAGGACGATTTCGTCGAAACCGTCGCCGTCCACGTCCGCCACGGAGGGGGTACACAGGAGGTGCGCGTCGACGTTTACGAACGGGGTGTTCCTCACTTTTTCGTTGTCCGTTTCGCCGTCGCGAAGTCGCGCTGTACGTCTTTGGAAACTCTCATCCTCCCACCCTCCCCTGGCCTTTGGTGCGTGATGTGTCGTGGGTGGAGCTACTCCTGGGACGCCGGAAAAGTGATCGTGCAAATCAGCAGGGGCGGTTCTGCCCACGCCATGCCGCGCGTCGCCGCGGGGAATACCGCCGTCCGTTTCCTGCCACGCCGGTTGGTAATCGCTGACGCCGACGTCATCGTCGCTTTCGTCGTTGGCATCGCCATCAGACCCTTCCCTGTCATCGCCATCATGTGCCTCGCCGTGCACGATTTCGCCAAACAAATCGCCATACCCGTCTCCGTCGTGGTCGTCGAAAACGGAAAAGCTCGCGGCGGCGGAATCGGTGAGCGTTTTGTCGCCGGCTTCCACGCCCGGCGCGCGCTCCGTTTCCGTTTCCTCTTGCAACAAACGCCGCCTCGCGTTTGCGTTCGTCGTTTGCTCATCATCGTTTCGTCGCGCGTCCTCGTGATTCACGGAATCAGGAGCCCGAAACCCTGTTTCAAACCTCTCTATCGTATCCCCCCCAACGTCCGGAGCGGAGTGGTCCACGTGGTCGGGCGCGAGGCGTACGTACCAGTTCCGCTTGACGGGCAACGGCGGCAGGGTTAGTTTCTTCCGTCGTTCGCTCCCGTCCCGGTTGAAGAACAAAACCTCGCCGTCGTAGGTTGGGAGTAAAATCTCCACGCCGCCAGCCGTCGTGTCAACAACCACCGGCGAGGCGTGTACGTGCGACTTGTGGAACGCGGGCCAGGCGTGTTCGTTTACGGGCGCGCCGGTTTCGCCCGACAGCACTTCCAGCAGATGCACGAACGATGGGACCACGATCTGTTTACGTCCGTCGTCGCTAAGGTCGACAATCACCGGCGTCGCGTACACGCTGCTGCTCACCTCAGCCATCCACCGCAAACGCAAGTTCGCCGGGCACTCATCTTTTGGTGACGCAGACTCGTCGTCGTCGTCGTCGTGCGTGTGCGTGTGCGTGTCCGGTAACGTGGTCCTGGTAAGAAACTTGTTCCCTCCAACGCCAGTCACCGCGCGGTCGTGGTGCACGGGATCCGAGACCTGCGCGTCTGTTGGAGACGGTTTGGCGAACAGCAAGGATAAACTCACGAGGGCCACGAGGGTCGCGACACGCGGGGGCATCGCGTGATGAGAACCCCCGCGGGACGAGAAGCGTGCCGCCGATCTGAAGGAAGGTGGTAACAAGCTGTGATTGACGAGAGAAAAGCTTCAAACCTGTTTCTGGCGCTCTTTTTCAAGTCATCTATCTCGCCACCTTTCCCTCGCCGCGAGTCACTCTGCCCGTGCGCGGCGTCGCGCTTGCATGTCGGGCATCGCTCGGTCGCGGCTCGCGGAGGAGCGGAAGGTTTGGCGGAAGGATCGGCCGCACGGTTTCTTCGCGCGTCCGGCGACTGGCGCGGATGGGGCGGTGAACTTACTGCGGTGGGAGTGTCAGATTCCCGGGCGCAAAGACACGCTTTGGGCGGATGGTTTCTACCCCCTCACCATGGAGTTCAGTGAGGACTACCCATCCAGACCCCCGAAATGTAAGTTCAACGAAGGTTTTTTCCATCCCAACATCTACCCCAGCGGTACGGTTTGTTTATCAATCCTGAGCGAAGACGACGGGTGGCGCCCATCCATCACGGTGAAACAGATCTTACTGGGCGTGCAAGACTTGCTTGATTCGCCAAACCCGGCGTCGCCCGCGCAGAGCGACGCATACATGCTGTTCACGAACGACCGCGTGGAGTACGACACGAAGGTGAAACAACAAGCGCTGAGGTACCCGCCGCCGAATTGATATACGGGAGATGATACGGGGGAGTGGCTTTTTGGGGGAAGGGAAGGGCACTAGTCTAGTAACTTCGCGCGACGCACGGATGCGCGTTGTAACTACTACGCATCTTATGAACAACTACGACGTCTATAGAACGACTATGATGTCTTTAATTCACGACTATGTGACGTCTTTAATTCACAACTATGCGATGTCTTTAATTCACAACTATTATTAAACTCTATGACCCGCCCCAGTAAAATTACTGGTCCCGGACCTGCGCGTACACCGCCTCGGTGATGATCGGAATCTCCGGGTACACGCCCTGGCACACGTTCCTGATTGTAAAAGGAAATGTGTCAGTCGGGGTATGGGCAATCGGTCTGCGGAATGTGGTAAATGGGAAAGCCCCGCACCAGGCGCAGTACAAAAGCGCGAAGAGCGCGTTCATCAGGGTGAAGATCTGCACGGAGTGTCCGAACCAGGACATGCTGACGAACATGGGGAAGTACTGCATGATCAGTCCGCACAGCATGACGCAGATGTCTAACAGAATGGCTTGCATGGTGTTGTACCGCAGGAAGTGGTTTAACTTTACGTTGCGCACCACCGCGAGGAACAGGGTGAAGAACGTGACAAACGGAATGAACGAGTTGCTGTAGAAAATCTACAGCGATCGCCGAAGGAAAACAAAAGGTCAGGTCAGTCTTCCCGTGACTTGTGTGCGTAAACAGTCGGCGGGATTCGGGCCTCCACAGTCTTGTACTCTGGTGCACCCATTGTAGTGGTGAGACGGGCGCGTAACTGTGCTCCACACAGAGCAGTGAACGTTGCGCCGCCGACAATTTGGGAAACGCGCAAAGCCGCACCTGCAGCAACGGCGAGATCCCGACCGCGATTGCGAACGTCCCCGGAAACGCCAGAAACGCCTGGCCCGTAAACGCGATAGCGCCCATGCACGGGATGAGGTAGGGTAGCAGGGACAGGACGCGGTACTGCAAAGGCGCGTGGTCCTGTTTTTTTGTTTTTTGGGGGAAGACGCGAGGTGAGTTTGATTCGATTGAGTTGAGGGCCTTTCTCTGAATGTGATTTGATTCTTGTTCATTCGCTGCCGTACTCACCTTTCCCTTGTTCGGGTTCTTGCCGAAGAAGATTTCGCCGAAGCCTTTCTCGGCCGTGGGGGGGGGGGAGAAGCTGTTTGGTACCGCGGTGGGAACGACCTGTTTTTTGGGAGTTGGTGACACGGTGAGCGTTGGTGTGACGAAATGGAAACAACCCTAGACCCTTATCCCACGTGAAAAAAAGCGGGTAGTGATGTCGGTCGGAAACGCGCGACGTACCTTGCCCCGACGCATCCCCCTCGCGTTACCTACGCCGTGTCGCGTGTCCAGCGTCCCAGACACCCCAGCGCCGCGTTTTTGGGAAGCACCTCTGACGTGCGGTGCCGCCACGGTGGACCTGCACGCCACCACGGGCGTGGTTATTTTTTTCGTCGCCCTCGCGCGAGGCGAAATCGCGGTTCCCACCAGGGACGCGCCCATGTGCGTCACGAGAGCGGTCATTCTGGTTCGGTGTTCCTCGCGCTGCTTCTACTTTGACGGTGAGGTACGGTCCGACTCTTCTGGCGGAATCAGCGCGCGCGTAGACCTTTCGTGACGCGCGGCGAGGAGTGCAATCCGGTGGGCGACGCGCGCGATGCCGACTTTCGCAAAAGCGCGAGAGGTACTGCGTGTCGATTTCCGGTCAAGCTTCGTTTTTCAACGAGTGCAGACGCGGTTGAAAGCCTCCGCACACGGTGCCGCGGTTTCGAAAAGGATCTCCTTCCGGTCAAAGTACGAGCACAAAGATCTGTCGCGCGCGGTCGCTCATTGGCTGCAGCGCCGTGCCGAGCGGTCCGACGTTTCTCCGGAAGACACCACGTTGGAACAAAATTGGAGCCGATCGGGATTGCACGCGCGTCTGCACTGTCATCCGCGCCGTTCGTTTTCGGACCCGCACCCAACTCCAACCCGCAAAGCAGCATGGCCTCCCTGGTCGGCGCCACTTGTACCGTCGCCCCAGTGCGTGGCGTGCGCGGCTCAAGGGTTTCGCAAACGCGAAACACCGTGACCCGCGCAGCATCGGCGCACACCGATGGCGACACGACCGTCCCCGCGTCTCCCGCGGTGACCCGCCGGGCGGCTTTGAGCGCGGTCACCGCGTCCGTGGCGTCCATCGCTCTCGCGTCGCCCGCGTTCGCGGGGATTTTCGACGGCCTTTCCCTCCCTGACGCTGTGGCCGGCGACGTCAAGGCGAAGCGGGTTATTAATCTGCCCAAGCTCGAGGTGGACCCAATCAGCGCGGAGGAAGGGTACCCGCTCACGAATGGCGGCGACAAAGGAAAGGCGCAGCAGCAATACTTGAAGTTCATCGAGCCCATAATCAACGACGCGATTGACTTGCCTTTCGGGGAGTACATGAGGCTTGCGCTTCATGACTCCGGGAGCTTCAACGTTGTGGGTAAGAAGAACGGCGCGAATGGGTCGATTCGGTTCGAACTCGGGCGGCCCGAAAACGCGGGCGTGAAAGAAGCGTTCGCGTCGATTGAAAAGATAAAAGCCAAAATCGACAAAGTCGTAACGCAGCCTATTTCGTACGCCGACTGCATCGCCATCGTGCCGCACTTCGCCGCGCGGCTCGCGTTCAAAAAAGACTACTTCGAAGAGATGGGCCCGGATGACCCGAACTTCGAGTTTCTGTTTGTCGGGACGAACCCGTACTTGGGGGCGAAGATCCGCGTCGGCCGGCGCGACGCGACCGAGGCGGACCCGGAGGGTTTGATTCCCGGCGACGGTGCCACGTCCGAGGAGCTGACGACCTGGTTCAAGCGTATGGGTTTAGGGCCGAACCAGCTGTGCATGTTCGCCCCGTTTCTGTACAAGGACGACTCGCAAAAAGGCTTGGACCTGGCGAGCCAGGACGGCGTGAACCGCGCGGTTCTGGACCAGTACGCGTCGCAGCGCAAGCTCGGGAAACGCGCGCCCGGGCCCGCAGTGACAATCATCAAGAACTTCAAAGTCATGACGGATAACTGCATCCCAGGCGGGAACCCGTACGTGGGTGGAGACCGGAACCCGCCGTACGTGGAGTACGCGCGCATTCGAGGCGGAGGGGAAATCCCGAGGGTCACCACGTTCGGAGCGTACCCGGGCAGCGCGGATCTTGGGTCGAGCAAATTCGCACAGAAAGTCAGGGGCGATCGCTAAGGGTTCTCCGGGTTGTCCGGGTTCTCCGGGTAAGGGTGGTCACCCTGAACCCGCCACCCAGCGAAGCATTTATTATTCTTTGGGGCATTAGGGGGCGGGAAAAGGAAGAAAGCGCGAAGAGACGAAGAGAGCGTTCTGCTTGAAAGAACGACAAACTGAAAAAATCTCTACTGGCTCTTCGCTACACGTGCGCGTCGGTCGTTTCCGTCGTCACTGCGCGCCGGCTTCCCTGAGAAATTGAGCCACCGCCGCGTGGCCGTTTCGAGTGGCGAGGTACAGCGGCGTCACACCGTCGACCCACACCCTCGCCTTGTTGATGTCCGCACCCGCCCCGACCAGCGCCCGCACTATCGCCTCGTGGCCCATTTCAGCGGCGTTGCGCCGCTATACCGTGCCTTGTTGACGTCCGCGCCCAACTCAATCAGCGCCCGCACTATCGTCTCGTGGCCCTTTTCAGCGGCGGCGATGTACAGCTCCTCCTCGTCCCACGGGCAGCCGTTCTCGATCGCCCACTGCAGCACCTCGAGGTGCCCGCCCATCGCCGCGAACACGCACGTTTCTGAGCCCCACGAGCAGCCGTTCGCGTGCGCTCACTGCAGCACCTCGAGGTGCCCGCGCTCCGCCGCGTACGTGCACGTCCGCTCGTCCCACGGGCAGCCGTTCGCGCGCGCCTACTGCAGCATCTCGAGATGGCCGTCTGGCGCCGCCCCCGCGCACGTCCCCCTGTCCAACGGGTAGCCGTTCGCGCGCGCCCACTGCATCACCTTGAGGTGCCCGTTTTCCGCCGCCTGCGCGTACGTCCACTCATCCCATGGGCAGCCGTTTGCGCGCATCACCTTCAACTCTTCGAGATGTCCACCCCTCGCCGCTGCCCGACATAGGAGTTCTTGACGCGACAGGCGACCTCCCGGTACAGGCGATTCACCGCGCTTACACATCCAAGGTTCACTGCACGCTTTTCGTCAAGCTCCTTAAACCGAAGCCCCGTCGCCGCCACCGCGTCTCGCATCGCGCGGCTCACCGCTGGCAGCCGTGCGAGATCGGCGGGGTCGTCGAAATACTCAGATCTGAGAATATGCGTGACCACGAGGGGGTCGGGAAGGCGGGGGATGGCTTCTTGCGCAAGCCATTCTTTACGAATCGCCAAAAGCCGTGTCCGATCGGACATCGTGCAACCTTTCGCGTGCGCCCAGAAGAACACGTCGCGATGATGTTTGTCCTCCGCCTCCTTGCACGTCCTCTCGTTCCACGGGCAGCCGTTCGCGCGCAACCACTGCAGCATCTCGAGGTGCCCGCCCCCCGCCGCCCAGCAGCACGTGTCTGCGTCCCACGGCGCGCCGTTCGCGCGCGCCCACTGCAGCATCTCGAGGTGCCCGCCCGCTGCCGCGTACGAGCACGTCCGCCGGTTCCATGGGCAGCCATTCGCGCGCGCCCACTGCAGCACCTCGAAGTGACCGCCCCACGCCGCCCACGAGCACGTCTCTTCGTTCCACGGGCAGCCGTTCGCGTGCGCCCACTGCAGCACCTCGAGGTGGCCGCCTAGCGCCGCACCCGCGCACGTCCCCATGTTCAAGGGGCAGTCGTTCCAAGGGCAGCCGTTCGCGTGCGCCCACTGCAGCACCTCGAGGTGTCCACCATGCGCCGCCGAAAAACACGTGCGTTCGTCCCACGGTGTGTTGTTCTCGCGAAACTCCTTCAACTGCTCGAGATTTCCGCTCCTCGCCGCTGCCCGACATAGGAGTTCTTGACGCGACAGGCGACCTCCCCGGTACAGGCGATTCACCGCGCTTACACATCCAAGGTCCACGGCACGCTGTTCGTCAAGCTCCTCAAACCGAAGCCCCGTCGCCGCCACCGCGTCTCGCATCGCGCGGCTCCCAGCGGGAGCCGGGCGAGATCGGCGGGGTCGTCGAAATACTCAGATCTGAGAATATGCGTGACCACGAGGGGGTCGGGAAGGCGGGGGATGGCTTCTTGCGTGTCGGCAAGACTCGCGGGAGTAGTGACGGTCGTGATACCACCGGTCACGCCAGTCATGGCGGTATGCGCTGCGTGGGAGGACATGAGGAGGGTGTCGTGTGCGCGTCGTTGTGCGAAGGTGCGTCGAGGCGTCCGAGGATCTGTCGTTACGGAAGCAAAAAAACGAGGCTTGGCGGAATCGACTGTCCGACAAAAACAGAAAAAGAATGACAAAAAGAATGATGAGCTCACCGATTGCGGCACCACGGGAGGCACCCACGAGTCTCCCGAACGCTGTTTGACATGAAAATAAGCTCGTGGATAGGGGACACCCTTCTCTACACGCCCACCTCCTCAGAATGCCAAAAAACTAGTTTCGATAAGACCTGTGGGTAACCCAAATGACGTCAAAATTTTGACACAAAAAGAATTATGAGCATCACCCATGGTGCACCACGGGAGGCACCCACGAGCGTAGGGGACATCCTTCTCTGAAGGTCCCATGATCGAAACCAAAAAGATAACTCCGCCTAGTTTCGATCTAGGGACCTGTGGGTAACCCAACGCCGTCGTACCACTGATCATTATCTGATCAGCGAGTAAGTTGTATGGGCCCACCACTCTTCCTCTGAGCTACGGAGTTCACTTTGAATTTCGCAATTCGCCGGATTCGCTTCGTTGGAAGCGGGAAGATACCGGAATGATGCCAGAGACGAAGTTTCTTGGCAATATAATCTAATAAATAAACCCCTTTTCTACCCACATGTCGTGCCCTTGGAGGAAGCATCTCCCCTCATTAGCACGGCGCGCGCCCATGGGGAACCACCCCGACCACCAGACCACGGAGACGAACCAGTGGCCGCACCATTTCAACATGCTCGGCCAGCTGCTTCTCGGGTTCATCTTCATGATCGTGGTGTTCTTCCTTTACGTGGTACGTCCCGGGAGCGGGCGCCTTCTTTGATCGCCTTCAGGCGAACAATAAACAAATGCACCCTTCCAACCGCCAACCTCTTACCTCTCTTCTGACCGCATACTCCTCACTCCACTCACCCACAAACAGACGCATTATTTACGCGGCAAGCGCGCGGAGCGTTTGCGGCGCGGCAAGGCGAGCGCCTCCGTGAGCGGCGCCATGGAGGGCGGAGGCGTGGCTGGTTTGGCGCAGATGCGGGCCAAGCTGAGCGGGAAGAACGGGGTGGCGTACGAGCGGTTGGGTTTGGACGCGGCGGAGGAGGGACAATCCACGAGCGCGGGGGGTTCGCGAGGGTCGGGAATGAAACGAACGGGATCGGGGTTGGTGGGGCAAGGGGGGGGGAGTGTTTTAGACTCAGTGCGGTACGTAGAGCAAGGAGGAGGACTGACGCGATGATGAGGAAATCGAGTTAAAAAAGGCGACATCTTCGTTCGCCTTGTGATTAATAAGAGTTGAATCGTATTGACTCGTATTGACATAGAACCTCTCCATCACGACGTGAGTGATGAAACTACCTCTGCACTACCTTACTTCTGTTCTTCCTTTTTCTCCTCATCCCCCTGTTCCTTCTTGACTTCCTCGCCTTCGTACGTCGCGCCTTCGCCCGAAGCGGCGCCCGCGCCTTTGTTCAGGTTCTCGCCAATCTTCATCACCGCTTGCTGCAGCGCTTCGATTTTGGTTTTGACTTCTTCCAATTCACCCGCTTCAAGCGCGGCGCGCAAGTCACTCTGCGCGGCTTTGATCGCGTCCGTGATGTCCGTGGGCAGGTTCGCACCGTGCTCGGACAGGTTCTTATCCGCGCTGTAAATCAGGGTATCCGCTTCGTTTTTGATTTCGATCAGCTCCTTTTTGGTTTTATCGGCGGCGGCGTGCGACTCCGCGTCGCGCACCATCTGCTCAACCTGCGAATCCGACAAACCACCGGACGATTGAATCGTTATCTGCTGTTCCTTCATCGTGGCTTTGTCCCTGGCGCTGACGTTAACAATGCCGTTGGCGTCGATGTCGAAGGTGACTTCGATTTGCGGCGATCCGCGCGGGGCGGGGGGAATGCCCATCAAATCAAAGTTCCCGAGAATCTTGTTATCCGCCGCCATCTCGCGCTCGCCCTGGAGCACCTTGATTCCGACCTGGGTTTGGTTATCCGCGGCGGTGCTGAAGGTCTGGGACTTTTTCGTGGGAATCGTGGTGTTCCGGTTGATCAAACGCGTGAAAACCCCGCCCAGGGTCTCGATACCCAAGGACAGGGGCGTGACGTCCAACAGTAAGATGTCCTTCACGTCCCCGCGCAGCACGCCGCCTTGAATCGCGGCGCCCATCGCGACCACCTCATCGGGGTTCACTCCTTTGTTGGGTTCCTTCCCCGCGAAGAGCTCTTTCACGAGCTCGTTGACTTTGGGCATGCGTGACATACCCCCGACCAACAACACTTCGTTTATTTCGGACGCGGCGATTCCGGCGTCCTTGATACAAGCGCGGCACGGATCTTTCGTGCGCTCCAACAGCGGCGCCACCAGTTTCTCGAGTTGCGCTCGGGAAAGGCTCATGGCCATGTGTTTGGGTCCCGTGGCGTCCGCGGTGATGAAGGGCAAATTAATATCCGTCGACGCTGCGGATGACAGTTCGATCTTGGCTTTTTCCGCGGCTTCACGTAGTCGCTGAATCGCGAGTTTATCCCCGAGCAAGTCGACGCCGGATTCTTTTTTGAACGTCTGCAGAAAGTTGTCCAGAAGCGCGGTGTCGAAATCCTCGCCCCCCAGAAACGTGTCGCCGTTCGTGGCTTTGACTTCAAACACGCCGCCGCTGATTTCCAAAATGGACACGTCGAAGGTACCTCCACCAAGGTCGTACACCGCCACCAGGCCTTCTTTTTTATCCACCCCATACGAAAGCGCCGCCGCGGTGGGTTCGTTTATGATTCTCAAAACGTCGAGGCCGGCGATTCGGCCGGCGTCCTTCGTGGCTTGCCGCTGCGCGTCGTTGAAATAAGCCGGTACCGTGACGACGGCTTGCGTCACGCCGTGCCCGAGGTAGCTCTCCGCGGTTTCCTTCATTTTCTGCAACACGAACGCCCCCACCTGCGACGGCGAGTACTGCTTACCACCCGCCTCCACCCACGCGTCGCCGTTCGAAGCGGACACGATCTCGTACGGAACCATCTTGCTTTCTTTTCGCGTGTGCGCGTCGTCGAACCTGCGGCCGATCAAGCGCTTGCACGCGTACAGCGTGTTCGTGGGGTTCGTCACCGCCTGGCGCTTCGCGGGCTGCCCCACCAATCGCTCGCCTTTCTCCGTGAACGCCACCATCGACGGCGTGGTACGCGCGCCCTCCGAGTTCTCAATCACCTTCGCCACGCGGCCCTCCATCACGGCGACGCACGAGTTAGTCGTGCCGAGGTCGATACCGATCACCTCCGCGCCGCTGGCGAACCTTCGGAACCCAGCCAGGCTGGGGTTGGTCCACACGGAGGTCGCGGCGGGGCGCTGGAGGGATTCGGGAGGGAAGAGGAACAGAGGTTACCGGGTTAGTCGTTGTTGTTTCCGTGTTGGCATCGCGTGACGAACGGCATCGGGATGGAGCAGTGGGGATGTCCGTCCTCCTCCTCGGGTGGGTGGGTGGGTGTCGTGGAAAAAAACAGCAGACAGATCGGCCCGTGGTTGCCGCCGGCGCCAGATCGCGCCAACGAAGATCGGTGCGAGCGCGTCCACAGGTTGGTTTCCGTTGTGCGCTGGACGGGGCGCACCACGCGGCGGTTGAATACCGCGCCGGCACGCCACTACCGAAATCGGGGGAAAGCTCCAGGGAGGGAGGGGAAGCACGCACCAGCGCGGCGCTGCGGCGCGCGGTCCTCAGCAGGCCCTGCATCATCGCGAAGATCGGGTGTAAATTCGCGCAAAGGGTCGATGACGTTCGTCGGGGTTTAGCGAACGATGAACCGTGCTTCGTGCGCGAAACACCGGTGTGGGTTCCTGTTGCGACGCGCCGAGATGGACGCGATGCGCGCGTACACGTGTGACCGAGGAAGCGAACCGATGGCGGCTTTCGGGAATTAGAATACGTGTCGTTTTTGCAGACGTCGCCGGAGAAGAGTGTCGAAGCGATTTTTACAGGCGCCGGTCCGGCCGATGTAACCAAAAGCCCATACCAGGCCCTTTCGATTCGGGACGTGTCTCACTCCATGCCAACCCCGCTGTCGCCCTTGCCTCGCTCGGGCAGCCCTTCGAACCGGCGGCTAAACCAACTTTTCGTGAATTTCCGTTTTCTCCGCCGCCTTGCCCGCCGCCTGCTCGCGTCTTTTACCACAGCCTCCACTCGCCTACCGCGCGGTCGTTCTCGCGCCTTGACCCCGCGCGCGTTGCGACGATGGGTAGCTTGGAGGTCCCCGGGCATGTCCTGCAGCACTTTTGGGACCTGGCGAACGTGGAGGCGGAGACGCGACAACACAGCGCGGTGCGTTTAGTGCACGAGCTGAAAAGCGCGCAGGATGCGTTTGTCTCGACGTCGTCGTCGGATGTGCCGATGGGCACCGGAACGGACAGAGAGGGGGATGAAAATGAAGCGCCGCCTGCTTTGGCTGGGTGCTCGCCGGTGCTGGCGTACGCGTTAAAACGATTAGCCAGAGGGTTGGGCTCAGGGCGATCCGGGGCGCGGCAAGGTTTCGCCTTAGCCCTGACCGCCGCAATCGCCGAGATCCCTCTGGTGTCCCTTTCGGACGGGCTGCACTTGTTGAAAACCAGCCTGGAGCCAATCACGCAGGCCACGAAAGGCACCGAGGCGCGGGACATTCTCATGGGACAGCTGTTCGGCGTCGCCGCGCTGGTCAGGGCGATGTCCGCAAGGCTGGCGGGTGGCGAGATCGAACTGGCCGACGCGATCGATTTTGCCTCAGTCGTGGCGCAGGACGTCGCCGCGCTCGCCAAGTCAAAGACGTACCTCGCCGAGTCCGCGTGTGCGGTGATTCTGGAAATCGTTAACTCGGTTGGCGGGGTGGTGGACGGTACTGACGGGACGGTTTCCATCATACTGACACGGGCACCCGCGCTCGCGGACTGGATCGCGACGCCCGCAAACGAAGCAACGCCGGAAGCCGTGCTGCTCGCCACGGCGTTCTGGCCGGCGTTACCGGCGGCGCTGCGCAAAAGGTGCGACGTGTTGCCCCCGCTCGGGGAGGAGGAATCGAATGCCGCTGCTGCAGTCGCTGCTGCTGCTGCTGTCGCCAACGGCGCGGAAAAACAAGCGAAGAAGAGCAAAAAGAAAAAGGATGGCGGCGACGCGGTTGATCTTGTCAAAGCGGCGGCGACCGCGCGGTGGAGCGTTTTTTTCCGCGCCTCGCATTTGGAGAAAATCCGCGACGCCCTCGCGGAATCGTCGCACTCGCATCCGCAGGTGCACACGGTGTGGGGTGTGCTTATTGACGCCGCTCGTACGTTCCGCATCACAGGTGCGCTTGAGCGTCTGTGGGACGTTTTGGTTGAGCAAGGTTTGATGACCAGCGGGTCGCACCAGCGTCGATTTCTCGGGTTTCGCCTCTTCGCGTCCTTGCTCTCGGGCGCGTCCGCCGCCCTGGTGCCGACGCTGTTCAGCGATAACTTCAACCGGTGCTTGCTGAACAACCTGGCGAAACAGGACAACTACCTGCACGCGGCCGCGGACGACTGCTTGGCGCACGTCCTGAACATCGCCAAGGCGACCGGCACGCCGGCGGACGTGCGGTTGTCCATCGTCGGCGCGCTGCAGCGGCTCGGCCCGCACCGCCTGGACAAGGTCGGGGATAAGAAAAACGCGGTCCGGGACCTTCTCGGGGGCCTCACGGGCGACGACGCGTCGGAGCACGCGCGGGAGCTGATGCGGATTTTCGTCGCAGCACCGGAAAAGGTTGAGGGGGGGGCGCAGCCGAGCGAATTCTCGGCGGAGGGCTCCGAAGCCGACGCCAGCGCAAACGCCAGCGCCGCGAACAAACGCCGTTTGTGGGCGCTGGAGCAAGCCACTGGTTTGTGGCCTCGTTTGCCGCGTGACACTCAAACTGAGCTGTGCGAGTTCCTAGTGGCGCACGCGTACTACACGGAAGCGCTTCTAGAAGGGTCCAAGCCGAAGAAGGGCAAGAGTCTGCTAACAAAAGTGGGCGTCGCGCCGCTCGCGTCGCCCACGGACGGCCTCCGCGAAGCGTGCGCCGTGCGCGCCAGCGCGTTGCTCGCCGCGAACGTCAAGGCCAGGCGCAGTGCGGCGACTGCGGGTACGGGCGGGAAGACGGCCCCGGGTGATACCCCGAAAAAGGAAAAGGGCGCGAAAAAGAGTGACACGGCGTTGGATACGAAACAGCCTCCTCCCGATTTGCTCGCCGCCGCCGCGAATCTGTGTCGCCGGCTGGACGCCAAAGACAGCGGCGCGGTTTTGGTGGATCAAATGCCAGCCGAGTGCGCCGCGGTCCGGGAGAGTTTGTTCGAATCGCTCGCCAAGCTGACCGACTTGGAAGCAATTGTCTCTTCGAAAGGAAGCAAAGACGCCGCCCATTCCGAGATCGCCGCGGTCACCCCCCTGCTGCGCGCCCTAGCCGTGCTGCAAGTAAGCGACTGGCGCGAGTTCACGCCCGCGATCGAGGATTTGCCGCGGTGCGTGGACGATTTGCTGGCGCCGCCGGTTGTTGTTTCGAAAAAGAAACCGAGCAAGAAAGCTTCTCAGAATAAAGATGAAGATGAGGACGACGAACCCCCCCCGAAACCCATGGACGTGCTCGTTGATATTTTGCTGTCTCTCCTGGCGCAGCCCAGCGCGCTTTTACGAGACGTGGTGGAGCACGTGTTCAAGTCAATCGGGGCGAGCGTGTCGGAGGCGAGCGTGGGCGATATGCTGCGCGTGGTCCTGGCGCCCGACGCGGACAACCGGAACGCCACCGCCGACGGCGACGACGACGACGAACCCGCGCTGGAGGATGAGGGCGACGAGTCCGAGGAGGAGGAGGAAACAGAAATCGGGGAAGAGGACGATGCGTTGGTGGTGGATGAGGAGGACTCGGACGAGGACGACGATGACGACGAAAACTCGGACGACGAAAACGAAAACGAAAACTCCGATTCCGACGACGCCTCGCCGGTTGACGAAAAGCGAACCGCTTTGATCAAAGCCGCTCTTGCGAAGGTCGGCGCAAACATCGACTCGGACGAGGAGGACGACCCTGCGGAGAACATGGACGACGACGCCATGTTTGGCATCGACTCCCTGTTGGGACAGGCTTTCAAGTCAAGAAGGCACGACATCAAGCGCAAAAAAAACATGGTCGTCGCGACGCGGGATTTCAAGTTCCGCGTGTTGGCGCTGCTGGAGCTGTACGCCCGGAGTCAGCCCGCGAGCCCGTGGCTTCCAGGCGCCGCGCTTCCCCTGCTAAGCGCGATGCGCACCGCGCTTGGACAAGGCACCCCGCAAGCAAGCGCGCTCGCCGAGCGCATCGGCGGGGTGCTGACAAAGCACGTGTGCCACGCGCGCGATCTTCCAACCGGCGCCGGGTCTGCGCCGGTCACCGCCGAAGTCGTCGCCGCGTCCCTGGCGAGCGCGATTCGCGCCGCCGCCAAACCAACCGGCGGCGGCGACCACAAGGGTTTCGCCAAGCCCGCGACCGCGGTGTGTCTTTACCTGCTAAGAGTGCTGGAGGCGCTGGGTGGTCAAGAAAGAGGCGAAACCGCCGAGGGCGATGAAGGGCCGGCGACGCCCTTAGCGGTCGCTGCGTACGCCGGCGCGCTGAAAGAGTTCAAAACAAACAAGCGGTGTCGCTTGAAGAGCCCTTTTTTCAACGCCGCGTTTGACCGGCATCCCGCCCTGGCGGCTGCGCTGCTGCCCGAGATCGCGCAAGTGGCGTGCGCGCACACGGACAAGCCAGGCGCGAGGGGTGAGTTTTTAAGAACCGAAGGCTTGAAGCTCCTAGCAACTGTGCTGGCGCTCGGCCGGAAAAGAAGCCCGGGCGCCGCGGCCGCGGTGAAGCGGCACGGGAAAAAAGTAACGCTCGCCGTGGTCACCGCGATCGGCGCGCCGTGCAAAAACAGGGGCGCGCGAGGGGACACCGCGAAGTGTGCGCTGCAGTGCTTGGAGGCACTTGGGAGGCTGGAACCGGAAGGGACGCCTTTGTCCGCGGTGGTCGACGCCGAGGCGGTTTTGGCGGCGACCCGTACGCAATTTCTGGTGCCCGGCATGCCTCCCAAGGGAATCGCCGCGCTGACCCGGGCGTGCACGCTTCTTGGGAAGGTCGCCCCCGAGGCGTCCCCGAGCGACGAGCCTGTTCCCGTGAAGGAGAAGAGAGACGACAAGGCATGCAAGACAGACAAGGCAGGCAAGGCCGGCAAGGGCAAGGCCAAGGGCGGCAAGGGTACCAAGAAGGATGGCAAGCGAGACGTTGGGCGCGCGGACGCCAAAATGGCGAGCGGACCGAAGGCGCCGGCGAAGCACGGGCGCGGAACGAACGGACCCGCGACGCCAAAGGGAGATGCGTCGGGACAGAAGCGGAAAGCGCCGGAAGACACCGAGGGGGGGGACGGTACGCCCTGGAAAAAGAAAAATCGGGCGGGCAAGGCGCAGAGAGAGGCGGCGAGAGAGAAGAAGAAGGCGCTGGCGGAGGCTAAGTAGGTTGTAAACGATGAACTGTCGGGAATTTTTTCGTCCTAAAATCGTCTTCCGCCCGCCAGGGTTTTTGTACTCGAGTGTATATTGCGTCGAGCCGTCGACGTGTTTCGTTTCGAGATCAGGCCCCTCCACGCACACGATCTGACACCCGACCGCACGATGGCGGCTTCTCAAGCGGCGGCGAATGCGCTTACCAACCTCGCGCGCGCGGCCGCGGGTCTGGGCATCGTAGGCTCGGCGCTCAGCGCGTCCATGTACGACGGTGCGTCCTGTGTTCCCACCACGCGAAACTCATCACGATACGAAGAATCGAGAGAAGGATCCCGACGTAATCTTCACGGGCGATTCACGAGATGCGCGTCGCCGTCGCGTGCTGTTTCTGTTCGAAAGTCACCTCAACTTCCCACCCCCCCCCCACTCACGCAAATCGTGTCTTCCACCCCACCGCAGTGGACGGCGGGAAATCCGCGGTGATGTTCGACCGTTTCCGCGGTGTGCTTCCCAAAGCGGTTGGGGAGGGGACGCATTTCCTTATACCGTTCGTGCAGAGTCCCACGATTTACGACATCCGCACGCGCCCAAAAAGCATCACCAGCGTTACCGGTACGAAAGATTTGCAGCAAGTCAACTTAACGTTAAGAATGCTTCACCGGCCTGACGTGGAGCGGCTCTCTGAGATCCACGTCAACCTGGGGCCGGAGTACGAAGAAAGGGTGTTGCCGTCAATCGGCAACGAAGTGCTGAAAGCAACCGTCGCGCAGTTCAACGCCGACCAGCTCCTCACCATGCGGGACGCGGTGAGCGAGAAAGTTAGCAGCGCTTTGCGAGTCCGGGCGAAGGATTTCGGCATTGTGCTGGAAGACGTCGCGCTGACACACCTTTCTTTTGGGGTGGAGTACTCACGGGCGATCGAGGTGCGTATTTCCCAGTTACCACACTCCGCCGACGGATCGGCCCGATTACCCCGTCTGTTCTGCTCGAATCCCACGACTGTTTGCGTGATACAAGCTACGAACATCACGACCGACTGACCCTTTCTTGTTAATCGTATCAGGCGAAACAAGTGTCGCAGCAAGACGCGGAGCGCGCGCGCTTCGTGGTGCTTCGGTCGGAACAAGAAATGCAAGCCGCCGTGATCCGGGCGGAGGGCGAATCCGAATCCGCTAGGCTGATCAGCCAAGCCACGAAAAGCGCCGGGCCCGCGCTCGTGGAGCTGCGGCGAATCGAAGCCGCGCGGGAAGTAGCGCTGACGCTGTCCAAATCGAGGAACGTGATGTACCTGCCGGGCGGGAACACGAACATGTTGTTGGGGGTGAACCCGTAAGACGGAGAGAGAGTAGACGCGGGCGCAAAGGTCGGTTGGCCTGGACGGTGTACCGGGGTGGAATAAAAGTATAAAAGTAACCAAAAGTAACCGACATCTGGCCTCATACCCTACAACATCTTTAATACTCCCGTGTAAACACTCCCGTTTAACCTACGGTGGTGACAACCTACGTCCCGAACCTGTGCCGGTACAGCGGCTCGGGGATTTGCTTCAAAACTTCTTTCCACGGGCGCTCCACGAGCAGCGCGCGACCGGGGGCGAAGTACCCCAGGAACAAACACGGGTCATCCAGGGCGGCTACTTTCGGCGCGCCGCCGGAGTGGGACCCGCCAGCCGCTGCTTTCCCGTTACTTCCGCCGAAGTCGTTGTCGCCATTGGTGGTTGCTTTGTTTTTCGTGCGTCGGCGCTTGGGCGACGGCGCGCCGCCGTTACCGTCGCCGGCGGAAGGCACGCGCGTCCCGTTTAACTCTCCGCCGAGACTCGGCGCCACGGCGAGGTCCACCCGGGCGATCGCGGCGGAGGTTTGGCACAGCAACACAGCGCTGCCCGGGGTGGGGTCGAAGGAAAGCCCGCAAATCTGCCCGGGCATCGCCAGGAGCGCGGGCGGCGCCGTAGCTTTCGCAGCGGCGAGCGCCACCGACCACGGCGACAACTTCCCGCTCTCCGCGTCGTACGCCACCACCGCGTTGTTTCCCAGGGCCAGGGCTAGGACTCCGGTTGGCGAAAACGCCACGGCGTGGACTGGCGGCCAGGATGCTCCGGCTCCGGCCACCGCGGGGGGAGGCAGGGATACGTGCAGCTTCAGTGAGTCCAGGTTGTACACGTGCACGCCTGCTTCTCGGCGGCCCGCGGCGCCGGCGCTGGTGGTCACCACCGCTAACCACTGGCCGTCGGCGCTGGCGACAGCGTGCGAAACAGCCGGCGACCCGAGATCCGCCGCGCGCACGGGTTGTTGTGAGTAGGACGTGTCCTCTCGTCGTTCCCGTCTCTGCGCTTTCGCCAGCGCCACCGCCGCGGGCGAAGGTTGTGGCAAGTGCTGCCGCAAGCTCTGCATCACTTCCCAGGATTCCAAATCAATCACGTGCACGGCGCCCGTTACGGAAACGGCGACGAGAACCTTCCCGTCCGGCGTGAACACCAAAAGGTGCGCGCACGTGACGTGCCCTAAGGGAGACTCGAGCTTGCGCAAAGTCATCCCCTCACCGTCCCCGGCGCCGTCCAAATCGGAGCGCACCTCGAACAAACGAAGCGCGTGCGTGTCGCTCGCGGCGACCAGTTTGCCTGATACGGAAAGGGTCCGGGGGAAATGTCAGTCGAGTTTTTTTTTTCGGAAACAAAAGAGTGGGTTTCCTTGAAAAACAAAAAAATGAAAACGCGCGTTCGCGTCGTCCGCAGCTCCTTCGGCCGGCCGGGTGTCCTCAGATAGATCCGTAACTATTGGTTGTGATTTGTTCCGCATGGGAAACTAGGATACGCACATTCTTCATAGGACAACGACCGGGGTTTAAAAAAGAAAAAGAAAAAAACAGGAAAAGAACTCTTTCGTCCTTTCCTAAAAAGAGTCGTCAAAAAAAGAAGAAAAAGAAAAGGAGGTACGCACCGTCGGGCGAAACCGCCGCGCAGGCGGTTCGTCGCTTCCCGCCCAGTTTCGCGCGAAGCAGGTGTTTCGGTGCGCACGCCAGTTTCACGGTTCCGTCGTGTCTTTTTTGGTTAGTCTTTCCTGCCAAATCGGCACCCACTCCCGACCCTAAACGCCACAAATCGAGCCACCGCGCGTGGTCGCAAAGAAGCAACGGCGGGTTCGGGGCGCTTGCGTTTTGCGCGGTGTTCGTTTTTGTTTTTGTGTCACCCTCATCCGCCGTTCGCTTCTTGCCCTTCACGTTCTTTCCATTTTTGCCAGAAGAAGCACCCGCCGTCCACGCCCCCCCCCCGGTCATCGCAATCGGCGTGCGTTGCGGCGTGCTCACCACCCTTACCGGGTGTCGCTTGCGGAACTTCAGCGCATTAAACGCCAGGAGCTGCGCGTCGTTCCCGCCGCTGAGCAACACGGGCGAGTACCAATTTTTGCCATCAGCGGCGTCGCCGACGCCGCTCGGCGCCGCCGCCATCGCAAGCGCGCGCACGTCGTGCGTGTGCGGTCGCTTGGTGCCCGTGAACGTCCACGTGTCTTCCTTGCTGTCGTCGCCGTTAGTGACTTTCTCGAAAACCGCGATTTGCGAATCCACGCCGGACGCGAACACGCAGGTCCCGCACGGCGACGCCGCAAGCGCCAAAACGTCCGCCGCGTGTTGTCGGTGCGACGCGATTTTTGTGCCAAACTTTTTGTCCCAGAACGTCACGTCCCCGTCGCTCGTGCCGCTCACCAAGGTACCACACGGCAGGTAACTCAGCGCCCAGACGCACCGCTCGTCCGTGTCTCGTTTCCCAGGCCGGTCGCCGTCGCCCACGGTGACGCGGGTTAATTCGGTGAACGTCGCGCAGTCGAAAACGTGAATGCAACCGCGCGAACTACCGGCCGCGACGGTTTTGCCGTCGTGCAGCCAGGACAGTGACAGGAGCCTTCCCTCCACTCTGTTGAAGCTCCTCCTGTGGTGCAACCCGCTACCCACGCCGTCGCCGGCTGTGAGCGTCAACAAACGCACGCACCCGTCGTCGCACGCCGCCGCCACCCTCTGCGGTTTGTCCTTCCCCACGTTCGGCTCAGCCGCGAGCGCCCAGACCGAACCGCCGTGCGAGTCCGTCGCGCCCCGGGCGCGCAGTGTTGACAGATCCCACTCCGTGATCTGGCCGTCCAGGCCCGCGGACAGCAGGCGGTACGGCGGGGTCCCCGCCACGCACGTTTCGTCCCCGCCATCGACATCCAACCCGCCGTCGAACGGGGCGCACCACGCCACGGACGAAATCGCGGCGCCGTCGTGCCCGGGAACCCTCGCGGTGCACCGCCAGTCCGCGGTGTCGTAGATCTCCAGGTCCCCGTTCTCGCGCGCCAGGGCCACGGTTAACCCGCCGGGGGTCACCGCCAGCGCGACCACCGCGGCGGGCTGCCACTCCACGAAACGAGAGCGGTGCAGCTCCAACATCGTGATGTGTGTAGTCGGCGGCGGCGGCGGGGTTGTTTTGAGTCACAGAAAAAACTCGGCAGCGACAAAAAGTTCATGAGTCATTCACTCTCGTGAGGCGTCGTCGGACGGGACGACACCTGGTGGTGGTCGAGTCGGTCCGTACCGATGGGCGGACACGATGTCGTCGCCCTGGTGTCCGGGGGTAAGGACAGCGTGATGGCTGCGATGTTGGCGCAGTCATACGGCCACCGCGTGGTGGCGCTTGGTAACTTGCTCCCCGCCGTTACCACCGTGGAGGAGCTGGATTCGCACTGTTTCCAGACCGTCGGGCACAACGCGGTGGCCGTGTACGGCGACCTGACCGGGTTGCCTTTGTTCCGACGACGTCTACAAGGGGACTCACGACACACGGAGATGACGTACGAAGTAGGCACTGATGATAAAAGCGGCGACGAGGTTGAGGATTTACGCGCGTTGCTAGCGTGTGTGAAAAGAAAAATGCCGCGTGTCACCGCGGTCACCGCCGGCGCAATACTGAGCGATTACCAGCGCCTCAGGGTGGAAGCCGTGTGCGCTGATTTGGGTTTGGTGAGCCTGGCGTTTCTGTGGCAGCAGCCGCAAGGGCTTGTTCTGGATTTAATCTGCGACGCAAACGTGGACGCCGTTTTGATCAAAGTCGCCGCGATGGGGCTGGAGCCGCGGAAACACCTCGGGAGGTCGCTTGATTCGATGCGAGCTTTCCTAAAGAAAATTGAGCGCGAATACGGAAGCCACTGCGCGGGCGAGGGCGGCGAGTTCGAAACGATTGTGCTTGACTGTCCTTTGTTTCGACGAGCGCACCTAACAATCGACGGCCGCGGAGGTCCGGAAATAGTTGTCACGTCCCTCGATCCGTACGCGCCGTCGGGGCACCTTTTCGTTTCAACATCAGCGGTACTCGCCGTGGCGAAGGAAAACCGTCCTCCCGACCTCCCAGCCGGCGAGGTCATCGACGTGGTCGCCGGAGCGCCTTTAGCTCGCGTGGTGCGTCGCACTGTGTCTGACTCATTTGAAGCTGTTAAATCAGCTGGTGTGATAATCGGTGTAACTGAAGTTGGTGTCGTATCGGGAGCCGAAGCGTCTTCGGCGCACGTCCACGCGCGCGTCGCCTGCGCGAACAAGGACGACCCAGCGGCCGCCGCGTCGGCGTCGTGCGAACTCGCGCTGCACGCCGCCGCGAATGTTCTTTCCGAGCAGTTCGGCTTGGATTGGTGTGATGTCGATTACGTGCAGCTTTGCGTGTCAAACATGTCCCACTTCGCGGAAATCAACGCGGCGTACGTCAGGGTGGTGCCTGTTCACTCGCCGCCCTCGCGCGCGTGCGTGCAGCTTCCGCTTCCCGACGGCGTTCCCGTCGCAGTGGAGGTGTTCGCGACGCGAAGCAACGCGGACGCCACGAAACCGCCACCGCGGAAATCCCTGCACGTCCAGTCCCTGTCGTGCTGGGCCCCCGCGTGCATCGGGCCGTACGCGCAAGCGAGCTCGCGCGCGGGCGTGGCGCACCTCGCGGGGAGCATCGGGATGGACCCGGCGACGTTGGACATGGTCGGGTTTGGTTTGCCGGGCAGGGAAAAGAGAAAGGCGGAAGCTCGCAGGGCGTGGCGCAGCTCTGTGGCGGTCGCGCTTGGCGCCGGGTGCGACTTAGCGCGCGACGTTGTCGCCGTGACGGTGTTCGTGGTGGGCGATACCGACGACCCGGGGGGGGAACTTGCGAAACAAGAGTCGGCGGCGGCGCTGCGAGCAATTTTGCGACGTGACAAATGGTGCGCTCGCGTGGACGTTCCCGGGGGTCTGTTTTCGATTGACGCGGGTGTGCGCCCCGGACGATACGGAGACAATTTAGAGACAGACGAAACCACCGAGCAAGGGTCTGATGACGGTACTCACGATCCAGATGACGAGTGTTTCAACGCCTCCACTCTCGATGAAAAGACAAAGGAAGACCGTACCCTGGACCACAAAACCTGGCACCCGCTCGTGACCACCGTGCTGGTGCCGCGGCTTCCGAAAAACGCAAGGGTGGAGGTCCAGTGCGTGCTTCTGGACGGGGGGGGGCCGGGCGCGGCGGTTTCGAAGATTCGAAGATTCGAAGATTCGGAAACAGAACTCGACTCAGAAGAGAGCGACGATGACTCGGACCCGCAAGGTTCCCGGAATCGGTCGGTGGTCACTATTGACGGTCGGATAAACGGCCAAGGCGGGCTAATAAACAGCCCTGTAGTCGTGGGCGCGCGGTTCGCGAAGACCCGGTGGTGCTTCGCGCGCGTCGCGATTGAAATCGGGACGGTGACTTTTCCGTCAATCGAGAACGCGGTGCGGGCGCTAAGTGAAACTTTGGCGAACGCGAAGCTGGGGTGGCACCACGTCGGGTCACTGCGTGGGTATTACTCGATGAAATGTGACGCGAAGGAACGAGAAATTCGTGGGTGGGTCGACGACGCCGTTGGGGTGGCGGGCGGCGAAACCGAAAAAGAAGGCAAAAAAGAAAGCAAAAACGAAAACAGCAGAAGCAAAAATGAAAACAGCAAAAGGGGGTTTCGCGTCGCGCTGGCGCCCGCGCTCGGGATCGGGTTCGGGTCCGTACACGACGCGGGGCTTGTGTTGGAGCTTTATGCGGCGACCAGGGCGATGGGGAGGACACCACCAGACGAGTGCTAGCGATTTTAGTAGGTAACAATAGGTATGTACACTAGACAAAAATATCTGTCTTTTCGTCGCTCGGTTCTTTTGGAACACTTACACTCGGGGAGACGAAACGGTTTCGCGTCATCCAAGCGTTTCTCCCGTCCCGTCGCGTCGGGGCGCGACGTGCGTTCACGCGCATTGCGTCGCGCGCGCCCGCTTAGACACGCCGCCGCACTTGCGCCACCACAGTCGCACCACCACAGCAGGTGTCGGTCCGGGTTCCGCTTCGCACCCGAGTCACGCGAACCACGCCAACACGCGATGGCGGCTTCCCAGATGTTGGAAGACCCCTTCGACGATGGCGAGGCGGTTGTTTCGATCGTCGCGCTTTCGAAATCCACCGGAGCCGAGCGCGTCATAGCGTCCACCGCGCTAGAGCGTGACCCGGCACGACAAACCGAAACGCTCCGAAACTCCAACGCGGCAGTTCGTGCGGGACGTCGCGTGCGTCTTCGCATCGTGGGTGACTCGCCGACGTTGGAGTGGTCCTTGACGGAAAATGTTTCCCTCGACGAAAACGAAACCTTTTGCGTACGGTTTCGCGCCAACACGCTGGTTTTGGAAGCACCGCTGTCGCATACGTCGTTCCCGACGACGTGTCATTCGGGGGACCCGCCGGTGGAAAAAGTCGTGGGCTCGCTTCGCGTCCGCGGTGCCGTCGCGCAGCTCCGCTTCGCGCCGCGCGGCGAAACGCAAACAGCTTTCGCCGACGACAAAACCGAGCCGCACGCGACAAACGCGACGTCGTTTCGGCTGCTGGACGGCGCCATCACGTTCGGGGATGCCTGCGCGTTAGGCAGGGTGGCTTCACTGAGATCGGGCGCACTCGCGTTACCGCTCGCCAGAGACGTGTATGAGCAAACAGTCAGAACGCCCGCGCCGCGCGCCGGGCGCTCGCCGGACGTGTGGGACCCGGTTAATGACGCGGAGGACGCGGAGGACGGTTCCGTCGCGGCGGCGCGTTTGCAACGGCGAAATGAGATGATGAGTGACACTGTTTCTTGGAGGGGAACGGAAACGGCGTGCGGTCCTCTGTTAGCACGTCGCGAGGCCAGAATTCTGGACCTGGCCGCGGTGGATATACGGCGCGATTGCGTGTTGGAGATGGCGCGACGTCTGCGCCAGGTTCACTTCGACGCCGCGGAGGTGGCGGACAAGGCCGAGGCGTTTCAGTCGGCAGACGCGGATGCTTCGCGAAGGAAAGCGTTTGGGCCGTTTTTAGTGACGGAGTCGCTTATTGCGTCCGTCCGGCAAGGCTTGACCATGATCAAAAAAACCAACAACGGAAAACACAGAGGTGGGGAGACACCGCGAACACTCGAGGAGATACGGAAACGAAACGATGACGAACAAAAAAACGTGGAAACCGCGCTTGACGTCTTGGACGACCTGGACGGTTTCGACGTTTCAGGGTTAGCAACCGAGTTGACTGAGCTAAGCACGCGGCGCGAGGTGCTGATACAGCAGGTGCGCGCGCTTGAAACCGACGTCGCCGACCGACACCAGTGGGACACGCACGAAAGCGGCGTGGAGACTCGGGACGTTTTGGAAAACGGCGTGCGGCGTTTTGATATGGAGAAAACGCTCGGCCGCCCGGCGACGAAGCTGGACGTCGACGCCAGTCTCCGGATTCCGGCGAAGGAACGCATGCGTATCGTGGCGGGGGCTGATGTGGAAAAAGCGCGAATCACGGGGAGGCCGGAGTACGTCAAGAAGCTAGGAGGGGGGTCGTTTTTTGGGTGACGCGCGGGTAGGGGGCTTGATTAAAACGTCCTCTTCTGAACAAATTCCCAATGAGCTGTCGTTCTCGCACTCGACCGATTTTATCGTGACTCCTGATGGTGACATTCACTGGGCACTTCTCGGGCGCGCCCGAGACCCGCCCCCCCCTCTACGATGCCGAAGTTGGTGATTCAAGGGAAGAAGCAAAGCAAGAGCGTGTTCGGCGGTGCTACGGGGAAGAAACGCGCGACGCAGAAGTCCCCGCGTCAGCTGGTACGGCCTCGTCTCGTCTCGTCACATGTGTCGTTTATTAGACGACACATCTCTGGGTGACATCCCCATCCCCGATCCCGCGGCCTTTCCCTCGTGGGATCCCACCCCGCGAGGAGACTAACCCCCCCCCACCGTTTCCGTTCCCTCCCCAGGATGCCGCCAAGTCCCGCAACAAGGTGAAGCTGTGGTTCAAGGATTTGGACGACACGTACCGTGACGCGTTAGACCGGCCGAGGGTGGAGGCGCTGCTTTGTTTTGTGCACGACGACGCGCACGCGTCATCGCCGCCACGGGCGAGCGAGGTGGACTGGGTGATGCGCAAAGCATCACTCTCGGCGGAAGACAGCAGTCACTCCGTTTTGACGCTTCCGGAGTGCGAAGATGCGGTGGGTATGTATGTTTCGTATTTGAAGCGAAGAAACGAAATAGACTTTGTGTTTCAAACCTACGACCGCGACGACGACGACGCGTTGAACCGCGCGGAACTCGGTGCGTACGTTCGGTACGAACTCAATCACGGCGATGTGCCGAGCGACTTGGAAATCGACTGGCTCCTGGAGAAGCTCGACATCGGGTCATGCATGACCTCGGAGAAGGGAGACGGCTTGGTGGGACGGACTGAAATCATGCGCGCGAAGGACGAGTGGTGCTTGATGCCTGACGAGGTCGCCACCACGCGCCACCGGCGCGGAGACGACGACTTTTCGCGAAGCACCACGCTCGAGTTTTCGTCACCGAATTCGCGCGAACCGGCCGGAGGGTGTTGCGTCGTGATGTGAGTGAGTATTATAGTTCCGTCTCAATGTATTAACATGTATGGTTGCGTAAAAACAAGTTTAGTCAGGTTGTCGTTTCACCCCCGTTTCACTTCGGCGGCGTCACGGTGACTTTCAGCTGAGCGAGCTCGGGCGCGTCCGGGCCGCCCACCAAACACTGACACGCCAACCGGTTGTCCTCCCCTTTTCCTTTCAGTTTCCTTCGCTCCGCGTCAGTTCGCTCCGACAACAGCTCCGCCCCTTCCGTGATGATCACACGGCACGTCCCGCAGTTCCCGTTCCCGCCGCAGTTCATGAGCTTGCTCATCCCAGAGTAAAGCGGCACCGTGTCACCCAGCGCGACTTCACGCAACACCGACGCCTTCGTGACCTCACTCACGATCGAGTCGCCTCCACCGAAGGGGGTGAACGTGACCGTCACCAAAGAGGCGCGCACGGAAAGCGCGGTACGGCGAGACGCGCGGGCACTTACGCGACGAACAGACACGGACGCGAGACACCCTGTGCCGGGAACGGCGAAGGCGCGAGACATGGTGCAGAGTGGTGCGCGCGTTGGAGTGCAACCAGCGACGTGGAAGCATATATTTATCGAAGACGACTCTTCGTGGATATTTTTGGCATTGTTAGTCGCGCGCACGCGCGGCAATGGCCTGGCGTCGCCCCTCCGCGGCGTGGGCGCTCGTGGCGTGCGTCGCGGCGATCACGGCACACGGATGCGGCGGCGCGCGCATCGGGGGCGCGGTGTTTGCCAACGGCAAAAGCAGAGAAGGTGCTCTGGTGGGGTACTCCGAGTCTCGGTTAACAGATGCGGATTCGACGCCTTCGGCGGGTCCGATTTGGTGCGTGGACGCGGATCGTAACTGTCCGTCCTGGGCCAAAAAAGGCGAGTGCGATACAAACCCGGGGTTCATGCGTTTGAGCTGCGCGCGGTCGTGCGACGCGTGCCCGCGTGTTGCGACAAAGTCCAGTGAGGAACCAAGCAGCGGACCTTTGGTGTTCCTGGACGTGGTCGTCGAGTACGACAAAGAGCAGGAAACATACAGTGGTGAAAACTCAAAATCTAGCGAAGGCCGCGTCGTGCTTGAGCTGTTCAGTGATACGCACCCGTTGACGAGCGAAAACTTTCGCAAGCTGTGTACCGGCGAGGCCGGGTTCGGGTACAAGAACGCACGGTTCCACAGGGTGATTCCCGGGTTCATAAACCAAGCCGGGAGTTTCCCTAAAGGCGGTTCCATTTACGGGAAGCAGTTCGATGACGAGAACTTCAGCCGAAACCACGACCGACCGTTTCTTCTGTCGATGGCCAACGCGGGCCCACACACGAACGGCGACCAGTTCTTCATCACCGTGTCCCCGGCGCCGCACCTGGACGGGAAGCACGTGGTGTTTGGTGTGGTGCGTTCGGGGGAGGCGACGGTTATGGCGATTAACCGAGCGGGGACGGCGTCGGGGAAAACAAAAGCCAACGTCAAAATAGTAGACGCGGGCGAGATGACGCCGGACGGGCGGGGGAGTTAGTAACGCGACAGTGCCGTAATAGGGGTTTCGGTGACGATGTCATGCTACCTAGTAGTGTAATACGTAGAGATACCAGTCCGTAAATGCCAGTCTGTAGACACGAAGCGCATCCTAAACGTTTTTTATTATTTCAAGCGCGCCGGTGGATTGACGGTAGCCTTCTCTAGTTATAAAAACTCCCAAGCACATTACTGTCCGAGCACGAGCATCAGGGTGAAGGCCACCATGGCTACGCGTCCGTTGAGTTTCTCCGCGGTCGCGGTCCAGACGGTGGGCAGGAGCTCGTTAGCGTGAGGGTTCTTTTCGTCCGGGAAGCACTCCGCTAAGGTTACTTTGTTCAGCGCCACGGGCGCGCACGACGCGGCGACGGTCAAGACACCGATGAACGCGGCGGCGAGAATCCCGCCGGGCGAGAACACCTGGTTCGCCACGGAGTGCCCCGTGAGTTCGGCGCCCATCGCGGCGACGAAGCCGACCATCGCGGCACGGCCGTTGATGATCTCGGTTCGCTCCTGGAACCCGGTCACCTGGTCAGGCGACAGGGCCAGGTTCATCCCGCCCACCGACATGGAGTTCGCGCCGGCCACGGATTTCGATAAATCCGCCTCGATGATCGCGGCTTTGTTGATACGCGCGGGGTACACCTGGCCGAACTTGTCCTTCACCGCAACCTCGTCCGCGGCAGAGACGGTGATGGTGTACACCTTGCCGTCGATGTTCCGGGTCGTCACGCCGTCAAGGTTGTTCTTGATGTTAGGCGCGGTGACGTTCATGGACTTGTAACGCGGCGCATCGACGTCGGCGACGACGCGCACGACCGCGGCGCGCGCTCCCGCGCGGCTCGCCACGACGCGCGCCCTGACGGGCACGCGCAGAGAAACGCGAGAGGAGAGCATGGCGGCCATTTTACTGGTGATGCGTGGGGGAAGGTGGAGGTGTGTGCGGAGAGTGGTGCATCGCCGCGACGCCGATGCGATACGACACGTTTGGATAAAACGAAAGGCTTCCAGCCTGCAGGACCGCTCGAAAGCGCGTGAAACGAGGCGAAGATCCGACGAACGCTTCCCAAAAGTCTCCCAGGCGCGCAGTTAGTCGTATTTTGTTGACATTACAAGGGGAGGAGCCTATTTTACCCCTGCACAACAGCCTGCAGCCAGAAAAACGCACCGCTCACGCCGGTTCGGCGCCGCCCGCCGCGCCGTTTTTCGCGGGTTCCTTCGTTTTGGGTTTCTGCTTGTACCCACCCCCGCCTGATTTCGGCGTACCCTTCTTGGGCTGTTTCGGGGTACCCGATGCCCCCGCCCCCGCCCCCGCCCCTTCCGTCGCGGTCGAAGTCGTTTCACCCGCGGACGCCGACGCGTTTGTCGCGACCGCGGCCGCGGCGTCGCCCCCGCTTTTCTTCGCGCCGCCTTGCTTCTTTTTATTACTCGGCCTGTTCTTCTTACCCTCGGTACTTTCCGCAGCTCCAGTTTCGTTCGTCGTGGTCTCCACGGAACCCTCCGTCTCAGCCGCCGCCTTTGCGTTCTTCTTCGGCGGCGGCTGTTGCTCCTTCTTCGGCTGTTTCTTCTTCCCGTCCTTCCCTTTCGCGCCCGCAGGCGTTTTGTCCCCCGCGGCCAACTCTCCGCCGGACGCATCACCCGGCTTCGTCTTCACCTTGGGCGCGCTTTTTTTCTTACCACCCCCGCGCCCACCCGTGCCCCCGCGCCCGCCCAAACCGGCGCCGGCCTCGCCGTCGGGCGTCCACAGTTTCTTCGCCGCCGCGGTCGCGTTGAGCCGCAGGTCTCGAAGGTGCTCGGGAAGATTAGCGCTTGAGAACTCGTTTGGCGACGCGGGCGTGGCGCTCGGTCGTTGCAAGACGCGCACCGCGACTGGGGAACGAACCGCCGTCTCCGTTGGCGGCGGCCCCGGCGGCGGAGCAGCGGGAGGCGGCGGCGGCGGTTCGGTCGCCGCCGGCGCCAGCGCGCCCCCCTGCGACTCCCCGTTCCCAGAAACTCCCACCGCGTTTTGCTTCGCCCACGCCGGGGGAGGTCCCGGGGGAAGCGGTGGCGGTCCGGGAGGAAGGGGAGGGACGGCTTGATACACGTACCCTTGTCCCTGTCCCCGTCCCTCGTACCCCGTGCCCTGTCCTCCGCGGTGCTGCGTCCTCGGATCGCGCGTCGCGTTCGCGTTGTGGTGCCCGCGCTCGCGCTGGTCGTACCCGCCCCCCGGGACCGCGTATCCCCCGCACCCGTACCCGTCGTACCCACCCTGTTGGTCACCGCCGCTACCCTGGGTGTGGCTCCACCCTTCCACAGGCGGCGGCCGGTCCCCCCAGCCCCCGCGGTCTCTTCCGTCGCCGTATAAACGCTCGCCGGGATACGCCGCGTGCCCAGCGCCGGCGCCGTAGTGTCCCTGTCCAAGTCCCTGTGCGTACCCCCCCCTCGGGGCTTGACCAGACGCCACTCCAAGACGCCCTTCAGACCCAGACCCAGACCCGGGCGCTTCGTCCACGAACCCCAAGCTCCGGTCGGAGTGCTCCGCGGCGGAGGCGGCGCGGGGCGCGGCGTCGTGCAGATTTGGAAACGAATCCGCCCTCGTCGTCGGCCGCGGGTCGCGTCGGTACGGCGCTGGGTCGTGCGGCTGTGCACCGTGCGCGCCGCCCCACGTCACCCCGCTGCTCCACGCAGGGGCGTCGCCGCCACCGGGGTGCGCCACCAGAGCGCTCCGCGCCACCGCCGGGTGCGCCGACCCGGTCTCCCCCGACCCTTGGTTCCACGTGTGCGTACCCGTGGGTACCAGGTGCACGTTCGGGTCCTGGCCGTTATTCTCCAAGCGCTGCGACGGGAGGTTGATTGGTTTCGGCGCGGCGACCCTGCCGAGGGATACCATGCGGCCCATGCGGTGTCCAGGCCTGTGTGGGTGGGGGTGGGGACGGGACCCGGTTAGTTTTTGACATTAGGGCACGCGGTGAGCGACGCGTTCGGCGGCGGCGCGTGCGTGCGGTTGGGTGGGGGGTCGCGTTTTGCGGCGGTCGGTTTATTGGACACGACACGCGCGATATGAAAACATCCCTCGATCGTGGAACCAACCCTGGCCGATCGCGATGGCGCGCGGGGGCGTACCTCGACGTCATGCGTTCGAATCTGTGTTTTCTTTCGTCCCGCACGCACACCGCTCGTTCCCCGAAACTCACGACCTCGATCGTAGGTCGTCGTCCCCGCGACCCGTAAACCGCCACCACTAAACGAATCGATTGGTCCGCGCACGCCACTCGCGTCGCCGATCACTGCCGGCACGCCTCAAACGTGGGGATGGCGCGGACGCGCCTAACAGTGCGCGGATGGGCGCGGGAGATCTCCGTCGCTAAAGAATCCGCGTCGGACCGCAAAAAAATTCCGCCCAAGTTTTTACCCAACGCGTCTCCGTTCCACAATGAGACTCCATTACCCACCGCGCGGGCGGGGCGAATGCCCGCCCGTGGCCGCGCGTACCACGACACGGGGGTGTCTGGTGCGCTTCCCAAGAAACACTACGTCGGGCCGGGTGGTTTGGGGGTTGGCAAACGACCGGAGTGGGTGCGCGGTGGTGGCGTTGGGGACCGTTCCCCGACGACGTCGGACTCGGACGATGAATCCTCACAACCGAGTTTCGTGTCTGCGTTTTTCAACTTTCTGGAAGATGAGTTTTGGTTGTTCTTCTTCGCCGTGGTGTACGCGTTTTCGGTAATCGCGTTTTTACTAGCGCTGGCGTCCAAGGTATACGGCTCGCGAAGAAAGCTGTGGGGAAAAATCATTCTCGCCTTCATCCCGTGGACAATAGCCACCACGATGTGGCTGATCGATCCGCGGTGGGAAAGCTGGAGCGTATCGAGCGTGAGAAAAGTGTATTTCCGGTACACCGAGCTGCGGCACAAACCGGGCGAGTTGTTGGACGCGCTTGGGAAGTGGTGGCGGTGGCGAAGGGAGTACAAACCGCCGCGCGTGTGGGGGGTGTAGTGTTAAGGCGACCACTCGAGACAAGCATAGAATCTATAAACTATACAGAACTAGCGAAACGACGATGATGAAAACTCAAAAAGTTACAGCGCTGAAACTAACAACGCGCTCGTCACAACACGTCCCGCGTTCCGATTCTCTGCACGATCGCGTCCTCCACCGACCCCACGGCTTTGCTGCACTCCAGGTCACCTGGTTTGTAGTATTTCTTCACGCGAGCGTGGTCGGTGAGCTTGGCGAGTTCTGCCTCCAAGTCCGCCGCGTCCACGACGTCGCCGTTGATTGCGTTTTTCATGGCGTCGACGTCCGCCGGCGACGCGTCAAAGCGACACGCCAGCACCGACGTCGCGGTCTCGCCCATCCCGAACCGCCGCAAACCCTCCGTGATGTGCTTGTTCGCGGAGATGTTGTACACGACCTCGCTGTGTATCGTCCGCGTGGTCAGACCGTTCCTAGAGTCGTCCACCAACGCCTTGTGCGCCGCGACGTGCAGCGCGAAAAGCGAGTGAAGCGGCGCCGGGTCCAGCAAACTAGACTCGGGCTCCAGAGTGCGATCGAGTAACCCTTGGTGGATCTCGGCAGAGTTCGTGACGTTCGTGAACAGCATCACGGTCAGCGTGCGGTCGGGAAACGCCTGCGTGGAAGTGGGGGGAACGCGGGGTCAGACGAAGCGGCGTGGGATGTGGCATGGCACGCGGGGGACGCTGGGGTACGACAAATGGCGTGGTGCCGAGGAGGGGCGAAAGAATGCACCGGAAACAAAAGGGGGGTCGGCGGCGGGATGAGGTCACACGACGCGCGTGATGCGCGAACGCGCCTCGTTCGGGGAAAAACACACACGTACCTCGAACTTGAGTACGGTAGGGGCCGCCATCTTGACGAACGCGCGCGGGGAGGCGCGTGAAGTGCCAGGGTTGCGAGGTTTTTTTGGGTTGCCGTCGGCGGGCGGGGATTTCCGGCTGCACTTTTCAATCCCCGAGGGCTCTCCGCCGCTTTCATCACTTCCACTCGCCGGGTCGACATGCCGCCGAAGAGCAAGGCCTCTGGGTCGCATCCCCGTCGGGTCGCGCCCCGGGGTGAAGATGATGTCACCGCCACGCCAACGACCCGAAGTCCCGCATCTCCCAGTGGTGGCATCGAGACCCTTCCAAATGGCGCAGGGTACCGGGCGACGGTGGATGGGCATGTTGTAGGCACGTTCTGCAACCTCCAGGAGGCTGCTTCCGCGATGACACACGCGGCGATGACCCCTCCCGCCGCGCGCGCCTCACCTCGGTGTCGCGCGAAACAAAATAAACCCTCGGAAGGCATCACCACACCCGAGCAAGCGGCCCGCGTTGCCCTGCCCGGGGACACAAAAGAAAAAACCCAATCGCGTGTTTCTCAACGTGAATCAACGCCGGTGTCTCCCAATTTCCCGCGCAGACGCGAGGGCAACGTAAACGTCCTAGCAAGGTTAGCCGTGATCATCGCAATCCTCGCCGTGTGGGTCGCGCTGATTGACCCAAGCTCCACGGCTACGCGCTTCGCGACGTATCAAACGCGCTTTCAAGAATTCAGCGCGCGTCTGTTTGGATCGTCGTCGATGGGAAGCTCGCCGGCGCCGGCGCCGGCGGAGAGTTGCGCGTCAAACGCGGACGCCAGTGCCGTTGCGTCCCTGGCGCCCCCGGGGTGGGCGGAGACCGTTGAGTTGTTCCTGGACACCGCGAGAGTCGGTAACGCGGTGCATTTAGACGAAGTCGGGGCGAAACAGAAAAGGCGGAACGCGCGGAGGTCAAACGCGCGCCGGCTAAGCGCGCCGAAAGGCGTGGCGTTGGCGCTCGTCGTGGAAACGCCGGAAGACGCGGCACCGGGTGGAGCCGCGGCGGTCGCAGCGAGGGCTAAGTTCGGATGCGCATGCGTGGAGACTTTCGACTCCGACGCATTCGTGGTGCTTTCCAAAAAAGTCGAACCCGACGGAACCGCGAAGCAAGCGCTGGCGAACGCGCGAGGCGCGGTGCAAAGCGCGGTGAGCTTATTTCTACAAAAATGTCCCAGGGGTGTTTTAGTAGTGACCAGTGTGCAAAATCTCACCCCGCCGCTTCTCACGGCGCTCATGCCCGCGATCAGCGAGGGCGGGCGGTTCACGCGGGACGGGATGGATATAAGGGCGGACGGCGCGACGTACGTGTTCGTCGCCGCGCTCGGCGCGGACGCTGGGGTGGGTGGGACTTGGCGCGTGGACGGCGAAACGGGATTCGCGAAGGCGGCGAAAACAAAACTGGAAAAGGCATGGCGGTTGGGGGACGCGGGTGAGGAACAGGACGAAGAACCTGGGTCCGGTGTGACACACGCGTTCCGACGCCGAATCGATTTCGTGGTGCCGTTTCGAGAATAGCCGCGCGATGTAGACAGCGAAGCGGCGAGGTCAGGTCAAAACAGTCGTGTCGTGTTTTTCTTCAGTTAAGTTCTCGGTGTCAAAACTCGTAACGCTCGTTTTCTGGGAAGACCCGAAGAAACAACGACGTGCACGCCCGAGTCCGAGTACCCGCGCGAGTATGAGCTCCGACGTGACACCCAGCGCTGATACTCGTGCGAGCGGTGGTATCACCACCGCCACGACCACGACGGATGCGCACCACACCCCCGAGCTAAACGCCTCCGTGTGCCCTTCCCCCGACGTCGCGGCCAGACCCAACGAAAAACCGAAGGAGATCTCAGATCTCCCACCGGACGTCTTGGTGGCCATCATGGGGTACTTGCCCGGTATCTCAGACCGATTCCGTCTCGCATCCGTCTCGCAAGACTTCCGAAGCGCGCTTCGTGATCCGCGGACGTGGAAGTCGCTCGTAATCGACAAGGACCTCGGGCAGAGGCTTTTGAAGGAGAAAGAGCAGGGTCGTAAACGCCTGCGCCAGCTCGCCGAGTACTCGGGGAAGTGGCTCACGAGTACATGCGTGGAACAGGGACGCGGAAAGACCCTTTGTAGTAGTGACTGTTGCAGATTCGGTTAAGAAGGGGATCGAGGGTGTGTGTCCTCCACATGCTCCATCTGCGAGAAGATCTGGTGCGCAGACCACGTTGCACCAGGAATCCGAAATTGCAGACGGTGTTTCTTGCAAGAAAAGTCCTTTTTTGACTACTTCTCCGTTTTTCCGTCATGCTTCCAAGCAGAGAAAAAGAGTGGCGAGCATTTCAAACTGTGCAAGTGCAAAGCACAACTTGCGTGCAACGATTATGCCGAGGAACCTCACGAAAACTGTGGCTACCTGGGGTTCGAAATTCTTGATCTCTTCTGCAGTAAATGCAAGTCCGCAGGTGACGTCATGCTCGAAATCGGTTCTGAGTACTGCTCAGATTTCAGCGACGATGATTCCACGTACGCGAGAGATCAGATAGCGCGGCAACAGCAAATGGAGGACGACATGGACGATTATTGCCTGTGACAGCCCGTGACGAACAAGGAACAGAGACCGTAAACGACGGAAGAGACGTGCTTGTAGCGTGCTTTTTGTAAAAGAAATCGATAAAAATCGTTAAACTCGAGCGAACAGCACGCGTCCATGGTCGTCCCCGCGAGCTCGGCGTGTTCGCGCGCCGTGGGTCGAGCCTGGCACACCGGGTGGATTCGGTGTACCAGATTTGTTGACCGCTTGGTTTCAGCATCGTCGCGCGGGTGGATACCCTTTGAGCGACGCGCGTCACGGTGGCGCGCAAACTGATTGGCCGGCTCTCGGGGCGTCCTCCGCGACACGCCCTGTTCGTTCTCTATGCGCGGTAGTCACGATAAAAGTTCGCTTACTCCGCAGCCGCGATGGCGGCGAGGATCTTCTCCATCTTCTCAGGGGAGTCGACGTGTCCGTCTCCGTTGAGCTTGGAGTGCACGACGGTGCCGTTGATGTTCACTTCGAACGCGCCGGATGTGTTGGGCGTGGGTTCGCCCTCCGTTTCCGTCTTCGGGAACTTCGCCTTGATCGCGTTTTCCACCGCCTTCCACTTGGGGGCGTAGCCTGGCGAGCACGGAGGGTAATGACACGGGTGGGTGGCGTGGGTGACGGGAAAGCGTGTTAGAAAGACTGGCATGCCGCACGCGAGCGGCAGAACGAACGCGGGTCGGCGAGATGACGAAAGAAGGTCGTGGAAACGACGGACGGGCTCCTTTTTTTGTGACAGCGTGGCGACGCGGGCGCGGGACGTACCTCAGCCTCCGCAGTACGTGACGTGAACCTTGACCATGTTGAAAACGGAAGTGTTAAGGGAGCGGACGAGGGAGCGTCCGAGGGTGGTCGTCGTGACGTGTGCCACGAGATGTGCTGGCTGGCCACGCGGAGAAGATTAGTGGCGCGACTTTTCGCGACCATACGACTTCGGCATGACACACGCACGTTTGAAAGGAAGGTTTTTGAGCGACATGTACGGTCAGAGACCGCCACATATGGGTCAATCGACCGAGAATGACACAGCTTTGATCGATCTTCGATTTCACTTCTCTTCAGTCGAGGACCATGAGGACAACGGTGATTCAATGCAACACCGAACACCCCTCCATTCGACGGGGCGCGTGGACGCGCGGAAGGAGGATGTCCGCGGGTTCCTCGGATGGCACCCCCGCGGCTGGGTGTTTCGGCGGCGGCCGAGCTGGCGGCGGCGGTGGCGGTGGCGGTGTCGGGTGCTTCGGAGGGAAGCCCGAGAAGGCACCGTTGTTGGACAAGATGCCGCGTGGGACACTGCACGAGGCTTCCGCCTGGAGACACGGCGGTCGACCCTCGGGCCTGGATTACCAAGCACGAGAGGACACGGTGAGCGACGAGGACGACGCGGAGCACGGCGTTGTTCTCGGCACCCAGAAACCAGACCCTGTGGTCTTCTCGGAGTGCGACTCCGCGCGCGATGCGCGTCGCGGGTCGTGGCAGCAAACGTCAACCTCTTCTGAAGTTCGCGCGTCCTCAATTCGACCCGCACTGGTGGTCCTCGCGATCGCCGCCGCGCCTTTCAGCGTCGGCCTGGCCTTGGGGTACCCCCGCGCTGCAGCACCCACGCTGCTGTGCGGCGCGCGTACCGACCACCCGCAATCGGCGCAGGGGTGCGCCAGCGAGACGCGTCTGGTTTATCTCGAAAACATCACCCTCGCCGGCGCCCTCGCCGGCGCGCTTCTCACCGGGCGCGCGTGCGACTTGGTCGGCCGACGCGGCGTGCTGCGAATCGCGGGAGCGCTCGCGGTGCTTGGCTGGGTAGGCGGCGAGCTGGGGTTCGGCGCGGGGTCGCGGGGCGGGGGAATCGGACGGTGTCTGGTTGGTATAAGCGCGGGCGCCGCGACCGTGGCGTCCACGCTGCTCGCCGCCGAACTCGCGTCGCCTGGCTCGCGCGGCGCGCTGCTCGCGACCTGCCAGCTCGCGCTCGCCCTCGGGCTCGTGCTTATGAATGCCGCTGCGCTCGTCGCGTCGTCGGCGGTTGGCGGGGTTGGCGGGGGGTTCTCAGGGTACGACGAGTCACAACCAGGGTTTCACGCGTTCGCCGAGCGCGACGCGGACAACGGACTTGGTCACCCGCAGCCGCACTGGAGGCAATGCGCGCTCTTCGCGGCGGCAATGAGCGCGGCTGCGACCGCGTGCGCGGGGGGTTTGTGGGGCGACGCGCGAGTTTGGGCGATCGCGCCGGAGTCCCCGCGCTGGCTCGCGAAGCGGGGCTGGGACGCGGAGGTTGTCAAGGCGATTGCTACTGTACGAGGCCTTTGCGAAACCGACGACGCGGTGCTGGAAGAAGCCAGGCTGGTTATACGCGAGGTCGGCGGTGGTGGACCCTCTTCGTGTTTCTCCATCTCGCACCTGTTGACTCGCGGGTCGCTCTCGAAACAGGTGGTCAAGTGTTTGGCGCTCGTGCTGGTCACAACGTGCGGCGGTTTGGCGTTTTCTTTTAGAAATGTCTCCTTGGCGAACGTCAGCGGGTTTGAGGATACCGACACGAGTGCCTTTGCGGCATCGTGCTTCAAACTGTTTGGGATTGCGCTGTGTGCGTTTCTCCTGAAAGCGCAAAAGTGCGGTCGCAGGGTTTTGTTGTTAGCGTCGCTTTGCGGGATGACGCTTTGCGACGTGTGTGTGGTGTGCTCGCTGGTGCTTTCGCCTCCGGATTCGGCGCTTGGTAAGACCGGCGACACCATACGCACGCTCGTCCCGCTGGCGTTCAATTTCGCATTTGGCGCCGGCGCCGCGACAATCCCGTGGCTCGTCGCGACGGAGGCGTTTGCGTACGACGCCCGCGCCGCCGCGCTCGGCTTGCTCGTCGCGGCGCACTGGAGCTACTTGCTCGACGTCGGGTTTGGGTTCCGCGCGGCAACCGCGGGTGGGTCACCCACAGGGGGGGTCATCACATTCGGGGTGTTCGGCATGCTGTGCGCAACAATCGTATCACTGGTCGCGCCGAGGGGACAGAAACTGGTGCCGGAGACGGACGGGACGTCGCTGGAAGAGGCTCTGAAACAAACGCCGCCTGGGAAAACGACGAAAATGAAGGAGATCGGAATAGCGCAAGGCTTTTAGAGGAACCGCCCCACGCGTGGTGCCAATTGATAGATAGCGGGTACAGTAGTCTACAATTGATAGATAGCTCGTACATTAGTCTACATACATTGTAGTTGGGTGAAAGTAGAAAGTAGAGCGCGTTTCAATCAAAACAGTGCTTGTAATGCAAGGTCTCGTTCGTTTCGTAAGTTGTCGTATCACAGTAGTTCCGGCGCTTTGTTCTCGTTCAACCACGCTTGCATATCCAGGTGTTCAAACTCAATCGCACCCGACATGCACTCAAACCAGTCCCAAGGGCACCCGTTCTCGATCGCCCACTGCAGCACCCCAATGCGCCCGCTCGCCGCCGCCGCCGCGCACGTAGTCTGGTCCCACGGGCAGCCGTTCGCGCGCGCCCACAGTAGCACCTCGAGATGTCCGCCGTACGCCGCAGCCGAGCACGCAGCCGAGCACGTCTCCTCGTTCCACGGGCAGCCATTCACGCGCGCCCACTGCAGCACCTCGAGATGCCCGCCCTCCGCCGCCTCTGAGCACGTGTAATGGTTCCACTGGCAACCGTTCGCGCGCGCCCACTGCAGCACCTCGAGGTGTCCGCCCTGCGCCGCCCTCGCGCACGTCCAATCGCTCCACGGGCATCCGTTCGCGCGCGCCCACTGCAGCACGTACATGTGCCCGCCCCTCGCCGCCCACGCGCACGTCGCCCAGTCCCACGGACAGCCGTTGACGCGCGCCCACTGTAGCACCTCGAGCTGCCCCCCCTTTGCCGCACACTCGCACACTTGTGACTTGTTCGTCAGACGACCTTTCTCGAGCTTGTGTTGAAGCGTATCCAAGCACCCGAGCTCCGCTGCTTCCTCAGTCGCCATCTCCTCCACCAACAGTTCCGTCTCGTCCACCGCGTCGCGCATCGCGCGATTCACCGCGCGTAGCCGCGCGAGAACGATGGGGTCGATGTCAGCTCTGAGAATGTGAGTGACCACGACGTCTTGCGGAAGGCTGGGGAAGGCCTCTTCCGCGTCCATGTGGTGCGCGGGTGTCGCGGCACCATCTTCCGTGGGAGTATCGGTACCACGTGTCGCGTTGGAGGTCATCACGGTCGGGTAGGTCCGTCGTGTGGTTGGCGTCCTCGATTGTGGTTCGTCTTTTCGGACGTGACGAGGTTCTGTTGACGGGCAAATGGTAAAAAACGTGAGTTTTTATGTGTAAAAATCGCAGAGGACGAGCGAGCGACGAGTCGCCGCCGCCGCCGAAATCAGAGCCGCCGATTGTCTTTCCGACACCAACGAGCACCCCTCGCCATTGGTTCGCGCGCGCGTCTTTGTGTTTTCGCGCCTTCATCTTCTTCTCCTGTCTTTCATTCAGGTAGGCCAAGATGGACGGCGCCGACCCCACGATGGTGGACCCTGCCTCCACCGTGAACATGATCCTGAAGAAAGCAAAGACGCCTCTTGGAAAGCGCACTTTGATGAAGAAGGCGCCGAAGCTTGTTGAGAACGACGGGAAGATGTGCTTGATGCTTCACGGCGGGAAGAGCAGCCAGGTGTTGAAGGATTTGGTGACGGATTTGGGGGTTTTGAAGAAGGGCGAGTGTCACAAGATGACCCGGAAGAACGACGGGATCCGGCCGTTCGAGGGCGGCGGGGAAACGTCGCTTGAGTTTTTCGCTCAAAAAGCGGATGCCGGCGCGTTCGTGCTCGCAACGCACCAAAAGAAACGCCCCGACTGTTTGACCCTAGGCAGGTTTTTCGACTACCACCTGTTCGACATGGTGGAGCTTTGTGTGACGAACTACAAAGGCATCAAGGAGTTCGGGGGGGTGGGTGCTCAGGCGGTGCTTGGGAGCAAACCGTGCATGGTTTTTCTTGGTGACAAATTCGAAACCGACCCGCGCATGAAGCTCACAAAGAACATCCTAACAGACGTGTTCCGCGGGCGACCCGCGAAGCGGATAAACCTGAAAGGCGTGGACCGGGTTATTGTGTGCACCGCCTTGGAGGATAAGGTGATGTTCCGCCAGTGCGCGATTCATTACAAAAAATCGGGAACGCGCATGCCGAAAGTTGAGCTGGAGGAGATGGGACCGCGGTTCGACTTCAGTGTAGGGCGGACCCAAGAAGCGCCTGTTGACGTGAAAAAGCACGCCTACGCCAAACCCAAGGGTGCGAGAAAGGTAAAGAACGTGGAGCAAGACACTTTGGAGGGCAAGGTTGGCCGTCTCTACGTGGAAAAGCAAACCGGGCTGGAGGATATGGGCATGATGAAGATGAAGGGTTTGAAGCGCGAACGCCGGGAGCGGGCGGAGGAGAGGGTAAGTATTTCCCAATCACCACATTCCGCCGACTGATTGCCCATACGAGACTGACATTTCTCTTTTATATCTCAGGACGACGCCAAGAAACGAAAGGCCGCCGGCCTGGAGCCGGAGGATGACGAGTGAGGGGAAGGTTTGGTGTATCTGTTTAAGTTAAGTAATCACGCGCTTCTTCCCCCACAGTACGACGTGTCAGCAGTACATTTGGTACAGCTGGTGTCTAAAGTCGGCAGACTAGAGTGTCTTCCGAGTCACTCTTTCATCGTTCAATACTACGCCCTAATACAAAGATCTAATACAACTCACTACCTCCAACCTACGACTCGCCCGACTATGTGCGCGGCGATTTATCAAAGTCCGTCAAACCGCCGGCGCCGCCCGGGTCTTCGCACGGCGCCGCGCACGTCCCGCCGTTCCCCGGCCGCATCGGTTTCCTAAGCGGCGCCTCATTTGCGGTCGCGCGGCGGCGGACACGGCGGATTCCGGTGCCCGCGCGCTGACACACTTCCCACCCCTCGCCCTCCGCGATGACCAAGTTCGACTCCGTCGCGATCAGCCACCGCAAGGGCAAGCAGTCGGCGACGTACACCACCGCGGAGCTTCGAAGAAACATGGCCATCTTCAAAGCCACGGGTGCGCACCCCGAGCTGGATGCACGCGCGGCGAGTGCGGCGGAGGAGTCGGGTGGGTTACCCGTGTCAGACCCAGGGCGCCCGCACGTGTTTTTCGAGCTCGTGACCACCGGCGCGGATACCGAAACAAGGACCACGATTGGAGTTGTGGTGGTGGAGGTGTTCGAAGACTTAGTCCCCGCCAGCGCCAAGACGTTCGTGCTGCGCGCGACGGGCGGCGGCGCCGGCCTTGGCGGGTTCGTTGCGTACGAAAGCAGCACGATTCACCGGGTGGTGAACGGCGTGCGCCTTGACGGCGGCGGGTCGCAGGCTGTTGGTGACAAAAACAACAACCAGGGAGGGGGCGTGCCGCTTGAACCCTCGAAACGAACTCTCGCGCACGCGGCGACCGCGGTGTCGCTCGCGTCGGATGGCCCGAACTTCACCGTCGCAATTGGCGCGTGCCCGCACTTGGACGGCAAGCAACAGGTGGTGGGCAGAGTGACCCTCGGCATGGACGTCATCGAGCGCATTGCGCAAGTCAAGGTGGATGACGACTTCGCGCCGGTGCAAAAAATTCAAATCGGAGCCTGCGGGTTGACCGGCCCGGGCGGCGGCGGCGCCGCGATCGCGGGGAAGCTACGGGCGGAGCGAGCGGCGGCGGCGGCGCGCGCTGTGGCGACGACGCGTCTTGAAACCAAGCAGGACACGAGCGCGAGGTTGGCGAGGGAGAGCGAGTTGTTAGGAGCGGGCATAAAGCGCTCGTTACAACACGGGTTGCGAAACGAAGGGTTGAAGAAAACGAAAACGAAAACCGAAACTGGCGGCGCCACGCGGGGCGGGATGTACGACGTGCTCGGCGACGTGCCGAGCGACGACGATTCGGATGAAACATCCGACGAAGACGCGTAGTGCGGCCTATGTGTGCTGACGTAGGAGTGACACCGAGACGGTATCCAGATAGTAGTCGGGTCAGGTACAAAAAGTTGTACGCGAAAAAATACACACGATCACCACAAGTCATTTGTGTTTTCATCACAGCTCGGCGATGAGTTCGTCGATGAGTTCTCCCGCGATCGGCCCGGGCGCTTTTCCTTTTGCCATGTCGTACCCTTTCCTCCGCTCCACCCCCGTCGGTTCGGTGACGGTCTTCTCCCCGAGCAACCCGAACGGGCCGACCATCTCGCACACCACGGAAAGCGCGGCAACGTCCGGCGCGGGCGTCGCTGAGATAAATAAAAGAAAGTGTCAGTCGTGTATGGGCAATCAGTCGGCGGAATGTGGTAAATGGGAAATACTTACTGGTGGTGGTGGTGTGCAGCAGCGTCGCCGCTAAGTTCAAGCGTTTGGTGTACCCCTGGCCGTCATCGCCTTTTCTGAAGTACAAGTCCTGGTACTTCACGTCGTACAGGTTGTCCACGAGTCGCGCGGATAAATCCGCTAACAGCAAAGGACCGTTGCCCCTTAGCTCGCCCGAGCGCACCACGTGCGCGGTCCATTTCGAGTTCGCCTGCGCGGCGGCCAAAACGCCCTCCGCGTCCGCGAACCCGTCCAGCGTCCCGGGCTGGCCGCTGTTTTCGCCAAATGGCAGCTTCAGCCCGAGCGCCATCTCTTGCATTTTCTTCGGGGGCTTGTTCTGGGTTTCGAAAGGCGCTTTATCTCTGCGGTTGATTCCCACTCGCGACAGCATCACCGCGCGTCCGCAGTTCGAGCCGAGCAACGGCGTCAACGCAGTGGCGAGCTCCGCTTGCGTGGCGCCCCACTCCGCACAGAAAATCACGGACGAGCACTTGCCAAGCGCATCAGCCGCCTCACGTGGGTCCACCAACACGCACTTCACGAGCTCGTCCGCGGGGGCGAACATGCGTTGCTCCACCACATCCTCGGGCATGTCTTCAGGCCAGTACGTTTTTTGCGCGTCTTTGTTCACCACCAGCACCACGTTCGCACCGCCGTACTTCTTCACCGCGAGGCTGGCGACGAGACGACCGGTGGAAGTCGTGGCGCCCGCGACCACCACGGGCGCGTCCTTGGTAGCGGTGGCGCTGGTGACGACCGACGCGCGAAGCACGCGCGCTGCGATGGAGAAATGAACAGATGGAGTCAGAAATCATATCGCGTCTCTGTCGCTGAGGTCGGGAAAGAACCATGCGTGGGCACGCACCACGAGACGTGCGAGACGCGCGGAGACCCGCGCGGAAGTCCGCGCGGGTGACTGCCACAGGAACGGAAGCGAGAGCGGACATGCTGACGTTCGTGCGCACTGTCAGCGCTCGATCAAATCATGTGCCAGGTATCTTACTGGTCACTGATGAGGAATCAGATCTGGTGACTAGCTAATTTTGCTAGACTATTCTACCTGTCCCGGACCGCGCGTCTCTTCCTCCACGTCTCTTCTCCTCCGCCCTGCGCATGCGTCTGGCCTCACGTTCCTTCTCAGCCTCCCGCGCGGCATCCACCGCAGCGCGCGCGTCCCGCAGCGCGAGGGACGCGCGTCGACGCGCTTCAGACGCTTTTCGCTTTTCCGCCGTCGCCGCCGCTAAAACCTTCGCCGTCTCCTCCGCGTCGGCTCGCGCGCGGCTCAACCCCTGGTCAAGCACGCGCCGCGTCTCTTCAACAACGGCAAACGCACACGACGCCGCGTCCTCGGCCGCGGCGATTGCGGCATCCAAACAGGGACCGCTTGCGCGAAGCGTCACCACCGTGGTCTCCGCCTGCGCGGCGTTTGAAGTCGCCCTGCGAAAAAAAGCAACAGCCGTTTCGGTCGCCGGGGACGCCGCGCCGAATTCGATTCGTGTCTCATCGATTCGTGTCTCATCAATGCCCTCAGCGACTGCTTGGCGTCGACTCGCCTCGGCCAACGCGCGGTCGGCGGCTTCGGCGGCCTCCACGCGCGCGACATCTACCGCCCGACTCGCGCACTCGCTCGTCTCACGAGCGGAAGCCAGGTTCGCGGCGGCGAGCGCGGCGGTCGCGAGCGCCGAGTCCAGCGCCGACAAGTTTGGCTTGGAGGGTCGAGGACTCTTAACAGTCGGTGTGCGTACGGTGGTTTCATCAACCTCACCGCGTGTGCGTCCGGGCGAGCCCTTCTGTTCAGACAAGGCGAGAACAGCGTCTGAAGTTTTCTGGGCGCTGATCGACGCCCTGTGCGTCGCCCTCGCTTTCGCCCGGAGCGTCTCGGCGGTTCGCGCGGCGTCCACGGCGAGAAAGTCTTTGTTGAATTCCGCCTCGCGTTGCGTATCGAGTGCTTTTTCTTCGGCTTCGAACTCCGCCAACTCACAAGCTAACAAAGAGGCGCGCGCGGACTGGACAGCACGCGCCGCGGCTTCCGAAGCCAAAACAGTCTTCGCGAGGGTCTGGCGCGGCGACGCGGCGACCAGTGGCGCGTCGACGCGCCACCGGTCACTTCGCGCGCCCACTCGTTTGGTCTCCATAAAAGCAGCGGCGTCGCGTTCGGCGTCCCTCGCGAACACGAGTTCGTGTTTCGTTTGTGCGAGATCCGTGTGGGCAGCACTAAGGGCACGTCGTGCTGCGACTGCGTTGTGGACAGATTTTTCTAACTCGCGGCCGTCCGCGAGTCGGCGCGTTTCAAACGCCCGCCGTTCCGCATTCTCCGCGAGCGTCGCCGCCACCTTCGCCGCCGCGTGTAACGCGAGCCGACGCATTGCGCTCTCTGAATGCCCTTCAACCGCGGCGAGCGCCGCGGCGTCAACCGCAGCCTCGGCAAGGCGATCACCTTCCAGGTCAAGACATGTCACCGCACTCGCCGCGGAGTGTCTGCGCCGCGCGTCGTCGCGCGCGTCACTCGCCGCAACAAGCGCGCGCGCCGCGGTTTCACGGCGCAAGCGCGCTTTGAAAACCGGCGCGAAACCGGCGCTGCGTTCGAGCTGAGCCGCCCGTGTCGTGACCGACGCAGCGGCGATGGCACCGAGCAGAGTGGCATGCTCGTTGCGGAACTCGTGGTCGATATCGTCGATGAACATCGACGCGGCGCGCGGATCGACGACCGCGCGCGTTTCGCGCCTCGACGCGCGAAGTTGTGGAATCACTATGTGCCATCGTGCTTCGTGCGCTTTGACGACGGCGGTCGCGCGCGCCTCTGCGTGTTTCGCGTTCTCCACCGCGCGCTCCGCGGTCGCCGCCACGGCGCACGCCTCACCAAGTGCTTTCGTCGCCGCAGTGACGTCTGCAATACGTTTTGCTACCTCAACTGACGCGCACGCGGCCGCGCCGGCGTACGCGGTGTCAGTCATCCCGAGCTTCGCGATTCGCGCGGCCCTTGGCCCTCTGGCGAGGCACGCCTCGCGATAGCGCGCGTTCCCTTCCGCGAGCGTCGCGAGGGCCGAAACGCACGAAATCTCCACAACGTCGCGACGAACGTCCGCGGCGGGAACGGCGAGTGCGAACGCGGTGGCCACGGCTCGGAGACGGTGCGCGGCGATACGCGCGTCGCGTCGTTCGCGAAACGCTCGCGCCGCGACACTTTCGGCGCGCGCGCACTGGCGCTGCGCGCGGACGAAACGCGAAAGAAGTTGGGTCTGTGTCAAGTCTTTGCCCGACGTCTCTACGGGCGGTGTCATTGCGTCTTTTTCAGACGTCTCCACGAACGGCTGTTTGGGCGGTGCCGGTTGATGGAGTGGCGTAAACGTCTGGGTCTTCGCTTCCGGGCGAAACACCGAGTTGAATTGTTCGACTTCCGCGACGTCCGCCGGATGGGCGGGCGGTTTCGCATGCGCCGCAGAGTCCAACTCGAAATCTTCCGTCTCCGAAACGAAAAAAAAACCTTTTTCAATCGCGCGCGCCTTCCATTTCCCCACGGAACCCGCCGCTCTTGTCGCCCTCATCGCCGCCCCGAGTGACCCTCGGCGGTGTCTTGTTTCGTCATCAACACCAACCAACCGGCCGCCGCGCGCATAAAAGTCGACATCGTCGAAGTCGTCCCCCGCCGCCGCCGCCTCCGCGTTCGCGATCCACGCGTTCGCCTGCCGGTTTTCAATGTCGTCGTCTTCGCCGCCCTGGCGCGGCGCAGGCGGCACCGCCGTTTCCACGAGTTCCGCGAGCGTCGGCGCAGCACCGAATCCGTCGTGTGTCTTCGTGCCAAACTCTTTCGCGCCGCGTTCCGACGCCCCCACCACCAGGTTCAAACCGGGCTTGAGACGCCACGTTCGCGTGACCCCTTTGACGAATGCGGGCGAAGCCGAGACTGGGCCGGGCACGGCAACCAGACGGCGTCCGACAAACGCGTCAGGAAACAGCGTGAATGTGGTTTCGCGCGAATCACCAAGTGCGCTCGCCTCGCACGCAGCGACCATGGCATCGCGAAACATAGCTCGCGCGTCATCCGCGGCGATGCGCGCCGCCGTCAACGCAGCGACGCGCTTCTCGAGACCACGCTCCGCGTCGTCCGCGCACGCGCGCGCGCCGAGTGCCGCCGCGGACGTATCATTCGCGAGCGCGCGCGCGGCTAAGCGCAACTCGGTGAGAGACTCCGTGATGTCTGAACGAACGCCCGCGGCGGCGGCGGCGGCGGCGGCTTCATTAGCGGCGACGCGTCTGGTTTCGGCAGAATGGATTTTTGAACGGCCGGGCTTTTGCTGCGTGTCCTTCGATCGCGTGTTGGCGTCCACGGCGCGTGCCACGCGCGTTCCCGCTTTGACGGTGAGACCGATTTTACGAAACGACGCACGCGCGGAGGTTTTCGGTTCCGTCTCCGTTGCCGCATTCGTCTGGTCCGCATCAGTACCTTCACCGTCGTCCCACTCGGAGTCCGACTCTTCCGCCGATAGGTCGGATTCCACGTCTCCCGCGCGCCGCACGCGCGTTATGACCTCCCGCGCCACGCGCTGCATCACCAGCGCGCGAGCGGCTCGCGTTTCAACGGCGCGCGCGTCGAGTCGCTCAGCGTATTTGCGCGCCACCTTCCCTTTGGCTTCCTCGGCGGCGTACGCATCCTCCGCCACGCGCCGACGCACTTCGTTTGCCTCGAACTGCACAGCGAGCTCGTCTCGCTTTTCGCGAAGCTCAAGCGCACGCGCATCATCCGTCGCCGCTTTTGCGCGCCACGCCTCCACGTTTTTCTCCGCAAACGCCGTGGCGTCGTCCTGTTTGTCCGCTCTTAGCTCGTCGACGATGTTTTGCGCGCGCGCCGCGATACCGCCGGCTTCTGCGGCACGCGCTTCCACCTCCCCCAGCGCGTCTTCTGACTCACGTAACGCCGCTTGCGCCAATTCCGAGCGCCGACACGCGTCGTCCAACGCGTGTTTCGCCTTGGCTTCGTTCGACGCCACTGCAACGGCTTCCCGTTCCGCTTGTCGCGCCGCGCGTCCTTCTGTGGACACGTCTTCCATGGCGTTCGCCGCGCGCATTCCCATTTTCACGACGAGTCCAACCTTTCGAAACCGAGACAACGCGGTGGCACGAAGCCTGGCTCGTTGCACTGCCTTTTCCTGCGTTTCGCCGTCCACGTCGCCGCCAATCGACACCGCCTCCGCTTCTTTCCACAACGCCTCCGCGTCTTCCCGCGCTTCGCGTCGCGCCGCGAACTCCGCCGCCGACGCCGCGCGACGCGTCTGCGCGCGCGCCATCGCCGCCTTCGCCTTGCCGTCGTGAAACGTCTTTGCGCTTTTCTGCCAATCAGCAGCCGTCTTGGCACGCGCCGTCTTGGTCTCGGCACGCGTCGACTCCGCCTGCGACCCGCTTTCGCGTCGAAGCGACGCGAGGATGTCTCCCCTGACCACGTCGTCCGGTTCGTCGCGCGCTTTGTCGCGGTTGCGTTGTTTCGGAGGTTTCCGCCGGAGCTGTGTCTGCCAGTCCTCGTCCTGAACAGCGCCGCCGGACTCCGCATCCGCCTCGACGGGTGTGCACAAGTCACGGAACGAAACCGCGTCTCCCCTGCTTGTTTCGATCCGGCCGTAGCGCTCATCCGCTAGCTCCGAGCGGAAGCGTACGTCATCTCGAAACTCCGCGCGTCGGGTTTCCAGCGCGGGAAGAACGCGTCTCCGCGCATCACGCACGTCGGGGTTGATGTTGGAAAGACGTTCCACGAGCACCCTGTGCCGCGTGATTGACGCCTCGTTCAGTTCGGACCAGTCCTTGATGCGTGACACAGAACTTCGCCATTGCTCGTCCGCGTTCGCGGCGTGCCCAGCCATCTTCGCGTCGCGCGTCGGCACCAATTCACGGACGAATCTCTCGGAACGATGAGCTATGCCTCACCCGGGTCGGCCGGGGTCTAGTAGACGTGCGGTTTCGCGCGAGCGCGCTATGCGTTACGCGTACATGTTCTCGCGACTCGAACCTCTCGTCGCGAACCTCCCGCGGTCACACCGCGTCCACCGTTGTGGCTCGGGGTCGAGATGAAAAGTGTGGTCTTTCTGACCCCTTCGAGCGAGCGTTTTTCTTGGGCCGTCCAACGCGCCAAATGCTGACTCGGCTTTTGCCGATTTTCGTGTCAACAACGCTCGCCCCGCCCCCCCGACGCGTCACATCCAGACGCACGCCCGCCGAACTCGTCTCGCCCGTCGTGACCTGACCGTCCCCTCGCGAGCGTGTCGTTCTTCGTTGCAGCGTACAACCCCGCTGTTGAGGGTGCGAGTGCGTTCGTGGTCTCGGAAAAAGCGACAGCGCTGACTCGATTATAAGGGACTTACCAAATGCAGCCTACTTGGATGGACAACACCGAGCGCGGTTCCGCGCACGCGAGGAGCGAGCCCGTGCCTATTCAACGACCAAGGTCTTTCCCCGCCGCAGCGGCGGCGCAACTCTCGCGAGATTCGCTGTTTAAATCGCTGCTCTTCGCGCCTGGGTCACGAGATTCGCGCGTTTCCCCAAAAGAAAACGAGTTCGTTGGGTTCGCGGCGACCGCGGGAGCGCACCCGGGTGTTCGACCCGTGTCGAGTTCCTCGCTGACACGAGCGAACGAGTCCTTCGGTACGATGCCTTTCGTTGGTGGGGAGGAAGAGGCGCACGACCACTGGCACGACAGGTGGAGTGACATGAGACGAACTTCAATGGAGGAGCAGCGCCGGGAACGCGACGCGATGGCGATCGTTTTCGGGCAAGCGCAAATAAGCAAGCACGCGCTCACCGCGGCGCGCGGTGTGTACCCTGCGCCTAAGACCACGCAAATTGTGGCCGACCGGCGTGGCAAAGCGCAGCCCAGGAGGAGCACCAGAGAAGATATCTACGGAGGGAACTTCTGGGGATAGAGAGGGATAGAGAGATAAGACAAATCCCGAAGATTCTTTTAAAAAACAATTGTATACAAATAATAAAGCGCCTAAACGCTGTTTCGCAAAAAGTCGTTAATCTCCCCCGCGACGTACTCCAGCTCCACTTCCTGTAGCCCTCGCGCGAAGGAAACGGGCGTGGCGCCTATTTCCAGCGTGAGCGCACGGTCCGGCCGGCCGTTCGTGGCGCCCGTCGTCTCGACCACCGCGCCTCGCACGTCAAGCAGCGACCCGTTGATTTGCGTGTTCACCAAACCCGTAGCCGTGATTTCAACAGAGAACGTGCCGGACGCGGCGTCGAGTTCCAAACGGGTGGCTTGGAAAATCTCGGTAAACGCGGCTTGGCCGACTTGTTTCCCCGCCATCCAAAACGGAATCGAAAACGCCGCCTGATTGAAATAAAATAAATGTCAGTCGTGTATGGGCAATCAGCCGGCGGAATGTGGTAAATGGGAAATACGTACCATCAGCAACCCGCCCCCGCCCGAGAGCGCGGAGACGGTCCAGAACGCCACGAACGCGTTCCACGCCACCGCGAAACCCCCGGTCGCGGCGCTGCTGGTGGTGATGCCCGCGGGAGGGATGACTAACAACAGTTTGGTGGAGCCGAACCGCTCGACCACGACCCTCGTGCCGACAGGTTTGCGCGCGCGCGTCGCGGGTCTTCTCGGTTTGACGTTGAAGTCGCCCAGCGACGAAGTCAACGCGTCGACTGGGACGGCCAGACCCTGGGTGAAGTCCGTATCCACCACTGTATTAGTGTCCACCACCTTCGCAGGACCGGTCAACACCAAAAGCGCCGCTTCCGCGCTTTGGTACCGGTCCTCCGGCGACGGCTCCAGCAAGCGCGTCACGACACGCTCTAACCGCGGATCGTCGATTGTGACGGATCCCCGAAAGTTGATCTTGTGATTGTGAACGAAAAGTGTCAGTCTCGCGTGGGGAAACAGTCTTGGTATTTGGGAAAGGCCCAATACGTACCTTCAGCCTCTGTGACGGCATCGTCGAGGGTGCTCTGCCGGTTAACAGGAACAGCAACACCGCGCCGGCGGAGTACAAATCGGAAACGGGCGTCACCTGGTACAATAAAAACAAAGTGTCAGTCGGTCGTGACGTGTATATCCGGGATTGGACAGGGTACCGTGTTGTGACTTCTGGTAAATTGACACAGTGCTAGTACTGTATCAACGAGTAAATAGGGAAGTGTAATCGGGCCGATCAGGGAGGCGGATTGTGTTCAGTGGAAAAGGCCCTTACCGCGCCCATCATCTGTTCCGGCGCGGCGTACCCGAACGTCCCGATCATCGTCGACCCGAACGCGAACCCGTTTTCCTCGCTCACCGCCGCGGTCATCGCCGCCTCCGCGGTCGCCCCGAAATCCACCAGGCTCACTTTCCCTGTTGTTCGGTCAAGGAGTATGTTTCCCGGTTTCACGTCGCGGTGCAACACCGGCGGTCGCAGCGAGGACAGGTACTGTAGCGTTTCCAAAAGTTGCGTCGCTATTGCAAGTATCTCAAACTCCGTGGGGCGCCACCCGCTGTCAATCAAACCCTGCAAGCTTTGACCAGGCGCGATGCGCTGCACTAAACAAAACTTGACATCAAGTTCCGAATCCATCTCGAAGTAATCCACGTACGTTGGGATCGCGGGGTGCGACAACCCCTTCAGCGTCTTCGCCTCGCGCTCGAACAACTGCAGCGCTTTCCAATCCCGCATCTCTCGCAACGTCAAAACCTTCAACGCCACTTCATCCCCAACATCAGGCCGGTCGCACGCGTACGTAGTGCCGAAGCTGCCGCGTCCAAGCACCTCGCGAATCACAAGAGTCGGGCCCACGCCGCTATCCACGGTTTCGCCCACCGCGAACGACCCAGGGACGGCTCGAAGACGTCGGGTATCCGAGGTGTTCTCGCCATCGGAAGAAGCTACCCACCGCGTGGGCCCGCGTTTCGGGCGCGCGACATCTCGCCCGCGCGGCGCGCCCACGCGGTGCAACCCACGGGCGAATAGCGACGACGACGCGAGACACGACATCCCCTACTTCGTCGCACGCACCCGCGATGCCTAGTCTAGTGAGGCGGGGATGACTTTCTTTGTGCCACTTGTCGTGAAAAAAATCTTCTCGGACGCGACAGTTGCGTGGGCGCGCTTCGCATGGCTGAGCCTGACCATGTGATGCGGCCGCGCGTGTACGCTGAGCTCCATACCAGTGCTCGCGGTGGTCTCGATCCCAACGCGGTGGCTGCTACCGCGGCGAACTACGAGATGGATGGTGAGGCTCTTATTGCCAAGGCGTACGACGTCCCGATGTCCGTTCGCCTGTTGTGCACGGCCATCGAAGGCCAAGACGGCGGAGATGCTCTTCGCGACGCCGCGGCGGAGCTTTGTGGTAAGTTCGTCGACGTGCTGCCCCCGGGGTTTCGGACGTACCGGAACCCCCCCCGGTCGTACCACTCCACGGTGTTTCACACCGGGCACCCGTCCGAGCTCCGGCCCAAAACCAAGGCGCAGGTGGAGGAGGAACTTTTAGTTTGCAAACGCCTGGTCGGCGCGACGTCCGCGATGCGCGTCGAGGTGCACAGAGTGGTGCTCGCCAGCTCAGGCGTGCTTCTCGTGCTTCTCAACGAGCAAGGAAACGGAGTGAGCCCGGTGGACGGGCTGCGGTTACGGTGTCGCCGCGCATTTCCAACCGCGCCGCGAAAGCAAGCCACGTTCGTGATGCACGTCTCGCTGTGCCGCGTGGCAACGGCGCCGGCGGTGGACCACGATCAATGGCGCGCCGTCCTGAATCACGTGGACGACTTGTCATCAAAAATACAAGGCATGCAGGCTACGTTACGCACGATATGGCACGTCCAGGAACCGCGCGTCGCGATCTGCGGGGACGTGCTTGGCGGGTGCGTCGTGACACCGCTCGCGTGTCGGACAACAAATTGAAAAGCGACCGGGATCAAAGGGCCGCGGCGAGGTGCGTGCAGTGCGCCGATCCCGGTGGAGTTTATATATACTATAAAAAGAATATGAATGACAAAATGAGTGCATATCTAACAGCACTGCAATTTAACGACGTCCGCGGCCACCTCCGCCGCCACCTCTGCCTCCACCTCCTCCTCGGCCACCTCCACCTCCGCCTCCACCGCCCCCCCCTCCCGGGAGCTCGGATTGGATGTTCAGCCCCGCGACGCCCTTCAGGCCCATCATCCCGACGGTTTTCTTGAGGATGCCCGGCAACCCGGGGAGCCCCAGAATTTCAAGCGCGTACCGGTTCGCGTTTTGCACCAAAGTTTCCTTGCTCCAGCCCATTTTCCCACACGAGCCGTTGTAAAACCCCATCCACGCCACGTACGCCTGTTCCTTCGTCCGCACGTCCACCCTGGTGAGCGCCTGCGCCACGGTGTGCGCGGTGTTCGGATCAACCGCCGCGGGCGCGTTGGTGATTGGCAAATCACGGAGCTGCCTCGCGAAGAACTCCTCGTGCGGCGCCAGTAACAGCAGGCCTTCCCCGGTTTTCCCCGCCCTCGCGGTGCGGCCGAGCCTGTGGATGTACTGCTCCCGCGAGGAAGGCAAACCGATCTGAATCACCATCGTGACGTCGGGGTAGTCAAGACCGCGCGCGGAGACGTCCGAGGACATCATCACGCCCGCTTTCGCGGCTCGGAACTGGTCAGCGGCTTTCGTGCGGTGGCCTTGCGATTTCCGTGAGTGGATCTCCGTGACCGGCTTGCCGAGCGCCACGAACAGCTCGGCGGCGAGCTGCGTGGCCCTGGCGGTGGGGAAGAAGCAAATCACCTTGTGGTCCGAAACCTGCGCCTGGTGCGACTGGATGAGCTGCACTAAAAGAGGCAGGTGGTCATCAAGAGGGCTCAGGGTGAGCCACTGCTTTACTTGAAGGTTCGTGGCGCTGTCTTCTTCGCCGACGCAGTCCACGTACGCGTACCCTTTTCGCAGCGCGTTTGCGGCGATGTTCTGTACCGTTTTCGGCACCGTCGCGGAGAACAGCAAGGTTTGCCTTTCTCGCGGGATGAAGGTGAGGATTTTATCAATAGACGGCTTGAAGCCCATCTCCAGAAGCTGATCGGCTTCGTCAAGCACGAGCACTTTCAGATTGGCGCACCGCGGGGCGAGCCCGCTGGTTTGAAAGTGGTCGATTAAACGCCCGGGCGTCGCGACGAGGAAGTCGCACTGCGAGTTGTTCATCCGGGTTCGCTCGGAGTTGATGTTCGTGCCTCCGAACACGACCTGCGCGCCTAGGTTGTGGAAAGTCAACAGGCTTTTCGCTTCCTCGTGGATCTGCGACGCGAGCTCCCTGGTGGGGGACAGGATCAAACACGAAACCGCGCCTTTCCCCACCGGGCCGCTTTTCAAAAGCGCCTCGATGGACGGAAGCAGAAACGCGACGGTTTTGCCGCTGCCCGTCTTCGCTCTGGCCAGAATGTCAAGCCCGCGGAGACAGTGAGGCAACGTCTGGTCCTGGACCGTCGTGGCGTGCGTGAACTTCATGATTTCCGTGATCGCCCGCATGGTGTTCGGGGACAAGCCGAGCGCGGCGAACGCGGTGGTGCTTGTTTTGTTGTCTTTCTGCGCCATCACCACGTGGTGCCCGGGCGCGCCTCCCCGCGGTTCACCACCACCGTTCGCCGCGGGGGCGTGGAAACCGCCGCCGCCGCCGTTGGCCTGGGGAGCAACCGCACCGCCACCGCCACCGGGTTTGGGCTCGCCGCACTTGAAACAAGCGGGCTTCGACGCGAACACGTTGCCGCACCCCTTCGGGCATTGCCAATCGCCCTCCCGCCCGGCCGCACCGGCGTCCCCGCGACCACCGCCGCGGCCTCCCCCGCCCCCGCGGCCTCGTTTTTTGTCCCCGCCGCCGCCGCGGCCGCCGCCGCCACCCCTAGGTTGGGGAAAGCCTGACATGTAGTGTGGATGTGTACGGGCCGAAACGCGTGGTGTGAAGTGGCAGGCGCGTCCAACCGATCGCGCCAATCGGCGCGACGGCGCAGATCGGGGAAAAAGTAACGCAGAGCGCAGGGCGCGGCCTGCCGAGCAGAAAAGCGCGCTGACTGCAGAGATTCAAAGGGAACAAGGGGTGGGTTTCAACGCAAGACTCATATTTCGACGCATCAACTTGGGTCAAGCACGTCGCCTTTTGACCCATGTCCGGCTTTGACACTTGCCCAAAAATGGGCAGTTTCGATCTAGGGACCGACGATTGTCCGCACGAATGGGGCAGTTTCGATCTAGGACCAGTTTCCTCGCTACGTCCATCCCCCGCCCTACTTCTTTTTCTTCGAAAAGTACGCTATGTAGTTTACCCCCAGATCGTCCGGCGTGAGTTTCCACCGCCCGCCTGTGGCGCCGTTTCCTCTCCCGGGCAACGGCGGCGTGTACGCCATGCCCGCCATCTCGCGCGTCTCGAGTCCCGCCCTGGCGGCGAGCGTCGAGAGCTCCGCCGGCGTGACGAACTTCCCGAACTCGTGCGTCCCAGGCGGTACCCACCTGAAGACTCTTTCCGCGACCGCTATCGCGAGCGCGCCAGCGCGCGCGGTGCGATTCAGGGTGGACACCACCACCGCGCCGTTGTGTTCCGTGAGTCCTGAAAGGCATCGCACGAACGCGTCGGGGTCGGAAACGTGCTCGATGACTTCCAGGGAACAAACGGCGTCGAAGGCGGCGTTTTCGTGGAGAAGCGTCTCCGCCGCGGCGGCGCGGTAGGTTATTTTTTGCGCCAGTGTGTTGTCCAACAGCGCGTGCGCCGTCGCCACATCCACGTTCGCCGACCCCGCATCAACCCCCGTGACAATCGCGCCCATGCGCGCCAGCGATTCGCACAAAATGCCGCCCCCGCACCCGACGTCCAGTATTCGGAGGCCCAGCAACGGTCGGGCCTTGTCCGCACCCACGTCGGGGTGGTGTTTCGACCCTGCGAAGTGCCGCACCAGGACGTCCCTAACGAACAAACATCGCGTGGGGTTCATCGCGTGCAGGGGCGCGAATGGCCCGCCACTTTCGTCCCACCAAAGCGCCGCGTCCGCGGCGAACTTTGCGGTTTCCTTGGGATCCACGGTGTTCGTCCCCAAGTTCGTCCCCGCGAACGCGCGCGTGGTCGTGAAGGACACGCCCAGGGACGACCACGGCGCGTGCGCGCGAAGCGCAGCCGTTGTGACGCGTCGGGCCGCCATGGCACCCCGGGCCCCGGTCGCGCGCTTTGGGTGTGTCTTGCCTGGCCACGTCGTCGTTGCATTTCTTCGGGCCAGCCAAGAAAACTCAGCAGGTGCCGTCTTTGCGCTGCGCGCAAAAACAACGACTTCATCGGAGCCGCCGACGCGTCCGCCGCACATCCGGGGTCGCGCGCACGAAAACGCCATGGCGTGGGGAACCACCGTAGGTGTGGCCTCCTGGGTCAACAGGCTCGTTTCGAACGACCCTGGTTTGATTTCCGTGACCGTGTTTCGCGGCCGCTTGTTCGGCGCTGATGAGGCGGCGGCGGTGTTTGAGGCGCTGCGCACGAACACGCATCTGGTGGAGCTGTACGCATCGGGGCATTTCATGGACGCGGTGACCGCGGGACTGTTGGCGGAGGCGCTCGCGGTGAACACAACGTTGCAGTCGCTGTGCGTGGGCGACGAGTGCTTCGGCGACGCGGGCGTCGCCGCGCTCGCGCCCGGAATCGCCAACAGCGCCTCACTAAAAGAGATCGACCTTACGAACAAAGGCATCGGCGACGCCGGCGCCGCCGCGCTGGGCCACGCCCTGGCCACGCCGGGAGGATGCCCATCTCTGACCACCATTGCCCTGTCTCGCAACGAAACCCTGGGCCAAGAAGGACTCGCCGCCGTGTGCCATGGACTGGAGAACGTCGCACTTCTTGAGAAGCTCGAGTTGCGCGAGCTAAACGCGGGGGGCGTCGCCGCGGACGCCATCGCCTCTTTGCTGGCGCATTCGCCCGCGCTCGCGGAGTTGGACCTCGCGAACGCCGCACTGGACGTCGCGTCCGGGGACGTGGCGAAGCTCCGTTTGGGCCTAGAAACGAGAGCGAAACGACAAAACGCACCACCGCTGTCGCTGGAGATGGATGGCGTCGCGCTCGGCGACGCCGGCGCCGCGGCGCTCGCCGGTGACGGCGACACTACTTTTTTAAAAGTCAACCGCCTGTCGCTTCGCGGGTGCTTGTTGGGCGCCGAGGGCGGTGCCGCGGTGGCACGCGCGTGCGCTGCGGTAACGGAAGTTTTGATCATGCGTGACAACTCGCTTGGTGACGATGGCGCGCGGGCGGTGGCGGCGGCGCTTTCCACGACCCGGACCTCGGCCAAAGAGTCGGCGCTCCGAACGCTGGACCTCGGGTGTTGCGGAATCGGCGCGGACGGCGCGGCGGCACTTGCGGGGTCACCCGGTTTGGGTTGTCTGACCGACTTGTGTCTTTTCGGTAACGAGGCCGTGGGCGCGGTTGGTCTGGCCGCGTTTGCTAACCAAGGAACGGGGTCGGGATTGAGTGAATTAACGTCGCTGGACGTGGGCGGGTGCGGCGTCGACGAAGCCGGGCTGATTGTTTTTTGCGACGCCCTCGTTTCCGACCAAACCGTTTTGCGGAATCTCATGACCCTGGTCGTAGGCGGGAACCCTGGTGCACAAGGTGACGCGTGGGAAACCGCGTTGCAAAGGTTACGGGACGCACGGCCAACACTGGACGTGGCGTGGCGCGCCGCGGACGCGGGCGAGTCCCCGGAAACGCGGGAAAACGCGACGGCGATGCTCGCGCGGGCGAACGAGTCACGTCCCGAGACCGGTGATGCGCATGATTCTCATTAATACACGGCGAAGTGTGATGTACGCTTACGATCTGATTTCAGACGCGTCCATCTCCCTCCCCAGACCACGGTACCCCTCATTCGCACAAGAAATCCCACCCGCACACCTTCGACGCGCACTGCGTGGCGAGCACGCACGCCTCGCCGGGGCGCTTGCCCGAACCCGGGACGTACGCCCCGAACTGACACGCCCCCGCGAAACACGCGCACTCGCCGTTTCGCGCGCGCGTTTTCGTTGTCTCAACCGTATCCCTGTGCCCCGTTTTGTCCGGCGTCCACACCGTGTACGCCATCTCGGGCACCGCGACACGCACGCCGATTCCAAGCGCGCGCGCGCCGAATGACGCGTCCATTTTGATATCCAGCCCCTCGCCTGCCCACCACTTCTTCGCGTCCATGACGAAGGTCTCTTCGCTTTCCCACGGCACCGTAACGAACGCGTCCATCGCGACGCTGGCGCGCGCGTCGCACAGCGTTTCCGAAATAATAGCCCCGTCCGCCACGCTTGTTTCCCGTCCGGTGAGCCATACCTTTGGCTTCACGCGCGTCAGGGTGATGAACAAATCAGACGGGTTGTCCACCACCAAACGCACGGAAAGGGGCACGCCCTTCATCAACCCTCGGCACGCCTCAGAGTTCCACGTGCTGAACAGCTCGCCGCCGCTGGTCTCGTCCCCAAGCGCGCACTTCGCGAAGGAAGCGGCCCACGTTTTGTCCACCTCGGCGTCGCACACCAAAACAGACGGCGCGGCGATTTGCAGGTCCAGGGCGCCGGGGCACTTTGCGTTGTTTGGCCCCGGAATGTTGTCGTCACCCGATCCTTGGTTCGGGAGCAACACATCAACGCCGTCGCCGTTGAACAGGTCACCCAGTTTGGTCCCAGAGGGGAGACCAAAAACGGTCACGTCCTTCGCGTCCGCGTCCGCGTTCGCGTCCGCCGCGTCCACGTCCTCATCCGCAATCATCACCGCCGCGGTGTCGTCCCCCATCGTCGCGGCGAAGGACTTGCCTACCCGGGCTTGAACGTTATTCCCGAGGGACTGGAAGTTCTTGTTCTTTGCCGCACCCGCCGCGGCCACGGACACGCCGTCGTCCACGGTTACCCACACGTCCGGTCCGCCGTACGGCCGCGGCTGCAACGTGAACTTAACCAGGTCGTCCCCGACGTCGCCGTGCGAAAACGAAAGCGCCTTTAAGTTCGCGTCTGCCGCCACGCTCGCGGTGCCTGTCCACCAGTGCTTCAACCTCGTGGTATCACCGTTCCACCAGCTCGCCACCAGCTGTGCGACCTGCGGGGTAAAGAACTTGCAGCTCACGTCCAGGCGGTTCCCGCCGAGCGGGTTTATCTTCGCAGGCGCGGTGACCGCCGCGCACTCCGCGACCACGGCGTCACCATCCGTGGCGAAGGTCATGTGAAAATCCCACAGCTCCACGGAGGTGTCCGTGGGGTTCGCGAACTGCACGATCATCAGGGCTTCAAAGGATGCGCCTTCGGTGTCCCTGTCCGCGGAACAGCTCGCGAGCTTGTCAGGGGACAGTGGGTTCATCCACCCCGCCCTTTCCGAGGTGTCGATGATGACGCCATCTTCGGAAATCAACACGCCTCCGCCGCAGAAATCCACCTCGCAGATGCTCAAACCGTGAAGCGGCGGCTCCTTGGTGAAACCTGGGCCGAACCGCACCACCCCAGCCGCGTTCAGCGCCACGCCAAGCACCGCGAGGGACGCGAAGAACGCGAACGTGACCGCGAGAAATCGCGGGTTTTGTCTCCGGACGGGCTGGTCGTACCACGCGAGCTCCTCCTCGCCGTTGTCCTCGTAGTCCAGGTCGTGCGCCAAACTCCCGTACGGCCCCGGGCCCCGGCCGGGCGCTTCTTTTCCGGACATCGTCGCCTGTCGCGCCCCGAGTCCTGAGTCGGGCAGACGAGACGGGCGCGACGGGCGCGACTTCATTGGGTGTTGAGAAAAAAATGCCAGGCTACGCCCATTTTCGTCGATTGCAGGAGTGTCTGCAAAACAAAAAAACGAGAAAAACGTGGCAACTCGCTCCTTCGCTATATACAAACACGACACACTCTCGGGCACGTTACCTCCCACTTACACATTCTTGACTTGAGCATTAGCACACGGGGGTAGCGGCATTAAATTCGAGGTATTTCTAGAACTCGAGCTCGCGGCTCCGACGTTCGCGAAACCGTCCCCCCCCGTCCCGAAACGACGTCTACGTATCGCACGTGAACTTCGGCGCGAGACTCGCGTTTCGCGCGTACCAAAGCGCCACTAAACCCGGTACTTGCGCCACTAACGCTAAAACCACCTTGCCCAATCCGCGGAGTTCGTGCGCCCGCGCGGTCGCAACTAACTTTGCGCGCACGTTGCCACTGGAACGAGACCCCAGCTCCACTTCGCCGTTCAGCGTGAGCGTCCCGCGGAAGGAAACTCCGTCGTCCCCAGTGAGCTTTCTCCAGGAAAGTGCCGCGATCCCCTTCACCACGGTTTCACGCATCGCATTCGCCGCGACAAACAAGGCGCCCACGAGCAGAAAACGTAAAAGCGAGGCGTGCGCGGCGCCTTCGGCGAGGCACCCTGTTTTTTGGGATGACGGGATGACAGTCAACGTGCAGGGTTAGTACTTCGTAAACGTTAGAGTAGTGGCTGTATGCGCAAACGTTCGGGCTCCACAAAAAGAAAACAAAACGTACCCGTCGCGCGCGCGAGCGGCGCGAGCGTTTCGAAACGCGGCCCGGCGCAGTTCGCGGAGACGCACGGGCGGAGCACGGCGCAGTCGAACAAAGAGGTTTCGTCCAGCGCGAAGGCGTTTGCGAAACCTCCGAAACCGTTTTCCGAGCCGTTGAGACTGGTGAGGTCACCGAGACACATATTGACCTCAGCGTCGTCCACGTGCTCCAGAAACGCGAGCGCGAGGGACGCGTTTGCGCGCGCGGTATTGTTGGTATCGGTATCGTTTGCGGTGAAAAACAGCCGCGTCGCGCGAAAGTCCACGCACCGCCGCGCGCGTGCGACTTCTTGTCCCGCGCGACGCATGTTCGCGGTGGCGGTTGCTACGTCCGCGCGCGCGCGCGCCAGTTCCGCGGCGCTTTTGGGGGCCTCGCGCGCGCACGCCACGTGGCGTTCGCGTTCCACCTGCGCTTTTCCACTCTCCGCCGCGCGCGTCGCCGCGGCGGCGGCGAAGTTGTGCGAAAACGAGTGAATGTTTTGCGTCACGAAGGTTCCGTCGCACCCCACAACGCACCCGTTTCGGTACGCGTCGTGAAACGGCAGGTACGCTTGTGTTATTAGGGTTACGACTAACACTGCGGCGCTGACACGCACGGTGGCGAGGCACACAGGGTGGCCTATCGCGGCGGCGGCGGTCATGAACGCGGATTTTCCGTTGCGTGGCGACCCCGCCGCCGCTGCCGCCGCGGCGATTGTTAAATCCACCGGCGGTAACCGACCGTGCTTCGACCCTTTGAAGTGCCTTGCGATGTGCTGGAACGACCTGGCGAACCGGTACGCGAGATCCGCGCCCACGAGACCATCCGCGGCAGTGGACGCGGCGGCGCGCGCGACGCGCAACGCGTCGAAGTCGGGACTCGCCACGCCGAGCCATTCTGCCGCGCCCGAGGCGTTGGCGGCGGCGGCGTCCAGTCTCGCCGCGGAGTCCGCGGCGAACGTGGCGACCGTTCCCGCGGGATCCGCGTTCTCCAACGCGTCAGAGGCGTCGGATTCAAAATCCGCGAAGCCGTCTTCGAGATCGCCAGTAGCGTTCGCGCGCGTGGTGTTCAACAAAGCGCGCTCCGCGTCAAGCGCGCCCGCCGCGGAATCAACTTGTGTTGAAAACACCGACCACCGCGTTTCCGCGCCGGCGTTGGCGGACACGGCGTACGCGTCCGCGGCGGCAACGTTGTCTTGCGTGCCTCCATCACCGCTATCTGTGCTTCTCGGCGGCGGTCGGTAGTCCTGGAACACGGAAATGCCGCCCGGCAGATCGAACATAGAAGGTATCCTCGCCGCGGCGGTTACGAATTCCAACCTTGTTTGATCCGCCGCCCTCGCCACCGCGTCGGCGCCTTCGCTCGCCGCGAGGGTCACCGCGTCGATGACCCCCGTGACGTCTGGCACGATTTGCGGGTAAATTTCAGCAATCGTCAGGTAAGGAGGAACAGGGGCGTCCACGCTTGGTAACGACGTCGCCAGGTCACCCATCAGGTTCTGCACGAAATCCCCGATATCCGAAAACGCGTCGAACCACGTTTTCGCCGCCGCCAGTTTTGAGGAAACCTCGATTGCGTAAACACGAACGTCCTTGACGTACGTCCGCAGGGTTGCTTCCACTTCGTCCCTGGTTTGAACCAGCGCAGCCGCGGTGTCTGTCGCGATCGCGCGTAAATCAGCCCCCGCGCCCAAATCCATGGCACTCAAGCCGTCGCTCAAAATGCGCGCCAACTCGCCGAGCTCCGCCGTGACGTTCAAAGAGAGCGCCGCGCGCGCCGCGTTTAGCGAAACGGTTTGGTTCGCCGCTGGATTGTAAAAGAAAAGTGTCAGTCTTTAGACTTGTGTTGGGCGATTTATATACAGTGGGCAATCAGTCGGCGGACTCTGTTGCACTTATTGTAGTGCTGAGACTCGCGTAACTGCACTCCATACGTGGCATCAAACAGTATTGGGATTTGGGAAATACATACGTACCGTACTCCTCGTCATACGCGGCTCTGGCTTTCACCAAACTCGTGGCATCCAAAAGCGCGGCATCCGCGCCGGACCGGTACGTGTTCGCAGCGGCTCGGTAAGTCACGGTTGCTTCGTACAAACGGGTGTCAAGACCGGTGCTGTCGTCGGTTTTTTGTGGATCAGTCACCGCGGCGCGCGCGCGTATCAAACCGCGATCGCGGGCCGCGCACGTTTGCGTTTCTTCGGTGTCGGTGCCGTCGGTATCAGTCCACAAAAAGTCCTGCGGCGCCCTCGCGTTCGCGACTACCCGGAGTGCGTGTTCCACGCTTGTATCGAGCGCAACGCACGCCTCCGCGACTGCCGTGGCGAGAAGCGCGACTTTTGCGTTGCGCGCCGCGACGTCATCCGCTCGCCGGAATTCGGAAACGCAGTCTGACCGCACGTTGGCCACGCAAGATGTGGTCTGCCGCAACGCGCACGCGGCGTTATCCCTCTCTGCTCGTCTGGCGTGCGTTGCGAGGAGCGACGCGGCATCCGCGACGGCAGCGGTGTCGGTCGGCCTTGTGCTGCCGGGAGGCAGAACAAGGTCCACCAGGTACTCGGAGACGGAGAGGGACGAGATCCAAAGCAAAGAAACGGAAAACAGGGCGAGCAACAGGCGCGCCTCGCCTCGCGCGCGCTCCGCGCCTGAGGGACCGGTGCTCTCTTCGGAAAGTCCCTCGCGTGCGCGGGCTACTCGCTTGGTATGCGAAGGAGACACGTCAGGGGGCTTGGCCTCGACGTGATCGCCACGCGTGCGTGGCGTACCCATGCGCGGACGCCTTTGGGAGTCAAGCGCGAAGACGAACCGCCGCTTTTCTTGGCGCCGGCCAAGAGAAATGTTTTTTCGAAGAAAGGAGGGTTTGACAAGCCAATCCGCGTTGGACGGATCGGCCGTGGCTTCGTGCGTCACATCGAAAGGCGCGCTTCTCACCTGACGCGCGTCCCCTCCGACCTCCTTTCGAGCGTCGTCGGTCACCACCCGAAAGGTCGTGGTCGCGCGTGACCCCCCGTGCGTCGCGTTTGTCCGCACGCGGGCGGACGTCGTCCCTGAAACCACCAGCCCCCGGTGCCGCGTATCGGCGCGCTTCCTGTTTGTGCGCGAACCTACCTGCGGACCGTCGCCATGGCGCCCAAGGAAAAGGTCTCCCTGGTGGACCAGAAGAAGAAGCTCAAGGAGAAGGAGCAGCGCGCGAAGGACAACGAGAAAAGGGAGAAGGCGACCGAGCGCGGGGATCGCAAGGCGCAGGAACAGAAGGACAAGATGTTCGGGTTGAAAAACAAAGCAACCGGCAAGGCGGCGGGCGAAGCGCTGAGCGACGCGGAGCGCACGCTGAAGTCGCTTCCCGGTGAGCAACAAAAAGCCGAGGCGAAGGCGCGCGAGAACGCGAAACGCAAGGAACTGGAGATGAAAGCACAGGTTGAGCTCAACGCGTTGATTCGTGACGGAATCAAACAACCCAAAGTCCCTGAAGGGGTGGATCCCAAAACCTTGGCGTGCGAGCATTTCAAAAACAACGTGTGCGACAAAGGCGCCCGTTGCGTGTTCTCGCACGACTTCACGCACACCGCGGCCGACAAAACCACGCAGTTGATGACTCCAGGAGACGCCACCGGGACGACCACGAAAAGTGGGGCGAAATCGAAAGCGCAGCTCGACAAGGAAACCACCGACGCGGCGAAGGCGGTGACCAAGGAAAAGAAGGATGCCGAGAAACTCGCCGAGACGATGAAAAAAGGTTTGTGTTGCGCGTTTCCCAAATCCAGGCACACTGTTTACGGACCCTCTGAAAGTGCACTACTGGTAACATTTACCAGTACTCGCGGCGGTTACGAACGCGTCACACACGCACTGTTTGGCCCGATTACGCTCGACTGTTTCCTCGTACGCATTACGAAGTACACCCGTACTCGAGACTCGTGACTGACCCTTTTCTTTCAACGCGAAAGCCGCCATCGCGAACGATCCGTACTACGTAGAGGACGACGGCGTGGATCTTTTGGAAATCATCTCACTCGTGATTCGACCGGAACCGGTGCATGCGTAGATGGGGTACACCAGTAGAGGCGTAGGGGTAGAAATTTACCCGCAGGATGTAGTAACAAACCCGTTTCGCGCTTGATTGAAAATCGTCTCTTCGATATTTTTTCTGTCCCCGATTTTCTCATACGAATACGCTCGCACCGTCGTCAACATTTGTAGTGGTTGTGCTCAGTCATACCCGAACCCTCGGGAAACTGTTTGCCAAAAAGAAGTGCCTGCCACTTATCTTTCTCTGGGACGGTCAAATCCCAAACCTTGACCGCGAGTTTAACGCTCACTTCATCCGCGCGAGGCCCGGCGTCGGCGGATCCGGCGGGCAACGCGCTGACACGCGCGTGCGGCGCAATCGGCATGCTTCCGTTCTGGTGGCAGCACCAGTCCGAGTTAAATGCCTTCGATATTCCATCGTCCAGCGCTTTCGCTTCGACACTATCGTCTGGAAAGCCACAAAAAACTCCTTTAACTCCACCAGCGATGTGTAGCACGGTTTCCGACGTACCGAGCGTTTGCTTGATTTGTTCCGGTGACAAGCATTGCACGTTTTCGCGCGTCTCGACGAGACTCACTTCTTTTCTAGACCCCAAAAGTGGCTTAGCCTTGGCATTGTCAAAGAAACCGTCGACGCGAGTTTTCACGACGAATCCATCAGCAGCCACGGCTCCGACGTCGAGTATTTGATCGAGCGGGCACGATTGCGAGAACGCGAACCGCTGACTGCCAGGCAACCGGCACTGCGGAAGAATGGGGTACCAATATCGGTCACAAAAGCAGTTGAATCGAGGAAGGACCAGAACTCGATCCAGAACCTTTGCGAGACCGATAGCGGCCCAAATTTCTCGACGCAACTCATCCCTGGCGAGAATGTGAGCCACTAGCGGAGAACTCTCCTTTGAAGCCTCGTGCCCGGCGAAACTTTCGAACGATAAATAGTTCAATTCGGCCGAATACTCCTCCAAATTACCCTCGATTGCCCATAGCTGAGACGCGCGAAAGCGATACAACTTACCTGCAGCACCATAAAAGTTGTGCGTGTTGTGGATGGCATAAGGGTGCTTCTCTAGATTCTGCGGCACTTTCTGCAGGAAGAAAACGTGTCCATTGGAAAAGTCACTGATCGGTAAATACCCGAGCGCGCAGCGTTTACCGTCGAATTCGCTCCAGTACACGCGGCCTTCGCCCCCCTTGACAGGTTTCGTTTCGTGATCTTTGTTCATGACCGGGCTTCTTCCTCCGGGTTGTGCGCCGCTATTAAAGCTAGTCTGATCGTCACATCCCGGGTTGTCGCCGTCGAAACAACGCACCAACAATCCGATCCAGCGCTTTGCCATCGCGAGTCCACCTTCTGTTGAACGGAAAAAAGTCACCCCGGTGTTAATTCGTGAGGTCAAAGGACTCGCGTTGTCTTCCCAGGGCTCTGGACCACCTATTCCACACGCCCACTCCTTATAATTAAACGCCGCGTCCTCACTCGATGTCAACGTGAGCGCCGATGCGCTCGTCATTTTCGAATCTATATCCTGCGACAGACAATCAGACGTGACGAGTACATCCGCAGCATCGGTATACGTGCCGCTCTTTCCTGAAAACAAATCGACGGGGCTGTTGTGGGAAGGTTTTGTCAGTTTCACGCCGCTGTGCCGTCCGCCGCTTGAATACCCGCAGTGGTACGTACCTTTTCTGCCACACCACGTCGGTATCCGACAGCGAAACATCGAGACCCAACTCGAGCAAGGTCAAGAGAAACGCCAGCTTTCGTACGCCGTAGTTCTGGAACCCTCTCTGCGAGCTTCTGAAGTCCTTGTTCTTCACCGAGTGCTCGTCCAGAGATACCAGCGTCGTGTCAAATCCCGCGTGCTGCAACTGCACGGCTGGCACCGACATCGCTCCACAGCGTTCAAACGTCGCGTCATCCAGAGCTCCGACCAAAACCGGGACGTCGCGCGCACGCGTAAACGCGAGCCAGTTCATCAGCAGCTCTTGAAACGCCTCGTTAGCTACCGTCACCATCACTAGCTTGTTGGTGTCTAAGTGGTCCGGATATCTCTCTATTAAGGCATACCCGATAGCCTTCATCACTCCCTCGTGCGCTTCAGCGCTATGCCATACCCCGGGCGTCGCGCCGCCAGTTTTGAATCGATTCAATGTCGTCGTCTTCGGTGGCACTGAAACACTCAACGATGCCGATTCATGACCCACACTCTTCGATTTGGCACTACTGGTGGCATCATCTCGGCCTAGGGTGGCTTGCTGGGCGTCAGAGTCCGTCGTATCGACGACTTTTGATAGGCTCGCCGCGATTGGTGCCCACTTCGATTTCCCATTGGAAATGACATCCGGTTTGTCCTGGAGAGAGGATCCGTGTCCAGCACCAGATTTACCGCTTTCCGGACGTGTACTCGACCCAAGAGAGGTGATGACGACCCTAGCCAGCACGGCAGCGGCGATGAAGGCGACGATGCGCAGTAAGCGCGTTCGCCGGCGTGTTGCCGTGCCGCTTTGAACCATGTGCCCACCGTGTGAGACGACTGAAACACCGACCCTGTGAGTCGGTCGCTATCAGCGTCTCGACGAGAACCCCCCGGGTCTCACTCTAATGTCAGTGCTCCACTTCCCTCACACCCGCGACCCGTCGCGCTTTTCGGGCCACCCTCGGTCCCCCGCACCCGTCCAAACGCAGCTTGGAGCGGGGCACCCGAGAGTATGTTGCATCGTTCGCGCTGCATTTGCTTATGTTCCCGACTGGTTGACCGGTAAAACAGGCACGGTACCGATCAGTTCAACGCGTAGCTACGTGTGTCGGTTTCAATCACGCGCATTGCGTGTCAAGTTGAAAGGCACTATAAAAAGGAATATATGGTTACTCTGCCTTTTCCCCAAGCGCGCGCATCACTTCCTCGGGCGCACTGTGACGTTGCCCGAGATACCATGGAGTCCCTGGCGAGCTACGAATGGATCGTGATATGCTCGGGGTTTCTCGCGTTCTTCACCGCGTTCGGCATAGGTGCGTTCTTCCACGCCTAGCGGGGCGGCGGTGCGCAGTTAGTTATTTATTGACCCCACCAAGCAGCCACATCTCCTCCACCGCTGACGCGTTTCCACCCCCCTCAAACTCTCAGGTGCTAACGACGTGTCTAACGCGTTCGCCACGTCCGTCGGGTCTGGCGCGCTGACGCTTCGCGACGCGGTGGCGATCGCGGCCGTGTGCGAGTTCGGTGGCGCGGTGTTGATGGGGGGCGCGGTGACGGAAACTATTCGCAAAGGCATCGCGGATGTGAGTCAGTACACGGCTGAGCCGGAGGTGTTGATGTACGGAATGATGTGCGTGTTGCTCGCGGTGGGGATTTGGCTTTTGGTCGCGACCAAGTTGGGTATGCCTGTGAGTACCACGCACTCCACGGTGGGGGCGGTGATGGGTATGTCCATGGTAGCAAGAGGGTCGAACAGCGTGTACTGGGGGAAAACCACCACGCGCGCGTTTCCGTGGCTCACGGGGGTGGCGCAAATTACCCTCTCGTGGGTGTTCTCGCCGATACTCAGCGCAGTCACCGCTTCGGTGTTGTTTGTGATCTTAAGGGCGTCCGTGTTACGGGCGAAACACCCCCTACACGCCGCCCTCGTGGCGTTTCCCATAATCGTCGGTCTCACCACCACCCTAAACGCGTATCTGCTAATAAGCAAAGGCGACGCAATCAACGACGGGTCAGGTCGCTGGGGGGTCGCGCAAACCGCGGGGGTTTCCTTCGCCGCGGGCGCGGGCACGGGCGCCGTGACCGCGGCGCTGACGCCGGCGCTGCGACGCCGGGTGGACGCGCTTACGCGCGCGTCTAAACTCGACAAAACCGCGCGCGAAACGAAAACCGCGGAGGTTGTGGTATCAATCGGCGCGGGTGATGTTGACGACCGGAGCGATTTTCGCGGCGAGCGTCGGGACTCGTTCACGTCGTTCCAAGGCGGTTTCGGCACGAACCGGAACGTTTCCAGCGGTTCCGTGGACACGAGCGAAGTGAGCGCGCACTCAAGCGGCGGCGGGACAGATTTCGGGTGTCACTACGGGTTGCGGGAGTGGGCCTTACCTCAGCTAGTACCTCGGTACACAGAAACCACGAAATCCGTGGTGGAGAACGACGACGACACCGTCCGTAGCATCCACGCCAACGCGGAGATGTTCGACGCGCAAACCGAAATGACCCTGACGTACCTTCAGGTGTTCACTGCGTGCGTGGATTCCTTCGCGCACGGCGCGAACGACGTGGCGAACGCGTGCGGTCCGTTCGCCGCGATCTGGGGTATTTACCGAACCGGCGAAACCACTGTTGACGTTTCGGTGCCGGTCTGGGTGCTGGTGCTAGGCGGGTTCGGGCTGGTGTTTGGCCTGGCGAGTTTGGGGAAGAACATCATCAAACAAATCGGCATGCGGCTTTCGAAAATAACCCCGTCCAGAGGGTTGTGCATCGAACTCGGCGCCGCGCTCGTGGTGTTGATCGGCACGAAGTACGGCATCCCCCTCTCCACGACGCACTGCCAGGTCGGGGCGACGACGGGGGTGGCGATGCTTGAAGGGTCGGGGGGGGTGAACTGGCGACTCCTCAGCCGAATACTCCTGGGGTGGTGCGTCACCCTCGCGATCGCCGCGCTCGCCGCAGCGGCGTTCACCGCGCAAGGCCTGTACGCGCCGCACATCACGAGACACGCGCGGGGAGAGTTGTAGTGTTGTGAGGTCCGTGTGCCGGCCGGTATTCCTAGCAGAGACACGGCACAGTATTAATAGTGTAGATGAATCGACATCACCCGACTATGTGGGAAAATGACGTGTGGGGGGATATCACCTGAAACGCGTTCCGTTCGCGCGCCGAGCGGGTCTTTGCAAAAATTCCTTTGTCTGCGCTGCTTCGAACAATATCATAACGTGGACTGACGACTACGGATTCGTGAAAGGGCACACGCCAGAAACTCCAAACAGGCCGCAGTGCGACGGGCGCGCGCGACCCCTGTGCGCCGCGAGGCTCGGCGGTGGCTTCGAAGGCGGTGGCGGGTTTTCTGACGCGCGCGCGTTTCACACGGCACGGCGCGCCGAAGCACGCCATCCGTCCGCGGTGCGGCACCCAGCAGATCTGGTTGTGTGGTGTTCTTGTCCGAACGGCACCGGTACTAGCATCCGTATCCCGCTGGCATGGACCGCCCTTCGGCGAGCCCGAAGTGGGGTTTGAATCGCGAGGCTTCTGGCGAGTTCATGCCTACCCTTGATTTCGCGGGCGCGGACCGGCGGTCGTCCAGCGTGCGGAATTTGGGCGGCAGCGAGACGCACCGTTTGTCCGAGCGCAGAGGCGCGGTGATACAATCGGTGGAGATCCCTTCCCCGATCGGCAGCGCGGGTCCGGGATCGGATGGGTTCCCCGAGCGCAAGTCCCCCGGGTCGCGGTCACCCGTCCCGGGGACTTCCCGCTTTTCCCCGCACCACCGGGACAGCGACGTCACGGGAAAGAGTGGCTTCCGGACGCGCGCGTGGAGTGGCGCGCACGCGTGGCGAGGCGGGTTACGGAAGGGCAAGTGGAGAACCCGGGTCAAGTGGAGCGCGCGCGTTTTGTTTGCGTGCGTTTTGTTTTACTACTTCGGCCGCACCGCGTATCAGCTCTCGTTTTTCGTGAAAGCGGGTTTGAACCGGTACTGGTACCACCCCCTGGAGAGTCACAGGCCGATTCCGTGTGGTGTGGGTACGCCTCCGGTGGATCCGTTCTTGGCGCCCCTGGCGCGCCGAGTCTCGCCGAAGGACGTGGACGACGGCGCGAAGATCGAGGCGACGACGAAACGCGCGGGACGAGGCAGGTCGTTGAGAGTGACTGACGACGAAACGTACAACGAAACTTACAACCAAACGCGCGAATACAAAACGACGACCGGGCGGTCGCTTCGAGGAACGTCTGTGCGTGGAGGGGACGACGACACGACCGCGGACGGGCCGGGGGGGGGGCGGCGGGTGGGACCGCGAGGCGGGACGGCGAGCGCGCGACCGCGAAGGAGCGACGGGTCCCGATCCTTCCCGACCCGCGACGTGGTGATTGAACAGCGTGGCGATGGTTATTCCGCGGGTGCGGTCGTTATCGGCGACACGGACGACGACACGGAGAACGACACGGACACGCAAAATCGTCCCGACCGGAACGAGGGCACCAGCGTGAGCGCGCTCGCGCTCGCGACGGCGACGGACGTGGTTGGCGTGGGGAGCGTGGGGTCTGGTTTCGAGTCTGGTTTCGGCGGCGGCGGCAAAAAACACGAACAAACCGAGGGCGCTCGGTTCGCGGTTTTAACCCTGTGCGACGCCAACGCCGGGTACATCTGCGCCGCGAGTGCGGCGAACAAACGGCGGTACTGCGACTTGCACGGGTACGACCTGATTGTTTCGCGGACGGCGGCGGACCCGACGCGCCCGGCGGCTTGGAGCAAAATTTTGGAAATGAGAAAACACCTCCCGCGGTACGACTGGGTGCTCTTTATTGACGTGGATACCCTCATCATGAACCCCACGGTCCGGCTGGAGGAGATCGCGGACAACACCGTGGACCAGGTTATTGGCGCCGACCACAACGGCGTGAACTCGGGGGTGTGGCTGGTGAGGAACGCGCCGTGGAGCTTTTTCTTTCTGGACGAACTCTGGGCGCAGGTAAGTATTTCCCACCCACCACATTCCGCCTCCCTGATTGCCCATACACACTACTGACATTTCTTTTTTACAATCGCAGGATGATTTAGTGAAAGGCGCGTACTTGTTTCACTACGAACAACGCGCGTTTCACCGGCTGTTCCACACCGACCCGTGGAGCAAGCAGGTTTCCGTGCGCGGCACCGCGCCGTATTCAGGCGCCGCGGAAGTGCGGCGGCACTCGAAAATAGTCAACCAGTGCGTGTTCAACTCGCTCCTGCCGTGGTACGTCTCGGGCGACTTTGTCGTGCACTTCGCGGGCCTGAAGGGCGTGTGGGAGTGCTTGATTTTCTTCTCCTACTTTGACAAGAGCCAGGAAGCGCCTGGAATGCGCGTCAGCGACGCGCAGTGGGCGGAGGAGCTGGGGGGGGAGAACCGGGGGAAGGCGAGCCAGATGTGGGAGTGCATGCAGTTCAAAACGCTGTTTCGATAGACTTCAATACGCCGTTTCGTTTGAGGTACCAGTCATTGTGGATAGTGTACTAGCCAGTGGCTCGTTGTTTGTTAAAAAAAATAGTCATTGTTCGTTGTACCCGCGGGCGGGTAAATAAGTATTTCACCTACCCTAGGCGTACATCGCGGCCATCCGCGGGTCACTGCGCATCGTGTTCTCCAACTCCCCGACCTTGCGCTCCGCGTTCGCGTCGTGCCTTTTTCGGCGTTGCTCCAGCAAACGCAACGTAAACGCGGTGTCTTCGAGCGCCGCGCGGTACGCCGCTTCCTCTTTCTCCGTGCGCAAATCAGCGTCTCTTTTGTACTGCGCGGTGCGTTTCCCCGCCACTGCGTTTGTGTCGTCCTGTCTTTTTTTGATAATCTCCCTTCGAGTGGAAAGCTCCTCGGCCAAGTTCGCGAGCGCTTGCGTTCGCGCAACAGACGCTTCGTTGGCGCTCATTTTCTCCCCCGCCAAAAGCGGCGGCATGAACGGCGAGAGGTAGTCGAATTTTTTGGTAACCAACACCTCCTCCTCGTCGTCGTCCTCTATCTTCACCCTGTGCGCGTCGTAGTACCCCAGCAAAAGCTCGATTTGCTGTTCCTCCTTTGCCCTATTTTTCACGATCTCGTCGGCTTCGTGCTCCACGTCCCGCACGTCCGCCACGCACCGTTTCTCCGCGAGACGGTGTTTGTGAAACGTCTCCGCGATTTGCGTGTCATTCGGCCTGTCAGCCGCCGGGTCCACGATGGTTAGCTCGCACGGGGTGCCGTCCTTATGAAACACTGACACGTTCGCGGTGGCGGTGCCTTCACCGAAGTGATAGTGGCACTTGACGGTTCCGTTTTTCAAGTCAAACACGCGTTTTTTCAGCCAGTGTTGCGCCGGCGGTACGGGAGCGCCGTCCGGGTCTTCCCTCCGTCTCTTTTCTTGAAGAAGCGAAATGTCGGGTAACAAAAACTTCTGCGTCACCTTGGCAAGCACAGGCGGGGGCGGCGCTTGCGTTTTCTTGTTCTTTTTCTTATGGCCGCCACCCGCCGCGGAAGCAGTTTCCGCGGCGTCCTTCGCGCGGACAAGCGCCAGCGCCTCCGCCGCCCGGAGCCCGGTTTCCTCGGCGTCGTAGGTGACCTTTCTTTCCACCAAGAAATCGTCCCTCCCTGAAAACGTTTCACACATTTTTATACCGAATACTTCGTGGCGCGTGCGTAACCCGTCAACCCTTCCTCCGGGAAAAAAAACGGTGTGCCGCTCGCGGTCGATTAAAAGTTCCGTGGTGTCGACGCCGAACGCGGCGCCTGGGGCGAAGCGTTCGAGAAGGGTTTTTTCGTCCCCCAAGAACCCGTGTCTTCGCTCCAGCAAACAATCCTTTCGTCTGTTAAAAACCGTTCGCTCCTGCTTAAGCACCACGCAATCGAGGTCTTGAAACACGCACAGACGCTCGACAAGGCCGTCCCAGCGCTTGCACGGGCCAAACAATGCGAACATCTCGTGCGTCGCCCCGGCGTACCGCACGAGCTTGTGCCCCCGAGGACACCGCGTGTCGAAGTTTTCCTGCGACACGCGCAGCTTCGGGACCCAGGAAACCGGCATATCAACCGTCACGAGGTTGGGGTCGTGGTCCAGGTACTCGTTCTCGGGCGTTTCAGGTGGCTGACCGTCTTCCACCTCGGGAAGAGGATCAGCTGCGTCACCGCCGTGGTCCCCAGTCTGCGTCGCGTCGGTTCCCGAAACCCGCGACGCGTCGTCGTCGCCCGCTTCGTCGTCATTCTCTTTTTTGTCCTCCTCCTCACCCGGATCGAGGTCGTCCTTCGGGTCCGGGTCCGGGTCCTTCCCCGTCGCAGGCGTCTCCACCACAACAAGCGTCTCGCCGCCGCCAGGCGTGGACTCCTCGTCCACTATCTCGTCATCCTCCCCGAAGTGGAGCGGAACTTCGATGGTATCAACCTCGAGGCACGCCTCCCACCGCGCGTCGTCGTCCAAGTCAAACGCCATGCCTAAAAGCGGCTGGTGCGGCGCGCCAACCGTCGTGCCGCGCTGTGATTGTAAAATAAAGGTCAAACGTCTTGTAAGGCCGCGTGTATGAGCAATTACGGGCGGACAATCGGCAAACGTAGGTGCCTGGATTTGGTGAAACGCCCTCCGGCCGTACCTGTTTGTTGACCCACAAATTGAGATGGTTCCACACCGCCTCCAGGCCTTGGTACGGCGACGCGTTCACGTTGTACGTCCGCGCGGTGGTGGGCTCCACGAACACGGTTTCGGCCACTTCCCGCGCGCCCGCGCGAACCAAAACCCACGCGTGCACGCGCTTGCCCTCGTGCTTCGCGTCAAGACGCGCTTCCTCCACTGCAGGGTCAACCGCGGAGACCGGTCGTGTCGACGCGGCGTAGGATTCGGAGCTCGGGCCCGAGGTACCCACGTTCGTGGGGTCGGGTTCGTCCCCCTCCATTTCCTCCCCGGTTTCGCCCTCGTCGTTCGTCTCAGGGACAGCCTCCAAAGCGTGCTCCTGATGGGAATCCGCGGCGGGGGAAACGGGGTGGCCGTTTTCGCAGTCGGCATTTTCGGCGGCACCCTCGGCGCAAACGGTTCCGGTTTCGGTTTCGGGGCGCTTCTTTCCCGGACTCGCCGCGGCGGCAGCGTCGGCCGCAGCCGCGGCCGTCTCCGCTTCAAGCGCGTCCGCGGCGGCAGCCTCTGCCACCGCTTGCTTCACCCGCTCTTCCCGCTCCAGTTTCTTCAAAACCCGCATCGCTTCCTTGGCCTTTTTCGCCTCCGCGCGCGCGTTTTTCGCATCCGCGAGTTCCAAACTCGACGTCAAGTTGATGAGCTGTTTCACTTGGTACTTGCTTTGCTTCTTCTCCGGAACGGGCGCGTGCGCTTTCGCATACGTCGCCTTGACTCTTTGTGTTTCCTCCAACTCGAGCACCGAGCACGTCTCCCCGGTCTGGTCGCAATGCGTGATTCGCTTCGGGGCGTACCCTACGCATACGTACGCGTCGAACCCGACGCCGGTGAGGAGCGAGCAAAGCGTGGTGGCGAGGTCAAAACAATCGCCGGCTTGCCACTCCATCACCGTGTACGGCGACGGGAGGGATTTGGGAAACAGGAGGGGCGACTCCAGTTGTTCGTACTCCAAGTAGTTCGCCACGAACTCGCAACACGGGGTTAAGTCGTACAACTGTGTGTAATCGAGCTTGGACGGCCTGACCGTGGTGCACACGAACTTCGGGACGCCGCACTCGTTCGGGGCGAACAAAAGTAACGAACGCCGGTTCGGGTAAAACTCGGCAAACTTGTTTTTGAACTCGGCGACGTAGGCGAGCATTTTCTGCTCCTCCTCCGTGTTCTTCACCAGCCTCGCGCGAATTTTCGGTGGGTACGCCTTGCCCTTACTTTGCGTCGCGTGTTCCACCCTCAGTTTCTTGCCGTTCTGAGGCACCAAATCCTCCGGCCGCAAAACGCGATCGTCGAAATCCAAAACCTCGCCAACCTTGTAGCAGTCCCAAAACATCTCCTCGCCCGAAGTCGCGCTATCCGCTTCGCTGCGTTTGCTTCCCACCTGTAGCACGTGCAGAGTACCGTCAGGCGAAATGGCACCGATTCGCGATTCGTTCAAGTTCAAATCACTCTCCATCTCCGTCCATTCGCCGTCCGACTTGTCAACCGCCACCGCGACCGAAAGTAAGTCCTCCGTGAAATCCAGCCGATACACTTTCGAGCACTGCCCGCCTAACTCGTCGAACCCGCCAAAGGTGAACACCTTGCCGTCGACGCAGGCCAAGACGTGGCCGTAGCACGGCGCGGGTTTCCGGCCGTTCTCCACTAGCAACTCCCAAACAGGGTTCGCTTTGTCGGTCATGTCCAGGGAGTACAAATCGTCGCGCACAAAGTTATCCCTACCCGCGTGCACGTACACCACGCCGTTCGCGCTTGCCATGGCGACGTCTTGCCGCGGCGTCGGCGCGGGCCCGGACGTGACGGACGTGTGCCAACTGCAGTCCTTACTGGACATGTCCAACACGCACACGTCGTTGAACCTCTGGCCGTTGCCTTTCCCGCCGAACAGCACCGAGGTGTTTTTGTCCACCGATACCAAGGAAGCGCTTTCCCGCGCGTCCGGCCGCCGGCCGTCGGGCGAGAGCCGTACCCAGCGGTCCTCGTCCAGGTAATACGCAAACAGGTCGTCCAGTCTTTTTTTTTCCTTGCTCTTCCCTCCGAAAATCAGCAGCCGGCGTTGCGCTGTGTCGAAAACAGCCGCGTGCCCGTCCCTTTCGCACGGCTTTTGGCCTTTCGGCCGGACCTTGCGCCACACCATCCGGTCCAGGTTTATGGTGAACAAGTCGTTCGTGCATCGCTTGTCGTGGTAGGACAGGGTTCCGCCGAAAATTAGTAAGTGGTTCGCGCCTGCGGTTAACGAGTGCTTGTTGCGCAGGTACGGCCGCGCGTCGTTCATGTCGCTCGGCCCGCCGTTGCCGTCCTCGCCGCCTTTCGCGTCGATCTTGGTTCGGTACCGCAGATACCGGCCGTCCTGGGACGCGATCGGTTTCAGGCGCTCGATTTCTTCCTGAACCAACCGCTGTTCTGAGATTGTAAAAAGAAAAGTCAGTATTGTATGGGCAATCAGGGAGGCGGAATGTGTTGAATGGGAAAGGCCCTTACCTTCGTCTCGCAGGAACTGCAGCAGCCCCGCAAGCGGCCCAATCGCTTTGGTTTTGCCCGGCTCACGTAGCTCGTTGTACCGCACGTCGAATTCTTTCAAATCACGTAGGTGCCCCATGCTCGGCGGCAGGTCCGTGAGGGCGTTGTTGTTCACCTCTATTCGGCGCAACCCGGTCAAACCGCCGAACGAGTCGGGCAAACTCCCGAGGGCGTTGTTGCTTAAATCCAGGACTTGCAGGGCGGTCATTGTGCCCATGGTTTCCGGTAAAAACGCGATGGAGTTGTTCTCAAGGTTCAAGTACGTTATTTGTGAACAAAGCGCTATGTTCGCGTGGACCGATTGTATGCGGTTCCCGCTGAGGTCCAAATCGGTTACTTTTTTTCCCAGATCCCCAACCAAGGCGCCCACGTCCCGTAGCAAACACCCGCCCATGTTCAGCGAGGTTAGCCGTTTTAGTTTCGTCAACACAACAGGGATTGTTTCGAACTTGTTGTACGTGAGCTTCACGTTGCGCAGGTGTCGCAGCGTCGCCAGCTCGGGCGGCAGATCGGTGAGGTCGTTGGAACGCAAATCAAGCTCTACCAGATTGGGAATCTTCCCCACGATCTCCAGAACACGAGACGTCTCAAGACAGGGAAGGTCCATGTACGAGATGTTCAGCTTGCCATCTCGAGCCGCGTCAGCCAGGCGCTTCGCCCATAACTCGTCGGTGAGCTTGGACATAGGGGCAGGCACCGCACGGACTGGCGGTCGGATGTTCCCAATTTGGGCGCGCGCGCAAATCAATCACCGGACGAATGAACCGCAAAACAACCACCAAACGACACGGTCGTCACTCGCGCCACCACAACGCGAACGCCCCGCACCCCCACCAGTGCCCGTCTCTCCCTTCTCGACGAGCGCGCGGCCCCGAGTGCCGGTCCTGTCGGGGTCGTGCGCCCGAGCGCGTGGCGAGCCTCCCTGCTCGTGTGCCCGGTTCTTGAACGAGACGAAACCAAATAATGGACCCAAACTGGTTCGGTCAATTATAAGTGCCTATGGGCTAATACGGGGAAATCAGCGAGTTAATAACTCTCCCCGGAAACCACTTTCGCTTCCGTTTCGCGCTTCGCGGATCGGGTCTTGACGCCCGCGACGCGCACCCTCCCTGTCTCTTTGGTCGGCGCTTAGGAACAGCGACCGCCAGCAAAAATGCCTTCTGCTACGTACTACCGGAGCTGTAAGTACTCGCCATTGCCCTGTGTTCGTACACCGCGCTCGCGTCGTGTCGCGTGGCCGCATCCGCGGTGACCCGTGTCTAGGGTTTTTTACGCCATCGCGATGGCTATTGCTTTTTCCCGAAGCCCATCACCTGACCGGCGTCCCCATCCCCCCCACCCCACAGACTCCAAGACCTTCAAGAAGCCCCGTCGTCCGTTCGAGAAGGAGCGTCTCGACAATGAGCTGAAGACCGTCGGGGAATTCGGCCTGCGGAACAAGCGCGAGCTCTGGCGCGTGCAGTTCGCGCTGAACAAGCTTCGCAACGCTGCCCGCGTGCTGCTCACCTTAGATGAGAAGGACCCCAAGCGCATCTTCGAAGGCGAGGCTATCATGCGCCGCATGTACCGCTACGGTCTTCTGGTACGTCAAGTGCCGCAAACACGCACACATCATAGATAGTAAACGCCGTGGATACGCGCGTCGCGGAAGGTCGCGCACGCACACGGACACACGTCGCCGGCATTCGCGTCCGGCATTCCTAGGGTCCAGCGAGCGCTTTCACTGCGAAATACCCTTTGCGTCGAATCCGATCTAACCATCATGACCCCCCACCCTTTTCTCCACAGGATGAGGACCAGGACAAGCTCGATTACGTGCTCGCGCTGAACGCGGACACGTTCCTGGAGCGCCGTTTGCAGACCCTGGTGTTCAAGCTCGGCCTCGCGAAGTCCGTGCACCACGCGCGCGTTTTGATTCGCCAAAGGCACATTCGCGTCGGCAAGCAAATCGTCAACGTGCCTTCTTTCCTGGTCCGAACGGACTCGCAGAAGCACATCGACTTCGCCCTGAACTCGCCCCTCGGTGGCGGCCGCCCAGGGCGCGTCAAGCGCAAGCGCCAGGCGGCGCAGGCGTCGAAGGGGGGTGATGCCGCGGAGGAGGAGGATGAATAAGCGACTTTGCGAATCTCGGGTCGTTTATAGCGAGCGACCGGAAGCGCGGTTGGTGGTGACTGAAATACATGGAATTCGTTACCGTACACAGGGGGTTGTTTCGACTACTCGCTCGCTCGCTACTCACAATTTTACACGTGGTGTGGCGACGTGCCTACATGTGACAAGACTCAGCCTTCGCTACCTCCTAGACTAGTCTAAAACCGCATCACTCGGTGGCTTTCCTTTTTTTGGTTTCCTGGAACCGTTTCCACAGCCCGTCCCGCTCTCCCATGCGCATGGTCAGGCCTACCTTCCCGTAGTGCGTCCCGTCCCGTTCGATGTTCTCGATGACGTCCTCTAGGAGGTGCGCGCGTTCCGTGGCGACGCCGAAATCCACGAGGACGTGCGTGAAGTGCGCGTGGAAGTGGTAAAACTGAGGCGGGTAGTGCACGAAGCACCGCAGATGTTCGGGCGGCACGCCGTACGTGGCGCTGGCGATTTCCGTTCCTTTGGCGAGCATGTTCCTAAGCATGGGCAGGTGCACCGCCCGCAAGTCACGCAGAGAACGGACCTCCTTGGTGTGACACAACCCCAGCATGTACATCTCGTTTTTGCCACTCTTTGCGTGCCACTCCGCCTTCGGCACGTCCATCGCGGCGTGCGACGTCCACTTCGGGTCGACGTTTAGCACAAACCCGTGTGCTGGGTCGGGATCGTCGAAAAGCAGACGCTCGACTTCCTTTTCTTTGTTTAAAATTTTGTACACCCACCCGATCGCACTGCTGGGTATACCTGTGATGTACGGCACGTGTGAGGCTTCGTACATCTGAAAAGTTTCCCGCACCAGCTTCGGCGCTTGCGCCGTGTTCCTCGAAACGTGCTTCGCCAAAAGCGTAGCCTTGTTCTCATCCGTCTCGCCTACTAAACACCCGGGGTACAGCACGTCCACGGAAAGCGATTTCATCCATTTCGGGTCCACGGTGCCGTGGTAGTACCCGTACTCCATGCCGCTGTACGGCGCGCGTTCCACAAGGGTCACCGCGCCGGCCAAGCCGTTTGGGTCGCCAAGCGGGATGGAAGGGCGCGACAGTTTCACCACCGCGCCGGTGGCGCACCCGGGAAACGTCCCGAGAAGCGCCACGACGCCGGATTCCTTGCCGTCGTTCAACACAGACTCCACCGTGAACCCGGCGAGGGATTCCAGGCGGTGGGGCAACGTTTCGGACGCCATCGCGGTGCGCGGTGAAGTGATGAACGGGTAAGGGCGTGTCGTTAGTTATTTATTGGTACGAGATCTTTTTGTGCCTGATATTACCGCAAAGATACGTTACACGTCTCCTTCTGTCTATTTGTTCGCGGCTCTCTCCGCTTCCAGCTCCGCCACCGCCGCCAAATCCGCCGCGGATAGGTTGTCCAAGTCGATGATTTCGTCCGCCACCATTTCCTTCGCCTTGCCGTCGTACACGGCGGCGTCGTACTTTTCGGGAAACGCGAGCTTGGCGATGGTGCCAAAGATGAAAATGCTCCCGACCACGACTCCCCACGCGGGAAGAATGAAGGACGCGACGTTGACGAACAGCTCGTCGAAGGAAGTGGTGTCAATGCCTGCGAGGGCAATTTCGGAGACCGCCTGACTCGCCGCGGTGGTCGCGGTCTCCACGCCCGCGGACGCGCGGACCGCGATGGAGGCGCTTGAGCCACGCCTCCTCGAAACGGGACGCTTGGTTTTGGGAACCGCGACGCCACCGAACAAAGACTTGGCGCGAGGTACGCGGGCGGCGGCGGGCGCGCGGGCAAGCGCCGCGACGGGAGCGGTACAGAGGGCGGCCATTGTGTCGGCGAAGGAGGGGGGGAGGCGGTGGGTCGTGCGCCGGTCTCTGTCGTCCAGGTGCTGTTCGTTGTTGGCGATTGGCGATAGAATACAGTCGATATCTCGTCCGAGATGCGGAGATCTCCATTGCTGCTGGCTCGGTGTTGGGTTTGCGTCTCCAGTGCAACCAGTCACTCGTTTCCGCGGGCGACATATGTCCAACCCCTTAGGCTACTCTTGCGCTTCCCGTCCTGTCGCGCGCGGATCTAATCTAGATTCTACTCCGCGTCTCGTTGAGCCATTCCGTCGCGCAAGGTGACCCCGACGAACCTCACGTTTCGCGAGGATGATGTTCGGGAGCGACGACGACGATGACGTCGGCGCATTGTGAGTGTTTCTTCCCCCGATACTCCACAACCGAACGCCGAAGGCTTGTTTTCACCGCCGTCGCGCGGATTGTCGCCCGCCGAACGCATCTTGCGAGATCGCCCCTCGTCCCCCGCTGACCCCACCCATCCCCACCCCCTACCAGCCCGCTGCACGACGCCGCGGAGGTGGGCGACGTCGAGCTGATAACCAAACTCCTCGCCAAGGGAAGCAACGACGGTGACTTCAACCCGGTACGTCACGCGACAGGACAGATCGGCGCCGGCCGTGTTTCTCGCCACACGGTGTCGCGGCAAAACCCCCCCTCGCAAGTCACGCCGACCCAACCGTAGTACCCACGCTGACCAAGTATATTTCCATCGTACCCACACCCAGGCGTCCGGGTCTGACGATGACGACGACGTGGACGTGAACGAGCGCGACCGCGACGGGTACACCCCACTACACGTGGCGCTTTCCAACGGCCAAACGTTTTGCGCGCGGGTGTTGGTGGAGCACGGGGGCGAGACGTTTTTGACGTTGGAGGGATCCAACGCGTTGCACATCGCCGTGAGCACGGCGGCTATTCCGTGCTTCCATGACGCGAGTCTTGAAGCGGTTTCCATGCTGATTGAAAACGACACGGATGCGCTGACCGCGGACGACTACGGAAAGTCCGCGTTGCACCTCGCGGCCGGCGCCGGGCTGACAGCCGTTTGCGAGCGCCTGTTGCGCGAGTACCCCGAGCCTCGCGACCCGGTGAACGACGACAGTCACGACGCCTCAGACCCGATAAACGCCAGGGACAAGTACGGATGGACCCCGCTGCACCACGCGTGTTTCGGAGGTCACGCGGGGGTGGTGGGTTTGTTGTTACCGAAGGGCGCGGACGTGACGAAACAAAACAAAGCCGGGCAAACCGCGCTTCACGCCGCCGTGGTGGGCCGCTCCGTGGTCGTGGTACAGGCGGTGCTCACAGCGGATACCTCCTCTCTGGTGCTGACAAGTAGGTGCCACTTCGGCAAAACCGCGCTGGACATGGCCGCCGCCCGAGGCTACCCGCAAATCGAAGCGGTCCTGAAAGGCGAAGACCCGGCGCTCGTCGCGCCGGCGCCGCCCGCGCCGCCGCCCGTCATCATCGCCCCCGACGAGTGTTTCATGCACCACACGTGCCCTCCTATTTCGCGGACCTCCAACGACCCTCCGCCTGAAAACGTGGAGCGTTTACAAACCCTGCTGCACCCGGCGCGAGGCATTCTTCGGTCGGGCGAGTTTGGAAACGTGGATATCGTTTCCGAGGTGCGCCCGGCGACGATGGCGGACGTCCTGCGCGTGCACGAGTACCCGTACGTGCGCAAAATCCAGCGAATCTGCGAGCGCATTCCGGACTGGAACTCCTCCCCAAACGGCGCCCTAGGCACGATCGACGGAGACACCGAGGTGTGCCACAACTCGTTCAGCGCGGCGCTTTGCGCGGCGGGCGCCGTGGTGGAAGCGGTGGACCGCGTGGTCGCGGGTTCCGCGGAGAAGGTTTTCTGCGCCGTGCGTCCCCCGGGACACCACGCCGGCCCCAACGGCCCGGTACCCGCACCAGGTGACCCGCCAGGCACGGGCTCGCACGGTTTCTGTCTGCTGAACAACGTCGCCCTCGGCGCGGCGTACGCGCGGTGCGTGCACCGGCACTCTCTTCGCAGAGTGGCGATCATCGACTTTGACGTGCACCACGGCAACGGCACTGAGGCGGTGGTGCAGAACACCACCCCCGCGGCGCCTAAGTTTCAATTTTCCACGCCCTACTGCGACGGCGCAATCGTGGTGCCTACGTACCGCCCGTGGCTGGACGAAACCGACCACGAGGAGGTGTTTTTTGCCTCCGTGCACGGCTACGGCAAGCGAAGGGAAGGCGTGCACTTTTACCCCGGAAGCGGGCCCACCGCGGATAACCGAAACCTGCCCGATTTGTGCACCGAGGAACAACCGGTTTGGCCCGAAGAAGGCATCGTGGATGACCCGTTTTCCGTCGCGCAAGCCGCCGGCGACAGCACCGCGCAAGGCCCTTTGCCGTGGGTCGTGGACGTGGGCATGGAGGGTCTTGGCAAAAGGGCCGACCGAGGCGCGGCGTGGCGCCGCGTGTGGCGGGGTAAAACCTTGCCCGCCATCGCCGCGTTTAAGCCCGATTTGATTCTCATCTCCGCCGGCTTCGACGCGCACGCCAAGGATGAAATCCAAGGCCCCGTGAACCTGGGCGTGAAAGAAGCGGACTACGAGTGGCTCACGGAAGAGCTGTGCAAGATCGCGAACACGCACAGCCAAGGAAGGGTGATTTCCGTGCTGGAAGGCGGGTACCGCATTCAAGGCGGCGTGGTTTCCGCTTTCGGGCGAAGCGTCGCCGCGCACCTACGAGCGATGTTTCGGGAAAACAAAGAACAGTGGAGCGAGGAGGAGTGCAAGAAAGAACTCGACGTGGAGCTCAGGAAACGACGCGAGCAGAAAGAAGCGGCGGAGACGGCGCGCGCGGCGGCGATTGAGGCGGCGCGGGCGCGAGAAGAGGCAGCGATTGAGACGGCGCGCGCGGCGGCGAACGGCGGCGACGAAGACGAAACCGCGGCAGCGGTTGCCGCTGCGACCGCCGCTGAAAACGGCCCGTCAAAGCGCAGGCGCAAAGAAGTGGACTACGGCGCCTTGAACGCGCAGCTCGAATTGGAGAAAGCGGGCGCCGCCGCGCCGGCGCCGGCGGAGACCGCGGGCGACGACGCGGAGGCCGACGGCGACGGTTTAGGGGAGGACGACGACACGGATGGCGACGCCTCCGACCTCGAGATGTTGGAAGATGATTTGGAAGAAGAATAATCGGTCGAGCTTTTACGCACGTGCAAATACCACAAGAATGCGATTACGTACCATTCAGTTGTCTTTTCTTCACCACTCTTTTTCCTTGTTTTTTTTCTACGTTGTCTTTACGTTGTCTTTTCTTCACTACTCTTTCTCTTGGTCAACAGCTCGCTTTCGACAGCGTACAGTCCCAAGCTTTCACTAAGAGTTCCTCCATCTCCCCGAGCGACGCGCCACGCGCCGCAGTGACGGCGGCGGTATCTCGTAAAGCTCGCAACGCGATTTTCGTGATTTCCTTTTTGTCCATCCCGAGCCTTCTCCGCGCGGTCAAATCGCGAAGCGTCTCAGGGAGCTTCAGGTCGGCGACCAGTCGGGCGATGGTGAGGACGCACGTCGCGGCCGCTTGTTCTGTGGAGTCGGATTCCGCGGGACATCCCATCGCCTCGGCTAGGTCGACGAAAAGTTCTTTCGTACCCGCCGACCCGCCGGCGTAAAACCGCAGGACGTGTGGCAAGAATACGCCGGCGCACTCGGACGCGGGGGCAGCGATGTACTCGGCGCAAAGCGCGTTGCTCAAACCCTGAACCCACCCCAACCCGGCGGAGTTGAACGCGGTGCCGGCTAGGTAATCAGCGAAGGTGATCATGTTCCGCGCTTCAGAGTCGTTTGCGTCGAAAACCGCGTCGCGCAAATGCGCGCTGATGAGTCGTATGGAGTGTAGCGCGCACGCGTCCGTGATTGGCGATGACGCTGGGGACAGGTACGCCTCGACGGCGTGCGCCAAGGCTAATACGCCGCTCGCGGCGATGAGTTCTGGGTTGCCTTGTTGCGTTTCAACCGTGACGATGCACGCGACGGTCGGGGTTAATCGGTAATCAACCACGGACATCTCGCACCGCTCGACCGGGTCACATATTGTCGCGAGTCGTGTCAGCTCGGACGACGAACCGCTCGTCGCGGTGGACGACACAGCGTAGTGCGGTACCATCACCGAAGAAGACGCGCGACACATATCGACTCCGTTTAGTTCGCACGCGCTCGTTTGGCCGGCGTCGTTGCGGTAAAGCCCGCGAACAAGTTTCGCCACGTCGTGACACGACGACCCGCCGCAACTCACGATGCAATCGGCGTTTATTTCCTCGCACATAATCCTCGCCGCGTCGACGTGTTGCGTGGTGGGGTTCTGCTCTACCTCGTCGTAGACCTCGACCCTCACGCCCGCGTCCAGCAACGTCTTTTTCGTCAATGGGATCACACCCGCAGCGTCGTCCCTCCGGTCTCCTGTCACAAGGACACACGTCTTGTGCTCTTTGTCACGCACGATCCCGCCAAGCCGACGCAGTGCGCCGAAGCCGAGGATAGACAAAGGTGGCGCGAAGAACGTATACGCGGACATTGGGTGGTGCGGGCGAGCGGCGTGAGAGACTACTCCCGCGTCGTTCGCGTCGTACGCCTCGCCTCTGTGCGAGGGTATCTTTTCTGCAAAGGTAGGGTCGTGGCTTCCAGGGGGTTGCGCCGCGGACGCACGAGTCAGCGGTTGCGTACGTCGTCGATTGGGGTGAGCCGCGACCTTGGCTTCGAGCGAGGAAGCGAGAAATGCATACATCGTCTTCGAGCGTAGGTGGGCTAACGCACGCAGGTACTTTATGAGAGGCGGGCTGCGGGAGGGGACGTCTTCTAGGTCGAGGAGAAAAAGAGAAAAAATCTACGCGTCACAAACTTACTTTTCTTTGTCCTCTTCCCCGTCCTGCTCATCCATCATCTCCGCGAGTGTATCGATGCCGTGCTCCTTCTCCATGGCGACGAACTGTTCCACGACTTCCGGGCGTTTCGTTTTTCGCGTGAATGGTTTCTTCGCCCCCCCCACGCCGACGGGCGTTCCCCGGCCTCCCCCGTCCTCGCTCGCCGCGAGGCTTGCGAGCGTTTCCGCGTCGAGGTCCGCGAAGTCGCTGAAAAACTCCTCGAGCTCGCCAGCCTTCTCCATCGTCTTCGTCTCCGTAAGCCGCCTAGGGTCGTCGTACGCCCATAAATCACCCCACCGTGACTTTCTCGCGGCTTTGTACCCACCCTTACCAACACCCCCTTCCCACGCGTTGGACTTGGCGATGATCTGGCGCGAAAGCGCGCCGCGCGCGTCGCAAAGGTCGACGATGACGTGTCCGCTGCGTTTGATCGGCGGGCGAACCATGCGACCCCAACGATGCGCGCTGGCCAGCGCCACCGCGTTCGCTAAAGGATTGTCATATGCCTCCGTCTGTTCGTCGTCATCTTCAACCTCCGCCTCCGCATCATCATCGTCATCATCATCCAACTCAACCAGAACGTTGTCCTCGCGTGACATCGTCGCGACGACGTCGTCGACGTCGCGTGAAAAACGCATGTTTTTCTCAATCGCGCGCCGCTCCGCGATTTCCTCCGCGTCCATCCCCACTTCTTCGTCTTCGTCTTCCTCCTCATCGGTATCGTCCACGAAAAACTCCTTTGATGCTATCCTCACCGCTCGCTCGTTGTTCTCCCGCTTCCCTCGCAAACGACTCAGCTTGCGAAGCACGACGTACGAGAACCGCTCGTCCTGGTGCTGCGCGCCTTTCCCGCGCGGCAACATCTGGCGGTGCATCTCCGAGCGCTTCACGCGCTGGCTGAAGTGACACCACGTGGGGAGCCCGTCCATTGGGCACGTTTGGTCGTGCTGGCAAGGCGCGACGACGTGCGCGTGCATGTCCTCGCTGTCGACACTGCTGGTGTCGGTAACGGCCACGCTGGTCTCGGTAACCGCCAGCGTGTCCTCCGCATCGCCCGCGAATTCACGTTTCCGCCTCGCCGCCGCGACGCGCTCGGTCTCGAGCACGCGCGCGCGCGCTCGCCTGACCAACCTCGAGCCGTTTGGCGTGCCGGGCTCGACAATCACGAGTGCCCCCCCCGGCGCGACCCTTTGCCACAGGGACGTGACGGTATCGTCCATCCTCCGCTGGCCTCCTGACGCGGCGGCGGTGTCGCCCGGCGGCGCCAAGCCGGGGCTCCCGAAATTCGTAACCAGCTCGCCGAGCGAGTACGCGGCGACGACCAGGTCGAAGGACGCTTTCGAGTGCAGCGACCGCAGGGATGCGACGGTTTTCACCGCGCCGCTTTCGCCCCACGGGTGCGGCTCGGGAAGAGGTCTTCCCGTTGGCTTGGACAGGAATTTCATGCCTTGCCCTAGCTCGTGTAAGTCAACCTCGTCGCTCGCGGCCTTGGCGACCCGTCGCGCGAAGGTCATCATATCCGGACTCGCGTCCACGAGCGTCGCGCTGGACACGCGTTCGCCCGAAGAGAAACCGCCCACGCCGAAGGACTGCTTGAACACGTCCCGCGCCGCCCACAGCGAAGGCGCCGGCCCGGCGCCGAAGTCCAAAAGCGTCTTCGGGACGAACTCGGGACACCGGTCGCGCAGCTCAAGCAGCGCGCGTCGCTGCGCGCCGTACGTCATGGGCAGACGAGCCACCGCGTACGCCGCGGCTTCCAGGGGACCGTACGTCGCGGCGCCGGGGCGTTCTTTTCGCGGTGTGTTTTTTTCTTTTTCCTTGTCTTTTCCCTTCGCCGAGCTCGCGCGCGCCGCGGCGTTTTGCGCCAAGCCTTCCATCACGGCTTTGTGTTTTTTCTGGGAAAGAGCCACACCCCACTCCACGTCTCGCATTCGGTCCGCTTTCTGAGGGCCAACCTTACCGTCCCTGCCACCGAAACCAAGCGGGTCGTCCTCGTCGTCTTCGCGTTTCTTTTTAAGCCACGACTTCACGGAAGAGTTGTCCCCGTCCCCGTCCCCGCCGTCGTTGCCGTCCAACGAAATCACCCCCCGGGACACCGCCTTGAGTGAATCCAGTAAGTTCCGCCCTTTCGCCTTGACCTGTCGATGCGTCGCGCCGGTGTCCCGCACCGCTATCCGCACCGCATTCTGTAGGGACTCGGGGAGCTCGACGATGCCTTCGGAACGCGTCGACAGCCGATGCACGCCGTCCAGGAAGGCGTCGCCGTCCCGGGCGGAGAGCAGGGAGACGAGGTCATCAGGCGCGCGTAACGCGGCGGGGAGTACCGGGGGTGTATCGTCATCGTCCTCGTGAAACAACGCGCGCAAGCTGCGGTCTTCAACCACCGCCGAGAGCGCGTCGTTCGATGTCGACGAAGACGCCCCTCGGGCGCCGGCGGCGGTGCCGCTCCTCGCGACGCAGGCCCCGAGCACATCGTGTCTCCACACGAGCCGTCGCCCGACAGCGGCCATGAGCGCGCGCCGCATCTTCCTTCGCGCCGCTCCTCAACCCCCGCGGCGCACCCAACCACTGAAGGTCACTGGTCGGAACTCATCGGCACGCCCGAGAACAGGCAACAGGAGAGTGGGCAAAACAGATGTCGTTTTTTCAGACGACGAGATGAGGTCATCAAACTCAATGTACGCGCCACACTGGCCACGCGCAATGGCGACCGTGCGACTCGTGTCGACGGCAGTGCGCTTCGCCAGAACTTCGTCGGTGACTGGCATTCACGCCTCGCGTGCCACGATGCGTCGCGCCCCGCCGTCCACCGCGCGGGCGGTGTCGAGCTTCAAATCGATGGTGCCCACCGCGTCAGCAGCGACGCCCCTGTCTCGGCAACAGCGCGGTTTCCCCCTGGCTCGTCGATCCGTGCGCGTGATGGCCACTGTGGCTGGGGACGACGAGGACGAGGCTGGGGCGTACCGGTCTCCCCCGTCGGATGTCGCGCAGTTCGTGGAACGCCCACAAAGCCCGGGAATCAGCATCTCACCGCAACGCGATAAGCTTCTGTACACTTTCCGCCCCCCCCCCTACCCCTTCGTGTCTGAGCTGGCGCGCCCCGAGTTGAAACTCGCCGGGTTGAGAATCGACGAGACCCAAAACAGCCGCTCGCGCATGTCCGGCAACACCGGCATGGCGCTCGGGCCGATGCCCACCAGTGAGGCTGAGATTGGCGTGTACTCTCACTTCACGGGGATACCGTCCAGCGCGACTGTTAACTACGTGAGCTGGGCGACGAACGGGAAATCCATCGCCTTCACCGTGCGTTTCGCCGGACCGGATACCCCCGATGACGAACGCGCGCCTCCCGAACTCTGGATCGCGGACGTAGACACGATGCACTGCAGACCCTTGCTTCCGGGCAAAGGCCTGAACACGCTGTTCGAAAGCTACAGTTGGCTCGATGACAATACGCTCGCGGCGTGCGTGGTGCCCAGCGACCGCGCGGTTCGCCCGGCCAGGCCCCCCACCCCACGCGGCCCACGGGTGCAAACGAACACAGGCGGCGTCGTGGCGCAGGCGCGTACGTACGCTGACTTGTTGAAAGACTCGCACGACGCTGATTTGTTTGAGTATTTCGGAAGCTCGGAGTTTGTGCTCGTGGACGTGGCGACTGGGACGGTGACGCCGTTCGGGGACGGCGCGCCCCGGACGCACACCAGGTGCGACCCCTCACCGGACGGTTCCTTCGTAATAATGGAGGAGCTTTTGCGGCCGTACTCGTACGAGATTCCGTGCGGCCGGTTCCCGAAGCGCGTGTGGATAACGAACCGGGCCGGGGAAACCGTGAGGGAGGTATCCAACTTGCCGCTGGCGGACTCCATTCCAATCGCGCACAACTCCTGTCGCGCCGGTCCGCGAGGCGTGAACTGGCGCCCGGATAAGCCCGCTGAGCTGTATTGGACGGAAGCGCAGGACGGGGGCGATCCGCGAAAAGAAGCGTCGCCGCGAGACATAACGTACGTGGCGGATATGTTTGATGAGAAAGGCCCACAAGTGGAGGGCACGAAACGGTTCCAAACGGATTTGCGATACGGCGGCGTGTCGTTTGGCGCGAACGGCTTGGGGATCCTGTACGAGTCCTGGTACAAAACGCGAACCATCCGCGCGTGGGTGGTGGACACGCTGGGCACCGCGGACCGCCCGCAGCGCTTGTTGTACGACCGCGATTACGAAGACAGCTACACGGAACCTGGAAGTCCGTTGTCAAGACGCATGCCTGACGGAACGTATTTGCTGGCGCAAATAGAAGGACCGGTGCCGATTGACGGGTGGGCTCCGGCGAAGACGCCGAAAACAAACGACACGAACGACAAAGTAAAAGACGCCACCGCGACGCCTCGTTTGAAACCGGAGCCCGCGACTCTTTGGCGAACCGGCGCTATTTTGATTTTGGAAGGCGACGGCGCGAGTGACACCGGGGACAAGCCTTTTCTGGACCTCCTTAACCTGGACACGGGGGAGACGCTCCGGGTGTGGGAGTGTGCTGGGTCGGGGGCGCTTGAAAGGCCGGGCTCGGTGATCAGCGACGCGCACGGGTCGCCGATCACGATGGAGAGTTTGAAGATTCTCCTGACAAGGGAAACCCCGAGCGAAAACCCGCAGTACTTTTCGCTCGAGCTCGGCGGCTCGGTTTCTGGCGCGGCGTTGCGACCGCGACGCATCAGCGATTTCCCGCACCCGCACCCCTCACTCGTGGACCCTCCGAAACAGATCCTCCGGTACAAAAGAGCCGACGGCGTTGATCTAAACGCGACCCTGTACACGCCTCCCGGGTACGACGTCAGCAGGGACGGGCCGTTGCCCACGATCATGTGGGCGTACCCACGGGAGTTCAACAGCGCTGAGGCGGCGGGGCAGCTCCGGGATTCCCCAAACCGTTTCACCGGGATTTCGCCGATGTCGCCCCTGGTGTGGCTCGCCCGCGGGTACGCCGTGTTGGACGGCCCGTCCTTGCCCATCATCGGCGACGCCGCAAACGGGATTGAACCCAACGATACGTACGTCACACAGCTCGTCGCAGGCGCAAAAGCGGCGGTGGAGGAAGCGACGCGCCTCGGCGTGTGCGACCCCGCCCGAGTCGCGGTGGGCGGGCACTCGTACGGCGCCTTCATGGCGTCCAACTTGTTAGCGCACGCCCCCGAGCTCTTCGCGTGCGCGGTGGCGCGCAGCGGGGCGTACAACCGCACGCTGACTCCGTTCGGGTTCCAGTCCGAGGAACGCACGCTGTGGGAAGCCCCTGAGACGTACACCGCGATGAGTCCGTTCATGCACGCGAACATCATAAAAAAACCTATTCTCCTGATTCACGGCGAGGAAGACACGAACAGCGGCACGAACGTGATTCAGTCCGAGCGGTTCTTCGCTGCCTTGAAGGGAAACGGCGCGGACGCGCGGCTGGTGCTCCTGCCGCACGAGTCGCACTCCACCCGAGGGCTGGAAAGCGTGCTGCACGTCCTCGCGGAGACGAGCGATTTCCTGGACAAGCACCTGCGCGCGCCCGAGGGCACCGCGCACGCGTCGAAGCTGTGAGCGGAGCGGTTGTATTTAAATTAAAGTATCATAGACGAGAGTTGTGTTGTTGTTGGCCATGTGTTTGCAAAACTCTGGAATCACATCATAAAAGTCTCCCTACGTGAAGAAGTCCCCGCTCGCGACATCAACCTCGAGCAACCCCGCTTGCGGCTCCCAGAACCGACAACGCCGGTGCGTGAGGTACTCGTTCACCGCGTCCGGAAGCCGCGTGGATCCTTTATGGTGGGCGGCGGTTCCAACCAACACGTGCGCCGCGGCGTCTCCCCTCGCCGCGCACTCGCCGAGTTCCCGGTGCAGCACCGCGATCGCGTCCGGCACGCGCAGGCCGTGCAGGTCCACCGTTACCGTTCGCGAACGCGAGTTTCCCCCTCCCACCCCCGGGTGGTTCGTGTTTCGTTCCCCGTGCGCGGTTTCCGTGGCGGCGTGCGCCGTGGCCATCAAACGCGCGTGCTCGCGTCCCTTTCGCGAAAGGTCCTTCGCCAGCGCTCGGTTCCCGGTAAGAAAAGCGCGCGTGGCTTGCTGGAAACAAACGTTGCGCGCGCGCAGATGCCCGCTCGCGTCCTCGCGCGTGGAGGCGTACGCGTGCGCCCCCGCGGCGTCTCCGGTTTCCACCCAGGGCTGCGAGCCCGACACCCTTCGGCCTGAGAAATTGCCGCTGCCGTACCCGACGCTGATGCCGTCGCGCGTTTCCTCAACCCGCACCGGCGCGATGCGCAGACGGTCGGCGAATTTGTGTCTACTGTCATCGCTTCCCGCGCCCCCCGAAACGAACCCGGAACCGCCCGTCACCCCCTCGCGCACGTTCGACATTCCGCCGGAAATAGTGAACCCGGTGAACGGCTGGTCTTGTGTTGGGCGCGGGGCGGTCGCTGGTGGAGCCGTGTTTCTGACAGGCGCGCCGCCCGCAGATGCCCCGCCGCATCCTCCCAGCGTGGGAAACGTGGATTCGTCGTCAAGCGCGGGCGGCGTCGGGGGCTCAACCTCGACGTCGAGTTCGGCGAGAATCTCCACGGTGAGCGCGATGTCGCCGTTGTTCGCCTGCAAAAGCTCCGTCAGGGATTCCAGGGAATACCCGCGGTAGCTTTCCATCAGAAACGTAAGGAACTCGCTTTCGTCCATCCCGTCGTCCATGCCGTACCCGCCGTTGTACCCGTGGTCGTGGTACGACTCGCCGCGATACCCGGTCTCGTCGTACCCGCCCCGCGGGTAATACCCGTACTCCTGTTGTTGCGGGTGGTACTCCTGCACTTGCGGGTGAAACTCCTGTGCTTGTGGGTGAAACTCTGCAGCTTGTGGATGGAACTCCGCAGCCTGCGGGTGGTACTCCGCCGCCTGCGGGTGGAACTCTGGAGCCGGTAGGTACGAACTGAAATCGCCGCTCGCCGCGCGCCGCTGATTGTACAGCATCCCACCCTCCAGCTGTTGAACAACCTCATCCCTGCGCTGCTTCGTTAGCGGCGACGCGGTGTCAAGCTCCTCAAGATCCCCGCCCTCTTCGTCGGAGACGAATCCCAACGAGTCCAGCCCGAGATCGGCGAAGGACTGCTTTTTCGGTACCGCCTCGGCACGCAGCGGCTCAGTAGCCCCACCCTGCGTGTCCACGTACCCCGATCGCGAAGTCGGGTAGAAGGGAGCAGCGGAGGCTACCGTGGGAACAAACGCCTGCGCGGCCGGCTTGAACGTGAAGGACGCCGCCGACGCATCCAGCTTCCCCTCTATCTCGTCATCACGCGACATCCAAACCCCCGTGGCCACGGGGGCGTCAACGCTCCTCAACCAACGCTTGCCCGTCAAGGTGACCGGGTAAGGTCTTGTGAAGATCGTGAAATAGCCAGCTTCTCGTGTGGCGGGCTTCGAAACCAAGTCAGAGACGACGTAATTTGTGGTAAACTACTCTGCCGCGACGGCCTCGCGGCGACAGTGCTCGAGCACGCGTGAGCCACGAGGGCTGGTCGCTCGGCACGATGGAGGAGCATGTACTGCCCTCGAATTGCATGCGTCTGGGTGTGTCGCTCATGGAGACGCCGGAGGAGGAGCACGATTCTGACGACGTCTCTGCCCTGGACGAAGACGATGACCTTCGCGAAATGGACGACGAGCCCATTCTCGTCCCACGAGGAGCAGGGAAAGAACCCAAGTCGTCGCCGGTACACGCACGAAAACCGTATTTAAAGCAAACGGAATCGTCGAAACAAGAAACGATGAGGAAAATGGAGGTGCGTGCTTGAGTACAAGTAGCTTGATGAGTAGCATCTCGCCGACCCCGACCCATCGAAATTTACCTTTTTACTTTTTCTCATCTCTGGACCACCTCTTTTCCAGATTTACCTGAACGGCGCCGCGCACACCCCCGATTTCCTCCCAGGCGCGTACACCGCGCCTAAGCTCTCAACCGACGCGGTTTCGCTTCTTGCGGATTTCATTCAAAGACCTGCGGTGCGGAAACAGCTGGTTCCTTTTCTTGGTGAGATTCGCGGTAAGAAGCGCAAACGCTCTGCGACGACCAAAAGTAAAAACGTCGATCCCCAGAATCAGGGTGATGCGAACGCCTCGCGCGGCGCCAGCAAGTCGTTCATTTCACCGGAAACCGGCCGGCTGGTCCGCACCAAGCTTACGGAGGCGCAGACCCGGGTGTTGCTTGAAAAGTTCGAGGAAAAGAAACACTGGACTCCACGCGAGGTAGCCTCGATGTTGCCCGCGTTGAACCAGCCGGGGCCCCCGGACGGGCGGTTGGACGCGGAACAGGTGCGGCGGTGGTTCGACAACAAACGAAGGGCGAAGGGAGCGCGGAACCGAGGGGGGACGGAAACCGCCAAGGAACGGACGGTCGCGGTGGTGGATTTCGATCGGGACGACCCGCCCGTCCGCGGTGACGCTCTGGGCGGCGTTCAAAAGGATGTTCATCAAAAGAAACAGAATAAAAAAGACGCGGGGAAAAACGCGAAGACGCTTTTTGGCGACAAGGAGGTGCAGATTCTGGACGCCGCGTTCGCGCGAAACCCCGCGCCTGACATTCAAACGAGACACGCGCTGGCTACCGCGACTGGTGTGCGTGAAAAAAACGTCACGGCATGGTTCAAGCGACGGCAAGCCGAGGGGCAAGTGCCGTACGGCTCGGTGTCCGGGATACGCGCCCCGCCGGGTCGCGCGGAGCGGTTGCATCATTCCCATCATTCCACCCATCCCCCGGCCGACCCGGCGTCCATGTTCCTTCCCGGAATCACCCTCCCGGCGATGCACCACGCCCGCTCGTTCGGGGGCGCGCATTGGCCCGCGCCGCACAGCGGGCGGTTACACGGGGATGGATACGTCAACTCACACGGCAACCTGAACGTGTTTGACAACGGTACCGGGCACGGCTTGCCTGCGCCCGGGCCCCCGGGGTTCGGGATGCCCAACCCGGGCGCGGACGTGACGCGCCGGTGACTTAGCGACTATAAAGTATAGACTAGACGAAATAGAGACCACAGTGCTACAATAGAAACTATATTAGAGACCACAAAAGGGACCCCAAACCACACACACCTCTGCTGCAACAGAGACCACAAAACCAAACTATTCACGGTGTTTCACGTCTACGCGTACGCCCGCGTACTGCGCTGCTAATTCGCGCGTGGCGACGCCAAGCGCCTCGGCCGACTCCGCACCTTCCACGGCTTCCAGAAACAAGTCAATCAACCCCAGTTTCAGGTCGAAGAACTTCGCGGCGTCCACCGAGCCTTTCATGCCGATTTTTTTCGCCAGCCAAGGGCTTCGCAACGGCAAGTCGCTGAAATCCTGATGTTTCGCCCCGTGAACCTCCGCCTGTACCCACGTCGCGTTGGCGTGTTTGTACAGGTGGGTTAAATCAGCCCCCCATCCGTGCGAGTTCATGACGAATACCGGTAAATTCGCGGCCGCGGCTAACCGAAGCGGGTGATCCTTTCCCTCCGCGCCGTCAACGCACGGCCCAAACGGCGCGGTCCAGGGATCGAGTAACACAACTCTTTTGATGCTTATACTTTTTTTTGTCGCGCGCTTCGCCGTCGCCGCGAGAACCGTGGTGCCTCCGAACGAGTGCCCGATGGCGATCACGCTTGATGTGTCTATTTTGCCTTGGAACGCGGAGATGTCGAATTTTCCGTGTGGACACACGTTTTTTGGCTGTTGAGTAGAGCCCAGCGCGCGTAACGCCGCGTGAAGTTCCGCCACGCGTGTTCCAATCTGTTCCCTGCGCCACACGAAGTTTCCATCCGTGTGCACGTAAGGTTTGTGCCTCACGTTCCCATTCTGTGTCACCGAGGTATACGCCGCGCTTCCGTCCCGGTGCTCCACCGCGGCGACGAGGTAGCCCTGCGACGCCAGCGCGCTGCACAGCGCGGCGTACATGTTTCGCGTGCCCGCCAATCCGTGACTGAACACGACAAGTTTCATGGGCTTGTCAGCCATGGGGGGGGCGTCCAGGGACACGGGAATGGTATCGAACACGGTGTTCGAGACGTACCCGGCGAGATACGCCGCCCTCGCCAGGAGCTTCTGCCACCACGTGCGCTTGGGGTCTGTGAAATCCACCAGGAAGTGCGCCATGCCGTGGGCGTAATGCAGGTTAGGCACCCAGAGGGGTGCTCTTGAAAAACGAGATGGGGCGTTTGATGTGGGGTAGTACAGCCGCATGAAAACCTCCCCGTTCTCGGGCTCGTAATCCGCGACACCGACGTGCGCGACCTGGCCCTGCCATCGCGCCGGAGGCGGGATCAGGCGGGAAGGGTACGACGGCATCGCGAACAACTTTGGGAGAGAACGAGTTTGACAGCTTTCTTTTCTCCACAAGCGAGCGGATGAAATGTGAGCACATTTCATCAGGAGTCGAAGTGGATGACGCGTCGCCTCTAGGCGACCTTTTTGCCGATGCCGCGCGCTCGCCGCGCCACAGTCGACACGCTCACCAGCGCGTCACGTCAACTCCGTAAGCCAAGATGGCCGCTATGATGACCTCTATGGTGCCGGTGACCATTCGCACCGCCACCCCCTCTTCGTCCGGCTCCACGGGTAAGAACGCGTCCCTTTCCGACTCCATGTGGACGATTAGATTAGATTAGCACACGGCTTCGCGGAAAGTGCCGTCGGCTCGTCGCGACCGCATGACGCCCTCGCCACGGACCACCGAGACGCGCTTTCCTGGAATGTTTGCTCCGACGGTGCCGCGTAATACGGAATCATATAGCCAGGCGACGTACAGCTTGGAATGCGCGTCGAACGCGCGTCCGTGGCGTCGTACCCACGCGCGTCATCGCCGCGACAAAACCCTATCGCTCAGGTTTTCCACTGTGCGATGCGTGGCATCGTTTTTTCACCTCGCCAAACACGCGCTGACCGCGTCTCTTCCCTCTCCATTCCTTCTCCTCCCTAGGCCGCGGACGCCTCCAGGTTGTGGCGGCGAACAAGATGTCGCGCCCCGGTTTGGACGAGGCCGGCATCCAGCAGTTCAAGACGAGCCCCACGGATTCGGGCTCGTCCTCGCTTCAGGTTGCGCTTCTCACCAAGCGCATCGAGTCTCTGACGCAGCACCTTATTCAAAACAAGAAGGACCACGCCACAAAGCGCGGGCTGCAGATGCTTTTGGGAAAACGGCAAAGGCTCCAGAGGTACCTCAAGAAAGATGACCCCGCGATGTACGTGAAGACCATGGAGGGGTTGGGACTGAAAATCAAGTAAACCATTTTTTTGTAAACCGGGGAGGAGCGGGCGGCGACCCGACGGCGGTGGGTGCGTGGAGCGCGTGTCGTGGTGACGCGTGGGTTTTTATGCACGGTAGTAGCTTTGCGATCGTTTCTATGTGCGCCTTTGAGCGCTGAATCTAATTTATATCAACCCCACGGTGCTATCGCGATATCTCGCGTTTCCCGAAAACCGTGATGGCGTGCATCAACCCTCTGGAAAAGTCGCATTCGTACTGGATTACGTCCCCTATTTCGAGGTTAGGGCCAATCTTCGCCTTGTCCGCCGCCAACGGAACCTGAATCATGGAATCCTCCATCTCGTCCACCATATCTTCGTCTTCGAGAACAGTGAACGCTCTTTGCTCCCAACCCTGTTGCCTCGGGTGACAGGTGCGTCGAGACGTGTGGGCGCATGGGGCGCTGCGACAATGGAGAAAAGTCAAAACAGCCAAATCTTTGGCGGCAAATCCCGTGTTCAAAAAGCAACGACCTTCGACGCGAAAGACGTACGCGGTACTCCTTCAACGCACGCGCGAGACGTACGCGGAGATGTTCCGAAACCACGTTGTAGGGTTCCCCCCCCCCCGTTAAGAGAGGAGGAGGAGGAGGAGGAGGAGGAGGAGGGGAAGGAGGTGGAGGCCAACCTTGCCCGCACGGGAAGTCGAAGAAAAACAACTGCGTGGTGTGCACCCCGTCTCTTTCGCTTGCCGTGGGGGCAGCCGGTGCCCGCACGGCAAGCTGAAACAGCACTGCACGGTGTGCACCGGCTGCCTCCACGGCAAGCGAAAGAGCAGGTATGCGGAGTGCAACCCCGGGAAGCGGAAGTGCCCTCACGGGAAGGCCAAGAACGACTGCAAGGAGTGCGGGAAATCCGCAAAGGGCAAGCCGAAAGAACCTTCAGATTCATCGGAAAGCGAGCTCGCTCGGGGGGCCAAGCGCAGGCGCACGTAAACCACGCAAATCGCGAGTACGTGTTGTATTTCCCAAATCCCGCCGACTGTTTTCCCACACAAGACTGACACTTTCTTTTATTTTATCATAAGTTGAGCTGTGCCCCGTGGATTGTATTCACTGGGTCCAGCGAACGGAGTTGCCGATTTCGGAGTACGCCATGAAGGGTTATGAAGGGGTGCAAACGCGAGGACATCGCGATCATGGCCCGAACATGGGCTCCGCGCCATCGGGGACGAACCAGTTTGCCAACGCGGAACGCATGCTGAAAATGAGACGCGAAGGGAAGGCGTTTCTGAACGAGGTCGGGAATGGCGAAACGTACCGGGGGCACGACGAAAAACTGGGGGCGCCATCGCTGCGGCGTGGCTAGCGCTGCACAATGAAGCCCGGGAAAAAGTGCTTGATGTTTGCTAAAACTGTCACGTCAAAAATCGTCTCGTCTCCACGTCCAAAGAAAACGCCTTTGCCCTCCTCTCCAGCTGCGGTGTTGGCCAACGCCGGCGTGCGATCGTTCCAGTACGCACTGCACCGCACACGCGAACAAACCGACCGGTACAGCGGCATCGCCCGAATAAAACACGAGCTTGGCGACGCGATGTCTCCCACGACGTCTGCCGTCCCTCCCTCCGCTTCCGTAGAACTTCCTCCCACACAACCAGCGGATGAGACGACGCCGCTTCTCATCATCGGCACCGGTCGCGCTTCCATGACCCTCGTCGCGCACCTTCCCGAACGCGCGCTCGTCGGCGCCTTGGTAGTGGACCCATCCGGCGAGTGGCTCGAGTCGTGGGCGCTGCGCGTCATGGGCATGGGCGCCACGCACGTGCGGTCCTCCATCTCCATGACTCCCTTTCCTGACGCCGACGGCCTTCGAGCGTTTTGCGAAAAGCGAGGCAATCGAAACGAAGACGTGTTCGTCGGCGACGACGACCACGCCCCAGTCCCCTCGTGTCACGCCTTCGCCGAGTATTGCGGCTCGCGCGTGCGTCAGGATTCACGGTTCCGGCGCGTGCGAGTTCTCGCCGACCGCGTCGTGAGACTGGACCCCGTACCCGGCGGCGGGCTGCGCGCGACGCTCGCGTCCGGCGGCGCGATCGTCGCCGCGCAGGTCGCCCACGGCGGCGCGTGGCGCGTCCCGGTGGTACCAGGCTGGATGTCTGCGGCATTGCGAATGCAAGCGGACAGCGGTGACACAGACTCGACACTCGCGCTGGCAAACGACGTGGACGTGACCGTTTCCGATTTGGAAAATCGCGCCGTGGTCGTCGTGGGCGCCGGCGCCACGGCGTTTACGCTCGCCGCCGCGGCGCGGCGCGCAGGCGCGTGCTCGGTCACTGTCGTGTGTCGCGGCGGCGTTACCGTGCGCGACCGCGAGTGCGACGTCGCGTTTTACGGCAACAAAGGCATCGCTCAATTCAAAGCCATCGCCAATCCCGAAACTCGCGCGAGTTCGTTTCGAAAGGAAACAAGCGCGTCCGTGCACGCGCTTGTCTTCGACGCCGCCGCGCAGAGCTCTGCGGTGACTGTTTTGGAACAAACCAACGTGGACAAGGTGAGTTGGTGCGGTGATACCAAGACCTGGCGTGTTGAGTTGTCATCAAACACAACAAACCAACGCAGCCGCGTCATAGAAGCCGATGTCGTGTGGACGGCGTGCGGCGACTTCGTGGACGCGTCGCGCGATCCAATTGTTCAAAGCCTTTTGGCGCGAACAAACGACGCCGGGCGCGTGGCGGGCGGATTCCCAGTGCTCGTCGAGGACGACGACGCGGATCCGGACTCAACTCTGGGTTCGGGAACCGGCAAAGGCAAAGGCGCGGCTTCCCCGGAAGCTATTGGGCCGCTTCGCTGGCCGGGGCTTCCTTTGTATTTCGTGGGGCGGTACGCCAGCCTGGGCGTGGGCCCGGTGGCGAAGAGTTCCGCGGGGAACCGCATCGCCGCGCGCGCGGTGGCGCTGGCGATGCGCGCGCACGCGGCGCGGAAACGCCGCGGTTTGGATCCCTACGCCCGGGGTCTTTCCCAGGCGCAGACCGTAATGCCGACGGCGACGGGAACACGGGAGACGGACGCGGAGGGCGTGCCTTTGAAACTGCGTCTGGTGCCGGAACACCTGCGCGGCGGCAGGGCGCTGATGGACGCGCGGGAGCTAATGAGTGGAGCTCCGGGAATTGACGTCGATGGACCCGTCCGCGACATCGCCGTCAAGCCACCGGTGAAGCCTGTGATGCAAGAGCTCGCGCAGTACCAGACCATCGATGATGATTTCGTGCTAGAGGTTCGCCTTACGTTGCCGGAAGCCGTGCGTGCGGACAAAGTGCGCGTGGCGTTTGAAGAGCGCTCCGTGGAGGTTTTCGCCATTGGCGAGAAAACCACTTTTCGATTCTTCGTACCCAAACTGTTCAAGCCCGTGATCGTCGAGCGGTGCAGATACGAAGTGGCGAAATCGGGAAAGCGCATCTCCCTATTCCTGCACAAGTACGATGACAACGAGTGGCGGTTTTTGAAGGGGTGAAGAGGGAAGGTGTTCGCAGACGAAGTGCGAGTTTTCATAAAATGGTCACTACCAACCCTTTACGGGGACAAGTTCGACATCAACGTCGTGGATTTGTGGACGTCGTCGTCGCCGTGGCCGCTTTGTAACATGCCCAAGTCGTATTTTTGGTACCCCACCTGTATTGTATTCGTTTGCTTTTTCTCTCCTCGCTCTTCTCACCAGAGCGGGGGGCGCGCCGACGCCATGAGCGCGCTGGCCGGCCCGTCGGCGGTGCTCCGGCGGCGCGACGTCGGGGGGACGGCGACTTTCAGCGATGACCCGTCTTCGTATTCGGGCGCGCCTCTCGCGCCGGATACACCACGGTCAAAGATGGACGATGGCAGCGACGACAACCTCGACGGTGCTGTGGCGACACCCAGTCGTCACGAGGACGTGAAACCCGGCAAGGTGTCATCAGGGAAGTCCGCGACCGCGTCGTTCAGTACTCCCGTCGTTTCCAGGTCGCGCGTCTCCATGAACTCGGACCCCGCGCGGCTACGCGTCTGCGCCGTGACTTGGAACATGTGCACCCGAAAGTTCCCCGAGGACCTGACTCCCATGCTAGCGGCGCTTTCCGGCGACGACGGAACGCGGTGTGACATTCTGGTGGTGGGTGTTCAGGAAGCCCCTGTGCTTGAGGGGTTCGTGACAAGTGTGTTGGCCGCGCTCGGGGGCGAGGACGAGTTCATACATCTCGCGGGCGTGTCCTTGAAACCGGGCGACTGGATCCAGATGGACGTGTTTGTGCGACGCGAACTGTCGTCGATGGTACGCGACGTCAAACTGGACGCGGTGTCGTGCGGTTTGGGGAACGTCATCGGGAACAAAGGAGGCGTGGGAATCGCGTTCGAATACGCGGGCGCGCGCGTGTGCTTCATAAACGCGCACCTCGCCGCGCACGCGGAAAACGTAGCGCAGCGCAACGCGGATTACCACCGCATCGTCAAAACCATGTTCGCGCCGAGGGGACGGGAGAAGGCTAAGTACGAGAAAAAGGCGACGCCCATGAAAAGCAAGAAGCCTAAGAAAGTAAAGGGTAACGCGGTGGCACCCGCGCCCGCGCCCGCGCCCGCGCCCGCGGCACCGTACGAGGACGACACCGGAAACGACTCGCCAAGAGATGTCACGCGCCCGACGCCCGCCGGGCCGAAGTTCGGCGGCGTGTTTCAAAAAAAAGCGTGGAGCGCCGCGGACGGCTTCGACCTGTGTCTTTTCCTCGGGGATTTGAATTACCGAGTCGAGGGCAATCGCAAAGCGGTTGACATGCTTCTGCAGCGTGGGATGCTGGATGTGATGCGCGCGAACGACCAGTTGCACATCGAGCGCACCGCGGGGCGAACGTTCCCGGGATGGTGCGAGGGAACTCTTTCGTTTCCCCCGACGTACAAGTTGAACCGGGGGACGAAGGATACGTACGACACGTCGAAGAAACAAAGAGTGCCGTCGTGGACGGACCGGGTGATGTGGCGCACCGCGGGTAAGGGAGCGGTGACGTGTCCCGCGCAAGCGGACGTGTACACCTCGGCGAAGGGAATACTGACGTCGGACCACCTTCCCGTGGTTGCGCGAATCGAAGCGCGCGTAGAGGGCGCGCGCGACGCCGTGCCGGGAGACGGGGTCCACACGCGTCCGCGCCTTCGCACCGGTATGTGCATACCGATTTGAATACGCGTAGAGCGACTCGTTATAAACGGTGGTCTGTGCATCACACCACGCGTTCTTTTATGTAGCTAGCTAGTAAGTAACTCACGTAGTCAAGGAGCGTTTTTGTGAAAAAGAAACGTTTCGGTGTTTCGGTGTTTCGAGTTTCGACACGTCCAAGGCAAACCTCGACAGAAACTTCCCTTGGACGTGCACGAAGAGGGTTGCCGTGTCGTCCTCTCCGCGCGGCCACATAACCCCGCGCGACTCTACCGTCGAAGTCGCATCGCGTGTCACCGACGACCATGACGTCGTGTTGCCGCCGCCCCTCTCTGGGGTCTTTCGTGTGGGACCTTCGTGGGGCACCTTTCCGCGTCCTGCTGTTTTCTTTATGTGTGCTTTGTGTCAGCACCGTCGAAGGCGCCAGCTCTCCCTCCTCGGCGAAAGCGCAGCTGGAGCAAATGGCCATGTGGCCTGAAGTATCCATCCGAGGGCTGTTAGCCGGAGAAGATCCAGCGCCTTCACCCTCGTCGTCGTCCGGCGATGAGGAAACGACCCCTCCCCCCGTGGACCTTCTGTTCGTGCTTCAAGCAAATAACGCGACGTTCGGTACGTACGTCTTGTATTTCCCAAATCCCAAGCCTGTGTGCCCATACTATACTGACACTTTTCATTCACAATCTAGTGCCAAACGAAGAAGACGGCGGTATCATCGGCGCTACGTTGTTGTTGAAAGGCGTACACGAAACCATCGTGAGCTTCGCGGACCGGCCGTACCGAACCATGGACGCTATTCCCATCGGAGAATTCTTCGCGTATCCCCTGGTGGATGACTTCTTCAAAGGCAGCAACCCGCCGAACGCCATCGTGGCGGGCGAACTACCGGCGGACATCGCCACGCACTTCTCGCAACGAGATGGAACCTCAAGCACGCTTCCCTACCGACGTCTGCTCGGGGGAGTCCTCGGGGAAGCGTCGTACGACGCCGAAAAAAACGAGCTTCGGTTCCGCCTCCCAGCTGGTCTTGACGTATTCGACGCGGACGGCAAGACGCGCATTTTGCAGCCGGACGTGTTTGACGAAATAAAAAAGGCGTACGCCGAGGCGGGTAAGTATTTCCCATTTACCACATTCCGCCGACTGATTGCCCATACGAGACTGACACTTTCTTTTTTATCTCTCCAGACGCGCCGAGCCCAGAAGATGACCCGGACGTTTTACCCGTGCTTCAGCAAATAACAATCTTCATTGATCCGTTTCACGCGGAGCCCCACGCGGAGTCCGGGTCTGATACCACCGGTGGCGGCCGAAAACTCCTCCAACGTCGCGGCGGTGGTCGCGGCGGCGGTGGTCGCGGCAGCGTTGGTCGCGGCGGAGGCGGTCGCGGTGGATTCGGACGCGCGGGCGCGGTTCGCGTCGGCGGCGGAGGCGTCGCTCGCGCTTCCACCGGACGCCGCGGCTTCAACGGCGGTGTCACCAACAACTTCATCCGACGCGGTGGAGGGAACGTCCTCGTCGGCGGCGGCGGGTGGGGAGGCAGGGGCGTGTACGGAGGCGGCGGTTTTGGAGGCGGCGGGTATTACGGGGACTACGATCCGTACCAAAGTTCTAGGGCGCTCGCGTACTCCCAGCCGTATCCGCAGGCGGTTCCCGTGCCTGTCCCCATCGCAGTCCCGACGCAAGCGTCCGTCACGCCGATCCCCCAGCCCCCCGCGCTCTCCATGCAAGACGTCGTCGCCGCCCTCAACGGCGTATGGCGCGGCGACGGCGGAGGGACGGGCATGGGTCAAATCGTGATCACCACGAACGACGACGGCGCGACTGGGTCTTTTTCCGCCGCGCCGACGGGATGCGCGAACTGCGCGGAAGGGTGCCGGTGGTCCATCGCGCAAGGGACCGTTGTCGTCACCGGGGACGTGGCTTCCGTGGACACTTCTATAACTACTTGCGGCGCCGGCGCCGGATCGGAAACGACGCGCGCGACCCTGGAACGAGCCACGAACGGACGAAACGTGCTGTACTGGACCCCCGCGACCGTATCCACGAAGTGGGTGCGAAACGTGTGAAGGGAAAGCAGCGGCGATGATGCGTATGGCTTGGATATGAACAACATGAAGATGTGGTATAAACACCAAAACATCATCAGTCCAAGGATACAAATCCGGCGTCGAGCCAACGCGAAGCAGAAAAAGCACGTACGGAGAAAAGCGCGAGCTCGCGGAGAAAGACGACATTGTTTGAATAAAAGATTTGTTTTACATGACCTCCTTTACTGGATGATATCGTCGCTCCAGGTTCGTTTCGCCGTTTCCGCTACGAGGGCGTCGAAGTCGAACTTGCTCTGCGCGTGGTTGAACGGCTTGACGAACTTCGCGAACAGCGCGTCGTCGGCGTAAAACGCGTGACACAAACGGATGAGCCGCGTGGCTTCTTGCGAAGTCAAGTGCTCCGCCGCGCCCGGCGATGCGGCGTGCACAAACGTCGCCTGCAGCAGCGCGAGCTCCTTACTCTCCACAAGCTCGGGGTAGTGCGCTGCTGCGAGCATCGGTGTGGCGGCTTCTTGCAGTTTTCGGAAGTCGTCAATCGCGGTGAAGGAGACGTACGGCGAAGTGGTTTGCGCGACCAGCGTCAGGAACTGCCTGGGCGATTTGTGTAAAGGCACGACGAACATGGGACACGTGGTGCTTCGGTCCCGGAACCGCGCGTAGACGTTGGGATCCATGGTAAACCCGATCTTACCCGTCGTTTCCTGGTGGTACTCTCGCCAGATCCCCTTAATAGCCACCGCGTCCTCCTTCTCCAGCAGCTCCACGTGCGTCACCTCGCGCAAGGACTTGCCTGGTGGAACAAGCGCGCTCATGCGCCGAACAAGGGACAACAGATGTGGTGACGACGGGGGGATATCGACCGCGTGGCCTGGTATCCGTCGGGCGGTACCGTCGACGCCTCGCGCGCACCTCCACGCCGCTCGCAACGCGCTGGAACCCCTCATGGCGCGCTGCGGACTGAGCGCGCCTGACCTGGAGACGATGATTCTGCTGTATGAAGTTGACAACGCCTTTTCGCCTTTTCCAGGGACGGTTCAAAAAGAATATCCATGTCACCATCCAGCAATCGCGTCGATCACACGCGGTCGTCGACATGGAGTTCGTTCCTAATTCGGCATGGAACAAGGAGGAATGGGACTACAACGGTGGCCTTAAGAAAGGCAAGGTCTCGCGTGTGGGGCGGTTCCAAAACGCGGAGGGGTTGTCTTTGAAGTTCTACGCGTGGGAAGTCCCCGATCCCAAAGGCGTGGTGATCTTCAGCCACGGGCACGGTGTGCACGCGACGTTCGAGCTCCTGAACAGCGTCAAGGCGCCTGGAATACGAACCAGTTACAAAGGAACCTGGGCCGAAGCCTTTAACAAGGCTGGGTACAGCTTGTTCGCGATGGACCACCAAGGGCACGGCCGGTCGGACTTCGCCAGAGGCAAGCAGTGCTACTTCGAGCGCCTTGACAACGTGGTGGCGGACTACTCGCAGTTCGTGACGTTGGTGCGAAAAGAAGTCGGCCCGGAGTTGCCGTCGTTCATGCTCGGCATGAGCATGGGGGGATACGTCGCGGTGGGCGCCGCGATTAGGGACGAAAACCTGGCGGACGGCGTGGTTCTTCTGGCGCCGATGTTGAGCCTGCGGAAACTCGCGAGCAAAGGAATCAACAAGATCCTCCTTCCCCTACTCACCGTGATATCGATGTTCATGCCAACGCTTCCGCTGGCGGAAACGGCCAGGAACATGAAGTTCCCGAAAAGCCAACGCGAGGTGGAGATCGACACCCTGACGTGGCCGTCAGGGCTGAAACGCACGCGGTGTCGCGTCGCGGCGGAGTACTACCTCGGCACGCAACGCATCCAGAAACGCCTACACGAGATGAACATCCCGTTCATCTCGTTTCACGGCCGGGACGACCCGATGACGGACCCGGAGAGCTCGGCGATGTTATACCGCGATGCGGCGTGCAGTGACAAATCGCTGCGGTGGGTGGACAACGTGTTCCACGACTTGATGCACGAAAAGCCGACGAGCGACGCCGTGATTGAACAAATAGTCGAGTGGATCGGCGCGCGGCTCAACGGACCGGTCGGGCCGGCACGGGCCAAGCCCGGGCCAACGCCCACGCCCGCGGAGGCGAAAACGCCCACAGGTGCACGAAGCACCAGGAGCACGCGAGCGAGCAACCGAGCATAGACACGAAATGTAACAACACAACTGCGAGCTGCTAAAAATAATCACTCCAAAATAATCACGTTTTCGTCACCGTCCGAACCCCGACGTGGTGACCTTCAGCGCGGAGAGTTTCACCACGACGCCCGCGCGTTTTGCCGCGGTCTGCAGTCTGCTTCTCGTGTCGCCTGAAACTTCTGGATTGCCCTCGATAATAACCGTCAGGCCGTTTTGCCACGGCCGGGGCGTCGGGAGGTCGACTTCGAAGCACTCCACCAGCGCCAGGGCTCCATCGACGCCCACGTCGTTGCCTGACAGATTTACCTCCTCCAGCGTCGGCACCTCGGCGAGCGCGTCGGCAATCGCGGAGACGCCGTCATCGCCCAAACCGTTACCCTTGAGGTCCAGGGAAACGAGCGACGCGCATGTCGCGATACCTTCCACGAGTTCCCACGCACCGTCGCCCGAAATCGAGTTCATCGCGAGGCCTAGGACTCGCAGGCGAGGCATCCCGGGAAGCGCTTCCGCGAGCGCTACGGCGGCGCCGTCGCCGACGCCGTTGCTTCCCAGGTGTAACTCCACGAGGTTGCCGCACGAGGGCAAGGCGGGAGCAAGCCAGCGCAATCCAGCGTCAGAGAGAGAACATCCGCGAAGATCGAGACACTCCAACGCGGGAGTTCCCGTGGGAAGCGCCTCCGCGAGCTCGGCGCCACCGCCGGGCCCGACGTCGTTCCCGCTGATGTTCAAGCGTGTCAGCGCTGGACACTTACCCTGTCGCCACGCGGCGGACAGATCTCCCAGCCCAAGCGCGGTGATTTCGTTGCTCGATAGGTCGAGCATCGTTAACGTAACAGGCAGTGCTTTCGCCACGGCAGCAGCGCCGATGTCCGCGATGTCGCACCGCGAAAGCGTCAAGGACGTCAATCCCGCAAATGAAGCGACATTCCGTGCAAGCGCTTCCACTCCGGCGTCTCCAAGGGGGTTACGCGCAAACCGTACTGTCTCGAGATTCGCGCACACCGCGAGCACCTCGCCGAGTATCGCAGCAGCAGCGTCGTCGATTTCGTCTCCTTCGGCGGAGAAACTCACGAGCGATGCCGCGCGGCGTTTCAGACTCGGAGCGAGCGTAGCCCATCCCTCCGCGCCGAGCCAAGACTCGGTGAGGTGTATTCCAGATATCCGCCCTTCACAGGTATCAGCACCCAACGCTTCGCCAAGCTTGTGTGCGCGCTGAGGTGTTACCGCAAACGGCCCAGTGGCGTTGACACACACGGAGACACTTGTCGCGGCGGATGTCCCGCCAATCGCCTCGGCGAGCGAAGACGCCACCGCGTCGTCGTCGAGGTGTTCCGCGGCGACGCGAAGTTCCATCGCGGCGTGATCCGCAATGGTCACCAACGCGGGGGGGTCAATTTTCCATGTCATATTTTCTTTGTCTCTAGATGCGGCTTCATCACGTCTTCGCAGGAGTAACAGACACGCACCCGTGGGTAACGCGTGGCCATCTGGCGAGCTCGCTTCGTCCGTGTCCAGAAACGACGCGAGCGGAACCGACGTTACCTCAAGGTTCCGCTTTTCAAATGCGTCGCGCAACGCGCGGTCCACGGATGGCCAGCGCGGGATGTACGCCAAAACAAGCACGCCGTTTGGTTTCGCCATCAGGAAATCCGCAGTTTCCAGAAGTGCCAACGCGGAGGACGCGGAGTACACCACGTCCGAGCCGAGCACGACGTCGATACTTTGCGGCGTCGCCGTTTCCTTTGGGGGAAACGCGCCGGCGCCCCACAACAGGTTCGCCACTCGAGTCGCACCAGGCGCGCATGCGATGTCCGCTCGATTGAGCTGTATGTTTCGTGAAAGTCGCTCCACGACTGCGTCGTTGCTATCCGTCAACACCAGCTCGGCGCACACGCGGCCGGCTAGAATGCCGGGAACGCCGATACCGGCGCCGAGTTCCAGCACTCGTGAACCCTTGAGCAGGTTTTGGCCCTGGGATGAGAGGATGAAGTGGCACAAAATCGGCATCGCCTGCCACGCGACGTGCCCGGTTTCATCGTGCTCGGCGGTGGAGGTCTCTTCAGGGAAGTCCAGTGCGCGTTCGGCGCGGACGACTACCTGCTGACCAGAGAAAGAGAGGCGATGAGAAGACCAGGTCAGATGTCATCAGGCAACCACCTCGAGCGTTTTAGAGACAAAGGGCGTACGCGTGACGTACCGCTTCGCCATCCTCGCACGAGAAGGAGTACTCGCACTCGATCGATGACGACTCTGTCATCAATCGAATAGCCAGGGGAGGCTACGCGCGATGACTCATACGACACAGCCAGCGCGCGGGTTGTTATGGCAGGAAAAGATCTCTCGTGACTTCCGACGTCCGACGAAATACCCGCCAAGGCCGTTGGAAGTCATCGCCATAATATCAGTCCCAGCCTCAGGCCGCACCGTTCGGGCCGTCGGCGAACATGCCTCCGAAGAAGAACCCCGTCGCCGCGCGAATAAAGAAGATAATGCAAGCGGACGACGAAGTGGGGAAGATCGCGCAGGCGACGCCCGTGCTCGTGTGTGCGTTACCGCGAACAACCCTTTTCCACGGTCACGCCCCGAACGTTTCTCACGCCGAATCTAACCTCACGCGTCCTACATCCTCTCTACACGCAGTCAAAGCGCTGGAAATGTTCATGGGAGAGCTTATTAAGTCAACTTCGGATATCGCCCTCGCGCGCGGCGCGAAGATGATCAGCGCCGGGCACCTCAAGGCGTGCATCACGTCCAACGAAAAGTTTGACTTCCTGGTTGAGATCGTGCAGGGAGTTCCTGATTTACCCGCGGCGGATGAGGCGAAACCTGCGGGTAAAAAATCAGCCAAGCGTGAGCGCGCAGAGCCGAGTCCAGCAGTAGCGGGCTCGCTGGATGATGATGACTACGGTATGCCTGCGCCGCCGCCGATGAAGGTCATGCGGTCAAAGCCGGCTGAGGTGCCGGGGACGGAGGCGCCAAACGTGGGTTCGCTCGGCGGCGATGACTTGGATCTTCCCGTCGCCGCGGCGCCGGCGGTCGGGACGTTGACAGGCACGCTAGGAGGGTTGGATGACGATTACGATGACTTGTAAACATAGCCAGAGTGTCTAGACTTTAGCATGCGTTATTCGCGCGGTGTGACGTGTACAACAGAATTCTAACAGTTACAAAGTTGGCTTGTTTCTTTCCAGCCCGAGTGTCTTAAAGCTACATTCATGGGGGAACCACGGCGGGCACCGCGACACTCTGAGGTGCGGTACCCTGCTTACTCGCGCGCTGTGTATCCGTGGCGCTCCGCGAGTACACCTGCGCGCCTGGAGATTGCGCGTTTTGCGATGGAATCTCTCCATCCGACGCGTCCAGCGTGGGGAGCTCGAGCTCGAAAAAGTCGTGCTTCAGCGCGTTTTCCGGCGAGACGCGACTTTCGGGTTCAAACTTCAGCAGCTGAAGCAGGAAATCCGAAAACCGCTCCGCGACAATACCCTTTAAGCGCCTGTTGATGATGTTCTGCAGCTGCATCATCTTCCGCACCGCCCTTTCGCTTTCTCGGCTCTGCGCTCCGTCCGGCCAGTTCAGGATGGGTTCGGGAAAAAGGTCAAACCCTTCGCCTTTTTTGAAAAACTTTTGCGCGTGCGCGTCCCCGCGCGCGACGACCGTTTGCGGAATGGGCCCCAGCACCACCTCCATCATCGCCAGGTGTTCCAGGTTTTCGTGCGTCTGGAACAGCGCGTCGCCAGTCAGGAGCTCCACGAGGATGCACCCGATGCTCCAGATGTCGCACGGGTACGACCAGCCCATTCCCAAAATCACCTCCGGCGCGCGGTAGTGGCGCGTCGATACCACGGATGAGTGGTGCTGGTGCTCAAATGTGGCGCTGCCGAAATCAATCAAACGGATGGTGGGGTCCACGGGCACGCGCTTTTTCGCCATGCCCCCCGACGTCACGCACGGCACGCGCTGATACGCACTTGACAGCAGCAAAATGTTCTCCGGCTTCAAGTCGGTGTGCACGAGTTTCAGGGTGTGCAGAAACGCGATGGCGCGAAGCAGTTGGCGCGCGTAGCGTTGCACCAAACCCACTGAAAATGGCTCGTATCGGTTCTTCCTCAGAAACTCAAACAAACTGAGCCCACACTTCTCGAACACCATACAGATGTGGCCCCTGTAGTCAAACCAACTTTGCATTTTGATGCAGTTGAACTTTCCCGTCGGGTCGTTTCGCTGCACCGTCTTCAAAACGTCAATTTCAATCTTCGCCGCGTCGCGGTATTTCTGAACGTTGCGGATGATCTTGATGGCGCAGTAGCTGCGGAATTTCCGGTCCCAGCACTCAAGCACGCGGCCGAACGTACCCTCCCCGAGTGGCGCGAGAATCTTATAAATCGGCGTGATGTTTTCGCCGAGCTCGTACTGGTAGTGTCCATCCTGCGCGTTAAAGAGACGGGAAAAAAAGTCAGCGTCGTTGAAACGCGCCCGCGAGCGCCATCAGCGGTGTGCATATTTCAGGGAAGGTGTGCATATCTTAGGGAAACCTACCTTATCGTCCGGTCGGAGAGGCGGTGACGTGTGCACTTTGCCTCCCGCGCTTTTGTTCGACGTCGCTTTTGCTTTCTTCTCCAGAGTTTCAGCCGAGGCGCCAGATGCCTTTCTCTCCTGCGTTTCATTTGCGAAACAACGATTTATGGGACCGGTCAGAAGGAAAACGGAGAGACGCGGTGGCGGGAAGCGCGTGGGAGCGGGACACGGGGTTCTCGCGCATCGCGAACGCGACACGGATGGCTGTTCGCTGGAAACTAATCAGGTGACGCGCAAAATGGGGAGTCAACGCTCACCTTGAGTGCGTCTTTCTCATCTCGCTTCCTCTTCTGCGACCGCGTCACGGCTTGGTCGTTTGCCCCCGAAACTCCGGCCCCCATTGGTGTTTGGGAGACAGGCGTGACGAGCGGGTCTAACCCGACAGGAGTGGCGAGCGGGGTTGAGACATCCGCCATGACCTTGACCAAGCTCGATGCCCTCTGTAAACCGCACACGCGCGCTCGATGCTCTAAGCCGAATCCCCCCAGCACCCCCGAGTTCGTTACAAAACTCGATGCGCCGCGTAAAGTAGGCGGTCGTCC
>Ga0209710_1000024_pt1 | contig 206761 bp, 213 predicted proteins | sample ArcticOcean_MG_C_5_FD_187436 | JGI IMG/M metagenome (GOLD analysis project Ga0209710, IMG submission 187436) | Marine microbial communities from western Arctic Ocean - ArcticOcean_MG_CB4_138 (SPAdes) (version 2) | ecosystem: Environmental > Aquatic > Marine > Oceanic | place: Arctic Ocean...
GGCACCTCGAGTTGCTGCAGTGGGCGCGCGCGAACGGCTGCCCGTGGGACATATACACGTGCTCTGCTGCGGCGGAAGGCGGGCACCTCGAGTTGCTGCAGTGGGCGCGCGCGAACGGCTTCCCGTGGGATGAGGATACGTGCATGCAGGCGGCGGGTGGTGGGCACCTTGAGATGCTGCAGTGGGCGCGCGCGAATGGGTGCCCGTGGAACGAGAAGGAGCTGCACATCGCCGCTCAAAACGGCCACGAGGCAGTAGTGCAATCGCTGATCGAGGCGGGCGCGGACGTCAACAAGGTAAATGATAATGGCATGACGCCGCTGTATGTCGGCGCCCAAGAGGGCCACGAGGCGATCTTGCAGGCGCTTATCGAGGCGGGCGCGGATATCAGCATGGCGACGGATACGGGCTGGATGCCGCAGTACGCCGCCGCTAAAGAAGGCCACGCGGCGGTGGTTTAACTTCTACGGGATGCCGGCGCGGCGTGACGACGGAAACGCCGGCGCGTATCGCTCGCACTGTCGTCTGAAATCCACGGGGAAGCGCGATACCGGCGTGAATTAGGTATTGCTAGATGTGTCGGAAAAGGGGGGTCAGTCGAGAGCAGGGCTGGACGTTTCGAAAGGAAAACCCCTCGAGGGTTTCGACGTGTTTCGTCAATGTACGTTTAGCTAAGACTAATTACTACGCGCCGGTCCGCGCCGTTGCTACATCCGTGCCGGCGCAACCTTTTTTTTTTTCTTCGCCGCGACGAGTTGAACGATCCCGTACACCCCGCCCACCACCCCGAACGTCCCCGCGAGCGGGTACAGCACGGACGGGTCTATTAACGAGGCGTCGCGTTTCGAAGGGGCGGGTGGTGTGGGCGGTTTCGGCGGCGGTTCCGGCGGTTCCGGCGGCGCGGGCGGCGCCGCCGTGGTTTCCACTACAGAAGCGCGCAGAAACGCGCCGTCGCCGACCGCGAAGCCTTGTTTTCGCAACGCGCTTTTCAGCGCCTCGCCGTTTTCAAAGGTCAACGCGTTGGCCAAACCGTTTTCGTCAAACGGCAGCGGGTCGTCTTGAAAAGTCGTCGGCGCTAACACCACTTTCAACACCACCCCGACGGTCGGGGTGGCGGTTTCAAACGCATCCGCGATGAAGGGAACAACACCGGCAGTGACGTTCGGGGCCATGGCGTTGGTGAGCGCCGACAACGCCGGCGTGGCGGTATCGCCGACGCCGTCGCGTTCCCGGTTTAAAACGACCGTACCGAGCGTTGCTAAGTCCGGTAACAAAGAGGACTCGCCGACCAACACAAACACGGGCACCACCAGCGGCGCCGGGGGCGGGTTCGGCGGCGGCGCGGGGGGCGGGCTCGGCGTCGGCGGCGGCTGCGGCGGCGGCGAGGGCGCTTTTTTGTAAAAGAAAAGTGTCAATCTTGTGTATGGGAAAATAGTCTTGGGATTTAGGAAATACAATTACGTACCATTTGGTACCGGGGGGGGATGGGGAAACGTCGGCGAACCCGGCGCCGGAGGCGGGAACGGCGACTGATTCGGGTACGACGTGTTCCCGGGGTTGGGAAGCTGCAGTAACGTTCTCGTTTTTTGATGACTGCTCAGCTGCAGTACCTTTCTTTGATAACTGCTCGCCGTCGCCGCCGCGTGACGTTCTCGTCCCGTTCCTTCGGCAGCCCTCGCTTCCGGAAGAAGGTCGGGTACGGGCGCTTTGTCAGCGCGCGCTTCAGTCAACGGCGCATCCCCATCAACGTCGCCCTTCATCAAAAGACGCCTCGCCCGCCGTTTCCGGAACGACCCGTTCGTGCCACCCACCGAGGCTGGGTCGAAATCGCGCGCCGGGTACCCAACCGTCACGGTGGCCGGCGGGAGCTTCGCGACGAAGGCGAACCGCGAGGCGAGGACTTTGATTGTGAACGACAAGTGTCAGTCATGTATATCGCGATGTACGGACAAACAGTCACCAGCTGAGAGATAAAACAGTGTGTCAGGATTTGGGAAAGGACCAATACGTACCTTTCGGTAACGCGACTCCAAACGTGTCTCCGTACCAGTCACCCGAGTCAACTCCCGACAGCCCGACCGAAAACGTGACGTTGTACTGAACGCCAACGATCGCGACTTTGGGGGAATCCAGTTGTGCGTCCACCAAGTTCAACACGCTCGCGATGGCGGCGCGCGTTTTGTTGACCGTGTCAAGCGACAGCCCTACAAACGAGTTCGTAAACTCCGCCGCGATGGCGACGTCCAGGACGAAGCCGCTGCCTTTGTTCGGGGGAGGTGGCGGGGGCGGGGGTGGCGGCGGGGGCGCCGGCGGAGGCGACGGCGGAGGGAACGGCGGCGGCGGCGACGGTGTCGGCGGTGGAGGCGACGGAGGCGGCGACGGAAGCGGCGGCGGCGGCGGCGACGGTAACGGCGGCGGCGAGGGCGGCGGCGGCGGCAGTCGGGGCGGCGGCGAGGGCGACGGCGGCGGCGGCGGCGAGGGCGACGGCGGCGGCGGCGACGGCGAAGGGTCGTTTTTGCGGAACCGCGTGATCACGCCCGAGCCTTCGTGGAAGTCGTTTGTTGAGTCAGTCGCGGTCAGCGCCCCCGCGGATGACACCACCGCCGTGCCGTCGTCAATCGCGACGGCTCTGCCGAACCCCAGCACGGGACCGCCGACGCCAGTCACGGTGTCATTCTTCACCCTGGTTTGCTTTACCCAGCCTATTTTGCTCGCGTCGCTTGAGTCGACGGCTCGTAACCAACCGGTTACCGAGCCACCAGCGCCGTTCTCGCTCGCGCGACCGGTAACCCCGAGCACCACCGTGTTCCCACCCACCGCGCCCGCCCCGACGCTGAACTCGCTCGGTTCGCCGCCCGGGGTTGTTGTTGGCGTCAACACCGCGTCTAGCACCCACCGACCTTCTGAAGTTGTCACGACAGCGGAGGTATCCGCGGAAGCCGCTGATTCCGAAAAGACCGCAGAGCCGTCGCGCGCCAGCAAATAAACGTGCCCGTCGCCGAGGGAGACGCCAAACCCGGACTGGTTCACGGCGGGCGCTCGCGTGGCGAGCAGGAGTTTGTTGTTCGCGACGGCGAGCGAGGTACCAAAATTTTGGGAAATCGTAACATCACCGTACGTCTTGGAAGCCGCTTGTAACGTCTGTACGTAACTCCACCCGTAGTTATTTCCGGAAAGAGTAACCCTGGCGTAGCAAAAAACAGCCCCTCCCCCGGAGTTGAACCCGGGCGCGCTCACAAACACCCACCCGTTCCCCGGGCCGTTTACTTCGTGACTGATCGCCACCGCGGCGCCGAACCGATCACCGGCGGTAGCACCCGGGGCGGTAATTTTCGTCGCCGGGGTTTTCCAGGTCCATGGTGACACGTCAACGTCTCGCTGGAACACGTACGCGGCGCCTTTTCCGGCGTCTTCGTACGGCGCGCCTAAAACAATCACATCCCCGCCGGCGGTCGCCACTGACGCGCCCATGTCATTGGTAACGCCGGTGTGGCTCCCCAAATCCGTTTGGTCGATCCACGTGTTTGCGTTTGACAGGTCTAGCCTCCACACCCGCGCGCCCCCACTTCGTCCAGCTCGGCCTGGCGCGCCTAGCACTAACACTCCGTCGGCCATTGCTAAGTGTTTGGGCGCGTCGCCCACTAGTGCGTCGACGTTGCCAACTGATGTGTCCGAATTTGGTAAGGACAAACTCGCCACTAACGACTCTGCAGCTGTGGCGTCCGCGCCAGAGAACTGCGTTACTTGCACCGATGCCACGCCCACTAAAGACGCGACCAAACCCACATCCGCCGCGACGGCAGTGCCGTACGTCCGATTATTGGTAACGGGAACGACCGTGGTTTTCGCGGCGTACGCTGTCGCGGGCGGGTAGGACGCGATGGCGAACTCCGGGGCGGTGACGAAACACAGGAAAGATATCAAGCATAGCAACGCACGACCCTTGGTGCCACGGGTGGCAGTGGTGTGCCTACACACACGCTGACGCCCTTGTTGCTCGTCTTCGTTTCGGTGCGGTCGCGCGGATTGCCTCAGCATGATACAAGAAGGTTTCGAAAGCCTCTCGCCTCGCTCGGCACCGCAAATTCTCGGAACGATGAGAATGCCAGACCCGGAGAGTCACCGAGTCGCGCGTTTGCGTAACGGTGCGTCCGCTACCGTTGTTTGGACCGCATCGTCCACGTCGTCCACGCAACTTCAAAGAGCAAGTACGTGCGTCACGGCTCAGGTTCGAAGGCGCGCTCCGGTGTGAAGACGAGGCGTTCATCAGATTTGGTGATGACGAAGAAAGGGGGACGAATTCCGCGGCCTCCAGATTCGCCGAAAGCGTGTTTGGGCAGGCTTTTAAACACTTTTTACGCACAACCGTTTTGCAGCTACCCCTCCCTCCCCAAACGGGCCTCATCACAACTCCAGCAACAACCGCCGCGGATCCTCCACCGCATCCTTGATTGTCTTCAAAAACGTCACCGCCTCCCGCCCGTCCACCAGCCGGTGGTCGTACGTCAGCGCGACGTTCATCATCGGCCTTACCACGATTTCGCCTTTTATTGAAAAAAAAAAGTGTCAGTCTTATAAGCAAACAGTCTCTTCGGATTTGGTGAAAGGCCCAATACGTACCGTTCACCACTACGGGCCGTTGCGTGATGGAGTGCATGCCCAGAATCGCGCTTTGCGGCGGGTTTATAATAGGCGTGCCGTTTAGGCTCCCGAAAACCCCGCCGTTTGAGATCGTAAAGGTTCCACCGGTCATCTCGTCGATTGACAGGGTGCCTTCCTTGGCTTTTTTGCCGTAGCTCGCGATGGACGACTCCACCCCCGCGAAGCTCATTCGGTCCACATCCCTGAGAGAGAGATAAAAAAGGAAGTGTCAGTTTTGTGTAGTCGTAAAACACGGTAATAGCGAACGATCCGAGTATGGGCAATCGCAGAGGCGGAGCGTGGTGATTGGGAAAGCCCCGCACCTCAAAACCGGCACCACCAACCCCTTCGGCGCGCTCACCGCGATTGACACGTCGTAGAACTGCTTGTACACGATCTCGTCGCCGTCGATGATGGCGTTTACCGCCGGTACCGCCTGTAGCGCCTTCGCGCTCGCTTTCACAAAGCAACTCATGAACCCGAGCTTCACGCCGTGCTTTTCAAGAAACGCATCCTTGTACGTGGAACGCAGGGTCATCAAGTTAGACATGTCTATTTCGTTGAACGTGGTGAGCATGGCGTAGGTGTTCTGCGCTGACTTTAAACGCTCGGCGACGCGCAGACGTAAACGGGTCATCTTCACCCTGGTCTCGGCGCGCGTGCCGAGCATGGGAGCGGACACCGGGGGGGGCGTCGCCGGCTTGGGGGTAGCGGCGGACGCGGGAGCAGCCGGGATTATCGCAGCAGAGGGAGCAGCCGCGGCGACGGGAGCCGCGGCAACAGGAGCCGCGGCGACCTTCGCACCTTGACTCGACGCCGTTCCAGGTGTGAACGTCGCGATGGCCTGGCCAACCGTCACGGTGTCCCCTTCCGCGACCTTGTACGTGTCCAGTACCCCGGGTCCGGGTGCGCGGACGTCGATGGTAACTTTGTCCGTTTCAATCTGCGCGATGATCTCGTCCGCCTCCACGGTTTGCCCCGGCGACTTCAACAACGCCGCGATCGCGCCTTCCGTGATGGAGTCGCCCATCTGAGGGACCTCGATGTTCGTAGGAGGGCCGTGTGATAAGGCACCAGGTGCGTCCCCTTTCGAGGCAGCCGGTGTGTCGTCCGCTTTGGCTTTCTTGGCGGTTTTCTTCGCAGGCGCAGGGGCGCCCGCTTCCACGACGCACACGCCCTGCCCCACCACCACGGAGTCGCCCTCCTTGACCAACACCTCAACCACGGTCCCAGAGGTCGGCGCCCGGACGTCGATGGTCACTTTGTCCGTCTCGATCTGCGCGATTATCTCGTCAACCTCCACGAGGTCACCGGGCTGTTTTAGGATGGCGGCGATACTACCCTCGGTGATGGAGTCGCCCATCGGGGGAATCGCGACCGTCGTGTCCCCGGCGACGAAACCCGACGACCGGAACCCGTTCGTTTGTAAAAGCAGTGAGCGGTTAGTCACGAGTAACGGCGACCATCGGGCGCGCACGAGCTCCTGCGCGCGCTGCATTGCGAGCGCGCGGCTGTTTTCGTGAATGAGGAAGGGGAGGCGTTAGTGTACTTTTACTGTGAGCACAGGTAATGGACGTTCAGAGCGGTGTGTTCCCAAAGACGCATTCGTCATATCGTCGCCGCCGTGTTCTTTGTCAATACGTGGTAGTACCAACCCCGCGCGTTGACCTCGCGGCGCCGGCGAAAAGGCCGTCGTGCGTCGAACCGAAAAAGTCGGTCCCTGTTGTGTGACTCATTGACTGATGATTGCGTCCGCGTGCGAAAATGAGGACCGTAGGACGTACCTCGCGAGCCTTCCCCCGGTGACCGCGGTGGCGACGTGACGCGTGACGAACTGTGGCTGCGTGAGGTGGTGTTTGGAGGGAATGCGGATGAGGTGGGGTTAGTCATGGAGGCTGTGAGGGAAATGAAAAGTCGTGATCCCCCTGGTACGTCCAAAAAGGACTTTGAGGGGCATCCGAGATATTTTCCCATCCCTCCGCGTGTCCCACCTGGGCCACGGCCGTACCTTGGCCTTGGGGCCGGCGAGCGCGCCGAGCCCTCCGAGCGCACGCACCGCACGCGACGTAGCGCGGGTGGCCATTGCGATCCTGGCGCGAACACGGGCGGCGCGCGGGTCGGTGTGGCACACACGACGGTTGAGTCGCGCCCTTTTTCGGAGCTCACTCCGAGTTTCACTTCGAACTCGCCGCGCTCGTCATCAACAAAAACAGCGCCACTGAACGCCCTCTTGTTCACACCCTCGTCGGGCGTCGGTGCGCGTGCGGTCCGGATGGGTTCCGGTTTCGGCGTCGCCGTTGAGATGGTCACCCCCGATTTGGTGGACGCGCTGAAGAGGGGCGAGGTGCGTGTGTTTCTTCGCGCGGGTTCGCGTGCCCTTTCTTCGCGGTGCACAGTCGCGATCTTGTGTTTTTTTCTCGGTGCCCTAAACGCGGAGAGGATCGCGATCGCGTGGAAGCACTCGTGACGAACTCCGACATGTGGACGCACCCGGCTTGCATCAAACGAGGGGGCCGCGGCCGTAAATTGACCACCAACCTCCGCACTCGTCCCTGTGATCGATCGCGTCATCGTCATCGCCTCGTCTGTTTCTGACATTTACCATTGTTCTCTTCCAACCGCTTTACCGCCGCCATCGCCATCAACCTCCGTCCGAGTAGACCCCGCCCCCCGTGAATCAAACGAGCGCCCCCTCCTATTTGCTGGAGCTTCTGTGGTGTGCTGTTACACAAAACGGCCTGGACGCATCGGGATTGGCGAGAGGCACGACCGCGTTGGGGATGGACGAGACGGCGCTTGACTCGGTTTTGGTCGACGTACTGTGGTTGGTTTCTTTACAAGTCGAACACGACGACGCGAAACGGCAAGTTCTGGTGGAGGTAACGAAGCAGCTAGTGGATACACACCGCGTCGTGAGTAAAAACACCCTACTGGAGAGGTGCGAAGGCGAGTTTCTAGAGGAGTGCGGGTTCGTGGTGAGCGCGGTGAGTTTTCGTAAAAAGGAAATCAGGGTCAACACGCGCGTGGTGTACCAGCAGAAAAAATTCAACCTCCTCAGGGAGGAGAGCGAAGGGTACGCTAAACTGATCGCGGTGCTGCAGGCGTTCGCGACGCGTCCGGGAACTTCTTCCGGGTCAATTGAGACTTCCGGAAAAGAGACCTCCGAAAAAGACACCGCCGCTGACGAAGTCGCGGCTTCCAACACGAAACGAGCGGTGCAGAGTTTAATCGGAACGTTCGATTTGTGTCCGAACCGCGCGCTCGATTTGGTGATGGACGCGGCGGAGAGTTTGTTTTACGGAACCAATCGCGACGGCGCCGAAAGCGACGAGTCGCGCGGTTTTGAAACCGTTGCACGAAACGTCGCCGGTTTCAAACCCCTGTTCCAGTTGTTCCGCGACGAAAACATCGGACAGGTGCTTGGGTTTAAGTTCCAGAACCACCACGCGGAAACGGAACGGGCGAAGGCGTCGGCGCGAACAACCGTGCTTTGGAACGCGGCGAGACGGCGACGCCGGGAACGGAGGAAAAGTTTCAGGGAACCGAAAATGGACTACGGCGACATCGGCGACGACAACGACTCCGACGACGAAGACTCCGATGCCGAGGACAGCGACACGGAAGCTGGCGAGGTTGCGTATGATGCCGCCAAAGCTGTGACCGCAGTTTCCTTGGAACCTACCGCCGAAGACAAAGCTCTGGCTGAAAAAGCGGCGAGCGAAGCGGCTGCGAAACACAAAACCCCTGAATCTTTGTATTTGCTCGCCGCGGCGTTGGTGGCGATCGGCATGGTGGCGTTGGACGATTTGTACGCGCACGTCTCGCCAAGCGATGACTCCATGGTGGAGTCTCGGGCGTCTGCTGTGCGAATTCGAATCGCCGCGGCGAAGAAAATTGGGGTTATTAACTTGTTAGCCGCCGCGCCGCCGCCGGACGACGACGACGAGACGAACGAAGAGGGCTCTTTCGGGTCGCTCGGCGGCGGTGCCGGCGGCGGTGCCCCAAAAAACGAAAAGAAACAACCAACCCCCGAACCCGACCCCTTCGCAATCGCATCAACACCGGATAACACCTCCGAGAACCAGAAATTCGGACTGCTGAAAGGGTTGCTCGCGATACGGGATACCCCGAACTCCAACGCGTTGCTTGCGAGGTTGGTAAGCCTCGGTTTGGACCCGGCGGAGGACCATTCGGTGTCGAACTATTTACGCGACCGATTTTCCAAACTCGCGGACGAATCGTACGGACCGGTCGCGCCACCCGGGTGCGGCGCCGCAAAGCGAACGGTCCGAGAACGGAAGGAGAACGGTGCGAAGGACACGGCTGGTGACGCCCCAGGTTCTGCCTGTGATCAAACCGCACCCGATGCGAACATCTTACCCTCCGCGTTCTTCGAATCCCTCGACGCGTGCGGGCCGTACGTCGCGCGGTCGCCCGGCGCGTTCGCGAGGGTACGGAACTTTCCCACCCAACTCATTCCGCCTTCGCGATTGCCCATACTCGTACCAGAAGGGACGTCTTACCTCTTCTGACTGTTTACTCATACACATTACGAGAGATTAACACTTTCTTTTTTATCGTATCAGGCGTGTCGCTTGGTCAAAAAACACCTGGAGGCGTGCGTCGCCTTGGCCAAACCAGAAGACCGTGATGGCGACGGCGCGGCTGAATCGCAACGCCTCGCGGAGGCAAGTCTGGGCCGAACCCTGTTGCCAGGGCTGAGCCTGCTGTTTTCAAACGCCGCCGCGTCGAACGAGGCGTGGCAAGCCATGGTACGTGTTGCGCGTTTCCCAAATCCGCCACATACTGTTTTACCTCTAACGCTGGTGATTGTTTGTCCATACATCGCCCAATACAAGATTGACCCTTTTCGTGTAACAATCGCAGGCGCCGCTCCCCGCGACGTCGCGGTTCCGGCTGTACGACGAGTGGCGCGCGTGTTACGACGAAGAAGGCGGCGACGTATGCGTTTTCACTTCCGTGGTGGTTGGGGGCGATTTCGTGGATGCCGAGGACGGAGGACTAGACGACCCTGGTGATGGTCAAAACCTGACAGAAAAAGGAGCAAAACGCGTTACCCCGCGTCGCCCTTCCTTGGTCGCGGCGAAGCTTTCGGCGATCGCCGGGTCGCGCGCCGTGATGCGGCGGATTTCAAAAGGTACCGCCTTGCGCGTTTCCCAAATCCAGACACGGTTTGATGCCCCTACCTGACTGTTTGAGTACACTGGCATCCAAAGGAAACGCACCACTGGTAACTCTCACGGCGTACTCGCGGCTCTGTGCCAAATATATCACAAGTGCACTGTTTTATCTCTCAGCTGGTGACTGTTTGTCCATACATCGCCCAATACAGTACACCCAAGGCTCGCGACTGACCCTTTTCGTGCACAATCAAAGACAACGTTCGCGAGTTCGGCAGGAAGCTCGCGAAGAACGCACACGCCAACCCACTTCCCGCGTTACTAACCGTCGTGGCACAAGTAGAGGCGTACACGAACATGATCGCACCGGTGACGGACGCGTTCAAGTACCTCACCAACCTGAGCTTCGACGTGCTTGTGTTTCTGATCATCGAAAAACTTTCAGAAGGGCGAACAAAGTTAAAAGAGGACGGGCAGAACGTCTCGCTGTGGCTCAACGCGCTCGCGGTTTTTTGCGGACACCTGGCGCGAAAATACGCCAAGGACCACCACGAGCGAAACATAAAGCAAGAAGCCGGAATCGACCTCGCGTTGTTACTGCAGCACCTTGTTAACACCCTGACGGATGGCCAGTCCTTGGACTTGTTGGTGTTGAAGGAAATCATCCTACGAGCGACGGGCGCGGAGGCCTTGGAAGATCTGAGCGACGCGCAAATCGACGCTATGGCGGGTGGCGGGGTTTTACGAGAAGAGGCGATTTCCGCGCTGGCGGGGCCGAACTCGTTGCCCGCGAGAACAAAAGCAAGAGGAATCGCACGTTTGAAAGACGCACTTGAACGAGGTGTTGCCAGTATGGAGTCCCTCACCGTGCCGTTGTTGGTGCGCATCGCGAAACTGCGATCGCAAATCGCGTTTGACGTTTCCGCGACGTCGAAATTTCTGAAAAGAACGTACGTACTGGGTCTTTCCCAAATCCAGGCACACTGTGGAGGCCCGATTACGAGTGACTGTTTACTCAGGCCACATGGCCCGAAAGACTGACACTTTTCGTTCACAACCACAGGTCGCAGCTGCACGACGGGTTGCACGAGACGTTTTTTTTGTTTTGCGCGTTTTTGGAAAACGCGTTTCCCGAGCCTGAAGAATACGCAGCGACGGTTCCTTCTTTGCGAGATTTGGTGCATAAACACGGGCTGGAGCCGCAAATGGCGTTTCACGTGTACCGGCCGGCGCTTGCGAAACTTAAACCGGTTTCCGTGAAGGACAGAACGTTGGATCGAAACGCCGTGGCGCTTGATTCCGGAAACGGTGAGCCGCCAACCACCTGGGGAACGCTTCTTGATGACACGCAAAGCATGTTTCCCGCCGAGGTTTGGCAAGGCATATCACCCTTAATGTATCTGCGGTTTTGGAGCCTCACCTCGTACGACTTGGTCGTCCCCACCGGCCGGTACGAAGCGGAAACGCAGCGGTGTCGAACAGGTGCGTATTGCGCGTTTCCCAAATCCCAACACTGTTTGATGCCTCTATGACTACTTACTGTTTACAAGTAGACTGTTTGCTCATACACGTTACGAACATTACAAAAGACCGACCCTTTTCGTTCACATCACAGGCGCCGAGGTTTTGGACAAGGAAATCAGAAAGGAAACGTCAACCGCGGGGTACAGCGCTGACGCGATTCGATTGAAACGAAAAGAACGCGACCGGCTGGTTGATTTGGCGAAAACGTTCGAGTCCGAGTTGGCTACGCAGACCAAGCACGTCTACGCAACCTTGAAGAGGTTAAAAACCGAGTGCGGGGTGTACCTGTCTGATAACTCAACAATCACCAACCGCGCGTCCACGGTAAGTATTTCCCATTTACCACATTCCGCCTCCCTGATTGCCCATACGAGACTGACACTTTCTTTTTTATCTCAGGTTTCCGTGTTTCTTCAAACCTGCGTGCTTCCGCGCGTCGCGCTTTCGCACGCCGACGCGACGTACGTGTCGTTTTTCGTGGAGAAGCTGCAGGTTTTAAGAACCCCCTGGTTTTCGACGATTACCTATTTGAACACCCTGCTGGGGATGATGCAGGCGCTTTCTTTTTCCAGAACCCACTACGAAGGTACGGCTTTGGGGCTTTCCCAAATCCGCCACACACTGTTTTACCTCTCAGCTGGTGACTGTTTGTCCATACATCGCCCAACACGGGACTGACACTTTGTTTTACCCATCTCACAGCCGGGCGGTTGGGGACGTTTTTAAAGCGCACCCTGGAAACGTTACACCGGTGGAAAGACGACGAGGACAGCTGTTTTGAACACGAGTGTTCCGACTCCGTGGGGTTCGCGATGCGGCCGTCCGAGGGCGACTCGGGGAAGAAAGCGACCCGGGAGGAGCTTTACAAGTTAGCGCACAAGTGGCACATCCGGTGCGGCAAGGCGTTTATCAACGCCCTGGAGCAGAGTGAGTACGTGCCTTTGCGGAACGCTTTGGCGGTGTTGACGCGCGTGACGGTACGTATTGTACCGGTATTTCCCAAGTCCAGTCCCGACTGTTTGCCCACACAAGACTGACACTTTTCTTAAAACTCGTCAGGGCGTGTTTCCGAAAACGTTCCGGGTCGGCGCGCACATTGTTCGCGCCACGGAAAAGATCCAGAAGAATGAGAGCACGACCGGGGACTTGAAAACCGTGGCGAGCCGGTACCTCGCGATGTTGAGCAAAGCAAAACCAGGTACGTATTGCGCGTTTCCCAAATCCCGCCTCCCTGTTTTACCTCTCAGCTGGTGAATGTTCAGACCGATTACTCTGACTGTTTGTCCATACATCGTCCAATACACGCCCAACAAACACGGGACTGACACTTTTCGTTCACAATCAAAAGGCTGGGTCACCGATCACGGGTTCAACCCGCACCACCCGCCGGACGCGAAGGAAACCGAAGGTACGTGTTTGGTCTTTCACCAAATCCCTCCGACTGTTTTGCCGATTGTCCAGAGTAATTACTCCCCTCATTTCGAAAGACTGACACTTTCTTTTATTTATCGCAAGCGATTGTTTTAAAGGAAAAAAAAGAAGCCGAACGGTTGGCGAAGCTCAAGGGGAGCGCGATTGTTCGCGAAGCTCAAAAAGAAAAAGCTACCGTCGGTCGCGACGCTAAAAATGCCAACGCTGGTGGCAACACTCAAGCCACCCAAAAGGCAGAAAAGCTCAACGTCCAAGCCACCGAGTTCACGCCCACGAAGGCACATGTTCCGTCGCCCGTGGGGAATGACTCAAGAATAACTCAAGACAAGCGTTCTGACGTCCGCGATCGAAACGTGCGCGGCGATGACGGAAGGGACCGGAACGTGCGGGGGGGCGACGGTACCGGCGGCAGAGGCGGTAGAGGCGACGGCGGCGGTGGCGGTGGCGGGGGTAGGGACACAAACGGAAAACGCCGGCGCGAGGACGACGACGGCGAACGGAACGACGCTAAACGGTTCCGAAGCGACGACCCGGTCGGTGTCGCAGACCGAGGCGGGCGGACGGGCGGCGGCGGTCGAGGAAGAGGCGAGACGGGCAGAAACGGAAGGGGGGACGGAGGTCGCGGGGACGGAGGTCGCGGGGACGGAGGCCGGGGACGGGGCGACACTGGAGGACGGGGACGCGGGGACGGGAGGGACGACCGGGGGGACCGAAATCCGGGGGGGGGGCGCGGCAATCCCGGGCGAGGCGGCGGCGGGAACGACCGCGGGCGGGACGCGGCGCGAGTCCGAGTCACTCGACGGTAGTGTTTCCGTGAGTTTAGGGGAAGCGTTTTGTCCGTGGAAGTATAAAATCCACACTACCGCTCGTTTCGAACACTACAATTTGTACTGCTCATCTGGTAACACTGGTATCGTTTCTATACTGTCCACACTATTACTAGTACTAGTCAAACTGTTACTAGTATCGATTCCGTGTTTCTGTTCACGGAGGTCCGACTAACCGCTCATACGCGTGTTGAGTCCCTTCAGGAAGTACTCGCGAGTAACAACCGGTTCTCCGGGCTGACGTTCGTTTCGCAGTACCTCCGTATGGAACCGACGAGGCCTTTTCCTTCTAACCAACGTAACCTTCCGACGTCCAGAAACGTTTTGATCATACACCCCAGTTCGTGCTTTTCCGTTGGGGACATGTCTTCGCCGTCGCGTGGGATTACCGAGAAAGTTTGCGTAACACCACAGGAAACGCTCCCTTCCAAACTACCACCTCTGGTACTATCGGTACGCGTACCTTCAGTGGGCGTACCCTCGGCAACGCCGGCGCCGAGCTTTTCCCCACCCAGGTGAATGGTCTCCAAAAGTTTCCGTCTCTTTTTCGAAACATGCTCAAGAGCGCCCGGCGCACTCGCATCGAGCGTTTCGGTCTCGCTCGTCTCTACGTCGTCAAAAATACCGTGCCCGCCCGCCGCCCCGAGTACTCCCCACGAGCTCATCCGCGTGAGCCAGCCGAACTCCTCAACGCTGAAACCGTGACTTTTTATGAAATATTTGTTCACGTAAGATCCCCACTCGCACCGGTGGTGGCAGCACGTCGCGACGCACACGCCTTTGGCGATGAACGTGTCGGGTTCGGGTTCGGGTTCGGGTTTGGTTTCATTTTTTTTATTGTCAGTTTCGGTTTCGGGAAAGCAACTTCGCAGCGCCAAATCCGTCGCGGCGCCGCACAAGTGTTTCCCGATTAAAACCAGGTTTCTTTTCTTGGTGACTGTCACGCCGGCGAAGTGTAGGTCCTTGATGTCAAGCCGCAGCCGCAGGCACGACGAGGACGCTCTTCGTTCACGAACGGACTCGGCGTCCCGTTCCAGGCGCGCGTAATCGTCATTTTTTTTTTCATCTTCGAGATTTTCATCTTCGGGAAGCTCGAAAATGCCTTTCGCTTCGTCGGTATTTTTCTCTCGCCGCGCTATTCTTCTTTTATCCTTAATGCTGTCTTGCCTTCGCAAATCCGCGGCTTCACCGAGGGACCGCTCGGCTTTGAACCGTACGGGGTCGCGTTCCACTAACACCAAATCGATCGGGCCGAACGCGTCGACCAAGAAGTGCGAAAGGTACCCGCGGCCCGCGCCCAGTTCGGCGTACACCGGCTTTGGGTTTTTGAGGGAAGGTTTGTTTTTACGTTTTGAGTCATTTTTTCGTTTTTCGGTGCCGGTGTCAGCATCAACTTTTTCATCGTCATCCCCATCCCCATCCCCATCCACCAGCCCGGCATCCACCATGTGCGCCACGATGCTGGCGTGCTGCGCCGCGTGTTTCGGTTCGAACGGCGACGGGGTTGGGCCGTTCCTTTTGGCCGCCAAAACCCGGGCGTCGCGCAGCGCGCGCGTCGCCGTGGCGCACCGCTCGTTGTTTTTCGTTTCCGGGACTGGCAAAAAAGCCACCACACCGCAAAGCGCGCACGCATCACGTACGCGTTTCGCGAGCGCCCGGAGTTGGTCACCCCGCGGCGGTCGCGACGCAACCGCAACCGATGATGTTGCAGCGCAAAGATCACCCACGTTCACGTCCCTCACGAAGTACGGCACGTGCTGGCGAGCCGTTTGGTGCGCCTTGGCGGGGCACTTGTTCAGATGCTTCACGAGACCGGCGGCGGGGACGTTGGTTTTGCAGAACTCGCACCGCAGACGTTTCGGGCCATTTAATTGGTGGTTACCGCACTGAAACGACCCAGCCTTGGTGAGCATTCCGCATGCCCGGCGTTTCTTGGGGAGCCAAAAGTCGCACTTCGCTTGGGGGGCAACTGGGGCGGCAGTGCCGTCCACCGCGGCGCCCATCCGATGTGCGACACTTTCGTTTTCGGGACGACGAATAAATTTCGTCTTGGAGTTTCCGTTTTTCGTCAATCGTCGTCTCCCCCGACTGGGCACACCTCCCTCGCCCGGACGTGTGTCTGCCGCGATGGACCCGCCCTTTGGTGCGGGTGCGTCTGCGGGGAGTGCCACGCCGCCAGGTGCTGCCGCTTTCTCCCCCGGGGGCGCACTCGCGAACGCTACCCGGGAGCAGCTGGTGAAAGCGGTGGAGCGCTCGGCAAAAAAGCTAAAAGCCGCGGACGAACGCGCGCAAACCGCGGAAGCGGCGTCTGCGCGCGCTTTGAGTGACGTGCAGCGCGTTACGTCTGAGGCTGCGCTTGCGCTCGAGACGGAACGCACGACACGACGCGAGTTGATACGGACGACGAGTGAAGAAACCGCGGCGCGAACGAAGGTTTTGCGGGACCGGTGTGCCTCGATGGAACGTTCGTTGCATGCCGCAAACGCGGAAACCGCAAAAGCGCAGGCGGAGTCTCGAACGTCTCGCGACGCGCTTTCGCGAGTCGCGAGCACATCAAGCGCCACGCAGTCTTCTTTTTCTGATGACACGGTTACCGAGCTTGGTAAGGTACGCGCGGCGCTAGACGAAAAACACGCCGAGGTTCAATCCCTGAAGGAAGAGATGGAAAAAGTGGGTACGAACCGAGACGCGGAAACCAAGCGAGTCGTCGTCGCGCTTGCGGATATTAAAAAGAAGATGCAAAAGCTCGAAGGCAAGCGCGAGGACGCGGAAAGGTTACTGAAACAGGAAAGACTTGAACGGGCGCGGGGTGAATCCCGGCTTGAAACCAAGGTTCTTACGCTTGAAACGCGCCTTTCGGAGGCGTACGCGCAGAAAGCGACATCCTTACAGTCTGAAAAGGAGTACAAACAAAGAGCGGGCGCTTTGTTTGCGGCAAAGGATTTGGAAATTGAATCTTTGAAGAAAAGTATGAGTGATGTTAGGCCGGCCAACGGCAGTACTCCCGGTGACGAGAACCACAAAGACGACAGCACCACGCACGCACTGGCGGATACGCTGACCAAATTAAAGCGCGAAGTCGGGTCGTTAACAATCGCTTTGCGCGAGTCCGAGTCGAGGCAAGAAAAAGCGCGAGCCGAGTTGCGGTCGGTTCGGTTCGACGCCGAACAACGCGCCGAGACTTTCCGGGATCTTTCGGAACAAACAAACGCAAAGTTGTCAAGGGCTCGTTCCGAACGAAACACCGCGAACGTCGCCGCGGACGACGCACGCAAGGTGGTCACGACGCTTGAAGAAAAACAGTTTGCGCGGGAGGCTTCTGTTCGTGAGTCGTTAGCGAGAAGTGATTTGGTGGCCAAAAACGCACAAAAAAGAAATGACGAGTTTTCGGCCAAGTACGATTCTTTAAGTGTGGAGTTCAAAAACGCACGAGAGAGTTATGAGCAAATGCTCGGGGCGAAGGACCGTGAGTTGGGTGATTTGCAGTTCAAAGTTGGCGACATGGCACGCGAGGTGGGTGTGTTGAATCGACGTTTAGAGGCGGGAGTGCCGGAATCGAACAAAGTCGGTAAAAAAGTCGTCACCAGTTACGACGACGACGACGAACACGGCCTGGAGGCGTTCACCGCGTACGTGTTGGGAGAGACCGGTGGGGATGTTGATCTGGCGGATACCGGTGCTACTACCCATACCTCGCACCACGAAAAAAACGAATCGCGAGGAATCGAGCCGGCGACCGCGGGGTCGTCGAGTTTACCGGACCACGGAGAGTGGGATTTCGGCGTTACCAAAACGTTGACTTCCGTGTATGACTATTTCGGCGGCGGTGACTCTTCTGTCTCGGCGTTGGAACCAAGCGCGTGGGAGCAAACAGGGATGGGCGCGAACGCCTCGGCTGCGGCGAACGCACTGCTCGCGTCTAGGGGGACGGAGGAGTCCAAATAGCAGTAGTAGCTTAGTAGCTTTTTGATGGAAACGGTTTCACCAGTGCCAAAACTTTATTGCAGCTCTAGATTCGCTGACTCGACTAGATTCGATGCAAACCCTGCTCCTGTGGCGCAGAGAGTCGCGCACTGGGGTGCCGGCTGCGATTGATCGACGAGGCAGTGCGCGTGGGAGGGTTTGGGTTGACCGTGGTTTATCGAGAGACGCGACAAATCACGCGAGCGCGGACTCGGTGGCAGCGCGACAGCCTGTAACACAGCGACGCGTTGCGAGATCCGCGTTCCGTTTCGCCGCGGTTACTTTGTTACGCATCGCGCGTGACCTGTGCCCCCTTCCACAATGACGCAGTCCCTCGCGGAGCTGGAGCAGCTGTGCAACGTTTTGTACAACAGCCACAACCAAAACGAGCGCGCGCACGCGGAAGGCGTGCTGCGGCCGTTCAGCACGAACGCGGAGTACATACCGCAGTGCAAGGTACGGTGAAAAATCGGCGTGCCCACCAAGGTTTGGTTTCGCCTGGAGAAAAATAACAAAGCTACTCAATGCCACTGCTACTGCTCACGCTACTAATGCTACTGCTGCTGATGCTACTGCTACTGATGCTACTGCCACTGACCCTGACCCTTACCATTCGCCAATTCACAAAAAAAAAACAGGCCATCCTGGACGCCGCGGCGTCCCCGTACGCGCAGTTGTTCGCGACGAGTTCGTTGACCAAGCTGTTGGTAAGTACCGGGCGTTTCCCAAATCCGACACACACTGTTGTACCGAAGCTGGTGACTGTTCAGACCGATTACCCTGAATGTTGTCCATACATCGTCCAATACACGTCCAATACACGCCCAACAAATGGACTGACACTTTCTTTTACCTATCGCAAGACGGATCACCCGAACACGCCCTCCGGGTTACGTTCGGATACGCGGAAGTACTGCGTCGGTTTCCTCGCGTCCAAAAGTGACGCCCTGGAGAGCTTCGTTTTAATCGCCCAGATCCAGCTGCTTAGCCGGGTGATAAAAACGGGCTGGTTAGATGACCCCGATGCGCATGAAACAATTCTGGACGAGGTGATGGACTTCCTGAAACAACCAGGGGAGGGGCATTACCTGGTCGGTTTGAAGATATTCAACCAGCTCGTGATGGAGATGAACCAGCAAACGCCCGGTACCAGCTTGATAAGCCAGCGGAAAATTGCGGTGAGTTTTCGACACGACGCGCTGTTGCGGTTGTTCCGCGTCGCGCTGCAGGGGTTGCAGAGCCTGATGGAGGGTGGAGGTGGCGCGCTGGCGGACACGCAAAACCCCGGTCAAAATACCACTTCCTTGAAACCGAAACTCCGGGAGCAGTGCGTCAAGCTCACGCTGAACTGTTTATCCTACGACTTCGTCGGTACCTCGCTTGACGAGTCCACCGAGGATATCGGCACGATTCAAGTTCCGTCGTCGTGGCGAGAACTGATCGAAGAACCCGCCACGACTAACTTGTTGTTGGACGTGTACAAACGCAACGCCCCGCCTACTAGTTCGTGCGCGTTAGAGTGTTTAGTTAGGTTAGCTTCTGTTCGGCGGTCGTTGTTCGCATCCGAAGTCGAACGCAACGAGTACTTGCGACGGCTAATCAACGGCACTAGTGACATTCTAAGCAAAAACCAAGGCCTTGGGGAGCACGATAACTACCACGAGTTTTGCCGGCTTCTTTCGAGGTTAAAAACAAACTACCAACTCAGCGAGCTCGTGGCGGTGGACGGGTACCAGAAGTGGATCCAAGGTGTCGCGGAGTTCACGTTAACTTCTTTACAAAGCTGGCAATGGGCCAGTAGTAGTGTTTATTACCTGTTAACCCTGTGGTCGCGCTTAATAAGCAGCGTGCCGTACTTAAAAGGCGAAGCGCCGTCGATGCTGGACCAGTACGTGCCTAAAATCACGGAGACGTTTATTACGTCCCGGTTGGATTCGGTCACCGCGGTTGCGAGGTACGTATTGGGGCTTTCCCAAATTCTGACACACCGTTTGATGCCCCTCTTTGACGTCCACGGCCGTCATTATAAGGAAGTGCACTACTGGTAAATCTTACCAGTACTCGCGGCTCTTAAAAATACATCACAAGTGCACTGTTTTATCTCTCAGCTGGTGACTGTTCAGACCGATTACCCTGACTGTTGTCCATACATCGTCCAATACACGCGATATACAGTACCCCCATACTCAAGACTCAAGACTGACACTTTTCTTTTACACTCACAGGGGCGAAGCTGACGAGGACCCTCTGGATGACGAAGAGCGCCTTCAGGACCAGCTCGAATCCCTTCCCCACCTGTGCAGGTTCAAGGTAGGTATTGCATTTCCCAAATCCCAAGACTGTTTGACCATAAAATACTGACACTTTTCTGGCAAAACTTCAAGTACGACGCGACGGTTTCTTTTTTAGTAACAAAGCTCGATCCCGCAATCGCGGAGTTCACGCGATACGCGAACGCGCCGGCGGGGTCGAACACGGAGGGGCTTGAGATTCTAGAAGGTGCGGGTTTTTCCCATTGAACACACACCGCCTCCCTAATTACAGCTCCTCTTTGACGGCCACTCATTAAAGGAAGTATACTACATACATCACAAGTGCCCTGTTTGCTCATACAAGTTACGAACATTACGACCGACTGACCCTTTCGGCATTAATCGCACAAGGACGCTTAACCTGGCTCGTGTACATCGTCGGCGCGGTGGTGCGCGGGCGGCTTTCGTGTTCCTCCGCGGACAACGCGAACGAGTCGTTGGACGGAGACCTAGCCTACCGAGTCTTCCAGCTCATCCAGGTACGTGTCGGGGCTTTCCCAAATCCAGGCACACTGTTTACCGCCCCGTCCGTGACTATTTACTGTTTACGTAATACATCACAAGTGCCCTGTTTGCTCATACAAGTTACGAACAGTACAAAAGACTGACCTCTTTCTTTCCCAACCAGGTCATGGACCACGGGTTCCACTGCACGCGGTACGGCGCGGATTCGCGGCAGGTACGTGTTGGGCCTTTCCCAAATCCCGACGACTGTTTTACCGAAGCTGGTGACTGTTTGTCCATACATCGCCCAATACACGACTGACACTCTCTTTTCTTTACACCAGCGGTTGGATTTAGCGACTTTAAACTTTTTCGGCAACTTCCGAAAAGTCTACGTCGGCGAGCAGGTACGCGTTTCTCCTTTCCCAAATCTCAACAATGTTTACAGCTCCTGCTCGAGTGCACTACTCGTGATGTATGTAGCATTGCCAGTACTAGTAACACTTACAGTACTGGTAACTCTTACAAATGTCTCGCGACTGACCTTTTTCCTTCCCACTCAAAGGCCATGCACAGCTCCAAGGTGTACACGCAGCTCAGCGAAAGGATGGGCTTGCACGACCACCTGATGGTGATGAACGTCACCGTCACCAAGATCACCTCGAACTTGAAGTCCTTTGCGCAGTGTCACAAAGTCGTGGAAGCCAGTTTGACGCTTCTGCAGGACCTGGCGGTGGGGTTCATGAGCGGCAAGTTGCTTCTGCGCTTGGACGCGGTGAACTTAATGTTGCAAAACCACACCGCCGAACACTTTCCGTTTCTCAACGCGTATTCAAACACCAAGAACCGGACCATATTTTACGCCACCCTGGGAAGACTTTTGTTCATGGAGGACAACCCGACACAGTTCCACGAGTTCATGAAACCAATAGGGGCGCTTTGTGACAAACTCCAGGTTCGTGTCGGGGCTTTCCCAAATCAAGACACATTGTTTAATGGCCCTCTTTGAGTGCACTACTTGTGACGTACGTAGATCGTGATGCATGTAGTATTGCCAGTACTTGTAACTTTTACAATGTGACGTGCGGACGCAGTTGCGTCGTGCGCTACGGGTAACACTTACTGGCGTGCTGTGGTAAATTGACACGGTACCCGTGATACTGTTACCACGGTTACTGTTACTGTGGCAAATTGACACGACACTGTGTCAGTTTACAAGAACCCGTACTCCCGACTCTCCGACTGACCTTTTTCCATCCCAACCCCCAGTCCACGTACGACTCGGACGTGAACGCGTTCCGGGGCGACGACGCGAAGCACGCGCTGATTGGGCTGTTCCGCGATTTGCGAGGTACGGCCGGACGGGGGTTTCCCGAATCCGGCGACACGGCGCTTTATCTCCAACGCGCCGTTTGACTGTTTTACCTCCAACGCGCCTGTGACTGTTGACCAGGCCATCGTCCAACACGCAGTACTTGAACACACGGCTGACACTTTTCGTTGTTCACAATCACAGGCGTAACAAGCGCGGCTAACTCGCGACGAACCTACCTGCTGCTCTTCGACTGGGTGTACCCCTCCCGAATCGGTTTGGTGCGGAACGCCATGACCGTGTTCGCGAACGACCCGCAAGTCACGAGCCCATTGACGAAATTCGTGAACGAGTTCGTGCTGAACAAAACCCAGCGGCTAACTTTTGAGGTACGCGTATTTTCCAACCCAAATCCCTCCTCCACGTTTCCTGCACCGTATGGAGTACAGGGCCTACCCTTTCCAATCCCGGAATACACGTCACGAGAGAATACATCAAAAGCGCCCTGTTTGCCCACACAGTAAGACTCTAGACTGACACTGCCCGTTTCGCTCATCGCAAGCCCTCCTCTGTGAACGGCATTCTTCTTTTCCGGGAGGTTTCCAAGCTTTGCGTCACTTTCGGGCAACGCGCGCTACAAAACCCGTTACCGCCGGCGGGTAGTGGTGACCAACACGACCTCGGCGCGGCCAGCGCGGGTGGTTCGACTCTACGGTACGCCAACCGGTACAAAGGAATCTGGCTCGTCGCGCAAGGCCTGACGAGGTACGTATTCTATTTCCCAAATCCTGACACACTGTTTGCCGATTGTCCAGAGTGATTACTTAAACGCATTACGAAAGACTGACACTTTTCTTTTTTACAATCAAGGGCGCTTTCGGGGAACTACGTCAATTTCGGGGTTTTCGATTTGTACGGCGATTGCGCGTTGAAAGACGGTCTGGGGGTGGTGATTTCCTTGCTGCTGCAAATACCGCTGGACGACGGTACGTATTTCCCACTGAACACACACCGCCTCTGCGATTGCCCATACTCGTCCTGCGGAGGGACGTCTTCCCTCTGCCCTGACTGTTTGTCCAAACGGCCTGATACACAACACTGACACTTTCTTGTTAATCTCAGTGCTTTCGTACCGGAAAGTCGCGAAGGCGTACTTCGCGTTTTTGGAAGGTACGCGTTGGGCCTTTCCCAAATCCCGCCTCCCTGTGTTCACATACAAGACTGACACTTTCTTTTATTCATCTCAGTGCTTTGTCACTCGCACTTGAAAACCTTCGCGTCGTGCGACGACGTCGTGTTTTGCCAAATCGTGAAATCATTAGAAGCGGGATTACGGAGCTTGGACGTGTCGATTTCCAGCCAGTGCGCCGCCGCGATTGACGTGCTCGCGGCGACGGTGTTCAAGGCGCGTATGGGGAATGATTCAAACGACGGTTTGGGTGGTTTGAATGTTTCGCAGCCAGGGCGGGGTCAAACCGGCGGTCAATCGAGCGGAACCGGCCAGACGCTGTTGCTCGCGCGAATCAACGCGCACCGAAACCTGTTTCCCGACGTTTTGCGCACGCTGTTCGAAATCGTGCTGTTCGAAGATTGCGCCAACCAGTGGAGTTTATCCCGACCCATGCTTTCCCTGATTCTCGGAAACGAAACCGCGTTCGGTGAGTTGAAATCGCAAATAACACTAAGCGCGCCTCCTGGGAAGAGACACGAAATGGCCCTTGCCTTCGAAAAGCTGATGCACGAAGTTGGTAGGGAACTAACCTCCAGGAACCGCGACCGGTTCACACAGAACCTCACCGTGTTTCGACACGAAGCGAAGGCGTGATTTTTGTGGTGAAGCGAAACCGAGGGGAAGTAGTAGTCGGGGTTTGTGTTAGGTCGGTTTGTTCCAGCCTGAATGTCTAACTCCTTGAAGGCTACTACGCAGCTAGTATTGACTCCCATCTTACCTAACTCGGTGAAACCACAGTCGGCTAGTACTGACTAGCTTTACGGTCTTCCTTAAAAGGAACATCACTACCGTCGGTACCTAACCCTACGTCACTACTCCGCGCTAACACCCAATCACTCAGTACTACGCGCTACTTAAAAGTGCCGCGCCGACCTTCGCGGCTATATTCTCTGGTGTAATCGATTCATCCGGCCATCCATCGCTACTGAGCGCTTTTCGCGCCCACTCGGGTATCGTCTTCGTCCGGACTTGATAATGCCGCCCGTGGTGCGTGAACTCGTACTCGAAGGCGTGGAGACATATGTAATGGCCTACCTGTTTTGGGGGTTTCTTTTCACATAACGTAACTGGAGACTTAAGGGTAGGGTCTCCCGTAACTCCAATTTCCGAACGCAACGCGCGACTGGCGGAACACCCCGCCGCAAAACGCGCGTCGTGCATGTTACGCAGCATGTTTTCGGCGTCGTCAATCGACGGGTCGATACCGCCCAGAAACGAAACAACACCGCCCACCCCCCCGGCCGGGTTCGAACCGCGGCCACTCGTGCCGTACGCGACGTCACCAACGATGACGTGCCCGTTATGCGCGCAGTGCGCTCTGATTTGGTGAAACCGCCCCGACTGAATCAAGGAACAAACCGCCAAAGTAGTCACTGTGCCGTCCTCGGAGGTCCCGGCGCAAAGTGGCGAGACTTGCGATAGGTAAAACAAAGTGTCAGTCTTGTGTATCGCGATGTATGGACAACACTCACCAGCTGAGAGATAAAACAGTGTTGGTACTTCAGTATTCCCTGAAATGCAACACGTACCTTTCGTGCACGCGGGTTTGTATCCATTATTTTTCGCGTCGCCGGCGTCTTGCGCGGAGTTCGATTCCGCATCGCGATTCAAACCCGAACCGCCGTCGCTGCTACGCGCCTGAACCTCCGCCACGCCGTGTTCACCCACCCGGAGGCCCTGTTTCGCGGTGAAACCATTCCTTTCAACATTCCCGGTCAAAAGCGCCAAGTAGGTGTTTTTTTTCTCCGCGCCCGGCTTTGACAACGCGACGCGGACCTTCGCGCTGAGCTTGCTTCCTTTCGCCAACACCTACAAACCGCTCACGGGCTTGTCGATGCGATTGACGGGGAACAACTCAGGGTTTGGATTTAGGTTCAGGGAACTTCCGTCCGGATTCGAACCGGGGTCGGTACTCGTCCCAGTACCACGCCTTATCCTGTTCAAAACCGCACAGCAGTTATTTTCCCCACTCACACCGGGTCCGACGCCCGCGAGCGATGGGACGCCGGGCGGTTTATCCACGATGACCAACTTTTCGTCTTCGAAAACGACAATCAGTTCCGTAGCCGGATCGCTTATTTCGTGTATGTGTTTCGTCACCAGCAACCGCGTGTCGTGTTTGATTACCTCGTCGATTGACGTTGGGACTTCCCACCACCCAGTCGGAATGGCATCGCCCGGCTGGTTGTGCGCGCGGCGCTTCAACACGTCCACGCAGACTTTCACGCGGCCGGCGAAGCGCTCGGCTTCCTGGTTGTTGATTTGATGTGGCAATGATGTGTTGGGAAGAGTCAGTCGAGTGGGGAACTAGTACTACTACCCGAACTCCTACTCCTACTATGTTCCGCATCGCAAGTGTGTTGACAGTGCACCCCACACATCACTACACGCTTCACACACATCACACGTACCCAGAATTCCCTGCCCGAGTCGTCTTCAGTGTTTCCATGGAACTTGCAGTGCGCGTCCAGGGCGTGGAGCAACGTTTTTCCTTCGCGTTCGGGGCTGACTCGGATGACGAAACGATGGACGTACGGCGCGACGTGCCGAACGCCGTTTACGATGACGTACTCCTTTTCACGAGGGGACGCGTCGTTTGTGTGTGGCAGACCAGGTGGAAGGTCAAAACAGGGCGACATGCGCACGCGGCGTGCGCCGTTGTGATGCGTTGCAGGAGGTGCACTTTTTCCAATCCGAGAGAAACATTATTTGGCGTGGGGACGTGCGAAACTACGACGCGACGAGGGTATCTAAATTCTGGTATGCGCATCACAAAACACACGCATACTGACGAAGCACCGATACGTGTACCTAAAGCCCTACACTTCTCACTCGCTCTGTTCGTCGTTCCTTACACTCTGTCAGGTATTTTTGTTACTAACTCAATCACTCATTCGTCGTCTGCGGCGATGCTCGAAAATTCAAACCGCCGCTTAGCTGTAGTACGGCAGCACCTGCGTCAGGAAGTAGGACCACGCCACGCCTGACAGGCCGCCCACCAGCCACCCTGAGGTGAACTTGGCCCAGCCGTCCTCGGACTGCACGGGGTCTCTTCCCACGTCTCGGCCTGAAAGGGTTTTGACGCCGATGGGGTCTTCGGTTTGGAACGCGGTCGCGCCGTAGATTGAGAGGCACGCGGTGAGGATGATAACGAGGCCGGCGCCGGACAGGCATCCCGCCAGCTCCGCGGACTCGGTCATCCGCAGCGGCCCCAGTTTGATGAACGGCCCGGTGAGGAAGAAGCCGTGCGCCAGCCCGACCTCCACGCCTCGCGTTAAAGGAGACACCCCCGTGCGGTACGCGGGGAGGTTGCTCAGGAAGTTCGCCACAATGGGCGCCGACGTCACGGGGGTCTCGAGCATCCCGATGAACGGGTCACCGTTGATGGGCTTGATCACCTGCGCTTGGTCATCGGACGCGGCGCGGGGGGGGGCGAAGCGAGCTTTTTGGGCGCTGCAGACGGGGAGGGGCGTGATGGAAGGAGGTTAGGGACTTGTTTGGCGTTGGATTTGACTCGTTGCGTGTGTCCATTGGATGACTCCTCATTGGATGACTCCGTACAGTCGCTGTTTGAAGACGTCTTGACGCCTCCATTCAAGGGGCCTACGGGATCCGATGCGCGTGCGCGTTCGGCCTTAGGGCGCGATGGCACTGCCGGGACGGTTCCATAACCCTCCGTGGTCCGTGCCGGTCGTGCTTGTGCCATCCCGGTGCGTGTCCCTATGACATGCACCAGGTACGGGCCCACAAGCAAAACCCCCTTGGCCATGCGAATCTCGCCCGGCACTCGACAAACGTCCCCGGAAAAAAGATGCCGTCGCGACCGTTCGCCGGAAAGGTGGTACTATCGCCGCGATCGAGGGAAACTACACGTACCGCACGGGGGCGGCGCCGACAACACTCTTGCCGAAGAACGAGCGGCGGGCGGGGACGCGCTGTTGGGTGGGGGACGGGTGGGGTAACGGGGTCAGGACGGGTCCGTAGATTCCGGCGAGGTTTGCTTTCTTCCAGGTGAAAGCGGGACGGGATGCCGAGAAGTTTACGCGATGGTCGCTCCGGTCACCGCGGTTCCCCTGATCGCGCGATCGTGGTTTCAATCTCCGAAACGCACCTTGGGGGCGGCGACGCGCGCGGCGATGGAGGCGTTGATAACAGCGGCCATTTTGTCGACGGTCCAGGCGTGCGACGGGTAGCGGTTGGGTGCGAAGATGACGCGCCATCATCGCAAGCGCCCTTTTTCACGACGACGCAAAAGTGAAAAAAGTGTACGGCGATTTTATTGGTTGAGCACGATTTCATGTCCGTGAAGTCTTGTATGCGCAAACAGTGTTGGGATTTTGGAAATTCGACGCTGGTGAAAGTCAACACTTCCCTTGGCGAAGCTTGCTTCGACCGCCCCAGACGCGCCATCGAAAAAGAAAAAACTGGTGTAGTCGTTGCTCCGTCCACCGCCAGTGCATCGCGCGCCATGGCAACCGAGGCGCCTCCTCCCAGAGGGGAAGGCGAGGCGCCCGAGGACGGGGAACCGGAACCGGAACCTGTGTTTACCCTAACTCTGTCCGTGAAGGTACGTCACTCACCGCGGTCGCGGGTATCAACCGCGTCGTCTCCGAAGCGACTTCTTTCCGTTCCCAAGGGTGCTCCCTTTTAGGCACATTCCATCCATTCCCAATGCCATCGCTGACCTCCCTCTCGCTTCCCACGCGGTTCGCAGTCCGTCACGCCGTTGGTCCAACCGCCGACGGTTCCTGAAGAGCCCGAGGAAGGCGCGGAGCCGCCTGTGGAAGTGACACCGCCACAACCCGCGGTTTGCCACGTGGCGTTCCCTGGAGAGTCGGACCCGATCGAATCGTCATCGCCCGTTGAACCTGAGGCGGATGGGAGTTACTTTTTTAACCTGGAACGGACATTCGAACGAGTCCCGGGGGTTGATTTGCTGAACCAGCTCGTGAACGAACCACTGGTGGTGACCATAAAGGTTGGCGACATGGAACTCGCGCGGTGCGAGGTGGACTTGTTTCCATTCACGAAAGGCGCGCTGAGAGTCGGGAGCGCGTTGATTGAGACGGAAGAGAATGACGACGCGAACGCGTCCGAGACGCGAAAGGATCCGTCTGGTGAAGCGACGGAAGACGAAGAAGACCGTAACCACCACTCCAAAAGACACGAGTTCCTTCCCCTTGTACCGATTCCCTTCCCGGTCGCGTCTCCTGAAGGGGAAGAAAATCCGGAAGAACCGCTTCCAATCAATCCGCTTCTCCCGGCCGCGTCCATCGACGTCTCCATCACCGCGTCGTTCGCGTTCGTGGCGGTTGACGACGCGGCACGCGGCAGGGTGTTGACCGTGATTCCGCACGAAATCCAAAACACCCCACCGTCGCTATCCGCGTTTGAAGATGTCAACGCCTACCCGTTCACTTGGGGGTTCGGGGTTCCCCTTCCGGGAGGGATTCCGAACGCGGTGGTAGAAGGAGGGCGACTCGCGAGGCGGCCGGTTGGAGATACTGGTACCTCTGGTAACGAAGGCGACGAAGAAACCCGGATGGAGACGTACATCACGTGGCGTGTGGATTCATCTGAGTTTGAAGATCCAGACCAAACACCAAACCAAGTTTCCAAAAAGTTCTGGCTCCCCGCCAATTCGGTTGACCAGCTAAGAGAACAGCTGAAGGGCCGCGGCAAAACGTTGGGCGTCGAGGTCGCGCGGTTCCCGCAAACGGATCCAACAACAACCCCCGATCCGGTTTTTCAAAACTATCACGCCACCAGTGATGTCAGTCTTAACGAGTTAACCGACCCTGGATCGGTGGCATGCGCGCCGCAACGGGCGTTTCTAAAGGCGCCGCTCTACGGACACAAAAGCTGTCTCCCAAAACCGCCGGAACCGCCGGACGGCGCCAAGGCGTTCGGGGACGAACCCGCGGTACCCCCGGGCAGGTACGGCCTTGGTTCTTTTCCAAATCCGCCACACACTCTCTTATCTCTAACGCTGGTGACTGTTCAGACCGATTACGGTGACTGTTGTCCATACATCGTCCAATACACGCCCAACAAATGGACTGACACTTTCTTTTATTCATACTAAGTGTGGCGTGGGCGGCTGCTACTGAACCCGCGAGGGTAACCTTCACGCTGCTTATGAGTGAATCGCTGCTCCCGCCGTGGGCACCGCCGCCGCCCACGGAAACCACGGTTGCGGAGTTGTTGCCCACGCGCGAAGTGGTGGTGAAGCACGAAGACCCGCCCGAAGTCGTCGCGGCTCGCGAGTTCAGAGCGGAAGTGACTCGCGCGGCGACATCGCTCGCGGAGGAGTTCGCCTCAATGTTCACCGGCGTGCCTGCTGACACGGAACCCAACGCCTCAAGCACCCGGCGAAAAAAACTAGTCTTCGAACTGAACCGCTCGGGGAAGTACCACGACATGAAGGAACGCTTGAAAGACGCGGCTGGTTTGATCGTGAAGGTACGGCCGGCCTTTGGCTTTCCCAAACCCAAAACGACTGTTTCAAGCCCCGTTCGTGACGTCCACTGGTCGGTAAAATGAAGTGCACTACGGGTAACGTTTACTTTTACTGGCGTACTGGGGTAAATTGACACGGTACTCGTGAATTGACACGGTACTCGTGAAATGACACGGTACTTTGACACAGTCCTACTACGGCAACTGTTACGAACCCGTACTCGAGACTCACAAGACTGACCCTTTTCTTTTCCACCCGTCAAGTCTCGTTTTTTCCAAAAGTCCACAATCGCGCCCGACGACGCCAACGAAATCGACGCCAAGTACGACGACCTTTACGTGCATTTAGTGGAGGAAATGCACAAAGCGTTGGCTGGGTTTGGGATTGGCGAGGATCGAACCTCAGCTGAAACGGATGAGGTTGACGCACACGAAAAGTTGGTAAAGCTCGCGTCGCGACAAAAACAAAAGGCGTTGGCGGATGAGTACGAAATCAATTCCCTTTTTTTGGACGCGGAGAAGTGGCACCAGGAAAGGTTACTGTTAACCGAAAAACAAGACTCACTTGTGTGGTGCGACTACGGCGGGTTCCTGGCCCGCCGAGGCCGGTTCGGCGCGAGCGAAGAGGCTTTTAAAGAAGCGCTTGTTGTGGACGGGACTTGTGTGAACGCTCTAAACGCGTTAACAGCTTTGATGCTTCGCGACGAGGAGTTTTCCCGAGCGGAGGTGTACGGGCAAGCCGTAGTGACGAACGTGTCACCCGGGGATGACGTCGCCTGGAGCCTGTTGGCGTGCACCTACGCGCACCTGGAAAGGGACATGGAACAAACCAACTGCGCGTTCAAAGCCCGGTCAATCACCGCCACCGCCATGACGAACCTGATGGGGGCGTCGCCGCGGTTGCGAATGAGCAGGGAAGAACAGGTGCGGGGTTTTCCCACCCACCACATTCCGCCTCTGCGATTGCCCATACCAGACGTTAACCACTTTCTTGTTAATCGTATCAGGAAAAAACAGAAAGTGAGTTGGCGCGTTTAGTCGGCCCACCCGCGCACGTCAAAGCCGCCTTGTTGTGCCTCGACCTTTCTCTTCACAAAGAGGCGCTTGTGATGCTGAGTCTGGGGCTCCAGGACCCCGATACGCATCACGACGCTGGTGGGTTGCGCGACGACGAACGGCTGGTGCTGAAGCTGTGCGCCGCGAGAAGCGCGCTGATTGAGAGCTCGTTTGAGCGCGACAAGTTCCAACAAACACAAACGCACGACGACGAACTCACCGAAACTCAGAAAACCTCAACCGACGTCGCCTTCGGGCACTGCATGGCCGCGCTTTCCATCGACAGCACGGACCCGCGGCCGTTTGAATTGTTGGGTGACCTGCACCTTGTCGACAGGAGACACGGCGAAGGTACGTATTGCGTTTCCCAAATCCTGACACACACTGTTTTCCCACACGAGACTGACGCTTTCTTTTGTTGGTATCAGCGGAGGAAGCGTACGCGCACGCCATGGCGGTGAGCGGAACGTTCGGCAAACCACCCGCTTCTTTGAAACTTTTTCTGTCGTTGGGAAACGTTTTGCTCAAGGTACGGCGGTGGGGGCTTTCACCGAACCCGGCGTCTGCGTTTTATCTCTAACGCTGGTGACTTTTGTCCACACGGCGCGACGTGCTCGTCCTGCGTCCTGCACGTCTTCCCGGACGCCCGTGCTGTTCGTACCGATGGCCGGCGACTGTTGACCAGGCCGTCGTTCAACGCGTGCATCGCGCGATACACGCGACTGACGCTTTCTTTTCACAACCACGAAGAACGAAAAGTGCGCCGACGCACGAGCCACGTTCGCGGCGGGGTGCGAGATGATTCCGGGGTGCGCGAGCACTTGGATCGGCTATGGTGTTTCTTTGCTTCGAGAAGGCGACCTCGATTCCGCGGAGTCCGCGCTAGCGGAAGCCAACGCGCTCGATTCCTCAAACGCGAACGCGTGGGGATGGCTTTGCGTGGTGTCGCTCTCGGCGAAGCGAATCGACGACGCCGAACGCGCCGTCGCGAGCGCGTTTAAAAACGGACTACGCGACCCCGACCTGCTCTCGGAAATAGCCCAGTTGTTTCTTGAAAACGGAGGGTGGAAACATTCAGAGGCTTCAGCGCGCAGGTCGTTGAAGTTCGGGGGCGGCATCGACACGCGGTTGTGTTTGGGGCGCGCGTCCCGGGAACGCGGCGACCCCGACGGCGCCGCGGTGGAGTTGAAGTTCGCGCTGGCGCTGGCGCTGGATTACTCGAGCAAACAGTCACCAAGTTACGAAAATAACGTCGAAAAGAACGTCGAGGCGTGTATCCCTCTTCTCCTCGCGGAGCTCGCCTTGGCCTACGACGAACTCGGGGATTCGCGGAAAGCGGAGGAGTGTCGGCGTGATTTGCGGGTGATGGAGCGGGAACAGTAGGTGATTGTAAACGGCGAAACCGCATCACCCCCAATTTCTGTCACGATGACTTCCAATTTTGTGTATTTTATCTGGCTTCGTCGTGCTTTTTGACCGAAACATGCGCGCCGTTCATCGCGGAACCGCGTGAAACGTTCCCCGTTTCATCGGTGCCGAAATGCTCGGTTGACCCGCGAAATTCGCGGTCGGAACCGGCAAGGAGCCCGCATTTAGTCGAAGCATTCTGGACCAGAGATTCCGTATTTACAGTTAGGTCGGCTGCGTTCGAGTAGTAAACTCTCCCGTCGAGCGCCTCCCTTGCTGCACCCCACGTCGCGCGCCTCACCTGAGACAACGCCACCATGGAAGCCATCGCGAATGCATGGCACGTGTGGGACAAGAAAGTGGCCACCACCACGTTCTCGGTGCTCAAGGTGCGTGCTTGGGGACGACACAACGGATCCAACGGGGTCTCCGAAATTCACCCATCACTCCGCTCGTTTGATTCGATCGATCCAAACCGCTCGGCGTACGAACCCCAAACCGGGTACGTCCCTCCCGACCCATCCCCCACACGAGTATTGACCTGGAACACCCCTGGCCCTGGACCCCACTCTAACCGCGCATTACCCAGGCCATAAACTGGGACATCCACCCGATCAGCCCCGTTACGAAGGACTGGACAGGGGTGGAAAGCCCCACGCTTTTGCTGACCAGCTTGGCGCTTTACCTGGCAATCGTGTTCGTGAGCTGCCATTTTCTGAAATCCGTGCCAAAGGACGCGACGAAAAAAGACCCCCTCTGGATTCGATGCCTGGTCATTTTCCACAACGTTTTTTTGGTGTCCCTATCACTGTATATGTGCGGCGGGTGCCTACTGGAGGCGTACAAAAACAACTACTCCTTGTGGGGCAACGCGTACCGAACCGAAGAAACGCAAATGGCGCACTACGTCTGGGTGTTTTACGTTTCCAAAATTTACGAGTTTCTCGATACCTTCATCATGCTCCTGAAAAACAACCTGAAGCAAGTAACATTTCTTCACGTGTACCACCACGCCACGATTTCGTTCATGTGGTGGATGATCGTGCACCGGGCCCCTGGGGGGGATGCGTATTTCAGCGCCGCCTTAAACAGCTGGGTGCACGTGTGCATGTACACGTATTACCTAATGGCGGTGCTTATTGGTAAGGATGAGAAGAAGCGAAAGAAATACCTGTGGTGGGGCCGGTACCTCACGCAAATGCAAATGGGCCAGTTCGCCTTGAACCTGGTGCAAAGCGTGTACACCTCCCTGTACTCGCCCTACCCGAAATTCATCAGCCACATCCTGTTCGTGTACATGATATCGCTTTTAGGGCTGTTCGGGCACTTTTACTGGCAGAAACACGTCTCTGGGGCCAAGGCGAAAAAGGCGAAGAAGGCCTAGTGGGATAACTCTAGGACGGAGCTCTATAAATCCAAAAAACAGCATATCCAAAGAGGAAGACGAGAGAGGCGTGCGGAAGATACGAGGCCGGTGTAAGACATCTGAGACTACCATACACTGAAAACACTTTTTTTTTTCTTCAACAATGAGCTAAGGAAGTCGACTAGATCTGAGCCTTTATCAGCCACGTCAGTCAGGAGTTGTATCCAAAGGGAGGGGGTAAGCAAGCTTTTTATCCAACAAGACGTGAATCCGGAGGACGAGAGGTGCGCGCATGAGAAGAGGACCTGCGGAACATCTTACGATATTTTCGACACAAACGTTACCCGATGTCTCAAAACAACTATCACACATCAGTCACTCGTCACGGCATTGTAAGTATTCCGCTCGCGCAATCCACCGCCGCCGCCGCCGCCGAGGTCAGGGCGTGATTCTGCGACGCCTCAAGCGCGAACGCATCAGCCGCTTGCTTGAACTGTTTCGAAACGTCCCCGATCACCGGGCCGTCCGCGCCGCACATCCGCACCGCCGCTTTCGCCGCCGCGGCGAGGAAGTGCGCCGTGATCGCGCACGCTTCGTGCCGTTTCACCGAGCTGTCGTCGAACTCCATGGATTTCACCGCGTCCCTCGCGTCGTCGGCGACGTACTTGGTATTGTGAAGGAAAAAGGTCAGTCCTTGTACGGGAAAACAGTGTTGGGATTTGGGAAATACATTACGAACCTTGAACACGTCGCACGCGCCGCCCGCGTTTCGCGTGACGCCCAAACCGGGCCGCATGATTCCGGGGGCTCGGCGTGACGTGACTTTTTCCGTAAAAAAAAAGTGTCAGTCGTGTATGGGCAAACAGTCAGGGATTTGGGAAAGACCAAATACTTACCTTTTTCTCGCAACGCGCCTCGAACGATGCGTAAGCCTCTTGTTTCATCCTGGCCCGCGTTGCCGAAAGATAGTTGTTCCAGGAATTTCTTCTTCGTAGTCGGTTTCCGTAAACACTTGCGATCGGAACGGAAATACCGCACCACTGAGTCGTCGAGTTGCGCTCTTAGTTTTTCAAACGCCCTGTCGTTCCGCGTCGCGCCGTGACTTTGCGCGCACGAAAGCAACGAATCAAACGCGTGTAACAAGGCGTTGGCGCTTTGTCCGATGCTTGTTGGTGAAGCGTCTTCGCGGCCAGGGGAAATGTCGGAAACCTCGCCGCCAGAGGTAACCCTGCCAACGCGGTTCGCGACCTTCTTTCCCTCTGCTTTCGTGGACCCTACGCCTCGTTGAGAAGCGCTAGGCTGCGAGCCTTTTTGAGAAGCTCGCGGCTGCGAGCCTTGCGTGAATTCAGGGTCGGAACCGCCATCCGCGTACTCGAACTGCTCCGTCCTCGACGAGCAAACCTTCGCGGCGACTCCGGCGAGTTCCAGCAAGTCTGTGATTGTAAAAAAAAAGTGTCAGTCTTGCATGGGCAAACAGTGTGTCTGGATTTGGGAAAGGCCCAATACGTACCTGTGAAAAGCCGCGTCCGGTCCGAGTCGGACGGCGCGTGGTTCGCCACGAGTCTGTTTTTGTACAAGAAAAGGGTCAGTCTTGAGTCTACGGGTGTACTGTATATCGTGATGTATGGACAAACAGTCACCAGCTTCGGTAAAACAGTGCACTCGTGATGTATTTGTAACAGCCACGAGTGCTGGTACTGTTACCAGTAGTGCACTCCGTAAACAGTCAGTCAGGGGCATCAAACAGCGTGCCTGGATTTGGGAAAGCCCAAGGCCGTACCTGAAAAGCAGCGCGTTGCGAAGCACGTCAACCGCCCAAGTGCCGTTTTTGTCGGACGCGCTGTTCCCGTCATCCCCGTCCCCGGCAACGGGCGTTGGTTGTGAATCGGGAACCGGGGAGTCGTCGGGCGCCCGGCCGGTTGATTCTGTTTCGGGTTTCTTCGCGGTGGGCGTCGCGACAGACGCCGACGCGGCGATCGCGGCAAGTTCCTCAGCTCTTTCCGAAACCCTCGACTCGAAAACCTCGATCCGGGCGTTGGCGTCTTGGACAAGCACGTCCACCGCGTGCGTCCACAAAAGGGAAACCCCCAAAGGCGTCTCTTCGATGTCCGAATCGTACGCGTTGTCATCCAAGTCCGCATCGGCGTCTTTGTCTTTGTCTTTGTCCAGGTTAAAGTCGGCGTCCGCGTACGCGTTCCGCGCGTTCGCTCTGGCGCTTCTCGAAGCCGTGCGCGTGTTGATTGTCGTTTTCCCATCGCCGTTATTTCCATGGCTGCCTCCATCGTGAGGCGCAATCAACGCCTCCATTGGTTCGAGGTCACCCCGCATCGCCCTTACCATGGCGTGGAACCGGGCCCAGTCCGCGCGCGCGCCTCGGGTAAACGCCCCCGTTGTCAGGTCGATATCCGCGTGGTCCACGACCTGGTCCCGAATCGACCCCGCCCGCCGGTCGCTGTCCAGCGGCGTCCAGGTCCTCGTACCAACGCGGACGTGGGCTTCGCCGTTTGTTGCGTTTTCCTCCCAATGTTTAAGTGACTCCTGACCGGTTGTTTTTGGAAGGGCACACGGAAACCTCGCGGCGAAGCAACACGGGTGGTGTTCGTTGACTTTGCGGAAGATTTCGATGGTGCTTCTTAACAGTCGGTCATCTTCCCTCGCCACGAGCGACGCTTCCTGTTTCTTCGCCGCTTCCGTCTTTTTCTTCGCCGGCTCTGCGGTTGCGTCGTCGCCGTCGTCGTCGTCCTTCACCGCTGACTTCACGCAATCGCGCCGCCGCAGCAGCGCGTGCGTCAGGCGCTCGAAAAAATGTTGCGGAGGCACGAACTCCCTGTGGTTTCGCAGCAACACGTCGAACGCGGCGACGAACTCGGTTTCTGTTTCCCGGGGTGGGGGTTTAGGGTTTAGGGTTCAGGGTTAGGCGGGGTAGTGCGACAGTGGTGGAGGGAAGATGTCAGCGATGGGGTATGACTTGGGACCGGTACATGCGCGTCTGCGTCTGCGTATCCCAAACGGGAGAGGCCCCACCAGATTTAAAAAAGCGCGTGCGGTGGATGGGAATGCCTGTTTGCCCCACGGTCCAAATGTGTTCCCCCCCCCCAAACCCTCTTCCGTTCCGTACCTGATCGTCTCGCGTCTTCTTCCTTGTCCGCGGCGCTGAACCCGCGTGCGGTGCCTTCGGTTTCCAGGAACTTCACCGTGAACGCGTCGTACTGCCTTGGGGTGACTTGCACCTCCAGCGGTGCTTCCGCGGCGAGCAATCCTTTGCGTTTCAGTTTCGGCGACACCCCGAACGCGTCTCTCAGGTCGGTTTGTTGCGGCCCGCCCGCGGCATCCGACGCGCGGCGCTTCCCCGAACCCGAAGGGGACGGCTTGGGCGGCATCGCAGCAGCGCGGTGGCACAGTGATGACGCGGGAAGGTAGGCACACTTGTTTTGAGATCGACCGGATTTGATTTTTTTCCGTTTTTTTGTTTTTGCCCACAGTTACAATGACGTGTCTTCTAGTCGTCCGTGTTCCTCCCAAGACACTCATCGTCGCGCACCGTTGCGCTTCGTCAAAACTACATGAACGCGCTTCGCGTGGTCTCTGCCGCGTCCCTGATTCCCCGAAACGCACTCCGTGCCGTTTGCCGACCCACCACCGCGAGGCGTGTGTCCCGCGTGTTTCGCACGTCCAAACAGATCTCAGGGCCTTCCGCCAGATCCTTCACGCTCAATCTCGGCTCTTCCCAGGGTCGTCCGTTAACCACCACCCCACGCGCCACCGCTGAGATGGCTCAATCACCCACCGCCGCGTCCGCGACGGAGTTCATCGAACAATTCAACACGGATTACGCCCGCATCCACGAGGCGTACGAGAACCACTTCTGGTCCACCAAGATGAACCTGCAGGGCAACTCCACGGATGCGCTCACCAAGAGCTTCAACGAACTGGAGCAGTTTCTAGGGAACCAGACCGCGTTGGCGACGACCCGAACCCTGCTTGCTGACGATTCGGTAACCAAACCCCAAAAAACAATCCTGGCGCAATTCGAAAAGACCCTGCTGTGCTACATCGTGGAGTCCGCCGACGCCAAGGCGGTGCGCGAGTCCGCCGTGGGTAAGGAAAACGCGATGAACTCGAGCCGGAACAAGCTGGCGCTTACGGTACGTGTTTGGGCGTTTCCCAAATCAAAAGCCTCCCTGTTTTATCTCTAACGCTGGTGACTGTTCAGACCGATTACCCTGATTGTTTGTCCATACATCGTCCAATACACGCCCAACACAATACTGACACGTTTCTGGAAACAACAACAGTACACCGAAAGCGACGGCGCTGTGACGGACGCTACGCCCACGGTGTTGCGCACCAAGATCCGGTCGTCGCCATCGGAATCGGTACGAAAGTCCTGCTGGGAAGCGACGAGGCAGGTTGGGCCTTTTTTGTTAGCCAACGGGTTCCCCGAAATAATCGCCGAACGCAACCGGTTCGCGCGAACCCTCGGTTTCGTGGATTTCTACGACATGAAAGTAACCCAGGCGGAGGGGTTTAGCAAGAAAACGTGTTTCGAGATGTTAGACGGGCTGGAGACCGCGACGAAGCCGTTATTGGACGCGGCGCTTACAAAACTGGAGCAAGAAAAGGGCGCCGATTCCCTGAAACCCTGGAACCTTTCCTACGCCCTTTCCGGAGAGCTCACGAAACTCACGGACCCGTACTTCCCGTTCGAAAACGCCCCAGAGGTCTGGGGCCGCAGCTTCAGCGCGATGGGCATTTCCTACAAAGGCACCACCATGGTACGGCTGGCTGCGCGTTTCCCAAATCCGAGGACACCCTGTTTGCCCGTATTTTGCCTGCGAAGGGGGCATTACCTCCGCGGATTGTCCGCCCGTAATTACTCACTCACGTATAGACTGTTTGCCCATACAGTACACCCATACTCGAGACTCAAGACTGACACTTTCTTCGTAACTACAACAGCGCCTCGACCTTTGCGACCGCGTGGGGAAGTACCCGAACGGGTTCTGCCACTGGCCCGTGGCGCCGCACGTTTCACAGGACGGCACCTGGAACCCGTCCCGGGCGAACTTCACCTCGCTCGCCACGCCTGACGAAATCGGAAGCGGCAACACCGCGCTCACCACGCTGATGCACGAAGGTACGTGTTTTTACCGGTCTCAAATCCCGCCTCCCTGTTTCAAGCCCGTCTTTGACTACACTAGACTAGTCATTAAATGGAGATACTACATACATCACACGTAGACTGTCTGCCCATACAGTACATCCATACTCCAGACTCAAGACTGACACTTTGTTTTACATATCTCAGGCGGGCACGCCGCGCACTTCGCGAACATCCAAATGGGAAGCCCGCTTTTTTCACAAGAACGGGCGCCGTTTTCGGTGTCCCTGGCGGAAACTCAAAGCATGTTCTTGGACTCGCTTTGCGGCGACGCGGCTTGGCTGGGACGATACGCGCGAGACAGGTCCAACGTCCCGGTCCCTTGGGAGCTTTTACAAAGAAGCATCGTGGAAAAGCACCCGTACTCCGTGTTCCAGCTACGAGGCATGCTCGCGGTGCCTTACTTCGAAAAGGCGCTTTACGAGATGGACGAGAAGGAGCTCACCGCGGAGAACATCCAGAAAGTCGCGGACGAGATCGAGATAAAAATCCAAGGCGGCCTCGGCGCGCGGCCGCTTCTTTCGGTGCCGCACATCACGAGCGACGAATCGTCGTGCTACTACCACGGCTACGTGTTCGCGGAGGTACGGCCTTGCGCGTTTCCCAAATCCGGGGACACACTGTTTTATCTCTCAGCTGGTGATTGTTGTCCATACATCGCGATATACTCGTCCTGCGAAGGGACGGTTATTACCTCTGCTCATATAAGACTCCCTGACTGTTTACGTAACACACATCATGACCGACTGACCCTTTTCTTGAAACCAAAACAGATGGCGGTGCACCAGACACGCGAGTATTTTTTACACAAGTACGACGGCGTCATCGTGGACAACGAGAAAATCGGTCCCGAACTTTTGGAGTCGTACTGGAAAGAGGGTTCAGGCGAGCCTGGGTTTTTAAAGATGGTGCAAAACTTAACAGGGAAGCCCCTTTCCCACGACGCCTGGGTCGGGTCTCTTGGAAAGGGGGTTGAGGAGTTGTTGACTGACGAGAAGGTTGAGTACGACAAAGCGGTGGAGGCGAAACAAAACAAAAACGCAATCGACCTCGGCATGCGCGCGCTGTTCGTGCACGGCGACGTGACCATCGCGGACTCTGCTGACGAACCCAACGGGTACCTCGGGGCCTGCGCAACGTTCAAACAGTGGGTCAACAAGGAGTGGCCGAAAACGGTCAAGGCGTGAGTTTAGGGTCAAGGGACGACAGACGCGAATGTTGGAACCATTCGCACGGCTCACCGCTGGGAGCCGTGCGTGCGAGATCTGTTGGTTTTCTCGAAATACTCTGATCTGAGGACATGGGTGACGACGAGGTGGTCGGGAAGGCCTCCGGGATGGCCTCGCTCTCACTCACATTCTTAGATCAGAGTATTTCGACGAACCCTCAGATCTCGCACAGCTCCCAGCGATGAGCCGTGCGATGCATGCCGTATGCAGTTTTGTTTCCATTTTCATAAATCGTCACAAAAGAAGTTCCCTCGCCCAGTGCCACCCTGTCGTGCATCTCCCATATCTTTCGTCCGTTTGCACCCCGCCACACTCTCGGTGTCGCACCGCGTGGTACCATGTTCGCCGTTTCGTGTTCGGCACTTATCACCGCCCGCGTGACCCCGAAGACGCGCGTGTCGCTTCGCAAAACGCCTGGCACCCGGCCCCCCAGCACGACGCGCCTTCACGCGTTCGGGAGCTGGAAGAAAGCCAAGCCAGAGGTGAAGGAACCGGTGCTTGATGAAAACGGCGATGTCGTCCCCGAGACCGGCATCGACTTCACCGGGCTGAAACAACTCATAAGCATGGGCCTCGGTACAGTCGCGGGTGATATCACGGAAATCAACTTGGACGACCCGGTAAGGACGGTGGTGATGGAACTGGAGGCGAACAACTTTGAAGACGCGGAGGGGAACCCGTTGAACTTGCGGGCCATCGACAACGAAGGTTCGTTTTTCCCATTTACCGCGTTCCGCCTCCCTGTTTACTGCCCCTGATGTAGTGCGGCTGCTGTATGTAGTACAGTCGGAAAGTCCTACATTTACTGTGCATTACCCACTTGCGCTGCATGGAGTACAGTCACACCCCTATGCCCTTTCCAGTCCTTCATACACACGGCCCGAGAGACTGACCCTTTTTTTTCCATCGTGCCAGGATTCGTGGGGGACAAAGACGAAGCCACGCCGATTTTGAACTACGTCGTACCGGTGGTGTTGGGAGGCGCCGCGATCGCGGGAGTCGTGGCCACTATGAACGCGTTGTGAGTCTTGTCGGAGAAGTGTGTTGTTGGGTAGCATGGGTTGTGTACGTATCGAAGGGCCTTGCGTACGACGAAAATCGCTCATTTTGTCGGTGCACAAAAATCGCAGAAAAAATATTCTACTTGTCGCGCTTTCATTTCTGAGTTCTCCATCCCTGCGGCTCTTCAGTCCCGCGGCGCGCCCCGCACACACCACGCGGGCAGCATGGAGGCGTTGAACCGCATCAAGAAAGGCGTGGCAGACAGGGTTCAAAAGGCGGATGACGAAATGAGGGCCACCGCGAGACGCGAGGCGGAGAAACAGGTCGCGGAATCTCGAGGCAGCACTTCTACTACACCGACCGAAAACGGAAAACGAAACCAGACCGGGACCGGACCGAGTACCGGTGGGCCGTCGTCGTACACACCTCCGAACCCACCGCGGACGCCGGTTGGGACGCCACTGACGACTACACGACCGACGTCAAACGACGTGGACGTGGAGCTTCTCGTGGCGTCGTTGAGGTCGGAACTGGATGAGACGCGAAGAAGGTTGGATTCGTTCGACGCGCGTTTAGAGGCGAAGCTCGGCGAGGCGCTCGCCACGTTTCAAGACGTCGCGAGCGCGCAAACGAAAGACACGATTGATGAGCTGGTTCGTAAGGAAGTAGAAAAGGCGATGGTTTCAATGCGTGCCACTTCATCTGATGGAACGGACGGTAAAAAAATGCAAACCGACGCAGGGACGTTCGAAGCAGCGATGGCGGCGGCGAATGCGTCGAAGGAGATTGAGATGGAGAAGGAGAATGAAAAGTCCAAGGATGTCGCGGCGATGGAGACGGCTCGAATGCGCAGCTCGGAGTCGTCTCCCACAGGAAACCTTGTACAACACCACCCGATAAACGCCTCCCAAATAGACGGTCTGGCGGGCTGCGTCATGAAAATTGTTGCGGAGAAGGTGGTGCCGAGGGTCCAGGAGTCGTTGCGGCGACTCGAACTGCGGGTATCGGCGGCGGAAACGTTGGCGACCGCCAAGAAGGAAGAAACCGAAGCCGCGCGAGCGGACGCGGCTGCGGCGTGGAAAGAAAGTAGTGCGTTGAGAGCTGCGTTTGATTCCCTGAAACGGCAAGTTGTTGATGATAAAACGGCTAATGAAACGGCCGATGAAACAGCCACACCATACGCAGGTCCTGCGGCGAACATTTCAAAAGCACAAGCCGTTGACGTGTTGCGCGCGCGACTGGAGGAGGTCGCCGAGGTTGCGTTTAGCGCTGCGGCGGCGGCGGCGAAGCACGAAAGCGTTAAGACGTTAAACAAACAGTCTGAAGAATCTTGCGATATGAAAAAATTCAATGACGACATCGACGCCCTGAAAGCCCTGGTGCAAAGCACCGAGCACGTCGCATTCGCGGCGGTGGAGTCTAGTAAGATCTCGGTTGAAAAGCTGGACGAGCTGAGCGGGACGGTTGTTGAGTTGGGTTTGCGGGTTGACACAAATCTGTCCCGCGCTGCAACGGAAAAGGAGTCGAGTGCGGCTGTACTGGACAAAGGACTGGTGAAGAAACTCGCTGAGCTCACAAAACGGGTTGAATGGTTTGAAAGTTCAGGAAAGACTTCCGAGAAGCGCAGTGAGGAGAGGTTCACGGAGTTTGACACCAAGGCGAACGCTCTTTTCGTTACTAAACGCGAATTTGCGGCGGAGAAAACCAAACTCGGTTTGGAAAATCTTACCAAAGAAGAAGATCTGGACAAGCGGTTTGAAGCCGTGACCGATTTCGCGACGGAAAGCGTGTCCGGAAAACTCAAGGAAGTTGAGGACCGCATTTCCGCTCGTCTCGTCACAAACGACACTCGTTTCATGGAACACGACACTCGTTTCATCGCGTGCGACGCTCGTTTCGCGGCGATGAAACAAGCGGTTGAACGCGAAATCGTTGCGGTGCTGAAATCCTTCGAAGCACGGTTGACAGAGCTGGAGACGGAGGGCGACAAGAACCAACACTCCTCCGAAACTCTCGCGGAAATACACCAAGCCTCAAAACGAGCCTCCACTTTAGCGGAGTCCGCGTTGCGAAGAGCTAACTCCGATCAATCCTACGCGCAACGCGCGGAACGGTTGGCGGATGCGAGTTTGCAAAAGGTGAACGCGCTGCACACGGCTTTCGATTTATTGCAGAAAGAATTTCACGAAACGGCCACGAGCGCGTCGGCGTCCGCGGCGCGCGCGGAAAACGCGACGCGGGCCATCGCGAGGGATGAAGTCAGGCAGTTGGAACGCACAGTGTGGAGTTCCATTTTGCTGCTTTCGGAGGAAAAAGGGTCGGGAAGCGGGTCTCGGAGAGGCGGCGTACGCGGTGAGACGTCTCGTTTCGAATCTCCGGCAATCGACCTGGCGCGAACCGCCGCGACGCCGCGTTCCGACGCCCCGTCCTCCACGCCTCGCGCGCGCTTCGGGGAGCGCTTCGGGGGGTTACGCGAGCTGTTCAAATCCCCGCGTGGGAATGACGATGAGTGAGTTCCGTGTTTTAAGGGTACAAATGAACTCGGTGACTTACTTTTCCATGGTACTCGCCTCGTCCTCGTCCATACTTTCGCGTTTCGCCGCCACCTTTTCCTTGAGTTTCATCAACTCCAAATCCGTGTCTTGCTTCAGCTTCGACGCCTCCACCGCTAACGAGGCTTTCGCCACGAGCGCCTCGGCGTTGGCCAAGGCGTGGGAAAGGTCCGTGTCGTCGTTACCGTTTTGAGAACGATTTCTTTTCGCGTGCTCAATCGCTACGCGGGCCGATTTCGCCGCCGCGACGAGATTGGAAAGCTTCGCGTCAGTCTTCGCAGTATTCGTGAACACCGTATTCGCGCTTCTCACCGTGTTGGTGCCCAAAGTGCTCTGCAACGCGTCAAACGCTTCGTCGTATTCCGTTTTCTGGAACGCGTTCAAACTTTTGTTTCCGCGCTTCGTCCCAAACTCCGCTCGTGTCTCCTGAACCACTTTCACACCCGCACCCTCCCCCCCGTTCTTCGCGTTTACGCGTGTAGTCAACACGTCACCGTCCAATGGCTGGTACCGCACTCGCAAGCGCACCACCCGCGCGCCTTGGTCGATGCGAAGATTTGCTGTTTCTTGCGACTTTTCGATTACCTCCGGGTCGATAAAGCCGCTGCGCTTCGCTCGGTCCATCGCGGCGCGCATATCGTTCGAATCCCGGTCCCGGCCGAGTCGGTCGTTTTCCCGGTCCCTCTCCGCCTTGTCTCGCCACCCGGTAACCACCGCGTCGCGAATCGGACCGGCGCGAAGGCCGTCGTTTCTCGCCGCCCTGTACCCGGCGACAACCCCGGAGGTGGTTTTCCCGAAGAAACCACCCACGTTCTGGTTGGGAAAGAAAAAGGTCAGGGAACGAGTCGGCGAGTGCGGGTGTACTTCGTGACGTGTATCAGGGATTGGGTAGTTCCGCCCATGGTGTGGCTTTCAACCTGTACTCCATAAAACGCGGACGGTAACAGTGCGTTTGTGCTGTACGTGGTGCGCTTCCGGTTAATGACGGCCGTGCACTGAAACAGGGGCCGTAAGCAGTGTCCTGGATTTGTGAAAGCCCTAAACCCTAAACCCGTCCGGCCGCACCTTCGCCGCTTTCAGCACCGCTTCGCGCGCGCCGCCGCGGGTACCGTCGGTCACGAACCGAATATCCGCCCCGACCGGCGGTTCCAGTTCCACGGAAACGGGAAGTGGGCCCCACTGACCTGCTGCCACACTTGTCGCGGACGCCGTGTTTCCGTAAACCTCGCCAACAGCGCCTTCCCTCGCCCCAGCAGGGGCTTGCCGCATCAAGTCATCCAGAAGAATCGACGCTTCGCCGGTCAAGCGTTCGGTTCGCGCGGCGACGTTTTTAAAAGAATCGTCCTGAGGTTTACCCGAGGATTGATCCGACGCTTTTTCATCAAGCGCAACCCCTTTGACGTACCACTTCACCACTAGAAGCTGCGTCGTCGGGTCGGACACCGGAAGGGTTATTTCGCGGGCCGCGTTTTTTAAAACGCCGCGCTCCGTGGCCGTCCCGACCCGAACCTCGGCGTCCGAGTTTTTCCGTCGGCTACTTTGTCTCAAATCGTTTTGTAACCCGCCGCCGCGCGTAACCGCCAGGCCTACTTCGCCAAAATACTCGGCGTCGTCGTGGTCGCTATCGTGACCGATTACCTGTACGTGCAACAGCCCGGTTATTGGAAGCTTTTCGGTGGACTCATCCTCGACCACGGGCAACACGTACCCCGTCCCGGGAATCGCAACCGTGATGCACCGGGGCCAGACCATCCAGGACGCGATGAGGGCTTTGATGTAGGTTCTCAGGCTTTCCTTTAGACCCGGTACCAGGGTAACGTCCCCCCCCACGACTCTTAGGTCAAAATCCAGCTCTGGGGGTTCCACCAACGCGATGGTTAGGGCGCCGAAACAGGGAAACGTTCCGATCAACGGCGCGAAAATCAAACGCAGGGTGAAGGAACACTGAAACTCGGTTAACGAAACCGGCACGGAGAGCGTATCCTGCGCCGCTTTCACGCCCAACACCACGTCGGGGTCGCCGTACCAAAACACGGAAAGGTCAATCTCAACCGCGCCGTCGTTGACGGTTTCGTAGACCTTGACGCCTGTGATGGTAAATGGGAAGTATCAGTGCTGTGTTGGGCGTGTATTGGACGTGTATTGGACGTGTATTGGATGATGTATGAACAACAGTCACCGTAATCGGTCCGAGCAGTCACCAGCTGAGAGATAAAACAGTGTACGTACGGCCAATCGGCAAACAGTGTGTCCCCGGATTTGGGAAACGCGCAAGGCCGTGCCTTCTATTTTGGCCGGAACGCTGCCGAAGGAAAACTTTTCGAAACGCAACGCGGTGAGGAAGGACGGCCTCGTGGCGGTTAAGATCGGGTCCAGCGCGGCGACGATCACTCCGGACGTGGCTTGGTTCAGGTACGGCCACGCCGCTTGTAGCACTTTGTTTAACCACCCGCCGCGTTCCACGTCCCGAAACGCGAGCCAACTGGGAACGTCGCCGATCAGGTTTTGAATCTCGGCTTGCGAGAGGTAAAACAAAGTGTCAGTCTTGAGTCGGCGAGTATGGGTGTACTGTATTGGGCGATGTATGGACAAACAGTCACCAGCTTCGGTAAATCAGTGCACTTGCGATGTATGTAGTAACTTGCTTTTAATGACGGCCGTGGACGTCAAACAGGGGCTGTAAACAGTCGTCCGGGATTTGGGAAACGCGCAAGGCCGTACCTTCGTCCAGGGTGGCTAAATCGGCGAGCGCGTTGCGGTCGCTCGCCGATTTCGTTTTTTTGTTCCGACTGCTTTGCTGCCATCCCATGACTAACCCGGTGGTCACCGCGCCTCCCCCGAAACCAAGCACCGCCGCTCCGAACTCGGAAAGCAAAGGCTTGATGAAACTTCGGACCGCGGCGGTTATGAACTTTTCAATGGATTCCACTTTAGCCACCAAAGCTTCTTGTGAAATGCCTTCGGGCGACGAGGAAGCGGAATGGTCTTTTTCGCGTTCGCCATTCTCTCCTGTTTCTTTCGCAAAGTCGTCCAGGGTCGGGTTTGGTGCCGCGAACGCGGTCGTGTCGGTTTTTGTGCCAAATTTACCGGCAGTGCCGGTAACCCTCACATCAGCCAACCTTGTGGTGATTCGCGACCGTACCACGATGGCCTCGTTAGCGTTGTCGAAACGCGCGCGGCGCGAATCCAAATCAGCCCTCCCAGCTGAAACCCCCCGTTGTTGGTTTTCCCCAGGTTCAAGGACAACGACAACTTGTGTGCCTTCCACCGAGGCGTACGCGGGTTGGGCCAGGGTGGCGGCGAGTACGCACGCCACGGCAACCGTTGCGAGTGCCACGGCGGCGTGTGTGTGCTTTACCAAAGCGTCGTCGGTAGAGCCGGCGCGACCACGCGAAGAGTCACGCCCGTCTCCGAGAGAAATCGCAAAGCACACACGGGGCCGTCTTCTCGACACGAAACCCGAATTGACCGGGCGTCCAAGTCTCGAAACCCCGAGCCCTGTAGGGGAGACGCGCGCGGCAGGCGACGCACAACTCGCCATGCCAAACCGAACACCAACGGAAGACGGCGACGCACGCCGACGCACCGGAGGTGCCCCGCGAGACCAAACACTGGGGAGACAAATGCAATCACGAAATGTTTTCGGGGAGAGTGCTTTTTGCCATTCTAAAGATGGATATTTTTCAGACTACCATAGGTTTGAAGTCTTCAATCGTCGTGTCGAATTACTACTTTAACTCGCTAACTAAACTACGTCCTCCTCTTCTTCCCAGTCCGCTGGTATCCCTTGTCCGTGTGCATACGCGGCTTTTCAAAAATACCTCTCAACTCTTCGTACGTCGCGACGTCCTTGCGAAAAAGTTGCGTCTTTCCCTGGCACGATAAAAGCCGAAAGTGTCAGTCTCGTATGGGCAATCGCAGATGCGGAATGTGGTACTGTAAATGGGAAAACTTAACTGCTTCGGGTGTTTCAAGTACGTCCCTACTGTGTTCGTGGTGTGGAAGAACCTCACGAGTTCGCGACTCGTGGATCCAAGGACGTCACGCGCAAACGCGATTACCTGCTTGTCGTACTGAACTTGCGAGTACCCTAAGCTCACAGCGATTTGTTTCACATGGTGAAGGTCGAGCGCCTCGAGTTTCACGGCGGCGGCTTCGGCGGTTACGACGTTTTCGTGCGCCGCCGCTCGTTTTCGTTTCAACGCGCTCGCCGCCGCGCGTCTCGCGTCAGCCGCCTCCCTCTGTATTCCCTCGATACGACCCTTCAGCACCGCCCGCGCCTCGCTGTTGTCCATCTGATGTTCCACAAGGTCGTCCGCGAGCTGCCGTCGCGTGTTCCAATACGGATACACGTCCAGGTTTCGGGTCGCCGGTGCCGCGCCGTTTCCGTTCATCGCGAACACGCTCGCGAGCCAGGTCGGCGCGCCGAACCGTCCGTCCATGGTAAAGAAACTCCCGACCCAGAATGGGAAGGGGTAGTTTCCGTGATGTTTCCGTGACCGACCGCGGTGCCCGCGGTGGTAGCTCTGCTGCCCACTCGTCCCTGCCGCCCACTCGCGGACGTGGTTTCCACACAGCTCGAAGGCACCGCACGGGCCACTTTCGGCGCAGCACTGCGTCTCCGGCGCGAGGTGTGGATCTTCGTGAAACTCGCCTGCGAACCTGGCATCAACGCGAGCCCTGCGCCGAACCCAACGCGTGTTTTCACTGACCTGGCGCTCCTTACGTGTACGGACGGTACGCGACGAAGGCAACGGCGAAGGTTTTCGGAGTCTCGTTGCTTTCGCGAGGTTGCCAACATTCACGAGCTTTCGAAGCAAATGGCCAAATGCTGACTCGAAAAAGAAGGGGTCAGCAGGGAGTCAGCGTCTCGGGGCGTCCCGTGGACGCTTTTGAAGACTAACCAACTAGTGTCACTCATTCCAATCATTCCAATTTGATGCCCTCCCCAATGACAAGCCGCCATGTGTCCTTTTCTTTTTGAATCAAGGACTTTTTTGAAATCGCCGACCCCCTCTCGAATCGAATCCTTTGTCGTCGTCGACTCCTCGTCGTCGCCCCCCCCCCCCGCTCGCCACACTGCACCGCGCGGCGCACGCGGCGCGCGAACGAGGCCTACGGAGTACACGGACGAGGTACGTTTCACGTTAGTTTACCTGCGTTTCCAAACCACAACGCGTTTGTGACCGCGACGGGTTGGGGAACCTCCCCCGGGGATCTCGCGAGGAGGGGTGAGGAAAAAACGACTTGACAAGCGCTTTTTTTGAACCGCGGGGACCACGAGTCGTACCCGAGGGCGTACTTCCTGGCGATCCCCGCGCGTCACGCAAAGCCGCACGCGTTCCGTGGCTGACCCGTCTCCCAATCCCCCGTATCGCCGATCCCCCCACCTCCACCAAAACTCCCCCCCCCCCGTGGACACGAGCAGTCGGCGAGATTTTGAACCGGCCCTTCCGCGTTCGCAACCGTCGGCCCGTCCCGTGTTGCGCGGACTGCGCTGAGCGTTTCTGAAGTAGCGCATACGTTTCACCGCCCAGCAGCACACGCGGATACTCCTGACGACGCCACGAACCACTTGCTTACGCTTGTAGAAGTGTATAAAGATGACCACCAAGCGCGTCTCCCCCCCCGTGTTTTACCCCACGCTGGCGGAGATGAACTCCATGAGTTTGGAGCAGTACGTGGAGTCTATTGAGGAGCAGCTTGAGGAGTACGGCATTGGACGGATCGTACCCCCAGCGGGGTGGACCCCACGGGCGGGGGGTTACGAGGACGTGGATTTCAGAGTAGAGAAAGCCATCACGCAGCACGCCACGGGGAGGAAGGGGTTGTTCCGAACGCTGCTCGTGGAGAAGAAACCGCTCAGCGTGAAACACGATTTCAAACCCATGGCTGAGCTCCCACAGAACCAGCCCCCGAACGCGGTGTGGGACGACCAAACCCACGCCGCTTTGGAACGGGAGTTCTGGAAGAAAGTGGCGTACGACCCGCCGACGTACTGCGCTGATGTCGCCGGGTCGCTGTTCGACAAACAGGACGCGTCTCAAGAAATCAAAAGCAACGAGATGAGCCCAAACTCCAAGTCCAAATCGAAAATCCCGACCAGCGGGTGGGACGTGTCACGGCTGGACTCGTTGTTAAGCCGAACCCTGAGGGAAAAGAACATCACCCTAAGCGGCGTCAACTCCTCCTACCTGTACTTTGGGATGTGGAGGTCGCTCTTCGCGTGGCACACCGAGGATTGCGATTTGTACTCGGTGAACTACCTGCACTACGGTACGTTGTTTTTTTAACTCGCGTGCGGACTACCACCATAACTACCCTGCCTCCTCCGCTTCGACCTCCTCCGCCCTCGCGACCGTAGGCGTAGGTATCAACCACCCGCGCACCGCCATTACCGCGTTGTTTCCACCGTTGACACTAACTACCCACACCGACTCCTCACCGCCGTTGACACGATAAAATACCCGACTAAAAACCTCCTCTCACAGGCGCGCCCAAGTTTTGGTACGCCGTCGCGCCCGAGGACCGCGCGCGTTTCGAGATTTTAGCGCAAGGCATGGTCCCCGAGATGTGGCGGCACTGCCCTGAGTTTTTGCGGCACAAAGAGCTGCTGATTTCCCCGACCCTTTTGGAACAAAACGGCATCCCGTTCACGCGCATGATGCAGTACCCCGGGGAGTTCGTGGTAAGTATTTCCCAATCACATTCCTCCGACTGATTGCCCATACGAGACTGACATTTTCTTTTTACAATCAGGTTACGTTTCCGGGGAGCTATCACAGGTACGTGTTGGGGCTTGTGACTGTTTGTCCATACATCGCCCAATACAGTACACCCACACCCGCCGACTCACAACTGACGCTTTCTTTTTCCAACCTCAGCGGGTTCAACTGCGGGTACAACTGCGCGGAGAGCTGTAACTTCGCCACGAAGGCTTGGGTGGAAATCGGCGAGGACGCGGGGCATTGCCAGTGCGTGCCGGATGCGGTTACGCTTGACATGCGGATCTTCGGCGATCTTTGCACGCGGTGTCACGACACGGCGTCGGAGAGCGAGTCGGGTTCGGAATCTGGAAACGAATCCGAGGACGACGAATCCGACGACGAAATCGCGTTGGCGCGGTACAAGAAGGGCGGCGCGCCTGGTAAGGCGCTAGCTGTTGGCGGCGGTGCCGCGGGAAAAACAACGAAGAAAACGTCGTCCGTGGTTGATTTGACCACGGAGAGCGACGGTGAGGAGGTGTCTCTTTCAGGTACGAAGCGGAAGGGGGTTGGGGGGAAAAAGGAACCGGCGAAGAAGGCGGCGAAGAGGGAGCCGAAATTCCTGGCTCCAAACTCGGTTGGCGTATCCGCCCGAGTCGCCGTGCCCACCGGGTGGCAGCGGAACGTGGTGATGCGCGCGGGCGCTGGCGCCCCACCCCCGGCTGGTCCGGGAAGACCGAAAAGCGTAACCCACGACCGCGATACCTACTACACCGGACCCGACGGCGTGGTGGTGAAATCGAAGTACGAAGTCGTCAAGTATTTAGGTCAGTATTTCCCACCCACCACACACCGCCTCTGCGATTGCCCATACTCGTCCTGCGAAGGGACTTTTCCCTCTGCCCTGACTATTTGTCCATACATCGCGATACACACGACTGACACTTTTTATTTTACAATCAGGAACCAACCCCAGCACTGGGGTCTCGGCGAGGGACTTTTTCTTTGAGTCCTTACCCTCGGATTTACCGCCCGCGAGGCTCGTGATGCCGCCGGGTACGCCGAGCCCCACGGGGTCGGCGGATGGTAACCGGGGAAAAAACCGTCAAGGTTCGAAAACCGCCGGGACCGCGAAGAAGGAGCGCGCGGCGCAATCCCGCGCGGCGAGTGACACGCAAACGCGCGAGAAAAAGCCGAGCGCCGACCGCCGAGGGTCGGGCGGGAGGGACGCGTTGGGTTTGCTGAACAACGGGGTTTCTTCTTCCGTGACTAAAAGGACTGGGGTGATGAAAAAAGCAGCCCCGGCGAAACCGGCCGACGCCAAAACCAAGGTTCTCAAAGCGGGCGCGCCTCTCGTGACTTCGGCGCAGCGCAGCGCGGGCATCGCGATCGGCAGTGAGACGTTCTCTTCGTGGACCAAAGGCGGGGTCTTGGAAACCGCGGTTGCGAAAGTCATGTCAAGAGCCGGCTCGGTGGGTAAATACGCGTACGGCATCCGGGGCAGCTCGCTCGTGGCGCAGGTGGAGCAGGCGCTGGGGGTGGGCAGGTACGTATTGTATTTCCCAAACCCCAACACTGTTTGCCCTTAAAAGACTGACACTTTTCTTTTACAATCACAGCGGCGCGCTGAAGGAACACGGGACGCAAATCCAGAGCTTGGCCGCGAAGAGACGCGGACGGGTGGTGTGATTGGACGGTTTGGAGGTTGGATGGTGTTAGTTTCAGAGGTGGTAGTTAAGGGACGGTTATTACCTCTGTCAGGTGTCTTGACGAAATGTTTTGCGCGACCGAGGGACGCGGCCCCGAGGGCTTGTGTTGCGGATTTCGCGCGCGCACTGAGTGTGTGTTGTTGATAGTAAACTTGCAACGTATCAATTGATTTTGACCGTCTCCTCGTCATGGCTGACCGTGCCCTGCTCACCGGTATTTTGCTTTGTTCGCGATGAAATCGAAATACGTCACTTATCCCCGCTTTTCGCTGCGCGCCGACTTTCATGTGTCGAGTTGGTTCATCGGGCACACCGACCACTGACGCGCGCGCTTCCGACGGCCAAAATGTCGTCGTTCGCGGTGTCGTCTGCCCGGGTGGTTCGCACGTGTGTGGTGGGGTCGGGTAATAAAGGTCGTGGCGTCACAAGCCGCGTTGCGTCGGGCACGCCCATCCACCGCCGTGTGGGAACGCCCGAAGGTAATGTTTCCCTCCACGTGGGATGCGAGTTGAATGCACTTCAACGACGGCGCCGAGGTTCGGTTTCCCGAAACGCGATCGTGAACGCAGGCGAGTCGTCTGGATGGGAAGACGCGAGTACGTGTGTGGTGCGGGGGGAGGAAAGCGGTGAGGCTGGTGGTACTGTGGATTCTTGTTGCGAGTCAGGTTTTACCGAAGTTGGTGCCTGTTTGACCCAAGAAGAATCCTCGAAAAACCCGACCGCGTCATCGGTGGAGACGCGGGATTTGCAAAAAGAAGTCAGCTCGCGCCGAACGTTCGCGATTATTTCCCACCCCGACGCGGGTAAAACAACCCTAACCGAAAAGCTCCTGTACTACGGAGGCGCGATCAACGAAGCCGGCGCGGTTCGATCCCGAAGGGGCGCGAAATCGGCGACGTCGGATTGGATGGAGATGGAACAGCAACGCGGGATTTCTATATCGAGCACGGCGCTGAGTTTCCAGTACGCCGGGTTCACGTTGAATCTTCTTGATACCCCCGGGCACGCTGATTTCAGCGAAGACACGTACCGCACGGTCACCGCGGCGGACAACGCGGTGATGCTTATTGATTCCGCGAAAGGATTGGAACCGCAGACGCGAAAACTTTTCGAAGTCTGTCGGTTAAACGGGTTACCCATCTTCACATTCTGCAACAAGGTACGTGATGCGCGTTTCCCGAATCCGACAACACACTGTTTTACCTCTAACGCTGGTGACTGTTCGTTCATACATCGCGATACACAAGACGTTAACCGCTTTTCTTTTCTACCACAAGATGGACCGGCCGTCTCTCGAGCCGCTCGAGTTGTTGGACCAGATCGAACGTGAATTTTCCCTACCCACGTACGCGGTGAACTGGCCAATCGGGAGCGGCGATACGTTCCAAGGCGTGGTACGTGTGTCAGGCTTTCCCAAATCCGGGGACACTGTTTCTGCCGCCCCTCTGTGACTACACGGCCGTCATTAAAAGGAAGTATACTACATACAGCACAAGTAGACTTTTTGCTCATACAGTACACCCATAGACTCAAGACTGACACTTTTCGTGTAACAACCGCAGTTCCACCGCCCGACTCGGGAGGTGCATTTGTTTTCCAAAGACGCGAGCGCCGGGAAGACGAAAAAAGGCGAGGACAAAAACACGAAAGGGTTGAAGATTGTTGAATTTAGCGACGCGCGTTTAGAGGGGTTGATCGGGAGCAATTTGTACGAGCAGTTAGTGGAAGACATCGAGCTGTTGGACGAGTTGGGCGCGGAGTTGGATCTGCAGAAGGTACACGACGGGCAACTCACTCCCGTTTTCTTCGGCAGCGGGGGAAACAACTTCGGGGTGAAGCTGTTTTTGGATACGTTTCTTGGGTACAGCACGAAACCGCGAAAAAGGACCACGCGGGACGGTTCCGTGTTACACCCGACCGATGAAAACTTCTGCGGGTTCGTGTTCAAGCTGCAGGCGAACATGGACCCGAGACACCGGGACAAAGTCGCGTTCGTCCGGGTGGTTTCCGGGAGGTTCGAGCGGGGCATGAAGGTGACGAACGCGCGCACGAAAAAGCAGGTCGCGCTTTCGCGGCCCAGCGCGCTCTTCGGCCAGGACAAAACCGTCCTGGACGTGGGTTTCGCGGGCGACATTATTGGGTTGAACAACCCGGGGAGTTTCGAAATAGGGGACACGCTTTACATGGGCGGGTCGCAACGGGAGCTGCCTCCGATTCCCACGTTTACACCGGAGTTGTTTGCTTATTTGAGGTGCGTATTGCGTGTCACCAAATCCCAAAACGGTTTGCCCATACAAGATATTAACCACTTTTCGTTTGCAATCACAGAAATAGCGACACCGGGAAGTACAAGCAGTTCCAGAAAGGTGTCGCCGAGCTGCTCGGCGAGGGCGCCGTGCAGGTGCGTGTTGCGCGTTTCCCAAATCCGTCAACGCACTGTTTGCCCATACAAGACGTTAACCACTTTTCTTTTACAGGTGATGTATTCGAGGGACGCGATCAAACAGGACCCTATTCTCGCCGCGGTCGGCGGGCTGCAGTTCGAAGTAGTACAGCACCGGATGAAACAGGAGTACGGCGTGGAAACGACGTTGGACCCTTTGGCGTTTTCGGTGGCGCGGTGGGTGGTGGGGGGGTGGGACTCCGTGGACGCGGCGGGGCGGATATTCAACGCGCAGTGCGTGAAGGACCAGGTTCGTATTTGCACTTACCATCCCGCCTCCCTGATTGCCCATACAAGACGTTAACCACTTTTCCTGTAACAATCGCAGTGGGGACGGCCGGTTTTGCTTTTCAAAAACCAGTGGAACGTGGACCAGCTCGTGACGGACACGCCGGAAATAGGAGAGCTGTCGCCGATCAGCACGCCGCCCAGCGCGGGGTGAGTTTGTTTTCTATTGAAAAACATTCGTCGTCTCTTTCGGCGTCGTCGTCTGCCGTAGTTCGTTTCGCGTGTACTCTTTTCAGTGTGACCGTGCTTTGTGTTCGTTCAGCCAGACCAGCACATCCGGGTGTTCATTCTGCGTCGCAATCGACATGCACGCCTGCCAGTTAACGGGGCACCCGTTCCTGATCGCCCAACGCAGCACCTCAAGGTGCCCGCCTCTCGCCGCGTACTGGCACGTTGTCCCGATCATAGGCAACCGTTAGCGCGCGCCCACTGCAGCACCTCGCGGTGTCCGCCATGTGCCGCCCCCGCGCACGTCATCTCGGTCCATGGACAGCCGTTTTCGCGCGCCCACTGCAGCACATCGAGGTGTCCGCTGTGCGCCGCCGCCGCGCTCGTTTCCTTGTCCCACGGGCAGCCGTTAGCGTGCATCCACTGCAGCACATTGAGGAGCCCTCCCTTCGCCGCGGCCGCGCAGTTTTCCGTGTTCTTGTCCCACCTGCAGCCGTTTGCGAGCGCCCACTGCAGCACCTCAAGTTGCCCTTGACCTGCCGCCAACTGGAACGCGTTAGTGTTCCACGGGCAGCCGTTAGCGCGCGCCCACTGAAGAACCTCAAGATGCCCTTCACATGCCGCCATTGTGCACGTCTCGTGGGTCATCGGGCAGTCGTTGGCGTGTGCCCACTGCAGCATCGCAAGGTGTCCGCCCTTCGCCGCCCACGAGCACGTTGTCCTGTCCCACGGGCAGCCGTTCGCGCGCGCCCACTGCAGCACCTCGAAGTGCCCGCCCTTCGCCGCAAACATACACGTCATAACACCCCACGGGCAGCCGTTCGCGCGCGCCCACTGCAGCACCTCGAGGTGTCCACCCGACGCCGCTGCCGCGCACGTGTTCATGGTCCACGTACAACCGTTAGTGTGCGCCCACTGTAGCACCTCGAAGTGCCCGCACCACGCCGCGTTCGTGCCCCTATCACTGTCCCACGGGCAGCCGGTCGCGCGCAAATATTCGAGCACATCAAGGTGTCCACCCTCCGCCGCGGCCCTGCACGCGCCCTCGTTTGCCGGACAGCCCTTGGCGTGTGCTCATTGCAGCAACTTTAGGTGTCCGCCAAGCGTCGCCGCGAAGCTTATAGCCTCGTCGTTCCAGGGGCAGCCGTTCGTGCGCGCCAACTGCAGCACCTCGAGGTGTCCGCCATGTGCCGCTGCCACGCTCGTCTTCTCGTCCCACAGGCATCCGTTCGCGCGCGCCCACTGCAGCACCTTGAGCTGCCCGCCCTGCGCCGCTGCGCCGCACGTATCCTCATCCCACGGGCAGCCGTTTGCGCGTGCCCACTGCATCACTTCAAGGTGCCCGCCCTCCGCCGCAAAACAGCACGTGTCCTTGTCCTACTCGCAGCCGGTCGCGCGCAACCACTGAAGCACCTCGAGTTGCCCGTGATGCGCCGCAGAGGTGCACACATTTTCCAGACGACCTTTCTGGAGCTTGTGCTTAAGCGTATCTAAGCACCCGCGCTCCGCTGCTTTCTCAGCCGAAAGCTCCTCCACCAAAAGGCCCGTCTTGTCCACCGCGTCGCGCATCGCGCGATTCACCGCGCGTAGCCGCGCGAGAACGATGGGATCGGTATCAGCTCTGAGAATGTGAGTCACCACGACTTCTTGCGGAAGGCCGGGGAAAGCCTGTTGCGTGGAGGAGTCGTGCGTAGCGGTGGCGTTTGCCACGAGTGCCTTTCTGCGCGCGCGTTTCGCGGCGCCGGTGAGGGATTTAGTGGGCATCGTGGTGAGAGGTGGTGGTGTTTGGTGTGCGGCGCGCGGGCGTTGTGGCTTCGCTTCTTCCTAGGACGCCACGAAAGTCGTTGCTTGCTTGCTGCAGAGGAAATGACGGGGTGTGCTGCGTGTCGAGTTGCGCTAACAACCACTTTTTCTCGGTCAATCTTTCGGTTCAATGCGGCCAACCAAATCTTCCGGTCAAAAAACAATCTTGAAACCCCGCAGCCGGGCGCTTGGAAAAAAATATAACGCTACTTTTCTTCCACGGACGCCATTGTTCTTCGCGCCATGCCCCTTCGCGCGCCCGCGGGCGACACCCTCGCGGCGATGTCCGCGAGCGTGCCCCTTGGCGGGAAACCCCGAATTCTTCTGCAGGCCGGAAGCAGTTCTTCCGCGCGCGAGTACGACGCGCACGACGACTGTGACTTGGTGGACGACTTGGTGGCTCTTGATGGGCTTCCCATCCCATTCGACGACGCCCTGATTCCGGAAGCGCTCAGTATTCTCGGCTTTGACATGAGCGCGAACGGGTTCGCGAATGGGTTCGACGAGATGGAAACGAACGGCATTCAGGCTGATTTCGGGGACGACCACGACGACGAAGACGACGAAGGCACGAAGAAAGCGGCGAAGGTCCCGGGTGGGAACCAGAGGGCGGTGCAAAAACGGTACCGCGAACGCAAAAAGAACTACACCAAGGATCTGGAGAAGAAAGTCGAGGTGTTGGAAACGCAACTGAAACAACTGCAAAGCGAACAACACACGAAACACGAGGACGACGTGTTGGCGCACATGGCGCTCGGTAGGGTTGTGCCGGATGGAAGGCTGGAGGTTGGCGGGTGCAGCGGCGGCGGCGGCGGCGGAGGGGACGACGACGACGACGCGTTTTCATCAATCGACGCAAACTCGGGGCTTGAAAAGAAAAAAGTCAACCTGAAAAAGTGCCCCCTGGAGCACCAGCGGTTCATCGACTCCTACCACGGCAAGATCCAGAACATGCGGTTGATGCTTGACCGAGGCGCCAGCGATGTTGAGCTGCGAAACGCGATCGTCGAAGTCACCAGTTTGTGCGCGCCGAAAAGCGCCATGGGAATAGGGACGTGCGTTTCGAACTTTTCGTTTTCGTACCAAATGATCATGAACAAACACGCCAAGGCGCTCAACGCGGAGGCGCAAGCGTTTGGGCACGAAACCAGTGGGACCTACGGCCACGAAACGGAGTCGCACTCGGACGCGATCGACGGGTTGAAATCGGAGCCGGATTCGCCGGACTCGAGCGACGCGAAGGCGAACGGCGCGGAGAAACAAACGCGGACAGAAACAAACGCGGGCAAAGAAACCTCGTGTCCTGGTGACATTTGCGGCAGCATCTGCGGCGGGCCGTTGCGAACGGTGGCGCTGGATGGAACCATCGTGACCGAAGCGGAGCAGGACGCGCAGATAAAAAAAGCGTGCGACGCGTTTCTGTTGGTCACGCCGCCTATCGAGGTTGAAAAGTTAATAACGTGGCGCGACGCGTACATGGACGAACTGCGAGAGGTTTACTTCGGCAGGCAGAAGCTTGGCATCGCCCTGGCGCAGCTCGGGGGGGCGATGGTGAGCCACTCGCGCTCGCCGGGCGCGGTCGCGGGCGCGGGTGGCGTGTCTTCGGACGGGAAAACGTCCTCCGAAGATTCCGGCTCCGGGTCGCTGGACTCAGCGCAGACGGACAAGGTGGTCTCCGCGACGATTACCCTGGCGAGGGGGGGTACCCCGGTGTCGCCGGTGGTGAAGGACGAACCCCAAACCAGCGCACAGCAAATCGCGAACGGCGGCAAACAACCAACCTCGTTCGTGCGAGGCGGAGGGAACGTGATGGACGTGCTGACCGTGGTTGAGAAACTGAAAGCGAGCGTGAAGGTACGTATTGCGCGTTTCCCAAATTCCAACACTGTTTGCCGTACAAGACTGACACTTTCTTTTATTTATCTCAGCACGAGATGGCGATGAAGTTCGAGCGCAGTCGCGCGTTGGTGCTCGATATTGTTTCGCCGCGAACCGCCGCGCATTTAGCCTCCGCCACGTTACCCCTAATTCCCGACCCCCTCGCGATCGCGACGGAGCTGAAACACAGGGGGTTCGTGGGGAGGACGGTCAAGGCGTGATGAGTTTAGGGTTGTGGGGTACCATGATTGGTAGCGCGCCGGGGGTGCGTTGTAACATCGAAAATGTCTTTGGCAATTCTCGTCAAAATGCCCTGTCGGCACGACGTTTCAACACGTCACCATTGCACCCGACGCAGTCTCGTCGGGTCCGGGCCGGGGCCTGCCGGGTCCGGCCCCGTTGTGTTTTTCTTTCCCCGCGTCGCGTTCTCGTTGACGTGGTGCCCCCCGAATGGACCCTCACACCGCGTGTCGCGTGCTCGGCGTGGCAATCGGCGCGAGCGATGCGGAGGTCAAGAGCGCGTATCGAAAATGCGCGCTGCAGTTCCACCCCGACCGAAACGCGGGTTGCGGGAAGGCCGCGGAGAGACTCGCCGCGGAGAGTTTCCGGAAAGCGGCCGAGGCTTACGCGCTGTTGAGTGGCGGCGGTGGCGGTGGGAGAGGCGGAAGGTCTGGCAGTAGCAGCACGGGTGGCGGCGGGTACTCCGGTGGTGGGTACCGGTCGCCGCACCAGTGGTCGTCGCAAAACGGCGGGAAAAGTTCCAATGGCCAAGGTTCCTCCGGGTACTACGGCGGTGCAAACGACCCGTTCGGGTTCCGAACCAAGAATTCGCAAACCGTTGGCGACCACATGCGACGAATAGACCGTAACATTCGGACCCTGTACATTTCTTTAGCCGTGGTGGGCGTCTGTATTTACCTCGTGCCGTCCGAAAAGAGCCCCGTGGAAATCGCGAAGCGGCGCAAACAAAAGGACAAGCCGACGTATACGTACACGGAAAAGGCGACCGCGAGTTTAGCGCCGGGGTCGCCGCTGGATAGCGATTATCCGGGGAGCTACAGGCAAAGAGACAGGAGTACATTTAGAGATACGAACCGTTCGGATTCGAACCGGGGGGGCGATCCTTCCAGGATGGCGCCTAACCACCACCGCGACGACGACGCGTATAGCTATTGCTACGACGGCGGCGGCGCTTCTAGTGACGATGCTGTTTTCGCGAGCGCAACGACCGACGCTAACCGAACCAGACTAAATGCGCATAGGTATCAAACAATAGGCGAAATGGAGCACACACACGCGATGCGACAACAACAAGGAGCTGCTGATGAGGATGGCGATTTGATAACTCAAGAAGATCGTCCGGACTGGGCGAGCGGCGGGTATTCAGGAAGGGGGATTTCAAAACGCGTGTTGCCGTATTGGCGAAGAACGGCGGGGCGACAAAAAACGTTCGACGACGACGACACCGACGGAATCGAACCCGGGACGACCTTCGGTTCGGCAAAAACAGCACATACCACTCTTCACTGCGCGCGGTGCGCATCCACCCTAGCAATAGCGAACCGGTACTGTTCCATTTGCGGCGCCAAAGTGACGTCGCCCGCGAGCGTGGTGGTTTCGGGAAATTTCAATGGAGGCGATGGTCAAAAAAGTCAAAAGAGAAATCCAAACGTGCAAACGGCGTCGCCGTTACCGGACCCGCAGGACACGGGCTTGAGCGCGGGGCGGGGTGCGGCGCGGGCGCGGGCGGAGCGAAATGCGGATACCGGTGGGGGGGAGTAGGGAAGAGGATATTAGATAGTAGCGGACGTAGCGCGCGATATTAATACTTGTAAAAGCGCGTTCAAATGTTTTTCAGGTGCTTCGTAAAACTCGTCACGGTCACGCGATCCCATAAATCTCCGATTCGATCCGATGGCGTCCACACCTCGTTCGCACGCGGGTTGTTTTTCGGTTCGTGTCGGGACACGGTTCACGTGTGCGGGTCCCTGACGGTGGGCCAACACGCAAACGCGCGAACCACGTTTCCGGGCGTGGCGTTGGATCGTTTCCCTCGACCGATCGAATCCATCCATCATGCCCGCCGCGGCAAAAGCCATCGATCTTCCCTTCGTGGACGGCACCGACCCTATTTTCGCCGCCGCATCTAATGGCGACACGGGAAAGGTGAAGCGCTTGTTGACCGCTATATCGAGTAAAAAAGAAAAGTGGCGCTCGGTGAACGGCCGGAACGAGGACAAGGACGACCAAACCGCGCTTCACGTCGCCGCGAGTAGGGGGTACATGTTGATGGCCACGCATCTGCTCAACGCGGGCGCCGAGTTGCTTCCCGATGCGCACGGAAAGACCCCGCTCCACGTCGCCGCGATAGGTGATGACAAGGACATGGTGGTGCTGTTACTAAAAAAACTGAAAGGGGGCAAGAAATTCGCCGCCCTCACGATGTTCTGCGACGGGTACAGCCGGCCGGCGGCTCCATGTCATTTGGCGAAGAAGTCGGAAATTCGCAAGCTGTTGCATTTCCGCGGCGCGGGCGACGAGGACGGGGGGAAACGCCGGGTGCTGATCGAGGGCGACGGCAGGGGCGTCACCGTTCCCAAAGGAGCCTTCATCGCAGCAGGGTTGGCGGCAGTAGTAACCGGGCTGTACGCAAGAGCGCGGTGGCAAATAGGACAAGGCATGGCGCGGCCGACGATGCGGATGACGCGACGAAGCAAAAAATGAAGAGAAAGTTTGAACCGAGTTTTGTGACTCCTGATCGGTTGCCAATTGAATCCACACGCGGCGTACCGCGCGACGAATTCCGCAACCTTTGTCCTAATACTTTTGAACTTAAACTCTGTGTTGCTTGTGAGTGTCCTTGTCACTGTATGCGCTGATGTATTATCTATTATCGGCCTGTGGTATCAGCCCGTAGTACCCTAACGTCCGCACGCCGAATCACCCGACGTTTGCTAAAAGCGTGATTAAGGAGTGGCAAGAATTGTCCACGCCGTTGTCTAGTCTTTGTGTGATGCTCGTCGGCCTTAAGTGTGGAGCATCGAGGTCCTCCACCGTTTTTGCCACGCGCATGCCAAGAGTCTCATCGTCGATTCCCAGCACCCTGGTTCGCGTGTCTTGACTGCTTAACCACCTCGATTCCCCCACCACCCTGACGCATTTTTGGCACACGTCGTTCGATTGCAACAGTTTTTTCATCGCCGCCCCTTCCACGGAAGGTGCGGGTTTGACTGTCTTGGCGTCGGTCGCTCGGTACCGCGCGTCCTCAATCGCGACGTCCTCTAACGTCCGCACAGCAACCACCGACTCCGATCCGAATCCAACCCCCATCCCAGGCCCGGCGCGCGTGGTTATACGGAGCGATGCGCGGTTTTCGAAACCGCGAAAGAAGAAAATCTAGGCAAAAGAAGTTTCCTGTCGGCAGGAACGAACACGAACAATATTCCTCGGGTCAGACGAGTCAGCCTTCCCCGCGCGCGAACGGGGGCCACACCTCACTGAGGTGGACACCAACACGGATCGAACGTCGTGTCCACGCGACGCAGAGGTTTCCCGGGGACACGACCTGGACCGGACCGGCGTCCATTTCGGTGGTGCACAGGTCGTGGCACGGAGGGCGAACGACAATTTGGCAATTTGCCGACGCTCCGTCCGACACTTTTTCCCAGAAGATGCGTGCCACTCAAACACCACGTGTGCTTGATACTCGTAAGGCGGAGGCGTACCGCGTTCACGTCATCGAAAGCGCCTTCTCGTTGCACGTCACCGGCACCATGTTTGCAATCGTGGCGCCGGTGGTGAACAAAATACGGAGCCCGGGTTTCATGCCTCTGCTTGATGTGTTGCCGTGGATCGACTTCCGCGAGATTTTCGCGATATGCAGGTCAGTCGTGTTTCCCGCGGTACCACGCTCCGCCGGTCGCGCTTACGACCAGAAGGGCGCATTCCCTCTGCCCAGTACCCTGACTGTTTACGTAATACCAATCCCGGATATACACGTCACGACCGACTGACACTTTCGGCGTTACTCGTATCAGCTACGTCTTGCTTCTTTGCTCAACGCACGCGCGCGAGGCGTACGTCGCGAAATACTACGAACTCTCGTGCGAACTCCTGAACTGGCTGGGGATGTTGTCGCGGTGCGCCACGGCGCGGCACACGCCGGGTTTGCCGTGGGGGCTGATTCGTCTAGGTAGCGTCGTTGCGTCCGCGGTGGGGGCGAGGTACGAGCGCCGGAAACAATGGAAAATGACGTGCCTCCGCTTGGCCTGCGCGTGCGTGATCGACGCGCATTTGAAAAAGAAACACCACCCGCAATTCCGCGACGTACCCGCGATCGAGCTGTTGACGCACGAAACAATCGAAGGCGCGTTCTACGCCGTGTTGTGTTTGGGAACGCAGTTCTGGCTGGAGGGAATCGATTCGAGGAACTTCACGGAAAGTTGGGAAAACGCAAACGCGCAAACGTTGACGGACCCGTGGGGGCGGGCGCGGCGGACTGAGCCGGCGCCGCGCGCAAGCGCGCGGCGGCGAGCGGGGGACGCGAACGGGTCGTGACGACCGAGTTCATACGGGTGTGGGCATTTGGGCGGACGTGCCTGTGTAGTAGTACTTATTATCCATAGTTGCGGGTGTAACGGTAAAGATAAATAAAAGCACCGTGCGCGCGCCCCGGAATGAAACAACCTCACGTCTCGCCAAACTCCTCGACGCTCGAGCGCAACAAAGGCTGGTCGGTAAACCACACGTCGACGTCGCCTTTCTCCGCGTCTCCGAAACCGCACGCGTTCCAGGTTTCGTGGAACCACGGGGAATGCACCCAAAGTTTGCCGAACGAGGGCTTACAGAAAATCTCCACCACGCGCGACGAACCGTCGGTACCGTCGTTTCCATCTTCTCTTTCTTTTCCCTCCGCCGCGATAAAAACCGGCACCGCGAAACGCAGCGCGGCGGCGTGGAGGTAGGTCCGGTCAAACGCCTTCGCCGCCGAGCCGCCGTAGGTCGTGTCACCCAACAACGGCGCCCCGAGGCTTTTGCACGCCACTCGGAGCTGGTGCGTTTTCCCGGTTATGGGTTTCATGACGAAAAAACGAAACGGCTCGCCGTCGATTGCGACGCCGCGCGCGACGAACTTGGTGCTCGCGGGCGCGGTTGTCGTTTTTTTCTTTTTTCGAGCAGCGCCGTCATCTTCCTCGTCGCCTTCTTCATCTTTCTTTTTCGTCTGCTCCCGCACCAGTTTCCACGCCCCCCTGCGCGCCTGTGTCATCCCCCCACGCACCGTGCCCATCTTCTTGCTCGGTTTTTTCGAGGTAAGAGCGACGTAGTATTTGTGCGCTTTCCTTGTGCGAAACGATTCGCGAAGCGCCTGGGCGGCTTTTTTCGATTTCGCGAAGACGCAAATGCCGCTAGTCACCTTATCGAGACGATGCACGGAGTGCAGCTCGCCCTTGTAGTAGGTGCCTTGAAGCTCGCCAGCCTCCTGAAGCGACCGCACCACCGCGAGCAGCCCTGGTGCTGGTTCGGTCGCCAAACCGCTGTGCACGCGCGTCAGGTCGTCGGAGTGGAAGGACAAACCGCACGGCTTGTCAATTGCGATCAAATCGTCGTCCTCGTAAATCACGACGGGCGGTCGGGTTGGTGGCGCACGTAACGACGCGTCGGGTGTGTCCGTGTTCACGGCAACACCGCGACACGGTGTGACCCAACGCGCACATCGTGTGGACCGTGGCCTTGTCACGCACGAAGCAACACAAGGCCGCGGCGCCCCCGAGGCGCGCATCGAGGTGTGCCTGACGAGAAGATTGGAGTTTTTAATACTTTTCGGTGCAAATGAAATTTCACGACGAAACCCGCAGCTCTACCTCGCGCGTTCTTGTTCAATAAACGCCTCCGCATTTCGAAGCACCAGACGCACATCATCGTCGATTGATACGGTCGACTTTGGTGCATCCAGGAAGGATTCGAAATCAAGCGCTTTGCCGGACGTACCCAGTGCGCAGTTAGTCACCGCCGGTTGTCGCTTTTGCGTTTTCGTCGCCGCCGAATTCATTCGCACGGTATCGTCCAGCCAAGCGCGAAGCGAATCGGTTGCGCCGTGGGAGTAATTAGTCCGCGCATTTTTGGTACCCGGTCGCGTAGTACCACCCGGAGTGTCCTTTTGCGTTCCGTGAGCGCGAGCGTGCTTGTCAAACGCCGAGTCCATTATATTTTCCTTCCCGTCGCCATCGTCTCGCGTCGTCGACGACCGAAACACGGGCGTCATCGGAACCGAGGGAAGCGCGCGGTGACCGTTTTCCTTTTCCCGTGACTGATGTGCCCGCACCGTTAGTTGTTGTTCCTTCCCGGAATCGAACCCACCCCAATCGCCTTCCAGCAACCGCACCAAACCGTCCACCAGGTGTTCCAAATGCGAAACCTCGCGTTTGAGTTTTTCGGCGTCGTTTCGGAGCGCGCGTTTCTCGCCAATCAAGTTTTCGACTTGTCCACGCAACGAAACCACCACGCGGGATTCGGAACCGTCTACGGTACTTTTGTCGGGAGCACCTGACGTACTTGTGTACGACACGCACTCCCTCCACACCTTTCCCACGTCAAGGAGCTCCGGGAACCCAGCCAGGGTGGACAAATCCGCGACGCCGCGCAGGTTTCGCCGCGACGTCTTTTCGAGGTTTCTCGAGCGCATCAATAAACTTTCCGTGGACGACGACGACGACGACGACGACGTGGTTGGATCCGAGGTCGCACCCCCCGCCTGCCCAGAGTTCGCACTGGCGCGTCGTTGCTTCGCGCGCCGGAACTCCTCCAGCTGAAGGGTTTGGGTTTAGGGATCAGGGTTCAGGGTTTAGGATGGGGGCACGGGGGTCGGTTCGAAACGAAGCGTTTGGTGGTGTCCGTGGTGGGAACGAAAGGCAGGGCCTGCGTCGCTGATGAGGAAATAAAGCGCGCACGCAAACAACGTGAGCTGCTCGGCTCGCGTTCGAATCTGGACGAAGGAGTCCGCGGTGGTGATGACAAAAGGTCGCACCTTCCGCCGGCCTGTTTCCCGCAGCGCTCGCGTGTGTTCGTCCATGGCGTGGACTACACGTCACGGGATTTGCAACGCGGCGAGACGCGAGAGGTGACCCGCACACTGCCGAGACTACAGGGCGGATGGACGGCAACGGCTTTTCGATTCTCGGAAACTCGCGAGTTCGGTGTGATTTTCTCTCGCCGCTCCTCCGCCATATTCGCCATGCGCGTTTCCACCGCCTTGGCGCTGGTCGCCCTGGTCGCGTGCGCAACCGAGTTCGCGGTCGCGAAACCGAGTTGCGACGACTCCATGACTGGTTTCTTCGATAGCGACCTAAAGTCCAACGCCTGGAGTGACATCGCGCGCGGCAACGCGGTTGCGGTTCGCCACGCGTTGGCGGAGGACCCTTGTTACGCCTTGATGAGGGCGGGGGATGGCCGAGGGCCTCTGTTCTGGGCGCACGAGTTTGACAACAACGAGATCATAGCCGCGCTGGTTGACGCGGGCGCGGACCAACGCGCGACGGACACGAAAGGCCTGACCCCAGGCCAGATGCCCAAAGCCCCGGCTTTGACGTTTTCGTCGGCCGACGGCGAAGGCGAGCATTACTTGGACGACGATTTCGATTACGCAGACCCGTACGCGACCCGTACGGGCGCGGACCACTCGGAGATGAGGTGATTAAGATGGATCACGGAATAAAAAATGAGACTAGCTACGCGTGCAAACACTTAAACAACGCTTAAACACCATCGCTGCGCACCACGACTCGCGCTACAACAACTGTTTGGTTTCGTTGCGCTCGCCCGCGTGGAAGGCGAATGAGTTACTCCGCGACGGTACGTCTCGTTCCGTACTTCTCCCCAGTGTTTCGAGTGAGTGAGCACTACCATCCGACCTACTCGAACTCCCCGGCCCTAAAACCCCCCTCCCGTTCTGCTTGTCCCCGTCGTTTCCTTGACTCCCGTAAAACGAAAACAAACTCGCCACGATGACAATCGCGGCGAGGAAAAAGGGAAGCCCGACGTTCGTGTGTAGAAAAACAATCGACACAAGAGTCACGACCACCATACCGGCTGCGCTGTTAAACACCTTCGCGATGTTGCTCAGGTGCTTCATTAGCAGCGACGAAACGATGCCAAACATTGCGAGGGTTACAGTGACCCACCACGTGGTCAGCGTGAAGCCTTCCAGACCTGTTGGGGATGATCTGGAAGCTGCAGAACGACTACTATCTAATCCAGACGTGTTAGTACTCTGTGTAGTACTACTGAACATCACGACCATTCCATTCGCCACCGCCCCAAACAAATACAGCTGCAAATTCTGCAAATGAATGCTCGTGTGGAATTCGTCCTTGTACAGCGATTCGCACGCGATACCACCCACCGCACCTAGTGCGGCTCCGAAAACAACCAACGCTAGCGCCGCGATTGGGTACGCGGCGAAGGAACCGCAACTCGGCCCGTCGTCCTTCGCGTGGCACAAAGAAATCTCGGCCGCCACCACTCCGTCCAGCAGTAACAAAATGGCGACCCACTGGTGTTTCTTAATTTGTCGCCGGAGCACTGCCCAGGACAACACCGCGACGATCGGTATCTCGACGTGCGAAAACACCACCCAGGTAATCGGGCTGGCTAACTTGCTCAGCACGACGAAGCGCAGGTGGTTGTCGACCAGGTAAACCAGCGCGGGGAAGGCGAAGCGTAAACTCCGGTGGCCGGTGATGGCTTCGGTGAGTTCGCGCTTTATTGCTAGCCGCCAATCATCACCGCCGTGTGTCCCGTCCCGCACGTGCGTATACACAAACGCGCTCGCCGAGAACACCAGTTTCATGAGCTCCGCGAGGAACACCACCATGGCTGGGGAGTACGCGTATTGCCGAGACACGTTGTTGTTTTCATCGCCGCTCTCGTTCCCAAGCGCAGTACCCTCACCAAACCCGCTGTGTTCCGCGCTTTGGTGCACCGCGAAGACGTGCGCCAGGGACAGAAACAGGTGCGCGCCTAGGATAACGACGCGCTGGTACGTCAGGCCGCCATCCTCCTCGGAGGGCGCCGCACCGGCGAGGGCTCCCTGAGCCATCGCACCAGGTGCGCCCCCCGTTGTGAATTCGATGAGTTTCTCGGGACAAGTCGAAAACCGAAAAATATCACACGAGGTTTCTCGGTGTCAGTCAGCGGTGCGCGCGGTCTTTGTCCGCCGAGCCGACCCTGGGTTCGCGTGTGCGCAACATCCACACTGGGCGTGTGTTACGGCGCACTTTCAGTGACCCTTCCGGACGAGCATGTCCGTCACGAACGTGCCGCGCGCGTCGTGTTTGCCTGCCACGAAAGAAAAAAATGGCCATCGCCACTTGAGTTCAGTACGACGAGTTGTTGTTTGTAGTAGTACCACCGCCAAGCGCGGCGTGCGCTGCGTACCTCACGCGTCGTTCGGTTTCGGAAAAGCTAATTCAAAATCCAACAAGGGTCCTCCTGTTCTTACTTCAAAAGAAGTTGTTCCCGGCCAAGGCAAAGGCTCGCCAAAGTGGAGGGAGATCCATCAATGCTTAATCGACGAAAACGTAAAGGCCGTGGACGCGCGCGATCTGTCATCCTTCGTCACGGCGAACAAAAACGCAATCCTAATAGACGTCCGGCAAACAATAGAGTTCAACGAGTGGAACGTACCGCCTTCGGTGAACGTGCCATACGCGATTCCAGACCCCAACGTGGTTCGCCGAGCCGTGGGGTACGCGATTTCCATAAAAGGCGGGCTGAAGGTGCGGAATCCGGGTTTCGTTGACCTGGTGCGTGAAGCGAGACGACGAGAAAAGAAAAACGCTAGCACGATCGTCCTAATCGACACCAAGGGCGGGGACTTGGCCACAAGCCCGACCGCGGACGGTACGTCGGGGGTTTATGACCAAACAGACTCGCAAGCGCTGCGAGCCGCGTTTGAGCTAACGCAAGCGGGGGACTTTAAAGACGTGCGTTACGTGAAAGGCGGCTTGCCCGGCGCGATCGAATTTGGAAACATGCCGTACCAATCAAAAAAATGGAAACCGTTCCTGGAGTGGCTCACTTTGACGAACCGGGACGACACGCGGAAGCTTTTGATGTACTCGCGACTGCTTCCCGATCCCACGAACCTGCCAGGCGTGCTCCTGCAAGGCGGGATATTTTTATTCATAGGATTAGGTACGTACCAGATTTCCCAAATCCAGGCACACTGTTTGCCCATTCAATACTGACACTTTGTTTTACCTATCGTTAGCGTACTACGACGTTTTCGGAATCGGGTCCTGGGCGGCGGAAAACGTCCCTGCGGCGTGTGCCTTTCTGCCCGTGTGTTTGTAGATGGACGTGTAGCGGGAGAGGGACGGATGTGTGTCTCGAGTGAGCACTTAGTCGTGTGATGAAAAACAGACGTATCAATTTGTGACGACTCGATGGAAAATGAGCATGAGTTCGTGTCATTGTCCGGAACCGACCGGCGCGCTCGAACCACCTCCGGCTCAAAACGCAAAACCTACTTACTCCGTCTCCTCTTCCTTTGGTTCCCTCGGCACGGGCACGGGCGTGTACTGTTTTTCCTCCTCCCACATCACTTGCGCTAGCATCGTGAGGGAAGACAAAGCCTGATTGTAAAAAGAAAAGTGGTTAACGTCGTGTATGGGCAAACAGGGAGGCGGGATTTGGGAAAGGCGCAACACGTACCTCCTGCGCCGTGTTCGCGGCGGCGGGAAACGGCAGCCGGACGTCCAGGACTTTTTGTTTCCCGTTCCCCCCCGTCACCACGCGTATGTCGAAACCCAGTTTATCAACCCAAAGCATACGCGCCTCCGCGGGCTCCACGTCCTTACCAAGACTCGCGCGGGAGAAGTTCATCACGTCCTGAGATAAGTAAAACAAAGTGTCAGCCACGAGTCTCGAGTGTGGGTTTGTAACCGTTTCCAGTACTGGTAAAGGTTACGGGTAGCGTTACGGGTAGTGTTACGGCCATAGTGGACGTCAAGGAGGGGCAGTAAGCATTGTGCCTGGATTTGGGAAAGGCAACACGTACTTCGTACCGCTCGACGTTCATGGCGTCGACGATTTTGTTTGCGTTTTTCGCGAGCGGATCCGCTTTGGCGGCGCCGAATTGTTCCGCGGTCACCACCTCGGCTCTTTTGTCACTCCCCAAACCACCCACGTAGAACACCCTGTCCACAGTTAAGTTGTAGTACTCGTCCCCAAACCCGGCGCCGTCCACGCCAACGCCGGCGCCGTGCGTCTCCGCGTACTGCGCCTCCACCAGGGGAAGGTCGTCACCGTTGAGTTTCACCAGCGATCCAATAAGCGTCGCCCTTGATAAAACCCCGGGGGGTTGCGTGGACGGCTGGACGTAAAGCGAGCACCTAGTGTCACGTCCAATGTTCAGCGTGTGCAGCGCATCCGCGCGCATGCGAAGCACGACGTCGCCGCCCTGTTTCGTCACCACGTACGACGCGAACGTTCCTAGCGCCACGCCATCCTCGCCGGTCGTCGCGAGCGTCCCGGTGTCCGCGATCGCCACCAATGTCTTGGCGCACTCCGCGCTTGTCGGTCGTAATGAATCCGCCAGGTTCACCTCAAGCGCAGCGGCGGCGGTATCGCGGCCAGCCGGCGAAGACACCGCCGCGGTCACCGCGGAAGCTCGGCGGATCGATGCACCCGGCGCGGCGCGAACCACCGAAGTTTGGTGCACGCGTTTGCGCGGCTTGGAAACCACCCAGGCGAGTGTGGTGCGTGACGCGAAAGAGGCGCACGCAGTCGAGCCCATCTTTGCGAAGACAAGGAGACGTGTGAACGGGTGACTCGCGTTTGCAGCGCGTCACTGTCAGTGGTGGTTGCGAGGTGTCGGAGGCGGGTCCACTTGCAATCGGCTATCCGGCGCAGATATCGGCGAAAAGATTTCGTCGAAACCATATCTAAATTCGACTGCGATTGAAACGGACGTTCATCGGGTGCGCCACACATCGAAACCATAGCTAAGCTCGATCGGGTAATTCGAAACCTTGCGCCTTTCGCTGCGTCGATGAGCCCGGCTGAAATAGTGTCCCTTACCCAAACAGCCGCAGGCCATGGGAACCAAGCGCCGACCTACGCTCTCGGACGGGGGGGGCTGGAAGGGTTGTAGTGCTATGTAAAGTAGGACGAATTTGAAATGATGTACTCGTGCGCGTAAATCGACGTGCTCGCAAAAAGAAAAAGAAAAGATGAACTTTGCACATCAACAGCATCAATACCCTCGCATAACAATCGGTATCGAGGATCGATCCTGACGTGTCTCACACTCACAAAGGCGCTTAACCATGCGTTGTATGACTACTTAGTCACACAACGAGCCCATCCCGAAATAGCCAGACTGCTCACTTCTTGCCGCCCTTCTTCCCGTCCTTCGCTTTGCGCTGGCGCTCCTTGATCTCGCGCAGCGCGGCGTCGCGCGCAGCCGCGCGGACGTCTGACTTCTCATGCCTCTTCTTCTGGATCACCTCCAGGGACACGCCCACAATGCTGCGGTTGTTGGTCTTCACCGTACGCTTCTTCTTGCGAGCGGTTTCGGTCGTTTGGTCCTGTGTGGGGAGGGGGAGGAGGGGAGGGTGAGCGTCTTGAAATCGAATGGAGGATTTTTAAGGATGACGGAGCGTCTCCACTTGGGAAGTCCAAAGGCAAAATCTCGGCGAGACGTGGTCGTGGACGCCACGACGGGGTCGCATGTACCGCGAACGTCGTGTTTCCGGAGCGCGTTTTCCTTTCGCGCACACCGATTACATCACCGACGCGTCGGGCGCGTAAAATCCGTTTCGCGCGCTCGCCGCCTCGCCCGGTACCGGAACGTCTCGTTGCCGAAAAACCCTAAAACGAAAAGCCGAGCGATGTTTTCTTTCCATCCCACGCCGGTCGTCTCGGTAGAGAGGGAGCATCCTGCGAGCGCGCTTTCAAAGAAGTAGCTCTGCGCTCCATCGCGTGCCGCATCTCAGTCACTAAATCCACGTACCTTCTTGTGCGCCTTGCGGTACTGCGTCGTCCACGCGAGCTTGGCGGGCCGGAGTCGAAGGTTAAAAAGCCGCTTGCACTTGGCGTTGAGGAACAGGTACGTCTGCGAGTCCATCTTGGTCAGGCGCGTGCCATGGCCGGGGTAGATCTTCAGGCCGGAGAACCTGCACACTTCGGTCTTGAGAACCATGCTGCGCTTGTCACTTCTCGACGACGAGTCGCGCGGCTACGAGAGGGACGCGGGAGTGACCGGGCGCGGTTTAAGCGGAGATGCGGCAAATCCGCAAACGCGACAGCAGAAGGGAAGGACAAAAAAGCGCGCAAAGCACGTCCGAGGTTTTGAGGCTGCTGATAAAAAACTATAGGATGTACACCTACGCCAACGGCTTGTCCCCCTCGCCGACATCTTCCGCGGCGCTCGTGTCATCACTTCCGCTGTCCTGACTAGGTTCTGACCCTTCATCCTCAACAGCAGCGCCATCTTCACCACCCACGTCCTCCTGGCTAGTCACGAACTGATGTACGTACTGCTTCATGAATTTCGCCACCCCCGCGACTTTCGCGTTCCAAAGCGACCGTTCCTGGTCAAGCAACTCCTCCTCCCCCCCCCCGTAATCCACACCCACCAGCTCTCGTTCCACCTCCTCCAGCTCAGACTCCTCCTCGGACTCCTCCAGCGCGAGCTCGGGGTTGTCCACTACGGGGTCTACGAACACGTTGTTCGAGGTCACGCGCTCGCCCCTGATTGAGAAAGAAAAGTGTCAGTCTTGAGTCTTGGGCGATTTATACACAGTGGGTAAACAGTCTTGTTTTCAGGTGCACTTATTGTAGTGGTAAGACTTGCGTAACTGCACTCCATACAGGGCATCAAACAGTCCCTGGATTTGGGAAAGCCCAGGAGGCCGTACCTTGGTAATCTTCGCAGGTTGGAACTCAAAACAGTTCGCGACGCGTCCAGCTCGTTGAGCAGCGACACCCGTAACGTTTCCATGAGCAACACGTTCCCTTGCAACATCACGGAGTACCCGATGTGCCGGTTAATAAGGTCCCTCAAGTACCCGGGGTGGAACTTTCCCAGCTCGGAAACGGAACACGCGGCGATTGGGAAAAACACGTCGCCTTGCCAACTGCGGTTGCGAAGGAAAAGGGTCAGTCGCGAGTCTTCCTTTTAATGACAGTGTACTCAAACAGGCACGCAGGGGCAGTAAACAGTGTGCCGCCTGATTTGGTAAAGACAATACGTACCTCGCGTTTCGTAAAAGTCGCAACGATTCCACGCCGATTTCCGGTCCGTAGTTTCTTATGTTGAGTAACGCGAACGCTTCCGACTCGTACGAGTAGGTATTTAGTTTAAAAGCCGCGCGGTCGTTCGCGGAGACGTCAACCTCCTCCATGAACTTGTTTTGCCTCGCCAACTGCTGCGCCGCCTCCGCCTCCGCCATGACCTCAAACTCCATCTGGGAAAGCTTGCGGCGCTTGGAGTTGTTCCTGTTCGATGCATCATCAGTCGGAACATCAGGCGGCGTGGTGCTCGTCTCCACCTTGTCCTTCGTCTCTGCGCCGTTCCCAACCCTTGACACGCCGTCTAGAATTTCCGCACGCGCCGCCTTGACAAAGCCGTTGACGCGTTTCCGGTGCGCCACCCCGAGCGCGTTAATTTCGCCGGTCAAGCCGTCGGCGCGTTTTTTAAACCGCTTCGCCTTCGCGGCGGCGAAAAACTCGGGCAAAGGAACGGAGTCGAAATCAGGCGACCCTTTCGCTGATTCAGAATTCGAAACAGATTTAGCGTCGTGCCCATCCCCCGAACCCGCTCCCGTCGACTTGTCCTCAAAGTTGAACACTTTCACTTGAAGATCCCGGAGCGCGTCGTTCTTCACAAACTTCCGCACCGCCCTGAAGTTGTCGAAGCGGAACCCGCCGTGCACCGCGGCGTCCGCCAGAAGTTGCGCCGCAGATTCGCCGCCGTTTTTACCAACTTCCTCCGCGTAACTCCAAGCCGCGTCCGCGTCCGAGTTGGTTTGGACTTGAGATAAACAAGAAAGTGTCAGTCTGGTGTATGGGCAATCAGGGAGGCGGAATGTGTTAAATGGGAAAGACTTACCTTCAACCCCGGCGCACGGCAAACCGCCGGTGGCGACACCGGGTGCTAAAACCGCCCCGGGCAAGCGCGACGCCGCGGTGCGCACGAACAGCACCGGGTCGAAAGGAACCAGGGCGTCGTTTGCTGTCGCGAATTGAAACTCGCTAAGCGAAAGGCTTTGCTTCGGCAAAGGCGGCTTCGGCGCCTTTGCTCGGCTGTTATCATCCCCGGACGTGTCACCAGTCGACTCATCACCGTCGTAGTCGTCCCACAGAAACCCGTCGTGGTACGCGCTCGCGTTTTTAAACACGCACGCCATCTGCGGCAGGAACCCGCGCGGGCCGGGGAGCACCTCGGCGTGTAGTACTATTGGGGATTGAACTGACCGACTAGTCACGGCTTGTTGTAAAGCCTTCACAACTGCCACCACCACCCTCGGGTCTTTCAGAGCCACCACGAGGCCTTTGTTGGACCCGGATGCGATGAATGCTTTGATGAATGACTCAAAGGTTAAACCGTCGTTCGGCGCCGTTCCGTGGTAACTGGAGTGTGACACCACCGCGACGTCTTCGTACGTCACGCCGTTCCCGCCTTTCAGCCGCTTCGTCACGATTTGCGTGGAGTGGCTCACGGGCACGGTCAGGAAGTGCGTCTCAGGGTCCCTCACCGCGATGAACAGGTCGTCGCCGGTGTGAATTTCGTCGGTGAACCGTAGCTGGGAAAGCCTTCTCAAACCGAAGTGACGCAACACCCGTTCGCTTCGCCAAAAAGCTTTCTCCTCGTTTTCCAAGGATTTGCGAAGCTGGTACCGGTGTCGCATCGCCCGCGTCGCTTTCTCCGCCGCGGTGGCGCCCCCGGTAAGGAACGCGAAGAACACCGCGACCGCGAACACCACCACGACGATTTTCCAAAACGGGAACCGTGCTCCGCGTTTTCCGGTGCCGCGTGCGTAGTCCCCATCCCGATCCTCCACAGAAACAACACCAATGTCTTTCACGTCCTCCTTCATCTGCTCCACCAGCCGGTGCTTCGCCCGGATCGCGGAACGCAAGTCCTGCGCCATGCCGTCGTCGTCCGGCGAAGGCAAGCGGACCTTGCCTTTGACACCCTTGGAAGGACCCATCGTGTACGAAGGGTCTGCGGGAAGAGACGCGCGAGCACGAGTGAAGCCGTGAAGGTCGAGATCGTTCGACCTTTATTGTTCCGACCCGCGGCTTCGAAATAAGGCCATGACTACTTCCACGCGAATCCCTTCCGCACTTTGGTCGACACACAGCGTGATGTCGCACACCGCGCTCGTGCCTGGCACGCGCTGTGGTAAACACCCACCGTTGTCCGGTATTCGCGCCACCGCGGTCGGTACCTCGGTCCGTACGGAGCCAGGCACTTCATCGTTCCGGGTGATGGCATCTCGAGATGTGTTGTCGTCGTCGTCGTCATCGCCACCTTCCGTGCAGTGGACGCGCACGCGACGCCGCGTCCCTGTTACACGCACAAAGCACGCCACGAGATGCTCAGCAGATACCTACGCAGATTCCGCTCAGTCGAACCGCAGCCAGCAAAACAACAAGCCGTGTTTGGTGCTCTACACCAAGCCCGGCTGTTGCCTTTGCGATGGCCTGGGTGAGACCCTGGGTGAGATTTTTGACGGCACTGTTACTTCAACCTTCGGCGACGAAATTCGAAACCTGCGGTTCGTGACCAGAGACGTTTCGCAGAAAACGGAATGGGCGGAGAGGTACGCGGCGGAGGTACCGGTGCTGACGCTTGTGACGTTTGGCGGGGAGAAGGGTGATGGTGATGATGACGGCGCTGCGAATGAAACGAGTGACGTTACGGAAGAAACGTCGAAACAGAAAACAGAAACGCAAAACATTAAAACCGAAACGCTCCTTCCGCGGCCGGCGCCGCGGCTCAACGCGGCGCGGCTGGCGATGCGCTTGGGGCAAGACGTGCGAGACGTTTTGCGAGGCGAGCGAGGGACACGAAAGGGGTGGTCCGTCAGTGGAGGTGGGGAAAGGGACGAGTTGATAAATACGTCGGCCAAGCGTGGGTGGTCGGTTGTTTCTGAGAAACCTTTTTAGACCTTTCTTTGAAAAAAAACTTACATAGCACCTGCTTTTCTTTCGCGCCATGTATTGAGCAGAGCCTTACATAGACTAGGGTAAATAAAGCTCAATTTACCTACCCTGCCTTACAGGTTCCGCATCATCGCTTCAACCTGCCGTGGGGGCAGGGGTTGCACTCCGCGCACTGGCGTTTCACCTTGCCATGAGGGCAGGGCTTGCACTCCGCGCAGTCGCTTTTATGCTTGCCGTGCGGGCAAGAGTTGCACTCCGCGCAGTTGCCTTTCACCTTGCCGTGGGGGCACGGGTTGCACTCAGCGCACTGGCCTTTCTGCTTGCCGTGAGGGCAGGGCTTGCAGTCCGCGCAGTTGCTGTTCCGCTTGCCATGAGGGCAGGGGGTGCACTTTGCGCAACTGACTTTCCGCTTGCCGTGAGGGCAAGGGTTGCAGTCCGCACAGAAGCGTTTCACCTTGCCGTGGGGGCAGGGGATGCACGCCGCGCAGCTTCCTTTCCGAATGCCGTGCGGGCACGGCTTGCACTCCGCGCAGCCGTATTTCACTTTGCCGTGCGGGCACCCGCTGCACTCAACGCAGCGCTGTTTCAGCTTGCCATGCGGACACGGGTTGCACTCCGCGCAGCCGTGTTTCACTTTGCCGTGCGGGCACCCGCTGCACTCCACGCAGCGCTGTTTCAGCTTGTCATGCGGACACGGGTTGCACTCCGCGCAGCCGTGTTTCACTTTGACGTGAGGGCAGCCCTTGCACACCGTGCAACTGCTCTTCAGCTTACCATGAGGGCAGGGGTTGCACTCCACGCAGTTGCGTTTCACCTTGCCATGCGGACACGGGTTGCACTCCGCGCATCTACGTTTCTCCTTGCCGTGAGGGCAGCGTTTCATTTCCGGACTAGCGTCTGCGAATACTCCGAGGGAACTCCGCGCGTGTCTACTGTTTCATCGCGCCGCCTCGCCTTGTGGTGCGGAGGGGAAGTGTTTTGATGACTGAAAACGTCAGCTCATCCAAGAGTCGATATTCAATCTGAACATCTCTTCTTCACATCTCATCACACGCCATGCTTTCGAAAGTCGTGCCTCTGGCGATAGGCGCCGCCGCGTTCGGGCGGCTACTGCGCAGGCGCTCCACCGCCGCGAAAGCCGCGGCCGCGGCGGTGCCTCCCAAGGCACCCGTGGTACGTCCGTGGGTCTGTGCGAAAACGAAGATGTTGTTGTTGTTGTTTTTTCTCATCTCCTCGGCTCGATCTACAGGCGTCGCTGTCCTCTCGTCACCCTTACCACCCTCACCACCGCTCGCAGAGCGGCTGACACCCACGAACCCTAACAAACCGCCCCCTTTCTCTAACTTAACAACTGCTGGTAGGCCAACCGTTACCCACACAAAGTCCAATTCGGTTTCGTGCCAGGTGAGAACCGAGGGCCAAATCCGATGACTCCCCCAATTGAAAGAGACGACGATTTGTTTTGGTTGAGGGACGACGACCGGCGCGACCCGGCGGTGCTTTCGTATTTGAGGGAGGAAAACGCACACACGGAGTCGCACTTGCTGCACCTGAAGCCGTTAGTCGGGCAGCTATACGACGAAATCGTGGGGTCCATCTTGCAGGACGACGACGACCTGGAGTTCAGTTGGGGCGAATGGACGTACTTCGTGCGAACCACGAAAGGCAAAGCGTATCCGGTCGTGCTGCGGAATCGCGTTGAAGGCGGTAACTCGGAATCAAATATAAAAGGCACTCCCGTCAACGGAGGTTCACGCAAAGGTTCCTCAACGGTAGTTCTTGACGTGAACGAAATCGCCAAAAACCTGAAGTACTGTTCAATAGGAACGTTCAAGCCGTCGCCTTGCCATTCGATTTTGGCGTACTCCGTGGATTCAAACGGGTACGAGACGTACGACGTTAAATTCAAAGACTTGGAAACTGGGAAGGCGATGAGCGACGTGCTTATGGGCACATCAGGCGCGGTGAGTTGGGGAAGGTGTTCTGTCTCCATGGGTAAACAGTCACACCGAACCGTGTTTTACAGCACCCAGGACGACGCGCACCGCGTGGACAAGGTGTGGATGCACGTGTTGGGAACGGACCAAGCCAGCGACGTGTTGATGCACCACGAACAGGACGAGCTTTTCGACGCCGGGTTCGGACGAAGCGCGGATGGCAAGTTCATGGTAATAGAGTCGCAATCGGGGGAGACGAACGAAGTGCGCGTGTTACGGATTAGCGTTGACGCCGGTGAAGGCGACGACGCGACCGAGGTCCTTGCCAATCTTGAGTTACTGAACCAACGCAGACTCGGCCATCGGTGTTACCCCGAACACAGGGGCGACCAATGGTTTATTTTGAGTAATAAAGACGCCAAAATAAACTTCGACCTGTACCGCGTTCGCGACGACGCGATTGGCGACGACGAGACGTGGGAACCGGTACAGGGAATTGCTAACACACGCAGCGACGACGGAAGCGCGGAGGACGCGTCTTCCCCCGTCGGATTCCCTTATTCAGAACGGAGAACGTTGGAGAGCATCTGCGCGTTCGAAAACTTTCTGGTACTGGAAGGCAGAGAGAACGGGTTTTCGCAAATCTGGGTGTTGGAGTTGAGTAAACAAGGGGCGGTTACGAAACACCACCGAACCAAGTGGGCCGCCGAGAACGGAGTGGTGTACACCGCCACCGCTTCCGCGTCCTTGTCCTGCGTTGGGGCGAACCAGGTACGGCCGGAGTGGGCTTTCTCAAATCCAGGCACTGTCCGTTTTATGCCCTGTGTGGAGTGCAGTTACGCAAGTCTTACCACTACAATGGAGTAGGGTAATGGAGTGCAGTTACGCAAGTCTTACCACTGCAATACGTGCGGTCACACTACAATAAATGCAACAGAGTCCGCCGACTGCCTGTTCATTGTGTATAAATCGCCCAGCACAAGACTCGCGACTGACCATTTTCTTTTCCAAAAACAGATTTTCGACACGAACAAAGTGTTCGTCGCGTTTTCGTCCCTCACGTCGCCCAAGACGGTTTACGAGTACGACATGGCGCGGGGCACGAAAACGGTGGCAAAACGAACGCCCGTGCTCGGGTTCGACGACCTGAAATACGCCACCGCGAGGTTGGAGGTCACCGCGAGGGACGGCACGAAGATTCCGGTGAGTTTGGCTTGGAAAAAAGTGGTCGGTGATGACGTGAAAGGGGGTCAAACAGAAGACACGCCTCCATTAAACTCTCCTGTTTTGCTTTCGGGGTACGGCTCGTACGGGGTTTCGTGCGACCCGAGTTTCTCTCGCGAAGACGTCCCGCTTCTTGACCGCGGCGTGGTCATCGCGGTCGCGCACGTCCGGGGCGGCGGCGAACTAGGAAAGGCGTGGTACGAAACGCACGGGAAGTACTTGACCAAGAAGGTAAGTAATTGGGCATTTCCCAAATCCGCCCTCCGACTATTTTACCGAAGCTGGTGACTGTTGTCCATACATCGCGATATACACCGCTGACACTTTTCTGGCAAAACTCCAAAGAACACGTTTTTCGACTTCGTGGACGTGGCGTCTTGCTTAGTGGAGAAGGGATACACTAGTGCTGACCAGTTAGCAATCACGGGCCGGTCAGCGGGAGGGCTGTTAATCGGCGCCTCTCTGAATTTAGCGCCGGAACTGTTCAAGTGCGCCGTCGCCGCCGTGCCGTTCGTGGACGTCATGGTCAGCATGTGCGACGCCAGCATTCCGCTGACCACCGGGGAGTGGGAGGAGTGGGGCAACCCGAACGAAATGCGGTTCTTCCCGTACATGCTTTCGTACAGCCCGATGGAGAACATCGAAAAAAACGCAAAGTACCCCGATACGCTAATCACCTCAGGGCTGTTCGACCCCAGAGTGGCGTACTGGGAAGGCACGAAATACGCGGTGCGGTTGCGTGAAGCGTGTGCTAATCACGATTCGCGAATTTTACTAAAAACGGATTTGGACAGCGGGCACTTCAGCGCTAGCGACCGGTACAAGTTCTTCAAGGAGAAAGCGTACGAGCACGCGTTCGTGTTGGACAGTTTAGGTCTAAGCGGAGTTAAGGCGAGCTGGGTAAAGTAGGACTAAGTGCGTATTTCGAATATTACCGCCTATATTATGAGCAAGGACGCAACCTGGAGAGAATCATCATCGATTCACCAGCCCCATCTTTTTTTCGTCTCCTCCTTATGAACAACGACTCGCACCGGCGCGGGCAAGTCCAGGTACCGAAACGGCACCTGCGGTTCCTCGCCCTCTTTCGAACTCAAACACTGGCGCAACAGCCCGAACACGGGCGGGACGGTTAACAACGGGTTCCCCTCGAAAAGCGACTGAATAACATCCTCCACGCGGTCGTTACACCGGTGCGGCGATGCTCTGTTTTTCGTGACGTACAACGTCGAGCCTTGGGACTGGCGGTACACGCCTTTTTTGATACCCGCCGTGAACTCCAGTTGCTGTTGTTGTTCCGCGACGCGTGCCGAAACCGACGCGGTTTCTGCTGAAGCCCCCATGTCAGAAACGCTCGTACCAGGAGGAGGCACGTTGACGAACGAATGCGCGTTGCCCATTTCGTTTCCGGCGGTATTGAATTTGCGGTCGACCCTCGCTGCGTTGTTCCGGAAGCGCCACGCGCCAGTCCCCTGACCGCGATCGGACACGCGTCCTGGCTGTAACACGGCTAGCACACCGTACCCGGATTGTTCCGATGTTTGCCGGCCGGTCCGCGGTTGGTGACCAACCAGGTCGGCGTGCTGCCCCGAATGGCGCCGACATTTTGCGCGATGCCTTCATTTTTGTGAAAAAAATTGACAAGCAGTAGCAACAATTCGTGGTCCGAATCGTGTCCCCAGGATGAGGCGCGCGCCCCCCCCGCGGCTCACGCCGGGTATGGCGTGCACGTTTTGTGTGGCGCTTGTTGCGCTGCTCCCGGTCGCGGCGTGCGCTGCTGCTGGCAAGAAAACGGACGCGAAGCCTCACGCGGAGGGGTTAATCGCGCAGCTCAAAGCGTCGCTTCCAATGACGCCTTCGTCGATTTTGCCATCCCTGAATTGGCCAGAGGTGCTGCGAACCACGCTTCTGCACGTGGATTACTGGATCCTCATCGCGGTGGCGTTCGTGGTGGCGAGCCGTGTCACGCAAAGAGCCGCGGACCGAAAACTGAGACGTGTCAAAGCCGCGATGGACTTCTCACGACACCGAGACGCGACGTACACGTCCGTGGAAACCGGCATGCTGGAGTGGATCAACCATCTTGTCCGGCACGAGTGGCGCAGTTTAATCGGTTCCGCGGTGGACCAGCGAGCCAGGGAAACCCTAGAGACGCAACTACAAGACTCTGGTGCGCGGTCAGGAGGAGTCCTGAAAAACGCACAAATAAAGGAACTCACCTTGGGCGTCGTACCGCCCGATTTGAAACTATACGTCAGCCGGTACAACCCCCGGGACGACTACGTGCAGTTCGAGTTCGACTTCAAGTGGGACACGGTGCAGTCGCACATTTTCCTTTTGTGTGACGTGAACGTTGCGGGTGCGTGCGCGAGTGCGTCTTCGTTTCTTCCAGGTGTTATCCGGTCATTTACCAACGCCCTGCCGTCTGTGCGCGTTCCGATTCACGTCACCGACTTGTCGATCTCGGGTAAGTTGTTGTTGGGAATACGGCTCAGCGACCGGCAGCCCGGAATGTCGGGCCTCGACGTTTCCTTCAACGACCCCCCCACTGTGAACCTTTCCATTCAAACCGCGGGCGTGCCGGTGAACGACGTTCCCGGGGTGAAGGAGTTCATCGAGGGAAAGATTGGAAATATTTTCGCCGCCTCCTATGTCGAGCCGAAGGTACGTATTGTATTTCCCAAATCCCAACGCTGTTTGCCGATTGTCCGCCCGTAATTACTCTTACACATTACGAAAGACTGACACTTTGTTTTATCTATCTTAGCGGATGTTCGTGGACGTGGAGGGTTATTTTCTGACCCGGTTTCCGATTTCTGGAATCGACGGAACGGGAATCGGCACCGGCGGGTCCTTGGTGGTGGACGTGGACGGATGTGAACGGCTTCCGAGCACACACAGCACGCAGAAAATGGCGAACCCGTATCTGGAGTTGACGTTTGGTGGGGTCACGAAACGAACGGCGACGCAAATCAACACCATAAACCCGAGCTGGAAGACTAGATTAGCGTTTCCCGTGAGCAAACAGTCGGGCGATACCTCAAACTCAAAAAAAAGTGACTCCCGTTCCCTGCGCGTTCGCGTGATGGACTGGTCTCCGTTACACGAACCGCGGTGTATCGGGTACGCCTCTTGTGTTGTTGACATTCCCGCGTTACGCGCCGCGGCGCGAAACGCGAAGTCGAGCTGGGCGAGGGATATCTCGAGCGACGCGAACGGCGGAGCGTTGGGGCTCACAAAAATCACCGTTCCGTTACGAGGCACCCGGGGAGGCGTGTTGAGGCTTTCCCTAGCCACGGTGGTAGGCACGGGGGTTGCTGATGATACTTCAATTGTCGTGTCTACTACTCCCCGCGGACAAGACAGTAGTCCCGTCGGCGGTTTCGATCCAAACGCCGAGGAGTACGGCGAGTACGTGGAACCCTCGGGGAACGACGCGTCGGGCTTGGACGAATCCACGTTTCCAATTGGAGAAGCGTACGCAACAACACCTGAACCGGTTCCGCTGGTGCGTGCAGCTGACGATGCCGAGTATGACTCGTTCCAAGCCGACCCGGTTTCCAGCGTAACCTCGAGCGACGGAAACGGCGGGTCGTCGTCGGCGGTGCATCTTCTGCAACTCGCGCGGCTGGCGAAACAAAAACGGGACGAACAACGGATGTTTAGTGATACGAACAGTACACTGAAAACCGACCTGAACAACGTCCAGGAGCAACTCTCTATGGAGAAGGAGTTACGCAAAGCCGAACTAAGACGAGCCCTGGTGGAAGGCGCGTTGTTCACGTGCCACACCAAGCGCAAGCCCGGGTTCGAGCCCGGGCTTTACCGGTTCCGGTACCTCTCTTCAAAAAAACAGTTCGTATGGGCGGAAGGCTCCAAGCTCACCACAAAACCGAAACTGCACCAGTTCGTGCCTGTGAGTTTAATCAGAGAGTGCGTCGTGGGGGTGGAAAAATTTACGCTCGGGGCGGATGGTGACCCGCGGATGATGCAATCAAGAGACGAGGCGCGACGAGCGGCTTTGAAGAAAAAAGCGAAGAAAAAGAAACGAAGGTTCCTTCCCAAGCACGGCCCGGTCGGCTTGGCGAAGAAAGCCGGTAACAACATCAGCAACATGCTCATGGCGTCGAAAAAAAACGGAGAACACGACCCATCCCGGTGTTTCTCGATTCAGCTGTGGAAACCCGATTCCGTGGAGAACAACATCAGCGACACGGTGATGGGCAGCGGCGCCGCGGGGCTCGGGTTGATTTCGGTGAGTATTGCGCGTTTCCCAAATTCGGGACACACAATATTTGCCCGTACTCGTCTTGCGAAGGGACGTCTTACCTCTGCCCTGACTGTTTGTCCATACATCGCGATATACGAGACTGACACTTTTCGTGCACAATCACAGATCGACCTGGAACTGCCCGCCGGCGGCAACGGGCGGAGCGTCCGGGAGTGGTGCGACGCGATTGAGTCGGTGGCGGGGGAAAACGGGGGGGGAACTTTGTTGGATGACGACGACGACGACGACGAGACGGTCATGTCTCCCAAGGGGAACGAGGTTGGGGTTTTGCTGCCGTCCAAAAGCGTTTCCAGACGGTCGCGGGAAACCTCAAGGGTGAAAATTGTGGAAACCGAAAACGGCCAAAAGAGCGACGACGAAAAAAACGCCGTCGCGTCGGAAAGCACCGCGCCTCTTAAAAGGAGGGTTTCCTTGCCAAAGCACGCGTTGGGAATCGGGGATAAAGGCCCGTCGGAGGGAACCATGTTAACAATTCCCATTCCTCCGGAGCACGGGGGGGAGGAAGAGCTCGGGGTTGGGGGGGAGAAGTAGGGTGGACTTCGTGAACTGTTTTATAATCATGAAAATTAGTCCGCCAATCACAGCTTGTGTTCCCAATCGAGCGTATCCGACAGTGTCGTCATAATTGCTTTCCCCAATCGTCGCGCAGCACTTCCCGCGTCGCCCGTTCGCGTACACCCACTTTTTATTCCTCGTGTGATGGTTTGCACTACGCGTATCAACGCACTCGCGCTCGTCGCGTCCGTTCTCGGCCTTTTCCTACCCCTCACCAACGCCGCGTGCGACGCTTCCACCGAACCTTGGCAGGGCGTTTTTCACGACATCGGGCAGAAAATCACCGCCGCGGAAGGCCCTTCGGGCGGTTCCACGTACGTTGTCGGCGCGGACGGCGCTGGTGTTCATCTTTTCGCGGACGCCAACTGTTGACCGAATCAAGTGACAACTCTTTCAGCGCGCACACCGCGGTGCACGAGTACCTTCACATTTTGCAACAAGCCATGTTGGCGGGCGATGTGACGAACACCTCGATTGGGCCGGTTCCGATTAAAGCCACGAGCACCTCAACGGCGCGGTTCGCTTGTATCAACAAGTGCGCCTCCGCGGCTGTTTTTTGCGAGAAAAGCCTAGCCGTGCTGAACGCGCTGCCTGACTCTTTAAAGCTATTGGACAGGACAGTGTTTGTTATTTTCTATCCCCACACAGAAGTTGGGAACGTCGAGTGTACGAACACGGATGCGAAAAAGCAAGAAATCTTAGATGAGGTGTACGCCGGCGCCAATGGCACGTGCGCCAACGGCGTTCAGCTGTCCTACAACTACATGCTCAACGAGAACCACCTCGTCGCGGAGGGTGACGCGGAGTACTGGGGCCTGACGTTAACCGACGACACGAACGTCTTTTCCGTTTTTGACGGCGCCGCGTATTGGTCTGGGAAGATAACGGATGGGAAAACGAGTTGCGGCGTTCCTGGTGATACCAAGTTCCGCGTGGAGTCCGGATCCTCATCCGCAACGGATTCCTTGGTAAACGCGTACTCAGATGCTGAACAACCTCAGTGCGCGGATAACCCGATTGGCGAGATTTCATACGCCTTTTTTCTGGAGTGGTGCGCCACACACTCAATCACTTGCACGCAAGACAAGCAGTTCTCTGTATGGATGCGCGCGCGTGCCGTCGGATGGTGCCCCGCTTTCAAAGAAACCTACGGAAAATCATGGGGCGAGTACGTCTGCGCCATGGAAGCCTCCGACGAGTACAACTCCAACCCGTCATGTGTCGCGACAGACGTGGCCTGCATCGCGTGCACAGGCGAGGGGTGCGAAAGCGCGGCCGACTCGGATTCATCCAGCGCGGGTAACGCGCGCAACGGCGGTTGGCTGTCGTTGGCGTTGGGCGCGGCGGTGCTTCTCGCGTGAGGACGTTGATTTATACCTGGCGATGCTATATATAGGATGTCCGCGAGCGCGCACCTAAACCCTCAACAGAAATACTGTAATAGGGGTTAGGGAGTGCACGCCGAAACCCGCCAGCAGAAATACTGCAATATACGGCAACCGTACAGTCTTCAGCGTGCTTGTCACCGCTACGCTTTATAAGTTCGCCGAGTTCATAAGTTATATCAGCCGGGGTGTCCGGGAGTGCTTACCTAAACCCTCAACAGAAATACTGTGTATACTTATTGTTACATAGTCCGTGCAATGTCTATCTAAACCTACGCTAAACCGCCGAATTCGACGCGTGTCTCGTCCAGTTTCGCTTGCAAGCGTTTCGCGTCTCGCAGAAACTCGCGAGCCGCGGCGACGTCGCCCGCTCTTTTACAAACGAGCGCTTTCTTTTTGGTTTCCAGAATTTGTTGCGTCAACAAATCAAGCTTTTCCTGCAGCATCACGCCAGGGTGCGCGTCGTGACACAAGTTTCCGTCATCGTCCCGTCCGTCGGGAGGGTTCCCCGCGAAGTGATCGTCGGAATGATCGGCGCCGAGTTCCTCGGCTAACAGCTTTTCGTTTTCGGTCTCGTCGTCGTCTTCACCGTTGTCCCCATCGCCAAAGTTCTCCATCAAAGCCTCTTGACGCGCGGCGTCCATCAACGCCTGGAGGTCAGCGCTTTGGCGTACTCCAAGTGTAGGGTCCGTGTTGTGAGGGTTTTCGTCAGAGTTTTCATACGACTCGTTTTCACGCGAGTCATTTTTCAAATCCAGTTCGGCTTGCGTTTCCTTCGCCCGACGCAACGCGTACCTCGCGCCTTCCATATCACCAAAACGTTTCAAACGAACCGCTTCGAGTTTCACGGACTTCACGGAAACTTCCGTGATGACCGTTTTGTCGTGACTGTTTGCGCGTGAGTCATTTTCGCTCGGCGTGTCGTGTGGCCGCGACGCCGCGCCCGTCTCATTCGCCTCCGTCTCAATCTTTTCAATTTCCAATTTAACCTCCTTCGACCGCCTCAGCGCGTCGCGCGCGCCGTCGAGGTTTCCTTCCTTTTTCAACCGAACAGCGGTTTGGCGAAGCGCTGCCCACTCCACAGTGAGCACCTCTACCGTTTCCCGTCGCTGCGAGGCGTGTATTGACGCCGCCACCGCCAATCGCTCGGTTTTACGTTTCTCCCTGTCGCTGTTCTCGTCTTGCATAAGCAAAAGATACATAGCCGTCCCTTCGTCCGGGTCTAAGTTTTGCGTCTCGATGTCCCGCCGTATCGCAGCCTCCTCGTCGCACATCCAGTCCCTCGTGTTCGCCAGTTCCCGTCGTATTTCGCGCTCTAGTTGCTCCAGAGACTCGCTGGACTGTCCGTGAAGGTCACCGCGGGTGTCGGCGTCGGTACCGAAACCGCCATCTAACTCGTCCTCCTCCGCGAGTTCCGACAACAGCGCCTCGTCGGAAAAGTCCGCAACGCGATCTCGAGGCGCGCGCGTTTTAGCAACGCGCGGTTCGCGTGTAGAACGGTCCTTCCCGTAAGAACCAACCTCCCGCGAAACCCGGCGCCCGGACAAAGACATCCGAACCGGCCGCGCACCGCGTGCCACGACCGGGTCCGGAGTGTGCGGAAACGGTCCAATAAAACACGCTTCTTGGAGCGAGCGTCGTTTTCGTCGGAGCCGCGTCTCGTTCTGATCCGTGAAACCCTTTCTGTAATCATCAGATCTCTCATCACACTCGGCGTGGCACCGGACACGTGCGTCCAGTGGTCCGATGTTTTCCGGCGCAAAGCCCGGTGCGGATGCTGACGGGCCCGACGCGCAGATTTCCGATCTGTTCGGCCGTCTGGCGAGCGCGTGCGAGGATCAGTCGCACAAACGCGCGCTGAAGGTCTGCGAAGATTTGCTAAAGCTGACGCCCGGCGATTTCGACGCATCGCACGCCAAGGTTGTCGCGCTGATTGAGCTCGGTCGGTGCGCTGATGCCGTTGCGTTTTTAGAGGAAGGTGATGCGCAGCTGCGGGTGAAACTGTCCTTCGAACTGGCGTACGCGCTGTACCGATCGAACCGGTTGACCGATGCGCTTGCGAAGTTAGACGAGATCGGCAATGGAGATGGCGACGACGAACAGTCGAAAAAGTACGCCGCTTTGCAACTAAAAGCGCAGCTTCTCTACCGAGTAGGCCGTTCTGGCGAATCCGTGAGTTTGTACAACGACTTGTTCACCAGGTTTCCCACGAAAACAAAAGAGTGCAGCTCGTCCGCGGTTAACTTAACCGCGGCGCTGGTGGCCGCCGGGTGTAGTGACAAAATTCTGCAAGCGCTAAAGAAAATAGGGACCACCCCAAAGGCGTCTTTTGAATTAGCCTTCAACGTCGCGTGTGGGCTTTTAGTCTCCGGGGAATTTCACGACGCGACGCAGTACTTGCAACTCGCGAAAACCTTGGGCGAGAGCACGCTTCACGACGAAGGCCTTTCCGGGGACGAAATCAAACACGAGCTCGCTCCGATTGACGCGCAGCTCGCGTTTTGCGAAGCCGAGCTCGGGCGGACCGAGTTGGCGACTGATTTGTACAAAAAAGTGTTGAGCCTCAACGGAAGTGATGCCGCGACGAACGCGGTTTGCGTGACGAACTTAGCGGTCCTGGTGGGCCCGCGAGGCGAGGGCGGTACGGAGCTCATGAAGAAGGTTGAGAAGTTGACAGACGGCGAGGGGAACGTTTCGCAAAACGTTTCCACGCTGTCGTCGATAGCGGCCACGAAGAAAGCCCTCGTGCACAACCGAGCCGTGGCACTGGTGCACGGCAACCGGCTTGATATGGTGAAGGCTTCGTTAGAAAGTGTTACGCAAATTTGTGGCGGTTACGTCGCGGCGGCGCTGGAGGTCGCCGTGGCGAGTCGGGAACGCCGACCCAAAGACGCGTTCGTTTCGCTTGAAAACGCTTTGAAAGACGCGGTCGCCGCGGGTGACAAACTATCACAGAGAGACGCGCTGCTCACGATTGCGCAGCTGCACGCGACTTCCGGGGAGTTCGGACAAGCTGTGGAGTCCTTGAAAAAGGCGGGAGACACGGACGCGGACGGTCTCAAAACAAGCCCCGCGTTTGTGGCGACAATCGCTGCGCTGTTCGACCTGGCGGGGGACAGCGCTTCGGCTGATTCCGCGTTGGACGAGATGCTGGCGCGCATCGGCACACACACAACGGGTGTACCTTGTTCCGCGACCCTCCGAGCGGCTGACCGGAGTTTGCGTAGGGGACGCCCTAACGAGGCTCTCGTGGCGTATGAGAAGTTAGTCACCACATCTGGTATCACCGAGGAAGAAGCGCAAACGGCGATTGCTGGTGTCGTGAAAGCGGCCGCCGCGGGTGGCGATTTGCAAAAAGCGGAAACGTTTTCGAAAAACCTGGTCGCGATGAAAGCGCGGCACGACAAGCTAGACCCTGATCTGCTGGAAGAGTCCTTGCCAGCATCCGTGGTGCAGCGATCGAAGGAGCTTTTGATTAAAGAGGGATCGCGGTTTTCTAAACGAAAAAACGACGCGACTGGTGTCGATGGAAACTCGAAAGCCGAATCTCGGAAACGCAAAAAGAAAAAAGTTCTCCTTCCGAAAGGGTTCGACCCGGAAAAAACAAACAACCCCCTTCCCGACCCCGAGCGGTGGCTCCCGAAAAGAGAAAGGTCTTACTTCAAAGGCAAAAAGAAGAAACTCGCCGTACGGGGCGCGCAAGGTGCTGCGCACATGACCGGTGATTTGAAACTGAAGGAGTTCTCGGGCGGCGCCGGCGGCGGGGATGTCGACGGAACCTCAAAAACGAAACCAGGCGGCCTCGACCCGTCCATCGCGGAGAAACTTTTGGGGAAAGGAAAGGGGAAGAAGAAAAAGGGAGGGAAACGGTAGACAGGGATAAAGGGTCTGTGGTAGAGGGACTATGATAGAGGGACTACGTGATAGTAGAGACGTTTTTAGAGTTCTTTCTTGACATCAAAAAGGCACTCCTCTCACCCACTCTCAACTGCGTCTCAACCCGCGTCAGTAAACGCAATTCAATCGCAAAATTAATCCGCGGTTTCGAACGACTCCACGTTCGGCACGTCTTCGTCCTGGTAGCCCCCCGCGAGCTTCTTCAGGTTGTTCAGGTGTTCCGGGCCGAGCTGGTTGATAATCCCGGGCAACAAATCCGTAAGCTTCTTCGTCACCGAGTTCCCGGAAACCACGTACGTGTTCGCCGCGATGCTCGCCTTGACGGCCGGGTTGCCGTAGTGAATCACGTTACCGTCGTCGATGAAGATGTTAACCTCCTCCACGCCCGGGATGGGCTGGACGCCGAGGCGTTTCACCGTGCTCTCAAGACGCTTGTCGTCGTTTGAGGTGGTCTTGTGCGCGGCTTTGTGCTTGCTGTTTCGGGTAAGCGGGGGTTACAAGGAAGAGGGCGGTCAGGGAACCGCGCGGATCTAAAAATTGGAAAAAAACGACACCAACAGGAGTGTTCCCAAAGTCGCGTCTCGATCCGCAGAGGAAAGCCTCTCCGGGAAACGCGTCTTGTCTCCTGCCCGATCCGCAGATCACGGATCGAGTGTTGTGGCGAACTCCGTTAACGAGGTGCACACCGTGGCATTGGGTCACGCGTCGCGTTTGCCATCAAAACCAGTCGCCCTGGTGCGTCGCTGGGACGGAGGTGTGGCGTGAAAAATCATGGCAAACTCGCTCGCACACGCGATGCCCTAAAACACGTGAGAACGTACCGCCTCATCGTGCCCTTGCCCCCCATGCGGACGGAGCCCGCGAGCTTCTTCAGCTTTTCGACGTCCATGGTTGTTGTCTGTGTGATTGGGTGGGGGGACAGGGTAAAGGTCAGCCAGGGTAGCAGGGGTAAAACGATGGTCACACCGTTTACCCGTGGGAGGGGCAAGGGAAACATCCGGCTCGCGAATCCGGCTCGCGTCGATGCGAAACAGCCACATCAGTTTTCGCGCAAGGGTTTTGGTCCGTCCGTTCGCGACGTACCGTACGACCTCGAGTTTGTTTACGAAACGAGTTTCCGTTCGGGAGACTCGTGTGGTCGCGCGTGCGAAAGAGACGGCAGCTGGACGGGGCGGCGGAAAGACACGACGAAGGAAGACACGATGAGTTGCGCTTGCCGAGTTCGTTGCGGGGACGAGACCGACCAAAATCCCGAGATCGAGAGTTGCAGAAAATTTTCGTCTTGCGAGAAAAATGCAACACGAAACGACTTCAGCAGTGTGCAGCATACGAGTTTAACAAGCAAATATGGGCAGAGTTTTCTTACAAGTGAGCGCATCGGCTTCGGGACAATCGAGAGGGTTTCCTGGGAAACAATTGGTGTCACAATTGGTGTCACGATCGAAGGTCAACGAGGTCGTCGGCGACACTGGTCCGATTACCCGCGCCCGCGCCCTCGGCCGCCGCCGGCGAATCGACCGCCGCCGCCGCGGCCGCCCGCGAAGCCCCCCCGCCCGCCGCTTCTGCCACCAGGAGCACCTCCTCTGCCACCACCTCTGCCGCCTCCCCGGCCACCGGCGCCTCGGCCGCCTCGGCCGCCCCTGCCGCCGCCACGGCCGCCGCCGCCGCCGCCTCCCTTTTCGGGAAGGAACCGCTCCATTGGCAGGAGCTGATACGATGAAGAAAAAGAAAGTGTCAGTCTTGAGTCTTATGAGCAAACAGTCTACTTGTGATGTATGTAGTTGTAACAGTCAAACAGTCAAAGCGGGTCTGTAAACAGTCTATGGATTTGGGAAAGCCCCAATCCGTACCTTGTCCGGCGCGATGTGGAATTTGTCCCCCGCCGCGTAGCTCGTCGCCACCACGCCCTCCGCCATTTTAATGGTGAACATACTGGCGTTGATCGGGCCGAAGATCTCCTCAACCTTACCCACTTGCGTTTTGTTCTCCAAGAAAATTGGGCCGTTGAAGTACGGGACCTGTTGTTGTTTTCAGGGAGAGGGAAGATGAGGGTTAGATTCAATCAGTGGAAAGAAAACGCTCCACAGGTCCAACAGTACACGTACCTTGACGTTCGTGAGCTTGCACACCGCCTCGCCCTCGCAGGCGTGCATGAACTGGCCAACCTCTGTTGTTTTGGGAGGGTGGGAGGGGGGAGGGGATGGGGTGAGTTCGATGCGGTGACGGGCGGAAGGAATGGATTTCGCAAATTTATTTTTTGCATCAAACCGCCGCCCTGGCGTTGCGTTAGGGTAAGCGCCAATTCACGCCCGCGGCGGGGCGTCTCGCGACCTATGCGGGGCGGCCACGCGGAGGAACCAAAAAAAGAAAAGCACGCACCGACAACCGATTCAGGAGGTCCATCGTCGAAACCGCCTCTTCCGCCCCGCCCTCCGCCCCGGCCACCGCCGAAGCCTCGGCCCGGGGACCGGCCCGCGGGCGCGCCGAACCCTCGGCCGCCACCGCCTCTGCCAGCGGGAGGTCTCATTTTTGCGGGTCGCGTGCGGTGTTAGTCTCCGTTCCGAAGAAACGGTCACGTGTCGCGGCTCTTGTCGCTCACGGTGTCCTGTGGAAAGGACGGTGAGACGCGAGGCGTGCTGCGCGCGCGCGTCGAGTGCGGAGGGACGCGCAACGCGGACGGCCACTACTTGCACGAATTTGGCTTTTGCGAGGGTTTTTCCAAGACTCGACTTTTTGACTGTGGCGGCTGGGGACGGCGTTTTCAGGCGCTCAGCGCTTGGTGCGCGCGCGCCTTTCCCACAGATCGCCGCGCTTCCGCGCAGCGTGAGGCTCCGTTCCCACCGCGGACCGCGTTTCGGGTAGTTTCGCCGACGCGTAGCGTGATTCGCACGAGCGACGCGTATCGAGTTAAAGGCGTGACTCCCGCCCCTGCCGATCGGCGCAGTCAGGTGGACTTTCAACTCTCACCATGGTACGTTGTGGCCGCCACCCTTGGCGACGAACGCGCGCCCAGCTTCCCTGTGACGGCCCCGATGTGTCGCCTCCGATCGGGGCTATGCGACGTACACGTAACTGGATTCGAACCACCACGTTTGGCCAGCACATCCCGTTACCACGAGCAGTCACGAGAGGTGTCTGACCGATGGAGAGATCGGGTTCCATCGAAGGAAGCTCGGATGTTCAAAAAAAGTGTTTCAAATTACGTCATTGTCTTCTGACCGAGCTCGTTCCCACCCACCTTTCCACCCCAAAAGGCGCCCGGCGACTGCCGCATGTACAAACCCACCTTTCCTGAGGTGGACGAGGTTGTGATGGTGCAAGTCAAGAGCATCGCGGAGATGGGGGCTTACGTGCAGCTTCTCGAATACAACGGCATCGAGGGGATGATTTTGTTGAGCGAACTGACCCGGCGCCGCATCAGGAGCGTTTCTAAGCTCATCAAGGTTGGCCGGGTGGAGCCTGTTATGGTGCTAAGGGTGGATAAAGAGAAGGGGTACATAGACCTGTCCAAGCGCCGGGTATCACCGGAAGACGTCGCCGCGGCGGAGGAGAAGTACAACAAGAGCAAGATGGTGCATTCTATTCTTCGGCACGTCGCTGAGACCACACCAGGGAACTCGCTAGAGGAGCTCTACGAACACATGGCCTGGCCTTTGTACGCGAAGTACGGCCATTGCTTCGAGGCGTTTAAACAGATGGTGAGTTCGCCCGATGCTATTCTGGATGCGTTGCAAAGGCCGGGCGGGTCGCCCGCGGTGAACTCTGAGGTGAAGGAGGCGCTGGTGAAGGACATTCGGCGAAGAATGACCCCGCAGCCGTTGAAAATCAGGGCGGACGTGGAACTCACCTGCTTCGCCTACGACGGCGTGATGCACATCAAGGCCGCCATGCGCGCGGCGCTCGGGAAGAGCCACCCGCAGGAGGGCGGAATTAAGATCGCGGTGTCCCTTGTAGCATCCCCCCTGTACGTGGTGACTTGTTCCACTCTGGACAAGGACGCGGGGATCGCGCTTGTGGACGAAGCCGTCGCCGCGGCGGCGGCTTCCCTGCAAGCCGCCGGCGGTAAGATCGTCATCAAGGAAGCCGCGCGCGCCGTATCCGAGCGCGACGACCGCTTGCTGGCGGAGAAGATGGAGAAACTCAACAAAGCCGCGGAGGAGGAGGATTCCGATTCGGGGAGCGAAGACGAAACCATGGGCGACGTCGACGCGAGCAAGCTGGGGGGGGCGCTGACCATGTGAGGATGAGTATGGAGAGGACACGTTGTTCGCTTGTAATGAAAAGCGTCGACGCACTTACCACTACTGCGCGCGCTGATGCAGTCACGCGCAATCAGTCGCTAAAATGAAAGCAAGCAGTCACTTTTTTCGAAAGCAGTCCGTCGCGTCAATCACATACCTTGACTAAGTACTCACTCAAGTCACGACGCACTCCTCCATCTATAATATATCAACATCACGTCATCACTTCTTCGCCGCAGACGGCGGCTCTTGCAGGAACTTATCCAGCTGTTGTTTCAGTTGTTTGTTCGCCCGGTTAAGAAACGCGGTTTCCTCGGCGTGTTTCGCGTCTTCGCGCGCGCGCCGTTCGTTTTCTCGCAGCTCGATAGATTCGCACTTGGCGCGCCACTCTTGTTCTCGTCGTGTTAAATCGCCAATTAGTGTGTGCTGCGTCTCGATCGTGGTCGCCATCTCGTCCTTTCCCTGTTCCGTCGAAAGCGCTTTCCGCATGCCGAACGCGACGGACGATTCGTACAGGGTCTGTGTAAAACAGTGTCAGTCTCGTATTGGGAAACAGTGTTTTGGGGATTTGGGAAAGGGCCCAACAGTACCTGGTACGCCATAATTGACATTCGCAGCTCATCTCTGACTCTCAAAAGTAACAAACCCCGTTCCGCACACGTCACCGTGACCTGACGAATCAGCTCGTCGAAGCACTGCGCGTAGAGCTCTTCTCGTACCGGGCAAATACCGGTTTCCCGCGCTTGCCGTTCCTGGAGTAACTTATCGAGGCGCTCTTGAAGCGTGATGACGTCCAAACGCGTGGCGGGCGTGCTCGTGACCCTTTGGATCCACAGCGCTTGGGAGTCCTGGAACTCCCGGGGGGGGAGAATGGCGTTCAGGATGTCCTCGGTTTGTTTCGTGGATGTCGTGGCGCCTGAAGCGGCGGTACCGGCGAGGGAGGATTTCGTCTATGTGTGGGATTAGGATTGGGTGAGATGAGATTGGGTCGTCAGCGTGGGCGGTGCGATGGAACGTCGTTGATTTGGTTTCCAGACATCCTTCACGGCACATCGTTACCATCCCTATGGTCGTCCGTGGTGGTCGTGCTTGCACGTTTTGGGTTCCGAATCCATGGACCACCACCCGCGGTTCCACGGATTGGCAACGCGCGGAGGGAGGATGCCTGATTAAGCCACGACCGAGGATGGCGTTTCGCCGGTCGCCGACCGTCTCCGGACCCCGGCCGGTCACGAGCGGGGCGACGTACCTTTGTGTTTTTCGGAATACGCGCGTCCTTCGTGGTGGTGATCTGTGGTGAGTTTTGGGTAGGGACGGTCAGGGACAAGGGCGGAGGGGACGTGGAGAGGCACGGACGTCGCGACGTCGGGTGCGCGAGAGACGCACGGAAACAGGCGGAGCGAATTTGGAGGGAACGCGACTCGGGGGATTGGACCTCGGTGCCGCGAAAGTGACGCGAATAGGACGCACCATAATCGGCGACTCGTACTTCACGAGCGTGTCCACGGGAGGAATCGGCATGGCGCCGGAGTTCGTGCGCCGGGAGCGACCACGAGCGCGCCTAGTGCCACTCCTAGTGCCACAACAGAACGTTCCAGTCGAAGTGAGAAGTTTTGAGAGGGCGAAAAAAAAACTTTACGCCTGGATGAGGAGAGAAGAAGAAGGAGAAGAAGAGAAGCCAGCTGTCGTACGATCGTCTCTTGTTTCAATCTGAACCCTCTATCCCTCGCTTCCTCTATGTCAGTCTCCTTTGAGTAGAGGCCAACGTTTCGCCGTCCGCGTCGTCGTCGTCATCGTCATCGTCGTCGTCGTCGTCAGGTGTTAGTCTGACGTGCGGCACCAACCCCCTGGTGACCAGCTCAACCTTCGCAGCCGCGAAATCGGGGTCGATGTTGATTTTTTCGAAGATCATCCGCGTGCGCACTCCGTCGTATGTTTCCGAAGAGCGGTTCCGTCGCGCTTCAACCCAATCGGCAAGCAGCGTGATGTCCTTCTTCCATCCTGACCAGGCCAAGATGTTTTTCATTTCAAACTCGGTGTTTCACACGTCGCGCTTGATGTTGGTGGCGAGCTCCGCGAAGAGGTGCGCATCGTTCCCGGCCGAGAGCACGCTGTTGAACGTCGCGAGCATCCGGTTCAGCAACTCTAGGGAAGGTTTGTCTCCTTCGACGAACAGGGAATATATAACGATGTACCTCGAGAGATAAAAAAGAAAGTGTCAGTCTCGTATGGGCAATAGTCGGCGGAATGTGGTAAATGGGAAAGACTTACCTCGCGCCGAGGTAGGTCATCTTCGCACCGCCGGATGGGTTCGCGTCCCTCGCCCACACCTTGAAAATCGACGTGACCAAACCGCTACCAGAAAAAGCAGTCTGCACCAACCTATCTATTAGCTCAGCGTTTAGCCAGTTGTCAGTTTCGAAAAACTTGACTGGAACGCGGTGAAGTTGTTTCCGCTCGTCCGCGGTGAATCCCTGCCCGGAGAAGATGAGTTTCGAACCGGATCGTTCGCGCAAACTGTTGGACTCATCTTGGCCATTCCCAATCATGGACAATTGCACTCCCGTACCCACGACGGGAAGTTCGTCTACATGGACCTCGAGGACTTTGGTTAGTGCGTGAATCGCGAGCAAGGCTTTGGCGTCAGCTTCCACGGCTCCTAAAACAAGATCCGCTTTCACTTCCGGAGACAGCCCCTGAGCTTTGGCGACCACCTTGATCTCCGCGGAGTGCAAGCACTGGTTGTTCACGGCGTACAGAGCCCTGGCGCGCGCCAGTTTCGCCAGGTGGGCCAACGGGTGCGCATGTTTCTTCGTAGCTTTGGCCTCCCTGATAACCCGCAGTTTCGTCTGGTGGGCCAACGGGTGCGCCTGTTTCTTCGTAGCGTTGCCCTCCCTGATAACCAGCAGTTTCGTCTGGTGCGCCTCCGGGTGCGCCTGTCTCTTCGTAGCTTTGCCCTCCCTGGCAACCCGCAGTTTCGTCTGGTAGGCCTCGCTCTCCCTGCCAACCCGCAGTTTCGTCTGGTGGGCCACAGGGTTCGCCTGTCTCTCCGTAGCTCGGCCCTCCCTGCCAACCCGCAGTTTCGCCTTGTGAGCCACAGGGTTCGCCTGTCTCTCCGTAGCTCGGCCCTCCCTGCCAACCCGCAGTGTCGCCTTGTGAGCCACAGGGTCCGCCTGTCTCTCCGTAGCTTTGCCCTCCCTGCGAACCTGCAGTTCCGCCTTGTGAGCCACAGGGTTCGCCTGTCTCTCCGTAGCTCGGCCCTCCCTGCCAACCCGCAGTTTCGCCTTGTGAGCCACAGGGTCCGCCTGTCTCTCCGTAGCTTTGCCCTCCCTGCGAACCTGCAGTTTCGCCTTGTGAGCCACAGGGTTCGCCGCGTTCTTCGTAGCTCGCGCTTCATTCTCCTTTTTCCTGATAGCAGGGCCCGTCGTGGGATGAAGGCGGCGAGCCTTCTTACTGGCCGCACTTCTTCGCGCCCTCTCCGCGTCGCTGAATTTAGTCATCTGAAAAAAAAAAGGGGAAGAGGTTTGAATTAGCAAGCGCGCCAAGACGAGGCAGGTGCGTGTGGTCGAGGCACACTCAAGATGCCGCCGAGCGCGATCGGTGCGGTGAAGACACACCGCGGCCGATAGCCCGGTCAAGCCAGATACACGTCCCGTGACCGCGTCGAGGCGGAGGGTGAAATAAAGTGGATTGGCAGATCTGGAGCTGACCCACTTCCTCAGAACTGTCGCGAATTCACGCCAATCAAGCCAGAGCCTGAGACGTTGGATGGGTTAGGGAAGGACAAGGGGGATGTCCGTCGACCGGGTAACGTACCGTAGTGCTTCGCGGGTGTCGCGTGGAGCACGCGGGGCCGCGCCGCGTCCAGTGCGCGCGCTTTTGAAGGCAACACTTCAGTCATTGCTGGTTGTTATTTTTTCGAAACGTGTTGCTTCCAACTTCGCCCGCGATGCCCTAGCTTCTTTTCGTCCAGCGTGTCCGAGAAATCTTTCCCTTACATTGGGGTCCGCAGAGACCCGCCACGAGACCCGCCGTGAAGGCGCTTTTTAGCACCGCGGACGCCCGCACGGATCTCGTGGACACCCCCATGGATGCCGCACACCCACGACACGCCATGACCGCACGAACGACGCGCGCATGACGCGAGTGGGAGAGGTCGTTGTTCTGAAGGCGAGCAACTACGTCACCCATCATAGCCGATCGCGCCGTCACCGACGCCGCGTCGGTCAGACGAGCGACATCTCGTCGCTGGGACGCTGTTACAACATCGCCACGTACCCATGCACACACGGGTACATGGGTGCCGCGTGCTACGCGCCCCTCATAGCGCAGCGCCTTGCGTCGACAAGTGCGTGGTGGGTTTTGGCAAATATTCATCAGGTGGGTTTTTGGCATTCAAGGTATCAGCAATAACTTTCTTAGTGTCGGGACTGGAGGGTAATTGCCCATACACAGGTCTGCTTTTTATTTATCAAGACGACTCGCTGTGCTTCCACAACCCGCGCGCCGCGGCGCTGTCCGTGTGTGTTTGCGACAAGTGACGGATCGCGCGCTTTTGGGTGTGACACGGTCTTTGGGGGATTCTCGTTTGGAGCGTGGGCGTGGGTTTCAGGGTAACAGCGAGTCTTAGCACGGCGCATTGAGACACCGATCGCGAGCGTGTGGGCGAGGGGCCACGGTTTGCCACGATGTCTCGTGATGCCTTGCTAAACAACCCGCACGCGGTGCTTGACGGCCAGGTACGGAAGCGTTTGTTGACCCACCACGTCTTCACCTCCCAAACGCAACGCCGCGGCCAAAATACGATGAACACCACACACACACACACTCCCCACGCCCGGCCTTTGCCAACCACCGACTGACGTCCTCTCCTCGCAACGTGGACATCACCTCACTTTCCCACTAAATTACCAATCTTTCCCGCAAAACAGATCTCCCAACTCCTGTCCGGCGTAATCGTCACCGAGGAAGAGGTCAAGGCGATATGCGCGGCGACCAGGGAGGTCTTAGCGATGGACCCGAACGTGGTTCCCGTCCGCGCGCCCGTAACCGTGGTCGGGGACATTCACGGCCAGGTACGTGTCGTATTTCACCAAATCAAAACACCGTTTGATGCGCCGTATGGAGTGCAGTCGGAAGTACCACGCACTACTCTCCCCTTTCCCAATCCCACGGCCTGACTGTTTCGCGGATTGCACACAACACAAGTGCACTGTTTTACCGAAGCTGGTGACTGTTCAGACCGATTACCCTGACTGTTGTCCATACATCGTCCAGTACATCGCGATATACAGTACACCCGTACTCAAGACTGACACTTTTCTTTACACTCCCAGTTCGCGGATCTGGTCGAGATGTTCGCGATCGGCGGAGTGTGTCCTTCCACGAATTACCTTTTTTTGGGCGACTACGTGGACCGGGGGTATGACAGCGTAGAAACGGTGTGCACGGTGATGGCCCTGAAAGCACGGTACCCCGACCGAGTCACCCTGCTACGAGGCAACCACGAGTCGCGACAAATAACCCAGGTTTACGGATTCTACGACGAGTGCTTGCGGAAATACGGCAACGCCAGTGCGTGTCTTTGGCTTTCCCAAATCCGGGGACACTGTGACTGTTCAGACCGATTACCCTGACTGTTGTCCATACATCGTCCAATACATCGCGATATACTCAAGACGGAAGAGACTGACCTTTCTCTTTTCCAATCACAGACGTGTGGCGGTACATCACGGATACGTTCGACCATCTGCCCCTCGCCGCCGTGGTGGAGAACCAGATCTTCTGTCCCCACGGCGGCTTGTCACCTTCCCTTGACACCCTGGAGCACATCCGGGAGCTCGACCGGAATCAGGAGGTACCGCACGAAGGCCCGATGTGCGATTTGCTGTGGAGCGACCCCGATGACCGGTGCGGGTGGGGCATTTCCCCCCGAGGCGCCGGGTACACCTTCGGCCAGGACATCAGCGAACAGTTTTGCCGAGCAAACGGTTTGAATCTAATCGCCCGAGCGCATCAGTTGGTCCAGGAGGGCTATGAGTGGGCGCACGACAAAACCGTCGTGACGGTTTTCAGCGCGCCCAACTACTGCTACCGGTGCGGCAACCAAGGCGCCATCATGCAGGTGGACGAACACGTGGAGCGGGATTTTTTGCAGGTACGTATTGTATTTCCCAAAACCGTCAACACAGCGTTTGCCGATTGTCCGCCCGTGATTACTCACGTAACATGGCCCGAAACACTGACACTTTTCTTTTATCAATCGCAGTACGAACAGTTCAAGCGCGCCGTGAACCCGGAGGAGCGGCGGAAACGGGCGAAGATGCCGGATTACTTTTTGTGAAGGTACCAGGTAGGGGTAACACGGAGACGTACGGATAGGTGGTGTTCTCTGTAAATAGAGTGAAGTACTGGTAATAGTCGCGGTCGTCGCGGGGGGGGCGGGTGGCGCGGTGGGTCGAGGGATGGTTTTGAGTAACGGTTTGACACGAAACAAGGTTGCGAGTACTACCGTAGCGGTGCGAGTACTGATTCATAAATCCATATAACCATACATAAACCTTCGGAAATCAATCCTCGGAAAGACTAGGCATGGCGCTGCCGTACCCCGCGATCGCGCGCACCGCGTTTACGTCGGGTTCGTCCCCTAACTCCTCCGGCGTCCGCACCACGCCGTCGCTGCCCATAATCGCCGTGGTCGGGTTGTAGCCTTCGTTGTAGTTGGCGCACCCCAGGTCGCGCAACGCCGCGGTGGCGACGTCCATGCAGAACTCGGGGTGTTTTTTTTTCGCCAAGCGTAGGGATCGTTCTACAGTGGTGGCGAGCATCTGGGCTTTCAACTCCTGGTTCCGCACCACGGCGTTGCGGAAAAACATGCAACACTTACGACGATGGAAAGAAAGTGTCAGTCTTGTATGGGCAAACAGTCGGCGGGATTTGGGAAAGGCCCAATACGTACCTGTCGCTGCACGCCCGGCTTTTCAATCGCGCTGGTAAGCGCCATGGTGTCCGCCACGGTTTCGAAAACCAGCTCAGCCGCGCACTTGGTGCTCGCTTCGCAGTTCTTTAAACAAGTAGCCGCCAAAGCGCCGACGCACTGCTCCACCGCGGCGAGGCACGCGTGCGCGTCGTCGGTGTTATTCGTACCGGCGGTCGAGTCGCATGTCTCCGCGACCTTTTCTTTTGCCTCGCGCTCCGCCGCGATTTCCGCCCGTTCGCCAAACACGCACACGCCGTGCGAAAGCGCTTCGATTCCCCCGAGGCTCACGATTAGTGGTTTGACGTGGTCCGAGCCCGCGAGCTGACGCACGAGCTGCGCGCACGCTTTCGTGGTTTTCGCGCTCGAGGTGGCGGTGGATTTTAGCAACTGCAGCGCGATACGCAAACCGCCTTTGTCGCTCGTTTCTTTGCAAATGTCGTCGTTCACCGCGACGTGTCTCAGCGCCGCCGCGATTTGCTGCAGCAGGGAGAGGTCGACGTTACTCTCCAATGATTCGGTTCGAAACGCGGCGCACAACGAGGCCGCGGCGCCCGCTTTCGCGAGCGCGCGCGCGTGCGCGAACGCGCCGGACGCGGGTTCCCGCGGATCGTCCCCCGTGGTCAACGCGCGAGCCGCGATACACGCCTCTCTAAGAGCGGAGCGCTTGAACTCGTCCGAACCAACTGTAATAGCAGTACTTTGGACGCCACGGGTACTGGCGACACAACTAGTACTTTCGACACCACTAGTACTGACGACACCACCAGCACTTTCGACACCGCTCGTACTTTCGCGGGTACACTCACCCAGCAGACTCACCAAACAAGTTTCCACCCCCGCTTTCACGAACGCCCCTTTCGAGGCTTCGCACCTTAAGGACGCGTTGCCCACGACTTTCGCGAACGCGGCTTTGGTTTTCCAGGTTTTACAGTTGGGCCAGGTTTCGTTTGTAAACGCCATCGGGAACTTTAAGCTCGCGAACGTAACCTTGGCTTCGTCCGCGGTGAGAATCGAACCGAGGACCTCGAGGGCGGTGTGGAGCAGGTCTTGTGATGAGTCGTCTTCCGAGTTCTTACCACCCAAACCAGCGCATTTAGTCACGAACAAGTGCGCGCCCTGTACCCCTCCCGCGCCGACGCACGCCGCGCCCCATCCAGGACATGGATCTTGTGAGGTGATGGAAAGTCGCAACGCGTCTGCGGTGGTTTTCACGGCAGCGGCGGCGGTACTGTCAGGTGTTGAGACTGCAGTCGTCGTGTCCCAGCTACTCTCCACTGCCTCCACGAAAGCCTTGGTCAACCCAATCACCGGGTGCTCCCCCCGCCCCTCCGGGCCCGCGTAGCTCTTGTCGATATCGCTCAGATCCACGCCTTGTAACTCAAACTCCTTCACCGCATCTGAAAGCGCTTCCTCGGGTGTCAAGTCGAACTCGTCGATGTTCTCCTGAACCGTCTCGTCGAAGCTCGCCTGTGTTACCCTCCGCAAAGGCGGAGCCGGCTTTTTGACCGCCATGTGGGAACCGCGCGACGGGAGGGAGACCCGGGCGCGGACGCGCGTGCCGGCAGAGAGTTGACCGAAAACGAATGGGTGCTCTTGTTTCGTTGAGAGCTTCTTTTGAGACAACTCGATTTGTCCGTTGGCCACACTTGTCTTTCTTCGGTTTCCTTTTCGTTTGAAAGGTTTGGCCATCTCGCGGCAGTCTCATCACATCCACCCGCGCTTCACACGCACCCCCCCCCCCACACACCCAAACACTTCCACCATGTCTGGCAAAGGCGCGAAAGGCCTCTCCGGCAAAGGTTTGTCCGGCAAAGGCGCCAAAGGCACCATGAAGGGCGGCGACAAGAAGAAGCCCACTTCGCGGTCCGTCAAAGCTGGCCTGCAGTTCCCGGTGGGAAGGATCCACAGGTTCCTCAAGGTACGTTTTCGTAGGATCCACCACGCGTGTTTTAACCGCGCAAACCTCTGCACGCCGCGAATATGGTCTATATGCACGTATGTCACGAGCGTGATCATCGCCACGCGCAATTTACGCATCTCCCGCCGCCCCCGTCGACGTCCTCGTGGCGTCGAAATTTGAAATGCCCCACTCATCCGCGCTTTTCTCCACGGTCGCATTTCGCGCGGTCGACCATCCGCTGACCTCGCTCCGTCCCTTTCACGCGACACAAAAAACAGAACCGCGCCGCCTCCGGAGGCCGCGTCGGTGCCACCGCCGCGGTGTACAGCGCCGCGATTCTCGGTACGTCCGATTTCCACTTCGCCTTCTTCCTCTTCCCGGCGAGCGAAATCTACCCGCGACGATTCGTCGCGAAGAAGCAACGACTAAAAGATTGTTCGATTAATCCAGCCTCTGACCCACCCCACCCCCCAACACCAACCTCTCAGAATACCTCACCGCCGAGGTTCTCGAGCTCGCCGGTAACGCGTCCAAGGATCTCAAGGTACGAAACGACACCACGACGATCGCGACGCCCCGAGCCGCGCGTTTGCCGACCACCTGTCCACGTTTCCGTTCGGGAACTCGGCAAAGACACTCGACAGACGCGGTTTGAATCGAAAAAGAGAAAGACTTGCTTGGAACGTTTCTTTTTCTCAGGAAGGATGGCAGTTACACAAGGCATTCAGGTTCGGCTCTGGAGGCATTCAAGCATCAGCTTCTGACCTCTTTCCCCCTCCCCAAAACAGGTCAAGCGCATCACCCCCCGCCACCTGCAGCTCGCCATCCGCGGCGACGAGGAGCTGGATACCCTGATCAAAGCCACCATCGCGGGCGGAGGCGTGATTCCGCACATCCACAAATCCCTGATCAACAAAACCACCAAGAAGTCCGATTAAGTTTTTCTGACAGGCGCTGGTCTAGGTCAAGGCAACGCGCGAGGGAAGAACACGGTATGTGTATAGGTGACTGGTAAGCTCACGTCAGTACAAATATAGGTATCATTGTGGGACCTTTCTTCGCCCTGGGAACAAACGCGACGCTCCGCGCGCGCTGACGCGGGACTGAAAATTACACGAACGAAAATATACAAAAAGAAAAGTGCGCAGCGCTTGCGGGAAGCGCGCCGCTCCGGGAAATCGCGCCGTCGGTTTACAAGTGTAATTACTCTGATTTTACTCTGATTACTACACCAGGTATGACCATTCAGTCTACTCTAACTCTCTAACTCGTTATATCCGTCATCTTCACGCTTCTCTGGCTGTTAATATGATGACAATATGACAATTTCGGTATACTCCGACTCTGCATATCCGTCGCGTGACTATTCAGTCTATTCCGACTCGTCATATCCGCCATCATCACACCTCCCGCGCTCTTTTCTTGGTGGACCCGCCGCTTCCCTTGCCGCTGCGAAACTCTTGAATCTTGCGTTTCCGCGCCAAAGAGCGTTTTTCGTTTTTCGAGGTTTTCATCCGCGCCGCGCGTTGCGGATCGGTAACCGCCTCGAGGGCTTTGCGTTTCCGCCGCTCGTCCCGTCGCTGGTTGATCCGTACCCGCGTTTCGCTCGCGGCTCGGGAGAACAAGTCACCAGGCATGGTGGCTCGAAGAACCTCTAAAGCTTCGGCAGCTAGCTCTCTTATGTCATCGCCGATGCCGCTTACGTTTTCGTCCGCGCACAACGCGTTTGGTAACACCAGCGCGGGCGCTACGGACGGGTTTCGTGTGAACCCGGTTTCGCCCAAACTCCGCGCCAACAAAGAGGTCCACTTCAGAACGCCGCCGCGCGCGGACCCGCACCCGCCGGCGCCGACCTTGCTCAGCCTGCGGAACAACCAGGGCACGGGCGGTCGCAGGGTCTTTTCCTTGAACGGTTTGTTGACGTCGTCGTGCGTTTTGGTAGAAGCGTCCCCTTTTTCGTCGCGCTCGTCGTCGTCGTCTGCATCCTCCGCCTCACGAGCTTCACGGCCTCGATTGGATTCGTTTTCCCGCCGCAGCGCAACCAAAGAGTCGTGGTCACTCGGCGCGGCTTTCATCAAAACCACGGTGACGAAGGTCAGGTTCTTCACGGTTTGCGTGACTAACCCCTCAACCAGCTCCACGGCGAATTGCCCGGTGCTCTGTTCAAGCACCGCGACGCAACCGCGCGCGACGGTGTCGACCTGGATCGGCCGGCGGTTAATCGCATCCTCGTCGCGTGCGATTGTTTCCGCCGCCAAAGCTCCCCCATTTTCCGCGAGGTACCGCCCCACCACCCGCGCCGCCGCGAGCTGCACCCACTGGTGTCTGTGCGTCAGAAGCTGCTGGGCCGCGCGCCAGGGCGCGTCCGGGTGGTCCAAAGGGTCGCCGTCCAAAGCATCGTCGTCGTCCCGATCCAAGGCGGAGCGACTCGAACTCTCGCCGCGAAGTAGCGCGACGTACGCGTTGTCAATTTTGGTAACAGCCGTCAGCGAGCCCGGACACGAACTCGCCATCTTCTCCACCAACAGCAACGCGTGGTACACGGTTTGCCAGCCGCACACGGTGTCGTCGTCGTCGCCGGGGGGGGCGTTTGTGGAGGTTCCGATTTGCGGGTCGTGCTGAGTCAGCGACTCGACGATGCGTCGCCTCGCCGCTCGCGTCGCGACCGCCGCCGGGCCGGGCGCCGAGACGCACGCCAGGCCGAGCGTCTGCATCGCGGCGACGCGTAACCGTGGGTCGTTTGTTGGCGAGTGTGTGTCCCCCGACCCGGCGGCGAGCCACCCTACGCAAAGCGAAAGCAGTTTGGTGATCGTCCCCCCCGGGTCGTTCGCGACTCGTAAAAGCAACGCCCGCAACGCGTCACCGGCGCCGGCGCGACACGGCCCGTCCTCATCCGCGCCGAGACGCGCTACCAAAGGCACGAACAGAAACGGCGCGTGTTGCACGACGACTTCCGTTGGGAACTTGTTGACGATATCTTTAATCGTCCGCAGCGCGCTTAGCCGGCCGGAGGCGTATTGGTACTCCAGGTTAGCGCACAGCGCGTCGATGTGCTGCCGTAAGCGTCGTTCGCCAAGGGGGTAGTCCAACAGGAACTGCACCAACGCTTGCGAACACAGCCCGCGCGTTTCAGTGGCGCCCGCGCGGACGATCAGGCTGGACACGGTTTTCATCACGTCGTACACCTCCGGGAGCAACGGCCTCCTCGCGAGAATCGCGCGTAGTAACGCGAACGTCGTGCTCCGGTGTCCTTCCCGCTGGTCCGCCTCTAAGTCACCGAAACAAAACGTCACCAGAAACCGAAACTGCGCCTCGGTCGGGGTGAACCTGGCGTGGCGCTTCAACAGGTTGTTCAGGAGCTTAGCGCAATCCTGCGCCAGGGGGTCGGAGGCCCTCGGACACTCGCGAAGAAGCGCCATGACTCTTCGCGCCAACGCGCCTGTTGCGTTATCAAACGCACTAAGCTTCATGGTGCTGAGTTGCGCTAAGCACCTCGTCGCAAGAGGAATCACTGGGCCGTGTGGACTACTCAGCGCCCTGGCCATGAGCGGTACCACGCCTTCCAGGATCTGCACGCGGCGCTTTGAGAGGCCGGCGATGATTTTTTTGGATTTTTTTGAATCGTCGTCGCCTTCCGCCACGGCATCGTCTTCATAGGCCTCAGCGCCTTCTTCACCACCTTCAACACCTACTTCCGCCTCTTCGCCTCTCGCCTTACCCCCCACTCCCTTTTCGCCCGACATCTTACGCAACAAAGAGCGCAAAAGCGAAAGCGCGAACACGACCAGGATTTCAAAGTTGGGCGGGACGTCGTTTGTCGCGCCGGCGAGCGCGGCGATGCCGTTGGGGGCTTTATTCCCTTCCGACTGTTTGCCCGTACCGCCCTCATCCCCCGCCTCACCGTACTTTGCCTTTTTGTACCGGTCACCCGCTTTCAAACCAGTCTCCTCCACCACAAACTTGTCCGAGCCGGGGGCGGGGAGCTTGATGAGGTACCTGTTGGGTTTAAAAAAAGAAAAAGAGGGTCAGAGCTGCTTCTTCTTTTTTGTCCGTGAAAAGGGCGGCCAAAACTAGTTTCGGCGCGAACCAAATGTGCCGCCCGTCGGACGGCTCACCGCGCTCATAACGACCTCCAAAGGCCAAAACGAAGCGCGCGGGAACCCCGTGGGCGGCGGGTAACATCTACTCAGTGTGAAGGGACGTCAATCAAACATTAGCGGTAAGATCCGTACGGAGAATTAACTGAGCCCGGGTTCCGGGTCGGGTCGGGTTGAAATTGAATTTGAATCAATCGACGAAAAAAAGAAAAACCAAAAAACCCAACGTCTAGACGTCTCTCTCAACCTAGTCAAGAGTGATCGCAATCCGATTGGTCACAGACACTCTATGGACACCAGCTGTAACAGAAACCCTAAACCCTAAACCAAATGTGCTGCTGACAAATCAAAACGAAAAGAAAAAACCAAAAAACACGCACCACCCGTTTTCCCACACCCGGTTTCCGAATTCCTTGACCCCTCTTTTCTGTTCCCCCAACGTGTTTTCCTCCAGGGTTTGGGACGCTTCTTGTTGTTTCACCGCTTCGTCCCGCGTCACGCCGTCGTTGATCACGCTGTAACAAAGCACCAAGGTTTGTTCCGTGGAGGCGTGCTTGTTCTTGAGCACCCCCCGCATCACGGCTTGTAGGTAGAGCTCGAGTTTCGTTCGCAAGCCCTGGTTCGCGGCGAAGGCTAACCGCTTCGTGACCGGTGCTAACAACGCGGGCAAACAGTCGGGCATCGCGCCGTGCTCCGCGAGCAGCGTTAAGCACTCAAACGCGCGGCTTCGTTTCGCCTCGGTGTACGCGCCTCGTATGGCGGCCACCTCTTCCCTTTCCTGCGCGGCGCGGCCGAACACGTCCGCGTCTAGCACGGGGATGATTTCGCGTAACGCGTCCTCCACGTCCTCCGGGTCGGAGTCGGGTGTCACGGTGGCGTCTAAAATGGTGAACAAAGTAGCGCCCAACACGTGAATCATGAATCCTCGGTCGAGCCTTGTGGTGAGCAGTGACACTATGCTCGGCAGGTGCGCGGCGCCCAGCCCAGCGCTTGCAGAAGCCAACGCCGCCCTTGCGCTGTCCCGCACCCCCTGCGCTCGGCTCCGCAAACAGTTGGCCATCTTTCCCAAAACGCGAGAGATATCCGCGTCAAGGTCGCGCGCGGGTAAAAGCCGAAGCACCGCGACCATCGCGGCTGCGGCGGCCGGGCGAACGGTACCTCCTTTCCCTTACGATAGGTAAAAGAAAGTGTCAGCCGCGTGTATCGCGATGTATGGGCAAACAGTCACCAGCTGAGAGATAAAACGGAGAGCCTGGATTTGGGAAACGCCCAAGGCCGTACCTTCGTTGTCCTCCACCACGGCGAGCTGTTCTAGTTTGGGCAACACGTCAAGACGGAGGCTCGCCACGACGTCAGGGTGCAGTAGCCGTCCCACGACGTTCGTCGCGACCGCGGGGTGGCCGGTTTCAATTTCCACAGCGTCCTCGCCGAATACGTCAAACTCGTGGAACTGTTCCAGAATCGTCGCCGCGGCTCGGATGTGCAGCGCTTTGCTTCCCTCCACGTCGTACCCGCGGCCGCCCAAGCCGCCTCTACCCGCGGTAGCTTTGCGCAAGGTGGCGTGTAGCAGGTCCCTGTACGGGCCCCATGGAAGGGCGCCCGCCAGCGCGCCCACCGCCGCCGCCGCCGTGGACGCGACGTCAGCGCCCGGGTCCCCCAGCGCCGCCGTGGCGAGCGGCGCCAAATAACCGACGATGGTTTCGGCAGGCAAAAGGTTCGCCACGCCGCCCGCCCGGTCGTCGTACAAATCGTTTTGCGCAGGCATTTCCTGATCATCAAGACCAACACCGTCACCTGCGTTTTCAACAAGCAACTCGTTCGTCTCCTTGGTTTTTGCCGCGGCGCTGCTCAGGCGCCGCAGCGCCCGCGCGCGCCGGTGCGCCTGCAGGTGAGCGGCGTTGAAAAAGAAATCTTTTTCCGGATCGGAGTCGTCCGCCAGAAGCGCGTACGCGCCGGGCGCGGCTTCGGGCCAGGTTTTCGCGAGTTTCCGAAACGCCGCGATCGCCTCCGCGCGCGTGGTCATGTCGGGCGCTCTTAGCAAACCCCGAATGCCAGGCGCGATGACGCGCATCACCACGTCGCCGTGGGTGTGTTTCAAGAGGTGGTCGTCGTCGGTACCGTTAGATTTATAAACACCGTCGACGCTGGCCCCGGTACCGTCGGTACGGTTAGACGTAACAGTTCCGGCGACGGCGCCATTCCCAGGGCTAACCTTGTCATTCCCAGTGCCGCCGTCATCAGCACCACCCTTCGCGCCAAACGAAACCTCCTTCGCCGCAACCGCCGCGTCCAGCATCCTTCCCAGCGCCGCCGCCGCGGCGTGCCTCAGGGCCATGTCCTTCCCCCGAAGTTCGTGGAGCAGGTGGTGCGCGATCGGCGTGCTTGATTGCGGCGGCGTTTTCGCGAACCAGGTAAGGTTCAAAGAATCGTACGCGTCCAGCCGTTTTTCGTAATCGATCCCGTCGATTGATTCTTTGGATTCGCTGTGAAGTCGGGACAGCACCAGTGACGCTTGGCACGCACCGTGGTCCCAAGCCCCGATCGCACCGAATGCGTTACAAAGCGCCCTTCGCGCGCCTCGGGTCCGCAGCCGTCCAAACAGTGGCGCCAGCGCGACTGCGTGTTTCGCCGCCGATTGTTTCATCGAGGCAATCTGATTGGAAAACCGAAAAGTGTCAGTCTCGTATGGGCAAACAGTGTGCCTGGATTTGGGAAAGGACCAAGGCCGTACCGTCTCCTGGTCGTCTTTCCCCAAATCGGGCCTCGGCGCGACCGCGGCGAAGGCGTGGAGCACCTCCGTGGCGGCCTGCTCGTCAAGGCGCTTCACGCCTAAAACAGGCACCAAGACATCCGCGACCGCGGCGGACGCGGCGGCGCGGCCTAATAAAGGCCCTAAGCGTTTCAAAATCTCCAGCTCCCGTCCCGCCGCGCCCGCCGCGAGCACGGCGGCGCCGCGCTTCTTGTCAACCTTGGCGAGTTTTTTCTTCCCGGGTTTGGTGTTTCCGGGTTTGTCGGTGGATTCGTCTTTTGGTGTGGAGTCGTCTTCTTTCTTTTCACCAGAACCGGTTTCGTGTTCTTTCGGTGTTTCCGCGTCTTGAGCTGTTTGTTCGTCACAAGCAACCGGTTCCTTCTTCGCCATCGTCAGCGGTGGTCCCCCCTTGGACGCGCGCGCGGCGAGCGCGCCTCTTAGGGCGTCCAGCAGCGCGGGCGCGTGCGCTCGCAGCAACTCCGCGGCGACGCCGTCTCCCATGCGTTCCAGTTGATCATCACTGTGCTCCAACCTCCAAATCTCCGCGCGTTCCACTAAGGACTCGGCGACCGCCAACGCAGCGGCTCGCGCTTGGCCAGACGCCCGCGGCGTTCCCAACGCGTCCCACACGTCCGATAGGAACGAACCAGCCGAGTTGGTGACGTTTACCGACGAAAAATCGACGATCAACGTCCCGGTGGTATCGACGGTAGTCCCGCCAGGATCAACCGTATCAACCGCCGCCGTACCGCCGGTGTCAAACCCACCCATCAAAAACCGAGCGCACCGGTCGTCCCCCGCGATCGCGGCGATGAGCGCCACCGCGGGCGGCGCCGCGTTCGCGCTACTGCTCTCGGCGGCGGCGCGTTTCGCCATGGGCGCCAGGGCGTTTGCAATCGCGGGCCAGTACCTGGCGTAGTCGAAGCCGGGGTGCCTGGTGAACACCGAGGCGAGGAACCGGGTGGCGGCGGCCCTGATTGTAAAAAAAGAAATGTCAGTCTCGTATGGGCAATCAGTCGGCGAAACGTGGTAAATGGGAAATACTTACCGTACGTCCTTGGCTTCCTTGGACGCGCGCGGGGAAACGCCTCGGGGCGCGATGTTGCAATCGGTTCCGTCGTGTTTCTCTTGAGTTACTCCTGAGTCCTCCGCAGACCTCGCGTCCGCCGCGGCTTCGCAAATCGCGGACGCGGCGGTTAACAGCTCCGTGGTTAGTGAAAGCAGCGCGTCCAGGTAAAACCCGACGTGCGTCCCCGCGGCTTTCAACAGGTCGTGCGCCGCGCGAAGAAACCCTTCCGGGCGTTTGCTTCCGGTGCTTACCAAGTGTCCCACGTTCGCGTCTCGGGCGGCTTTTTGCCAACCAAATTTAACCGAGTTATTGCCGGCGCCCGTTTTCGCAACCAAAACTTCCCACGAATCCTGACCCGATAAAAAAGAAAGTGTCAATCTCTCGTAATGTGTATGAGTAAACAGTCAGAAGAGGTAAGACGTCCCTTCTGGTACGAGTATGGGCAATCAGGGAGGCGAAATGTGGGAAATGGGAAAGGCCCTTACCTCGCCGACGGAAAGTTTCGCGCGCTCCGATCCCTCTAGGGGCGCGATCACGGCGTGCACCAGGGGGGCGATTTCGTGGGGTTCCAAGTTACCGATCCACGCCAGCGCCGCGGCGCGCAACGGCGCGTGTCGTCCGCTTCGTTTTTTCAACCGCGGAAGCAACGCCTTGACCACGAGCGACGCGAAGGCGGGGCGGTGTTCCTTTGTCACCGCGGGCGGCGCGCCGCCGAGTGCGTCTCGGGTTTCGGTTTCCCCGTTGTGTCCTCCCGCGTCTTCCCTCCCGAGGTGTAGGTTGATGAGCTCGTGCTTCATTGTTTTTTCATCCGCCACTCGGCACAGCCTTGCCGCATTTTCAACACTCAAGTGCGGCAGCCGCCACATTCCAAGGCACGTAATGGAAAGCTGCGCCACGTCGCTTTCGTCCGCGCTTACGTGTTTCTCCAGCGAACGGCGTACCGCGTCGCCCACGCCCCCCTCCAGCGCTCGCACCGCCCGCCCGCCGCCAAGCGCGTCCTTGAACAGCCTCAGCCACTCCCGCAATCCGTTTCTGAAGGCTTTGCCGGCGCGTAAGGTGCCGTCTTCACGCGGGGCGTCGTACAAAAGAAACAACTCGGCGATTTGTTTCGGGTTCCGGGCCGCGAACGCCGGGGCCGAAGCGACGCACTTGAGCAGCGTACAAAACCGCGTCCACCGCTCCACGCCTTGTTCGTCAGGGAAGTTCTCGGCGACGGCTTTGGCGCGCAACACGTTCCTTTGGGGTTCGGTTTCGGGGTTTCGGGGTTTCGGGGAAGCGTCGTCATCAACGGGCTTGTTCTCGTCGTCGTCATCAACGTCGCCGTCGTCGTCCTCGCCGTCCTCGTCCGCATCATCCTCCTTCCCCGCGACTTCCGCGACTTCGATCCACCCGCGCCGCCGGCCGTGCGTTTTCAGCGCCGCCGTCGTGGTCTTCGCCGCGTTCGTCGCGCCGTCGTGCGTGCGCAAGCACTCGTTTTGCGCTTCCGCGAGTCCTTCGTGAAGCACAACGCGGGCGTCGTCCAAACCGCTCTTGGACGCAAGCGCGGCTAACAGCGTGATCAACGGAGGCCAAAGCGTGCTTAGCCGCAACCTCGTGGCACCGAGCGCGCAGAGCTCCAGGGGCGCGGCCCATTCGGGGTTGAATTCCTTGTCCCCGGAAGCGACGCACCGCGCGGCGCTTGCTATGGATACCTGACAACTCTTGGCGTACTCCATCACCCCCGTCTTCGTCACGTCCGAAGCGTCCCGCGCGTTGATGTTCGCGAAAAGCGCAAAGAGTTCGCCTAAAGACGATGGCGTCGCGCCGGGCGACACGGTGTCGACACACACGAACTCGCTCTCGCCAACGGTTCTTGATAACTCGCACAGGAACAACAACGTGGCGTGCCTCAGGTGCCGGGAAGGGTGCTCAAGGTTCTTTGCGACCATGTTTGCCACGACGAACAAAGGTGTGCGGTCTGTTTCGGTGCTCAAATCCAAAGCCATCGTCCCATTTTTTTTGGAGAAAAAATCCCCCGTCGCGTGTCGAGTACCTTCCGGGTCGTCCGCGAAACAGGCTTTCAAAACGTCCGCCGACGCCAAAACGATTCCTGGGCAGTCGAAAGCGACGTGTACCCCGCGTAACGCGAACTGTACCGAGCTTTTCGTGCGTGTGTGCGTTGTTTCGGTTTCTGTAGTACCGTGCGTTGTTTCGGTTCCTTTAGGACCAATGTGCATTTTTGATTTTTCGTGAAGTACCGCCCTCGACGCCAGCGCCGCCGCCAAAACTGCCTTTGTGGTTTTCGAATCGTCGCTCATAGCGTACCCGTCGTTCGTCTCGGACTCCAAAACGTTCAAACCCCACACCGCCGCATCACGTGTCGCGTGCCAAGCATTGCAGCCGAAATCGCAGTGCGGCACCAAGCGAAGCAACGCCCACCTTCGCGATGCGGGGGGCGGCTTTGGGGTTTGGCCGTTCTTCTTTGCGCTTGCTTTTTTCGTTTTTGATTTCGGAGCCGCCGTTTCGTGTCGGCACCGATTCACAATCGCGTCGGCGGTTTCCCTCGACGCGGCGCATAGCAGGGTATCAATCGGCATGCCGTCGTTGTCAACCCCCCCGTTCCGCCCTAGCAACGCGTCGCACGTATCCCCGAGAAGCGCCGCCGCGGCGTCCGCGGTTACCGAACTCCAGTTTTCGCCGTTCACTTTCTCGTCCCCGCTGATGTCCCACCCTTCGTCAATCAACCCCACCAAAGTCGCGCTCGCCTGCGGCAACAGCGCGCGCAACACGTGTAGCGCGGCTTCCGAGTTCCCGGTAATCGCGCGGTTCCGGAGGTGTTGCAGAAACGCAAACGATACGTCGGGGGGCGACGCGGTGACAGCGATGGACCAATCCTTCGCCGCCGCGCCAACCCCGGCTGGACCGACGCTAGCGCCAGCCACGATGTTGTGCGCATCCACCAACGACAAAAGCAAACGGTGCGTCGCGGAGGCGAGAAGGGAGACGTCACTGGTGGTGACACCGACGACGCTGTTTTGATTCGACGACTCAGCACTGGCCCGGGCGAGCGCGGGCAAGATGTCGTTTTTAGCCGCGTCGAAAAGCAACCCATAATTCTCAACCCGAGCGCCCTTGTATGTTTCCACCGCAACCGCCGCGACGTCGCACGCGCGCGCGACGCTTCGAACACGAAACCCGCCCGATCGCACCGCGTGTTTCGTGGTGGCTGTTTCGTCGGCATCCGACTCCGAGTCCGAGGATTCCCAGTGAACGTCCTCCCGTGACGTTCGCGAATCCAAAGCGCGCGTCTCCTTCGCCGCTTTCCTCGCCGCGCCCAAAACTAGCCGCCACATCTCGGCGCACTTCCCCCGCCGCGTGTGCTTGCACAGCGCCGCGACCGCGTGCTCTGCTATTTTGGACGCTCGCGCCGAGCGCGCATCCCACGAGTCGGCCAAGTACGAGGTGGATGCTTCGCGGTTGCTCGGATACACGTCGTGGTTTTTTTTTTTTTCCTCAGCGTCGCGTAAAAACAACCGTCTCGGCCGAAACGCAGCCTTCAGCACGCGCTCCGCCCGCGAGTGCAGTCCTTTCCCCGCGCCTTTCACCGCTTCTGCGAGCAAAACGCCAGCGCCGTGAAGGTTCGCCTCCTGTTCTTTTTGCTTTTTGTCACCGTCACCGCAATCTCGCGTCGCCTCTACGAACAAAGCGTTTATGCCGTCCCCGACGCTCGCGTCGGGTGCGGCGCGCAACAGAAACGCCACCGCTTGCGCGGCAAACACGCGGACGTGCGCCTGAGATAGGTAAAACAAAGTGTCAGTCTCGTGTTGGGCGTGTATTGGACGATGTATGGACAAACAGTCACCAGCTGAGAGATAAAACAGTGTGCCTGGATTTGGGAAACGCGCGGTACGCACCTGCGGGTGTTCCCGTAACGGCTTTGTCATTTGCAGCGCGCCTGGTAAATCAAGCACTAGTTGCCTTTGACACCACTTGCACATGAACGCCAGGGCTTGGAACGTGAATTCCAACAATTCGGGTTCTCGCGCGACGTCCGTTTTCAACAATTGCGCGATGCCGTCCACGCTCGACCCGAAGCTCCTCGTCACGAAGTCGCTTCTTAAATCCCTGGCAAGCGCCTGAAGGCACCGCAGAACCGCTTCCAGCGAGTGTTTCGCTTCCGGGATTAGTTTTGACAATATGCAGCCCAACACTTTGTCCTGGTGCAGCACCAGCATGGGCAAACTGCGATGAATAAAAGAAAGGGTCAGTCTTGTATGGGCAAACAGTCGGAGGGATTTGGGAAAGGCCCAATAACGTACCTTTGGCAAAGCGGTTCGGTTTCGCGTTTCATCTCGCTGAAGTGCGCGCCGCAGTTAAGCTCGGCGCACTTGAGCAAGGTTTCGTGAAAAAAAGAGCTCGACCCTTCCAGGGGGTCCGTGCGAAGCGCCCCGGCGGTGCGGTGCACGTCGAGGTCCACCTCGCCTACCCGGGTGGCGAAGTTCTTGAACACGTGCGTCCGCGCGCGAGGCGGCTTTGCGCCCATCGCTTTCTCCGCGTCCGAGTCCGAGTCTGAATTTTCGGAATCATCGGAGTCGCCGCCATCCTTGTTCCTCCCCCCCCCCCGCTTCGCAGGTTCGAAGTTCCCGAACTTGGCCTTCACGAACTTCTCGTCATCTTTCCTTTCCTGTTTCTTGCTTACGCGCAAGTCGACGTCAACGAAACCGCGCCGGCGCTTGTTCGTCACGCTCTTCGCTGCTTTTGTTTTCTTGCCACCGCCCGACGCTTTCGGAGGCATCGCGGCGTCCCGGAGGGTGGGGTCACGCGGTGGTCCGTGTGCAAGTCACCCGCTCGCGCGTGCCGTCACAAAAAACCTCCGTGTCCGCTCCAAAGCACGCAACTCTTGGCGGTCGCGTCGCCGGACGCCGGTCGCGGCAAGCGCGTCCGTATGTATGACGCTTGAGTGCACCGCCGCCGCCGCCAAGACTTTCCATGCATTTGAGCCGCTTTTTACACTGTTGGCAAAATTACCTGCCCCGGCGCTCGGCGCGGCGGAGGTTCATCACTGGCGGCTCTGTTTCTTCTGAATCGGCAGTGCGATCGTCCCTTTCAAGCGCCGCGCAGGGCACGCACCACGCGCCAGTTTCCACCCGGAAAGGAGTCACCATGGTGCGTACACGTCAACGATTGATTCCGGAGTGACACACACCGCTTTGGGGGGGCCGCGTCTTTGCGCCACCGCGGAACGCCGGCGCGCGCGCAATCTTTCGGACCGGCTTTCGCGTTCGCAAACCCGCGCGTCGGTGGCGCCTTCCGACTTTGCCGGAGTCCAGTTAGCGCCGTGTTCCTATCGCACGAACGACCCGCGATCGCGACGCGCAGCAGGGAGGGCACGTGCGTGGAGGCCGCAACGAGACGTAAAGAAACAACCAGTGTGTGTCGTCGCGGTCGAGTAACGCGTTGTCACCGGGACGCAGCGTCGCGCGATCGGCGACGTTCGCGCGATGCTTTTCGAGAGTTATTTTTTTGACAGGATTCGCCTGAAGCAGCGCGCGCAACCCAAGCCTCAGTCCAAGCCCAAGCCGAGTCGAAATACCACTGACCACACCCACCATACTCAAACTCACCACAACCCATATAGGCTTCCAAGTTCTGGGGCGGCGACGATTCGAGCGGGAGCGATTCGGATTCGAGCAGCAGCAGTTCCGCGTCCGGTTCGCAGAAAAAGGGGTCCAAAAAGAGCGGCTCCGGGTCGTCGTCTTCTTCGTCCTCGTCTTCATCCTCTGATTCCGATGCGGGCCCTTCCAAGTACCTGAGGCCTGGTTCCAGCGACTCCTCGTCCGATGACGGCGTCCGCGTTATTCGTTCCGCAAAGGAAAAGAGGTTCATCGAAGTCAGGGCGACGATCGACGAGATGCGGAACAAGATCAAAATCAACGACTTCATGGCGCTGCAGTCGCTTTTCGACGTGCTTAACAAGCGCTTGGAAAAAGTCATGCAAGTCCAAGGCGGCGGTACCTCCATTCCTGGGTTTTACTTCCGCGCCCTCGCGCTGCTGGACCACGCCATCGAAACCATGTTCGCGAACAAACCCGCCATTAAAAAGATGTCATCCACGAACTCCAAGGCGTTCAACGCAATCCGGCAACGCCTGAAGAAACACGCCCGGGACGACCCGGTGATGGCGACTGGCATGGCGCGGGCCAGGGAGAACCCCGACTCCACGGAGGATGAAGCGAGCGACGCGGCTTCGGATTCGGACAGCTCGGATGACGAGCAGGAGAAGGCGGCTAAGGCGGAGAAGAAAGCGGCGAAGGCCGCGGCGAAGGCGGCGGAACAGGGCGGTGACGCCGACGACGGCTTCGCGGTGGTGGGCAAGAAAGGCCAGACCAGCTCCGTGCTGGAGAAGAAAGAGCTTGATGTGATGAAGTGCCCGAAAGACAAGGTGACTTATGAGATGGTGGAGAAGAAACTGGGTTGGCTCATCGCGAGCCGAGGGAAGAAGGGAACGGATCGGCACGAAAACGTCGAGCAGCTCGCGTACATCGCCACCGTCGCGAAGTGCGCGGCGCAAGAGGTTGAGGTGCTGGTGATGCTGATTTCCGCGCAGTTCGACATCTCAGGCTCCATGTCAACGCACATGCCCATTCCCATTTGGAAAAAGTGCGTCAACAACCTGTTGCGGATCGATTCGCTTTTAAAAGCCAACCCCCAAATCACGCTGGTGGAGCACAGCGAACCGGACCAGAAACCGTCACCGGATGAGATCGTGGGCGGCGCGCCCGTGCAGCTGTGGGGAAGCTTGTGCGCGTTCACGGAGAGGCTTGACGACGAGTACTTCAAATCCATGCAAAGCATTGATCCGCACACCAAGGAGTACGTGTACCGCATGCAGGACGAGTCGCTTTTCATCGTTTTGGCGAGCGAGATGGTGACGTACTACGAAAAACTAGACGAAAAGGCGGTCACCTCGAAACTGGCGTTGCGTTTGTTGGAGCACCTTTACTACAAGCCCGAGCCCGTGTACGAAGCGCTGCGAAAATTCGCGGTGCAGAAACTGGAAGACGCGGACGTCACCGCGGCTAAGCTGGCGAAGGACGCCGCGGCGGCGGCGGCGGCGGCGGCGGAAACCAAGCGGCTCGAGCTGGAACGCCAAAAGACCCTTGAGGAGGAAGGGGACGAGTATTTGGACGACGAAGACGCGGACGAAGCGGAGGCGAAGGAAGCGAGTGAGATTCCGTACCCGACTGGGCAGAAGTTCCCGGCCGCGAGCTTGCCCGCGACCTTGAAAAAGCTCTCCTTGTTGATTTACCGCGAAGGCGAGGGCCGGCAGAAAGCGCGTGCGATGCTTTGCGAGATCTTCAACGACGGTTTAAGAGGCGACTTTCGGCACGGCCGCGACCTGATGCTCATGTCCCGGCTGCAGGAGAACATCTCGCAGATGGACATTAGCACCCAGATTCTGTTCAACAGAGCCATGGCGCAGCTCGGTTTAGCCGCGTTTCGGCACGGCATGTTCGTAGAGGCGCAGGCGTGCTTGGGCGAGCTTTACCTGGGCGGCCGGGTGCGGGAACTGCTGGCGCAAGGCGTGACGCAAAGCCGGTTCCACGAGCGCTCCATTGAACAAGAAAAGCTGGAGCGCCGGCGGCAGATGCCGTTCCACATGCACATCAACCTTGATTTGCTGGAAAGCGTGCATTTGACGTGCAGCATGTTGTCTGAAGTGCCTTACATGGCCAACAGCATGCGAAGAGCGCGGTCAAGCAACAAACCTTTCGCCCGGTTGGTGGATAACTACGAAAGACAAACCTTCAACGGCCCTCCCGAAAACGTGCGCGATCACGTGATGGCGGCGAGCAGGTGCATGCTGAACGGCGAGTGGCGGCAGGCGAAGGCGTTCATCCTGGGGTTGGAGCCGTGGGATTTGTTACCCGGAACTTCCGACGAAAAAAACACCGTGCTCGCCGCGGTGACGCAACGACTAAAAGAAGAAGCCACGCGGACCTACCTGTTCCAGTTCGCGGCGCAGTACAACAGCGTTTCCCTGGAGGTAATTGGGAGCATGTTTGATTTAGAGCTGAAAGCGGCGTACGGGCTTGTAAGCCGCATGATCATCGACGAGGAGTTGCGCGGTATGTGCGACGAGCCCACCCAAAGCGTGGTGATGGCGCACGTGGAGCCGACAAGGCTACAATCGCTCGCCATGCAATTCGCGGAGAAGTGCGCGGTGTTGTTAGACGCGAACGAGAGAGCGCTTGAGCTGCACGTCGGGACGGGCGGCGCCACTGTTTTTGATTACGAAGACGACGGCGGCAACGGCGGCGGCGGGCGCCGGGCCGGCGGCGGCGGAGGAAGAGGCGGCGGTGGAAGAGGCGGAAGAGGTGGTGATTGGGAGGACGACGGCGGCCGGGGCGGCAGAGGCAGAGGCGGCCGAGGCGGAGGCAGGGGCAGGGGCAGGGACAATAACTCAAGCGGCGGCGGCGGCGGAAGAAAGCGGTACCAGGAGAGCTACGGGAACTTCAGTACCCGCCGCGGCGCCGGTGGCGACGGTGATTTCTCCAAGCGCGGCGGTGGGAAGTTCAAGCCGCAACCGAAAAACGAAGAAACGGACCGGACGGAGCGCATGGTCTCCCTCGGGTCCGCGTCTGCTGCCGGGGGGGGCAAGTGAGTTCCACGGGCTGGTTTTAATAACACGTCACTGTGCCTTGACACCACGAGGCATCCTTATACCTCCGCAATTCTGAACTCGACTTCCCCCGACTTCTTCCTTGTGACTTTCGTCGGCATCGTCCTACCTATTTGTTCATTTTTCTTTTCTTACGAACATCGAGCTAAACTAGTGTGGCTAGACCTATTTACTCTTCTTACTCTTCAGTGTTTACTCGTGCCACTCTTGAGTTCGTTCATGAACGTTCGCAGCACCGCTTCCCACCGCGCGGCCCGCGCATCGCTCCACGCCTGGTTTCCCAAATTCGCCTCGAGCTCGCTTCGCACCGCGAACAGCAACCCTTGCTCAGCCAAGGCCACGTCGTCGTCCGTGACGCCCGCTTTCCGTAAATCGTTTCCTAGTTTGTTGATTGACTGTAAATTAGACACAAAGTCGGTTCCGTCCAAAGATCCCAACCCAAACTCCACGAACCCGTCCAGCGATTTCAAAACCCAGGTGCTCCTGTTTCTCATTTGTTCGGAACATTTGGCAAATGCATTTTTGTACTCAACGCTGCGCCCGGATACGCGACGCCAATCCTCAACCGCGCGCTCCACGAATCCGGGGGTGGTGAAGGGTTCGGGCATCGCGTGGCATTTCGTGGATCCGGGTGATTTGTCTCCCTCTCCAAAAATAGCGTCGTCGTCGTCGCCGCCGCTCCGTTCGAACGTCTTCGCGAGCAGCCGTTGTTGGACCTTCGCGTTCGACTCGGCCAGCGTTTGCAGCGTCACCTTCTTGGCGTTGTGCCACTCGAAGTCGGCAGATGCGTACGCGATTCTGGTTTCCGCTACCCTCCGGCCGCAGTCCGGATTCACGGAGAACAGCTTCGCGAGAAACGTGTCGCCGTCGCGAATGGGATTTGCTTCCAGAAAGTGTAACAGAAAATCGTGGGTGCTCGTGATTCGTTCCGCGGCTCGGTCGCCGTCGCCATCCGCCGCCCCTGTGTCCCCCGCTTGCCGTGAAACCCTGGGCGCCACCGCTTCCGTCTGGTCGATAACGATCCAGCACGCGATGTAGGTCATCATGGTGCCAAGCATTTTACTCGCCTGGCGCTCGGGGGTGATGCCTCCGAACGCGCCTGGTGGGACGTAGTAGTGGTTTTTCTCGTCGTCGCATGTGGGGCATCTGGGTGCTCGCGTGCGACGAGAAACTCGGGGGTGTCGGCGCGACCGCACGAGGCATCGCCCTTCGTGACACCGCAAAGCAATCGTCGCGAGCGATGCGTGCGTCACGTGTGGCGTGACCACGCGCGTGAGAGTCGACATGGGCGGGTCGCGGTGCCGTGTGCCGCGTCGTCGCTCGTCCGTTGTTAAATTGGACGAGATTTCGAAAGCTGATGAGTAGTCGTTGGGCGCCGAGACACAACCGTGGGCGCGGTTGGCGATATATGACGTGGGAGCCGCACGCGGGAGCCGTGTACTATCTCGCACCATGGAAAGAAAGCGGTGCTCACACGGCAAGGTGAAAAGCAAATGCGTGGAGTGCAGCCCCTGTCCCCATGGCAACGTGAAATACGACTGCGTGACGTGCAAGGGCTGCCCCCATGGCAAGCTGAAAAACGACTGCGCGGAGTGCAACCCCTGCCCTCACGGCAAGGTGAAACGCAACTGCGCGGAGTGCACAGGGTGCCCTCACGGCAAGCTGAAACACCGCTGCGCGGAGTGCAACCCCTGCCGGCACGGCAAGGTGAAGCACGGCTGCGCTGTGTGCAGCCCCTGCCGGCACGGCAAGGTGAAACACGGCTGAACTGTGTGCAGCCCCTGCCCCCACGGCAAGGTGAAAAACAAGTGCTCGGACTGCAAGCCCTGCCCTCACGGGAAGCTAAAACAAAACTGTGCGGAGTGCAACTCTTACCCTCACGGCAAGGTGAAACACAGCTGCGCGGAGTGCAAACCCTGTCCCCACGGCAAGGTGAAATACGGCTGCGCTGTGTGCAGCCCCTGCCCGCACGGCAAAGTGAAAGGCAGATGTGCAGAGTGCAACCCCTGCCCCCACAGCAAGCTGAAACTAAACTGTGCGGAGTGCAAGCCCTGCCCTCACGGGAAGCTAAAACAAAACTGTGCGGAGTGCAACTCTTACCCTCACGGCAAGGTGAAACACAGCTGCGCGGAGTGCAAACCCTGTCCCCACGGCAAGGTGAAATACGGCTGCGCTGTGTGCAGCCCCTGCCCGCACGGCAAAGTGAAAGGCAGATGTGCAGAGTGCAACCCCTGCCCCCACAGCAAGCTGAAACTAAACTGTGCGGAGTGCAAGCCCTGCCCTCACGGCAAGCGGAAACACAGCTGCGCGGTGTGCAACCCCTGGCCGCACGGCAAGCTGAAAGGCAGCTGCGCGGCGTGCAACCCCTGCCCGCACGGCAAAGTGAAAGGCAGGTGTGCAGAGTGCAACACCTGCCCCCACAGTAAGCTGAAACTAAACTGTGCGGAGTGCAAGCCCTGCCCTCACGGCAAGGTGAAACGCAACTGCGTTGAGTGCCGGGTGCCCTCACGGCAAATGGAAGAGGGGGTGCGCGAAGTGTAAGGCTGTGACAAGGAGCGAATAACGTGGAAGAGGAGGCGCGCGAAGCGAACGCTGTGACAAGGATCAACATACCGGTAATGTGAAACGAAGTTTCTTCACAATCTAATTCCAATGTCTTGCCTCGGCTACCTGGTAGGGTAACTAAGAGTACATGTTTAAGATACCCTACCTCGCCGCCTCCGCGACCGGCGGCGCGGCGCACACGTAGTCCAGCAGGAAAACCGACGTTTCCGCGGTGGCGGCGAGGTCGTCGTGTAGCGCCGCGAACGCTTTCGAGAGCCTTCGCAGGGCGGGCAGGAGGTTGGCGGCGCCACTGCTGCCGCCAAAGACGTCTCCCTCCGCACCAACCAGGGACGACCCTACTGACATCCCCCCGTGCGCCGCCGCGTGAATCACGCGTCCGTGCGCCACGCACAGCTCCCGCGTCCACCGCAACATGAGCTGCGCGTGCGGTCCTTTTTGGACCCGGCTCGTGATGGCTTCCAGCAAAGCCTGCACCAAGGACACGGGAAACTCCCGGAGCGCGCCAGACACCGCGTCAATTGGTGTGCTGTCAAGCACCTCCGCGACCAGCGCGTCGTCGGTTTCGGCGCCGCGCAAACGAAGCGACATGAGCAGCGCGCGTCGGGCGTCGCCTTCCTTCAGCGCCAAGCGCGCCGCCCGCGGCGTGACGTCCTCCCCAAGGTCCGTCGGGTCGAACTGGCACCCCACGTCCCGGTTGAACACCATCACGCCCTCGCTGGTGCTGGCGCACCAGCCGTTGCCCGTGGGGGCGAAGGAAACGTGCTTACACCGAATTTTCGGTCGTTTTTTGTTGGCCTTTTCGCCGGCGCTGGCGCCGACGCCGAAAACGCCGCCGCCGCCAGCGCCAGGCATGCCCCCGTTCGTGCCGTCCCGTTTCCCCCGGTCTCCCCGTCGCAGGCCTTCATCGTCTTCACTGTCGCTGCCACCGGAAGGAAGCAGATCAAGAGGCCCCGCATCCGTTACCTTGTTGCTATCTAGACGCTCGATGACGCCGTCGAAGGCTTTGGATTTCGTCAACGCGAACTTCTTCAACAACGCTTGGCCTTTCACGTCGTACATGCACACGACTTTGGCGTCCCCGCCCGCTAGCAGTAACGCGCCGTCCGCGCTGTACGCCAGGGTTTTGAAACTCCGGCCAGCCGCGATGTTCGAGCCGCTGCGCAGGTCACCGATAACCTTCCCGCCCGCCATGTCCCGTCTCCCCTCGATCGTGCCTTCCAGCTTGGCGTCGTTGGGGTCCCACAGAAACACCTGCCCGTCCAACGTGGCGCTCGCGATTTGTTTCCCGTCCGGCCGAAACGCGACACACAACACGTCGTGTGCGTGCGGAAGCACGTCCGTTTGGCCTCGGCCTTCGTACACGTCCCACATCCGCACGGTTTTGTCCCACGATCCGGAAACCAAAACCGTGCTTTCCGGGGAAAACGCCAGCGACGTTACCGGGCCTTGGTGGCCCGCCAGGATGTCAAGCAGCCGGCCGGTTTTTAGGCTCCAAATGAAAATCTGGAACGTGTCCACGGAACCTACAGGTAGTTTGGAAAGGAATTTGGTTCGAAAACGGGTGTCAGCGAGAGCACGAGAATTGCAGTTGACGTCGACACGTCGACCGAAAAACGTTTTGCGAAAAAACGAAAAAAAACCTTCGTACCCCGAGAAATCAGACTTAAAAAGCTCGTATGTTGTGAAGATCGTCACTGGTCATCGGCATTGGATTTCGTAACAATCATCATGTTTCGGAGGGTTATTTGAAGGGTTTGGGGTTGCGGGCGGGGGTGGATATCCGGTGACTCGGGGGTAAGGTTCAGGGCATAAACCCTAAAGAACCTAAGAACCCTGAGGAGTCTTCCTCGGCAAAAAAAAACCAAAAGAAAACGAAAAAACGTACCCGCGCAAACCACCTCCCCCGTCGGGTCCACCGCGAGGGACACAAACTGACAAGGATCCGGGCTCGTCAAGACTCGAAAGTTCCGGTATCGCATCAAGTCGAAGGCGCGGACGGTGCCATCCAAACTGGCGCTGACCAGGGCGTGCCCTGAGGGCAAAAAGCACACCGCGCTGACCGGGGCTTTGTGTTCGCTGAAGGTCACGAAACACGACCCGGTTTGCGCCGACCAGACCTTGACTTTGTGGTCGTCGGACGCGGTGGCGAGCATGCTTCCGTCCGGCGCGTACGCACACGCGTTGACGTCGAAATAATGGCCCTGTTGCTTGTACACGTACGCCTCGGATTGCCACTCCCAAACCACCAGCTGGCCAAGCCGCGCGCACCCCACCGCGATCCAGTCCCCGGTTTCGTCGAAACTCACCGCGGAGATTTTCTCTTGGCTGATTGATAAAGTTTGCACCAACTCGAAAGAGCCAGGACCACCAAGCCGGTGCATGGTGAACACGCCGTGTCCGAACCCGCACACGAGCATGTCGCTTCTGGAGTGGTACGCCGCGCACGTAAGCTTGGCGGGCTGGTGGAAAAAGTGTTTGCCGACCAGGCGCCAGCGTTTGGTTTTTGTTTTTTGGGCTGTTTTTTTTCGTTTTTTTGACTCTTTTTCAGATTCGTCCTCGTCCTCGACATCCTCCAGCACCCACTCGAACAGCGCGCCATCTTTGGACACGGTGTAACACGCGTCCCCGGTGTCGCCCCTAAACGCGACATAAACTAGCTGTTCCCGGTGTCCCGCCAGCGTGGGTGGGGCGTAGTTTTCCATCGCGTTCGCGCTGTATATCCGCGCGGTCAAATCTTTCGACCCGACGATGATCCACTTTGAACACTTGCTCCACCCGACACATGTCGCGTCGTCGTACATCCCGCCGTACGCGCGTAGTAAGCGGAACGGCGCGAACTCCTTCAGCATGGTTGGCGTGGCCCAAACCTGCACGGTTTTGTCAATCAGCACCGCGAAGGACCGGCCGCACGGCGAAAACTCGCAGGACGTGACCTTGCCTTTGAAGTTCATATGATGCAGCACCACGCGCTTTCTGTGAATGAAGTGGGAGCGGTTTAGGGGTTAGGGTTCAGGGTTGGCAGGCAGTGCTTAGGGTTTGGCTTGAGGGTTTGCTTAGGGTTTACACATCGACGAATACGTCATGATACCTCAGAATTCATCGACTCGATGACGTTTCCTCGACGTCAAAAAATCCCAAAGGCGACAAACACCTTCCACGCGCCTCGGAATGTTTCGCTCCGCATCGACTACGGATCGCTCCGCGACTCGGATCTCAACAACGAATATAAAACTCGATAGGGGTGTCGTCTTGGGCGGTGGGGTCTTTTCGCTCTTTTGGGTGGGTTTTCCTTCCGGGTCTGACGCGGAAGAAAAACAGTCGGGGTTCGGTGCGCCGTTCGCGATTGTGGAAAAGAGTCTTTCATCGAACGACTTTTGTTGGCGACATGTTTTTCGACGTACCTCAGGTTCACCAAGATCGCCCGTCCGTCCGTGTCGAAGGAGATCATGTGCGACCCGCTTGGTGATACCGCGATGCATCGCGTTTCCGTGAGGTTCTCCGATGGCAACGTGGTTGACGAGGACAAGGTCAGGTCCACCTCGGAAACCCGGTTCCCGATGCTGGTCAACAACTTGGTACCTCTCACGCACAGGTTTCCCCCGCGGTACGGCGCGCCGAGCAGGTTGTCGAACCTGTAATGCGACATCACGGCACGGCCTTCTGTGTCTCTGCAGCTACGGCCTCTCACCGATCGGGACGTACTCACCACCAGACACCGCCCGGCGCGTCTTCTAAGGAGCCGCGCACCGCCGCCCGCGCGCGTCCAACTGACCAAACCAACACGACGAGATGCGCAGCCGCCGCCGCCGCCGCCTTTGGAGTTTTATAAAATTGTATAGACCTTTTTTTTTTGCGACATCAAGGTACACCTGTTTCGTGCCTGGGGACTAAAAAGCCACCCCCTGCTTTCACACGACGCTCACTCCGCACGCGCGTGGTCGTTCGTGTCTGGGAAAGGGCGCGTGGACGCGATGGCGAAAGCGACGAGGTCGTCCGAACGTCGCGGCGCGCCGGCCCGGGACGCGCCCGGGGTGCGTGGTGGTAGCGCCGTGAAGAAGAAAAAGGCCGCCAATGGCGGTCCCTCCGTGAAAAAACAAAAAACGAGCAGCGCCTCGCAGTGGCACCCTCTTCCCGTGCGCCTGGATCACGGCAGCGCGTTCACCAGGCACTTGTTCCTTCGTCAGCCCTCGAAGAACGCGGCGGGCGCTTCGGAAGGCCGCGCGCTTTTCGTCGCCGCGGTGCCTCCCGATTGGAGCGAGCGACATCTGATTGAGTTGATGGAAACTTTCGGCGAGGTTGAGGATGGGAACCTGGTCGTCCTGGACGCCGCGCCGGACGCGGCGGGGGGTTTGGTAACTTTCCGCGATGCGAAATCAGCCATGAAAGCGCTCCAGGCCGCGGTGCGAGGAGGCACACCGGTGGATCCGCCGCGAACCACGGGCGCCCTTGCGGTAGGGCTTGAGGCCTGGGTGTCGGATTTCAGGCACGAAAGGGCGGGGCCGATTACCGTTCAGACCAGAATCGATAAATGGTTCGAGACCTTCGAGTTAGAGGAACAAAAGAAAGCCAACGACGCCGCGGCTAGTGCATCACAGGACCACGGCTGGACCGTGGTGGAGGCGAAGCGGGGAAGGCGGAAAACCACGGACGGGGATACGATAACGGTTGGTGGCATTCGCGCCGCTACGGCAGAGGGGCGGAAGAAAACAACCGCCTGCCCGTCAACGAACGAAAACTTCTACCGGTTCCAGGCGCGCGAAAAACGCCGAGGCGAGCTTTACGAACTGAAAGCCAAGTTCTCGGTGGACAAGGAACGGGTGGCGAAACTGAAGGCGAGCCGGAAGTTCCGGCCGAGTTAGTTTGGGTTTAGGGTTTGACGGGTAGTTGTGTGTGACGGGTAGAGACGGGATAAATTGAATCGATTGAAACGCGCGTCTCGCCCTAGCGGGATCACAAAAAAACGACACCCTCCTAATCAATCCTCATCACACCCCCTGCGCCTCCTGTTCCGACCGCACGATATCCAGCTCGCCTTTGGTTATGTCCAGCTTCCTCATCAAAACCTCAAGAGCTCTGGAGACGATGTCTTCCGGCGGTATGGCGCCCGTGGATTCCACCGTGAAAACAAACGCGTCTTGTTTCGCGGTGATCGTGACTAAACCGGGCACGCCCATGTCCTCCGCCTTTTTCAAGCACTCGCCGTCGTAGGCGTAGCTCTCGGGGGTGTCTATTTCAACCTTCTTCGTGACCTCGTTGTACTTGAAAACAGGCGCTGGTGATGACGAGGCGAAGGCTCTTTTCTCATCCTCGGTTAGCCGCGCCATCAAGTTTTCGTCGATTACGATTTCGGGCTCGAACCGGTAAACCGCCGTCGCGACGGGTTGCCACTTCGCGTGGTCCCGCCCGGTGCCTTTCCGCGCCACGCACCGAAGGTGCACCTCCTGGTTCTTCCGTAGCTTGACGATTAGGATTCCGTTGGAGGAGTTCTCCGAGTTCGCGTCCGAAGGCGTGGTTTCGTCACCCGGAAGGCCCCGGCCGCGGGTGGTGCGCGCGTACCTGCGAATTGGGAACGAAAAGAAAAGGGTCAGTCTTCCCGCAACTTGTATGAGTAATTACGGGCGGACAATCGGCAAACTGGGAGGGCGTACTCGGGCCTCCACAGTCGTGTACTCCGGTGCACGTATTGTAGTGTGACCGCACGTATTGCAGTGGTACTCCCTTGCGTCTCCCGCGCTCCATACGTGGCAGGTAAACAGTCTCTGGATTTGGGAAACCCCGAACACACGTACCCCACGGGTACGACTTTCTCGTCCGCGCAGATCAAATCGTTCGAAGTTATTTCTTCCGTTTCGTTTGTGACGCACTTCACTCGCAAGTCAATGCTCACGTCAGTTTTCGTGTCGTCGTCACCAGCGTACTCGTACGGGAACTCCATGTCCGAAGCTTTCATTGAGATCAACGGGATCAACCCTAAGCGATGCGCGAGAAACTCGTCGCAAAGACATGAACTGTTTTCGATGACCTCCACTAAATCGATCGCGATCGTTGGGACCTCCGCGATTATCACTCGCCTCAACGCGTTCGCCAGGGAGGTATCAGTGCCTCGTAACACAAAACGGATCATCTCGGACGTTAACTCCTGGACCTCCACGGTTGGCACGCGCTGCTTTCCTTGCGTTGCGGTCATCTTGACCGACGTACTCTGAACTCTCAAAGCCAATCGCGGAACGCTTTCCACTCCTCACGCGATCACGGGTCCGTGGCCGTGGTTTGTGCGGTTGGAGAGCGCGTTTGAACGCTTGCGGATTCGCGCGACGTTTAGAACGTGTCCGCGACGTGTCCTTTTTGGTAAAAAGGAGAAAGGCGCAGCGCGGTGTGCGGTCGGGGGCCACGCGATCGCCGCGCGCAAACCCTTCCCCCGCGAAATTGGATTTGGCCTTTTTACGAAAACGACTCCTGGAAAAGAACTCGTCAAGAAAAACGGAGCGTTTCACTTTAACATGTCTTGACACTTGCTCGCACCGCGCTTGCGATTGGCACGCCGGGGTCACCGGGTCCGGTCGAAGGGGGCGACGATTGGCTTGTGGTGCTCGTGATGCGAGTGGAACGCCGAGTGGGGTGTCACTTACCCCTCCCCGCGCGACGCGTGGGGACACGAAAGGAAGGGTGATACGTTTCGTGAAAAAGACGCAACGAAGACTCAACGCCTGTTAAAAAGTAAGGTCCCAACGTGTCCATCATCTCTCACTTAACACTGCCGCCTCAGCGCTAGTTTTTCCAGCCCCTCGCCGTACACCGCGACCGCGGTGACGTACCTTGGCGCTTTCGCGAGCCGTAGAAACTCGAGGTGCTCCTTTGGAACCGCCAAAAAGGTCGCCGGTTCGAGCCCCGGCGCGGGTTTTTTAGCGCCGGAACGCGTATCCGTTTTCGTGCCGCCATGTAGATCCGTATCCGCAGGGTAACTAACTATATTCTCGGTTAACCGGTACGTATTAGCCACGTTCCAAAGCACCGCCTGCGCGTACGTCTTCGTGACCGCGTCTTCCGACTTTAACAGCTTGACTATGGAGACGAAACCGCCCGCGTCGTGAATGGCGGCGATCACGTTTCTTTCAACCGCCCCTCGCGAACTCTTTTCGGAACTATACCTCGGCAAGTAACTCGTGACGCACCGAAACAAACCCGTGGCGCACCGCTTGCCCTCCAATAACAACTCGGAGGCTTGCTTGGCGCGTCGCTTTTCTGGTAACGTCGTGCTGGTCGTGGTTTTCTTTTCGGAACTTTTGCGTGTGCTTTTGCGGTTCTTGCTCTTTTGGGGAGTCGTTTCGGTTTCTTTCGGCGCGTCGTTTTCGCGTTCCTCGTTTTCCTTTTCATCCCCGGTATCCTTGTCCTCCTCGTCGGGTTCTCCTCGAGGGCTCGTCCCGACTTCCGCGTCGGGTTCATCTTCTGTTTTTTCTTTATCCTCCCAAAGGCGATTCATATCTCCCGCCTCGAGCGAGTTCGTCCGCGTCGGTCCGGATTCGCGCGCCGCCGCCGCGTTTTTCGAAAGCACACCCGACTTACTCAGCACCGCACACAGCGGAGTTAGCGCTCCGTGTTCGACAAGTAGTGTCAATCGTTCCACCAGAAGTTCGTGACTCAAGGAGCCGGCCGCGCCTGCTTGTTTTTGTATTGATTCTTTTTTTTCAATCGCCGCACTTCGCGCGGCGTCCCCGAACCCGCCGGGAAGACGCCCGGAGGTTCCGAAACGGGGCGATGTCTTCTCCGTGCCTGACTCCACCGGGATTTGATCCAAGGACGCGGTGGACGCAGTGACGTAGGTCAACCCACTCGTCACCACCAAGCCACCCGGGGGTATCCAGTTCAAAGAATTGAACAACACAACCGCGACCGCCGCGAGCGAGGCCGCCGGGGGCGTGTTTTCCAAACGCGTCGACCTGACGAGTCTCCCGAGCCTCGGCGCAGCGTGCCCCGCGAAAAGCCACTTCCCAAACGGTCGCCATTTTCGCGAGACGTAGGTCAAGCACTCAAGCGCGCTTAGCTTTATATCTTCCGCGAGTAGCTTTTGTTTTTCCTTTTTCAAGGAAAGTAGCGTTTGTTCGCGCGTACCCACTCTCTGCGTTGTGTTTACGACACTCGTCGTCCCCGCCTGTGGCTCCGTCTCGTCGTCGCACGCCGCGTCCAACAGAAACTCCAGCGCTTTGGTGTTTGTATAGAACTCGCTAACGACTTCCACAGCGCGTGACGCATCACTCGCCTCATCACACGCATATTCAGTGGGAAAACAGTCTCCGTGCCGCGCTACGAGCGCGAAAAACTGAAGGGCGTTTAGTCTCGCGACGGGAGACGCGGTGTTTGTCATCGTCGTTTTCGCGATACTTTCCCACGCCCCGGACACTTTTCGTGTTTTGGAAACCGCGCTTTGCCGTGTTTTGTCGTGCCTCACCAGGGCTAGCAACAACGCGATTGCGTGTTGCGCCGCGGTTGGTGAGCTTCCGCTGATGAGCTCCTGCAGCGCGTACGTCGCGAGTTTGCCGGCCTCGGCGCATTCCTCCAGCGCTGCTAAGTTCGGGGAAAAACTCACCGCTCCTTCCGCACCCACCAGCAAACAACGAAGCAACCCCCACCCTGTCGTTCGGTCGGTTTGCGTCACGTCGGGTTTCACAGCGGACAGCGCGGCGAACAGCGTCCCGGAGGTGATTAGGGTGTCGCACTCTTTGGGTGAACTCGCCGCTTTGCTCATCAGGTGGCACAGCGCGCTGAATCGAGAAACGGGACTCGCCTCCTTCTTACCCGCCAACAGAATCAGCGCGTTCACATCCCCAACGATGGCCCACACCTCCGGGGCCATATCGCCCGGACACTCCTCCGCGGCATCCTTGTTGCCTTTTTTTTTGCCAGCCATCACTGCACCACCCGGGGGCACCCCGCGCCCCGGTGAGTGCCAATGCCGAATCTGAAATCGTCGCTTCTGGGTGAGTTCAAGGTTGACCGACACCGCCGATGAAATCCAACGATGAAAACACACGAACGGTCGAGTCGAGCGAGTACACTTGATCAACTCGAGCAGTTCCAAAACAAGAAAATACTCGTGCGTGCTGATTCTCGCGCAAAACCGAACGCGCCAGAGTTCCGCACACGCACGCACCATGAGCCGTCAGACCTACATCGACGACGCGACCATGCGGATCGAGGTGCGTTGCTTCTTCTTTTCGAAACCCCGATCGCGGGTGGGGAACACGAAGTGGTGTGAAGGGACACCAGCACACGGTACCGATCTCGCGAACCCAGATCATGATCGCAGGCTGGGGTTTTTTCCTCCAAAGCCATTCATCACGCGGTTCGAAGAAGGCCGCGGGAACGTCGATCAAAGCCGCGTCTCACCTATGACTGACCTGAACTCCTTCCCGCCTCCCCAATCCTTCCCGAACCCAAAAGAACCCCCAACGCGTCGTGGGCTCGGGGTTCATCCAGTTCCCCCCCCAACGGCCGTTCGAAGGGAACGTGATGACGCAACCCCCCACGGTGTCGGTGCGTTGATCTCTTTTTCTGTCGCGATCCCGAAAGAAAAGAAGCGCGGCGAAGATTCGGTCGGACGGTGTCGGTCCTCGAACGGTGTCTCCGGGGTAGGGTCGGGACCGCACGCGGCTGAAAGGCGTGCGCTCTCGCGTGCCGTCGTGCACAACCCACCACCCGATCCGTGACGAAAACAACCACGAGAACACACCAAGACCGAGTACTGACTTTCCCTCATCTTTTCCCTGCCACGTGTAAAAACCTTTCCTAAAAAACAGCAAAACGACTACCCCGAGGAGTGGAAGAACGTGAACAAACCGGCTGGGGCGCCCGCCGCGGCGCCTCAACAAGCGCCTCCTCAACAGCAGTACCAGCAGCATCAGCAGTACCAGCAGCCGCCTCCTCAGCAGCAGTACGGGCAGTACCAACAACAGCCTCCGCCGCAACAGCAGTACCAACAGCCTCAACCGCAGTACGCGCAAGCGCCGCCGCAGTACCAGCAGCAGTACGCGCAGCCCCAGCAGCAGCAGCAGTACGGCCAGCCGCCGGCGGTGCAGCAACGGAACCAGTACGGCGCGGTACCCACGAGCGCGCCTCCTGCGCAACACGCCCCCCCGCAGCAGCAGACGCAGACCCACTACCCTATGGCCCCGGGAACGCAAGCAGCGATGCCGGCGCCGAGGGGGATGGGCATTGGTAGGGGCAAGCCGCAGGGACAACCTCAACCCCAACGCGGCATGCCCCAGCCCCGAGTCGCAGGACAAGCCCAACGATCGCCCCCTATGCAGCAGCAGAGGCCGAGAAAGATTCTGCCGGGCGCGATCGTGGGTTCTTTGGTGGCGCCCGTCCCTGCGCGCCCCCAAGCCGCCGCGCCCCCGCCCGCCTCTGTGATCCGCGCCGCCGTGACGGATGCCGCCACGTCGAAAAGCCAAGCCAAGCGCAACCGAAAAAAAATGCGGGACGGGCTATAACGGGCGTAACCCTAAAACAACGTCCTTAGCGCGTGCGTGGCGTAACGTGACCTGTTTCGCCGTGGACGAAACAGTTGCTCGCTTCGCAACCGCGCGTGGATGTTCCACGAAGAATTTATTATTGGTCAATACGTTTTTCTGAATCCCCTAAACCGGATGACGGATGGGCTGACAAAATACAAAAACTCACGCTCCATACGGGACGGGTCGATGACTCGTCCCTGCGGAGATTCCACACAACACACAAAACACACACAGTCATTCGGTTTACGTTCCGGCGAACACCAAGGCGCGGGGGGGCAATTTTTAAGCACCCCTCGCGGCGTACCGCCGGAGACGGTGACCGACTCGAATCTGCGCGCGAGTGCATTTTGTTTTCAGTTCGTTTCATTTCGAAAAAACAAAACGCCGTCGCGTCGCGTTCGACGCGTAACGAAAACACCGGCGGTACTAGCCCCCGCCGGTGGTTTCGTGAAACGCCTACGTACACACGTACGCGAATTAGCCCGCGAGCGCGTAGTCGTGTTGTCATGACACTCACCCGCTCGTCTCGTCGTTTAACTCATCCGCAGTCGCGCATCGCTTCTTTCCTTTTTTCCAATTTTCCTTTATTTATTTTTCTCCACCGATTTCGTTCATCAGATCTCTCGCAGTTGGTCGCGCACTGCGCTTGCCGGGCGTCACGGGCGTCCGGCGAGTCGTGCCATTTCTAGAGTTTAGGGTTCAGGGTCGCGTCGCGCACCGTGCACGTGACCGCGTGTGGTTTCCCGGAGCGAGACAGAGAGTGGGGCGCGGCGTCCGTTTTTGCCATCGGCGTTTTCGTTTCTTTAATCTGTTGCGATGGTGCCGCCTGCGAAGACACCTCCGAAGTCCGCCAGGCGCCACGCCTCCACCGCGCTCGTTGCCTCCGCGGCTGCTGCGCTGGCGCTTTCCCGCGCGGCACGGGACGCTAGCTCGAAATTTTCCGAGGTGTCCCGCCAGGTGAAGCGACCGAGAAGGGACAATGGACGAAGCACCGGACACAACCAAAACCCGGGTGACACAGCAGGTCGGATACCCGATCCCGATTCCGGTTCCGTGGATTCTTTCGAGCGCAACGCCCTAGGGCCGTTGTTGTGGCACCGGCCTCTGGAGGACGAGTTACAAATCATACCCACGGAGTTCAAAGACGACAACAGTTACGTCAAAGCATTCGAACCCGTGTTGCTTGAAGAAACCAGAGAGGAAACTCGCAACGCGTGGTGCGAGTCGCTTGGCGAGGGGCGGCAATATCGACTCACGTTTCGGTCGTTGCGCGTGGTGCACGGCTCAGGCGGGTGGAGGGTGGCGACCTTTTCGGTGGATGACCGGCGCACGTTGGAGGTGATTAAAAGCTTGTGCCCTGAGCACAGTGTGGGCGTTCTTTGCGTCGAGAAAATTGCAGGGAAAGACCCGTGGCCGAGGAACAAGGAGTGCGACGGCGTGCCTTTAGCCACCGCGGGTTTCGTGGAGAAAGTCTCGGGGAGGGAAAAAATCGTCGAATTTAAATTTTTCGTATCGCCTGAAGTGGATAACCAAGTGGACTGCAGCACTGCAGGGTGGAAACGCTGGCACGAGCTCGTTAGGACCAGAGAAAGACACGTTTTGGAGGCTTTCGAAGGCACCAGAAGAACAATCCGGGGCAAAAACTCGGCGCGCTCTGTTCGCGACGCGCGGATCGCCGCGATTGCCAACGAAACGTTTTCGAAAAACAGTTCAGAATTTCTCGATTTGACCCGAGACGACGCGGAGGACGACACGGAGGAGTCACCCAAAAAAGAATCGGGCGAATTTCCCCCCCCGCCGCTTCAAAAACCGGAAGGTCGGGTCTGGTGGCTCTCCCCCGCGGGAAAGCTGTCAAGCGCGAGCCAGTCATACGAAGCGCTTCACCACGTCCGGCGGCTGTACGTATTTTTTGTGTGTCACCAAATCATAGACTCCACGTTTTGCCGAGTGTCCGCCCGTATCTACTCACGTAACGCGGTCCGAAACACGTTAACCACTTTTTGTTCACAACAACAGACACAAACCCATGCGCGACGCGATGTTACGCCCGCCGAATTGGTTGCTTCCCAAAACAATCGGCGTCGAACCTCCTTCCCTGGCGACAGAAATCACGAACCATCCCGCGCTGATTGCGTTTCTTGACACGCAGGTCAGTATTTCCCATTTCCACATTCCGCCGACTGATTGCCCATAATCGTACCAGAAGGGACTATTCCCTCTGCCCTGACTGTTTGTTTATGCATCGCGATATACAAGACTGACATTACTTTCTTGACACGCAGTTCAACACGCCGCAGGTCAGCGCGATTCGGTGGGCGGCGGCGCACACGCTGAGGCCGGGTAACAGAACCGAGCTTGACGAAACAACCGCGGAACGAGTGATTGATGCGAATACAACGCAACACCAAGCGCAACCGCAAAATCCGCCCTCAAGTTTCCCCTTCACCTTGGTGCAAGGCCCTCCCGGTACTGGCAAGACGCACACGGTTTGGGGAATTCTGAACGTGTTGCACTTCGTGCTTTTCCAGCGGTACTACCAGAGCCTTCACCGGGCGATTGATTTAGGCGCGGCGCGGTCCACGGGCGACGCGGCGTTCGTGGCGACCGTGCGCGACGCCGGCGCTGATGCGTGGATCGCGGATGGGTTTGTTCGCAACCATGAGAGCGCGGGACGTATCGGTACTCGCGATGGCCGTGCTACGGAAAACCCCTTCGACCGCGACCACCCACACCAATCCGACAGCGCCTTCGCCGGGTCCTTCGCCGACCGCGGCGCCGCAGTGAGAGAGATGTTTACTTTTTTGCGAACCGAAACCGGCGTGGAGAAGGGGTACGGGTACGGCGTCGCAAAACCCAAGGCACGTATTGGGCCTTTCCCAAATCCAGGCACACTGTGGAGGCCCGATTACGGGTGACTGTTTACTCATACACATTACGAAATACTGACACTTTTCTTTTACAATCACAAGATTCTAGTATGCGCGCCGTCCAACGCGGCGGTCGATAACTTGCTTGAGCGGATTTTAACGAAAACGTTCGTGAAAGGCGACGGCGGTTCGTATTCCCCTTCCGTGATTCGCGTCGGCGCCGCGGACGCCATCGTGGCGCCTGGCGTGCAGAACGTCACCGCCAGTTCTCTCGTGGATTTGATCGTACAAATGAAACCGCAAGGTACGCGTCGCGCGTTTCCCAAATCATAGACGACTTGTTTTACCTCTAACGCGCCTGTGACTGTTCGGACTGATTGCCCCTCCCTGTTGACCAGGCCATCGTCCAACACACGCGATATACTCGTCCTGCGAAGGGATGTCTTACCTCTGCCCTGACTTTTTGCCCATACACGACTGACCCTTTTGTTTTACAACCGCAAAGAGTGGGACGCGGCGTACCGGAAACAGGACGCGTTTCAAAAAGAAGCGAGTCGCTTTGTGAAAAAGCTGGAAAGGGAACACGTAAACGCGGCTGCTATGTACGGCCAGCACTTAGCGACACGACAATTCGGCGTACCTGACCCGGTTGTACAACAACATTACTTCCGCGAGCAAGACGTTCGGGTAACCGAAATGTTGCGCCTGTGCGACGACCGAGATAAAGCGGTTACCGAGATGGCGCGGTTCGCGTTTTGCTTGAAGCACCTGGGGAATCATGTTGAGAGTACGGGTGGTACGGCGGGTAACACCAAGCACACTACTGGTACCACTAATAACACTACTGGTACCACTACTAACGTTACTACTAACCGTACCAGGACCACCACTAACTTCTCGCATCAGCGCGATTTGCGCGTGGTGCGCAACGCCCTGGAAGCGTCGTTCGTGGACGACGCCGAGATCGTGTTCGCGACTTTAACGAGTTCAAGCCGAAGGTACGTGTTGCCTTTCCCAAATCCAGACACTGTTTGCCGATTGTCCAGAGTAATTACTCACTCACATGGCCCGAAAGACTGACACTTTGTTTTACCCATCGCAAGAGTGTTCCGGGACGTCGCGCGGGGGTTCGACACCGTGCTTATCGACGAAGCCGCGCAGGCGAACGAAATCGCGACGCTTATTCCCTTTCTTCACGGCGCGAAGCGTTGTGTTTTGGTCGGGGATCCGCGGCAGCTACCGTCAACCGTGCTATCCGCGGCGGCGAAACGAAGCAACTTCCAGCGATCGCTGTTCGAGCGCTTCGTCGGTTTAGGCGCGGAGCCTATTTTACTGCAAGTGAGTATTTCCCATTTATCACACACCGCCTCCCTGATTGCCCGTACTCGTACCAGAAGGGACTATTACCTCTGCTCATACAAGACATTCCGCCTCCCTGATTGCCCATACGAGGCTGACACTTTTCTTTTTACAATCAGGTGCAGTACCGCATGCACCCGGAAATCCGAGCCTGGCCGTCCCGTAAGTTCTACGACGGCAGGCTTGAGGACAGCAAGAGCGTGACCGACCGCGAGCTGGCGCTTAACCAGACCCCGTACCAGGTATCCAGTCAGAGGTTTCCGCTCGGCGCGCCGTACAAAGTCTTCGACGTGGTTGGCGGTTCGTCTTTGAAAAACCAACACGGCTCGCTTTCCAACCCGGAGGAGGCGCTTTTCGTGGTGTGCCTGTACTCGGCGATGGTACGGGCGGTGGAGGAGGAAAGGAAGAAAAGGAGTACGGTGGGGGGTAACACCCACAGTACGTTTGGTACTCACGATGGACAGATAACCCTAAACCCTGAACCCCAAAACGTAAACCCCACGTGCGCGATCATCACGCCGTACCGGCAGCAAAGAACCGCGATTTTGAAAGCGTTCGCGTCGCTGTACGGCGGCGACGGCGCGGCTGGTCGGCTGGGTGTCCGGGTAAGCACCATAGACGGGTTCCAAGGCCAGGAAGCGGATGTGGTTATTTTGTCGACGGTGCGAGGGAGCGACGGTTACGGTGCCGGCTCTGGGGGTGTTCATTCGGGGGGGGTCGGGTTTTTAGCCGACGTCCGCCGCATGAACGTCGCGCTTACAAGAGCAAAGGTGCGTATTATTTTATTTCCCAACTCCCCAAAAGCGTTCGCCCGACCAAAACGTGCGATGTAACGCAACAATAGACCGTCGATTCCTCCAATAAAATATGCACATCACGACTGACACTTTGTTTTACCCATCGCCAGCGCGCGCTTTGGGTGTGCGGGCGGTTGGACGTTTTGCGACGGTCAGACGCGTGGCGCGGCTTGGTGGTGGATGCGGAACAAAGAGGGTGCGTCGTTGCCGCCGCGGACGCGTCCGACTTGTTCGCGAACGTCGTGCCGGTTGAAAAGCAAAACTCGATCCGAAGCGCTTTGAACGACGACCGCGGCGTTCGCGGAAACGCTTCCGGAAGGGGCGGCGACCGAAACGCACACTCGTTTTCGCGCGGGTGGGGAGGTTCCGGAGGCGACGGTGGAAACGGTCAACAAGTACCTCTCCCTCCAGGACCCCGGAACGGGGGTACCGACGGGGTTGGGAAACACACCGCGGACCACCACGCGAGGGCGGGGCTTGATTACGGAGACTTGTGAAAAAGTCAGTTGTTATTTAGAAACCAGACACCCTTTTGTTTTTTGCACCGAGGCGCTCGTCTCTCGAAATCTAGCTCGTCTTTCTGTTGTCGTACCTTTCACGTCGCCTCCTCACAGCTTGCTGTTAAGCATCTCCTGCAATCCCCCGTTCGCGAGCAGCTTAAGCGCCCCCATCCACGGCTCCGGGCCGTCGTTGCACCCGCCCACGAACTTTCCTTTCACGAACACCGCGGGGACGGAGGTTGCTTTGTGTCGAGACCGAATCTCGGACCGGACCGCGTCGCCTTCCGCGAGGCCGTCGAAACTAACCTCCGTGAACGCCACGCCTTGCGACTCGAGGCCCTTCTTGACCTGGCGGCAAAACAGACACCCGCGAGTGGAAAACACAACCACATCAGCGGAGGCGACCGTGGTGTCCAGCTCGGAGGCCATTGGCGACGGCGACGACGCTTCGGAAAGTGTCACGTGACATGCGAAAACAGGCGCGCTATCGCGCTATCGAGCGCTGCTGTTTTCCAAAACCCCTTTCGTTACCCATGCTGTTTCGTTCGCGCCTACCAAGACCTGCTCTTTTCAATCTCGCTCGATCGGTTTTAGAGTGGAGCCGCACGGGGCGATGTCGACCTCAGGAGGAGGTCGTCCCTCCCGGGACAGGAGTAAGCCAGAGGCGTACGTGTTTCTCGGCTCGTTGTTCCTTGTGTTTTTCACGCCGCGCGATCTGTTTTGTGTGTCCTCACGTGCGGGCGACTCGAGGCAACCGTGGCCCTCGTTTTGCGATTATGTTTTCTTTCTCTCGCTGTTTTTTTTTTGCCTTGTCACCGCGCCACCGCCGTCCGGTCCCTCGCGCGTGAACGCGACCGTAGGGCCGGCGCACGCGTGATGCAACACACGCGCTGACGTTTCCGTATTCCCCCTTCCCCACGTATCGCCTCCACAAACTCGAAAAACAGGTTCGAAGCGGGTGCGGCGCCGCCGCCTTCCGTGCTCGCCGCGCGTCACAAAAAACGACTTACCACGGGGGACGACGACGGGAGTTTGTCCGGTGGGTCCGGGCGCACGCGGCGAACGGCGTCGCCGAGAGCGCGAAGCGCTTCGGAAGGAGGACCTACGCCTTCCGAAGCGGGTGCGTCCATGATTTCCGATGGCGAGGCGTCTTGGGACGGGAACGACGACGGCACGGAGGATGACGAGTTCGTGGTGGCGGTTGGTCATGATGAGAACGACGAAGGCGCAGACGATGACGACATGGAGACTTTCGAACAGGAGTTGAAGCGCACGCCGCTTTCGCCGAACTCGGTGCGACTCGAGATCGACAATTTGAAAGCGGAAAGCGCGGTACCCATCGAGGCGGTGTTGGCGAGTTACAACTCGGGGAACGGGGTTGGGGGTGGGGAAAGGCCAATCGCAACGGGCGACGACGACGACGACGGCGACGGATCTGATTCCTCGGATTCGGACTACGACTCGAGCGAATCGACCTCGTCCGAAGACCGAGACGATTTAGGCGGTGTCGGTGGTGCTTCCATGCAACCTGCTGTAAAGCACGAGTACGCAAATGCTGGACCTGCGAGTAACTTGACTCACTGTCAACTCGTGGACGTCACGAAACCGATCCAATCCAGCAACTTGTCGCTACCCTCGGTGTCCGAGGTTACGTACGAAAGCGCGCTAGCGGAAGGCGAGCGCATTCGCCACGAAGACTTTGTTTTCGACAAAGCCTGGTTCGTGTTACAGAGGCCGCCTAAAACCCTACCGCGACCGAAGTTTCCGGAACCGGCGCGGAACAAAACGCACTGGGATCATTTACTGGAGGAAATGAAGTGGCTCGCCGGGGATTTCGTGCGCGAACGCAAGTTCCGGCAGAAACTCGCCAAGAAAGCGGCGTACGCGGTGCAAAAGTCCGACCTGGATTTGGAATCCAGAGTATTGAAAGCCGCGCGAGATGAACAAATGCATCAACGGAAGCACGCGCGGTGGATCGGCAACGAGGTGATTCGGTTCTGGATGAAGGTTGAGAAGGTCGTGCGGTTCAAAGCGCAAAGCGTGGTCGACGCGAAGGTACGTATTGGGCCTTTCCCAAATCCCTCCGACTGTTTGCCCATACATGACTAACACTTTCTTTTATTGGTATCAGCGCAAAACCGTGATGGACAAACACCTCGATTTCATGTTAGCGCAAACGGAGCGGTACTCCACGATGCTCGCCACGAAGCTCACCGGGATTGACGAGGAGCCGAACGAGGGCTCGCAAGGTGTTTCACAGTGTTTAAACCCTACAAAACCTCTCGCGTTTGACGACGCGTCTACAGAAAAAACCCTTTCCCTCCCGGGAGCGCCGGATTCGGGCGGCTACGCGAAGATCGCCGTGGAACCCGGGACTTCGTCGGATCGCGATCGCGAGGACGAGGACGAGTTCGTTGTTGGCGACGACGAGATGGAAGAAACGGATGACGAACAGACGTTGGAGGAGGAGATGAGGGCGGCGGAGGCGGAGGATGGTGAGGACGCGGCGGCGTTAGAACAAGAAGGTTTAGCCGCGGATGCGGAGGTTCCCATTGAAACGCTTTTGCGGCGGTACCGCGAAATGGAAGCGGCGGAGGCGGCTGCGAACGCGAAAGAGGAACAATCTGAGGAGAAAGAAACGGAAGAAGAGGACGATGATAAGGAAGCGACTTTCGCGGATATCGACGAGGATGACGTAGTTGCAAAACACGGTTCGCACAAAAAAGGCTCTAACGAAAGCGCCGACGACGACGAGAACGAGTTCACGGTGGGCGACGAAGATCTCGACGAGGACGACGAAGAAACGCTTGAAGAGGAGTTACGCGCGGCGGCGAGGGAGGACGTCGGGGACGACGGCGCCGCGGAGGCGGCGAACCTTGCCGCGGACGCGGAGGTGCCTATCGAAGAGTTGATGCGCATGTACCGCGAGATGGAAGCGGCGCACGAGGCGAGTACCGGGGCTGGTGTCGACGAAGCGAATGAAGACGAAGACGAGCAGAGTGATGAGTTTGATGAAGATTTAGAGGAAGAGCAGGGCGACGACGACGACGACGACGACGACGACGAACCCGGAGTCGCGTCTCTGGTGGATGCCGGCGACACAGAACTGACCGCTGAAGAGAAAGCCGCGAGTGACGCGCGGCGTCGTGTTTTGGATTCCCTAGCCGGCGACGCCACCGCGTTACAACCAAAAGGCCACACCCTGGATTCGGAAAGCGCGAAAAACTGCCGCGTGCCGTTTCTTTTGAAACACACCCTGCGCGAGTACCAGCACGTCGGTTTGAACTGGCTCGTGAGTTGTTACGACAAGGCGCTGAACGGCATCCTGGCGGATGAGATGGGTTTGGGAAAAACGATCCAAACAATCGCGTTGTTAGCGTACCTCGCTTGCGAGTGCGGGATCTGGGGGCCGCACCTCATCGTGGTACCCACGAGCGTCATGTTGAACTGGGAAGGTACGGGGCTTTCCCAATCACCGCGTTCCGCCTTCGCGATTGCGCATACACATCACCGAAGCTGGTGACTGTTGTCCATACATCGCGATATACTCGTCCCGCGTCCTGGCGCGTTACGCCTGCGAAGGGCGCATTCCCGGAGGACTGTTACCACGACTGTTTTCGAAATACCGTGGAGTACAGGGCCTACCCTTCCCAATCCCAGATATACCAATCCCGGATATACCAATCCCGGTATACGCATGGTCCGACCGACTGACACTTTCTTTTTGGTCGGGCCAGTCGAGTTCAAAAAGTGGGCCCCCGCGTTTAAGCTGCTGACGTACTTCGGCACGGCGAAGGAACGGAAACTGAAGCGCCAAGGGTGGAGCAAACCCAACTCCTTCCACGTTTGTATCACCACGTACCGGCTAATCACGCAAGACGCGCGGTAAGGGCCTTTCCCAACTCCAAATCCAGGTGACTGTTTGCCCATACAAGACTGACCTTCTTTTTCCACGCAGGGTGTTCCGGCGGAAAAAGTGGAAATACCTCATTCTTGACGAAGCGCACATGATCAAAAACTGGCGGTCGCAGCGGTGGCAGACTTTGCTGAACTTCAACAGCAAACGCCGGCTGCTAATCACGGGGACGCCGCTTCAGAACGACCTGATGGAGCTGTGGAGCTTGATGCACTTCCTGATGCCGCACGTTTTTCAGTCGCACAGCGAGTTCAAAAACTGGTTCTCGAGTCCGTTGACTGGCCAGGTAGAGGGCGGGGGGGGGGGGAACATGGACCTGGTGTCGCGGCTGCACGGCGTACTAAGACCCTTTCTCCTGAGACGCCTGAAAAGCGAAGTGGAAAAGAACCTGCCAGGCAAGGTGGAGCACGTGGTGCACTGCGGTTTGAGCAAGCGCCAGCGTCGGCTGTACGAGGAGTACATGGCGTCCAGCGACACGAGCACCACGTTAACAAGCGGTAACTTACTGGGCATCATTAACTGTTTGATGCAGCTACGGAAGGTGTGCAACCACCCTGATTTGTTCGCGGGACGGCCTATCGTGTCCGCGTTCGACATGCCGTCTCCGTTGGCGCTCGCCGTGCCGTCCGCGGTGGCGAAACTCGCGGCGGAGACGTCCCTCGACCCGCTGTCGATCACGAAAACGTTCGCCCCCCGAGGAATGCATTTGCTTTCCCTGGAGGACACCAACTTCGCGTCCGCGTTCGCGTTCGGGGGGGGCGAGCGGTGGAGCTGTGAGCAGGCGAGCCGGCGACGAGTCGCCTCGGAGGTGGTGCGTAGGTATCTGTCAGGGGATGGGGATGACGTTTCCGTTTCTTCTGACAAGAAACACCTAGTCACGGGTCGAATGACCCCGTCCTGCGAAAGCGCGGCGCAGTTGTTTCTGGAGGTGAAGCGGGCGCGGGCGAGGGTGGAGCGCAACGCGGTGGCGCGGAGAATCGCCGCGAACGCGGACGCGGCGGCGGACCGGGTCCCGGTGTACGGCGTGGATTTGCGACGAGCCGTGCTTGTTCATTGTCAGGCCAGGGATTGCCACGAAACCGCCAACGCGTTCGGCGCTGGGCCGTTCGCGGTGGCGCCCGCGCTTCTGGAGCTAATAAAACCCCCCGCCAGAAGGGTGATCGAATCCGACGACTTAATCGCCACATTCGTGTTCGCCATCCCAAAAGCGCGCGCGCGGGCGCCGGAGATGGTGTGCGCCTCGCGAAGGTACGTGTTGGGCCTTTCCCAAATCCCGCCTCCCTGTGTTCCCATACAAGACTGACACTTTCTTTCATTGGTATCAGCTCCGCGATGTCCTTGACCTTGGGTATTCAAAACGCGTGGTCGCAGCACGTGGGGTGGCAAGCGCTGGCGCCGCTGCGACACGCGCAGGTTCGACGGCAGCTGTTTTTTCCCGACCGACGCCTCGTGCAGTTCGACTGCGGGAAACTCCAAGCCCTGGCGCAGCTGTTGCGAACCCTGAAAAGTGGGGGGCACAAAGTGTTGATTTTCACGCAGATGACCAAGATGCTCGACATTCTGGAGCAGTTTCTTAATTTGTACGGGTACGCGTACTGCCGCCTGGACGGGAGCACTCGGCCGGAACAGGTACGTATTGTATTTCACCAAATCCCACGACTGTTTTGCCGACAGAGTAATTACTCATACACATCACGAAAGGCTGACACTTTTTTTTTACAATCGCAGCGCCAAATTCTCACCCAGCGGTTCAACACGGACAACCGGCTGTTCGCGTTTATCCTAAGCACGCGCTCGGGTGGTTTCGGAATCAACCTCACCGGCGCGGATACCGTCGTATTTTACGACTCGGATTGGAACCCCGCGATGGACGCGCAGGCGCAGGACCGGGCACACCGCATCGGGCAAACCAGGGAGGTGCACATCTACCGGATGGTGTGCAAGGGCACGATCGAGGAGAACATTTTGAAGAAGAGCATGCAAAAACGGGAGTTGGACCACTTTGCGATTCAAAGGGGGAACTTCACCACGGAGCACTTCACGGGTAAGAAAGCGGTTGGGGGTTCCGGTGGGGGTGGTAACGCACCCAATGCAGACGACGGCGGTGGTGCCCCCCAGAAAGAAGTAGTGGTCGGCGGCGAGCAAGGTACGGGCCTTTCCCAATCACCACGTTCCGCCTTCGCGATTGCCCATACTCGTACCAGAAGGGACTATTACGACCAGAAGGGCGCATTCCCTCGGACTGTTACCACGACTGTTTACTCATACCAATCCCTCATACACATCACGAGAGACTGACAATTTCGGCATTAATCGTATCAGGCGCCGCCGCGATGAGCATTTTCGACCGCGCGATGAGTAGGGCGGTTGTGAAACCGGCGGCGGCGGCGGCGGACGACGCGAACAAGGCTGGTCCGTCGAAAACCGCTGCAAACGACGACGACGACGACGAAGTCGCCCGGCTCATGGACGACGCGCAGGACGACGCGGACAAGGTCGCAGCTAGCAACGCGCTGCGCGAAGAGAACGACGACGCCGCGGAGTTTGGGGACGACATCGCGGAGAAGATTGGCGACTTGGACGACGACGAGGTTGAGCGGAAACCGTCCGTGAGCGATTTGAAAACGCTGTCGGGAGGGTCGGGCGACGACGACGTTCCCGGCGAAACCAAAATCGGCGGCCCTCCTGAAACGCCGACTGCGACTGACGCGAACCAAACCCTTTCGTTAACCCGAGTCAACACCAGCCTGGCGGGGGACGACGCGTACGCGGAGGAGATGATGAAGAAGGTTCAGTTGTCCGCGTCGAGAGGCGAGTCTCTTTCGTCGCAACTGAAGCCCGTGGAACGGTACGCTGTGAAGTATTTAGAAGAAACCGTGCGAATTCTGGACGACGCGGGGGACACGGCCGCCGCCGCGATTGCCGATTTCGAGGAAAAAGAGTGGGAGCTGGAGCAGATTGAAAAACAAAAAGCCGCGGCGGAGGCGGCGGAGGATGACGACGAGCTGATCATCGAAGGTACGTGTTGGTGGGGCTTTCCCAAATCCGTAACACTGTTTGCCCATACTCGTACCAGAAGGGACTATCTCCTCTGACTGTTTGTGCATACATCGCGACATACTCGTACCAGAAGGGACGTCTTACCTCTGCCCTGACTGTTTGTCCATACATCGCGACATACAAAACTGACACTTTCTTTTATTTTCGCAAGGCTGGGAAACCGGGAACGCGGATGACGAGTACCGGCGCAACGTTGACGAGGCGCGAGCGGCGGAACAGGCTCGGGCGGAGTACGAAAGGCTGGAACAGGAACGGTGGGACGCGATGTACGCGGTGCCTTCGGTTGAGGCGCTTAAGGCGGAGGCGGAGGCGGAAGAGTTGAAGGATAAGGCTGCGTATAGCGCGTACGCGTCAACCGCGGCGGGTGACCCGTTCGTGGGCGTGCCTCGCCGCGCGCGAAGCGACTCCCCCGCAGCCCCAGCCGCGGGCGGCGCCCCGCTGCGCGTTTTGTTCCGACTAAGCGCCAAGCCCACGTCGGGCGCCGCTGGAGCGCCGGGCACGTCAACAGCTGGGCCGTCTGGGTTGTCGCGCGCGTCAGCAGACGGCGGCGATGCTTTGGCGGACTCCCGAAAGGAAAAGGACCCGAACGACTCCAAGAAAACGAAGAAACACAAGCGCAAGCGCGACGGGGAGACTCAAGAAGAGCGGGATACGCGGCGGCGGTTACGGCGGCTTTCGAAGGAGGGCGCCGGCGACGGCGACCGCGAGTTTCCGGACGGAATCGCCGGTTCCGGGCAAACTCACAGAGGCGCCGCGTTCGCGTCGCCCAACGGAGGGGGAAAGGTATCCTCGGTGTCTCCCCATCACAGCGCGGATGGAGTAGCACGTTCACCACTACCGGGAGTGCCTTCGCCGAGCGCGACGTCGACCTGGAAACTAGGCGAGGACGCCGTGCTCTGCGCTTTGGTGGATGAGTTCGGCGGCGCGTCTTGGGATCTCGCGTCCGGCGCGTTAGGGTACGACGCGGCTCTTTGCAAAGACCGCTTCCGCAAAATCGTCGCCTCGAGAGCGGCGCGCTTAGGGAACGTGGTCAACACCAACTCGCCAGGCAACTCTGCGCAACAACTCCGGGTCACTCCAGACGTAACGAAAGCGCTGTTCCGAGCCACCGCGAACGAAGCGTTCGGGCTTGGGGGGGGGGGCGGTACGGTTCCGGTACAAGACGCCCCGGAACCCGCGCTTGAGTTGCGGTCGGACGTGAAGATGGCGCGGTCGCGGTTAGCGAGCGAGGGGGGGGTGGTACGTTTTTCCCACCCACCACATTCCGCCGACTGATTGCCCATACGAGACTGACACATTTTTGTTTACATCAGGCGTTGGCGAAGAAAGACGTCGCGGACGCCGCGAAACGGTTCCTGGCGAAAACGAAAAAGTAAACAGAGTCGGAACTTTGTCAATGCAACAACGGGGTAGAACTTCCTTATTACTGGTCTTAGTGTCTCTAGTTTTACTGGTCTTTGTGTCTCTTCTTTTACTGGTCCTAGGAGTCTCTTTTCCTGGTCACAGTCGTCTCTTTTACCGGTCGAAGCCGAAGTAGCCTTGAATCGTAAATGAGTTGCAGTCCGCGCAGCTCCTTTTCAGCTTCCCGTGGGGGCATGGGTTGCAGGCCGCGCACTTGCGTTTCACCTTGCCGTGGGGGCAGGAGTTGCAGTCAGCGCAGTCTCTTTTCAGCTTCCCGTGGGGGCAGGGGTTGCAGTCCGCGCAGTCGTGTTTCACCTTGCCGTGAGGGCATGAGTTGCAGTCCGCGCAGTTCCTTTCCAGCTTCCCGTGGGGGCAGGGGTTGCAGTCCGCGCACTTGCTTTTCACCTTGCCGTGAGGGCAGGGGGTGCAGTCCACGCAGTTGCTTTTCAGCTTCCCGTGGGGGCAGGGGTTGCAGTCCGCGCAGTTCCTTTCCAGCTTCCCGTGGGGGCAGGGGTTGCAGTCAGCGCAGTCTCTTTCCAGCTTCCCGTGGGGGCAGGGGTTGCAGGCCGCGCAGTCGTGTTTCACCTTGCCGTGAGGGCATGAGTTGCAGTCCGCGCAGCTCCTTTCCAGCTTCCCGTGGGGGCAGGGGTTGCAGTCCGCGCACTTGCTTTTCACCTTGCCGTGCGGACAGGGGGTGCACGCCGCACAGTTGTGTTTTATCTTGCCTTGAGGGCAGGGGGTGCAGTCCACGCAGTTGCTTTTCCGCTTCCCGTGGGGGCAGGGGTTGCAGTCCGCGCAGTCGTGTTTCACCTTGCCGTGAGGGCAGGGGGTGCATTCCGCGCAGCTGTCTTTCCGCCTCCCGTGAGGGCAACCCGCACAGTTCACGCAGTTCTTCTTCACTCGACCGTGGGGACACGGGGTACACACCGCGCAGTTGCGTTTCTCCTTCCCGTGCGGGCATCGTTTTCTTGCCATGGCACACGACGACCCTCTTCTTCAGCGCTCGCTGTGACGTCGTGCGTCGTTGCTCTGTTGCGTAGAGGGCTTGGCTTGGAAAGTCGTTGCTTTCGAGGGTCGTCTCGGACGGACCGAAAACGAAAGCTTGCGAGTCGTGAAGAAATGTTTTGAATTTGACCCTCCTTGCCACTGTGGCGGCACTAAGTTCGTCCTATCCCCTGCCCTCTGCGTCCCGAACGTTCGTCCAGGCTCCGCAATCTCCCTGCGCGCCGCCGCCCGTCAGTGCTTGCGGACGCCCGCGCGCGTCTAGGGGCACGCCCGCGCCGCAGTTCGTCCGAATCCGTCTTGGTTGGTGCGGTAGTCGGTAGTCGGTGTCGATCACAGGTTCGGTTCGCCTCGAACGAGGCAAACAGGTTTCCAATCAGGCGGCACCGAGAGTTTCCCTCGGGATCCCGACCCGAGGAGAAGGACGACGACGGGTCCGTGGAGGAGACGCGACCGAGGTCATCAGAGTCAACGAATATACACGGGCTGGACGATATAAAAAGTAAGTCACGAGAAGGGTCACTTGCGGTCGCGAGTACCCCGGACGGACGACGCGCGGCGACAACGATCGCGACGCAAGACGGACCTTGACACAAACGGCCGCTTCACGCGACACGTGTCCGTGTTTCCACGTCTCGCGTGCTTCTTCTTTCCTTCGCGAGCGTGTCATCACACCGGGAAGTTGCGCGTACCACGACCACCACTAACCAACTCCCTACCGAACTCCCTGACTAACCACCCTGCCACAACAGTGGCGTCTTCCATGAGCGCCTACACCCTTTCCACGATCGCGGCGTGGTACTTTTCCAACATCGGCGTGATCCTTTTGAACAAATATTTACTCAGCGTCTGGGGGTTTAAGTTTCCTATTTTTTTAACCATGTGCCACATGGTGATGTGCTTGGTGCTAGCGGCTGCGACCCGAAGCTTGGGGTTCGTGCCAAGGCAGAACCTGAAGAGCCGAAGGCACCTTTTAAAGATCGCGGTGTTAGCGGTGGTGTTCGTTGCCTCAGTCGTGGGCGGGAACGTTTCCCTGCGGTTCATCCCGGTGTCCTTCAACCAAGCCATCGGCGCCACGACGCCTTTTTTCACCGCGCTTCTGTCGCTGTTCATCATGCGGCAGAAAGAAACCCCTGAGGTTTACGTAACTTTGGTGCCTATCGTCCTGGGAATCGTGCTCGCGAGTAAAGCGGAGCCGCTGTTTCACCTCACCGGGTTCATAGCGTGCTTCAGCGCGACGTTCGCGAGGGCGCTGAAATCGGTGCTCCAGGGTTTGCTGTTAACCAACGAAACCGAAAAACTGGATTCCTTGAACTTGTTGCTGTTCATGTCCCCCGTGGCGCTGCTCGTGTTGGTATCCGCGGTGACCGTGATGGAACCAGACGCGTTTGGCGTTTTCGCGGAGAACTGCGTTTCGTCGCCAAAGTTTTTCTGTATCATGTACGTCTGTAGGGCTTTCCCAAATCCGCCTCACAATGTTTCTTCCGCCCCTCTTTGACGTCCACTAGAAGGAGACACTACGCACAGCACATACGCGCTGTTTTACCTCTAACGCTGGTGACTGTTAGACGACCGATTACCCCTCCCTGTTGTCCATACGTCGTCCAATACACGCCCAACACGGGACTGCCGATTGTCCGCCCGTAATTACGTAATACAAGTCACGGTCCCGACTGACACTTTGTTTTCCGTATCTCAACAGCACCCTGAACTGCGTTTTGGCGTTCAGCGTTAACCTGACAAACTTTCTGGTCACGAAGTGCACGAGCCCGCTGACGTTGCAGGTGCTTGGGAACGCGAAAGGCGCGGTCGCGGTGGTGGTTTCTATTTTTCTGTTCAAAAACCCGGTGTCACCCGTTGGGATGTTCGGGTACAGCATCACCATCATGGGAGTAGTGGCTTATTCCGAGGCGAAAAAACGGTCGAAGGAGAAGCTGCGGCGACGCGAGGATTTAGGCGAGTTACTGTCGGGCGCGCCGAACGGAAACGGCGGGAAACTTAACCAGTTGAAGTAATAAAAAGACGAGAGGAGAGACGACGGACTTGTTGTGTTGGGAATCGTCGGTGTGACTCAATTGTTTCAAGATACCCTCGGTGCACACAAACCATCCAAAACACGCCTTCCGTGCTTTCCTAAAACCCGCCTCCCCGCCCCCCCACCTCGTTTTCGCCGTCCATCCTCTCCACCGCCCCACGTTTTTCCCTGTCGTTCTCCCGGCCAGACGCCCATTTTATGTAATCAGGAGACTCACACGCTTCGTACTCCTCCGCCAACCCCTCCACGATTTCCCGCGCGTCGTCGAACTCGTCAAGCCCGTCCGCGAACATGGCGTGCTGTTCGTACTGGTCAAGAAACGCCTTTCGCCGCATGAGCTTGTCGTATTGGGTGATGCACTTGGTGAACAAGTGCCGAATGCTGGTGTGGTTCGCGAGCATCAGCCCTGAGACTTTGTTACTGTTCGTGACGTACGGGCTTTTCCTGGACAAGGCGACTTGAATCGACGCGGGCGCCCATTCGATGAAGTTCGCGAGTTTACGTTCCCGGATGCGTTGTAAACTCTTTGATTGCGCACAAAAAAATGGTCAGGTCAGTCTTGTGTTGGCAAACGTGGAGGCTCCTGATTTGGTGAAACGCCCAAGGCCGTACCTTGTGCACCTGCGTCGGATCAACGTCGCCTTGGATGATGTTCAGAATGGAGATGTATTTCGAGCTGCCTTGGTGTTTCGCGAGGCCGTGCGAGCTGACCATGATGTTTTTCGTTTGCAGCAGCCGTCGCATCACGTCCAGGACGGTGGTTTTTCTGATTGTCGATTGCGCGCCACCGCCGCCGGGAATCGAACCGCCGGTCTCGTTCTCGATGTTCAAAGGGGTGTACCCGGTCATGAGGAAGTGACACCGTGGAGTGGGTATTAAGCTCGCCACTAAACCCACCAAGTCGTTGTTCATGTACCCGGGGTACCGCAACGTCGTGGTGCTCGCCGCCATCACCGCGCTGACCAGCGCGTTGGTCTGGGCGAAGGTCGGGTTTTGAATGTGCAAACGGTCCACTGCGGTTGGGAAAGAAAACGGTCAGTCTCTTCCGTCTCGAGTATGGGTACTGGTAAATGTTACCAGATAGTGCACTCAAACAGTCAGAGAGGGGCGGTAAACAGTAAATACAACACGTACCCGCGATGCGGTTCAAGGCGGTGTTATCGAGCACCACCACGCAGTCCGCGTTTAGGGTTAGCCGTTTCAGCGTGAGCAGGCTGTTGTACGGCTGCACCACCACGTCGCTTGTTTCGTGCTGGTTGGGAAACACGCTGTACGTCTGCACTAGCTTTTTGCCGTACCGGTCGTTCAGGGCTTCCAACAGGTAGCTTCCCATCCCCGACCCGGTGCCGCCCGCGATGGAGTGACACAACACAAACCCCTCTAGGCTGTCACTCCCATCCGCCTCCCGGTCGATCATATCCATGATCTCCTCCTGTACCTGCTCCGCTTGGCTATACCCGGAAGCCCAGTTGTTTCCCGCGCCGCCGCCGTGGCTGCTCACGAAGAAGTTTTCCATGTTGTACAAGTTCCTGTGCGCGATGAACAAGAAAGGGTCAGTCTTGAGTCGGCGAGTGTGCGTTTACAGTATGGGCAAACAGGGCACTTGTGATGTGCGTAGTATCTCACGGAAAGGGGTCCGGCCCTGTACTCCATACAGTGCAGAAAACAGTCAGGGTACTCGGGCCGATCCGTCCGGCGAAACGCGTTCAATGGGAAAGCCGTGGTACCTGAATTCGGAGTTCTGAATCGTGTTTATCACCCGCGGTTCCAAATCCAAAAGCAAAGCTCTCGGGACGTAGTGGTCGTCGTCGGCTTGGTAGAAAAACACGTCTTTTCTGTCCCCGCTGTTGCCATCCTTGGCGAACTCCTCCAAAATCCCATCCTTCGCGATGCCGTGTTCTTGGCACAACTGCTTCCAAAACTCGGTGCCGATCTGGTTGCCGCACTGCCCGACTTGCAGCGTGATCACCTCTCTAGGCATTTTTGCAGTGTCGTGTTAAGCCTAGGCTCAGGCTTACGCTGTTCAGGGTTTCTTACGTAGGCTCGCGTCACGCCGTAGCGGAAGCGCGTAACACGCGAACAATGCCGTGAAACACCGGCGACAGGAAGGCCGGTCCCCGTCCCGCGTCTCGGAGCTGTGGCCTCTACGAAATCTGGCGGGATTTGTTTATTTTGAAATTCGGGCTTGCGAGAACTTTTCAAGGGTACTGGAGAAAGATAGGGGTATACACGTGCAGAAGCCGCGGCCTTCGTCGCATCGGCACACAGAAAAGCACCTCGCGCGATGGCGGCAGGGCCGCGTGGCACGCGGGGAGGAGGCCGGGGCTACGCGCTCGCGCTTGCGATCCTCGCGTTATGCGCGCTAGCTGGATCCGCGGTCGCGATGGAGGCCGGGGATGGTCTGGAGGACGCCTCGGTTTCGGATGGTGATTTTCCATCCTTCGCGTCTCCGATCGTAGCAGACACCGATGGAGATGACGACGATCTCCCCCCCACCAGCGAAGACGTCCCCGTGTGGAACTTCGAACAGGTGGTTGTTACGATCGGTAAGGCGAGTGGCAAGGAAAGGCGTGTTGAGACGCCCGCTTTTTTTTTACGGGGCGACGACCCCGCCGCGGCGGCGACGAGGTTCGTGTACGTAAACTCTTTGCCGATATCGCAGGTGAGTCAATACGCGGCGACGTTTAGTCACGAGTGGCAAACTAACGTACCTGATGACCTGAAACCCCGAGGTAAAACCAGACCCAAACGTTCAAAACCGTTAGGTCCGAAGCAGTACCTATCCAGAGCCAAGGAACACACCTCGGAAGCACGGGACGACGAAGCGCATTTCGATTTGGTCCGGGCGCTCGCGAATTCGTTAGAGGACCCGGGTTCGGCGGACGCCGCGGACCGGCTCGACGCCTCCGAACTCGCGGAAGCCAACACGCTTTTAGAGCAGCACCACCGGAAGCACAGTCGGGCGCTGAACGCTGCGGATAAACACCGAGAACTAAAAGAGAAAGCGCACGAACGCGAGGTCAACGTGTTTCACGCGCGGAAGGCGACGCGGGCGAACTTAGCGCTGGATGAATCTGATTTCAAAGCGCTGTGGGACGAGAGGTACGCCGGGCCCAACGCCGAGGGCGAGACGCAATCGGAATCCGCCGCAGCACACGAACTGGCGCTACACGCCGCGGTCGAGGCCAAAGATTGGGACAGAGTCATCGAAGTCGCCGCGTCCGCGGACCGTGCGGGGGTTTCAGTACCTGAACAAGACGTCCCGCTACGAAAACTCGCGGTGGCGCGGGCGCACTGGCACCGAAACGAGTGGCGCTTAGCAGAACGCGCCGCCAACGCCGCGGTCGCATCCGGCGCGCGGAACGGCGATTGGAGGCGGGGCCAAGTAAGGGCGGTCGCGGTGGCCACCGGCGCGGACGCCTCCGTGAAGCGCGGCGACGCGGAAGGGGCTTTGAAGTTTTTTGCGGCTGCGAAAAGGGCGGACCCGGACACGCCTTTGTTTTCTGAGCCGTACAAAGCCATCAAGGCCTCGGAGAAGCTTCTGAAGGATGCTGATTTGAAGCTTGACCGCGGTGAATCACGGCAGGCGATGGAGAGCGCGGATGAGGCGGTTGCTAAGCTGCGCGGGCTGGGTGGTTTTGATCTTCCGCAAAGCGGGGTTGGCTCGGTAACCACCAACCACGGGATGTTCAGTGGCGCTGATGCGCGGCGGTGTCGCGCGCACGCGCAGGCACGGTCGTTCGAACACGCGTTGGAAGCGTGCGACCGGTCGCTTAAGATGCTCGGGTGCCTTGACGAGAAGAGTTTATCGTCGGATAACAAATTGTTGACCGATTTGGAAAAGAAAGTTTGGGAAAAAGCGTGCGCGGCGGCGGATCCAAAACACCGCGCCAGGGCGTTACTCGCGCGGTCGGAGGTACACTCGCGGGATTTGCACTACGACGGCGCGCTCAGTGACCTTCGCGCCGCTCAGGAACTGATCGAGCCTTCCGCGCAAAGAGGCAGTAGTGAAGCGCAGAGGATGCTTGACGAGATTCGGCAAAAGGCAGTGGAAGCGGAGCGCGAGCGCAAGAGCTTCGACAACAACCGGGACCACGGGAAGATGCTTGATTTGCCTGAAAACTTGGGTGAGTTACCTAAAGACCGGCGATGCGACTTTATTAAAAAGGCGTACAAAAAAGCCGCGCTTAAGTGGCACCCGGACAAAGCCATCGAGGCGGGTAAAACGCGGGCGGCGCGGAAGATGAATGAAATGACGGAAGCGCGGGATAGCGTTAATTTGAAATTCGGGTGCGTGGAGAAGAAGATTGACCCGAACGACCCGCACCAGGGCCACCAAGGGTTCGGCCAGCAACACCAATACCAGCAGTACTACCAGCAGCAACAGCAGCGACAGCAGCACAGGAATCCGGGAGGGGGCAGTAGAGGGGGCGGGCAATTTCGGCACTCATGGGAGTTCTGAATGAGCGGATTTGGTTGTGATGAAAGTTTTCTGGCGCTGTTTTTGCTGAAATCGTGTCACTCGTCATTTTATTTTCTCTTCCTGCGTCGCGTTCAAACCCATTCATCTGTCAGATCTGTCCTTCCCTCGTTCCATTCGCATCCGTCGCGCGCCTTCACGGGACGCGCCTCCCACGATGGCCCACTCAATGCGCGACGACCCGGACGCGGGCGGGTTCAACTTCGACAACGTGCGGCGCAACGACATGCTCCGGGGCACCGGGCTTCACTTTAAAAACGCGATGAAAACGGGCACCACGATCAGCGGGATCGTTTTCAAAGGCGGAGTGGTGCTCGGCGCGGATACGCGGTCCACGAACGGCGAAACCGTGGCGGATAAAAACTGCGAGAAGATCCACTACATCGCCCCGAACATATACTGCTGCGGCGCGGGAACCGCGGCGGACACGGAGGCGGTGACAGGTAAGAGACGCGCGGCGTGACGGATCTGACATCGAGACGTCGACTGATTTAGGGTTGGTTCGCACCGTGGTTTTGCGTCTTTTCGCCGAATGTCGCGGCGTCAGATCGGTTTCGGTTTCCATTTCCACATCTCCATCTCCTGACTGACGCATCACTGAGCTCTCTCCGTACCCCCCCCCCCCCCCCCCCCCCCCCCCCCCCCCCCATCCCCACATGCCTCGCAACCCAAATCGATCCCACAAACCAACAAAAGGCATGATCGCGTCCAACCTGGAGCTGCACCGCATGGCGACGAAACGCGCGTCGCGCGTGGTCACCGCGTTAACGCAGCTCAAGGTACGGGTCGGGGCTTTCCCAAATCCCGCCACTGTTTACTGCCCCTCTTTGACGTCCACTAGTCATTAACAGGAAGTGCACTACATACATCACAAGTGCACTGTTTTATCTCTCAGCTGGTGACTGTTTGTCCATACATCGCGATATACAGCACACCCATACTCAAGACTCGGGACTGACCCTTTCTTTTTCACACCAGACGCACTTGTTCAAGTACCAAGGCCACGTCGGGGCGGCGCTTGTTCTTGGGGGTTGTGATGCGAACGGGCCGCACTTGTTCACGGTGTATCCCCACGGGAGCAGTGACGCGTTGCCGTTCGCCACGATGGGAAGCGGGTCTTTGGCCGCCATGGCGGTTTTCGAAAGCGACTTCAAACAAGACATGACCGAAACCGAGGCGAAGGAATTAGTAGCGCGCAGCATCAGGGCCGGGATTTTCAACGATTTAGGCTCGGGAAGCAACGTGGATTTGTGTGTCATCACGCAGAGCGGGGTGCAATACCTGCGGAACCACGAAACCCCGAACGAAAGAACTTATGTCAGAAGCAAGGGGTACGACTTCCCCCCGGGCACCACGCAGCTGAACCGACGAAACTTCATGACCGCGTCCTCCGCGTCGCTGCCGCTGAACGAAACCGTTATCATCTCGGAAGGCTCGCCGGAAGACGCGATGGTGATGTAGAGGGGAGGGGTTTGTGTATGACGTATATGACGTATATGACGTATATGACTAACCGCGCGGTATGACCCACTGCATTTAGTCGCGGCTCCTTTTCCTATCGAATTTCCTACCTCAAACTGCGCGGTATGACCCACTGCATGTAGTCGCTAGTTGCGTTGCTATCCTAGGATCATCCCTCAAACTTCCTCTCTCTGTTTCGTCTTTGCAACTGCGTGGAACTCGAGTACGTCCCGACGTCCTCGTCTAGGTAAACAACGTCGAGCAAAGGAACTTGGGTTGGGTTTTTCTCGAACCGGATTTTATTACCGTGTTCAGCAGCGTCGTCGCTGGCCAAACAAACCAGCGAGGCGCACATGCGGCAGCACTGTAGGGTGACTAACAAGCGCGACCCCGGGGGAAGGAGGTTCATTTTCTTTTCAGAAACGTTGCTCAGTCTTTTCGGTTTCGGTTTCGAGTTCGTAACGTCATCATCATCGTCATCCTCCGAAAAGACCCCCCCGAACCCTGGAAGCCACTTGGCTAAAAGATTAACCTCCGCGTGCAACACCTGGTTTCGCGAATTAGTGTTCACCGCGACGTCCAGCAGGGTCCCGTCCCTTGTGACCAGCATCGCCACCACGGCGCGATTGCGTTCGTGGAGAGGGATGGAAGTTATTTTTTTTTTATCGTCGAAAGGATAATTATCGTCGAGTCTCGCGTCAACGAACGCTCGCGCCCATTCAAACAACGCGGCGTCGTCCTCTTTTGTTTCGTTTTCTTCCACTTGTCGGATCTCGGGAGGCAGTAATTGTCGCGATTCCCGGATCCCCCGTTTCACCGCGAACCGCGCCCAGTGGTTCGCGTCGTACCGGGGAAGCGCGAGTAAGGAATCGGCGTCGGCGGAAAACGAATCAGCGTCGTCGTCTTCGTCCTTTACGTTTTCTTTTTCTTTTTCGTCTCCATCCGAAGGTACCACCACGCTGGCTTTGCTCGCGCACACCTTCACGATCGCTTTGTCGAACTCGGTTAAGCAAGCAGTGGTGCTTAAAATGCGATGCCGCATCCACCGGTGTGCGGACTGGTCCGCGCTGATTGCGGCTTCGCGGACGCCCAACACGAGACGCACGATTGGCGTGTTCCACGGTTTCGATGAGTACTGATCATCTTTCGGTGCGCTCGCGAACCACACGATTTGATGCGGCTCACCGAGCTCGTTCGGCACGTCAACCACCACGAACGCGACGTCATTTTCGGTAACAACAGAGTCGTTTGCCCATGAGGTACACGTTTCCGAGGTAAGTTCACGTTGTAACGCGGCTGCCAGCTTTCTCTCAGCCTGTGTTGGCTCGTACGGCCTCATCGCCGCTTTTCTTTCGGCACGCGACATGCCGAAATGAGGCGACCGCGTTTGTGGAACCGACGACGACTCATCCTGATACCCAAAAACCTTTCGTGCCGTCCTCGCCCGGGGCCCGCGGACGTGCGACGTGCGCACGAGGCGCCGCGCGGCGACGAGCGTGCCGTCGCGCGCCAGCGCGGTCGAGCGCATGAGTGGAGTGGAGGAGGCCAACCGCATCTGGGAAATAACAACAAGGAAAAAAATATCGAAAGTCGGCTGGTCCAAAGCCGTCGCCACTTCGCGACGCGCGAGATGCGGCGTGCGGCGCGAGAGGTGGTGGATTTGGTCGGGGTGGTGTCGCGGTCGCTTGCTGTGACACCATGTACACTGCCAAAGAAGTCCTTCGCAACTTCCGCGGCAACCTCAACGTCGGTCACCGCGTGCGCGTTGACGCGGTGGGCGGCACCATCATCGACCGGCTCGTTAACTTCGCTTTCGTTTTTCGGCAACAACGGTCATCACGTATCGCCTCGCGCCAACTTCGCGCGCCACTTCGCGTCCCTGCGCAAGCAGACGGCGGGCGACGGCGTGTTGCGATGGGTGCGAGTTGGCGGCAGCGGGGGCGCGAATAGCGATGATGATGTATCCGTTGATGAGACACGGAAACGTTACAACACCGCACGTGGCGATCGCCATCCGTCGTCTGCCCGAGGAAAAGAATTTTCGAAAGATGATTTCGAAACGAACCGCCAGCGCGCGTTGAACAAACGCGTATCCACCGCTGTTGATACTGCCGCCGCGCTGGGTGAATTCACAAGAGCGACCGATGCGTTCCAGGTAAACGCGGTGAACGTCGCGTCGTTGTTCGTGGTGCTGGCGCGGTGTTCTCGGTTGACGGTGGACGACACGAATGGAACCGCGATTGAAAAATTACTAATCAGATTGCGCGCGGTGACCAACGAATCCAGCGGCCGGGTATGCGCCAACGTGCTGCACGCGCTGGGGCAGTTGGAAGCCAGGGACTGGTGGAACCCGCTGCGTGAGACGTGTGTGACTAATCAACAGTGGCGACAAACAGTGGTTGAGTTAGTTCGTCGATCGGGAGTCACCGCGCCCACAATGAACGCGCAGGAAATCGGCAACGCTTACAACGGTATTTCGAGGTGGGTATTGCGCGTTTCCCAAATCCTGACACACTGTTTTACCGAAGCTGGTGACTGTTGTCCATACATCGCGATATACCCGTACCAGAAGGGCGCATTACCTCTGCCGATTGGGGAGCCCGTGATTACTCACGTAACGCGGCCCGAAAGACTGACACTTTTCGTGTAACAATCGAGGCTTGACTCGTTCGCCGCGGACGCCATGCCGACTGCTGGGTGGGTCGGTTTGAGTCAAGGCATCGTTACGAACGGGGAAGCGGCGTTACACGAGCTTAACTCGTATGGCGAAGGTTCCGTGCGGAATCACTCAGCAAAAAGGGCTCCCTCGTCTTCCACGAGTCAAAACGCAAAGCCACACTCGTCTCAATTCGCCGCGCTCGCCGCCGTGCTTTGCTTGAACGCGTTGGCGAGCGACAAGATGCGGGGCGCGGTGGAAAACACGCCGTACGAATCCTTCAAAATTTTGATTCACATTGTGCTTCACGCGAAACAGGTAGACGAACAAAACGCGCGGTCCGTGGAGAAGCTGTCGGAACAAGGTTTGGCGAACGTTTTGAACGCGTGCGCCAAGGTACGCACCGCGCGTTTCCCAAATCCCGGCCTCCCGTACGTTCCCATACCCCCGACTGACACTTTTTTTTGTTCATCCGAAGCTGCCTCTCGCGAAAAAAGCGGTGGATGAGTACGACTTGCGGAAACCTTCCCAAGGGTGGCGCCTTTTGCTCACGACCAGAGTCCCGTCCTTAGCCCCGCGGTTCGGGGACCAGGTGCGGGGCTTTCCCAATCACCACGTTCTGCCTCCGCGATTGCCCATACGAGACTGGACTGACACTTTCTTTTTTATCGGGCCAGGGCCTCAGCGTTTTGTTGCACGCGCTCGCGGTGTGCGGGCGCGACGCGCGTTCGGCGGTTACTAAAAACGGCTGGACCTCGTTAGCGGCGGCCACGAAGCGAATAGCCCCGAGCGCGTCCCCCCAAGCCGTCGCCATGTTGTTGAACTCGACGTGGAAACTCACGAACGAACCGGACGTGCGCGAGTTTGTTTTGAGCAACACGACGTTTTTTGTGCTAGGCAAAAGGGCCGCGGAGATCGTGTCAGAACACGGCGAAACAAGCTCCGTTTTCGACGAGCAAGCCTCGTTCATTGTCGCGGACGCGATGGGCAAGGTGCCGCACGCGTGTTTTGGGTTTTCGGAAAAGGCGAAGGAATATACGTCGAGTCATTCGAAAGACCCTTGGTTGGTACTCGCCAAGCGCTTGGCGAACACGATCGTGGACAAAGCAACTGAGAGAAGCGTCGCCACCGCTTGCAGTACCGCGGACTGGAGCTCACACGGCGGCCCGGCCGCTTCTTTCCACGTCCTGTGCCGAGTGTCAGCGCTCGCGAACGCGTTGACCACGAAGAAAATATGGGCCGACGTGGGTAAGGCGCTGAAGGCGGTCGCGCCTACGTGCGACGCCGAGGACGTGTCTCGGATTCTCAACGGGTATTGCAAGGTTCGCCGAAACGAGCTAATCATGGAGAGCACGCCTTTAAGCACTTGGAAAGCACTAGGCAGTAGGGTCGCCGAGTTGGCCAACAGACACGAAATCGAGCCCATGCACTTAGCCACCATTCTAGACGCGGTGAAGAAACTTCCGTTGGTGCGGGAAACGCTTGAGACGCTCGCGAACAAAAAGAACAACCCCGATCCAGTTTGGGACGACTTAGGTACGCGTCGCGTTTCCCAAATCCAAGCACACTGTTTGCCCATACTCGTACCAGAAGGGACTATTAAATCTGCCCATACAAGATTGACACTTTCTTTTACTTATCGTAAGCCACGGTCATCACCCAAAGCGCTTCTGAGTTGGAGCCGTTGCAAGTCACGAACACGGTATCCGCGCTGGGGTGGCTTCCGGAACTAGCGCTCGGGCTTTCCAGACGAGAAAACGGGTGGGCGATTGTTTTGCACGTCATCGAGGCGAACTTTTCGCAAATCGCGAAGGGCGTCAACGTTTCAGATTTGGACGATCCGAAAAGTTCTTTGAATTCTTCGCATGAGCAAACAGAGTCACGGATTTCTTTCGCGTCGTCAAGAGCAGAAACCCCCGAGGCGAAGAAGTGGATGGAGAAAACCGCGGCTGGTCTGGAACTGACCAGGGGGCATGCGGGGTACGAAATGTACGGGTCCCCGGAGGACCGGGCGAAACTTTTGGCGCTGGAAACCAAGTTCAGAGAAGCGTTGTTAGCGCGAAGGGAGTAGATTTATTTCTTTTGACGACGATCGACGTGAGCAAGACGTGAGGCAAACTTCTTCTTTTTTCTTACAAACATCGAGCTAACTAGTGCGCTCGTATTACCGCCCATCGTCGAGCCCACAATAGCCGCGCATGGTGAAGGATTCTTGCTTGATCTCGGGCTCTTGCTTGATCTCGGGCTCTTGCTTGATCTTGGGCTCTTACTTGATCTCGGAATCGACCTTGATCTCTGGTTCGAGTTTGATCTCGGGCGAAGCCTCCTTCTCGCGTTTGACCCGCTTCAAACTCGGCGGAGCCGCGCGTGCCGTTTTGCACGCCGCGCAGCTGCCTTTAACCTTGCCGTGAGGGCAAGGGTTGCAGTCCGCGCAAAAGCGTTTCACCTTCCCGTGGGGGCAGCTCGTGCACTCCGCGCAGTAGTTTTTCAGCTTCCCGTGAGGGCAGGCGTTGCAGTCCGCGCAGTTGTTCTTCAGCTTGCCGTGAGGGCAGGCGCTGCACTCCACGCAGTTGTCTTTACGCTTGCCGTGAGGGCACTTGCAGTATTTGCAGGAGGTTTTCACCTTGCCGTGCGGGCAGGGGGTGCACTGCGCGCAGGCTTGTTTCACCCTGCCGTGAGGGCAGGGGTTACAGTCTTTGCAATGGTGTGTCTGCCTCCCGTGCACGCATCTCTTATGTCCGACCATTATCACCTCGGCGCGCACTTGCGTCTGCGCTCCGGGAGCCACGACGAGCGAAGAAAGGAGTCGTATTTTTAAGTTGACGCGTCTTCGTGCCTTCCGAGAATGATTTATTATTTTTTGGGTGAAGCCAGCAAATTCTTTTTTTCCAAAACAGCGCCCACCTCTACGTCACACGCCAGTCTCTACTCCCCCTTTTCCTCCTCCAGCGCCGCAATCACCGCGTCCGCGGCTTTCCCCAAGCATTTCTCCCGTAACCGTTCCGCTGATAAAAACGAATCCTCCGCTCCCAAGCGCTACGGCGAGTGTCGCTGCAACGTATTACCGCCCATCGTCAAGCCCGCAATAGCCGCGGATGGTGAAGGGTTCTTGCTTGATCTCGGGCTCGACCCTGATCTCGGGCTCGACCTTGATCTCGGGCTCGACCTTGATCTCGGGATCGACCTTGATCTCGGGCGAACTCTCCGGCTCGCGCTTGACCCGCGTCGAACTCGGCGGAGCCACGCGTGCCGTTTTGCACGCCGCGCACCTGCTCTTCCACTTGCCGTGAGGGCAAGGGTTGCATACCGCGCAGTTGTTTTTCCGCTTCCCGTGAGGGCAGGGGTTGCACTGCGCGCAGTTGCGTTTCTGCTTGCCGTGAGGGCAAGGGTTGCAGTCCGCGCAGAAGTGTTTCACCTTCCCGTGGGGTAGCTCTTGCAGTCCGCGCAGCCGCCTTTCAGCTTCCCGTGAGGGCAGGGGCTGCAAACCGTGCAGTACCTTTTCACCTTCCCGTGCGGGCAGGGGCTGCACGCCGCGCAGCAGCGTTTCTCCTTCCCGTGCGAGCACCGTTTATGTGGTCCCCCCATCTTTCAACTCCGCGCGCACATGCGTCTGCGTTCCGCGCGCCACGACGTGCGAAGAAAGGAGTCGTAGCTTTGAGGTACGTGTTGTGCCTTCCGAGAATATGATTTGATTTTTTGGGAGGAAGCGAATTTCTTTGGTCTTGAGTTTTTTTCCAAAACAGCGCCCACCTCTGCGTCAGTTCTACTCCCCCTTCTCCTCCTCCAGCGCCGCGAGCACCGCGTCCGCGGCCTTCCCCAAACCCTTCTCCCTTAACCGGTCCGCTAACAGAAACGAATCCTCCGTTCCTAAGCGGTAGGGCGAGTGCAGTTGCGACGGGAACGTTCCGGCGTGGACTTCGTTTTTGAACTGCTCCAGCGCTTTCGCGATAACGGTCCCGACGTCGGCGTACTGTTTGCTAAACTTGGGGGTTACTTTTTTGTGGTGCGGGTGCGCGGTGAACCCCAACAGGTCGTGGTAAACGAGCACCTGCCCACTAGTTTGGTCACCCGCGCCAATGCCAATTGTTGGTATATCAAGCGCTTCCGTCACAGCCGCCGCGACGCTTCGCGGAACGCACCTGGGCACGTGGAGAAGGGATGAACGGTCAGTCTTTTGCGGCTGAAAGGTATTGTTTACATTTTGAAAGGTGCCCAACATGGGTATTCGATGCGGGAACACGGTGCGGCGTGCTGCGTTTGAACTTACTCCAACACGATTGCGAAGCACCCCGCGTTCTGTAACGCCAGCGCTTTGTCCACCACGCTCGCGGCTTCGTCAAGGGTCCGGCCTTGCGGTCGGAACCCCCCCAACACGCTTATGCTTTGCGGCGTAAGCCCTACGTGTCCCATAACCGCGATACCGGCGTCCACCAGGGTTTGTACGGTTATTATGCGCCCCGCCGAACCGCCCTCTAGTTTCACAGCGTCCATGCTTCCCTCCTTTAGCATCCGCGTTGCGCTCGCCACGGCTTGCCCGGGGGACTGCTCGTAGCTCCCGAAGGGTAAATCGCCCACCAGTAAAGGGCGTTGCGCGCCCCGCGCAACAGCCCTGCAGTGCGTCAGCATCTCCTCCAGCGTTATGGGTAACGTCGTGTCGTGGCCGTGCACCACCATCGCGGCGCTGTCGTACACAAAAAAAAGTCAGTCTAGTATTGCGCGATGTGTGGGTGTACTGTATGGGCAAACAGTGTACTTGTGATGTATTTAGTTGCACAGTTGCCAGTACTAGTAGTGCACTCAAAGAGAGGCGGTAAACGTTGTGCCTGGATTCGGGAATACCCCAACACGTACCTGTCCCCGACCAGAAGCACGTCTATGCCGCTCTGATCCACGGCCACCGCGCTTGGGTAGTCGTACGCGGTGACCACGCTTATGCGCTCGCCGGCGCGGTACTTCTGCATCAGCCGTCTTAACGTGACCCGGTCGTTCGGAGGTTTCGGGCCGCCGTACACGGAGTCGTACGGCTTGTTGGACAACGCACGGCTGTGTGTCAGGGAAGCGGAACTCGACTGGGGGCGAGAACGCCCTTGCCATACATCTACATCTCGCGAAAACCCGTGAGGCAACGAACAGACGGTCCGCGTATGCATCACCTCTGTTCGCATTCCGGTCGTGTTCGTCAGCGCGCTCGTCGACATGCTCGCGCACATGCGCGCTAGGCCTCGTACGGCGCGCCGCGAAGCCATACCGAAGCGCGCGCCGCCTCAGGTTGTGGCGCGCCTCTGTTTCGGGTTGGGGAAATGACGCGACTCGCAGGTAATAAACTCCGCGAGTCTCGAAAAACGAGTTTCGGAGTTTGCCCACTGTCTGGACCTGACGCGCACACAACGCCACGCGCGTGACGCGTCCGCGCCATGGGTGATGCGGTGCCTTTGCACGACGCGGCGTTCGTGGCGGAGGTATTGTATTCCGAGTCGGCGATCAAAGCACGAGTCACGGAACTCGGCGCCGAGCTCGCGGCGTTCTACAAAGATTCACAAGAGACGCTGGTGGTGCTTCCCGTGATGTCTGGTGCTATGTTTTTCGCCGCGGACTTGATACGCGCCATTCAACCTCGAATCGAAGGAATGGTCGTGGAGACGATCAAGGCGAGGTCGTACGAAGGCACGGAATCTACGGGAACGGTAACGCTCGACGCAAACAACTCCTTTCCCGACGTCGAGGGCAAGGATGTTCTTTTAGTAGAAGACATCGTTGACACGGGAGGGACGCTTTTGAAGTTGCTGGCAAAGTTTTGCAAAGCGCGCGCGTCGTCCGTGCGCATGGTAACCCTGATTGACAAGACCGCGGGCCGTGACACAGACGATGGGGTGAACCCAAACTGGTCCGGGTTTGAACTGGACGAACACAAGTTCGTCGTAGGCTACGGGTTGGATTTCAACGGGAAGTACCGCGAGCTCGAGTACGTCGGGGTTTTGCGGGAAGAGATGTATTCGTAACTTTTCCGCGCCGAGAGAATTAATAGGTGTGCAAGGTTATTATACAGAAAAGGTCCTACCGACGGTCGCAAACGCGCTCATTTCTTTTCCTTCTTCTCCTTCTTCTCCTTCTTTTCCTTCTTCGCGCTCTTCTCCTCCTTGGACTTTTTCTTCTCCCCCGTCTCGTCGGCGGTCGGCGAGCGCTCACGCTTGTCCCTGTCGTCCGCTTTCGCCGGGGTCTCCGCGGGTTTAGTGTCTTTACCCGCCACAGCCGCATCCGGTACCGCCCTTAGGTACTCCGTTGGGGTCTTGTCGTTGGGCTTGCCGAACTTATCCAGCTTGCCTTCCGCGATGAGCTTCTTCTTGGCTTGCGCGGTGGGTCCGAGGCCCCATCGGCGCGGGTACGTGTCCCGCTCCATCACCACGCGCTTGATTTTAGCCACGCACCCGTGGTCGCAAGTCGCCATGACCGCGGTGTTCATCTGTGCGATGCCTACTGCAATAGCCTCGCCTTTGGTGGTCATTAAGACCACCTCTTCCGCGACCTCGATTCCGCTTTCGTACCGCAAAAGTCCCGGAATCATGAGCTTGGCGCCGTAGCAAATCGCGTTCACGGCGCTGTCCTTCACCACGACCCTTTTGTAGTTCGTGAGCAGCACTTCCAGGGGCATGATGACCCGTCGCAAGTACGCCTCCTGCTTCAAGTTGTCGTTCACCCACATCGCGTCCATCACGTCGTGCATGGTGCACAGGTTGTCGTTTTCGCCGAGAATGCCTGAGCGCACGCGCCGCAGCTCCTGCATGTGCCCGCCCACGCCGAGCAGCAGCCCGAGGTGCACGCACATGGTCCGCACGTACGTCCCGGCTTCGCACGAAATCCAAAACACAACCAAGTTCCTCTCCTCGTCGTACTCGTACATCTTACTCTCGTAGATGGTTCTGATACGCAGCTGGCGCTTGACCGCTGAAATGAGGGGCGGTCTTTGGAAAAGCGCGCCCGTCAGGGTTTCAATAGCGCGCTGCACCGCCGCCTTCCCGCCCTCAGGAGCGCTGTGCAAACGGCAGATGCAGACGTACTCCTTACCCGCGCCTTGCTGGGCTTTCACGAGCCTGGTGGCTCGGTCGATGCACACAATGAGACCGCCGGTGACCTTGGGATCGAGCGTACCGCTGTGCCCGGTTTTCTCCACCCGGAGCATCCGCTTCAGCCACGCCACGACTTCGTGCGACGACGGGTTCGCGGGTTTGTCCAGATTGATAACCCCGTACCGGATGTACTCCAGAAGCGGGCGCTTCAAAGGCGAGTGCCCGCACGGAATGGGGGTGTAGTGCCCGGTGCGTACCTGGTGAGTTTTTGGAAGGAAAGTTTGATTGGGGACGGGGGTTAGGGAACGGGACGAAGAATGGTAAAAAAACCCTCTTTTCTTTTCATGCGTTGTGCCCGGAGCAATAACCCGGCAATTCTCGGCGGCGGGATCCATCCCCTACACACACGTACCATGAGTTTGTCGTAGTTCTTCAACAGCAACGGCCATTTCGACGCGTCCAGTGTGGGGGTGATCTTCTCCGGCTGGATCGCGAAGTCCTCGGTGACCTGTTTGTGGTGATGAGGGGGGGGCGTCAGCGTGAGAGGATGGGAGAATTCGGAAAGCGGCGGCGGAAAGCGGTTTTTCAGCATGAGCATGTTTCTCAATGACCATGCACGCGGGGAACGTAGCGCGCGGATCCAATCGCAACGCGATCCGCAACGTACCTGGGCAGCGCCCACGTCTTTTGTCTTGTCCTTGCCCATGGCGAAGGGAAGGTCTAACGACGCGCGGGTTTCGTCGCGGGCGAAAGTGAGTCTCCGCGGCGAGGGTCTCGGTCTCTGGCGCAAACTGGACCGCCGCGAAAATGTTTCGATACCACCAATCGTGCGTCTCGCATTAACGAAAGGCCCTTTTTGCGCCACGCGTGGGGACGAAGTTACCTCCTTCCCACACAAAGCGTCGCGCGGAGGCGATGCTTGTGACCGCGATGGCGACGCCGCGGGTGTTTGGGGTGACGGGGGGGTGGTGTTCCGCGGTGTCGGGGAAGACCTACTCCGCGCGTGCGCAGACCTCGTGCCGAGCTTCGAGGGAGACGCACTCAGCGCGAGTGCCCATTTTCTCAAGAGGCGTGGAACGTGGGTGGTGTGGCACGCCTCCGGTTCGGTGCGTTCGCGTTCGCGCCACGCGCCGGTGGCAGGTCGTCGCTTCCTCCGATGCGTTGGACAATGACGACGCAAACGACTCCAGTGGCGTTTCCTTCGGCGACGGCGTTTCCACACGGGTCGTGGACCCCGAGGCGGAGACGACGTCTTCTCCTCAAATGCCGCCTGCCCCCCCCAAGCGACGACGAGGACGACCGAAAGGCACGCGCAAGGTAACCAACGCGCCTGTTCCCGGTGACACGTTGGGTGTCGCGTCCCTGCTGTGGCGCCTAGCGAGTGACGACGAGGCCCTGAACGGCACCGCGCGGATCCAGCCGCACGGCTTAGAAGCGGTGGTGCCGACGCTGAAGAAACGTAAAGATGGGGAGAATGACGACAGGGAGAACGGCGCGAGCGACGCGAACACGAACCACTTGACGCCACAAGGTGACGACGAAACCACGAAAGAAGACTCATCAGCCGCCTCAGTAGTCACCGAATTTGAACGCACTGCAAGGGCCAAGCGAAGCGCCGGCGTCGTGCGAAGTTCGTCGACGAACGCGAAAAACGCCAAAGCGCAGCGAGAGCGGTGGGCCAAGGCGAGGGTGGACGCCACCGCGATTCGCACCAGGTACGGCCTTGCGCGTTTCCCAAATCCCGCCGTACATGTCTGCCCATACTCGTACCAGAAGGGACGTCTTACCTCTGCCGATTGTCCGCCCGTAATTACTCATACACATTACGAAAGATTGACACTTTTTCTTTTTTTCTCAGCGAGCTCGCCGCGCAGGTAGTGGCGCGACGCACCGCCGCGATCGCATCGGCGAAGAGAGCCGCGTACGAGGGAGGCGCCGCCGCCGCGGACGCGGCCGCGAGGGACGTGACGGTGGGTGATTCCGGAAAAGGCGACGCCTCGGTTTCGCCTTGGGAACAACTCGCGACTGGTGGCGCGTTCGCGAAGAAGAGTTCCGGTCCTGGAACCTTCCAAAACGCATCGCGCGCTACGGATGCCCAAGAAAGGGCTGCCGCGTTCGCGGCGCTTCTGATTGACGCGTCGGGGGTGAACCAACCGAGTTTGGGTGACGTGGACAAAACGGAAACGACGGGCGCGTGGGGTTCGTCCACGGGCGGCGGCGTGATCGGCCCCGGTCTTGGTCCGGGAAATTACGGGACATCGAGGTTCGCGATGTCCATCGACCAGTCCAGTGACGAGGACACCCCCGAGGAAATCGAGCTACGGGCGACGAAAAGGAAAATGAAAGAGCAGCTCGATAACCTGGCGCGACGCCGGGCGGAGATGATCGGGAACACTGGGGCGCCGTCGTCCGTGACGGTGGCGAAGGTACGTATTGGGGCTTTCCCAAAGCCTGACACACTGTTTCAAGCCCCTTTCGTGACTGTTTGAGTGGTTCTGGCAACTCTTACACAAATACATCACAAGTGCCCTGTTTGCCCACGCAGTACACCCGTACTCACGACTGACCCTTTCTTTCTTTCATTCATTGCAGTTCACGAACGAACTCGCGCGGTACAAAAGGCTAAGAGCGGACCTCGAGGAGTGGAGCAACGCGTTTTCCGAGAAGTACCAGAAAAGGCCCACCCTTAAAGACGTGGAACGCACCGGAATCGATTTCCTTGTGGAAAACTTCAAGGAGTACGTGGAGCTCCGGGACAAACTGATGGTACGTCCGTATTGTATGTCCCAAATCCCGGCATCCCTGTGCCCCCACAGTACTGACACTTCATTTTCGCAATTCAGGGCCAGACCCCGCACTTGCGCGGGCAAATCGAGGACGTCGCGAAAGCCACGTTGCCCGCGCCGCGAGCGCTTGGCGGAGGCGCGAGTTTCAACGCCAACACGACGTCTAGCTCGCGACGTAACGCCAGCGTAACCGCCGCGAACCGGGCGGGCGGCGGTGCTTCAACCTCCGCCGCTCGCAGAATCGCCGCCGCACGGGAAGGGAAGTACGGCGCCGGAATAAGCGCCGCGCTCGGGATGGAGGGAGTGGGTTTAGGGTCAACGCCGAAAGTGTCCACTCCGGGCGCGGAAGGCGTCAAGAAGTACGGCGCGAACGCCGGGTCCACCACGGAGAGCGTAAACCGAGCCGCGTCGCTTGCGCAAAAAGGAGGAGGGGCCTCTGCGGAAGCCAACCTCGCCATGAAACGCGCCGCGGCGTACCGGGAACAGCGGGTGTTCAGGGAACAAAAAGAAAAGCGAAATAGGGAGAAGGAGACGGAGACGAAATAGACGACGCCCGATATTTTTTGTGCGAAGTATTTGAATCCTCGGTAACAATCGACGCGTCACAACCTCGCCTGCGGGGGTATCTTTTGGGTATCCCCTGAGATGGTTTCGTGGGCAACATCTTTGCCAGTTTCGGGTTCTCCGTTCGCATCTTCCCACGTGCCATCCCTAGACACCTCGAGCGACCCCTCTGACTCGAAACGCTGTTTCGCTTCCCCCCGCGCGAACCTCGCTTCGGCAAGCGCCTCCGTCATCAGCTCGGCGATAAATTTCTGTTCCGCGTGGTGTAAGCTCTTGCCAACCGCGAACCCTGAAACCCCCAGCCGCAGCTCAACGTTGGTTTGGGCGACGCCGTTGACAAACGCACGCGTGACAATCTCCACACCGTCGACCGCGTGTAGCGACCCTTTCTTTGTACCAACCGCCCGGCCAAACGCTTCCCAGGAGATTTGGAACGTGCCGTCGGCGTGCGACTGCGTTGCCACGGCGACGTCGCCCGAAGACGCAGCAACTTCCGAATCCGACGGAGGAAAGAACACCACCCGTGTGGTTTCAACCGCCACCGACAACGCGGTTTTCCCCAAGTGCGCGCTTACTCCCCAGAACGGTACTGAGAATAAAGCAACCGCGGGCGTCGGGCCCCGGAACGCGCCTGATTGTAAACAGAAAAGTGTCAGTCGTGTATGGGCAATCGCAGAGGCAGAATGTGGTGATTGGGAAATACTTACCGTACGTCCACATCCCGGTGAACGCGGTCCACGTCGCGGCGAAACCGATTTCGGGGAGAACGTCAGAACCGGACCACGTGTTGGAGTCACCGGTCGCCGCGGGGGGTATGACTATTTCAAGCGCGCCTCGAGTTCCCCTTCTCGCGGTGATTCGGGACCCGGCCGGGGGCTGAGATAAATAAAAGAAAACGTCAATCCCGAGTCTCGAGTACGGGTTTGTAACAGGTATCAGTACGCCAGTAAATGTTACCAGTACTGGCAACGCTACATGCATCACAAGTAGTGCACTAAATGAGGGTCCGTAAACCGTGTTTGGATTTGGGAAAGCCCCAACGGCCGTACCTTCACCGCGCGCATCGCGACGAACCACGCGGGCGGCGCCGGCATCCCGGTCACGCCGCTTCCTCGCAAAGTGCTCGCCACGACTCCCGGTGGAAATTGAGGAAACCCGGGTGGCGGCGCAGGTGTGGTGCTAGCAAGAAACACGCTAGTTATGACCGCCACTGTCGCGACTAAAGACGCGCACAGGGGTAAGAGCTTGTTGACAAATCGGTTGCCGTTGCCGGCTTGTGTCGAATTCCCTTTTGCGTTTCCGTCCTGAGAGGCCTCCAGGGGAGGCGGAACCTTCCTCTCCCCGCCCCACCCTTCAGGACACTGCCCGGGGTGCCTCGTGAGCCACGCATCCACCTCGCGTCGCTTGGTCCAGTTCGTGAACAGGGTGTTGTTTTTCACCACGCTGTTCGTCAGCGGATCTCGCTTTACGACTCGCCCTTCCCAAAACGTGGAAATCGCACCTCGCTCGTACGTGTTCCCGCTTCCCGCCACGAACACCGGGTCGCGGTACATCATCTTCGTGATCGGGCAGGTCAAATCCTCAGGTTCCTCCGCGTGCCGGGTGCTGTTGCTGAGCTGGCTGGTTTCGTCCTCCAAGTCATCGCGGTCAACACCACGCGTCTCGTTACTTTTCCCGAGCAACGAAATGTCTTCTCGAGGTTTAGTTTCTTTCGTCCCTCCCCGTGCGTCTTCTCGCAACGATGACCCATCCCCGCGCGTCTCCAACTCGTCCTCGCCGGGTGTGTGACTCATCACGTCAAGCCGCCCGCGCGCGTTGTGACTCTTGGTGACGCGGTGTTTCGAACGAACGAGTTGTTGTGTGAAGGCCGACGACGTCAGCGAAGTTTGGTTCCCCGAGACGCTGACGCGGATCCGGAAGCAAAAGAAAAGAAGCGTTTCGTCTTCGTGTTCGTGTTCCGTCCAGTAACAAGTGAGTATGCATTCATACGTACCTCCCCTAACCCCCCTCGTGTCCGCCAAAACACCCACGCAAAAGACATCCAGTATACCCGACCCTCAACCCTAAACCCAAAACCCGCCTACCTCATGAACCGCCCGTTTTCCAGAGGAGACCCGATGACGTCGCGCAGCGAGCCGACGTTGGCGAGTCTGCGCACTTTTTTTTTCGCGGGCGTTTTTTTGTCGTCCCCGTCGTTTCCGTCACCAGCCTCCTCCAGCGGTTTCTTCTTGACCCCAACCGCGGAGATCATATTTTTCAGCGAGAAATCAACTACAACTCCCGGCCGGCCGGGGAACGAACCAGCGCCGGCGCCTTCACTGCCATCCGGGTTTTCCTTATCCACTTTACCACCCGCCGCCGCTCGCCGAAGCGCCGTCGCCTTTTTCCCGTTGAGTTTCAAGTCGTGGAATTTTTGCTCTTTACGATAAATAAAAGAAAGTGTCAGTCTTGCGTGGGAACACAGTCTTGGGATTTGGGAAAGGCCCAACACGTACCTGTTTCGGTCCGGACTTTTTTAGGACGCCCGCGCGCGCGTTTGATAGGAGCGGTAGCTTCAACTGCGGTGACTTCTTGCGATGAGCGCACTACCGCGGTACCTGTGTCGGCTTCGCCGGTTTCAAAACAAGCCACGCCAGCGACTCCGGCTTCGCACGCGTCCACGATTTGGAACGTGCTGATCGCGGTTGTTTCGGTCAGTTCAAACACCACTTTCATCGCCGTGGACGCGCGCACCGTCGTGCCCGGCGAAAACGGCGAACTCGGCGGCTCGGTGCGGTGGTGCGACCACCCCGGGACGGTTGGCGAGTTCAGGTCTGCGCAGTTCCGCACCTCGTCAAGCTCCTCCTTGGCGAGTTCCAGGTCGACCCGCGCCTCAATGAGCTCCGCGGCGTTTTGTTCGCTTGTTTGCTTGGCGACGAGTAACTCTTGTGAAAGCCGCTCCACCTCACCCGATAGCCGCTCCACCTCACCAAGCGCCATCGTCGCCGCCTCGTCCAGTTCCTTCGCCGCGCACCGCTCCTGTTCAAGCGCGGTTGTTTCGCAAAGTGCGTCCCTCTCCACGCGTTCCAGGGTGGCTCGCGTTACCGTCAACTCGGCGGCCAGGGTGACGTTTCGCCGTTCCCGCTCGTCCAGCGCAAGCTCGAGGGAAACGCGCTATCGATGGGTAAAACAAAGTGTCAGTCGCGTGTATCGCGTGTATTGGACGATGGCCTGGTCAACAGTCACCGGCCATCGGTGGGAACAGTCAGGGCATCCGGTAACACGTCCCTTCGCAGGACGAGTACGTCGCGTGTATTGGACGATGGCCTGGTCAACAGTCACCGGCCATCGGTCTGAACAGTCAGGGCAGAGGTAACACGTCCCTTGGCAGGAATAGTACGTCGTGCCGTGTGGACAACAGTCACCAGCTGAGAGATAAAACAGTCGGAGGGATTTGGGAAAGGCCGACACGAACCTTCTCCACTTCCGCCGCGAGCGTCTTTTTCTCCGCGCCCGTGGTGTTTGCGCTTTGCGTTACTTCTTGTTTCACGAGTCGTAACTCCTCACGCACCAAATCGATTTCTTCCTTGGCCAGCTTTGAAACCTTTTCCGCTTCAACCACCCTTAACCGGGCCCTTTCAAGGCTCGCCTTCATCGCGGCGCATCGCTGTTTTTCGGTGTCGACTTCGGATGTCAGCTTTTTAATCGAAACGTCCGCGGCTTCGAGCTCAATCGCCGCCGTGGAAAGAGCTGCGTCCTCCGCTTCCTTCGCGGAGATGGCTTCGTTTTGAAACACCACGATTTGCTCTTGCGCGGCGGTGTGCTGTTCGCCAAGGGACTTGATTTCCAATCTGTGTTGGTTACTTAGCTCAAGATTCGCGCGTTTCACATCCTCAACCTCCCGAAGCGTCTCCACCAACTTTTCCGTATCCGCCTTGTTCCCAGTCTTGGCGTCCATAAACACAGTCGCCGCGGTCGCCGCGTGCCTTGCGGTGACGTCCCGTTCCCGTTCCGCATCTGAGGCTCTTAGTTCAGCAGCAGTCACCTGCGCCTTGGATACCACAGCGGCTCGTTCCGCAAACTCAGCCGCCGCGGCCGCCGCGTCTGCGCGCGCCTCCGCCGCCGCGATCCTCGCGCCCGCTTCACTCAGCTCGGCCAGCGCGCGCTCCATCTCCTCTTGCATGTGTTTCTTCGCGATATTGTCCGTGGCGATTTGCGACCGGAGTTCTATGGTTATTTCAGAGTCGTAAGCAGCATTTGCACCCAAGCCTCCTTTCACCACGTTGGTTTTCGCGGAAATCAAAACGCTCTTCGCGACGCCCACGAAGTTCAAAGTGGAGTACGTTTCGTTGACGTGCTTCGCGCTGGGCGTCACGGCGGCGACGATGGCGGTCCTTCCTGGCCCCGCGAGCGCGGGTTGCAGAATACGCGTAAGCTTTGAGTCGCGGTACGGTACGTGTTTGGAATCAACCCCGTTCGCGCTCGCCGTGGCCAAGCGCTGCACGCAAAGCCGCAGCGTGAGCAGGGACTGGTTGATGTTGGAGCCCTCTTTTTTCAGCTGCGATTAGGAAACAAAAGTGTCAGCAACGTATTGGGCGTGCATTGGACGATGTATTGGACGATTTATGGACAACAGTCACTGTAATCGGTCCGAACAGTCACCGCAATCGGGCCTCCACAGTCACCAGCGTTAGACATAAAACGGGCGGTGTCCCCGGATTTGGAAAACCACCGAGGCCGTACCTGTGTATGCCGCGCCGTTTTCGTGGCGTTCGGATCGGCGCGCTCGCTCCCGGCGAGGTCCACCACGTACAGCGTGCTGGAAACCGCGGGCCCGGAAAGCGCGTGCCCTGCATTCGGGATGGAGCAAACCGTTAGCCGCAGCACCGCGTGCGACCGCGAGGACGAGGTGTTCATCGCGGTTCGCCCGGTGGAGCGTTTCGCGGTGCCTTCCGTTACTAAATCCGAAATCTGCGCAGACGACGTCACGACGCGTTCCGTCAACCCGATAACCTGCGTCAACCCCTTCGCGTCGTTCACGAGCTTGATGTGTCCGTGACCGTTCGCGCTACCTCCGTTTGAAGGGGCGCCCATCATTGACGAGGACATCGAAATCCCAGTACCTTTTCCTTCCTCCAAAGAAGACGACTCCGCTAACAGATCGCGAATCTCTTCGTTGTAGATTTCGAGGTACGACGCCGTGATTGCGAATCGCCGGGTTTCGCGTTGCGCGTCGACCGCGGCGAATATATCCTCCACCGCCCTGGTCATGACCCCCGGATCCGTCTCAGTGCCGGACATGGTGTGTGTCTTGCCACTTGAGGTCTGGCCGTACGCCATCACGGTGCCGTTGATGCCGGAGAGCACCGCCGCGACCACGGGCGCCGCTGTTCGTGAATAAACCTCCGCGTTGTCGTCGTTGTAATCAAACACCGCGTCCGCTTCCCACGCGGGGGACGCGCCGTTTCCGTTTTCGTGGAGCTGCGTTTCAACAACCTTGGTGCCTCCGACGGCGTGGAACATGGGTATCACGGTGTTGCCCGTCCCGCCCCCGCCGGCCTCACGCTCGCGTTTGTTCAAAGGCCGGATCCGCACGGCCACGAAGATGCGGCCGAGCGCATCGGGAGACTCGTTTTCGTTGGATGCGGCCTTTTCCGGAGGTCGCGTGTCTTCATGCTCCGACTTGGCTGACCCTCCGCGTTGTTGAACATCACCTCGTTGGCGCTTCGCGGTTGCCGGCCCGGGGGACGCAAGCGCGCTTGACGCGCGTTTGCCAGGAACCGACATCGCACGACAAGTAGTCGCCGCGCCAGGCGAGTCTGCGCGGGAGGCAACCGGAACCACGACAGTACCCCTCTCGCGAAGAAACTGTCGTAAGAAATTGCAGCAGTGGTAACCGTTGAAACGCCGACAGAATGCATATAGGTGAAGGTCGTGTGTATAATCGACCCAAAAGCCAAAACACAAAGCTTCTGCGATTTAGGGTTGGCCCCACGGATCACTTCCGATGGCGCTTCGCACCGCGTTGTGTCGCGTCGCCGCCGCGTTTTCCGGGGCGTCGTCGTCGTCGAGGTGGAGTTCGGCACAAGGCGCGGCGCCGTTCAAGGCACCGCAAGGCGCTTTCGCTGGGTTCCTCAGCTCGGGTTTGGCTGGTGTGACCAATGGTGGTGCGGCAGTCCGAAGCTTCCACACCACCCAGCCTTTAAACGCCAAGCCCGCGCTTTCGGGGTGGGCGCAGTGGCGGCGGGCGGCGAACAAGCGCAACCGGTTACTCGGCGCGAAGCGGTGGAACGCGAGAGTTTTAACAAAACAAGCCAGAAAAGTTCAGAGTGACCTCATCGAGCGGTGGAAGATCTACAGAGGAGACCAGGTCATGGTGAATGCGGGTAAAGATCGCGGGCAGGTCGGCGTGGTGACGAAAGTCTTTCGAAAAGAAAACAGGATGATCGTGGAGGGACTGAACTTGGTGAAAAAGCACGTCAAACGAACGGAAGGGAACAACGGCGGCGTCATAACCATGGAAAGCCCGGTGCACTACTCGAACATAAGCTTAGTCGATCCCGTGACGGGCTCTCCGGTGCGAGTCGGAATGCGGTTTTTAGACGACGGCACGAAAGTCCGCGTGACCCGCGGCCGATTGGCATCCGGCGCCATCGTCCCGAAACCGGACATCGCCATGCAACGCCGCCGGCCGCGGAACACGAAAGTAGGGTCGAGGGACACGAGTTGGCAAGACACGCTCCAGAACACGTACGCGCCGGGACCCGCCGCGGTTGGGTTCTTTTGATTGGAACTGATGTGATGGATTTTTCTTTCATCTCGTGGGCGGTGGTGAGAACGTCGATTGACCACTCGTGTCATCGACGCCGCACACAAACAGATCGCGCGTCGTACATATCGCGTCACAAATATAATTCCACAAGCGCTGTCTTTGTACCTCCCATTCCCTCCCCCGACGCCGAACAAAAACAATCGCGCATCGTATTCCACAACGTTCCAAATCTAAATTCTAACTCCACAAGCTACAGTACACCAACTCCTCCCCCAAGAAGCCCTCACCGTACATGGCCGTGACTCCCAGCGGAAATTGCGCCTCGGAACGGCTTGGAGCTCGTCTCCGCGTGGTCCTCTGGTTGATTTTCGGAACCGAACGTCGCGCCGTTCGCGTCGGTACCGCCGCCAGAACATTTAGTCACAACTTTCCGTCGCTTGCTCTGGAACTCCTCGTCACTCGCGTCAGATTCAGACACTTGCGGGTTGTTTTTCTGCGCCCGCAGGGAGTCCTTGTCGTCGTCCGAACACTCAGCGTCGTCGCCGAGCTTTTTATTCGCAACAGCCGCTTCATCCGCCTCGTCGTTCAGTCCTCGGCCTTTCGCGAACCGCCTCGCGCCTCGCCCGGAAACCGCGGTGTCGCGAAGTAACGTCTGCACCGCGTCTTTGTGCCAGGACTTGCACACCAAGCCGCAGGTCATCACCTTTTTTTTGGGAAGAAAGGAAGGAAGGAAGGAAGGAAGAAAGAAACGCGGGTTAGCGCTGCTAGGACGCTTGATTGAATCGCATCAAGAGTTTTTTCGTTTTTTCGTTTCGTTGGAGCACCCAACAGATCTGGCTGACCACCGCAACCTTCGTACCAGCCTGTGTGCGTTCGTTTGCTCGTGCAGCACCTCGAAGACCGCCGTCATGAACCCGTTTGGCAGGTCGTCCCACCCGCTGAACCCGTCCGCCGCGCGCGCGGTTTCCAACCTGGTGTCCCCCGTGGTGTGCCAATAAGGCGCCACGCGTCGTCGACGACATCGCGCCCCATCGGAAACGGAATCGCTGAGCTGGCTTTGCGACCCATTTTCCAACGACGACCGTTTGCCCACGACCTCGGTGCCGTGGTCGGTGCCTCCAGGTGGGGGGACATCCGAGTAGTTCGACAACTCGTTTGGCATCGCGGTCGTGTCGTGAAACACCCCGTCGCCGTCGCCGGAAGCGCCGTCGGGGTCCGCCATGTGGTGTGGGGGCGAGGGAACACGAAATGGCGTGAAATAAAAACAGCAAGAACGAGTCAGCAGATGACGTCGAACGAAATCTCGAGCAGGAAGCTTCTTCCATCGGCCACCGGTGTGGTCACTCCCGCCCGCACCTGCATCCGCGATCGTCTCGACGCCAGCGACGATGTCCTTCCTTACCACGGGACGGCGGCTGACGCTAATAACGCGTACCTTGGTCTCCGTATGCGGCACAGAGACCACGGTTGCCAACGTTGGTGCGTTCGCGCAGCCGCCGACGTTTTTCGCGTCGGCACAGAGACGCGGTTTCGCGGGCGTTGCTGGTGCGTGGCGTGCATCGTGGAATGCGTCGTGTGGAAACACCAAGGAGTGGCGACGAGTAGGGTCACTACTTGAAACCAGCAAACGCAAACTCGCATCCGTAAACACGCAGACCCGGCAGTACGCCTTCCAAGGCCATCCCCAGATCCGGAACGCGGAGGGCCAGGACATGGCGCAGGTGCGGGCTGGGGTGCGGTTACGAAAAGCGCTGTGCGCGGTGCTGGAACACCCGTCCGTGTCGCACCGGTTCGAAAACACGGGCCTGACTCTTCTAGAGGTAAGGATGGGGAAGGATTTCAAAAAAGCGCACGTCCGGTGGACCGTCGCGGACGGCGGCGGGGATGACGAATCCAACGCCAATCATGGAATGGATTATACTTACAAAAAGAAAAAAGCCGCTCAGGCGCTTAAACAGAACGCCACTACATTACGGTCGATGGCGAGCAAAATGCTACGCAGTAAACACACCCCACGGTTGGTGTTCGTGGACGACGACACGAAAACCACGCACGAGGTTCTGCTCGACGAGGCCTTCGACCGAGTCGCAGACGACGACGCGGCGATGGTTTTGCATTTGTGCCGGGTGAAAAAGTCGGAACGCGAGTACCGGGAGGGCGTGAAAAAAGGATTGTTACCGCGAGGGAAGTACGACTTCGGTGAGAACGATTCGGATGACAAACACGACGATTCAGATCGGGACACCGAGAACACGGAAGAGGAAGACAAACCCAAAGGGTACGCTTTCGAAACCTACGACGGGAGTGTTCCTTTTGTTTCGGACTTTGTGGAGCGTGACGACTTGGAGAATGATGATTATGAAGAGGATTTGGTGCATTCGGAGGAAGACTCGGAAGAATCCGCCGAAGAATCTTCGGCAGATTCTTCAAGCGACGACGCGGAACACGTTTTGCAGTGGCAAACCAAGGTCCGTTCCGCGACCGCGGCTTTGCGCGAAGCCGAGATGGACTGGCTCGCACTTTCGGGGGGTAGCGCGGACGAGTTGCACGACGACGGGTTCGACTCCGATTTCGACGCCGCGGTGGATGAGCTCATCGAAGAAATTTCGACTTCGGGAGATGACGAATCCGTCGACGAAAACGTCCGCGCGATTCGCCTCGCCGCGTCCCGCGCGAAAGCGGAGGCGGAGTACGACGACGACGAGAACGACGAAGGGGACGACCTTTCCGTGCCGGGCGACGAGTTTGACGACGAAACCGAGGTTGAGGATTTCGACTTTGCAAAGTTCGACAAAGCGACGAGGGGCGAGGCGTCGAAAAAGTAGGCCCGCGAGTTATTATTTTTCTTTTTGCCACGGCCACAATTGACATCATTCAAACTTCGTATTTCACTTCAGAAACCCCCGCCGCCCGCCCTTGTATAAATAAATTCCTCACGCCGCAAAGCTCACCCCCGCCGCGGTCAACCTCTTTTGCAACGCCCCGCTTTTAATCTCCCCAAGCGTGTCGTCGCACCCGCCGACGTGTTTCCCGTCCACGAACACGTTCGGGACGGTTCTTTGTCCTGTTTTTGTTTCAAGCGCGTTTTGAATATCCTTCTCTTCGGTCATGCGGTCGATCTCGATGGCGAGGTACTTCACGTCCATCTTATCAAGCGCGGCTTTGGCTTTCACGCAGAACGGGCAGTAGCTCTTGCTCCACACAATAACCGGGTTTTCGTCGATTTTGGTATCCACCAAAGCCGCGATGCGCGCAGTCTCCGCGTCGTCTTTTTTGCCGAAAAACGCGTGCGTGGCCACCGAAGATCGAAGAGACTGTTTCGAACACGATGAAGACCTGCTGCCCGACGCCCCTGCGTTTCTTTTGGCAAGCGACTTCACGCGCGCGAACGCGGGCACGCCGCGGGTCAGGGGTTGCGCTTGCGCCATTGGTTGGTTGGAAGTCGTGACTACGTGCGGTGCGGTCTGGTCGCACGGGCGAAGACGAGGGTGTCCAACGTGGCACCCGGAAAATACGAAACTTGGCACGATCGTCGCGGATAAACTTTTTTGAGCTTTTGCTTTTTGACTGCAGTCCCGACCTTCTCACTCCTCACTGTCCTTCGCGCGACACCCGGGTTCGCGTCGCGGCGACCGAACCGCGATTCGCCCTGTAACCGCCGCGATGGCACACGCCGCGATTCGCCCCTTGGTACGTCCTAGTGCATCCACCCCGGATGGCGCGTCGGGTGACGTGTCTTGTCCCGATCCATTCAATGAACGTGGCCCTTTTTTCTTTTTCACACGCCGCCTTCCGATGCGATCGTACGAAGATGACCGCACCACGCCGACCGCGATTGACCGCGATTAAACCCCCAATTACCCACCACCGAAAACAGGGCTTCCGCGTCCACCAATGCGCGCTTCGGCTACGAGCCAGCTCGGGTGCGAGGGGTCCCACCGCGAGCGCGAGGTGTGTAGGTGCTTTCGGTTTCTCCGACGCGGTGTCAATGAAAAGCAACCGTCGTAACATGTTTTCGCCGAGACAAACGACTAGTGGTGTGTCTGTTTTCGCGACTCGCCGTGTGATGTCCACTCAAGCCACTAGCAACCGGCCTGACGTCCTGGACGTTTTGAAACAAAGAGGCTTACTGGCGGAGTGTACCAACGAAACGGCGCTGCGGGCCGCCGCTTCTCAAAATTCCCTATCCGTGTACTGCGGTTTCGACCCGACCGCGGATTCGCTGCACCTCGGGAACCTACTCGGCATCGTGGTGTTGGCCTGGTTCCAGCGGTGCGGGCACGTACCGGTTGCGCTTCTTGGCGGCGCCACGGGCAGGGTAGGGGACCCTTCCGGGAAATCCACGGAAAGGCCGGTGTTGGACGACGCAACGATTGAACGGAACACGGCTGGGATTTCGAAAATTCTCACAAACGTGTTGGCGAACTCGGCGGCGATGGCCCAGGTTGACGGAATCGAACCAGCGGGCCCGCCCGCTCGCGTTTTAAACAACCTGGATTGGTTTGGCGGCATGGGTTTCCTGGAGTTTCTTCGCGAGGTGGGGAAATACGCGCGCGTCGGCACGATGATGGCGAAGGACAGCGTGAAAACCAGGCTTGAAAGCGAAAGCGGGATGAGTTTCACGGAGTTCACGTACCAGCTCCTGCAGGGGTACGATTTCGTGCACCTGTTTAAAAACGAGAGCGTTTCCGTGCAGATCGGCGGGAGCGACCAGTGGGGCAACATCACCGCCGGGACGGACCTGATCCGACGCATCTTGGATAAAAACGAAACCACCGACGCCGGCGCGTTTGGGCTGACCTTCCCGTTGTTGCTGAAGGAAAACGGACAGAAGTTTGGCAAATCGGAAGACGGCGCGGTTTGGCTGAGCGGGGATCGTTTGTCGCCGTATAAGTTTTACCAATACCTCGTGCAGTCAACAGACGCGGACGTGATTCGGTTCATGAAGATGCTGACTTTTGTTGACCTAGATGCTATCCACGAGATGGAAAAAAGCATGACAACGCAGTCGTACAAACCCAACACGGTTCAGAAACGTTTAGCGGAGGAGGTCACTTTGTTCGTGCACGGCGAAGCCGGGTTGCAGAAAGCGCGTAAAGCCACGGAGGGCTTGCGACCGGGAAGCGACACGGTTCTGGATTTCGAAACCCTGGATGCGCTTTCCGAAGTCGTGCCGCTGGCTGAGCTGCAAAAAAACGACGTGGTGGGGAAACCAGTCGCCGACGTCATGGCCTTAGCCGGGTTGCAGAAAAGTAAAGGCGAAGCGAAGCGCATGATCAAAGGGGGGGGGGCGCGGGTGAACAACGTCAAGCTTACGGAGGAGGACGCGGTTATCACGGAGGATGACCTAGTTGGAGGTCAATTGATCATGCTCGCCGCGGGGAAGAAAAATAAAATGCTCATCAGGGTAGTGTAGGACTACATATCTTAATTTATCTCGAACACCGTGAGCTCGGTTTACGTTTAGTAACTCTGGCTGACGTTGCTGGACTTGACGAGTGGCGAAAATTCCGCGAGACGGTGATTCGAGTACTCGTTACATTCATCCCAGTTGCGTCACGCTCAGCCCCGGGCGAATATCCCCCACCATCGCCTTCTTGCCCATCTCCCTTTCCTCTTGTTTGAAGGTTGTTTTTAAACCTTTCTTCGCGGCGCGAGCGTCTCTTCGGCCGAGCTTGACCGCGGCCTTGCGCATCTTCTTCTCCTCCGGGGTTTCGCCTTTGCGGCGAATGTTCGACCGCCACTCTTCGCCGAGGGACTCGTCCGAATCGGAAAACTCGTTCCCGTCGCTCGCCCCGCCCTCTTCGCCAATCGCGGCCAAGTTCTCCGCGGTCAACAAGGACCCGCCGCGGGCGTTACTTTGTTTGTTTCCGCGGGACCGCACGTAATCCACCGGTAACCCGTTCGCGTCGGAAAGGCGAATCAAAGACGCGCCGACGCCGTTACCGTCGTCGTTTGATTTCTCAGAACCCAAATTGAACCGTCTTTGTGCACCTTTCCCGCCCCGCCCGCCCCCCAAGTGCGGCTCGTCAATCAACGAAGGGTGATTTTCCAAGTTGGAATACGTGGAAACGATGGTTTCGCAATCCCAGTCATCCCTCGGGGCGTTTCGCAGGTACTCGATTTCCTCGCCGTCGGGGGCGCCGCTCGGGGATTCCTCCTCGAAGCGACGACGCGTGACGAGTTGCTTGTCGTTAGTTTTCTTGACACTGTCCATGCCACCCTCTTCCAGGCTCATCTTCTCCATCAGGTGTTCTGGAATCGACAAACCGATCCTTTGCCGTGTAGCGATCATCGCCCGGAACGCGTCGTGTACGTCGGCTTCCGTGATTCGCGGAACCGCGGGTTTGTTTTTGGGGATGCCGTCTTCGTCTATGTCGTCGTCGTCGCCCAGCTCGGCGCTTAGTTTTTTTAAATACCCCGACATGTCCTTCATGTCCACGTCGTCGGGCCCGTCGTCCTCGAAAAGCGCGTCGTCGTCTTTCAAACGCATCGCGTGTTTCCGCCGGTCCATCTCACCCGCGTTGGCCCCACCCCGAACCAAATCAACAGGCGTGCGGTACTGCGTAGGCCTTTGTTCCTTACGGAACTCTTCCAATATTGATCCGAACCGGTCGAGCTCGGCGTGCCCGAAAATCCGTGGGTCGTCGTCCTCCAGCTCGCCGATTTCGTCGCTGTCGTACCCGTGCTTCATGGCTTCGAACATCTCGTCCACGTCGCGCAAATCCGCACCTACGTCGTTTTGACGTTGCTCCGCCCACTCGTGTTCGTCCAGGTCATCCCTGTCCGTACCCGCGTCCGACGCATCGTCACCACCGTTTCCGCGACCTCCGTTTCCTCCAAACACGAACCCCCCGTTTTGCAAACCCGTTTCTTCCTCGTCCAACAAATCATCCTCCACGGCTTCTTCAATCGCGGCGAGCTCGGTTTCTAGTTCGTTTTCGTCGTACCGTAGTTTGATTTGGGGAAACGCGGTGTTCGGGTTCTGGGTTGCCAAACCGCCGCCTCCCAAACCGTCGCCTCCCATCATGGCCTGCAAAACGAAGTCGTCTTGCAAATCCCCAAGCCCGCCGTCGCCGAACTCGTGTGACAAGCTGTGATTGTAAAAATAAGTGTCAGTCTTGTATAAGCAACATCGTGGGATTTGGTGGAATACAATACGCACTTTGGCAAAAATGAATCCTCCGCCTGTTCAAACTCCTCCATTTTTTCAATCATGTCTTTCAGCTCAATCGCGGCGACGCCTTGTTTCGGGGCGCTCGTTTGCTTCGCGGTGACCGCGTTTCGTAGGGTGTTGTCCAGCTTGGCGACGTATATTCGCTCGTCGGTAATGGCTTTGACTCGTTCGTGCGTCCACCGCTGGCCGTCGTCGTGTTCCGTTTCCCCAGCCCGCGCGTTGTCCGTAATCGCCTTCGCCTTGTCCCCAAGCTTCTCGACGTCTTCGCGAAGGAAAACCTGCTCGCTGTCCGTGCCTCTTTTTCCCGAGCCACCCGCGGTCACGGTTTTGTGACCAGTACCACCACCAGAAGGTCCTCCTAGCTGCTCTCCATCTTCCAAGCCCAGAATCCCCTTCACGTGGTCTTTCCTGGTCGGCACGAACACCGTCCCTCCGCCTTCGCCGACTTTGCGAAGATGCCGGGTGTAGTCGTACCCGTCGTTGGGATCAAACCCCAGTTCCCTTAGCTCTTTCCTTTTTTCTTTTGTCAAGCGTTCGCGTCGTGGCATCGGCCCGTTCGGGGTCATGATCCAAGTCACGTTACTCATCGAGGAAAGGGCACTGTACCCGCTCATGCCGGAGTAGCTGCTCATGGTTTCCGTCGCGCTGTCGTCGAAAACGGAGCCGTCATCAATCCCCCCCGCATCCGCCAGCGCATCCCGCACGTGCCGGTTGTTGTCCTTGCGCATCCACATCTGCTGGCGCGCGGTTGGGTCTTGAGCAGGCTCTTCATTTGGCGCAGCACTCTCCGACCCCGCATCGGGCTTGGCCATCAACGCATACGTCACCGCGTTCTTCTTGTCGATGAAGGACTTTTTGCGAGAGCCGCCCATCTTGAGATGTGGGTACCAATGAAACGGGCGCTGGTCCAGCAGGGGGGTCTCGCCGCACGCCCGTCTCGAGTTTCTCGACGCGACTCGCCGTGAACCTGGCGACACGGAACACGGCCTGACCTCGAACGTGTCAGCGAAACCGCCAAACGCGCCGACGGAGTGTGTGGCGCGGAGGACATCAGCCGCCGACATTTTGAGGCGGCGGCAGTCTCGGAGAAAACACTGACGAATTTGCGCGACTACGGGTGATGAAGTGATTGAGGTCGCGAAAAAGAGTTTTGTGCTGCGATGAAAAATACATCTCGCATCCCCTCGACACGTACACGTCTCAAATGTCATCCGGCACCAGACTCTGGTCAATCCCGCTCCCCCAGAACTGCACCGCCCCCCACTCGGTGCCAACTTCGTCGTTTGCGGATTCGTCGGACTGTTTGCCTGTCGCGAAAACGTCGTTGGCGTCGGCGTCGTCGTCCGATCCCAGAAGCACTTGGTCGTCTTCGTTTTGGGTGGCCGCGAAAGTTACCGATGCCCCGCCCGCGAACGGCGGGTCGGTTGATACCTCCGCCTTCCCAAAATCGCTGGACTCAATACTCGACCCGACATGACCGAAACGGCCAAAACCCGGTTGGTCGTCGTCGTCTTCCGACAAAACCCCCTCATCCGCAAGCAACGCGTCGTCCCCGTTGTTACCAAGGGTTAAACTTGCTAAGCGCGCGCCCGCGTCCGCGTCGCCTTGATTGGAAAAGAAAAGTGTCAGAGTTGTATTGGCAAACAGGGAGGCGGGATTTGGGAAAGGCCCCATTACGTACCTTGAAACAATCCAACCGCGATTTTCCGCAGACTGTTTGCTTGTGCGAAATCCCCAGCCAACAAATCGGAGTCGTCCTCGTCGTCTGAGTTGTCATCTTCCGAGTTTTGATCAAGCGGGTCCTCCTCGTCGTCATCCGAGTTCTCCTCGTCGTCCATTCCTCCGGACGACGCCCCGTACCGGTTATATTGGTCGCGCGAAAAACCAGCCCCCAACCCTAAATCGAAATCGGAAGCGCCGTCGTCGTCGCCTGCGATTGGGAAACAAAAGGGTCAGTAACTTGTATACCGCAAACAGTCACCCGAGTTGAATTCGAATCAGTGCACTTGTGACGGCCGTAGTGCACTCGACCACGGCATCAAATAGTCTTGGTATTTGGGAAACGCGCAATACCTACCTGACGCCTCCTCGTCCATGTCGTCCATCCCAGGCGGGCGCCCGCATTGCCAGGATCGGACGTTCTCTAGGTTGTTGCGTGTCGCGAGCGCGCCGTCCACGTGCGCGCGCCATCGCGAATCGAGTTCGAGCTTTTCGGAAACAAACGCCGCCGCGTTCCGCAACCGGTTCACGTCTTGCTCTTTGCGCTCGCCGTCGCCGTCGCCGTCCTCCACGTTCCGTTCAAACTCTCCTACCTGCACCCCCCCCGCGATCCCGAGAATCACGTTCGATATCCGCGTGACGTGCCCTAAGTTCCCTGACCGGAACGGGCCCCGGCAGGTATCAACGGTTTGGTCGGCAGAAGCGACCATCCCGATCACGTCGCATCCCCCGTTTTCGACGGACTCGAAAACGTGCTCGAGTAACGCCAAATCGCCCCACTCCAGCGCGTCCACGATACAGCGCTCGATATGGTGGTGCAGGAAGTTGTTGAACGGGTACTTCGCGAACAGAACGGTGAGCTTGGTGAGCGCGCCCGTGGCGATCAACGCGGACGTCACGTTTACGTCCCTGCAGCAAACAAGCGTCGCGATCAAGTCACACACCTTGACGCGTTTCAGCCCTAGCGGCGGGGTCTGTTCCCCCCACGGCGTTTTCTGCGTGCTCGTGTCCGTATGCTGCTCCAGGAACTGCACTAAAAGGGGAAGCGACTCCGCGCACGCCGCGATGGCGCTCGGCGCGGCCTGCCGCGGTTCAGGCACGGGCTCGCCCGTCTCAGCGGCCAGAAACGCCTGCATGGCCTGCGCCGGCCCCAAAGAGCGTTTCGCGTCAAGCACCGCGATCGCGACGTCAATCACGTTCACCAGCGGCGATGCGCTTAGCCCGCAGTGCGCGGTGGCGGGCAACCCTTTCGTGGTGCAGTTTTCGTCCACGTCGTTCGCGCCGCTTCCGCCGTCGTTTCGAGAGCCGTAAAAAGCACCCGGTTTGTCCAAAGTTTGTCCAAAGTCTGTCCCTGCAGTGTCTTTCCCAACATCCCCCAAACCTTGTTTAAAAAGCTTCCGCATGGCGCCCGCTTCTGCTAACATATCACCAAGCGCGGACGGCGCGCCTCGGGCGATGCCCACCAACACCTCCGCCGCGTTCGCGCGTCTTGTGAGGGATTCTTCCGACGCGTCGCACTCGCCGCCGTTCGCGTCGCCGTCGCCGTTCTCGCCGAGCGCGTCCAGTAACTGGTCCAACAAAGTCGTCTCCGCGAGCCACCCGGTTTGGTCACTTCCGTGAATCGCGCTTAAAAGCATGCCTTGCATCGGCGAACCCCCCGGGTCGTCCGCCCCGACTGGGAGATGGGTAAAACAAAGTGTCAGTCTTGAGTCCGCGGGTGTACTGTATTGGACGATTTATACAGTGGGCAAACAGTCGTGGGATACGGGCCGAACAGTGCGTATGTGCCGTGTGTAGTCGTAACAGTTCCAGTAAATGGTACGGCCGTAGTGCACTCACAGAGGGGCGGCAGAAACAGGGAGGCTGGGATTTGGGAAACGCGCTACGGCCGTACCTAGTCGTAGCAAAACCTCCGCCACGGCGAGGGAGGAAATTTTCGAGACCAACAAATGCAGGTACTTTGGATTTTTGGTAAAGAAACTCGTCGTCTCGGGCGCTCGCCGCGAAACCAAACACCCCACCACCTTGCCGAAATACGACGCCAGCATCGGGTTCAAACCGGTGGCTGTATTACTCATCGCATGATCAGTATCAAGCTCATCCAGAGGGTCACCTATGAACCGCATCAACCGCCCAAACAACTCGCAGTCGTTTTCGCACAGCGTCGCGAACACGGCGTCCAACTGATACGATAAAAGCCGAAAGCGTCAGTTTCGTATGGGCAATCAGAAAGGCGGAATGTGGTGATTGGGAAATACGCACCTCGCAGCAGAAAATCTCACACGCGAGGTACGGGTACTTAAACTCGCGCCGCGCGTCCGCGTTTGGCGGCGGAGGAACCACTAAGTACGACACCAACTTGTCCACCACGGGCTTGGTTTTCAGGCTGTGGGACGGGGTAGGGTGGGGGTAGGGTAGGGGTAGGGTGGGGGTAGGGTGGGGGTAGGGTGTGAAGGTGAAGGTGAAGTCAGCGCGCGTGGGGGTACGCCGTCTGCCGTGTAAAAAAACTCTGGTTGGCACCAGAAAAGCGGCAACGTGGTTCGGGAAGGAAAAACGAGCATCAGACTGGTCTCACTCGGTTGATGGCGCGTGATCTGGGACGGCGGACCGGGGACACGCACAAGTGCACAAGCCGGCTGTTCAAAGATTTGCACTCCTGAATAACGTCGTCCTCCTCCAGAAGCTCCTCCAGGGTGAAGCTCTCCTTGTCGAGCACGAGCTGGGGTGGGTTGGGTGGGTGATTGGAAACGATGGCGACGGTCAGTTAAACGCGGTCCGGTGGCGACATGGCGAAACCGTGGTGCGTGTGCGTTGCGTGGTGCGAAAGTCGAGTTAAATAACGTGGCTGCGCATGTTGCGCGCGGTGCGCATCACGGCCACGATGCGGATGCGACCGCGGCGGTACCGTGTGATTCAATTGGCGATCCCGTGAAACACCGTGGGTCACTCGACGCGTCGCGTGTGTGGCTGTTCCACAAAACGATCTCTGACGCGCCCCGGTGGGCCACATTTGCGTCAGATCGCGACGCCTCAATCCGTCTCCACAAAACGCACCTCCACCGGCGACGCCTGCACCAGCCCTGGCGACCTCCAAAACATGATGCCGCGGTGTGAGAGACGCGGCGCCGGGACGGCGCGTGTCGCTCTGGCGTGGCGGACAGTGTGCAGACGACAACACACACAATAAATAGCAGCCAGCCATTGGAGAAACAACGTGAAAGGCGCTGCGCACGGAACGGTCAAATCAGCAGGCTCTCGACAAAAAGAAATGAAGTGGTGTACAAAGATGTCCCCGGTACCTCGCGCTGTCCATACGAAACCACGTAAAGGCACCCGAGACGCACGCGAAGTGAGGTATTTAGGAGCTACGTAGGGAATCAACTTCACATCACCTCCCACCTATTTGTTCTTCCCCTTCCCCTTGAACAAATCCTTAGTGGCGACGTTCATTCGCGGCACGCCGTAGACGTTTTCCAATATCCCAGCGACTTTTTCCACCGCGTTGCCCGACGCGACTACTTCCTTCAGCGCCTTTGCGTTTTTAGTAGCCCCCACGTCACACACCGTGCAGTGCGTCGCGAGTTTCGTGGCGAGGGTTTCCCTCAGTTCCTCCGCCTCTATTAGGTATTGTTCGAACCCAAACACGCGCGTGACCTTCCGGTCGCCCGCTCGGCGTTCGCTCTGAATCGTCATCGGCGGTACCCCACCTTTTTTTATCAAACGCTTCGCGCCTCGTTTAATACAAGTGACCTTAAGAAACCGGCCAAGCCACAAGTCACCACACACCTCTTTCTTCTTCGCGAACGTGGGAAAGGTTTCGCTTTTTTTCGAAACGCCTTTGAACAAGGCGTCGCACAACGTTGGGTCCAACAAGTAGTGCGCCCCGGACGGGGCGTTTTTGTCTAATTGGAAAAGCTCGCAATACGCTTTGACTACTTCGCCGGCTTCGGCTTTTGTGTAAAGCGCATCGAACGGGAATCGAACCGGCGCGTGTTCGTTATCCAGGGTGTCCACCTTACCGAGCTCGGCGAAAACCTTTGACGCACTGACAGGTGGTCGTAGTTTTTCCTCAAAAACAAGAGCCGGCGCGTTTTTTCTACCGCCGGCGTTGCTCGCGAACGCGGCGGCCGCCGCGCCCGTGTAGTTAGCGGCGACCGCTTCCGTCGCCGCGTCGTTGATTCGTTGTTCCTTGAGTTCCAACTCAGCAAAAGTTTCGTAACTCAAGTCGCATCCCGCAAAGTCTTTATGCGAACGACACACCGACGTAACCGCGATTTCCTTGGTGTGCTTATCTTCCTTGCCGAACAGCCAGCCTTGTTTTATTTTTTCGCAAAACAGCTTTGACATCTTTTTGTGCACGCTTCTCTTCACGTCAAGCGCCGGGCCGTCGCCCCGGCGGTGGGGCACCACGTGCTGCCCCCAGAACTTGCTGCTCAGCATGGGCAACTCGGAGTCTGTGATACTGGCTTTTATGGCCCTGATCAACGCGGTGTCGATTTGGGTGTCCATCGAGACGGTTACCACGGGAGACTCCGCAATTTCCAAGTCGGACATCGACGGAAGACGCTCTTCGTGCTCGTCGTCTGTTTCTGTTTCTTCGTCCTCCTCTTCGTCCTCAACGCCCTCCTCTTCTTCGCCACCATCGCTTCCCGGACTGAATGCTTCGTCCTCATCGTTCTCGACTCGGTTCCCCTGACCATCCACTGCGACGATTTCGGATTCTCCAAACCCCCGATTGGGAGTCAACTCAGGTCGACCCAGTTGCGACGCCGCGAGCGCCCACAAGGCATCGCGGACGCACGTTTTCACTTTTACGTAAATTCCGCTTTGCGCGGCCAGGAACTCGGTACGTGACATCTGCACCTCGCCAACCGCGAACGGCAGGGGGTTGCCGGGACAGGAAATCGCGACGACTTGGCCTTTTTTGAAATCTCCGGCCGGTCCATCCTCTGCGCTTCCCACTCCGGGAAGCATCAGGTCGGCGCCTTTTAATAGGTAATGCGTCACGTGCGCGTGCTTCACGACTATCGGTTTCCCCAGCGCACCTGGTACTCGCCAAAGCGCGAAGTACGTCAGCTCGAGGTCCCCCTTCCCGCTGTGGTCGATCACGATTGGGGCGCCGCCGCTGAGGTAGATCTGCATCCGGGACGGGGCCTGGCACTTCGCCAGCGTCAGGACGGTTTTCTTGCCGCCAAGAGGGGCGACGATGGACTCGGCACTCTCGACGCTCATCCCGACAAACTTCTTTTGCAGATCCTTCACGAGCTTCTTCACATCCGACCCGCCCAGCTTGTGCGTTCCCGTCACGGGAATTGGCTTGCGGAACATCGGGACGGAAGTTGGGCCAAGCAGCGGGGTCCAAGCACCGGTCGGTGATAATTGGGGACCGCGTTTCGGGCACCCAGCGCGACGCCCGCGAGACTGTCGAGATTGCCGCTTTTTGCTGGTAAAGCCAAAATGCCGAGATCACCTTTCATTTCACCTTTCGCGAGCCGCTGCATTGTATTTCGGTTTTCGGACGTGGGCACCCTCACCCTCGGGAGTGCCCACGTCCGAAATACAGCGCGTCCCAAAAGACGGATGATGAGCTGACTGTCAAACGCGTTTTTTTCGCAACACCACGCGCCGTCCCAACCCCGCGCGCACACCGCACACGCACCCCCTCCGTTCGCGCACGACAGACCGGGTTCGCGATGCTCGCCATGACGGTTTCGGCCGCCGCGGTGGTCACCCCGAGGGCGCGCACGATGCGTTCGTATGGGCAAACAGTCCGGCAAACGCGAAGTTTGCTTCGGAGTGTTTCTTCGCACCACGCGAATTCGCGCCAACGGGCGGTACGAAATCGCGATGGCAAGCCCCCGTGGTGCACCGTGATGGTTGGGCGTAGGACGCACTCGATGCAAGTGCAAAGAAACACGACCTGCAAGGCCCAAACCCCAAACTCGGGGGGTAAAAAAACCCCGAAAAACGTGAACGACTCCTACGACACGGACGACCCCGACGCCAGTGGGAGTTTCGACGATTACCAGTACCCCGATTTGGAGCTGAGCCTGGACGACTCGGATATCGCGTCCCAGTGGCCGCGGAAACCTCTGAACGCGATGAAGTGGCAGGAAAAATGCGAGTACGTCTTCGTGAGAGTCACCCTCGTTGCGGCGGGGTCATTCGCGTTGCTGGGGGTAATAGCGAGCCTGATGCTATCGGGGTTGCTGTTCGCCATGGGGATGAAAGAAGTCGCGATACAAGCCGTGGAGGCTTTTATTCAAAACAACGCGGTCGGGTTGGTGAGCGCGGCCGTGGGGGCGCTTGATCGATTTCTGTTAGGGATGGTTTGTCTTGTTTTCGGCCTCGGGAGTTTCGAGCTGTTCCTGGCGAGGTCCAACCGGGAAGGCGAAGTGCGGGACAGGCGCTTAAAGAAACTCGCCTGGCTGCGGGTTTCGTCGATTGACGACTTGGAACAGAAAGTCGGGGAAATCATCGTCGCCGTGATGGTGGTGAACTTGCTGGAAATGTCCCTGCACATGACGTACAGTTCGCCGGTAGGTGTTTTCCCATTGAACACATTCCGCCTCCCTGATTGCCCATACACCAGACTGACACTTTCTTTTTTATCGTATAGGTGGACCTGGTGTACGCCGCGCTCGCCGCGTTTTTCTCCGCGGGCGCCCTCGCGGTGCTGCACTGGTCCTCCATGAAACACGGAGGCAGCAGCCACGGAAGCGCAGCGCATTGAGTGAGTAATTTTTTCGAGGATCCGTGACGTGAATAATGAACATCTGCGTTGATCGAACGGTATTTTACAAACCTACACCCCTCGTAAATCACCGACTCGTCGGGCTTCCTTCTTCCTTCTTCTCTTCCTTCTTCTCCCCGGATGAATCGATGGACCCGCCCAAGGACCCGCCCTGGTTGACCTGGTCGATCAACCGGTCCTTGAACGTCCGGTCAACCGACGAAACCGACGGCGCCGTTTGTTGCTCCATCCCGACCGTCCCGTTTGTCACGACTTTCCCGTTTCCCGAGACTAACCCGATGGCGGTTGTTTTCTCGTCGAAGATGTCATCCCGAATCAGCGTGTGGAGGCGGTCGAAAAGCTCGGCTTTGACCTGCGAAAACGCCAGCTCCAGCCGGGACAGCTCAGCCGTGGCGTTTTTGTTGTACATGAACAAACCGTAATACAGGTCGAAGGAGTCGTTGTACGTGTTGTTCACCAAGGACAACAAGCTTTCGTAACCTTTCGTGTTGATCGTGGTTTCCGCCAGGTCCATCGTGCCCAACATGCGCCCCACCGTGTGCGTGATGAACTGCGAGCTCGCGGCCTGGATGTCGTGTTCCTCACACGACATCTCAACCATACGGCATCCTTCGTCTTGGAACACGCTGAGCAACCGCTCCACGCGCTCGCGTCGCGACTTTTCCTCCCCAACTCTGACTTTGTCGTACACGAGCGGTAAGTCCTTCCAGCTCCCTTTCCCTGAATCCGGGCCGAACATCGGGTGCAAACAAAGGATGTCGAAGTTGTCAGGCATGCGTTGTAGGAACAGCTGTTTCGGGAACTGCTTCACGGACAAAACGTCCGCCACTAACGTGTTTCGCCTCAAGCGCTGAATCGGAAACGCGTTGATCGTCGCTTCGGTGCTTAAAATGCTGGTACAAAAGATGACCACGTCTGGGTGCGTTTCGCAGAAATCGTCGGGGTCCCTGAAATACCCCACCCCCAGCTTGCTCGCCACGTCGCCGTAGTCGCTCCGGGACGTCGCAATCACGGTGTGGCCGTTCACAAGGAACCGCTTCGCCAGGAACTGCCCGAAGTTCCCGAAACCGACTATTCCTATTTTCAGCGCGCGTTTCTTCTCCACCGAACGGCGTTGCTTGGCCTCAAAGTCGAACGGCTGCGCCGCGTCCAGCGCGCGTGGGGTGACTGGTGTGCGTGTGGGCTTTGAGAGTCGGTGTGTGTTGTGCGATGACGGAGGGACACGGAAAAAACCGTAAGCGCTTGACAACGCTTGGCGGTCACCAAAAGACACCACCGCGCGCACGCTCGTGAGCGATGCGGATCGGGCACTTCCAGAAGTTCCCCTTTTCGACGAAACATTGACCGCGCGCCATGCGCCGGGCACGCCGGCCACGACCGCAGAAACCGCGCCGGCGGACATGATACGTGGCAAGTGCGTGAGATAAGCACCGCCCGCGAATGGCGTGTCAAACAACAAAAAGCACCCGTGCGTCGCGCCACGGGGGTGCAGCCGAGGATAACAAGCAGTCGCCGCCAAATGCGTTCACGACGCTTTTCGGGCGAGAGATTTTTTCGGACGACGGAGGCGCGGTTGCTGCAGTTTTGGTGTTTCGTCCTGACCAGTCTCCGGGGGCGCGGTGTCCGCGTCGCGGTGTTGATGTCGTCCGCGTCTGCGCTTGGCAAGCGCGCGGCGAGGTTCGCGCGCGCGAGTTTCGGGTTTGGCGGCCGGTCGGTCGGGGTGGAAGCCGCGGAGACACTTCACTTCGCGGGGTGGAAACAATCCGGCCGAGGGTTCAGTCACCGCCCAGCGACGCATCTCACCCACCGTCCGTGGCGCGTGGTTGACACGCAAACGCTGGTGCAGATCCACACGCACACAACCACGACATGGCGACGAGGAATAAGTTCCACGAGTATCTGGAAACAAACAAACGGAGACTCCAGTGGTACGGGTGCGTCGGACTCGGGGAACAACACAGGTGGTACTGATGCGCACGTGAAACACAATTTGTCAAGCCAGAAGACGAACCCTCAAACACAGAATCAACCCGCCGACCCGCGCGCCGATTCCACGTCCGTCCCAGGCCAGTCCCGGATCGTCCGCGTGGCTAACTTCGTGGCCAGAGATATACTGTCATCAAAAACCAATGCCGAGCTGCTTGGAAAGATGTACCAGCACAGGGATATGGCGTATTTAGTCGCGACAAGAGAAGCGTCGCCGTTTCCGTTCGTGTTCCAGTCGGGGTGTAAGTTTTACGAAAACGGAATCTTCGAAGGGCACGGCGGCGACATCGGCGAGGGTCAAGACACACGCCGTACGGTTGAGGGCAGTGAGAGTACTGATGGTGGAGTTGGTACCAGTAGTAACGGGAGTAATGACCCAAACGGGTTGAATCCTCTTTGCGGTCCGTGTGACGCCGCGGGCGCGAACGCCCACCGACTCAGGGAGGATGAAAACGCAAACCCGATCGCGTGTACCCTAACTCCGAGGGAGTGCTTCAAAACCCAGCAGTACGCCTACTTCGCGGTGTGGATGTTCTTCTGCTACGCCGGGTTCGTGGTGATTCTGAAAAGCGTCCGGGTTGTGAGTGGTTTCGTTGCTACCGAAATCGAGAAATACGACACTCGCGCTGAAGCCGCGAGTACTCGAGAAAGGGCTTTGTCGCTGGCAGAAAGCGATGCAGGGAACACAAACCAAACCTCTGATGAAAACAAAATGGAGAATCAGAATCGTGCCGCGCGAGATACTCTCCCGACCAAAACTCCCCCTGCCGCACCGTACGTGCCCATAAAGCAAACCTTACGTTTGTACGACCCGCTCGGCACGAGTGGTTTGAACTTTCAAACCCCGTATGAAACGTGGTGCGCGTTGATCGCTGCGACGTTGAATTTTTCGCGCTCGGTGGAAATCGTACGAACCACGTTTCTGATGTTCGCCTTTCGCAAACTCGCGTGGAGGCTTGTTTCGGTGGCTACGAACTTCAAACGACACCGGCGGTGGATGTAGTTGGGATAGGTGCTTGCGGGGGTATTTAGTAGAGTTACTAGTAGTCGGTCCGTTCATGAGTGTTACTATTAGTGTACGCGCAGTTAGTCTCCGACGAGCGTCACGCGTGGTGTCCGAAGCGTCACGCGTAGCGGCCGAAGCGTCACGCGTGGCGTCGTCCACGAGCGCTATCTAGTATTCAGACCTACGTCAGATATCTGGTATGGGACTTACGGGAGATATCTATTCATCCGATGACAATCACTCTCTCGCTAGTTACCCTCGCTAGTTATGTACTATCACATCACATCACGCCTTCGAGATCGTCAGCAGATCGTTCAAATCATCCCTTTGCTCGCCGTCTTGCGTTTCTCGACGAACCGCCGCCTCGTTCCGCTCGTGTTCCTCGTTGCTCACGGTTTCAACCCCGAAAAGTAGTTGGCCTGAACCTGAAGGTCCGTCCGTATCATCGACGCCGGCCGAAACTTCACTCGCGTTGGTTTCGTCAGCATCAAGTTCCTTCGCGGTGTGTACAGGAAGCGCTTTTCCGTTGCCAAGCGCGTTCCACACCCCTCGCGACATCGCGCGAAACGCGCGTTTGTCGTGCATCGTGTAGAGGAAAAAAAACACCGGCGTGGCATCCAGGGTACTGTCGCGTGCGCGTTTGTTTCGTAGCATCTCCGCGAAGTCGTCGGAACTGTACGGCACCCCGGTGGTCGTGAGGTGCGTTTCCAACGCGCGTGTAAACTCGTCCACAAACTTCGCGTGAACCGTTGCCAACATTATTTCGTCATCACCCTCCGACCCCGCGCACAACATCTGCGCGAACGTAAACTGCTTCGCCGCGAACGCCGTGGTTTCCGTGAAGCTCGTAACGCCAGCCACCACGGTGTCGAACCAAACCTGGGTTTGCATGTTTGAACGCAAGCCACTCCGCAGGCCCGAACGCGCCCCCCGACTCTGGTCAGACTGAGGAAAGTCGAGTCAACTGTTTTTCACGCCTGATAAAAGCGTCGTCGTTCAAGGAAAACCCAAACCTGCAGCAAATATTTGCGAAACCCGTTGAGGTCTCGGATGGATTCCGCCGCGTGTCATCCATTGTGCAGGCGGCTGGAAGCGCCCACCACACTCGCTGAACAGCATGGCATCTTTCGTGATGTCCACTGTGGCTACTGCGCAGGTGCGATTCCCAACTTGGTTGCCGGAAACCAAAGTCGCGTCGCGCCCGCCGTCCTGTTTCCGGAGCCGGCGCCGACTTATTCGATTTCGCCTCATCGCCGGTCTGGGTGGATAACCCTAAAACCCTCAACTGTCCATGATGTGAGACTCACCCCCTCTCGTTCCTTCTCGTTTCTTTCTCATCTCACAGGGCATCTGTCCCGCGCGCAAGGTCCGCGGAGGTCGTTCCAAAGTTGGCAACACCCTACGCGTCGCGAACGTTTGCAAGGCTAGACAGGCCAGCAGGGTCACGCCCTTCGCCTCTCTGGACGGATCCGCCCATTTTGATTCGTCCAATCGTTCCAATCAGATCGGCATCACCGCCGCGTCAAAGACGAAAAGCAAGTTTCCCTTAAGAGGCTTAGTGCTCGGCGTGGGGGGTGCGGTTGGCGCGTTCGTGTCGCAACCCATGCACTTGTTACAAATGGCGTTCGGAGGGAACGGCGGCGGTGGCGCCGGCGATGGCAGCGGGGGCGGCGGCGGCGGCACCGGGGGCTTCGGGGTTCCGCCGGCGTACGCGGACGAAGACGATGACGACGATGACGATGATGACGACGACGACGAAGACGACGAAGACGACGACGAAGACGACAGCGAAGACGACGACGAAGACGAATCCCCCCGGCGTAAGTTAAAGGAGGGGAACTTCATCGTGGAGAGTGTGCTGGCCACGAATTTACCAACCGGCCCCGGTATTCCCACCAAAGCCGAGCTGTTCGGCGGGTTAAACGCGCGCCGGGGCAACGAAGTGAGCCGAGACGACCTGTCCCAGGATCTGGAAGCACTGTTAAACACCGGGCTGTTCGCCAACGTGGACGCCAACGTCACGCCGAAGGGCAAAGATGGGTACGCCGTAGAGTTTGTGTTCAGGGAGAAGATCTGGCCCAGCGTGCAGTCGTTCAAAGTCAAAGGCGCCACCGCGTTGCCTGTTGAGATCGAGCGGGAAGTGCTGGCGACAGTTAGGCGACAATCCAGCTGCACCGTACGCGTCCTAGCGACGATGAAAAACATCATCGAGGGGTACTACACCTCGAAGGGGTTGACCTTTGGCACGATTTCGCACTTCGACGGCATGGAAACGGGCGACGTCATCGCGCACGTCATCGAGGGCGAAATCACGCGGGTAAAGGCGGTGTTTCTGGATGACCAGATGCAGCCCGTGAACCGCGGCCGGACGCACCCCAGAGTGATCCAACGCGAACACAACTTCAAGGTCGGGTCGTTGTACAACGTGGAGGACGCCAAAACGGCGCTGCGGGATATTTTCCTGCTGCAGCTGTTTGACAACGTGCAGGTCGTCCCGCGACCGGACGACCGCGATCAGTCAAAAGTCCAGGTGGACATCATGCTTCGCGAGCGCCCGGTGAAGACCGCGGAGTCCGAGCTAGAGTGGTCCATCGCACCTGGTGAGGGAGGGAAGCCGGATTTGGTCAGCATCAAACCCGGCGGGAGCGTTTTCTTCGAACACAGGAACCTGGACGGGTGGGGCCGGCAACTGTACGGCAGCGTCAGCACCGCGAACTTTTTGCAACCCCAGGACGACTTGGGGTTCAAGCTGGAGTACCACCACCCGTACTGCTTGGGTGACGGCGACGCGGACAAAACCAACTTCAAAACCAGCGTGTTTAACAGCCGCAAGCTGAGCCCGGTTTTCACGGGGGGGCCTGGTATGGAGGAGGTGCCCAGCATCTGGGTGGACCGCGCGGGCGCCAAGGCGACAATCACGCAGAACTTCTCCCGCCAATCAAAAGCCACCGCGTCCTTGGTGGTTGAGGAAATCACCGCCCGGGACGAAAGCGGCGCCGTGGTGCCTTGTGGGGCGAAGCAGGGCCCTGGGGGGCAGCTCACCGCGGACGGACCGCCTACTACGCACTCAGGAACGGGCACCGACCGGCTGATGTTCGCGCAAGGCGGGATCATACGAGACACCACCAAGTTCGTCAACGGCGTTTCGGTTGGCGCCCGGGATATTTTCAACCTCGATCAGAGCCTCGGTTTGGGCAGCGCGTTCCCCGTGTACAACCGCTTCGCGGTGGAAAGCACGCGGTTCATCCAGCTGAAGAAGGAGTCGCAGAAAACCAACCGCCCTCCACCGGTCGCGGTGGTGCACGTGAAAGGCGGGCACATTTTGGGAAACTGCGCCGCGTACGACGCGTTCGTTTTGGGCGGGTAAGTATTTCCCAATCACCACATTTCGCCGACTGATTGCCCATACACGACTGACATTTATTTTATTTCAATCAGGCCGCACAGCTGTCGCGGGTACACGGTCGGCGAACTCGGTGCGTCCCGGTCGTTCCTGGAGTACGCGCTTGAGTTGCGGGTACCGGTGCCGTACCTCAACACGCACGCGTTCGCGTTTTACGAGCGGTGCACGGATTTGGGGTCGTCGAGCTCCGTGAAGGGAAACCCCACGGAGTTCTTCAGGCGAGCGGGAAGCGGTACGTCGAAAGGGTTTGGGTTAAAACTAGGCCCAGTCCGGGCGGAGTATGCCACGGACGGGAACCAGGCCAACGGCACCACGTTCGTGCGGTTCGGGGAACGGTTCTAATGTTTCCGGAATCTGGGGACCTAAAGGGACGGGGGTATGAATACAAATTTGAAGAGAATGCGGGTCGCGTTTAAATAATAGGACGCGCTCTACGCTTATGGGAACAAACCGGTCTGCGCTTTTACTCGTTTCTTGCGAGTGACCGGGCACACGCTTACGGTTACGCTTCTACTTTCCGTGATATCTCGTGTGGGTAATTACCCGTACCACGTCCTGTGTCTTGATGTCTCGCACGAGCAATTACCCCGAACAACTCCATCTCGTTACGTCTTCAGCTTCGCCTTTTTAACCCGGTCCGAGATTCGATCCGGGTCGTTCTTTTTCGTGATGGAGAACCGTCCTTTTAAATCCTCCGGATCAGCTTTGTCGCCTTTCATGATCTGTACCACGTCCTCGTCCTGAAGCGTGTGTTTTAAACCCACTCTTTGGCCCATGTGCTTCGTCGACGTTCCCCAAACCTGCGAAGGCGAACATAAAAAACAGATCAGGAGGCGCGTAAAAAACGTCAGTCGCGGAGTGTTCGGGTAAGCGGGGTATAGGGGTTTGTAACAGGTATGGGTTTGTAACAGGTACCACGGTAACAGTCACGGCGTACCGTGTCAACGAACACTTACCTGCGCGTACTTCAGCGTTTTCGCCAGGGTGTTGTGTATTTGCGCACAGAAGTGTTTCACGCTTACGCCTCCGCGGTGATCCGCTAACACGACGGGTTCGTCGAAATCCGGTTTGCTTCCCGTTTTCTTGGTATACACTCGAACCAAACCCATGCTGTCCCACATCTTTTTCAACAAATGACCCATCCCTTAAGATAAATAAAAAGAAAGTATCAGTCTTGTATAAGCACACAATCAGGACTTGGTGAAATACAATACGTACCTAACTCCAGGTGACAGCTGATGCACACGGAATCCGGCCTCCGCGAAAGCGAATCCACCTCTTCGATCGTAAGCGCATCCACCTTGTTGTACACGTACAGGCACCGCAGGTACTTCCGGTTTCCTTCTAGCACGTCTTGGGATAGGTAAAACAAAGTGGTTAACGTCTTGTGTTGGCAAACGTGGAGTCTATGATTTGGGAAAGGGAAGGCCCGAACCTATCAGCTGATCCACGGTCACGTCTTCTCTGAACAACAACTCGCAGTGGTGGATCTTGTACTCCGCCAAAATCTTGTGCGCGGTCTGGTCGTCCATTTTCGTGAGACCGCCCGGCACGGTGTTGCTGACTTGACACCCGCCGTTGGTTCTTTTCTTCAAGTACACCCTCGGCGGGTGCTGATTAAGACGCAACCCCACGGCTTCCAGCTCTCGGGTTAAAATCTCTTTGTGCGCGTATTTCGAATTCGCGGCTTCGCTTTTCGTGGCGTCCAGGACCATCAAAATCAAATCGCTGCTCTTCGCGACCGCGATGACCTGCCGCCCCCGGCCTTTGCCCTCACTAGCGCCCTCGATTATGCCAGGCAAATCCAGAAGCTGGATCTTGGCGTCGTTGTAGTGAATCACGCCTGAATTGATGGGTAAAACGAAGTGTCAGTCTTTCGGGCCACGTGACAGAGCGAGTACTCTGCGCAACCGGCAAAACGCAAGCGCCTGGCGGATTTGGGAAAGCCCCATGGAGGCCGTACCTGGAATGCACGTCAGGGTGGTGAACTCGTACGCCGCGGCTTCGGAATCCGTGCCTGTTGCTAGGGTCAACAAAGTGCTCTTCCCCACGCTAGGGAACCCAATGAGCGCCACCCGTCCGTGGCCGTACTTGCTCACCTCGAACCCGTCCCCCTCGTTCGAACCGCCCGCTTTCACGGGCGCCAGCAGCTCCGTGCGCAACTTCGCCAGCTTGCTCTTCAAAATACCGAGATGGCCCTCCGTGGCTTTGTTCTTCTGCGTACGACTCATCTCAAGTTCGATGTCCTTTATTTTCTCCAGGATGCCCATGTTGCCAGGCGGCGTGTGGGGGGCTTGTTCCTTTAAGTCGGTCTTACCAAGCAAACCCACACGGGATGACCCGCGCGGGACGCGAGTGGCGGCGACGCGGGTCATGATTGATGGTAAACGAAAAGGATTTTTTTTTTTTTGAGAGCGTTGAGAAATGAAGACTTGTTTTACCAGGTAACAACAAGAACCCTCCCTCCTGTCGCTCTTTACACGAAACTCACCTCAGCAAGTTCCTCGTGATCTGTTCCTTCGCCGTCGCCAGGGCCTGTGAAAGCGTCTGTTCCGCCAGCGGTGTGGCCTGTTCCCCCTCCGCGCCGCGCATGGATACGCGGTTGGCGATGACGTTGGCGTCGGTTTCTAAGATCACGCCGCCGTCGATGAGCTCGTCGATCGCGAGTAACACCAAATCCAGGTTCTCCAGTGCGGTTCTTTTTTCCATGACACCTCTCAGGAGTAAGCTCACGGCGTCGAAGAAACCGGTAAGTACCGTGGCCAAAATGATTTCGTTCTCGTGCTCCGCGCCGCACACGTAGAAATGCAAATCCGAGGCGAACTTGTACACCAAAACGTGATGGTCGAGCAACGTGATCTCGGCGTCGCCCCGCGCGTTGTTCCGCGAGGTTTTCGCGAACACGTTCCGCTCGTGCGCCATCTGCTGTGCAACAGTCGTCATGTCCTCGTCGTAGTACTTCACCGCAACGCGCTTGCCTTCCGCGTCCAACACGAGGACGGACAGGATGTGGGGAATCTCGCTCATGGTGAAGACGTGAACTTGGGGCGAAGAGTTCGTTTTCGACTCTGTGATGCACGAGGCTGACGGATGAGACGTAAGAGAGGTGTGTGTGTTGTTCCCAAAGCGGTGAGAAAACCCGGTCCGGAGGGAACGGCGGACGCGAGGGTCGCGCGTGGGACTTTTGGAACATGGGATGGGCACGCGGCCAGAAGTTGCGAGGAAGCGATCCGACGATGTTTACACGCGGCCCGATTTTGCCTGCCGATGACCGAAGAATTTTTCTGTCGATTTTTTTCGCCTTACTCAGACGATTCAACCCATCGCCGTCAAGGACGTTGCGCTAGGATGAATAACACTGGGAAGAAGCAACTACTCGAAATACGTCACGTCAGGGTCCCCAATCTTTGAATGTTTAAAGGCGGTCCCGGATGGAACGCCGCGTTGGTCCGCTCGACGTTCGAAAGAGAAAACAAATCCAACGCCGTCACGAGGAAACCTGCCGCTTTACACCAAACACTCGCATTAAAACCGCCGTAAACAGCACACCTTCCCGCTCATTGACATTTCTTCGCCGACGCCGCCGCTTTCTTCTCCGCTTTCTTCGCCGCGATTTTCGCCGCCGTCTTCGCCGCGAACTTCGCCGCCAGCTTCTGCGCCTTCGCGAGTTCCTTCGGCGTCGCGACCGTCCCCGTCGCGCGTGGTGCTTTTACGTCACCCACGATTGTTTCTTCAAGTAACGAGTCCCACCCCATTCGCGGGGACTTCGGCAGCGACGCCACGATGTTGCTCGCCACGTCTCGCGGCGACTTCGGGGGCGTTTTCATTGGCGAGTTGGGGATTGATTTTGATTTTTGCAAATCGCCCCGCGGCGTCATCGGCGGCGACTTTTTCTCCGCGACGGCGCTTCCCACCTCCCGCGGCGAATTCTCTCGGGGGGTTTTCATTGGCGAGCTCGGGATCGATTTCACGATGTTCGCACCTAATTCCTTCGCGGCGAAGGAGACCTGGTCGAACAACAGTCGCGGCGAGGGAAGGGGCGATGCGTGTGGGGGAACCGGCGTCGCGCCGCGAGGCGACGGTTGCGGCATCTTGCGCGGCGATTGTCGCGGCGTGGTCCCGGCGCTTCGCGGCGTGGAAGGCGTACTCCTTTTGGTCGCCTGCTTCGCCTCCTTGGTTTCCTTCGCAGCTTGTGCCTTTTGAGCGTTAACCCAAGCCACGTGGTCAGCCGCCTTTTTCTTCTCCAAAAGTTTCTTCTCCCGCTCCTCGCGTTCCCGCAAAAGGAGTTTCTCAACCCGAATCTGTTTCTCCTTCTCCGCGATTTCAAACCGCACCTTTGCTTTCCGCGCCGCCGCTTCCGTTCGGTTCTTCTCCTCAAGCTCCTTCATCTCCTTCTGCTTCTTGTCACCCAAAGCTTTGGCGGTTGTTTTATCAATCTCAAGCTGCTTTGAGATTTTCGAATCCTTCAGCGGTGACTTGCCGCCGCCCGCCGCGGCTCGAGCGCGTTCCTTTTCCCGTCGCCGTTCCCGCTCCGCTTCCTTCGCGTCCTCTTTCGCTCTCGCAGCCTCCCTTTCCTTCCTCGCCGCCAAGCGCTCCTTCGCCTTTCTCGAAACGTCTTCCCTGGCTTTCTCCGCGGCGTACAGCCCAGCAACCGTCGCCGCCCCCGCGACCGCCTGTATCGCGGTGGCCGCGGCGGCGGCGGCGGCGGCGGCGCCGCCCCGGTCCGCGTACGTGGGCGCCGCACCTACGTCACTACTCCGTTCCACGCGCACCGATCGCGGCGTTTGTTTGACCGCCATGAAAAGCAATGGCGTTCCGGTGATAACGGTTGCCGTGGGTAACCACCCCAGCGGGTTCACGCCGAGGTCCGCCACCGTGACTGTGGTTTTAGCGACGCGCCCGCCCCTTCCCGTGATTCGGCCCTGGGGCTTTAAAACCCTAGGGGCGGCGCGACTATTTAGCGATGGGGATTGCCTAAAGCTTTCAGTGCCAATGTTACCTCCGCTCGTCCCTGAGGCGTCGAGTACGTTTATCGACGAGGTTCCGCGAACGTTCGAGGTCGCGGAGGTACCGCCGCTCGTTTCGATCGCGTTCACCCGTGTGGTTGACATTGTGGACCGCAGATTGACGCGTACGTCCGCCCTTGATGACGAAGACGAGCTCCCTGCACCGAAAGTAGTATCCGCGGGCGACACGCGCTTGCCCAGCGTGGACCGCGCGGATGCGAAATACTTGTCCCCGCCGGCGTTTGATGAAGGAAAGTTCATCCGCGGTTGCCCATTGGAAACGGAACTCAACAACGACGAACGCGTTCCAGCAGAAACACCACCCGATGGAAAGTTCGTGCGTGCGGTGGGTACCCGGCCGGACGTGAGATTAGCGGACCCGCCGATTGGGGACGGTTTGACGCTTCCGCCGCTGACGTAGTTGTACGGCCAGCTCCCCGACCGGATCGTTTCCGGGGATGGGGTGTACGTCCCGAAATCGCGCGGCAGATTCGGGGACGACTTGCCAGCGGCTCGCCCTGCAGCGTTGGGGATTTTAGGCCAGTCCTCCAGCCCGACGTTCGGTTCTCCGGGTGTGACACCGTTCGCGCCGCCGCCCGGCTGGTTCGTAGCCCCTCTCGACACAGACCCGCCCCGGGACGACGACCCGGACGCTCTGGAGCTCGAGAACGAGGTTTGCGTGAACCGTCGTGCGGCACCGCTGGAAAACGAGTTGTCGTTCCCGTTCCCGGAAACGCCTCCCTTGCCATTACCGGAAGTAGAAGCGCGTCGCGGCGGCGTCTTGTCGCCACTGCCGCGACCGAAGTGGAAACCACCGCCGGGCCCGAATGACGGCGGGGGGGGAAGGGGAACGCCGGCCATCGGGGACACGCGGAATGAACTTGAAAACGAATGTGCGTGCGAAAACTGCTGGCGGGGACCAGTCAGCAGCCGGTTTGGCAGACCTCGACCCGACCGACGAGTGGTACCGCGCCAACGGCTTGATTTAGCTCCGCCGCAGCGCTTACTGTACGCTCCGCTTTGTTGCACCCTTTCCGAGACCACGGCCCGGCCACTTGTCGGCGGCGCACCGCCCGCGGTCCGTATACCATGGAGGAGTGTTGCGTGATCTGCGCCGAGCCCCTAACGCACGTGGCGTATGGCCCGTGCGGGCACCGAGACGCGTGCGTGGAGTGCGTGGCGCGGTTGCGTTTCGTGATGGACGACGCGCGGTGCGTGATTTGCCAACAGCAGTGTCCATCCGTGTTCGCCACGCGCGCGATGGGCGATTACACCGAGACCATCGGCGCGTCCGCGTTTTCCGAGTTACCCAAACGCGCGCTGCGAAAAGAGCTGCACCACGACAAGCAGCTGAACATGTTCTTCGACGACCAAGTGGTGTGTCGTAAAGTCGAGAGCTTACGAGGGTTACAGTGCTCCGTGTGTCCGACCGACGGTGCCCACCAAAATTTCACCACACTGAAACAGCTGAAACAACACCTTCGCGAGCGCCACGAGCGAACGTTCTGCGACGTGTGCCTTGAAGGCCGCAAGGTTTTCGTGACGCAGCAGCTGGTGTACACCCGCGCACAGCTGGATTCGCACAAGTTCGGCAAGTGCGACGCAATCGACGAACCGTTGGGCGGTTTCAAAGGCCACCCGTCTTGTAGGTTTTGCAAAGGGAAATGCTTCTACGACGAAAGCGTTATTTACGCGCACATGCAGAGCGCGCACGAAACGTGTCACTTGTGCCGGCGAGCCTCGCCCGATACGTATACCTACTACAAAGACTACAACGAACTAGAAGGACACTACAACAAAACGCACTTTCCTTGTCTCCACCCTGAGTGTTTACAGAAAAAATTCGTGGTCTTCCACTCGCCGCAGGAACTTAAAAACCACGAGGGGGTGGAGCACGGCCGGCAAATGAGTAAGACGGAGAGAAAAGAAGCGCTGAGGCTTCACGTGGATTTCAACGTCGGGTTTACGAGCGACGGGTCCGGGGGGTTCGGGTTTGGTGGATCAGCAGGTGGTGCGCAAGGTAGAGGAGGGTATCATACAGGAGGACATGCTGGAAATGACTCCGATGCCGCGCGCCGGCAAGACGAGCGCGCGGCCGGCGGCGCGACCGCCACGGAGCGAGCGCAGTTGGAAGCCGTCCTCCGCGCGTCAAGGGAGGATGAATCATATAACGCACAGCCCGCTCCTCCTTCCATGGAGGAGTTTCCTGATTTGGGTGGCGGGGGTGGATCCCGGGCAGGCGGGCTACAAGTGGGGGGGTGGGCGGGACGCAGTGGGAATGTCGCGTCGTCGCGCATGGGAAGACAAGCGTCGTTGAGCGGGTACTCGAGCGGTCCCGCGATTCGAAACGCGGAAGAGTTCCCGTCGCTAGGTGGAAGCCGGGCGGCGGCGAGTGTTCCGTCGCGGAACCGGCAACCCGCGCCAATGCCGGAAGGGCTTCCCATAAGAGCATCGGAGCACTTACGCCAGAAGTTCGCGAGCATGGCGAACGGCGCGTCCGCGGAAGGCGGCGGCGGCTCGACAAATCGCGCCCCGATTGTTCCTCCCGCGACGGACGCGTCCAACTTCCCGGTACTCGGCGGAAACCTCGCGGGGGCACCCGGGGGTAACTCAATAGGGTTCCCCAAAAGAACCAAAGCGAGTCAAATCTTTTTGAAACGAGAAAAAAATGCCAGGAGGTTGGTGCCTTCCAGCGGCGATACCAATACTAACGACGCGCGCGAAGAAGAAGACGCTTTCGTTCCGGTCGTCGACACCAAGCGCGGCGGCCGGTGGAACTCGGGCGCTCTCGGTATTGGAGTTCCTGACCGTGACGGGAACATGCCAACCAACACGAATGGGAAAGGCCCTTCAAAGAAAGCTGTGCAGCAAGCCCAGGAGCAGGCTGACGCTTTCGCAATAAACGCCGCTGACCGAGCCGCGCGGAACGACCGGTTGGTTTCGTCCGTGCGAACCGCTCTGGACAAACACGGCGCGAGCTTCGAGGTTTTCGTTAATTTATCGACGCAGTTCAAGGATGGCCGGATTACCGGTATTGGTTATTTAACAAAAGTTACCGCGATGGGGGTTCGGTCAGGTGAAATCAAAGAACTCGCGAGCTTGATGCCCGATTTCGGTAAAAAACAAGAGCTGTTCAAAGCGATCGTAGTGAGCGAGCGGGTGCGAAGGAAAGACGAAGGCGTCGGGAGTTCAATCGATGCCGCGGCGGCTTTGCTGTTTGGAAACGCGCGAACCGGTAATAACTCGAGTACTACCGGAAGTACGGACGGAAACGGAAACAGGAATGACACCAACAACAACTCTGTCTGGAACTGCGTCTCGTGCACGTTTCGTAACGAAGCGTCGAAGGTTCGGTGCGACGTTTGCGATTTCCCTGCCATGGGGGGGGGGGTACGTACGTCGACCGGCGAGGAACTCGGAGTGGGGGGCAAAAAACAAGGCAAAAAAGGCAAGGGCGTGAAGATCAGTTTAACGGCGGTCGGCGGCGTCGGCGTGAACTTTCTGGACAAATTCATTGGCGGCAAGGAGAAATCCGCGTGGGGGGGGTAGGGGGGTTTTAGGTCGGTAGGAGGAGTCTTTATTCATTCGTGATATCTTTGTTCAGTCGTGATATATCTTGTTTGCGCTCGGAAGCTTTTGGATGCTTCATCATTTCTCATCGGTTCCCTTCGGCTGAAAAATAAAAACGCCCGAAAATCTCGTGACCAAAAAAACTTCCTTCCCCTTCCCTAAAAACCAAAAACCAAAACCACGGCGCGGCACATTCGAGTCACGCGTCGTCTTGACTCGAGCTGACCGTCGTTACTCACCGCGGCGGTACCCGAGACATAGTTCCCGCAAACCGCGTTCCTTTGTTCCGCGTGGTCCGAGGATCAAATCCCGAGCGAACCCGACCCGCGCCGGTTCCGGAACATCTCGACATCTCATTTCTTTTTCCTGGTTCCGTCTCGGAGAAAAGATTAGGCATCCATCATGAGCAACCCCGACAGCGTGATCCTGGAGGAGGAGATGGACGAGAACTACGAACCGAGTCATGAGGGTACGTCAATCGGTGCTTGTGCTTGTTTTTTCGGACAGGTCAAACCACGAATCCAACGAGGTGTCCGTCGTCGTCTAAACGTCGGGCTTCGTCCCCGCATTCGGGACTTCCTCCGTCGTGTCGAAAAGGGCATTTCGTGATTCCCCCTCCCATCGCGTCTTCAATCCACAGCACGTCGACCGCCTTCCCGAACGGTGCACCGTTCGATTTCGCCGCACAAAACGCGTTTCCGTTGTACGGACGGACATCTTCCAGGGCACACCGCACGTGCGGAACCTACGGCCCCAACTCACATCTCATCTCATGATTACCTGGTCCACAGAAATGGTGGACTACGCGAAGTGGCTCGGGATGGACTTAGCCACGGAGTCTGATTTGCTGTGGATCGCCCGTGAGGGGTTGAAAACCCCCCTTCCCGAGCACTGGAAACCATGCAAAACCCCTGGGACCGGGGATATTTACTACTTCAACTTCCAAACCGGGGACAGCGTGTGGGAACACCCTTGCGACGAACACTACAAAAGTCTGTACGCCGCGGAAAAGGCGAAGCTTTTGAAAAAAAAAGAAAACGCCGCGAACAAAGCGTTCGGGCCGGCGGCGGGTAAGGCGCCGTCGCCAGGGAAAGCTTTGGGTAACACTGGGATATCTGGTTTTAACAGCGGTAACCCCAAACCAAAGGCAGGAGGGTTACCGGGAGTGTCGTCATCATCACATTTAGGCCTAGGCCCCGGTCTGGGAAAAGGGCTCGATAAACCCGCGTTGGTGCCACTTGGGAAAGTTTCTGGAGTTGGCGGTTTGACAAAAAACAAAAACGCAGCGACTCCAATTGCGCTGCAGCGCCCGGGCACCGCGGTGGGCTTGCGGCCGGGGACTTCTTCGGGAGCGCAAGTCGACTCGTCGTCATTGACGCGACCTGGGTTGTCGATGGGTGTTACCCCGGGTGCGCGGGCGAGTGTTACGCCAAGCTCGGGTATGAGCAAACAGTCGGTCGCGAGCCCGATGAAAGTGGACGACGACTTCGACGACAGCGACGAGTTTGACTACGACGGAACCGCGGGGTATGTTTCGAACATCATCAACAACAAGACGAAGGCGGGCGCGACCGAAAGTGGTCACAAAAACAATTCGAGAGCTCCTTCTGGTGCGGAGACCTGGAGGGTTGAAGAGACACTAGCGGATGAGCAACAGCGCAAGCAATTCAAGGCCGAGATGGAAAATGAACGAGAACAATTCGAAAGAAACCTAACGCTGGAGAGCGATCAGCGAAAGCTCGAAGCGGAGCGACGCGTTCGTCAAGCGGAACGCGAAACCGAGGAACGAATCCTGGAGATGAAGCGGGAACAACAGCGGCGCGGCGATGCGTTACGCGCGAGTGAGATTGCGAGTTTGGCGAGGGAAGAGGCGGAGGCAACGATCGCGCGAGCGGAGCGGCTATCACGGCTGGCCGCAACGCTTCAGCAGGAGGAGAAGGAAATCACGGAGAAGTTCGTGGCGGAGATCAGGGCTAAGGCGGTGAAGAAAACCGCGAGCGAGGTTTCAATCGTCGCTTCTGCGACCGCGGCGAAAGCGGAGTCGGACGCGAAAGCGGAGTCGGACGCGAAAGCATCCACTGAGGCTCGGTCCCGAAAAGCGGCGGAAGCGGAACAGGCTGCGAAACAAAAAGTCGCTGAGCGCGAAGCGGAGGTGA